>Ga0154409_110_pt1 | contig 422651 bp, 386 predicted proteins | sample RifGroB2_FD_115913 | JGI IMG/M metagenome (GOLD analysis project Ga0154409, IMG submission 115913) | Deltaproteobacteria bacterium GWB2_55_19
CTAACTCTATGTCCATTATGTTTTGCCGTCCTTATCTGTTTTGGCCAGGGGCGCGGTTAAGATACCCGTTGATCGAGAAGAGGTCGATTACAGCCGAGGCCGCAACAGAGGCGTTCACTATTGAGAGCTCCTTGCCCGACCTCTCGGCCTCCCTCCTTGCCAGCAACAGCAACTGCAGGCCGACCGAGTCCATTTCGGTCGCGCCCGAAAGGTCGATTTCCAGTGGTTCCGGGGACGCAAGCGCCTCAGTTAGCCATTTTTTAAGCTCGTGGGCGTGGTATATGTTCATCTCCCCGGTTATGCGCGCGATGCATAGGCCGCCTTTGTTATCGTGCTTTATCTTCATCTCCCCCTCCGTCACGGCGCTATGAGCTTCGATATGGCCTCAAGCATCTGCTCGGGCTTGAATGGCTTTACGACCCAGGCCTTTGCCCCAGCCGTCTTGCCTTCCTGCTTCTTCCCCTCCTGCGACTCGGTGGTGAGCATTATGACCGGCGTGAACCTGTACGAGGCGCTCGTCTTTACGTTCTTCAGGAACGAGATACCGTCCATGTTCGGCATGTTGACGTCGCATATCATGAGGTTTATCTTCTGCCCCTGGAGCTTGGAGATTGCGTCCTGCCCGTCGCAGGCCTCGATAACGTCGTAACCGGCCTTCTTGAGGGTGAGGTTCATGACCTGTCTTATCGAGGCCGAATCGTCTATTACCATTATCGTCTTTGCCATCCTTGCACTCCCTCCTTAAGTCTTTAAAAGAATGTTACGCCGCCCTGCGCCGCCTTCGGCGCTGACTTTCCCTTCCCGGCCTTTTTTCCTCCGGCCACGACCTCGAGGTGGACCGAGCGCTGGCGGTCCATGACGTAATATTTCTTGATGTCCTCTATGTCGAACTCCGAGGTCCTGCACTCGCCGACGCAGAGCCCGGACGCCTTCATGCACTCCTGGAGCCCTGTTATGAAGGCGTCTGTATCGTTTATTGTCTTTATGACGAGCTCTATCTGCTGGCGGACGATGTCCTGGAACTGGACGTTGGCGAGGAGCTCTGTCACCTCTCTGGCCACCTCCACGCCGGATATCGACACATGGCCGAGTATCTCGTGGTTCAGCCCGTCAAGGGCCTTGTAGCTGTTGCCGAGCTTCGCGAGCTGGCCTTCGAGCGACATAAGTATCGCCCCCTCCTCGCTACCAGCCTTCTGGTTGAGCTTTACCGCGAACTTCCCCTCAATCTCCTCCGCCATCTCGACCATCGCATGCCCTATCTTGGTCGCGGCCGCGTCGGACTGCGTGGAGAGCTTTCTCACCTCCTGGGCGACTACGGCAAAACCCCTGCCGTGCTCGCCGGCCCTTGCGGCCTCTATGGCGGCGTTCAGCGCCAGGAGGTTCGTCTGGTCGCTTATATCTTTAAGGAGGTCGACGAACTTGGTCATTGAGCGGGCCTTTTCGGCGAGCGCGAGCACAGTCTTATAGTCCTTATCCACCTCCTGGAGGCGCCCGTCTGTGTACTGCCTGAGGCTGGCTAACGTCTCTTCGTTCGCCGCAATCGTTTCGTGAGACTCGGAGGCGAGCGCCTCGCTCTGGACCTGCAGGTCCCGTATCGTCGCCTGCATCGACGACATCGAGGCGTCTATCTCCTGGGACTGGGCGATGATCTTGTCCGCGGCCTCCGCGGTTCCCTCCACTATCTGGTTCAGATGGCCGTTCGTCAGCCTGTTTATGTCGTGCTGTGCGTTGAAGAACCTCCCGACCTTCGCCTCGCGGTTCTGGTGGTGGACGCTATTTTGCGTAAACTCCTCGACAAGCTCCTTCTCGGATTCGGCGATGTGCTGAAGCGGCCTCCTCGCCCATTTGACGCTAACGCCCTGTACTATGACTATCCCGGTAACAACCCAGAACGCGTCGCCGGCCGCCCTCGCGTACTTCTCCGCGAAAAACCCGCTGAGAAACGCCTGGATATGGTCCCAGAGGAAGAGCTCGATGACCCCTGGCACAATGAGAGCTACGAGCGTGGATATGAGGAGTATCCGCCTGTACGCCGGGAGGTAGAGGAAGAGGAACAGGTCGGACCTTTTTTTGTCAGCTGATTGCATTCGTGCGTCCCCTTTCGGACTCAATGCAAAAGCCTCTGTGAACGTGCCTCACCATGGCTTTTGCGCTTATCTACATATCGGACCCACGACTTTTTGAATTCATAGACAGAAAGGTTGAATTTCCGGTAGCCACAGGGACTATTCACCCGATGTCCAAAAGGTCTACCTGTCGGTAATCCAGGGGATTAGTCACCAGGCACTCTTGAGTTAATTAGGTTGTAAAACTTTAAATTGCGGGATAGACTCGGTATATTCATGGTAAGGATACTCTCCCATTCACAGGAAACAGGGCTCACTGAGCCCGGCACGAACGCACTCGGCGCGCTCCTCGCCGACGGAAAGCGCCTCACGTGGGTCGACCTCTACAACCCGACGGATGAGGAGCTTAAGCTGCTCTCCGAAGTCTTCCGCTTCCACCCGCTCGCCATAGAAGACTGCCTCTCCTTTGTCCCGAACCCGAAGATAGACGACTACATCGACTACCTCTACATAGTCATCCACGGCATAGACGCCGAGGCGCTCAAAAAAGACGTGCTGAAGACCCACGACCTCGACATATTCCTCGGAAAGAACTACCTCGTCACCTTCCACAAGGGCTCTTTCAGGTCTATCGAATCCGTGATGGAGAGGTGCAGGAAGAATACGGCGATCATGGGAAGGGAGGCTGAGTGGCTGATGCACAAGATAATCGACACGCTCGTCGACAACTACCTGCCCCTAATGGACGGGATTAGCGAAGATATTGACGAGATAGAGAAGGAGTCTTTCGAAAAGCCGGGCGCCGAGACCCCCAGAAAGGTGCTCGCCCTCAAAAAGGACATCCTGTATCTGGGCCGGATCATACACCCGCAGAGGGAGATATTGAGACAGCTCTCCGGCTCCGAGTACCCGATAATATGCTTCGAGTGCTCGCTCCACTTTAAAGACGTCTACGACCACCTCTTCATGCTCTCTGAGTTGATCGAGTCCCACAGGGACTCCCTCAACAGCGTCATGGAGGTCTACTTATCCTCAGTATCCAACAGGCTGAACGAGATAATGAAGGTCCTGACCGTGATCGCGACCATAGTGATGCCGCTTACGCTTTTATCCGGCATATACGGGATGAACTTCGCGCATATGCCCTTTGCCGACTCCCCTTGGGGCTTTTACATAGCGCTCGCGGTCATGGCCCTCCTCGGAGGCGGGATGCTCTATTTCTTCAAGAAAAGAGGCTGGTGGTAGTCCTTGCCGGGCAGGCGGTAAATATTCTCAACAATCCGGTTTCTTAGCGCCCCTTGACAGCGGTTGCCGCAAGAAAGGCCCCGGACCATGGCACAAGGCGCCTTCCGGCGCCCTCCCATAGGCCGAATGACTTTAGAAAGAGGCCATTGTTTACTGGCGGGTAGAAGAGGAGGGTCTCTGTTCTTATCTGTTTGAAGCCGGCCTCTCTTAGCGAGGTTAGGAGGGAGCCGGGGGATATGAACTCCGCGTCCTTGTAGACGGATTCCCTGAAAAGCCCCTTAACTCTCCTTGCGAGAGCCCAGGGAGAGCGGCTGTTCAGCACGGCGACTACGACCCTGCCGCCCGGACGCAAGACCCGGTGCATCTCAAGGAGGGCCCTCTGTCTATCCCTGATGAAACATAACGCGCAAACGGATAAGGCTATATCGAATTGGCCGTCATGGAAAGGCAGGCTCGTCGCGTCCGCGAGGCAGAGGCCAATTTTAAGCCCCTCCTTTCTCGCCTTTTCGCACGCCCCAGAGAGCATCTCGCGGGAAGCGTCTACCCCGTAGACTGTTGCCCCATTCCTCGCCGCTTCCAGCGAATAATTCCCGGTGCCGCAACCTGCGTCAAGGAGGACGCGCCCTTTTACCGGACCCGCGAAGGAAAAGACGCGGTCCTTCTCAAGCCTGTCTGAAAGGCCTCCGATCGGGGTCTCATACCACTCGTCGTACTCCTCGGGCCGCCACTTCATAAAATTTTACTGGAGCTTCTTTATCTTAAGGGCCTCGAAGACGACCCTTTCAAAGAACGGCTCGGATACTCCCTTTTTCATCTTCCGTATGAAGTACTTCTCAAAGGCGGCCTTGGCCAGATGCACCCACCTGCCTTTTTTCGCCCACGTGACATCCCTCGGCGGCATCTGAGGCAGGGCGACGAAGGCGATGCCGGTGTCGCCCATGTCGGCGAGGCATACCGCGTTCCAGGTGGCCCTTGCCGAAGGTGCTTCCCCTTTGATGGATGACTCGATGTTACGGACAACCGCAGTGACCATGCTCTCTATCATATAGCCGGTCTTGGGGACCCCGACTGGGACAGGGGTCGCTTCAGGCGGGGCGATGGCTATGCAGACCCCTACCCCGTAGATGTTTTTATACCTCGGGGACCTCTGAAACTCGTCCACGATGACGAACCCGCGCGGGTTGCAAAGGCCCTCGACCTTTGCAACACTTTCTACGCCCCTGAAGGCCGGGATGATCATCGAGTATTTGAAGGGGATCTCCCTTTCGCCTTCTCCAACGGCCTCGATAAACATCCTCCCCTTTTCTACTTTTTTTATCTTCGCGTTCGTATGCCAGCTCACATGTCTTTCGCGCAGCTCATGCTCAAGGAGCCCCTTTGAGTCGCCCACGCCCGAGAGCCCCAGGTGTCCTATGTAAGGCTCAGGGGTTACGAAGGTGATAGGCACTTTTCTCCGGAGCTTTCTTTTCCTTAAGTCCGCGTCGATAATGAAAGCGAACTCATAGGCCGGGCCGAGGCACGACGCCCCTTGAGCCGCGCCTATGACTATTGGGCCGGGGTCATCGAGGAACCTCTGGTATTCGGAGAATGCGGCCTCGGCGTGGTCAGCGGTGCAGACCGAGACGGTATTGCCTTGGGGCCCGAGCCCTTCTATCTCGTCGAAGGCGAGCTTAGGACCGGTTGCGATGATGAGATAATCGTACGGGACCGTTCCGCCGCTGGATGTACGGACCTCGTTCTTGACGGGGTCTATCGACGACGCGGCCTCGGCCACGAGCCGTATGCCTTTTTTCTCAAGGCAGGGTTTCAAAGGGAAGCTGATGTCTTTTCTGGTCCTCCACCCCACCGCTACCCAGGGGTTGGAAGGCACGAAGTGGAAGGTATCGGTATCTGAAATGACCGTCACTTCATTGTCAGGCCCGGCGGCCTTCGTCTCGTAAGCGGCGGGGAGCCCGCCGGTAGAAGCGCCTATGATCGCAATCCTGGCCATTTAGAGCCCTCCTGCGCTTGAAATGACAACCCTCGGTCTACTCTTTTATCCTGTATTTGAGGTAGCATTCGCCTATCGGGCCCGGCTTTTCGCTACCGGTAAGCTCTACGTTCCTCTTGAGAGTCTTTCCCATGGCCGACTTTATCATCTGGCTTACGGGGCATGAACCCTTCTTCCCGCCATTCCTCAATATCTCGTTGCCGTGGCAGATGTCGCAACCCTTTATGTGGACGGACGCCTCGCCGCCTGTGGAGAACGTCATCTCCGCCAGGTCCGCGAAGCTGAAGGACTCGCGGAAGTACGTCTCCAGGGCCTCTTTGAACCCTTCATCCCCTGACGGGAGCTCCTTAAGCCCTTTCAGCCACGAGTTGGCGAGTATCATTCCTATCCTTGCGTTGTATTTTGGCGCGTCTTCCCCGAGCGATTCGAATACCGCGGCGTGGTAAAGCGCGAAAAACTCCTTTGAAAGATCGTGCGGCATGGAACATTCTCCTTTCTTAGAACCCGGCCTTTCTGGCCAATTGCTGTTTTTCATTGAGGAACTCGAAGAGCACCTCCCTCATTATGTCGCAGGCCTGGACTACCTTGGGATTAGCAAGCGAGTAATATATGGACACCCCTTCGCGCCTGGACCGGAGTATCCCCTTGTCCCGCATTATGGCGAGGTGCTGTGAGGCGTTCGCCCCGGACGTGCCTATCCTTTCGGCTATCTCAGAGGCCGGCAACTCCTTTTCGCGGAGCACGTTTATGATCTCCAGCCTCCTGGGGTTTGCCAGGCACTGGCAGATGCTTGCGTGTATCTCGTAGATTTCCTTTGGTATCCGGGTCATAGGGCTCGATTCCTGATTATTTAATTAATTTATTAAATAATAAAATAATCTGATGCGCCTGTCAAGGAGATGTCTTTCTCTTGTAACTTTAAGGGTTTTGAGATAAGTTGTGATTTGATTCCATTATCGGGCGGACGGAAGGTATGTATCTATGCCCTTCCATAAAATAGGAAGGCTTGCGCATGAGTGGACGCAGAGAACTCCTTGTCTTCAGTCTTGACGCGCTAAGGTGCGCCCTTTCCCTCTCCGTCGTCGAGAGGGTGATACCCGCGCTGAAGGTCTCGCCGTTGCCGAACGCGCCTGCCGCGGTCCGCGGGGTAGTTAACGTCCGCGGAAGGCTTATCCCCGTATTTGACATAAGGCTCCGCTTCAACCTCCCCGGCAGGGATGTCTCCCCCTATGACCGGCTGATCTTCGTAAGGGCCGGGGCAAGGACGGTCGCGCTCATCGCGGACAGCGTAGAGGGGGTAGCGGTCTGCGATGAGAAGGACGTCGTCGACCCCGGCGAGATAGTACAGGGACTCACGCACATCGAGGGCGTCGCCAAGCTCAATGACGGCGTCGCGCTCATCCATGATGTAGCGCGGTTTCTCTCCATTGAAGAAGAAAAAGCCCTTGATGAAGCCTTGGGCGGGATGTAAAATGCCTTATGTCCAGCAAGCTTTCTAACGAAGTCATATCTTCCTTAAGCGCCCTTATCTCTTCCCTCATGGGGCTCCACTTCCCGGAGGACCGTTACGCGGACCTCGAAAGGGGCATCGTGGCCGCGGCCGGGGACTTCGGTTTTTCCGACACGCTCGAATTCATACATTGGCTGAATACGGCAACGCTATCGAGACATCATGTAGAGGCCCTTGCCGCTAACCTCACTATCGGCGAGACCTACTTCTTCAGGGACGCGGGGAGCTTCAAGGCGCTCGAGGAGTCCATACTCCCGGCCATAGTCTCCGCGAGAAAAGATACCTCCAGGCTCCGCATCTGGTCCGCGGGGTGCTCGACCGGCGAGGAGCCCTACTCCATCGCGATACTCATTAAGAGGATGTCCCACCTCTTCAAGGACTGGAACGTCACCATCATAGGGACCGATATAAACGCCAAGGCCCTCAAGAAGGCCTTTGACGGCGTATACACGGAATGGTCCTTCAGGGGTGCGCCTCCGTGGCTCAAGGACGGTTATTTCACGAAAAAGGACGCTTTCTACGAGATAGCGCCCGAGATAAGGCAGATGGTCACCTTCTCCTTCCTGAACCTCGCTGAGGACGTCTACCCGTCGCTCCTCAACAATACCAGCGCTATCGACATGATACTCTGCAGGAACGTCCTCATGTATTTCTCCCCGGATGTCGCCGGCCGGGTAATACACGGCTTTCACAACTCGCTCCTCGAAGGAGGGTACCTGTTCCTGAGCCCGACCGAGGGGCTCCGGATGACATCGTACCCGTTCAAGGCATTGAGCCTGGAGAATACGACCGTCTACAAGAAGGGCTCCCTCGACGGGCCGAAAGAAGCGCTCGCTCCCGCGTACGCGCCGCTCTGGCAGGTCCTCGCGCAAGACGGCGAAACGCGGGACTTGCCCCTCGGGTTCGTCGGGTCCGAGGTCAGGGAAGAGGCGCGGAGAGAGCCTTCAAACGCGCCTGGCGTGGAGGCGGCGTCCGCGCCTGTCCCGGCCTTGCCATCCACTGACGCCGCAGAGCGGCTCCTCAGGGATGGACTCTACGTTGAGGCGGCCCGCGTCCTTGAGTCTATCGTCTCCGTCAAGGGCGCTGAGGGGCCGGCGACCGGCCTGCTCGCCAGGGCCTACGCCAACCAGGGCAGGCTCGACCTCGCCATTGCATGGTGCGAGAAGGCGTTAGCCGCCGACAACTTGAACCCGATCAAGCACTACCTGCTGGCCACCATATTGCAGGAGCAGGGCAGGCCCGAGGACGCGGTCAAGTCCCTCAGGAAGGCGCTCTACCTCGACCATGACTTCGTGCTCGCGCACTTCGTCCTCGGCAACCTCCTTGTGAGGCTCGGGGACCCGGACGGCGCGATTAGGCAGTACAGGAACGCCCTCCGGCTTACCTCGAAGATGGCCCCTGACGACCTGATACCCGAGTCAGACGGCGTCACCGCCGGCAGGCTCAACGAAATAATCAACTCGACAACGAGAACGAGGGCGTTTTGAGCGGCCGGGAAAAAGACAGGAGAAACAAGCCACGGTCCGCGCCCATTGACTGGGATGCGGTGAAGCAAAAGGTCGCGGAGGCCGGAGAGCGGCTCTCAAGGGGAAGGGCGCTTGCCCTCGACGCGGCGGAGGCGCTCCTTATAGAGAGGGCCGAGGCCGTCGCTAAGGTCGCGGAAGAGCCCGTTCACGAGGGCGAAATCGAGGTCGTCGAGTTCAGGCTCTCGTCTGAACGGTACGCCTTCGAGTCCTCGATGGTCAGGGAGGTCGTCCCTATAAGCGAGCTTACGCCCGTGCCGTGCACCCCGGCCTTCATCCTCGGGATAATAAGCCTCCGCGGCCAGATACTCTCAGTCATCGACATCAAAAAACTATTCGTCCTCCCGGAAAAAGGCATTACCCAACTGAATAAGGTTATTGTATTGAGCTCCGGGGACATGGAGTTCGGGGTATTGGCCGACGAGGTCGCGGGCTCGGGCCGGGTGAGGGCCGATTCCCTCAAGACCCTCCCGACGCTTACGGGCGTCAGGGAGGAGTACCTTAAGGGCATCACCGGGGACGGCCTCATCGTCCTCGACGCCGGAAGGCTCTTGAACGACAAGTCCATAGTGGTCAGCGAGACCGTAGAATAAAACGAATTTTTCAGGAGGCATGCATGAACTGGTTACAAAATCTCTCTACACGCGCCAAACTCATACTGGGCTTCGGCGTGGCGATACTCTTCCTCATAATCGTCATCGCGGCCGCCATAAGGAACATCTCGTTCATGCAGGGGACGCAAAGGGAGATAGTCAGGTCGGATTATTCGAACAGCGTGGATATCCTCATGCTGGAGAACAGGGAGGACGAGGTCCGGGTTTCGCTCCTCACCATGATGGGGGCGGGGTCCCGCGCCGACAAGGAGCTCTGGCACCAGGCCATAAAGGAGAGCACCAACGAGTTCGACGTGATATTCAGCCGGCTCCTTGAGAGGAACAGGGACAACCCCGCAGTGCTCTCAAGGCTTGAGGAGCTCGGCAAGATACACTCCGCCTTCAGGGAGACCCGCGACTCGCAGTTAATCCCGCTCATCTACGGCAACAGGCTCGCAGAGGCCAAGAGGCTCGCGCTCGGCGTCCAGGCCGCGAGACACGAGAACATGAACAGGATAGCCATGGACCTCGGCAGGAACGCCCTTGAAAAGGCCAACTCGAACCTCGAGGCCTCTGAGAAGAGCGCGCGGGACTCAATCATCATCTTCGTGGTCCTCGGAGTCATAGCGATAGTCGCGTCCGCCCTCATAGCCGCGTTACTGAACTCCATCATGGCAAGGCCCCTGAAGGTGGTCTCGGAGATAGCGGGCATGGTCGCCTCCGGCGACCTCACGGTCTCCATGACCGGCGCCGAGAGACAGGACGAGGTAGGCGTGCTTGTGAGGACCTTCCGCTCCATGATAGAGCGGCTTAAAAAACAGACAAGGGAGATCTCGGACGCGGTAAACATGCTCGCCACCTCCTCCAGCCAGATAGCGGCGACTACCGCGGAGCTCGCCTCCGGCACGGAGCAGACAGCCATATCGGTTTCCGAAACGACCGCGACCGTCGAGGAGGTAAAGCAGACGGCGACGGTATCCACCCAGAAGGCGCGCCATGTCTCCGAGATCGCCCAGAACGCGGTCCAGGTCTCGCAGACCGGTTCCAGGCTCGTCAACGAGACGATAGACGGCATAGGAAAGATAAAGGAGCAGATGGAGTACATAGCCGAGACGATAGTGCGGCTCTCGGAGCAAAACCAAATGATAAGCGAGATAATCGCTACCGTAGACGACATCGCCGAGCAGGCGAACCTCCTCGCCGTAAACGCTTCCATAGAGGCCTCCAGGGCCGGGGAGCACGGCAAGGGCTTCATAGTCGTGGCGCAGGAGATAAAGAGCCTCTCAGAGCAGTCGAAACAGGCGACGAAGCAGGTCCGTACCATACTCAGCGAGATACAGAAGTCGAGTAGCGCGGCCGTGATGGCCACAGAGCGCGGCAGTAAATCCGTCGACTCGACGGTCCGCCAGTCGTCCGGCACCGGGGACGCGATAAGCGCGCTTTCGGCGTCCATAGGCGAGGCCTCGCAGGCGGTCTTGCAGATAGCGGCTTCCAGCCAGCAACAGCTCATCGGCATGGACCAGGTTGCGCTCGCCATGAACAATATAAAGCAGGCTACGACCCAGAACGCGGCCTCTACCAGACAGGTCGAGATGACGGTCAGGAGCCTCCAGGAGGTCGGCCAGCGGCTGAAAACCCTCCTTGATCACTACAAGCTCCAATAAATACCCTGTAAGAGAGCTGAAACAGGGCTTATATCATAAGGCCCTCCCCCTTCACGGGGAGGGCCGCCAAGGGATGCCGTGCGGTCGCAAACGGCGCCCAGCCAAGCGAGACCAATGAACGGCAGGGAAATAGAATTCAGGAAGAGGCTCCTCCAGACCTTCAAGACAGAGGCCGCCGAACACCTCACCACGGTATCGGCCGGGCTCGTGGAGCTTGAGCGCATGCCGCCCATCGAGGTTCAGATGGAGGTGGTGGAGACCGTCTTCAGGGAGTCTCACAGCCTCAAGGGCGCGGCACGCGCCGTGAACGTCCCCGGCATAGAGGCGGTGTGCCAGGCCCTCGAGGGCGTCTTCGCGGCATGGAAGCAGAGGCGCGTCGGGTATTCGAGGGAGCTCTTCGACACGCTCCATCTCTCAATCGACATGATCCGCTCCCTCCTGCTGGAGATGGAGGGAGGGGCCTTCACCGAGGACCTCGCCGGGGTCGCGAGGCTCGTGCGCGAGCTCGGGAGGTTTGAATCCGGGGGTCCCTTCGTAAAGATACTCTCAGGCAGGACAGACGCGCGTGAAGGGCCTGGGGAAGAATGGCCCTCCGCGCCTCCAGCGGAGGGGCCTGAGCATAAACGGGCTGAGGACAGCGCTCCTTCTCCCCTCCAGCAGGCGCAAGGCGCGCCAATCCCATCGCAGGCTGACGCCGGACCCCGGAGAACGGCCTTAAGGGATAGGAGGCTCGGCGCGGAGACCGTCCGGATATCAGCAGACAAACTCGGCGTGCTCCTCCTCGAGGCCGAGGAGATGATCCCGGTAAAACTCGCCGTCAAGAAGGGCGCCGGGGGCTTGAGCGAACTCGCCTCCATGGTGGAGGAGCTCAAGTCCCGGTGCTCCATTGCCGTGCGCGAGGTCCTGCCCGCGCACCTGGCCGGCTCCGGCAATGGCGAGAAGACCTTTTCCGCGCCCCGGCTCCAGGAGTTCTTCAACTGGGCCGAGACCCACATAAGGCTGATGGAAAAGAAGACCAGGGAATCCCAGAAGCGCGCCTCGGCCAACTACAAGGCGCTCGGCAGGGGCGTTGACACCATACTCGGGGACATGAAGGGCGCGATGATGCTCCCGTTCTCAACGCTCCTCGAGAGCTTCCCGCTCCTCGTGCGCGAGATGGCGTCATCCGAACGCAAGGAGGCGGACTTCATAGCGGAGGGGGATTCCGTCGATATAGACAGGCGGATCCTCGATGAGATGAAGGACCCGCTCATCCACCTCGTCAGGAACTCCATAGGCCACGGGATAGAACACCCGGCGGAACGCGAGGTCTTCGGGAAACCGAGGAGGGCCGCAATAAAGGTAAGTATCGCGCACATCGACGGGAACAGGGCCGAGATAACGGTAGCAGACGACGGCGCGGGCATAGACGCGCGAAAGGTAGCGGAGGCCGCCTTGAAGGCCGGCCTCGTCGCCGCGGATGAGGCAAAGACATTGTCTAACGAGGAGACGCTCCAGCTCATATACGCGTCCGGCGTATCGACGTCGCCGATAATAACCGACATATCAGGCAGGGGGATCGGGCTCGCTATTGTCAGGGAGAAGGTCGAAAGGCTCGGCGGGTCGATTGCGATCGAGACCGCGAAGGGCTCCGGCACTACATTCAGGATCGTCCTCCCCCTGACGGTTGCGACCTTCAGGGGGGTGCTCGTGGCGGCCGAGGGGCACACCCTTGTGGTCCCGACCGCCTCGATAGAGCGCACCCTGAGGGTCCGGCCCTCCGAGATAACGACCATGGAGGGCAGGGAGAGCGTTATTGTCGCCGGCGAGCCGCACGCTTTCGCCTGGCTCGGGGCGGTCCTGGGCCTCCCGCGCAAAAAAAAGAAGGCTGTGCCGGGCTCGTTTGTGACGGCGCTCGTCGTCTCGTCAGGCGGAAAAAGCATAGCCTTCGGGGTGGATTCCCTCATTGACGAGCAGGAGGTCCTCGTAAAGGGGCTCGGGGGACTGCTCAAAAGGGTGAGGAACATATCCGGCGCCGCGATACTCGGCTCCGGAAGGCCGGTCCCGATAATAAACGTCCCCGACCTCATGAGGTCGACGGTGAGGTCGAAGGCTGAGGCCCCGGCCCCCGCCTTCGAGGCCGAAAGGACGAGGTCGGTCCTCGTCGTCGAGGACTCGATCACTTCGAGGATGCTCCTTAAGAACATCCTCGAAGGCGCGGGCTATCATGTCAGGACCGCGGTAGACGGACTCGACGCCATCGCCCTGCTCAAGACCGAGGCCTTCGACATCGTCATATCCGACATAGAGATGCCGAGGATGAACGGGTTTGAGCTGACCGCGAAAATAAGGGCGACCAAAGAGCTCTCGGCGCTGCCGGTCGTGCTCGTGACGGCGCTTGAGGCGCGGGAGGACAGAGAGAGGGGGATAGAGGCAGGGGCGAACGCCTATATCGTGAAGAGCAGTTTCAACCAGTCCAACCTCCTTGATGTCGTCGGAAAGCTCGTGTGAAGTCCCTGACGCGGCTGAAGCCCCTGTATTTACGGCTATGTTTAATTAATTTTCCAGCGCCTTGCAATTTACATTGACAACCAACGGCCTGAGGTGCAAAATTCAGGTTTTATTTAAAGGACCAAGGGGCGCCTGTGATAACCGTTTTGATAGTAGACGACTCCGCAGTAGCGCGGCAACACTTGAGGCACATCCTCGAGTCAGACCCTGATATACACGTTATCGGCACGGCAGTCGACGGCGAAGAGGCGGTCGAGTTGCTTAAGGAGCGCACCCCGGACGTCATCACGATGGACATAAACATGCCCGGTATGAACGGGCACGAGGCGACGCGCGCGATAATGGAGACGAACCCGGTCCCCATAGTGATAGTCAGCGCGAGCTACGAGCGCTCGGACGTGGAGAAGTCTTTCCGCGCGATGGAGGCCGGGGCGGTCGCGATACTCGAAAAACCCGCCGGCTCCGGGCACCCCGACTTCGAGTCCACGTCAAGGGAGCTCCTTAAGACGGTGAAGCTCATGAGCGAGGTCCGTGTCGTACGGAGATGGCCGCACGGTAGGCGTAAGGAGGCGCGCTCCGAGGCCGAGACCTCGGTTAAGAAGCCGAAGCTCGTGGCCATAGGCGCCTCCACCGGGGGGCCGCCCGTCATACAGACGATACTCTCTGGACTCAAGCCCGGTTTTCTGGCGCCGGTGATGATAGTCCAGCACATATCCAAGGGCTTCATCGACGGCATGACCGAATGGCTCTCAAGCGAGACGGGGCTCCCCATAGTCATAGCCTCAGACGGAGAGACGCTCAAGCCCGGCAGGATATACTTCGCGCCCGACGGCTACCACATGGGCGTTGCGAGCAACGGGAGGGTCTCTCTCAGCAAGGCCCCGCCGGAGAACGGCATAAGGCCCTCTGTTGCCCATCTCTTCCGCTCGGCGATAGCCGCTTACGGCCCTGACGCGGTCGGCATACTCCTGACCGGCATGGGCAAGGACGGCGCCATGGAGCTCAAGCAGATGCGCGACTCAGGCTCGCTCACCATAGCCCAGGACAAGGAAAGCTCAGTCATCTACGGTATGCCGGGCGAGGCTGTAAGGCTCGACGGGGCGACCCTCGTGCTCCCGCCCGAGAGGATCGCCGCCAGGCTCGCCTCCCTGATAGGGGCGAACGGTCAGTCAAACTGAAAGGCAGCATGATATGAACGGGACAGGCTACATACTCGTCGTAGAGGACTCGAGGACGCAGGCCAGACAGCTCGAGGAAACATTGAAACCGCTCGGGTGCAGTGTCTCTCTCGCCTACAACGGCAAGGAGGCGCTCGAGGTCATGCGGAGAGAGAGGCCGACCCTCGTCATAGCGGACATACTCATGCCGGAGCTCAACGGGTACCAGCTCTGCAAGATAATAAAGGCCGACGACAAGCTCAAGGACGTCCCGGTCGTCCTCATAACCCAGCTCTCGGACCCCCACGAAATAGTGCGCGGCATGGAGTGCGGGGCGGACGACTTCATCGTAAAGCCCTACAACGAGGACTTCCTCCTCACAAGGATCCAGGCGATACTCAGGATAAAGGTCGAGGAGCACGAGGCCGCCAAAGAGGTCGTCATCCTCGTCGTCGAGGACAGCCCCACTCAGGCCGAGCAGATGAAGTTCATGCTCGAGGAGAACGGCTACACCGTCAATCTCGCTTCGAACGGGCGGGAAGGGCTCGATGCCGCGAGAAAGATCAGGCCCACCATAATCATAAGCGACATACTCATGCCCGAGATGGACGGGTACGAGTTCGCCTACGAGGTCAAGCGCGACCCTGAGCTCAAAAAGACCCCGGTAATACTCGTCACCTCGCTCCTCGACAAGAAGGACATCGTCCGCAGGGCCTCGGTCGTCGCGGACGGCTACTTCACGAAGCCCTTTGACGACAGGTACCTCGTCTCAAAGGTCGAGTCCCTCCTCGCCTCTTCCAGGAGGGAGGCGGAGGGCGACGGCGATAAGATAAACGTCTCCTTCGCCGGAGAGCATTACGCCATTGCCTCGGGCAGGAGGCAGATACTCACCTTCCTCCTCTCCATATACGAGAACGCGGTCCTTCAGAACAGGGACTTGGTCCTCATGCAGAGGGAGCTCCAGCTCCTTAACGAACAACTCGAGGAACGCGTCATAGAGAGGACCCGCCAGCTAAAGGCCTCCGAGGCCAAGTACCGGACCCTCCTTGAGACGAGCGCCGACGCGATAGTCGTCGCGGGCATAAACGGCACGGTCTATTTCACCAACAAGGCTGTGGAAACCCTCTTCGGGCTCAAGTCCGAAGAGCTCATCGACAAGCCCTTCATCGTACCCGTAGCCGAGAGCGGCATGCGGGACATCGAGATAATCCGGAAGAACGGCGAAAAGGCGATCGCCGAGATGAGGGCCGTGAAGACCACCTGGGGAAACGAGGAGACTTATCTCGCCACCTTCAGGGAGATAACCTTAAGGAAGCGCATGGAGGAGGAGCTCCGGGAAAGCGAGGAGAACTTCAGGGCTCTCGCCGACAACGCCAACGACGGCATCGTCATCACTTCCGGGCCCTTCGGGGCGATAACCTACGCTAACAAGCGTTTCTCCGAGATGTCCGGGCACACGGTCGACGAACTCCATGCGTTCAACATAAGCGGGCTCTTGAGCCCTGACGACACCGGGGACAACAGCGGCTTTTTCAAGGAACTGCTCGACGGGGCGCACTGCCTCGACCAGCAAGAGGTATATATAAAGAGAAAAGACGGCCGGCTCCCCGTGGAACTCGTCGCATCGCGGACGCTCTGGCACGGACAGAGCGCCCTGATCATAATCCTCCGCGATATAGCCGAGAGGAAGAAGAGGGAGGAGGAGATCCTCAAGGCGTCGAAGCTCGAGTCCCTGGGGACGCTCGCGGGAGGGATCGCGCACGACTTCAATAACCTGCTCACCGGCATCATCGGCAACATTTCCATCGCGCGCCTCCTTGCCGGGCCCGACGAGAGGATGGGAAAGGCCTTAACCGACGCCGAGAACGCCTCCCTGAGGGCAAAGGACCTGACCTTCCAGCTCCTTACTTTCGCGCGCGGCGGGGCGCCAGTAAAAAAACTCTCCTCCGTCGCGCAGGTCATCAAGGAATCCGCGACGTTTTCGGTGCGCGGCACGCAAATACGCTGTGACCTTAACGTGCCTGACGACCTCTCACCCTTAGAGATAGACGAGGGGCAGATAAGCCAGGTCATCCACAACATCATCATCAACTCCGAGCAGGCGATGCCGAACGGCGGCGTAATAGCCGTAAAGGCCGAAAACGTCGTGCTTGGCCCCTCCGACAACCTCCCCGTAGGGCCCGGACGGTTCGTGAAAATTACCGTCAGCGACACCGGCGTCGGGATCCCGGCGGAGGTCATCTCCAAGATTTTCGACCCTTACTTCACCACAAAGGAGGAGGGCTCGGGTCTTGGGCTCGCTACAGTTTACTCCATCATAAAAAACCACAGCGGCTTTATCACCCTTGAGTCCACGGTAGGGATCGGCACTTCTTTTTACATCTACCTCCCGGCGGCCGAGGGCAAGCAGGTTTCCCCGAAAAAAGGGACTGAAGCGGGAGCGGTCATTGGCTCCGGCAGGATACTCATAATGGACGACGAGGAGATAGTCCGCGACGCGGCCGGCGCGATACTTACCGAGCTCGGCTACGTGGTCGCCTTCGCCGGCGACGGCGCAGAGGCGTTAGAGGCGTACAAGAGAGGGATGGAATCGGGCGAGCCCTATGACATCGTCATAATGGACCTCACCATCCCCGCGGGCATGGGCGGGAAAGAGGCTATAAAGAAGCTCCTCGAGATAGACCCCTCTGCCAGCGCCATCGTCTCAAGCGGATATTCCAATGACTCCATCATGTCCGAGTTCGAGAAATACGGTTTTTCAGCGGTGATAGCGAAGCCGTACAGGATAAGCGACCTGAGCCAGACCGTGCACAGGGTAATCTCCTCAAGGAGGAGGGGTTAGGGGCCTGCCCTGGACCGACAGCGCCTTTTTGGAGCGCCTTCCCCGCACCGGACTTAAAGGCCCCTGCCCATGAACTGGAAAAGCCCGCATGTACAGGCATTGCCATGCATAATTTTCCCCTTGATACCCTTCCCCGGAATGGTTATCATACAGGATTAACGGAATAAAAAAGCATCATATGATATAAGGAGCGCAGGAATGGAGAGTCTCGATCACCAGGTAATGGACCAGGATTACAAGCAACACCTTCTTGAGATCATGTACGTGAGGTCGTTCAAGCATGACCCCGAGAGCGGGTTTCTGCTTACGAGCGGCACAAAGAGCGACGTCTATATAGACGCGAAAAAGACGGTCTTGAGCGCAGAGGGCATGGAGCTCGTGGGCTACACATTCTTCCACGAATTGAAGCTCGTGCCGATTGACGGCGTAGGCGGACTTACGCTCGGCGCCGACCCCATAGCGTATGCCGCGGCCCTCATCTCCACCATGAACGGGAAATCCCTCGACGTCTTTATCGTGAGGAAAGAGCCGAAGAAGCATGGCACCATGCAGTTTATTGAGACTAACCTCCAGAGCGGCGCGGACGTCTGCGTCATAGACGACGTCGTCACCACAGGCGGCTCGACGATCCAGGCTATCAAGCGTGTGCGCGAGGCCGGGTTCAACGTTGTAAAGGTCCTCGCCCTCGTCGACAGGGAGGAAGGGGCGGCCGAGAACATCGAGAAGGAGACCGGGTGCAAGCTCCGCTCGATATTCACCAAGACCGACTTCCTCGAACTCCACAAGAAGATGACCGAGAAGGACAAGAAGCCGAAGGAGACGGAAAAGCCGATATTCTAAGACAACAGCAATTTCAGGGGAAGCCTATCGGGCTTCCCCTTTTTTGTATCTTCTTGCAAGGATGGACAGATGGAAGCCAAACAGAGGATAATTTTCGCGCTCGACGTGCAGACAATCGCGGAGGCCGAGTCGTTAGCGGCGCTTTTAAAAGACCACGTCGGCGTCTTCAAGATAGGACTTGAACTATTCGTCGCGAGCGGGCCGTCTGTTGTGGAAGCGGTGAGGAAAAAGGCACCCGGGTGCGGCATATTCCTTGATCTCAAGCTCCACGACATACCGGAGACGATCAAGGGCGCGATGAAGTCGGCCTCAACGCTCGGAGCGGCCTTCGTGACAGTGCACACGAACGACGGCTCTTCTCTCTTAAAGGCCGCGGTAGAGGCCGGCGGCGCTTCCAGGATACTCGGCGTGACTGTGTTGACGAGCCTTTCGGCTGAGGCCCTCAAAGAAGCCGGGATAGATATCGCCAGGTTCAAAGACCCTTCAGACCTTGTTTTGCAGAGGGCGAGTGTCGCGCGGATGGCCGGGTGCGCGGGTATTGTCTGCTCTGCGCAGGAGGCGGCGCTTGTCAGGAAGGAGTTCGGCCCGGACTTCCTTATCGTTACGCCGGGGATAAGGTCAGAGGGCGACGCAATCGGTGACCAGAAGCGGGTCGCGACCCCATATGAGGCGATACGAAACGGGGCGGACTATATCGTCGTCGGCAGACCCATCAGAAAGGCCTTGGACCCAATAAAGGCGGCGGAGAGGATAGCGGCAGAGATCGAGAGGGCGTTAAAAGATAGAAAATAGGTTTGTTCGGATATTGAAATTGCGAAAGGCGGGGTGAAAGCCCCGCCTTTTTTTATTTTGCCCCCTCTCCCCTTGTGGGAGAGGGCTGGGGTGAGGGGTTCTTATTTACCCCTCCTTGACAAGGAGGGGCCAGGGGAGGTCGCCTTTAGAAACGACCCCTCCCCACCTCCCCTTGTTAAGGGGAGGAGTATACAATCCTTTGCGGGTTCAGGTTGCAAACCTGAACCCCTTGATTCGTGACCCCGCTTGCGCAGGTTCACACCACCAACATCAACCCCTCTTCCTCGCGTACCCGAGATAATTTACCGTCGTGTCGTTCGAGATCTTGAACTCGAGTTTCAACGGGTCGTAGGTCATGCCCTTCAACTCCTCTATCTCGACCTTGTTCTCTTCGAGTATCTGCTTCAATATCGACGGCCTGACAAACCTGTTGTAGTCGTGCGTGCCTTTCGGGACCATGTTGAGGAGGTCTTCGGCGACGAAAATGGCGAAGAGGCGCGCCTTCATAGTTTTATTGATGGTGCCGAAGAAGAAGAGGCCGCCTGGCTTTAACATGGAGAGAGAGTCGCGGAGAAACCCCTTTAAATCGTCTACATGCTCAAGAACCTCGGCGCAGACGATGATGTCAAATGGGGCTGGCGCGTCCTTTACCAATCTCTCTGGGGAAGATACCTTATAATCGATAGAGAGGTTGGATTCTGCCGCGTGCCTCTTTGCCGCGTCTATCGCAACCGGGGACAAATCTATGCCCGTGACCCGCGCGCCTGCGCCTGCGAACTTCTCCGAGAGAAGGCCGCCGCCGCAACCGATGTCGAGGACGGTCTTATCCGAGAGGTCGCCGGAGCGCGACGAGAAGTAATCGAAGCGGAGCGGGTTTATCCTATGGAGGGAAAAGAGCTTCCCCGTAGGGTTCCACCATTCCTGTCCGAATTTTTCAAACTTTTCAGATTCAGTTGTCATCATTCTATCCCGTAGTCCTTCCACTTCCTGTCCACAAGCTCAACGATAAGCCTGTCCATCTCCATCTTCTCTCCCCACTTCCTCACAACCTCGGGCGGGTACTTGTTTGTGGCGTCTATGCCCATCTTCGACCCGAGGTTCTCAAGGGGCGATGAGAAGTCGAGATAATCTATCGGCGTGTTCTCGATTATTAGCGAGTCCCTCTTAGGGTCAACGCGGGTCGAGATCGCCCATATAACATCCGCCCAGTTATGGACGTCGATGTCGTCGTCCACGACGATGATGTACTTCACGTACATGAACTGCTTCAATACGCCCCAGATGCCCATCATGAGGCGTCTCGCATGGCCGGGGTATTCCTTTTTTATCGAGACGACCGCTATCCTGTACGAGACCGCCTCCATCGGGAGGCAGAAGTCAACGACCTCCGGGAACTGGAGCTTAAGAGACGGGAGGTAGATGTTATTGAGGACTGTCCCTATGACCGCGTCCTCCTTCGGGGGCCTTCCGGTTATGGTCGTAAGGTAGTGCGCGTCTTTTCTCCGCGTTATGGCCTTTAGGTGAAAGACCGGGAAAGGCTCTGCCGCGTTGTAGTAGCCGGTGTGGTCTCCGAACGGCCCCTCGGGCGCGGTATCTCCGTGGCGTATCTCGCCTTCAAGTATTATCTCGGCGGATGCCGGGACCTTCAGGGGAATCGTCTTGCACTCGACGAGCTCTATCGCCTTCTTCCTTAAAATCCCCGCGAAGTGGAACTCTCCGACGTCCTCTGGCACGGGTGTGACGCCTGCGATGATGGTAGCTGGCTCGGCGCCGATGGCCACAGCGACGGGCATGGGCCGCCCGGTCTTTTCCCACTCCCGCTGGTGCTTGGCCCCGCCCCTGTGCGCGAGCCAGCGCATGATGGCGCGGTGCCTGTCCAGATACTGCATCCTGTATACGCCGACATTGAACGGGCCGCCGTCCGGCGACTGCGTTACGACGAGCGGCCATGTGATAAGCGGCCCCGCGTCCTTTGGCCAGCACTTTATGATAGGGATGGAAGACAGGTCCGCGTCGTCCCCTGTCTCGACGACCTCCTGGCACTCGCCCGACCTTACGGTCTTGGGGCCGAGCGTCAGCACCTTGCCGAAAAAGGGTATCTTTTTTACCGCGTCCCAGAGGCCTTCGGGCGGCTCGGGCCTCTGAAGGAGCGCGATGAACTCGCCTATCTCTCGTAGCTCCGCCTCTTCTACACCCAACCCCAGCGCCACGCGCTCTCTGGTCCCGAAGAGGTTCCCTACTACCGGCAGTTTGTAGCCCTTGACCTTCTCGAAGATAACCGCAGGGCCGCCAATGCGGACAAGCCTGTCCTGGACCTCGGCGATTTCAAGGTTAGGGTCGACCTCTGTCTTTATCCTTTTAAGGAGCCCTTTTTTTTCAAGGGTGGAAAGAAAATCCCTTAAGTCGTTGTACGCCATCAGGACCTCAGATGTAAAAGTCTATCAATATGAATACGAGGACAAGCCCCCCAAAAAACGCGTTCGCTGTAAACGACCTCCACGCCGTCGCTCTCGTAGGCGTCCTCTTTACCGTATTGACTGAACGGATAAACGCTATGAGAGAAACGAAGACGCCTCCGAAGAAAAAGGCGCCCATCCCCTTCAAATAGCCCGCGAGCGAGAGCGCAATCGCCATGCAGACGTACAGAAGATAAAGCGCCTTATATACAGAATCCCCGAAGAGGAGCGCCGTTGATTTCACGCCAATCTTTATATCGTCGTCCTTGTCCATCAAGGCGTATATGGTGTCATACGCTATCGACCAGAATATGTTGGCGGCAAATATAAGGAGCGGGACAATCCCGAGCGCGTTGTTTACAGCCGCCCATGCCATGACCGCGCCCCAACCGAAGGCCATGCCGAGGACGGCCTGGGGCCAGTGGCTGACGCGCTTCACAAACGGGTAGACAGAGGCGAGCGCGATCCCGATAAAGGAAAGGACGATGGTAAAGGGGTTAAGGAAGAGCACGAGTACGAAGGCGAGGAGCGAGAGCGCGGCGAATACAAAAAGGGCCTCCCTGACGCAAAGCCTCCCGCTCGCTATGGGGCGCGACCTGGTGCGCTCGACGAATGGGTCGAACCCCCTGTCCGCGACGTCGTTTATGGCGCACCCGGCGCTACGCATGAGGAAGGTGCCGATGACGAATATCACGAGGACCTTCAAGGGCGGCCTCCCGTCTGAAGCGAGGAAGAGCGACCAGAGTGTGGGCCAGAGGACGAGGAGAGTGCCCTGCTGTCTCGGGAGCCTTATGAGGTCCGAGACCGCCGAGAGCTTCTCCGATGAGATGGTCCCGGTCCGCATCATCTCTCCTTAAAAAACCTGTTCGAGATTATCTCCGGGCTGAATATTTCGGTGACGCCCGCCTTTATGACCCACTTCGTGGGGGACGAGTTGTTATAAAGGATGTACCGCCGTGCTATTAGAGGGGTTTTCGCGTCTATCCCCAAGTCCGTTGCCGCGCTCTCGCACGAGACGACCCCGACCTCGAGTTTTTTCTTGGCGAAAAAGACCTTCCTCGTCGTAAGGACCCGGCCTAAGGGCTCAGAGCTGTTCGCGAGTATGTCGTTTAATATCGAGTCCTCTATCCTGTCGAGCGGTATGACGGAGTGGGCGTAGACGAGCCTTTTATCCTCTACCTTAAGCCAGACCTCCCTTTCGAGCGCGTCCTTGCCGGTCCTCTCTTCGAGGTAGGCGGCCTCGTCCTTGAGCTTCGTTATGCCCTGGAACTTCACCTCCACCTCTACCATCGACCTCCAGAGGAGCTCGAGGTCGAGCGTCATCGAACCGTCGGAGAGGAGGAGGAGCTTCTGATGGGGCAGTAGCCCCGTGAGCTCAGGCCTGTCTTTCTCTTCCTCGGCGCTGAACCAGTCCTTGAGGATGGCATAGTTGAACGGCATAAGGAGTGAAATTACCACATAGAGGGTCTTTGGTCAACAACACCGAAAAGCGGAGGAGTATTGGCGACAGGGGAGAAAATCTTTTCACCCTTGCCCGTCTTACCCGTTAAGAGGACGGCACCCTCTCCCACAAGGCGAGATGGTGCTTGTCCCTAAAAAAAGGCCGCCGGACTTTCGTCCGGCGGCCTCTATTGAGTTCTCTAAAGTAAAGCGCCTGATGCTATCCCCCGGGGGGGCCTTAGTTCTTTGTGGCGAGCGTCTCTTTCGCGGGCTCGGCGTACTGGGGCTCGGGCTGTTCGGCGGCCTTCAAAAAAGCGTCGACGCTGTACTTTATCGCCGCGGCTGTGGACTTGTTCTGTCCGCGGAGGATCTTAAGGAGCTTTCCGACATAGATTATTTCGTCAGCGGAAAGGGCCGCGACGTCAGGCATCCTGTAACCCTCTTTTCCTTCCTTGCCGTATGCCGAAGTCTCCTCAGCCGCTATCATGTAGGTCTTGAAGTCCCCGCCCTTTGCCGAGGCCTTGTACATCTCGCCGTCGCCGGATATAAGCCAGTCGACTGAGAGGCCGTAGATGTTAGCGAACCGAAGGACGAGATCTGTCGGCATCTCTCCGCGTTTCTTGTAATTGGAGAGCGCCTGGGGCGTTACGCCGAGAACCCTGGCGACCGCGGAGTCGTTCTTGAGCTTTCCTGCCCAGCGCATCCTCTCTATGATATCTGAATAGCTTACGCCCATATTATTCTCCTTTGGCTGTGAATTAATCATCCAGATGAAATTTTTGCGGCGTTTCCCGTTAAAAGGGACCACATAATGCCCTTTAAAAAACGGTTAAGGAGTGAGTAGGAGGCTTAAACCGAGAGGCCAATTCAAAAAGCGTGAGAAATCGGCAGAAAAACCGGAGGTCGCGTTTCAGGAATTGCCGAGCGTCACTGCTCACCCATAGTGACCAAGCTATCATAGCTTAATCATTGGTATTTCTTAAATTATAAACCTTTTGGAAAACCCTGTCAATAGCCTGCTATAAATATTATTTAGTAGCCTTTCTAAGCATGAATAACTGCCGGTACGGCCTTATGAAAATCAATGAGAGCTGGAGGGGGCCCTGCCGCGCCGGCAACAGGGGCTTCAGCCGTTTTGAATCCCTGCCCCCTGGAATCCCTCTTTTTGTGAAGTACAGTTTCAACATACGGTTTCCCGACATCCCCCACCTGCTTCACCGGCGATCGACAAAAAGGTTGTATCGCAGGATATCCGGGTCCGGACGGCGCAAGAAAAACCTTGCGCGGACGGGAACGAATGGTCTATGTAGCGTAAGGGTTTTAACGAGATGGATGGTGGGCGGTACTGGGATTGAACCAGTGACTTCCACCGTGTGAAGGTGGCACTCTGCCGCTGAGTTAACCGCCCGTGTCTGAATGGAAAAATCCTTTTGATATTATAGTATAGGTTTTTTGTTGTCAAGAAATACCTTGAACAGAAGGCCCTTAAAAGGTTATATTTTTTCCGATGAGGATCATGGGCCTGGACTTTGGGAAGAAGACGATAGGGGTAGCGATAAGCGACGAAAATTCGATAACGGCCCAGCCCTTGAAGACCATTTTGAGGGCCTCCAGGGACAAAGACATGACGGAGCTCAAGGAGATCATCCGCGCATTCGAAGTATCCTCTGTCGTCGTTGGGTTGCCGGTTAACATGAACGGCACATACGGGCCCCAGTCAGAGACCGTATTGAAGTTCATAGAGACCGTCAAGGCAGAGACCGGCCTCCCCGTGGTACCGTGGGACGAGCGCCTCTCGACGATGGCGGTCAACAAGGTCCTCATAGAGGGAGATATCAGCAGAAAGAAGAGAAAAGAGGTGGTGGACAAGTTAGCCGCCTCGTACATCCTACAGGGATACCTCGACAGCAGGGGAAGGCTGTCTCCTTAGGCCATCTCGCAAGCATTCCAATGCGCAAACGCCTCGAAACCATAGTCCTCCTCCTGATAATGGCCGCAAGCCTCCTCGCGGTCCACGTCTACATTACGTTCTTCACCCCGGCTTCCCGCGACTCATCCGTCAAGGTAGTATACGTCCAGAAGGGCGCGAGCTTCAGGGTCGTCGCCTCGAACCTCGAAAAGGCCGGGGTCGTAAAGGACTCGGACAGCCTGGTTTGGGCCGCCTCCCTCCTCGGGGCGTATAAGAAGATAAAGGCCGGCGAGTACGAGTTCGCGGCGACGATGACCCCGATGGAGGTATTGGAGATACTCATAAAGGGCAAGGTGAAGCGGCACCTCGTTACCATACCGGAAGGGTACAATATCCGGGAGGTCGCGCTTGTCTTGGGCGAGGCCGGGCTCGTCGACCCGGATGATTTCGTGAAGCGCGCGACTGACGGGAAACTCGTTGCATCCCTTGGGCTCGAAGGCGACACCCTTGAAGGCTATCTCTTCCCTGACACTTACGAGTTCACGAGAGGCATGGGCGCCGACGATCTCATAAGGAGGATGGCTGAAAAGTTCAAGGCGGTATATTTCCCGGAGTTCAGCGAGCAGGCGAAGAGATACGGTCTCTCCATGAGAAAGGTCATGACGCTCGCCTCCATTATCGAAAAAGAGACCGGAGCGCCTGAAGAGCGGACACTCATCTCCGCTGTATTCAGGAACAGGCTTAAAAAGGGTATAAAGCTCCAGAGCGACCCGACGGTCATATACGGGATAAAGGGCTTTGACGGGAATCTCACGAGGGCGCACCTCGCGGCACGGACGCCTTATAACACCTACGCAATTTACGGCCTCCCGCCCGGGCCGATAGCCAACCCCGGGAAAGAGTCTATCTCAGCCGCGCTAAACCCGGCGAGCGAGGACTACCTCTACTTCGTCTCAAGGAACGACGGCACGCACTTTTTCTCGAAAAACCTCAAGGAACACAACAAGGCGGTGAACCGGTTTCAGAGGTCGGCAAAGAACGTGGAAAAAGGATAGAGTCTAAACGCCCTGTCATTGCGAGGGGCTTTAGCCCCGAAGCAATCTCCGGGATATGACCGCTAAAAAATGAGATTGCTTCACTCCGCTCGCAATGACAGACATGTTTTTAGAGTAGCCTTTAGTATATCTCCCCCCTAAACCCGCTCGACTTCGTCACGCTTCCAGAGGAATCGACTATCACCCCTTCGACATCCGGCAATCTTTCTATCAGCTCCATCCCTTTCTCCGGCCCCATGACAAATACGGCGGTCGAGAGCGCGTCAGCGAGCGTCGGGTCCTTGGCGATGATTGTCGCGGACCGCGTCCCCTCTGCCGGTAACCCGGTCTTCGGGTTTAATATGTGGTGGTATCTTTTCCCGTTGATCTCAAAAAACCTCTCGTAGTCCCCGGAGGTCGCGACAGCCCCGTTGTAGACTCTCACTTTTCCGAGGAGCCTCTTTTCCCTCGGGTGCTGGATGCCTATTGAGAAGGGCTCCTTTTCTCCTTTCTGGAAGACGACCATGTCGCCGCCCGCGTGTATTATGCCGCGCTCCACACCCTCTCTTTTAAGCGCCTCGACGGCCTTGTTTACAATGTACCCCTTTGCAACGCCGCCGAGGTTCAGGTACATGCCTTTTCTCTTGAGCCTGGCCTTTGAAGCGGCTTCCTCTACCTCTATCTCCCTGTAGTCCACGAGCGGCAGGAGCTTCCCTATCTCCTCCCTCAAAGGTACAACCCCTTTTTCGCCGGAATACCCCCATGCCTTCCCGAGGACTCCGACCGTCGGATCGAACGCGCCGCCGGATAATTCGGCTACAAGGACGGCTGTCTTGAGCACCTCTATCGTATCCGGCGAGACCCGGACCGACTCGCCCGCGTTCTTTGAAATCCTCGCAACGTCGCTATCAGTCTTATACGCGCTCAATAACCCTTCGAGCCTCTGTATCTCGGTAAAGGCCGTCTCTGCGGCCCTATCGGAGTTGTCTTCCGGACCCTCCATGATGGTGACCTGCACTATGGTCCCCATCATGGCGCGGCTTATGGTGACGGAGTCTTTCTGGCGGTCTTTGAAGAGAGATACGGCAAGGATGGAGAGTACTGAGAGGACGATGAGCGCGTAGGTTATCTTTTTTTTGAGGTCCATGGGGGACGCAAATTAAAAAAGGCCGGGCTTTCTCCTGAAACTGAAAACCCGGCCTTTGTTTTTTATTTATACTGGACTAAAAATGCCCGGTCAGAACTCCTCTTCGTCGGATTCGGACCTCTCCATAATGCCGAGACCCGTATCTTCCTCGTACCTGCCCCCTTTGATCTTGAGCTCCCGTTCGTTCTTTGACTGGCACTCGACGCATACGCGCGTGAACGGCAGGGCCCGGAGCCTGTCTTCGGCTATCGGCTCCCCGCACTCCTCACACCCGCCGTAGCTTGTGTCCTTTATGCGCTCAAGGGCGTCTTCTATCTCCGAGAGCTTGTCGCGGTCGCGGTCGCCAAGCATGAGCGTCAGCTCCCTTTCCCTTTCGATCGAGGCGATGTCGTATATGTCGCCGATCTCGTGCTTGAGGACGTTCGATTCGCTCTTTACCTTCTGGGAGACCTCCTGGAGTATCTTTTCCTTGGCGTCCAGTAGCTTCTGGGTCATCTCTTTCTTGAACGGGATCTTTGACTTCGGCTTCTCTGCTGTCTTCGCCTTGGGCACTGTTTTGCTCATGACCTTTTCTGACGAGGGCTTCTTTGCAGAGACCTTCTCGGACTTTGGGGTTGTCTCCCTTTTTGCTGGGGAAGTTGCGGTTTTCTTTGTCTTATTATTTGTCTTCGGCATAGGGCGAAATTATACAGTTTTTTGAGACTATGTCAATATTTTTGTCATTGTGCCATAAAGGCAGGCATTAAATCGGCTAATGTACTCGCCCATTTAAAATCCGGAATAAAATCAACCTCTTTGCCTCCAAGAGGCATATTGACAGCCTCTCCCCCGTTAATATAGAATATCGTTTTAGTTTTTAACGGTAAATTACCGCTCCGGGGGGAGTTATCAGATACGACTGCATCGTTATAGGCGGCGGACACGCCGGGTGCGAGGCCTCTCTCGCCTCTGCGCGTATGGGTCTTTCCACCCTCCTCGTCACCATGAACCTCGACACCATCGGCCAGATGTCCTGCAACCCGGCGATAGGCGGCATCGCCAAGGGCCACCTGGTAAAGGAGATTGACGCGCTCGGCGGCGAGATGGCGAAAGCGATAGATGACGCCTCTATACAGTTCCGGACGTTGAACGACTCCAAGGGCCCTGCTGTGCGCGCCACGCGCGCGCAGGCAGACAGGTCCGCTTACAGGCAGAGGATGAAGTCCGTTGTCGAGAAGAGCTCGAATCTTCATCTGAGGCAGGGTGTCGTGGATTCCATCATAGTGGAAGCAAGGCGCGTCATTGGCCTGAAACTCAATGACGGAGAGGTCCTGGATACAGGGGCCGTCATCGTCACCACCGGCACGTTCTTAAAAGGCCTCATCCACATCGGCCTCCATAATTACCCCGGCGGCAGGGCAGGAGACTCCGCGAGCTTCGGCCTATCGGACTCCTTAAGGTCGCTCGGCTTTTCCATGGGGCGCATGAAGACCGGCACCTGCCCGAGGCTCGACAGCAGGACTATCGATTATTCAAGGGTCGAAGAACAGGCACTCCAGCCCCTTGAGGAGCTCAAGCCCTTCTCCTTCACCTCGCCGCCGATATCGAGGAAAATGCTCCCCTGCCATATAACCTATACAAACGACGCCACTCACAGGGTAATCCGTGAAAACCTTGAAAGATCGCCGCTTTATAGCGGCATTATAGAGGGCATAGGCCCCCGGTACTGCCCCTCCATAGAAGACAAGGTCATAAAATTCCCATTAAGGACCCGCCATCAGGTCTTCCTCGAACCAGAGGGGTACGATACCTTTGAAGTCTACCCAAATGGCCTCTCCACCTCTCTCCCAATCGATATCCAGTATGAATTTCTTAAGACTATCAATGGGTTAGAAGATGTGGAGGTCTTGCGCCCCGGCTACGCCATAGAGTACGACTATGTAGACCCGACTGAGCTTAAGCTCACGCTTGAGACGAAACGCGTTGAAGGGCTCTACCTTGCCGGCCAGATAAACGGCACCTCAGGCTACGAAGAGGCCGCGGCTCAGGGGCTCATGGCCGGGATGAACGCGGCGCTCAAACTAAAATTCAGGCCTCCGCTCGTACTCGACAGGTCCGAGGCCTACATCGGCGTCATGATAGACGACCTCGTCACAAAGGGCACCAGGGAACCTTACCGGATGTTCACCTCCCGCGCTGAGTACCGCCTCATCCTCAGGGAAGATAACGCCGAGACAAGGCTACGCGAAAAGGGGTTTGAAGCCGGGCTCGTAAAAGAAGACGTTTACGCCTCCTTCCTCCTGAAAAAAGAGGCGCTCGATGGACTGGCCCGCCTTATTGAGCGCGAGCGCATAAACCCGACCCAGGAGGTGAACTCGGCCCTCATCAATCTCGGCTCTACGGAATTAAAGAAGTCCAGCACCTTAAAAGAGCTCCTCCGTAGACCCGGGATGGACCTTAAAACCGTCCTCTCCCTCAAGGGCCTGCCAAATACCGCCCCCCCTTCCATCGCCGAGGCGATTGAGGTCGAGGTCAAATACGAAGGCTATATCAAGAGACAGAACGAGGAGACCGGAAGGTTCAAAAAAATAGAAGGCATTAGGATACCCCAAGGCATCATTTTCGAAGAGGTCTCTGGGCTCTCGTCTGAAATAAGGGAGAAGCTCAGGAAGACCAGACCCGAGTCCATTGGACAGGCATCGAGGATATCAGGCGTGACACCCGCCGCCATCTCCATGCTAATGGTCCACCTTAAAAAGATAGGCACCTACGGTTAAATGTTCCACGTGGAACATTTAACCGTATATCCCTCATAAAACTCTTTCCAGAGGTGTTCCACGTGGAACATTTAGTCAAGGCAAACGAAATAGAATTAAAGACCCTTCTCAGGCGTGGGGCAGAAGGGCTCGGCGTTATTTTGTCTGAAGAAGCTGTCTCAAGGTTTATGGAGTATCTCAAGGAGCTCAAGGCCTGGAACAGAAAGGTCAACCTTACGGCGATCGAGGAGGAGAGGGAGATAATTATAAGACATTTTCTTGATTCTCTCACGCCCTACGCCTTTCTTGAGGGAGCGGGGAGGCTCCTGGACATTGGCGCGGGCGGGGGTTTTCCGGGGATACCCTTAAAAATAGCTACCCCTTCGATGTATGTCTGCCTGATTGATTCAGTATCAAAAAAGGTCCACTTCATGCGTCACGTTATAAGGAAACTCGGGCTTGTGGGCATAGACGCGGAGTCAGTAAGGGCAGAGGACTTGGGTTTTATAGAAAAAAACCGGGGCAAATTCGACGTTGTCACGTCCAGGGCCTTTACAGAACTAACGGGCTTTGTTGAGGTGGCCCTGCCATACCTCAGGCCCAGCGGGCGTATTATAGCAGTCAAGGGGCCGAGTGTGGCCGAAGAGATCGCCCATCTTAAAGACTTCCCTGGTATAACGGGGATCGAGACCCATAGAATCAAGACACCCTTCTCAAAGAGGGAGACTACGATAGTAGTGATAAAGAAGGCAGAGTAATCCCCCCTCAGTCCCCCTTTAGAAAGGGGGAAGTGTCATTAAGATGGGATGTTCCACGTGGAACATCTCCTGAAGGTACATTTCTCTTGCAATCTCCCTGAAAACTGTTTTAAACTTTCCCGAACCTCAAAGGATGGACATGGGCCGTATAATCTCGATAGCGAACCAGAAGGGTGGGGTCGGCAAGACCACGACCGCCGTGAACCTTGCCGCCTCGCTTGCCGTCGCTGAAAAAAAGGTCCTTTTGATAGACTTCGACCCCCAGGGAAACGCCACAAGCGGACTTGGGGAGTCTAAGAACGGCTCGAGCGGCATCTATCACGCCATGATAGAGCAGGCCGACCTCCGTGCGATCCTCAAGAACACGGAGCTACGCTTCCTTAAGCTCATCCCGTCGTCCATAGACCTCATAGGCGCCGAGGTCGAGCTTGTAGACGACCCGCAAAGGGAGTACAGGCTAAAAAGCTGTCTAACGACTATCAAGGACCACTTCGACTACGTCATCATTGACTGCCCGCCTTCTTTAAGCCTCCTTACTGTAAACGCCCTTGTGGCATCGAACTCGGTCCTCATACCCCTCCAGTGCGAGTATTACGCCCTCGAAGGCATAAGCCAGATAATGAGGACCATAGAGCTGATAAAGGCAAAGCTCAATCCGGCCCTTGAGATAGAAGGCATACTCCTTACCATGTTCGATTCCAGAAATAACCTCGCGCACCAGGTCGAGGACGACATAAGGGAGCACTTCAAGGAAAAGACCTTCAAGACCGTGATACCGAGGAATGTGCGCCTGTCAGAGTCCCCATCATTCGGGAAACCCGTAATACTCTATGACGTCCACTCGAGGGGGGCGCTAAGCTACATGGAGCTCGCCAAAGAGATAATCATTGGCGACCGTTCTTAAATAACTAAATAAATCTAAACACTTACAATAAAGAGGCAGGCCATGCTCAACAAAAAAAAGGTGCTTGGAAGGGGTTTAAGCGCGCTCATCGGAGAGGCACAGCCACAGAGGGAGCCCAGAGAGGAGAGGGAAAAATTCTTTCTCTGCCCGATAACCGATATAAGCCCCAATAAGTCACAGCCGAGAAAGACGTTCGACGAGGCAAGGTTAAGGGAACTATGCGATTCTATTAAGGAAAAAGGTATTATAGAGCCCCTTGTCATAAGGAGGACGGGGAACGGATACGAGCTCATCGCCGGGGAGAGGCGCTGGAGGGCGTCCCGCATGGCCGGTCTGACGGAAGTCCCGGTAGTCGTTTTAAACGCTAACGACACAGAGGCGTTGGAGCTCGCCATCATCGAGAACATACAGCGGGAGGACTTGAACGCCGTAGAGGAGGCCGAGTCGTACAAGTCCCTCATGGCCTTCGGGCTCACACAGGACGAGGTCGCACTCAAGGTCGGAAAAGAGCGAGCGACGGTCGCAAACTACTTAAGGCTCCTGAAGCTCCCGACAGAAGTAAGAGACGAGATAGTCAAAGGCAACATCTCGATGGGGCACGCAAGGGCGCTTTTATCGATTGAGGGCCACTCCGCGCAGGTCGAGGCCTGCAGGGCCATAATCACAAAAGGGCTCTCTGTCCGGGAAGCAGAGGCGCTCGCGAACCGGAGCGGTACAAAGACGATAAAGAAAAAAAGTGACGCCGAAAAAGGAGAGGGGACAGAGGTCGAGGACGAGCTCCGGGGGATATTCGGCACAAAGGTCGCGCTGAAGGAGAGGAGCGGCAAGGGAAAGATAGAGATAAACTATTATTCCGCCGATGAGCGCGAGAGGGTAATAGAGCTCCTCCGTTCAGTCAGCGGCAGCTAATGCTTTTCTGATAGAGGGTATATGTTCAATAGAGACGGTAAGAAGAAAGAAGGAGAGGTCGTAGGCTACATCGGAAAGGGCGTGGAGATCAACGGCAGGCTCTCTTTTGAATCGACCGTCCGTATCGACGGGACCGTCAAGGGAGAGATAGAGACCTCGGGCACGCTCATCATAGGCGATAGCGGTTGCGTCGAAGGGACAATAAGGGTCGGCACGACGATAATCACCGGGGAGGTGCGCGGTATTGTCGAGGCCTCTAAAAGGGTGGAGCTCAAGTCCCCCTGCAAGCTATACGGAGATATAAAGACGCCGTCCCTCATGATAGGCGAGGGCGCGATATTCGAGGGCAACTGCACCATGACGGGGTCGAGCGGGAGAGAGACCTTCCAGTACGGGCTTAAAGGCGACGAGCCGGGCGATGGTCTGTTGCAGTAAAAAATATTTTCTATTTTACTAAACCATAGTCGCGCCCCTACCCCTCTTTTCTAAAGAGGGGTAGGGGGAGATTAATTAAAAATGGATTTTATAAACCTTTACAATTGTCTGCATGACTTAAGGTTTATGAGACTGGATTCCCGATAAAGGCCTCGGGAATGACACGCAAAAACATTTATAACACTGCCATTCCGCATGTTTCAAGCGGGAATCCAGTCCCGGCTAAGCAAGGGCGTAATCAGCCCTGAATCGAAATGCGGTCTTTGCGCATTGAAAGCCCAAAGTGAAAAAGAGGATCAAAGAAGAGACGGTTATATTCGTAAGCGTCTTCAAGTGGATCGTCCTCGCGACAGCCGTAGGCATCATTACAGGTGTCTCTACAACGGTATTCGTAAGCGCCATTAACTTTGGCTCCCTCCTCGGACAAAAATACCATTACTACTACTTCCTCATGCCGCTCGGGCTACTCTTGAGCGCTGTCATTATCAAATATATCTTCCCTTCCGCCGCAGGCCACGGCGCTGACAAGGCGATAGAGGCGATACACAAGCGCTCTGGAAAGATAAAGCCGCTTGAAGTCCCTGTCGAGTTCATAAGGACCTTTCTTACACTCACCTTCGGGGGTTCAGCAGGTAAGGAAGGGCCGAGCGCGCAGATAGGCGCGGGGCTCGCCTCCATCCTTGCCGACGCGCTCCGGTTCGAGGGCACGGACAGGAGAAAGCTCGTCATCTGCGGCATAAGCGGGGCGTTCGCATCGGTCTTCGGCACGCCGCTCGCCGGCGCGATATTCGGCATGGAGGTCCTCTTTGTAGGCTCGATCCTCTACGATGTCCTCCTCCCGTCATTTGTCGCCGGGGTCATCAGCTACCAGGTCTCTTCCTGGCTCGGGCTTACGTATTTTTACAACCCGCTCACGTTCGTGCCCGTATTCAGCCAGGCCTTCTTTATAAAAGTCATCATCGCGGGCGTCTTCTTCGGGATAGTATCCTTGATATTCGTCGAGACGCTCAAACTCGGTAAAAGACTCTCCTCAGCCATAAAGGCCCCGCTTGAGCTGAAGGCCGTATTTGCAGGGGCGGTCATGGCCGCAATCACCTATGTCCTCGGGCGCGAGTACCTCGGTCTCGGCCTCGACGTGATCCAATCCGCGCTCGAAGGGGGCGAGGTCCCCTGGTACGCGTTCCTCATGAAGTCGGCCTTTACAGGCGCAACCCTCGGCTTCGGCGGCCACGGCGGCATAGGCACTCCGATATTCTACGTCGGCGCGACAGCCGGCTCAACGCTCTCTAAAATCTTATCCGTTGACCCCTCAGTCCTCGCCGCCATAGGGTTCGTAAGCCTCCTTGCGGGCGCGGCGAATACGCCTATAGCCGCGAGCATCATGGCAGTAGAGCTCTTCGGGCCCGAGGTCGCTCCCTACGCGGCAATCGCCTCGGTCATAAGCTTCATAATCACTGGCCACAGGTCCGCATACCCTTCCCAGGTGCTCGCCATAAAAAAATCAGGCTCCATAAACATCGAGCTCGGGGCCGAGATCAAGGAGGCCGTCCCACAATACCAGCAAAGAGACGGAAGCCTCATCTCCTACGCTCGCCTTATCTGGGAGCTTGCCAAAAGGATAAAGAGCAAAAGATAAAATCAAATACAAGCGGGTTTTAAGCGATGCGCCTCCCCGTAGCAGGCTGTTGATATCCAAAACCTCTGGGCTAAAAAGCCTTGAGAGCCTGCTCCGGGGAGTTAATGGGTGGCTGGGGGGTTCTAAAACCTCGGGGACAGCCTTGTTAAAATCAGTCCCTGTTCTTCTGCTTCGGTCTCCTGCCTGCTTCCAGCACCTTTTTCCTGAGCCTTATGGACTGGGGCGTTACCTCGACGAGCTCGTCCTCTATTATGAACTCGAGCGCCTGTTCGAGGTTCATGATGTTAGGCGGGAATAGGAACATCGTGTCATCAGACCCGGAGGCGCGCATGTTCGTGAGCTTCTTTTCCTTTACGGCGTTCACATCCATGTCGTTTTCCCTGGAGTTCTCCCCGATTATCATCCCTTCATAAACAGGGGTGTTCTCCTTCACATGGAGAGTGCCCCTGGGCTGGAGGTGGAATAGGGCGTATACGTTGGTGGTGCCGGTCCTGTCGGCGACGAGCGCGCCTGCCTGGCGCCTCGATATCGGCCCGCACCAGGGCTCGTACCCTTCGAAGAGGTGGTTAAGAAGGCCGGTGCCGCGGGTGTCGGTCAGGAACTGGGACCTGAAGCCTATGAGCCCCCTCGACGGTATGCGGAACTCGAGCCTGACCCTCCCGTGGCCGTTGTTCTGCATTTTCAGCATCTTGCCCTTCCTCATCCCGACCTGCTGGGTGACGACGCCTATGAAGTCCTCGGGGACGTCTATGACGAGGAGCTCGACCGGCTCATGGAGCTTGCCGTCTATGGTCTTCGTGATCGTCTCTGGCATGGATACCGAGAGCTCGTAGCCCTCTCTCCTCATCATCTCTATCAAAATGGCGAGCTGGAGCTCGCCCCTGCCCATGACCTTGAACTGGTCCGCCTTCTCAAAATCCACCTTTATGGAGACGTTGTAGAGGAGCTCCTTCTCAAGGCGCTCCCTTAAGTTCCTGGAGGTGACGAACTTGCCCTCTTTTCCGGCAAAGGGCGAGGTGTTTGGAGAAAACACCATCGATATCGTCGGCTCGTCTACCTTTATCCTCGGGAGCTCCTTCGGGTTCTCGGCGTCGGTTATGGTGTCCCCGATGCCTATGCCTTCGAGGCCGGCGAGCGCGACTATGTCGCCGGCAAAGGCCTCCTTGGAGTCTGCCCTCTCAAGGCCCTGGAATACGTACTGGGCCGTAACCTTGGTCTTGATGACCTTGCCCTCGGCGTTGATGAAGGCGACAGTGTCGCCGTAGTGTATGGTGCCTGAGAATATCCTCCCGATAGCGAGCCTGCCGACGTAGTCGCTATAATCTATGTTGGTGACGAGGATCTGCAATACCGCAGAGGGGTCTCCGACCGGAGTAGGTATGGTCTTTACGATGAGCTCGAAAAGGGGTTTTAGGTCCGGAGACTCGTTGCTGAGGTCAAGCGTGGCAGTCCCCTTCCTCGCGTTCGTGTAGACTATCGGGAAGTCGAGCTGGTCTTCGTGAGCGTCGAGGTCGATGAACAAGTCGTATATCTCGTTCAAGACCTCGCTTATCCTCGCGTCCGGCCTGTCTATCTTGTTGATGACGATAAGCGGCGTGAGCTTTAGCTCAAGGGCCTTACGGAGCACGAACCTTGTCTGGGGCAGAGGGCCCTCGGAGGCGTCTACAAGGAGAAGCACCCCGTCGACCATCTTCAAGGTGCGCTCGACCTCTCCGCCGAAGTCCGCGTGGCCCGGGGTATCGACTATGTTAATTTTCACCCCCGCGAACTCGACCGCGGTATTCTTGGCCATAATGGTGATGCCGCGCTCCCTTTCGAGGTCTATGTTGTCCATGACGCGGTCCACTACGCGCTCGTTGGTGCGGAAGATGCCCGCCTGCTTGAGCATCGCGTCGACGAGCGTCGTTTTTCCGTGGTCGACGTGGGCTATTATCGCGATATTCCTTATTTCCTTCGGGTTCATACTGAGCTCCTTGAGTTCTGTCCGTTTGAATGTAATCTACCATTTTACAATACTATTCAGGATATAGTAAAGGTTTTTATGCGTTAGCCCGGCCTGATAAACAAAAAGGCCTGCGGAGCGAACCCCGCGGGCCTTTTTTTTTGAAAGAGATCCTTGTAACGGACCTACTTCCTGAACTCCCCATGGCACCTGACGCACCCGTCGAGGAGCTTTTTCGTTAGTGAAGCCATCATTTTCACATCGTCCCTTTCGGCGGCCCTGGCGAGCGCCTCAAGCTCACCGTGGAACTCTTTGTCAAACTTCTCGAACTCCCTCATCTTATGGGGGTTCCTGGGGAGTTTTACTTCCCCTGCGTGGAGCGCGTGCCGGGTCTTCTCCATCGAGCCGTGCAACGTCTCGATCGCCGAGAGCACCTTCTGGCCGTCGTTGACCGCGACACCCGAGACGATATCCCTGAAGGCCGCGTCCAGCGCCCTCATCTCGCCTATAAGCGCATTCGCCGAGATAGCCGCCACCTTTTCATTGCGCTTATGGCCGCCGTGATCAGGCTCAGCAGAGTAAGCCCTTGATGTCGAGAGGCATAATGCGACTATAATGAGTACGGCGAATTTTAAAAGGTTTTTCATCTCCCCCCCTCCTCCAGCACTTGCAATTTCTCAAGCCCATCATATACCGGTCATTATACGCACAATCGGAATCGTTAAGCGCGTTATGGCTATGCCAAAGGCAACGAAGCGCTCCCCGCAGGTGAGGCGCAAAGGAAGATACGAGCGGGGCCTTTCGGCGCGTTGAGATTGAAAAGATATTACGGACGGTTCAACGGGCGGGCCCTGTCTCACAACAGCCCCGGACGCCGAACGCCTTGAGTATTTCCATCATCAGGCACCAGTTCGTGAAAAAGGACTGGATGAGGTTCAATCCGACGAACCCTGTAAAGAGGAGCCAGTACTCCGAGTGGTACCTTGATAAGATGAGAGAGGCGATTATGAATACGCCCGCGATGAGCCTTAATGTTTTTTCAAGCATTACGTCCTCCTGCCTACTTTTTGATGCGCCTGGCGAGTTTCTCGCCCTCCGCGAGCTGTTCCATGAGAACGGCCTTCATGAGCGCGCACGCCTCGGTGATCTTCGGGTTGTTGATGCGGTAGTAGATGTTGACGCCGTCCCTGCGGGTGGCTACGACCTTCCGTTGCCTTAAGACCGCGAGGTGCTGGGAGACGTTCGCCTTGGTGATGCCGAGCCTGTCAACGAGGTCGCCGACCGAGAGCTCGCCTTCTTTAAGCGCGGCGATGATCTCGAGCCTCTTGGGGTTCGCAAGCGTCTTGCATACCTCGGCTTGGAGTTCGAATATCTCCCTTTTCATATTTGCATTATTGCGAAATATTGAAACAATGTCAATGGGAAAGTTGGTGGTTAACGGCGGTTTGATAAGGTTTGGGGCGGGGCGAACCCTCTCCCCATGACAGGAGAGGGCATGGGAGAGGAGGGGCTTTTTTGATTTAAAACGACAGGCGGGACTCGTTAGTCCCGCCTGTCGTTTAATAGTGCCTGAAGAGGTTCGCTAAAAATTCCTACACGGCCCCGTGCGCCGAGAACCGCGCCTGGACAGAGAGTATCCGCTCGACCGTCTCAGCGTCGGCCTTGTACGGCTCGACCGGCCGCTCGGGGGCGGTAATCAGATGGGTTCCGGCGAAAGGGGTCGACTCTATCTTCATGTTGTAGGCCTTGACGAAGAGCGGCTCGAGGTTCACGACGTCCTTCGCATTGTAGGCAAGGAGCGTCTCCAGGGCCTTGCGGTCCTTGTTCCTTCTGAAGTCCCTCCAGAGGAGGACCGCCGAGTACCCGTCCACGCCCTTAAGGCCGCCCCTGTCGATGCCGAGGGCCAGCTCGGACCCCTTAAGGCCGCCCCTGAACCCAAGATCCCGCAGGATAAACCGGAGATCAATATGGGGGATGTGCGCGAGGCTTATCCCCATGTGCGTCTCTATGAAGGGGATGTCGAAGCACCTGCCGTTATACGTTACGATGAGCCCGAACGCCTCGATATCCCGCTTGAAGTCGGCAAGGTTCTCTCCGCGAACGTATGAGCGCACGCCGGACCCGTCATAGAGTGAAATGGCTGTTATGTAGCCGCGCTCTCCGACAAACCCGTTAGTCTCGATGTCTATGTAGGCGGCGTTGCCCCTGAAGTCCGGGAAGAGCCGCCAGTGCTCCCTCGGCGCGAGGCGGTCGATGAACCATGAAAGGTCCCTCGCCTCAAAACGCTCTAAGGAGGCTGTGACGTTCTCTCTTATGTGGCTCCTGGATAAGCAAGGCTCTTTTGCGTCGAGGCACGCCTCCCAGGAGAGTATCCCCTTTTCCCAGAACCTGCGCTCGGATTTAGGCCCCACGCCGGGGATGTGGCAAAATGTGTTCTTAAGCACTCTAAGACCCGCCCTTCCATATTCCGTGTTCTGGACATTCTATCATAAAAAACCGGATAAACATACGATATAGTATATTGGCGGGGGAATCCAAAAAACGGGGGTCAGTCCATGTTGCTTATAGCGCACGGGGGCGCCGGATCAAAGAGGCCCTCAATAACGGCCCTTAAGAAAATAAGGGAAGCGATAAAGTACGGGTACTCGATACTGGCAGGCAGGGGGAGCGCCCTTACAGCCGTCATCGAGACGATCGCCGTACTCGAAGACTCGGGCCTTTTCAACGCCGGCATAGGGGCCAACCTGCAGTTAGACGGCGTCCGGAGGGTCGACGCCGCGGTAATGGAAGGGGGCCGGTGCGAAGCGGGCTCGGTAATAGGGCTCGAGGGCTACAAAAACCCCATAAGGGCCGCCGGCGTCGTGATGGAATCCCACCACAAGATACTGACGAACATCGGGGCAAGGGTGCTCTCTTCGGCGTACGGTCTCGATCTAATGCCCGAGCTCGACGACAAGTCGATCAAGAGGCTTAAAAGGCTCAAGGCCGGCGAGCACGAGCTTGTCGAAATATTCAAGAAACACTTCTCTACCGTCGGGGCTCTCGCCTTGGACAGGGATGGGGACCTCGCCGCGGGCTCGTCTACCGGGGGAGTGGCGCTCATGCTCCCCGGGAGGGTCGGGGACACGCCAATCATCGGCGCGGGCATCTACGCGGACAACGCCTCCGGAGCCGTCGCCTGCACCGGGAGGGGGGAGGACATCATAAGGGTGTGCCTCGCCAAGGAAGTCGCGATGAGGATGCGCGAGTCCGCCCCGGCCGCATCCGCGCGCGCGTCTTTAAGGAAGATACTCTCCATAGGCGGAGAGGCGGGGCTCATAGCAATAAAGAGGACCGGCGCATTTGCCATCATGCACACGACTGCGTACATGGCCTGCGGCTACGCTAACAAAAAAGAGGTCGTCGTGAAAGACGGGTTCACAAAAGTGAACTGAGGGAAAACTCTCTGTTGGAGGGCTTATCTCAAGACAATGGCCTGGACACCCGCCTCACCTCTCCACGAGCATGAACAGTAGCTCGGTTATTTTTGACACCTTTTCTATCGAATGCGCTTCGCCTGGCTCGACTACGAGGCACGAGCCCTTCCTCAGCAGGACCTCTTCCCCTTTGACCCTGAATACGCACTCGCCCTTTACGCAGTAGAAGACCTCGAAGGCGTCGTCGTGCGAGTGCGTAAAAGCCGTGTCCCCCGGCCTGAATACCGCCTGGCTCAAATGCCTGACGCACGATACCGGCTCGTCCAGAAGCACCCGCTTAACAAGCGCCGGGTTGTGCCTTATGGGCAGAACTTTTGAGGTCTTAAGGTCTGAGCGCCTCATTGATTTACTCAACGCTCACGGGAGTAAGCGAGTCTATCCCGGACCCGTCGCCGAGCTGGCCGTATGAGTTCTCCCCCCAACACTTCACGCTCGCATCATTTATGCGCGCGCACGAGTGAAAGAGCCCTGCGTCCACGGACGTCGCGTTTGTAACGCCTGAGGCCGATACAGGCACTATCGTCGAGGTCGAGGAGGCGCCGATGCCCGGCGGGTCAAAGCCTATGGTCGTACCGTTGCCGAGCTGGCCGAAGGCGTTCTCGCCCCAGCAACGGACCCTCCCATCCGCGACTATCGCGCAGGTATGGTCGCCGCCCGCGGCGACCGAAGCCGCGGTCGTTATCGAGGACGAGGCGGCTGTTACCGGGACCGTTGAGACCGTGATCTCAACGAGCGGGCTGAGCGATATGAGCGTCCAGGAGACTCCGAGCTGTCCTCCAGAGTTGTCCCCCCAGCACTCGACCGCGCCGTTTGAGACGACGGCGCAGGTGTGGTTCGCCCCGGCTGAGACCTGAGTGGCGCCCGTGAGGCCCTGGACCGCGACAGGCACGCTGGAGTTGATTATCGCCCCGTTCCCGAGCTGGCCAAAGGCGTTCCCGCCCCAGCAACGGGCCGTGCCGTCGCTTAAAAGCGCGCAGGTGTGGTTGCCCCCGGCCGAGACCGACGCCGCGTTCGTAATCGACGAGACCTGGACAGGGGTCGAGGAGTTCGCCGTCGTACCGTTCCCGAGCTGGCTGGATGAGTTTGACCCCCAGCACATGACCGCCCCGCTCTGCAACGCCACGCAGGTATGGTCGCCACCGGCCGATACGGATACCGCGCTCGTTATGCCTATGGGCGCAACCGGTCCCGTAGAACTTGAGTTCGACGCGTTCCCGAGCTGTCCGCTTGAGTTATCCCCCCAGCAACGGAGCGTCCCGTCTGAAAGGCGCGCGCAGGTGTGCGCGCCGCCGCCCGTCATCTCGACGACGCTTGAGAGCCCCGCCACCTCCACCGGCACGAGAGATTGCAACGGGGTGGTGTTCCCGAGCTGTCCGATGTTGTTCCTGCCCCAGCATTCGGCAAGGCCGTCAGAAAGGGGCGCGCAGGAATGCGCGTCGCCGAGGGCTACGGAAACAGCTCTCGTCGATGTGCCGGTCACGATGTCCGTTTTTTCTATGTCGGCGCAGGCGGTAAACAGGGCCACTGCCGCCAACGCTATGATTATCCACGCGAAAACAGTCCTCATGCGCGCCTCCGGAAGCGTAAATATTGTAAAGTATCACTCTAAAAAAAGAGATTGTCAATAGACCCCGCTCCGATGCGGCCGCCTGATAAATGGCAGATAAGGCCGAGAGAGGGCCGGTTCCATTTGACATTTGGAGAGTGCTTCTGTTATCTTTGTAAGATTGAACCCTTAGGAGCGCCATCAAGGGATGAGCAAGGGCAGGATTCTCGTAGTAGACGACGACGCATTCTTCAGGGTCCTCTGTGCCGACATACTCACGAGCGGGGGATTTTTCGTCAAGACCGCGACCACCGGGGTCGAGGCGGTGAATATCGTCGAGACCGAGCCTGTGGATATCGTCATAACAGACCTCGTCATGCCGGACATCGACGGCATGGAGGTCCTGGAGCGCACCAAACAGCACAACACCCTCATAGACGTGATAGTCGTCACCGGCCACGGCTCCATAGAGACGGCCATCGCCGCCCTGAAGACCGGGGCCTTCGACTACATCAGAAAACCCCTCAACGAAGACGAACTCCTCCACACCGTAAACAGCTGCATGGAGAAGAAAAAACTCCTTGAAGAGAACCAGGAGATGAGACAATCGCTCAAACTCTTCGAGGTATCGAGGGCCGTCACCGCCACGCTCGACATAAGCAAGCTCTACAACGTAACGCTCGACGCGCTCCTTCAAATCGTCCCCGGCGAAGCGGGGATCATCTTCTTCTACGAGGAAGAGATGAAAAAACTCGAGATAAAGGCGATTCGCCACCTCGGGCTCAACTCGGGCGAGCGCGTCGTCGAGGCCTTCAAACACAGGTACGAAAAGGAGCTCAAAGACCTCTCCAACATAAGCGTCATCTCGAAGGCGGAGCTTAATAACGACGAAGAGGCGCTCTCCGACTTCGACTCCTTCCTTATCGCTCCGCTTGTGAAGGGCCAGTCCAACATGGGCTTCATCCTCATACTCGGCAAGGGGGGGAAAGAGGTATACTCGCTCCGCGAGATAAAGAACGCGACATTCATAGTGGAGCACTCCGCCGGCGCCTTCGAGAACGCGCAAAAGTACGCCGAGGCCAAGGAGATGGCCTTCATCGATTCCCTCACCAACCTGTACAACGCGAAGTACCTCGACAACGCGCTGGACAAGGAGCTCAAACGCGCGGACAGGCTCATGATGCCTGTAACCGTCCTCTTCCTCGACCTCGACAACTTCAAGCGCATAAACGACCAGAACGACCACCTCGTCGGAAGCAGGGTCCTCGTCGAGGTGGGGAAAATCCTCTTGAAATGCGTCCGCGAGGTCGATACCGTCATCCGGTACGGAGGAGACGAATACGTGGTAATACTCGTCGACGCCGACTACAACGTCGCCATGCGCGTCGCCGAAAGGATAAGGCTCACAATAGAGAAACACGGATTCATCGAGGAAGAAGGCCTTAACCTACATATAACCGCGTCCATCGGCATAGCCACCTACCCCATCCATACAAAAGACAAAAAAGAACTCTTGAAGATCGCGGACAAGGCCATGTACCGCGCAAAAGACCTCTCAAGGAATGTCGTCTACCTCGCCCCGGTCCCGGGCGCGCCTGCCAAAAAGTAGCAGGATTGAAAGTACCCTGAGAGAAACTTTTTATAAATGGGGGGGACTTTCAGTACTGCCGCTCCGGTCACGCCCTGGGCATTTCGAGAGCGAGGGTGCGGATCCGTCTGATGTCGATCTTGCCTGTTGCCGTGGAGGGTATCTCGTCTATCTGGTAGAGGTCTTCACGTTTGGGAAGCCAGAGTTTGGGGAGTCCTGTTGCGAGGAGTTTTTCCCGGACCTCGGCGGGCGAGGCCGTGTGGGTGTAGAATGCTATTATGCGTTCCCCGCGTTCCTCGTCGGGGAGCGCCGTTACCGCGCAGTTGCAGTCGCCGAGGACTTTAGAGATAGTCTCCTCTATCATGATGTGCGGGACCATCTCCCCGCCGATCTTTGAGAAGCGCGAGAGCCTGTCGGTTATCTTTATGAACCCGTCGTCGCCTATTGAGGCGATGTCGCCAGTCACGTACCAGCCTCCCCGCATGACCTCCCTTGTGGCGTTCTCGTCGTTTAAGTAGCCCTGCATGAGGCTCGGCCCCTTTATGAGGAGGAGCCCTTCCCTGCCCGCGGGGACCTCGTTGCCTGTTTCGGGGTTGACGACTTTTACGGCGACGCCGGGGATGGCATGGCCTACGGTGCCGGCGATGTAGCCGGTCTGCTTGACGCTCTCGTGCTCGACGTCGGGTATGTTGACCGAGACGACCGGGGCGAGCTCGGTGCAGCCGTAGCCTTCGAGGAGCTCGACGCCGAACTTTTCCTTGAAGGCCCAGGCTATGTGCGCGCGGAGTTTTTCGGCGCCTGCTATGGCGTAGCGGAGCGTGGAGAACTCATGCGCGTGGCACTTCCTGACATAGGCTGAGTACAAGGTCGGGGTGCCTATCATGACGGTCGCCTTGTATTTGGCTGAGAGCTCTCCGACGGTCCTCGCGTCAAGCGGGTTAGCGTGGTAGACGGCGGCGAAGCCTGAGATGAGCGGGTACCAGAGCGTGCCGGTGAAGCCGAAGGAATGGAAGTACGGGAGCGCCCCCATTAAAACATCCTTATCCGAGGTGACGAAGAGCTGAGAGAAACCCTCGATGTTCGAAACTATGTTGTGGTGCGTGAGCATGACGCCCTTGGGCTGGCCCGTTGAGCCGGACGTGTAGATGATGGTGGCGAGCCTGCCGGGGTCGGCCTCGCCTTTACAGTAGATCGCCTCAAGGGCCCTTAGCGGGAGGACGAAGGCGAGGGCGGCGGTCAATAGCTTGTCCACCGGGGAGAACGAGCGCGCGATGTCTTCGATAAAGGCCATGTTCCCAGCCTCCTCGATCCCCACCTTTGAGAGAAACGCCCTCGAGGTGATGACCGTCTTTATGCCGCTCGCTTCGATGGATGAATCAAGGGCGTCCTTGCCGGAAAGGAAGTTCAGGTTCACAGGGACCTTGCCGGAGACGAGCACCGCGATATTGGCGAGCGCCCCGGCGACGGACGACGGCAACATGAGCCCAACCTTGTCGTCCGCTTTAAGGTTCCTGCCGATCCATTTGGAGAGGAGGAGCGAGGAGGCGAGCGTTTTCCCCCAGGTGAGCTTCCTGCCGGTTGAATCCGCCATGCAGAAGGAGAACCAGCGCGCCTTCGCGGTCTTTATGAAACGCAGGTGCAGGAGGTCGCGTTTGGCCCTCCTGTGAACGACGGCCTCGCTCCCGAGCTCCATAACCGCCTGCCTTACCTCCTGCGAGGTCGCGCCCGGCGTCATGGGCTTGCCGAAAGAGACCGTCACGTGGTGCGGGAACTCGCCCGGCCACTTCCAGAAGAACCTGCCGTCCTTGAAGCTGAATACCGAGCCCCATACCCTGTCGAGGTGTACGGGGATTATCGGCACGTCAAGCCCCTCGACTATGCGCTCGAAGCCCTTTTTGAAGGGCTGGAGGTTCCCGGTCCTGCTTATCGCGCCCTCGGCGAATATGCAGACGATGTGGCCGTCTTTAAGCTCCTCCCTCGCCTTCCCTATGGATTTGAGGACGTCTCTGCGGTTGCCGTCGGTTATGGGGATGCACTTCATTATGCGTAGCAGCCAGTTTATGGCCTTTATGTCGTAGAAGTACCTGTGGATCATAAAGCGGACAAAACGCTGGACGCAGGCGCCGACGAGGAAGCCGTCGGCAAACGACAGGTGGTTGGAGACGAGTAGCGCGGGGCCCTTGAAGGGGACGTTCTCCTCGCCCACTACCCGTATCTTGTAGAGCGTATGCGTGAGGAGCCATAGGGTGAAACGGATGAGGAAGTCCGGGAGGTACTTCATCATGAAAATGGTGCTCAGAAGCGTCACAACGCCGAATATTAAAATAATGTCGTCGGCGCTGATTAAAAGCTTGTCCTTCATTATCCAGAAGATGCCCGAGGCCCCGAGTATGCCCGCGACCGAGACGAAGTTGGTGGTGGCCACAAGTCGGCCTTTCTCCGTTGCCCCCGCCTTTTGCTGAAGGAGCGCGTTCATCGGGACGATGGCGAGGCCGCCAGTGAAGCCGAGCATTATGAGGGCCGCGGCGGTCTTCGGATACGAATCGCCGGAGTAGGAGAGGAGGACCGCGAAGAGGCCCATGCCTAACGAGCCGACAGGGACGAGCCCGAGCTCGACCTTGTCGCCGGAGAGCGTCCCTGCCGCTATGGAGCCGATGCCGATGCCGATGGCGAGGAAGGTGATGAGGATGCCGATCCACAGGTCGTTCAGATGCATGATCTCCTTGCCGAGGAGGAGAATGTCCATCTGGAGGAGCGCGCCGAGGAACCAGAAATAGGCTATGCCCCCGACGGTGAGCATGAGGATCTTGTCCTCAAAGAGCCGCCTTATCCCCGAGCCTATCTCGCCCCAGGGGTTTAGCTCGAACTTTTTCTTCGCCCCTGAGCTGGGGACCCGGGTTATGCCGAAGCTCGCAAGGGTCCCCGCTATCGCGATGGCGACGAGGAAGACGCCGACATATACGAGCTTGTCTTTCCAGGCTGAAAAGATTATCGCGCCCGTGGAGGTCCCGATGATTATGGCGAAAAAAGTGGTAAGCTCGAGTATGCCGTTGGCGCGGGACAAGTCCCTGTCAGGGAGCATCTCCGGGACTATACCGTACTTGGCCGGGCCGAAGAAGGTGGAGTGTAGGGCCATCAGGAAAAGGGTAACGAGCATGAACTCGATCCTCCCCATCCAGAAGGCGAAGAGGCCGAAGGTTACCGCCACTATCTCGAAGAACTTGGCGCCTATAAGTACGGTCCTCTTATTGTAGACGTCTGCGACGTAACCGGCGTAACCCGAGAAGAAAAAGAACGGGAGGATGAAGACCGCGCCGACGAGCGAGACATAGGCCCCGGACCCCTCTGCCGCCATGTTGACCGCTATCATTGAGAGGACAATTTTAAAGACGTTGTCGTTATACGCGCCCAGGAACTGGGTCCATATATACGACTGGAAGCCGAAAGACTTGAAAAGGTCTTTATACCTGCCGACGGTCATCGGGGTTTAAGCTCCGAGCGGACAAACGATGGAATTTTAAAGGGAAACAAGCGGAGATTATACTACGATTCCCCTCTCGTGTATATAAGTATAGAGGCATAATGCCGCGCTCTGAGGGCCGGGACTTGAAACAGCCGGGGGGAGAGGCCTGAGGGCGGGGGTTAACTGTTTATAAAAAAGCGCTTTTCATATCCCTGTGATCCTGCCTTCGGCGTCCACGTCCATAAGCTCCGCCCTCGGGCTCGAAGGCAGACCCGGCATGAGGAGTATGTCCCCGCACTCGACTACGAGGTATCCGGCGCCGAGAGCGGGCCTTATCCTTTTCACCTTGAGCGTGAACGGGCCTGGCCTGCCGAGGAGTTTCGGGTTATCAGAGAGCGACCTCGGCGTCTTGGCAATGCAGACCGGCAGGGCGTCGTATCCGAGGCGTTCTATCAAAGAGAGGTCGCGTTTCGCGTCGTCACACAGTTCGACCTTTTCCGCCCCGTACATATTCAAGGCGACCGCGCCAATCTTCTCGATTACCGGCTCGTCGGTATTGTAGAGGAACCTGAGTGCGCCCCCCTCCCCAGCTTTTTTAACAAGCCTCTCGACGCAGTCCACCCCTCCCGCTCCGCCCTTTTCAAAGCAGTCGACTATCGAGGCCTCAACGCCCATTGCCTTTATCATCGAGGCGAGCGCGTCTATCTCCGCGTCATCGTCTTCAGGGCGCCTGTTTACGGCTACGATGAAAGGGACGCCGAATGAGCGGATGTTCTCGATATGCTTGCCGAGGTTATCAAGCCCCTTTTTCAGGGCGTCCGTGTCCTTTTTGAGGTAATCCGTTGCGTGGCCGTGGAAACGGAGCGCCCTTGTCGTGGCTATTATTACAACGGCGTCTGGTTTAAGCCCCCCTGCCCTGCATTTTATATCAAAGAACTTTTCCGCCCCGAGCTCGGTTGAGAACCCGGCCTCGGTAATAACATAATCCGATACCTTCAAGGCGAGCGAGGTGGCGATCAGGCTGTTGCACCCGAGCGAAATATTCCCGAAGGGCCCGCCGTGGATAAAGACCGGGGAGCCTTCGTTGGTCTGCACGAGATTCGGGTGTATAGCTGACCTCATGAGCGCGGTAACTGCCCCTGTTATCTTAAGATCATCGACCGTTACCGGGCCCCCGTTCTTGTCGAGCGCAAGGAGGATCTTACCCACGCGGGCCCTGAACTCGTCGAGGTCCCTTACAAGACATAAGGTCGACATCAATTCAGAGGCCGCTGAAATATGGAACTCGTCCATCCGCTCCTCGACTGTACCGGGGGAGACGACTACCCTTCGGAGGGCCCTGTCGCTTATGGGAGAAACGCGCCTCCAGAAGATATTGGCCGTATCTATGCCGAGCTTATTCCCGAAATGGATGTGGTTGTCGAGGACGGATGAAATGAGGTTATGTCCGGCGATGACTGCGTAATCGTCGCCTGTAAACTGGAGCGCTATATCGTCGGAGGGGATCACCTGCGAGTGCCCGCCGCCGGTCGCCCCGCCCTTTGAGCCGAAGAACGGCCCTAAGGACGGTTGCCTTATGCAGGCCGAGGCGTTCAGCCCCAGCGCCCTGAATGCCTGCGCAAGGCCGATTACAACGGTCGTCTTCCCCTCTCCAGCCGGGGTGGGTGACATGGCGGTCACGAGGATTAGCCTTCCGTCTGGCCTCTTCTCCAGGTGCCGACAGAGCGTGGAGCGTACCTTGGCGATGTTGGGGCCGTAGTGTATCAGCGACTCCGCCGGTATCGTCAGAGACGCGGCTATCTCCTCGATGGGTCTGAGTGTTACGCCTTCGGCAATATCGCGGTCGCTCAGCATGGATAATTCGTAGCACACTCCCTCACTTGAGTCAACTGCTTGGGTACTCGGCGTACGGCCAATTGCAAATCGGGTCGCTTCAGACTGCCTTAGGCGCTGCCACTCGATACGGATTTGCCAGTCCGGCGAGGGTACTCGGCGTACGGCCAGATTCAAATCGGGTCGCTTCAGACTGCCTGATCCACAGCCGCCCGGTACGGATTTGCCCGTGCGGCAAGCACCATTTGGTATGGACTCAAAGGGGCTGAAAAGTTATAATGCCGGCATATGATAATGGATAATGAAAGGTATGCCGCCTCTTTTGCCGAGGTATGCACAAAGAGGTGCGGCGGGCTCTGTTGCAACCCGTGGTGGGGTATCATCTCCTACGGCGTCGTCAAAAAAGGGGGGCTCTCCGGCTTAAAGGCGTTTAAAACCGAATTGACGTCTGGCATAAGGGAGAGGGAGAAGCGGATAACCTCCGCCTATGTCACGGCAGAGGCCCCCCCCAGGCCGCTCTTCGGAGAGAGCGAGAGGTACAGCTTAAAACTCATGGGCGTCAAGAGGAACGGGGACGCACTTGAGCTCTCGCTCCTCGCGATGTTCGCCTTCCGTTGCAGGTTTTTGTCAGAAAATAATTTCTGCTCAATACACCCGTCGCTTATGGACTCGAAGGAGATAAGGCCGCCGCATTGCGGGAACCTCGGCTCTCCTCTGGCTAAGTCCGGTGAAAAGTGGTACTGCCGCGTCATAGAGGCGGCGGGGTCCGGCGACGAGACGCTTACAAAGGCCATAGAGGTCGAGAAGGCCTCGAGCGAGCGACATCTGATGGAGGGCGCGGCAACGGCGGAAGAGGCCGCTGAAAAGATAGTCGAGGGGTTAAAGGCCTTCTGCATAAAGAGCTTCCCGGACCTCCTGCCTCGGGAAAAGGCCGGGACGCCCGGCAGGAACGACCCGTGCTGGTGCGGCTCAGGCGAGAAGTTCAAGAAGTGCCACGGGAGATAAGGGATAAAAAAGGCCCCACCATGTTCGGCGGGGCCTTTGAGTGTCGCTTGCTTGTATAATCAGAGCCTGTTAGAACATCGAGCTCATCATCCTTGAGAAGTCCTCTGGGTTCTTATCCGTGCGCAACCCATCTTCCTTTACGAAGTCTATCCCCTCAAGCCCGCGATTCCGGTAATAAAAGGGCCTCTGCTCGTCCTTCGACGAGTATGTGTAGTCCTTCTCAATAACGAACCTCTGATCGCCGTGGCAGGCGAAGTACCAAGGGTCCTTACCCTCTCCTGAAGAGAGGAAGTAATTGAACGCCTCGATGCCGCCGACCTTCGTAAGCCTTACGGTCCTGCCGTAGCGCTTCGAGACTACCATCTCCGGCGTGCCGTTCTCTATCTTGCATAGCGCGGACATGTACTGGAGGAGGTCGACGGACCTGTACCCCTCCTTTATCTTTATCCCGTTGACCGGGGCAGTGAGCTCGTTTAATGATGGGAGCGAGTTCCTGTACACAAACGGCTGGGGTGAGGCGTTCAAGACTATGAAAAAGGCCTTACCGCTGTCCTTTGGGCCTTCGAGCCTCCGCGTCTCAAAAAGCTCCCCGCAAACCGCGCCGTCCCCGTCTATCTTAAGCCCTTCTGTGCATATCGCCTTGAGCTCAGCCTCTATGTCCCCGGCTTCATTTCCTGAGACGACGGTCAGGTAGTCGTCTATCGAGTAGAGCGCATCCACACTCCTCGACCCGAGGAGCCTCGCCCTCACACTCTCTTCGGAGCCGTAGGAGAGCGCAGGAAATAGCGCCGGGAGCAGGGTGAGCAGTATGAGATATGCGAGTTTAGCCATATTACCTCCTTATCGGCGACCGTTGCGAAAGGCTTTAGCGATAGACGCAAAAATATGAGCCGGTTTCAAGACCCGCTGATTGGTCTTAAATCTATCAGACAGAACCTTAAAAACTGATTAAGGGTTATGTGACAAGGGCCTGCAATCGTGGACGCCTCTCGGCGGATCGTGGGAATGATATTAAGGCAACCGGCTTTTAAATGATGTGATTTTTGTAGGGTTTACTGACGACGCAATGCGGGGCTATAATCGGGGCTGTTATAACTCGAAAAGAACCGTCCCCTCCCCCTTAAACGAAGGGAGGGGACGTATATGAACTTTGCCCGTGGGCTAGGACTGCTCGGCGCAGGGCCAATGTTCCTCGGAGGGCCTTTTGGCTGACAAACCTTCTGACGATAGATACGAGATTTGCCCGTCCGGCTAGGACTCGGGCTCTATGTAGTTGAATATCCTGTTCTCGTAGTTTCTGAGGGTCACCCTCCCCTTTGCCTGTGAGAGCATATATGTCGGGGCTATCGGGATCTTGCCGCCGCCGCCCGGGGCGTCTACCACGAAGGTCGGAACCGCGTAGCCTGTCGTGTGGCCTCTGAGCTCTTCGATGATGTTTATGCCAACCGAAACCGGGGTCCTGAAGTGACTTGTCCCCATCGCCATGTCGCACTGGTAGACGTAGTAGGGGCGCACGCGGACTTTCATAAGCTCGTGCATGAGCTTCTTCATGACCGCGGGCTTGTCGTTTACGCCTTTAAGGAGAACGGTCTGGCTCCCGAGAGGGATGCCCGCGTCGGCGAGCATGGTGCAGGACTTTACTACCTCCGGGGTTATTTCCCTCGGGTGCGAGAAGTGGATGGAGAGGTAGAGCGGGTGGTACTTCTTGAGCATGGAGACGAGTTCCTCGTTCACCCTCATGGGGAGCGTGACCGGGACCCTTGTGCCAATCCTTATTATTTCGAGGTGCGGGATAGAGCGGAGCTTGGAGATGTAGCTCTCGAGAACCTCTGTCTTCATCATGAGCGGGTCTCCGCCGGAGATGAGGACGTCGCGTATGGATTTTTTCGATTTGATATATTTGTAAGCGTCCTCGAAACGGTCCGAGGGCATGGGCGGGTGTTCCTCGCCGACCATGCGTTTCCGGGTGCAGTACCTGCAATACATGGCGCAGGAGTCGGTGACGATAAGGAGCGCCCTGTCCGGGTACCTGTGGACGAGGCCCGGGACCGGCGAGTGCGAGTCCTCTCCGCACGGGTCTATCATCTCGCATGAGGAGACGCTGAACTCCTCGAGGCGCGGGATCGCCTGTTTCCTTATCGGGCACCTTGGGTCGTTCCTGTCGATAAGGGAGAAGAAGTACGGGGTTATGGCCATCGCGAGCCTGCCTGTGGCCCTCTTTATCCCTTCCTCTTCCCTCCGGGTAAGCGGGATGAGCTCCCGTATCACATCGAGAGAGGTGATGCGGTTCTTAAGCTGCCATTTCCAGTCGTACCAGCACTCTGGCCGCGAGCCAGGCTCCTCAATATATTCGGCTAACTCTGTCTTATACTTCCTCGCGGGATTACAACTGGGCGGCTCAGAGCTTATCGACAGCCCTTCCATTCGGATCTCCTCCTACCCCTGAGTGGGTTTTTCTGTTTTTGTGAAGCTCAGTTGCGGACTTGCGAGCTCTTCCATCGCTTTTTCGAAGGCTATCTTGTATTTGAACCCTTTTTTCAGGTACTTCCATATGTACTCGACCTTCTTCGCGTCCTCTTCGGAGTATTCCCTGAACTCCTTTTCACCGATGACAGTCTTCTGGGGCTTGATAAAGCCCTTCTGCTCAAGGTAGTAGAGCTTTTGCCTTGGTATGTCTATCTTTGCCAATAGCTCTGGCGTCCTTATGCCCACCCTTATCTAAACTCCTCTTTATTAAAAGCCTGAGCTTGTATGAAAGCATTTTTAAGGTTATTCTTATTCTTATAATAAGTTTAAATTTATTTTAGAGTTTAAATAAAAATTTGTCAAGAGAAAAAATGTAGCAAAACCAAGGGGTGGTGCTCTGGGTTATTGAGTAGGGGAAAAACCCGCCCATTTTTCCCCTCTCTCCTAAAAAAGCACGAAAAGAGATATTTATCAGTGACTTTGATTCGGATTTCCCCTATAAACATATCGGTATATTGTCAAAGACCTTAAAGATCCACAAGTAACGCTCAGGAAGGGAGGAGGGCTGATAAGAGTTATCCAGCGGTAAAGGTAAGGGCAGGGCGATTGCTCAAAAACCTGTTTGAGCCTGTACTGAAAGACAAAGGGGTTGAAAAAACCTTTTAAAACAACATATTGACTTTCAGGCTGGATTTGCTAATCTTTTTGGACAGGCTTTTTTCAATAGACTTCTCAAACATAACTTATCAAGGAGTGTAAATATAATGCTCAGACTCTCAACCCAATGGCGTCAGGGATTCTTTGCGGATGTCGAGCCCATAAGGCTCATTGAGCCACTCGCGTATGTGCTCGGAGCCCAGGACGAAGGCGAGCCCTTTGTCTTCAACTACACGGACGCGGTCCTTGTGGCAGGCCACTCCTGCCCGGCGGTTTCAGGGGCTTACAAATTAACAGCCAAGGCGCTAAAGGCCCTATATGGCAACGACCTGCCAGTCCGGGGCGAGATAAAGGTCCTTATAAAGGGCGGCCCCTCTGACCTCGCTTACGGGCCCCAGTCTCATGTCATCTCGCTAATAACGGGGGCCTCCGGCGCGACAGGTTTTAAGGGCCTCGGCGGCAACTACGGCAGGAACAACAAGCTCTTCTTCGACGCAAAGGACGTCCAGTTCAACACCTTCATCTTCCAGAGAGAGGATAACGGAAAGGCCGTCCAGGTCGTCTATAACCCGCAGGCGCTCCCCGGCGACATGAGGATGAACGACCTCGTGCCGCTTGTGCTCAAGGGCCGTGCGACAAAGGAGCAAAAGGAGCTCTTTTATACACTCTGGCAGGGGAATGTGAAGAGGATACTCCTTGAGGACGAAAAATACCCGGGGCTCTTTGAGGTAAAAGAGCTTAAAAATTTCTCGTTCCCAAAGGGGCTTGACGACTCGGCGTATTAAGCGCATTGGAAGGCAAGGCTAATAGACCCGCATATCGAAACTAAAGGACAGGGCAGGGGCCGCGGCCCCTGCCCTGTCCTTTTATATATTCAGGTGCATTTTTATTAAAATTGTGTAAAATATCCCTGTTCTCTCATCACGCTGTCCTTTCATTTTTCTCATCCGCCAAAAAAACTTTAAGGAGGCTGAATGGCTATCGGGACACCCCTTACGAAGTTTCTTCTCGATGAGCAGAGGCGCTACCCCGAGTCGACCGGCAACTTCACTTCTCTCTTTTCCGACCTCGTCGTCGCCGCGAAGATAATCTCGCGCGAGGTGAACAGGGCCGGGCTCATAGACATACTCGGGTCCACAGGCGCTCAAAACGTCCAGGGCGAGGAGGTCCAGAAACTCGACGAGCTCGCAAACGACATGCTCATAAGGACGATGGAGCACGGCGGCCACCTCTCCGGCATGGCCTCGGAAGAGATGGAAGAGATAGTAAAGGTCGACGGAAAATTCCCGAAAGGGAGCTACCTCCTCCTCTTCGACCCGCTCGACGGCTCGACCAACATAGATGTCAACATAAGCGTCGGTACGATCTTCTCGATTCTCAAGCGCCCTGACGGAAGCGATACCACAACAAAGGACTTCCTCCAGCCCGGGATCCGGCAGGTCTGCGCCGGGTACATACTATACGGCTCTTCCACCATGCTCGTCTACACGACCGGCCACGGGGTCCACGGCTTCACGCTCGACCCGTCAATAGGGGAGTTCCTCCTCTCGCATGAGGACATAAGGACCCCGGAGAAGGGCAAGATATACAGCATAAACGAGGGAAACTCCAAGCACTGGTTCCCGGCTACATCCATATATATTGAAAAGATCAAGGCTAACGAAAAGGGTTACAGCGCCAGATACGTCGGCTCGCTCGTCGCCGACTTTCACAGGAACCTTTTGAAGGGCGGCATATTCCTCTACCCCGCTGACAGGAAATCGAAAAACGGCAAACTCCGGCTCCTGTATGAGGCGAACCCGCTATCCTTCATAATCGAGCAGGCAGGGGGAAAATCCTCGACAGGGGACAAAAGGGTGCTCGAAGTAGTCCCAGAGGAGCTCCACCAGAGGACGCCGCTCATCATCGGCTCAAAGGCGGACGTCGAGGAGGCGGAGAGCTTCTGGAAGTACCAGGAGGCTTAAGAGACCCGGCCTCCGCATGAACCTGCACATTGATATACCGCTCCAGGCCGCCGGAACATCCGGCGGCCTTTTTTTTGGTACCCTCCCGAGAATAAAAACACACCCCCGGGCACTCTGAAAACGGTTTTCACTTGACAATGAAAATCATTTTCAGTACAATCCGTACAGCACCGCAAAACGGCCAGAGGGGGTCTTATGTTAGCAAGTTTCGCGATAACCTTCAGAGAATTTTTAGAAGCCTCTTTTTTGATTGTTATAGTGCTCGCCTGTTTGAAAAGGGCCGGGCATGAAACTTACAAGAGAAATGTATGGTACGGCGCGGGGGCCGGGGTTGCCGGTTCGGTATTTCTCGCCATTGCGTTTAATGTTTTTCTCGGGGGGCTTGAGGGGGATAAAGAGAAGGTATTTGAGGGCATCACAATGTCCGTCGCCGCCATATTGCTGACATGGATGATAATATGGATGATGGGGCAGAGGCATGTAATAAAAGAATTAGAAACTAAGGTTTATACTGAGATCAGCAAAAGGGGCGCCCTGGGCATATCAATCCTTGTTGCCGTAGGTGTTTTACGGGAAGGCGTTGAAACAGTCATATTCCTGAATTCCGCGAGCTTTGCCGGAGGTGCAAACCTTATTGGAGCGATTGCAGGCGCTTCCACCGCTATTATAATCGGATATATTATCTTTGACGGCGCAAAAAGAATGAATCTGAAACTGTTCTTTCAATTATCCAGCGCGGTCCTTATCCTCTTTGCGGCAGGGCTCACTTCCCATGCCCTTCTTGAATTCCAGGAGGCGGGGATAATATCCCCGGTAATAGCGCCGCTTTATGATATAACCTGGCTGATAAGCAAGAAAAGCCTTGCCGGCGGTATTTTAAAGTCGCTCTTCGGTTATACCGGGAGACCTTCACTGACCGAAATGACGGGCTATATAGGATATTTTGCCCTGACATATCTTCTTTACAGGCGCATACAAAAGACCCGTGTATCATCGGCGAATTAGGTCTCTTTTCGATTTTTCAATGCAAAGGCCCGTATAAAAGGCAATGGTACGAGGCGCTATTTGAGGAGAAGGCGTGCGGGTGCTGATGAGAATGGGATGACACTTGAGGCCGCTTACTTGGCGGTTAATAATTTTTCCCCTCACCCCGGCCCTCTCCCACAAGGGGGGAGGGTGACTAAAACTTCCTACAGCGCCTTTTTCATCCCGGCGAAATACTCTTCCGCGCTCTCCCTCGACTCAAAGTATGCTATAGACCCGTCGTCAAGCGCAACGATAAAGGCCTCCGCCTTGTTTATCTTTTTTCGAGATAGCGGGTCCTTCGTATAGCGCAGCGCCGGGTCCTTTTTTATGCGCGCCTCGCAGTTTTTACAGCATACGTAATATGTCCTGCGGTCTATCAATACCTCTATCGTCGGAGAACCCGGCACCCTGTTTGCGACCATGCAGACGTCTTTGCTATCAACGGTCTTCACCTCGGCATTCGCGTAAGAGCAAAAAGAGGCCCAGGCCGCGATGACCACGAGCATGGTCATCAAGACCCTGCGCCGAACCGGGTTCGAGTTCACCGCTATCCGCGCCTTATTTTCCAATGCAGAAGTTCTCGAATATCTTGTCAAGTATATCCTCTGTCGTAGTCTCCCCGGTTATCTCGCCGAGGCCCTCGATTGACGAGCGCAGGTCCGTGGCGACGAGCTCCCGCGGCAATCCAATATCAAGGGCCTTGCTAGCGCGCTCGATCCCGTCAAGCGCGCGCTCCAAGGCTTGCTTGTGCCTCAAAGAGACGATAAGCTCGCCTGACGGAGCAGTGAGGGGCGTGGACATATACGGGTGGCCGACGGCCCCGGCGTATATCTCGTCCTTCAGCGCCTCGATGCCCTCACCCGTGAGCGCGGAGATATGGACGGCATTAAAGCGGCAAAGCGCCGGTATCTCCCTCGCACCCGCTATATCGGTCTTATTCACCGCCACTATGACCTTCTTGTCACGAAGGCCTTCAAGATTAGCGAGGTCCTCTCCCAGGTCATCGGCGGACGCATCTATCACATAGAGGACTATCCCGGCGTCCTTTATCCGGGAGCGCGCGGCCAGGACCCCCATCTTCTCGACGAAGTCGCCGGTCTCTCTTAAACCGGCCGTGTCCATCAGCCGGACGGGCAGGCCCCTTATGTTTACGACCTCCTCTATTACATCCCTCGTCGTCCCCGGAACATGCGTCACTATGGCGCGCTCCTCCATAAGCAGGATATTCAAGAGGCTCGATTTACCCGCGTTGGGCCGCCCCAGTATGAGCGCCCTTATGCCGTCCCGTATGACACGGCCCTCGTCGAAGGTAAGGAGGAGCCGCTTTACCACAACTCCCGCCCCTGAGAGGGCCTCCAGAACCCCCTCCCTCGGCAAACCGTCTATCTCATCCTCCGGAAAATCGAGCTCAGCCTCGAGGTGCACAAGTAGGTCAAAGAGCCCGTCCTTTACTTGTTTGACCCTCCTCCCGAGCGTACCCTGGAGGCGGCCCGAGGCAGAGCTGAGGGCCGTCTCGGTCTGCGCCCTGATGATGTCTATGACGGCCTCGGCCTGGGAGAGGTCGAGCTTGCCGTTTAGAAACGCCCTCTTAGTGAACTCTCCGGGAAGGGCAAGGCGGGCGCCGCAGGCCAATACCTCGCCGAGGACCCTCTTCAAAAGAAGCGGCCCGCCGTGGCAGTGGAGCTCGACGACGTCCTCGCCGGTTGCGGACCTCGGCCCCTTCATGAATACCATAAGGGCAGAGTCGAGGGCCGCGCCCGAGGGGTCCTTTACGAGGCCGCTATGGAGATACCTCTCCTTCAAAGGCGCCTTTGAAGCCGGGTGGAATACGCCGAGCGCGGCCTCTATCGCCAGAGGCCCGCTCAACCTGATTATACCGACCCCGCCTTCTCCCCATGCCGTTGAAATAGCGGCTATCGTCTCTTGAACGTCACTCATCATATGTAAACATTATATAAAAATAAGGTGGCCCGGGTCAATAAATCACCTGAGCGTTCCAGGGCCACAAAAAAAGGCGGGGGCCGAAGTCCCCGCCTTTGACAATTTTGCCGTTCTTAAAAATCCGTTCTTACGCCCTCGCCTTTGCCGGGGTCTTCTGTATGTAATACTGCTGGGCGATGGAGAGGACGTTGTTCACGAGCCAGTATATGACGAGGCCTGAGGGGAAGCTCAAAAACATGAAGGTGAATATCACAGGCATGATGAGCATTATCTTCGCCTGAGCCGGGTCGACGGAGGTCGGCGTCATCTTCTGCTGGAGGAACATCGTGGCGCCCATGATGATAGGCGAGATGTAATAAGGGTCCTTGTCGGACAAATCCGTTATCCAGAGGAAGAAGGGCTCGTGCCGGAGCTCTATCGCCACGTAGAGGACCTCGTAGAGGCCGATGAAGACGGGTATCTGGAGTATCATCGGGAGGCACCCGCCGACCGGGTTCACCTTATACCTCTTGTAGAGCTCCATCAGCTCCTTGTTCATCTTCTCTTTGTTGTCCTTGTACTTCTCCTTAAGGGCCGCGAGCTGGGGCTGCATGTTCTGGAGCTCCTTCATCGACTTAAGGCTGTGCTTCGTCAGCGGATAGAAGACGACCTTGGTGATGAAGGTTAGGATGATTATCGCTATGCCGTAATTGCCGACATACCTCTTGAGGAAGTTCAACACCACGAGGAAGGGTTTTGCCAGCGGGCTGAACCAGCCGAACTCAATCGCCTCATCGAGTCCCGCCTTGTACGAAAGGAGGAGGTCGTATTCCTTGGGCCCAATGAAGGTCCTGTACGCCACGGTCTTCGTCTCTCCGGGAGAGAGCACGAGCGGGACGGAGACCGTCGCCCTTGACGCAGACGATGAAGAGACCTCAGTTATCCAGTTGAGGGCGGCGTCAGGCGGAGGGATGACGGCCGAGAGGAAGTATTTGCTTTCGAGCCCTATCCAGCGCGGGGGCTCGTTCCCGGACTTCTCCTTCTCGTCGTCGGCCTGCCGTATGAGCTTTCCCTTCGAAGTACTCACAATCGGGCCGGTGTGGTAGCCGGATGCGTCCTTGCCCGCTACGTTGGCGGAAAGCACCGTCTCGACAGACCCCTGGAACGGGGCGGGCCCCGTGTTAGCGACGGTTATCTCGGTATCGACCAGGTAGCTCGAACCCGTAAACCTGTACTTCTTGTCTATCTTCAAGCCCTTTGCAAAGCCCGAGTACGCGACCTCTCCTGCACCCTGAGGGGGAACCGCCACTTTGGACGACGCCGCTTCAAGGACGATGTTTTCCGCCTTTTCCCCGGCTGGCCTTATGAACGTCGAGAGCGAGCCCATCCTGGCGACTGACTCCGAGAGGTTAACGCCCCTTGAAGGGTCTTTTATAGTCGCCTCGTATTCCCTGAGCTCCCACCTCTTAAGACCGCCGCCGACGCTCGTAAATGTCGCCTTTACAAGCGGGGTCTCGATGGTCGTAAGGGTCTCCTTTACCGGCTTTTCAGGGGTAGCCCTGGGCTCGGCCTTTACGGAAGGGACCGTGCCAGGGGTTGTCTCGTTTGAAGCGGCCTCGGTCTTCTTTTCAGTTGCCGCTGTCTGGGCCTTGGGCTTCGGCGGGTTTATCCAGTTGACCGCATAGGGGTAGCCTAACATTACCCCCATTGAAAGGACTATTGCGTATATGAGCCTCTTGTCCATTTTTGAGCCTTCTTAAGCCTTTTCTTTTTTATCCACGCCGCGAAGAGCGGCGCTGATGTCGGTTTCCGGCACCGGATCAAAACCTCCGGGGTGGTAAGGGTGGCACCTGAATATTCTTTTAAGGGCAAGGACCGCGCCGGGGAACGCGCCGTGGCACTCAATCGCCCTGTACGCGTAATCGGAACATGTAGGATAAAACCTGCAGGAGGGCGGGAGCACGGGCGAGATCGCGCGTTTGTAAAAAAAGATGAGCCACATGAGCGGCCTTTTGAACATTATCGGCCACACTCCTTTGCTTCCATCACCTTTTGCGCGTCCTTGAAAGGGCCGAGAGACTTTAACTCCGCTTCCACGTCCGAGAGGCGCTTGAGCCCCTCGGCGCTCCTTACGGTGACGAGTATGTCGGAGGACTCCGGAAAGAAACCCTTGTTCAGCCGGAAAAATTCCCGGATGAGCCTTTTAACCCTGTTCCTGACAACGGCGTTGCCGACCCTTGCGCTGACTGAGAGCCCGAGCCTTCTTGTCCCAAGCCCGTTATAAAAGACGTGCGCCTGGAGGGACTTTGTCGAATACCTCTTCCCGGATTTGCGGGCCCTCGTGAACTCGTCAGGCTTTAAAAGCCTCTCTGCCTTGGAAAAGGTATGTTCTTTCAATCGCCGCCTTGCGGGCCAGAAGGGTATCTAAAAATATTGAGAGAAACTTTTTATAAAAAGTTTCTCTCATGCGCCTCCCTTCTTCAAGGGCTACTTGCTGGTGCTGATGGTGACGCTCAGGCGTTTTCTACCCTTGGCCCTTCTTCTGTTGATGACGGCCCTGCCGCCTTTGGTCGCCATCCTCTCAAGGAAGCCGTGGGTCCTGAGTCTTCTTTTTTTGCTCGGCTGAAAGGTCCTTTTCATCGCAGTCCTCTTTTATGGTATTTGCTTTGGCTGTCAGGATAAAAGTGTCTACCCTGTTTTCGGGCGTGGTAATCCGAAAACGAAACCGATATTAAGACACAAGGGCCGTATTTATGTCAAGTTTTTTCTAAAAACCGGCGCCCGGCCCTTTTGGTCCCTTTGCGGATCAGAGCCTCATCGGCATTATGATATAGGTGTAGTCGTCGGACCCTTCGGGCCTCAATATCCCCGGTGAGAGCGGGTCTTTGAGGTTTATGCGGACCTTCTCCTCGTCAAGCGCCTCCAGCATGTCGATAAAGTACCTTGCGTTGAACGCTATCTCGATATCTTCTTCGGAGTAGTCCAGGTCGAGCTCCTCGATCGCGTCTCCGATATCCGGGCTTGAGGAGGAGAGGACGAGGCGGGACTTAAGGAAGCTGAACTTCACCCCCTTTATCTTGTCTGACGAGAGTATCGAGACCCTTTTAAGGGACGCCAGCAAGACCGCTTTTTCCGCGACTGCCATTTTGTCGTTATCCTTTGGTATGACCTTTTTGTAGTCCGGGAATTCTCCTTCAAGGAGACGGACGCTTATGACGGTCGCGTCTTTTTTCATTACCGCGCTCTTTTCCGTAACGCCTAAGAGGAATTCCCCTTCTTTTTCATCGAGGAGCTTTCTCATTTCCATGACGCCTTTTCTCGGGAGGAGGACGCCTTCTTTCTGGACAGCGGATTTCAGGTCCTGTTTCTCGATAAAGGCGAGTCTGTGGCCGTCCGTGGCTACCATCCTTATCTTCGTTTCCTCCTTTTCAAGGAGAAAACCGTTTATGTTGTAGCGTGTCTCGTCCGTGGAGACCGCGAACGATGTCTTGTCTATCATCTCTTTCAGATTATCGCTGTCCACGGGTTCAAGCCTGGAATCGTCTATGGCCGGGAATACCGGAAAATCCTTTGAGGGCAGTCCCATGATGCTGAACCTGGCCTTACCCGCCTTTACGGTCACCCTGTCTTCCTTCGACGTGGAGACGTCCACTTTGTCCGACGGCAGTTCCTTTACTATCTCGAAGAGCTTCCTCGCATTCACCGTAACGGACCCGTCTTCAGAGACATCGGCGGGGGAGGAGTCTTTTATAAAAACCTCAAGGTCCGTCGCCATGATATTGAGCCTTCCATTGGAGGACTCCATGAGGACGTTTGCGAGTATCGGCATGGTATTTCTTTTTTCAACGATACCCTGTATTCTCTGGAGGACCTTTATGAATTCAGGCTTGCCGATATTGAACTTCATCTCGCTCTCCTCTGTATCTATTATTTAAATATATTTATTTAGTAGTAGGTAGTAGGTACCGGTATTTTGTTTATAACGGTCTTAACGGCCCGTATCCGCTCATAAAGGAGGCTTGATAATCTGTTTATAAAAGAGGCCGGTTATCAACACTTTTTTCCTGCGCCGCCGTATTTTTAAAAAAGCCCCCTGGTTGCCAACAGTTCTTAACAGCCTTCCGAGAGTTTGCCAACAGGCATATCAACAGCCATCGGCTACCTTATGCCGAGCGTGCCTTTCAGGGCCTTTATCGCCTGTTTGAGCTCAGAGGATTCCGGGACTTCCTTCTCTATTTTCTTTACCGCGTGTATCGCGGTAGAGTGGTCTTTGCCGCCGAAGGCCGAGCCTATCTCGGGGAACGAGAAAGAGCCGTAGGTACGAGCTATGAACATCGCTATCTGCCTGGGGAAGGCCACGGTCCTGTGCCTTCTCTTTGATTTAAGGTCAGACGGTTTTATATCGTAATACGCCGCGACCGCCTTTTGTATCTCGTCCATCGTAAGGACCTTCTCTTCTTTTTCCTTGAGGAGGTTCTTTAAGGCCTCCCTCGCCATAGGGAGCGTTATCTCGAGGTTTGTAAGGCTCGATACCGCGATGATCCGGTTCAGGAAGCCTTCGAGCTCCCTGACGTTGGAGCCGCTGACGCCCGAGAGCCACGAGGCGACGTCGTCGGGGAGTTTGACGCCTTCGGCCTTTGATTTCTTTCGGAGTATCGCTATCTTGGTCTCCGTGTCCGGGGGCTGGATGTCGGCGACAAGCCCCCACTCGAACCTCGAGCGGAGCCTCTCTTCGAGCCCGTCTATGTCTTTAGGGAACTTGTCGCTCGTAACGACTATCTGCTTGTGTCCCTCATATAAGGCGTTAAAGGTGTGAAAGAACTCCTCCTGGGTCCTCTCCTTTCCGGCCCAGAACTGTATGTCGTCTATCAGGAGGACGTCGACGTTGCGGAACCTGCCCCTGAAGTCGGCCATTTTCTGACGGCTGACATAGTTTATGAAGTCGTTCATGAACCGCTCAGAGGTGTAATAGCAGACCTTCGCGGAGGGGTTCGCGAGTGAGACCTTGTGACCGATCGCCTGGAGGAGGTGCGTCTTCCCGAGTCCCACGCACCCGTATATGAAGAGCGGGTTGTACTTGGACCCGAGCGACCCGGCGACCGCTGAGCACGCCGCGTGCGCGAACTCGTTGGCCTTGCCGATGACGAAGTTTTCGAACGTGTACTTGGGGCTTAAATTAAGCCCGGCCGGCTTTATCGACTTCGGTTCCTTAGAGGATTTTCTGGAAGATGGAGTGGCGGGGAGGGTCTTTAGCTCCGCCATCTCGTCGCTTACGCGCCAGGATAAGCTCAGGTCTTTTTTCGAGATGCGGCGCATCACTTCCTGGATGAGCGGCAGGTAGTGCTCTTTTATCCATTCGAGGAAGAAGCGGTTCGGGACCTCGAGCTCGAGGACTCCCTCAGAGGAGCCGACGACCTTTATGGGGCGGAACCAGGTCGCGAAATGCTGAGGGCTCACATGCTCAACGACGCCGTCGAGGCAGTTTTTCCAGATAACTTCAGAGTTCATTTTAAATTAAAACCGGAGGTTTTTATATGTGGAGCACCGGGGGGGCGTTTAACGGCACGTTGTACGCCACCGGGGCCGGGGAAACACCTGCACGGAGCCATGAATAAAGCCTGGTAGTCAAAAGAGATTATTCACAGGGTTATTCACAGATGTTGATAACTCTCAGGACTGCCGTAGGGCCACACTTTACCAGAGAGAAAAGGTGATTTCAAGGTTTTTAATTATTTTTATTCAGGAGGGATTTTTTGTAGACAAAACATCTGGTTACGCATGCGAGGCCGGGCCGGAGCTTTGCGCGCCAAAAAAAATTCCGCCTTTGCCGGGCGCGCGCCATGGGCGCGCGCATTAAGAAAAAAGGCCGCTGACCGGCTACGGGTACAATCCTCTGATAGAGACCGCCTCGGCCACTCTTTTTACGCCGAGTACCATCGCCGCGGTCCTCATGTCTATCTTCTTCTCGATAGATATGGCGAGGACCTCCTTGAAGGCCCTTCTCATTATCGTGTTTAATCTCTCGTCTATCTCGTCTTCGTTCCAGAAAAAGCGCTGGAGGTCCTGCACCCATTCGAAATAGGAGACGACGACGCCACCTGCGTTGGCGAGGATGCCGGGGAGGACGAAGACGCCCTTTTCATTCAAGACCGCGTCGGCATCGTTCGTTATGGGGTTGTTCGCGCCCTCTGCGATTATGCGGGTCTTGATTTTCCCGACGTTCGCCATGTTTATCTGATTTTCGAGCGCCGCCGGGATGAGGCAGTCGGACTCGACGGACAAGAGCTCGTCGATCGTCAGGTCCTCGCCCTCCTTATACCCCTTGACTGTGTCGCTCTCCTTCTTGTGCCTTGAGACCGCGTCGATATCGAGCCCCTGCGGGTTGTATGTGGCGCCCTTGGAGTCGGCTACCGCGATGACCTTCGCGCCGAGGCCGGAGAGGATCCTGGCCGCGTGAAAGCCGACCTTGCCGAAGCCGAGGACTACAACGGAGAGGCCGTCTAAAGACAACCCGAGGTGCATTAACGCCTCGATTACCGCTGTGACGAGTCCCGATGAAGTCGCTTTGTTCCTGCCGAGCGAACCGCCAAGGGACACGGGTTTGCCGGTCACGACGCCGGGGACCGAATACCCCTTCATCATCGAATACGTGTCCATCATCCAGGCCATCACCTGCTCATCCGTATAGACGTCGGGCGCAGGTATGTCGGTCTCGGGCCCTATGATTATGCTGATCTCGTAAGTGTAGCGCCGGGTGAGCCTCTCTATTTCGCCCTTCGACATGGCGGTCGGGTCGCAGGCGACCCCGCCTTTTGCGCCGCCGAAGGGGATGTCTACGACGGCGCACTTCCACGTCATGAGAGCGGCGAGCGCCGTCACCTCTTCAAGCGTGACCCTCGGGTGGTAGCGTATGCCGCCTTTTGCGGGGCCGCGCGCGAAGTCGTACTGGACCCTGTAGCCCGGAAAGAACTCCACTCTTCCGCTGTCCATCTGGACCGGGACAGAGACTATGAGCGAGCGTCTCGGGACCCGGAGCCTCTGGTAGATGTTCGGGTGGAGGTGGAGGTGTCTGTTCGCGCTCTCGAGGTTCGCGAGGACCTCATCAAAAAGGTTTACGTTTGCGGACATGGACCCTCCGGAAGCTTATGTGTGTGCGGGCCCTGTTAAGCTCCGCCCTTCCTTGATTTCAGACAAAATTACCTCAGAGGAACGGATGCGTCCAGAGGCGCGGACGGGTCAATGGGCGCGGACGCTTCTATTGGAGATGGCCCTTGAGGGATTAATGAGCGCTCATCGACAACCTGAGGCACGCTCTCTCCGGCCTTGTCTTTCCTCAGCCAGACTATGCCTATGGCCGAGCCGATGGCGAGCCCGGCTATTATCATGAGGATTATCCAGACGGTAAGGCGCCTGCCTACGGACTTGCCGGGCTTCTCGGGAGGCGCTTCCTCCGTCTTCTGCAAAGGAGAGGCTCTCTTAAGGGCCTCCGCAGGCGCTGTATGGCCGGCGCGCGCGGATGTTGCCGCAGGGGCCGGCGCGGGATGAGTAAGCTGTGGAGCGGAAGCCTGGGGCCCCTCTATTGCGATTTCGTTGCCCGTAAGTCCCGGCTCCGTCTCAAGCGGCCCTGTTAGTGGGCCGTCTTCTTTTGCCTCGCCTTCGAGAGGCGAGGCAACAGGGGCCGTCTCTTTTTCCTCAAGGACCGCATCGCGGGTCATGGGCCCTTCTTTCAACGACGGCGCATCGAATGAAAAAGGGGCAGACTCGAAACTGAACGCCTCGACCTGAGGTTCTTCAGGGGCCTTGCCCTCCCCGGTTTCCAGACCAGACGCGGTCTCTGGAACGGCCCCCTCAGGTCCTTCATCCTTTTGAAGGCCCTTTGCAAGCGAGGCGAAGAGGCGCTCGGCGGCCTTTTTGTTTATAAGAGACGGCGCGCCGTTGGACGCGGAGTGGATATCCTTCACCTCGTCTTGTGAAAATTCGTACACATCTTCCGTCTTTAAGGCATCGAGCCTGGATTTGATGTACTCGCCGGTCTCCTCCTCCGTAAAAGGCTTGAGCTCATGAACGGTCTTCAGCCTGTCCTTAAGCTCCCCGAACTCCGGGGATGAGAGCCTCTCAAGAAATGACGGTTCTCCGACAAGCATTATCTGGAGTGTCTTTAAGCGGGAGAGATACTGTAAGAGCTTGATGCAGCCGGCCGAGAGCCGGTCGGATTCGTCGATTATGATGAGCGTGTGTCCGCCCTGTATCTTGTTCTGGGAGACGCGCATCCCGAAGCCCAAGAGCTGTTCCTTGACTGAGGCCGCGTCAGAGGCGGCGCCTACCTCGGCGTTTATGGCTTTTATAAGGTCGAGCTCCCTTGAGGGAGGCTTGAGCACCGTGGCGATGAGGACCTTTTCATCCGAGAGCCTCCTCAAAAGGTCTATGACGAAAGAGGTCTTGCCCGAGCCTTTTCCGCCGGAGATGAACAAGGGGCCGGACTTTCTTAATACGGACCTCTTTATCGCGTCGAGGAGCTCGTCTCTGGACGAGGGCGCGAAGGAAGGCCTTTGCGGGACGTCCCTGAACGGGTCGTCCTTGAGGCCGTAGTAGACGGTGTATCTGTCGCGTGCGTCCGAGTCCGCGTAAGCGGGCTCAATTGATGCAAGCTCGAGCCTTTTAAGTTCTGCGGAGGCCGAAGAGAGCCACGGGTTTTTCTGGAGCGCAGTCTTGAAGGCGGAGGCCGCCTGCGCCTTCTTCCCCGAGGCGAGCATGACCTCTCCGAGGAAGTGCCACGCGGAGTCGAGGTCGTTATTCAGGTCTATCGCGTCTTTTATGATCTTTTCGGCCTCTTCCGGGGCCTCGGGGTTTACGTTGTAGAGCGCCCATCCGAGATAGGCCCAGTACTCGCCCTCGACGGGGTTAAGGTCGGTTATCTCCCTGAACATCCTCTCGGCCGTGGCGTAGTCGCCTCCAACGAGCGCGGATTTAGCGCGCATGAAGAGGAGCTCGGCGTTCAGCTTCGTCTCTCCGCCGGGGCCTCCGGCAAGGGGGGCCTTGTCTCTCGCCTCTTCCTCGAAGAACTCGGGCTCCGGGAGCGCGGAAGGCCCTTTTACGAGCCCGGTTATGATGAAGGAGAGCGCGAGCGACAGGGCCCTGTGCCGGAGGAGGTCCGAGGACTCGACCGCCTCCTTAAGGGTCTTTGCGCCGTCAAAGGACGAGAGGAACCTCTTTTCCTGAAGGTTCAAGTTGAACGCGTCGAGCGGGTAAGCGCCCGTATCCGGAGCGGCCTTGAACGGCTTGTCTATAAGGCCCTTTATATCGGCCTTAAGGCGCGGCGCGGGGTAGAAGCCGAGGCTTACGCCTTCGAGTATGAGAGAGGCCGGGTGGAGCGACGGGTGCGTTATCTCCTGCGGGACCGAGTCTATCCTGGTGTACCTGTAAGCGCCCTCGTTCCAGCCGAATATCCTCAAGAGCCTCCTTTTCAACTGGAGGACGAGGAACGCGTCGAGCTGTTCCGTCGTCAAGAGGCCCATTGATATAAGGACCTCCCCGTGTTTCTTTTTCTCCTTGAGGACCACTTCCAGCGAGGTCTCGTAGTCCTTCTGGGAGATGATGCCCTCCTGCATGAGGAGCCTGCCGAGGACCTCGTTCAGTATATTGGAGCTCGCCCCCGCAGGGACGCCGTCCTTGAAGAAGAACCTCTTCTTTACGGGCTCCCTGACGATGTCGAGGGCCGCGGCCTGGTCCCCCTTCCTGTATATGAGGTGGAGGAGTTGCGGCAGACCGACTTTGGCGAGGTTTCCCTGTTTTTCCTTCAAACTTTTCCCCCGGTTGTCTTTAGGGCGTTAAGGGTCGTGTTGTAGAGTTCCCTTACCTTATCGGAAAATAACCTGTAGTCCTTTAAGAGCCTCGCGCCCGGGTCCGGCCCCGTGTACCCGGCGCGCCTTGATAAGGTGTTCAGTTCCTCGGACCCCTCGTTAAGGTAACCTTCGGGCCTGTCGTGCACTATGCGGATGCGCGTGTCGAGGAGACGGTAGAATGAGTAAGCCTCTTTTAAAAAGGAGCAATCCTTTTCACTAAGCAGGCGCTCTTTCTTAAGACGCAACAGCGCCTTTACGGTATACGGGGTCCTCAAGGATTTTTTCTCAAGGCCCCATCTGAGCTGAAGGGATTGGGCGAGGAACTCGATATCCACAAGCGCCCCGCGTCCGGTCTTGATATTATAGCGGGACGGGGTCTCCTTGGCAATTTCTACTTCCATGCGCTTCCTTATGCGGTACATCTCGTCGACGTCTTCCGGGGTGAGGGGCTTTGCGTAGGCGATCTCAAAAAGGCCGTTCAAGACATCCGCCCCGAACTCCAGGTCCCCGGCGACCGCCCTGGCCCTGACGATCGCCTGCCTCTCCCAGACCTGCGTCCTGCCCGCGTGATACCCGAGAAAGGCTTCCTTCGAGACGACGAGCGGGCCGGAACTGCCTGACGGGCGGAGGCGCGTGTCCACGTTGAAGACGAACCCCTCGCGCGTCCGGAGCGTCAGGACGCTTATTATCCTCTGTCCGAGCTTTACGAAGAACTCGTGCGTCGAGATGGACTTTGGCCCGCCAGTGCGCGTGTCGAGTGAGTCCGAATAGACGAATACCACGTCGAGGTCGGAGCCGTATATGAGCTCTCCCCCTCCGAGCTTGCCGAGGCCGAGGACAACGAACCGGGCTTCACCCGGGCCGCCGTATCTCCGGACGAGCTCCGCAATCGATATGTCTATGGCGGAGGCGAGCGCCGCCTCTGCCATGAAAGTCATCTGTCTTGAGACCGCGCGCGGAGAGAGCTCCCCCCGGACGTCGTTTACGCCTATGCGGAGTATCTCCTGGCTCTTGACCCTCCGGAGCGCATCGAGTTTTTCTTCGTAATCATCGTGGAGGTAGACCTCTTTCGATACCGTATCAAAGACCTCTCCCCTTGTCTTGTATGGGATGGCGAGCTCCTTTGAAAGGAGGAGGTCGAGGCCTTCGGGGCGCTCGATGAGCGCGTGGGAGAGGAATTCGCTCGTGCCGAAGAGCTTAAGGAGCTCGTCGGTCACAAGCGGGTTTTCAGCGAGGAGCGAATAGAAGGTCGTCCTCGCGCCGATGGAGGAGAGGAACCTCTCGAGGTTATTTAGCGCCTTGTCCGGGTCAGGGGAAGACGCCACCCTTGAAAGGAAGAGGGGGCCGAGCTTTTGAAGGATCACGCGTGTCTTCGCGTTCAGGTGGACGAACGGCGGTCCGGTCCTTATGAGGACGAGGTTTTTGTACGCGGCAGTCCCGTCCTTGAAGCCGAGCGCGGAGAGGGTCTCGGTAGCTTCCATTTCGGAGATCTCCGGGAGAAAGAGGAGCTGTATCTCTTTCGGGACCTCTACCCCTTCGTCGGACTTGTAGAAGAGCGACCTGTATATCTCGTGTATAGCGGAAGTCGTCTTCTTGTACTCCTCCCAGAAGAACTCGCCGGCCTTTTTTTCGTCCATGTCCTTGAAGCCCATCATGCGGGCGAGGCGCTCCAGCTCATTTTTCCGCGCCGGGATCGCCTGGCTCTGAGCGCCCTCGACTATCTGGATGCGGTGTTCGAGTTCCCTTAAAAAGACGTAGCCTTGTGTCAGTGTCTCCGCCTCTTCTTTTTTCATGTAGCCTTTTGAAGCGAGCTTATCGATCGCCTTTAGAGTCGTCCGCTCCCGTATCTCCGCGTCTTTGCCGGCGTGTATGAGCTGAAGCGCCTGGCAGAAGAACTCTATCTCCCTTATGCCTCCCGCGCCGAGCTTTACGTCTATCGTGTCCGGGTTTCTCCGAAGGAGGCTTAAGTCTATCTTCTCCTTCATGGATTTGACCTCGTCGAGAGCGGTAAAATCCAGGTATCTCCTGAAGACGAACGGCCTTATCATCGAGATGAAGGCCTCTCCGAGCGCGGGGTCGCCGGCCACATGCCGCGCCTTTATCATCGCGGCCCGCTCCCACATCTGCCCCCAGGACTCGTAATATATCTCGGCGCTCCGGAGAGAGTTGGCGACGTCCCCGCTCCTCCCCTCGGGGCGCAGGTCCAGGTCTATGCGGAATACGAACCCGTCGCCTGTGACAGACCCGATGAGCTTTGTAAGCAGTGTCGCCGTCTTTACGAAAAAGGCGTGGAGGCTTATGCGCGCTTCAGCCCTGCCATCAAGCCCGGTCGTCTCGCCCTTGTCCGACGTGTATATATAGATGATGTCTATGTCGGAAGAGAAGTTGAGTTCCCTGCCGCCTAATTTTCCGAGGCCCATTACAGCAAACCCGGCCTCTCTTATTGAGCCGTCGTCGTCGGTATATAGGGGCTCTCCATAGAGTTTTTTCGAGCCCCTTATCGAGAACGCGAGAGCGGCCTCCAGGCACGCGGAGGCGAGGTTGGATATCTCGGCCGTTACTTCGGAGAGCTCGGAGAGGCCGAGGAGGTCGCGAGAGCCGATCCTCAGGTATTCTTTCTGCTTATACAACCGTAAGGCACGGGCGAGCGAGTCAAAGTCGTCAAGGAGGCGAGCGTCCTTGAGCCCCTCGTTAAAGGCCTCAAGCCCTTTTTTTTCAAAGAGGCCGCCCTTTAGGAAGAGCCATTCGAAAAAATCCGCGTTTCTGGCGAGTATGCCGGAAAGGAATGGGGACGAGCCCGCGATAGTTATAATACGCTCGAGGAATAGCGGGGCCTTGAGCGCCTCGTCAATCATGGGCGAGGGGGTCTCTTGTGCGATAGCTTCGAGATTATTGAGCGCGCCCTCAGGCGAGGGGGAGGCGAGGGCCTTTTTCGCGATCTCCTCTATATGGGGGCCGAAAGGGGTAGAGGAGAGGAGCTTTAAATTATTTAGTGCGCCCCTGGGGTCGACAAAGCCCATCCCCTGAAGCCTTACAGCCGCCCCGTCCTTGTCAAGAAGTTCCCTTATCATTATTTTCAAATATATGATATCCGGGGGTTAAATGCAATAGACGCAAGTGGAAGACAATATCAAGGAGAAGCCCGTTGTTTACAGGCGAGACCGGATAGTCCCGTCTTGACAAACCCCACCTTCGGGCATAGATTATAGGAAAGTCTTTATTTTTTGCTTTTTTTCAAGAAGGAGAGACCATGCGGCTCGACAAATTCACGATAAAGGCGCAGGAGGCGCTCCAGGAGGCGCAGTCGAGGACCGAGTCCGACGAGCGTCAGGAGGTTACGGTCGAAGGACTCCTACTCGTGCTCATCGGGCAGGACAACGGCATCGTAGGCCCCGTGTTACAGAGGATCGGGGCGAATGTAAAGCTCTTGAAAGGCCAGCTCGAGGACTATCTCAAGAAGTCCCCGAAGGTCTACGGCGGGGCGACAGAGGCCTATGTCTCGCCGAGGCTCAAGGCCATAATGGACGCCGCCATGAAAGAGGCGCGGGATATGAAGGACGAGTTCGTCTCTGTCGAGCACCTGCTCCTCGCCATAGTCACTGAGCGGGGCGGCGAGGCCTCGAAGGCGCTCTCGGCGCAGGGCGTAACGAGGGAGACTGTCTTGAAGGCGGTCATGGCAATAAGGGGGACACAGCGCGTAACCGACCAGATGCCCGAGGAAAAGTATCAGGCGGTCGCGAAGTTCACGCGCGACCTCGTGGAGCTCGCGCGCGCCAACAAGCTCGACCCGGTCATCGGGAGGGACGAAGAGATCAGGCGCGTCATACAGGTGCTCTCGCGGAGGACCAAAAACAACCCGGTTTTAATTGGAGAGGCGGGGGTCGGCAAGACCGCGATAGTCGAAGGGCTCGCTCAACGCATAGTCAGCGGCGACGTACCTGAGACGCTTAAGAACAAGAGGCTCCTCTCGCTGGACCTCGGTGCCCTCATAGCCGGGACCAAGTACAGGGGAGAGTTCGAAGACAGGCTGAAGGCCTTATTGAGGGAGATAACCGAGGCCGAAGGGGACATTATCTTATTCATAGACGAGCTCCATACGCTCGTAGGCGCGGGCGCGGCAGAAGGGGCTATGGACGCCTCCAACATGTTGAAACCAGCGCTCGCCAGGGGCGAGCTCCGGTGCGTGGGCGCCACGACCCTCGACGAGTACAGAAAACACATAGAGAAGGACGCGGCGCTTGAGCGCCGTTTCCAGCCCGTGACCGTCGGCGAGCCGACGGTCGAGGACACTATCGCCATACTCCGCGGCCTTAAGGAGCGTTACGAGGTCCACCACGGGGTGAGGATAGCGGACGCCGCCATAGTCGCCTCAGCGACACTTTCCAACCGCTACATATCTGAGAGGTTCCTGCCGGACAAGGCGATAGACCTTATCGACGAGGCCGCCTCTCGCCTGCGTATCGAGATAGACTCCATGCCGACGGAGATAGACGCCATAGAGCGGCGCGTCATACAGCTTGAGATAGAAAAACAGGCGCTCATAAAGGAGACGGACAAGGCGTCCATTGAGAGGCTTCTGAAGATAGAGAAGGACCTCGCAAGCCTCAAGGAAGAGGGCGCGTCGTTGAAGCTCCACTGGCAGAAGGAAAAAGAGATTATAAGCCGTATCCAGGAGACTAAGAAGAAGATAGAGGAAGTAAAGACGCTCTCCGCCCAGGCCGAGCGCGTGGGCGACCTCGGAAGAGCGGCGGAGCTTAAATACGGAAGGCTCTCCGAGCTCCAGAAGACATTCGACGCGGACTCCAAAAGGCTCGTCGAGCTCCAGGGCGCGAGCCGGATGCTCAAGCAGGAGGTCGACGGCGAGGATGTCGCGCAAATAGTATCCCGCTGGACAGGCATACCGGTATCCCGGATGCTCGAAGGCGAAAAAGAGAAGCTCCGGAAGATGGAGGACGGGCTCAGGAAACGGGTCGTCGGCCAGGACGCCGCGCTGAAGGCCGTCTCGAACGCCGTCCGCAGGGCGCGCGCCGGGCTTCAGGACATAAAGAGGCCCATAGGGTCTTTTATATTCCTCGGCCCCACGGGTGTGGGAAAGACAGAGACCGCAAAGACTTTGGCGGAGTTCCTCTTTGACGATGAGCGCGCGATGGTCCGGATCGACATGAGCGAGTTCATGGAAAAGCACTCTGTCGCACGCCTTATAGGAGCTCCCCCCGGGTATGTCGGGTACGAGGAAGGCGGGTATCTTACCGAGGCTGTGCGGAGGAGGCCGTACTCGGTCATCCTCTTCGACGAGATAGAAAAGGCCCACCACGAGGTCTTCAATATCCTCTTGCAGATACTCGACGACGGCAGGCTCACCGACGGCCAGGGCAGGACCGTGGATTTCAGGAACACGGTCATCATAATGACCTCGAACATCGGAAGCCAGCATATAACAGAGCTCGGGGAAAAGGACTACGAGGAGATAAGGACCAGGGTGACCGAGGTGTTGAGACAGACCTTCAGGCCCGAGTTCCTGAACAGGGTCGACGACATCATCATATTCCACCCTCTCACCAGAGGGCACATGAAGGGGATCGTCGATATACAGCTAAAGAACCTCAAAAAGCTCCTGATGGAGAAGAACATAGATGTCGCCCTGACGGACGCGGCAAAGGAGCGGCTCGCCGAGGCCGGGTACGACCCGGTCTACGGGGCCAGGTCCCTTAAAAGGCTCCTCCAGAAGGAGGTCTATGACGTACTGGCGTACAAGTTTCTCGAAGGGGAGTTAGGGGAGGACGGGCGCATAGTCGTGGACGCCGAAAACGGGGGGCTCGTCTTCAGAAAAGATACGGGGGGCGCCGGTGGATAATACTTTTCACGGAACTGGTCTTGACAAACGCCTGATTATAAAATAAATTAGATTTCATAAGCTTTTTTCCTTTTTCAGGGAGGGTTTGTGGTCTTAAGAAGGCGCGATCCGTTCAAGGACCTGCTGTTTCTCCAGGAGAGGATGAGCAGGATATTCGACGAGGCGCTCCTGAAGTACAAGGGGTGCTCAGGCATGGCCGGGGGGATGTGGTACCCGCCGGTCGATATCTACGAGACCGCGGAGTCCGTTGTCTTGAAGGCCGAGCTCCCGGGTGTCGACAGGAATAACGTCTCAATAGAAGTGAACGATAATACGCTTACGCTCAAGGGCGAGAGGCGTCTGGAAAAGAACCTCTCTGAGGAGAACTACCACAGGATGGAGCGGCTCTACGGGACATTCCAGAGGGTCTTCAGCCTCCCGTACTCGGTCGATAAGAACAACATTACCGCTAACTTCCGGGACGGCGTCCTTAAGATCGCTGTCCCTAAGGCCGTTGACTCGAACAGCGATTCGATTAAGGTCAAGGTCCAGTAGGGGGGCGCCGGGAGCGCCATTATCAGGTTCGGCGCTTGAGCGGGAAGGGCGGCAACGTCCTGTTGTTCGCGGCATGTCGGAACGGGCAGAGGGTGTCTTCTCTTCCCTTAAGCCGGGTCTGGGGCAGGTTCAGAACAAGATAGAAAGCCACCCGTACAAGCGGTTTCCATACAAAACTCCAAAATGTACTTGAGCCCGCCTTTGCCTCCCAGGGCAGGGGCTGGCTGTCAGGCTATTTCATAAGGGGCAAAAAAATGTCTGAAAACGAGACCAGGGCAAACGGGGAAAAGGCGCGGGAGGGGTCGGCAGACCTCGCCAATGAGCTCCCGCCGCTGGATTTTTCCACCTTCATACTTTCGCTTTCGACCTCCGTTGTAATGAACCTCGGGCTCGTCGAGAACCCGGTCACGAAACAGACCGAGAAAGAGCCTGCGGTAGCCAAGCAGACCATAGACTTAATCGCGCTCCTTAAAGACAAGACAAAGGGGAACCTGACGGGTGAGGAGGCGAAGCTCCTTGACGACGTCCTCCACGAATTAAGGGTCTGGTACTGCAAGGCTATCGTCTGAGCGGTTGCGGAGACGCAAAAAAACGGACCTCGCAATGATAAAAGAGCCTCATTAGAAACCGGTTCTCGTCTTAATTACCCAGGGGCCCGCTTCGTCCCTTAAACGCCCTTTCAGGGGCTTCGCAACGGGAGAAACATGGAAGACAAAAAAAGAGGCTTCGGGTTCAAGACACTCCTGCTGGTCGCCTTCGTATCGATAATCGCGGGGATCGCGTTTACCGCGCGGCTCGACCTCACGAACCAGACGACGGCCCAGAACTTCTGGAAAGAGCCCGAAAACGCCGTCAAGGCAACGGCCGAGGCGGTACAGACGGCCCCCATGGGGGACTTCGTGGAGCTCGCGAAGAGGCTCTCGCCGGTGGTCGTGAACATCTCGACGACACAGGTGATGAAGGAGAGGCCGATGATGCCCTTCCCCGAGTTCAAGGGCCCCTTTGACGAATTCTTCGGCAACGACGACTTCAACAAGTTCCTCGACAACCAGCCCCGCAAGGAGTTGAAGAGGCAGTCGCTCGGCTCGGGCTTCATATTGAACAAGGAAGGCTACATACTCACCAACCAGCACGTTATCGAGAACGCGACCGAGATACTCGTAACGCTCACGTCCGACAAGAAGGAGTACAAGGCGCAGGTAGTCGGGCAGGACCAGAAGCTCGATATTGCGCTTATAAAGATAAATGCGGACGGCGCCCTGCCGGTAGCGACCGTCGGGAACTCCGACGATATCCAGATAGGCGAGTGGGTGCTCGCTATCGGCAACCCCTTCGGCCTCGGCGGCTCAGTTACCGCGGGTATTGTAAGCCAGAAGGGCAGGATAATCGGCGCGGGGCCGTATGACAACTTCATACAGACCGACGCCTCCATCAACCCCGGCAACTCCGGCGGCCCGCTCTTCAACATGAAGGGCGAGGTCGTGGGCCTGAACACCGCGATCATCGCGGGAGGCCAGGGCATAGGTTTTGCGACCCCCATCAACATGGCAAAGGAAGTCATCCTGCAATTGAAGGAGTTCGGCAAGGTGACGAGGGGCTGGATAGGGGTCTCCATTCAGGAGCTCACGCCGGAGCTCGCCGCGTCCTTCGGGCTGAAGGACTCCAAGGGCGTGCTCATCTCATCCGTCACGCCAGGCGACCCGGCTGACAAGGCGGGGCTCCGGGCAGGGGACATAATAATCGCGTTTGACGGAAAATCCATTGCCGAGATAAGCGATCTGCCGAGGACCGTCGCCTCTACCCAGCCGGGCAAGAACGTGGAAGTGCGCGTCGTAAGGGACGGCGCCGAGAAGACGTACTTCGTAAGGGTCGGCACAAAGATGGATGAGGAGCCGGCCGAGACCGCTATTGAAGAAGATAAGGACGGGGCGCTGGATAAGCGTCTCGGCATCTCTGTCCAGCCCATTACCCCGGAGCTCGCCAGGAGGCTCGGCATCACGGAAACAGAAGGGGTTATCGTCAGCTCGGTAAAGCAGGAGAGCCCCTCGTCCGTTGCCGGGCTCCGGCGCGGGGACGTTATCAAGGAGATAGACCGGAGACCCGTAAAGAACATGCGCGATTACAGCAGGGCCGTTAAAGACGCCGAGAAGCACGACGTCGCGCTATTCCTCATAATGAGGGGAAATAACACCATCTACGTGGTTGTGAAGCTCAAGGGGCAGTAAGCCCCGCAAGCCTCCGGATCGGAGCGGATTTTGGCGGCATACATAGTGGCCCTTACAGGGGCGAGCGGCGCCCTTTACGGGGTGAGGCTCATATCCGAACTGATGAAGAGGGGGGACGATTGCGAAGTCATCGTCTCCCCTTCGGGTTTTCTGCTTTTAAAGGAAGAGCTCGGGATAGAACCCGAAAAGGCCCTTCAATCGATAAAGGCATCGGCTTTAAAGGGCGCGGGTAAGAAAAAACTCAATGGCTCGTTGAAGCTCCTCCCCCACGACGACCTTTGCGCCTCGGCCGCGAGCGGCTCAGCGCTCAAAAAGACGATGATAATATGCCCGTGCTCCATGGGCACGCTCGCGCGCATTGCGGCGGGTATTTCCGGAAACCTCATAGAGCGGGCGGCCGACTGCGTCATGAAAGAGCGCGGCACGCTCGTCCTCGTCCCGAGGGAGACGCCGTTAAGCTCCATACACCTTGAGAACATGCTGAAACTCTCGCGGGCAGGCGCCGTGATACTCCCGGCGATGCCGGCATTTTATCAGAAGCCGGTTACGATAGACGACATGGCGGACTTCATCGTCGGTAAGATACTCGACGTCCTCGGCATCGAGAACAGTCTCTATAAAAGGTGGAAAAAATAGTTTTTTTCCATTATATTGTCCTCCGTTAACGGGGGAGATTATTGGCTCTGCATAACAAGTCAACATCTGTCATTCCCGCATAAAACCGCCCCTCCCTTGATGGGAGGGGATTGAGGGGAGGGTGAAAAACCCCTCGTTACCCCGCTGGACTAAAATTTTCCATAACGGAGCTGTTATAAAATGCTCGATATCAAATATTTACGCGACAACCTCGAAGAGGCGGAAAAGAGGCTCTCATCCCGTAGCGGCGTTGTCGACCTCTCGAAGTTCCGCGCACTCGACGCCGAAAGGCGTAAGCTCCTCGGCGAGGCGGAGGCCTTGAAGGCCCGGCGTAACGCCGTCTCTGAAGAAATAGGCAAGCTCAAGAAAGAGAAGAAGGACGCGTCGCACCTTATGAAGGAGATGCAGGACGAGTCCGCGCGCATTAAGGAACTCGACCAGAAGGCCGCGGAGGCCGACGCGGAATTGAACAACCTCCTGCTCGTAATCCCGAACCTCCCGCACGCCTCAGTCCCCATTGGAAAGGATTCCGAAGACAACCCGGTCGTTAGGACTTGGGGCAAGGCCCCGGAGTTCGCGTTCGCCCCGAAAGAGCATACGGATATAGGCGAGGCACTCGGCATACTGGACTTCGAGCGTGCGGGCAAACTTTCCGGCGCGAGGTTCTCTCTTTTAAAAGGCGCGGGCGCGCTTCTGGAGAGGGCTTTGATTAATTTTATGCTCGATCTCCACACGACCGCGCACGGCTATACCGAGGTCTTGCCGCCCTTTATGGTAAAGTCCACTGCGCTCATGGGCACGGGGCAACTGCCGAAGTTCGGCGACGACCTCTTTAAGATCGAAGGGTGGGACCACTACCTCATCCCCACGGCAGAGGTGCCGGTAACGAACATGCATGCGGACGAGGTAGTAGACGAGGAGAGGTTTCCGATTTTTTATACCGCGTACACCCCCTGCTTCAGAAAAGAGGCGGGCTCTTACGGCAAGGACGTGAAGGGGCTCATAAGACAGCACCAGTTCAACAAGGTCGAGCTGGTAAAGTTCGCGCTCCCCGAGACATCTTACGACGAGCTTGAAAAACTCACCGCGAACGCCGAAGAGGTCTTAAAGAGGCTTGGCCTCTTTTACAGGGTAGTGACGCTCTGCACCGGGGACATGGGTTTCTCATCCGCGAAAACTTATGACATCGAGGTCTGGCTACCGGGGCAGGGCAAATTCAGGGAGATATCCTCGTGCTCGAACTTCGAGGACTTCCAGGCGCGCAGAGCCAACATCAAATACCGCCCGAAGGGCGGCAAGCCCAGGCTCGTGCATACGCTTAACGGCTCGGGCCTCGCCGTGGGCAGGACGCTTGTAGCGATACTGGAGAACTACCAGCAGGCCGACGGGAGTGTCATAGTGCCCGAGGCCCTGAGGCCCTACATGGGAGGCCTTGAAAAAATCACGAAAAAGGGTTAGATTGAATGAAGTTCTCTTCCCCTTCACCGGTCCGATAGTCGGGAGGGGATAGAGGTGTGGGTGAGATATTCACCCGGCCTTGTATAAGACAAACCCCATCGAATAAATACAGGGGCCTCAATGCCCCTCTTCCAGCCCCGCCACAATCAGGACAACGGAGGGTTAGGCTAATGGTAAGTCACTGGTCTTGAAAACCAGCGGGCTAACGCCCTTGGGGGTTCGAGTCCCTCACCCTCCGCCAGTTTTTTTCAGCTAAAACGGGTACTGTCCTCTCGACTGGCCCGAGTCAGTTCCCTTCTCCATGCCAAGGCCCCTTGTCAGCATATCAAGTTCCTTAGTAGAGGAGTCTATCGTGTCCCTCTCACCTCTTGAGCAGTCTCAACTGTGCCGCTGCCTGCGGGAGGCCGAGCGAGGCCGCCTTTTCGAATGAGGCTACGGCGGATTCCGTCTCCCCCTTCTTCAAGTAAGAGAGTCCGAGGTTGTAGTGCGCGGCCGCGTCGTCTGGCTTCATTCTTACAGCCGAGCTGAAGTCCTCTATCGCCGCATCATAAGAACCCATCCTCAGATACGCCCCGCCCCTGTTGTTGTAGGCCCCGGCGAAAGACGGATCGGCCTCTATTGTGCGGGTAAAGTCAGAGACGGCTTCAGCGTTCATCCCGAGCCCCTTGTAGGCTATACCGCGATTAAAAAAGCCCTTTGCCGCCGTCGACGGGCTTAAACCTATCGACTCGGTAAGGTCCTCGATCGCCTTTTCGTACTCACCGATATTGATGAAGACCACGCCCCTGTTCCCGTATAGCTCCGGGATCCGCGGGTTCAGTCTTATCGCGGTCGAGAGGTCGTCGAGCGCCTCATCCATACGCCCCATCCTTAAATAAGTGGCCGCCCTGTTCCCGTAGGCCTCGGCGTAGCCGGGGTCTACCTCTGTCGCCTTGTTATAGTTAGTAACGGCCTTGTCAAGCTCGCCCCTGTCCTTGTAGGCGAGCCCCAGGTTCGACCACCCTATGGGCGCTTCATCCGGATAGACTGCGACCTCGTGGGACCAGAGGCTTACGGAGTCTCTCCAGACGGCGATCTGCCTTATGGTGAGCGCGCCGAGCACAAAGGCTAATATCAAGGCGAGTGCTGTCGCAACGCCCTTGTTCCTGCTGGATATCCACCCGACGCCTGTTGCTATCAACATAAATGGCGCGAGTCCTGGGATGTACGTGTACCTGTCTGCCGCGGCCTGCGACCCAACCTGTATGATGCCGATAACAGGGGAGAGCGTTACGAGATAAAAGAGCATGAGCGCCAGCGGGAGCCGCGATTTCTTAAGAAATAATATCGAGACCGCGGTAATCGCAATGACGAGCGCGAAAGAGGAGGTGTATTCTATGCCAAAAAAGGACGGCGCGAGGTCGCGCGGGTAAAACGGCGCGAGGTTTATCGGAACGGCCGTCTTGTAGATATAGAAGGCGAGCGCCCTTATGGCCACGAGGACCCTCGAACCCATTGGATGGTAGTCAAGGGAAGCTATGGCGTTGTCAGAGCCCTGGGCCCAGACAGTGACACCGGCGAATATTATGGCCATGGCGAAGTAAGGGACCTTCTCGACGAGCGCCTTTTTAATGCCTGCCTTAAAGCCGTTAAGCGGATAGAAGTCCATTATGAGGAGTACGGCCGGGAGCGTTATCGACATCGGTTTTCCCATGACCGAGAGCGCGAACAATAATAAAGAGCCGATGTACGAGAGGGGCTTCGGGGTCTTTTTATAATTCAGATAGGAGATAATGCTTAAAAGGAAGAAGAGGGTGCTCAATACATCTTTCCTCTCCGACACCCAGGCGACGGACTCGACATGGAGCGGGTGCAACCCGAAGAGGAGCGCAAGCGTTGCCCCCGTAAAAAGCGATGCCCGCTTGTCAGAGGACGCCAATGCTGTGAGTCTTAATCCGAGGACCCCGACAAGGAAGGTGTTTGCCGCGTGTATTACAATGTTCGCAAGGTGATAGCCGAAGGGGTTCAAGCCCCATATCGAATAATCCACCATGTATGAGAGCATGGTAAGCGGGTGCCAGTTTCCTACGACTACGGCGGATAAGAGCCATTTGAGGTCGAACGAGCGGATGTTGTGGTTCTCGTAAACATAGGCCTGGTCGTCCCAGTTGACGAACCCGTTTGAGAGCGCCGGGAGATAGACGAGGAGGGCTATGAGCGCGATTCCGCCGTATACGATGTATGGGGTCCTCCTGCTCACGGCGCGCCCTCCATGAGAAGACGGTCCGCTTCCCTTACCCCAAGGTACGATGCTTTTCTAAAGCTCTCGTCGGCCAGCTCCCTTTCGCCTGTCCTGAGATAAGCCTGTCCGAGGCTCAGGTACGCCGGGCCGTATGCGGGTCTGAGTTCCGTTACCTTTTTGAAATCCTCTATGGCGCTTTCATAATCAGCAAGGTTCGCGTACGCCACGCCCCTGTTGTGATAGGCATCAACGTAATTGGGGTTCTGCCTTATCGCCTCAATGAGGTCTCTTATCGCGTCGGTGTAGCGCCCCTGGAAGCTGTACCCAAGCGCGCGGTTGTAATAGGCCTCTGTCATGTTCGGCTTTATCTCGATTGCCCGGGACAGGTCCCCTATCGCCTCTTCGACCCTGCCCGCCTGGCCTAACGCTATGCCCCGGTTGGTGTAGGCTATCGGCGAGCTATCCGGGTAGAGGGCGATTGCGCGCGACCAGAGCGTCACGGAGTCCTTCCAGACGCCGATCTGCCTGATGGAGAGCCAGGAGAGGGCCGAAGTTATAAGGAGTCCGGCGATTATGATCGCGCCAAGCGCGTCTTTGTTTTTAGAGGCGGCGTATCCTGCAACGCCGCCGATGAGTATGAAGAGCGAGAGCGACGGAATGTACGTGTATCTGTCTGCCGCGGCCTGCGCCCCGACCTGTACGAGCCCTATAACAGGCAGAAGGGTGATTACATAATAGGCCCAGACAGCAATGACGGCCTTTTTTCTTTTAAGCATTACGAGGGCGACGGCTGATATGAGAGCGAATGATATTATGGATATTATGGCCCACGGCTCAAAAATGCCGCTCCTCTCCGGCAACGGATAGAACGGGGAGAGGCCGCCTGGGACAAAGAGCTTGTAAATGTAGAATGCGTACGCCCTGAAGGCGACGGGAATCCTCTCAAGGAAAGGGACCGAATCAAGGGACGAGAGAGCGCCGCTCACCCTCTGCGCCCAGAGCGCGAGCACGGCAGATGCGCCTGCGAGGAGAAAAAAGGGTATTTTTTCGATAACGGCCTTCTTGAAAAAGCCCGCCTTGAACCTGTCGAGCGGATAAAAGTCGATTATAATGAGGACGATGGGGAGAGAGACGGCCATGGGTTTAGAGAGGAGCGCGAGGGTGAAGGCCGCAAGAGACAAGGCGTAGCAGGCGACCCTCCCGCGCGCGTATCTGATATAAAAAAGCGCGCTCAACATGAAAAAGAACGCCGAGAGCACGTCTTTTCTCTCCGATACCCACGCTACGGATTCAACGTGCGTTGGGTGGAGCCCGAAGAGCGAACCTGCAATAAGCCCTGTGACGACCGCGCCCCTTCGGTCCCTCTCTTTGTAAGGATATAACGCCCAGCCGAGGAGCGCGGCGAGGAAGGCGTTAAGCGAATGTATTATCGAGTTCGTCAGATGAAACCCGAGGGGATTCAGACCCCATATCGAGTGGTCGAGCGTAAGGGAAAGGAGTGTTGCCGGGTGCCAGTTGCCGACAACGACGGCGGTAAAGGCCCATTTGAGGTCGAAGGAACGTATATTCGGGTTTTTGTAGACGTACCCGGGGTCGTCCCAGTTGACGAAGCCGTTTGAGAGGGACGGCAGATAGACGAGAAAGGTCAGGGCCGCGACGAGTGAAGCGGCGATGAGTATGTGTCTACGGTCTTTCAAGGCACGCTCCTTAAAGCTTTGCACCGGGGAGATATTTTACCTGAAAAACGAGCAAGGTCAAAGGGTTTTAAGGCAGGGGGGGGCGGGTCAGTTTGAAATTAAATAGGAGGAAGAAAAGAAATTGGTAACTAGCGTTGTGGCTTAAATATAAAGTCCACGTATATACCGACTATTCGGAGAGAGGTTAGTTTTTACCCCTTCTTATGTCTTCATTCATCAGTTTTGTTAACTCTATCAAGTCCAAAAACGTATTTTTTTGCTCTCGCATATCATCGATCTGTTTTGTCATTTCTTTTGCTCTCCACCACGTCCAAATAATAATCGCAAAAAGGGCTATTATACCGATGGACAGACTTCCTATCCAAAGTTTCTCAAGTTTTTTAAGGTAATCAGGATAAAACCAACACACACAATTGAAAAGGTAGACAGCCATTGCGCTTATATACACGCCGACATAAGCCTTGCTGAGATCGATATTTATGATTTTGGTCCGGTTTCTCAGTTCCTCATATAGCCCTTGTGCCTTCTTATAGATCTTTGATTCATTCTCATTGTCATCAGGATTAAAATTAGAATCATAAACTATATCAAGGACTTCTTTAAAGGCATCTTTATATATCCTGTCAATATACTGGAAAAAACCAAAAAAGGCAGTATTGAGCAGAAGTAGCGGAAGTAGGTGTTGGGGAAAATTAAAATCCAATGGGCGTATTTCTCCTCAACAGGTAGAATTTAAAAAGCCCGGAACAAATCCGGGCTTTTTAAGCCTTACATAAAAAGATACTTTGTTTCTATTAATTGTTAGCCACTGGCTCAGGAGGAAAGACTTTTTTGAGCCTATTAAACTCAGCCAAAAGACAACTACCTATACTCTTATTGTTAAAGCAAATGGTTGCTTTTGTCTGATTATGGTCGGTTTCCAAACGAAATGCGCTGTCGCCAACAAGGGTAAAATGTGGAGCGCTATGTTTCTGGTCTCCCAAGAAAATTTTTCCGTATTTTTCATTTTCTCTCACAACCTTGGCAAAGACGTGCTTAGTTAGATCGGCTTCTGGGTCGAGCACTATGATCTCAACATTATGCTGATTATTAAGCAACGTTTTCACCTTAGCTACCAACCGTGGATCACTATAAAAGTCTTTTCGTAAGGTATCAGATACGATATAGACATCCTTTTCGTCTTCAATCGCAACATTAAATAAGGCCTCGACAGCTACCTTGGCATGCTCTATATCGGCATTGTAGATGAATCTACTGCTTCTTTCACCTTTCTTAGCCTTACATTCATTAATCAATTCAACAAAAAAATCGACAGTTTTATCTGCCATCACGCCCCCCATCGTCATGGTACAAAAACATCACATTCGGATTATCGCCACTTACTGGCAAAAACCTTAACTATTTTAGAGATTAGAGACGAGAGATTAAGCTCAATTTGAGTAGAGAAATAGTATTTATTATACCATTTCTACCGTTTATGTCAATCTTTTATTGAAGCCTTTAGGCGCACCCCGCTGTATCAAGTTTATAAGAAAAATAGATTATATTCAAGTGTGACATATTACAAACTGACCCACTACCAAAGCATGGAAGGGCTGGAAAAACCGTATTTCATTGACACGGAGGCGCCAAATTTGCAATAATTTCAGGTGATGCTTGTTATACCTTAGGAGGGACATGCTTCACGGCAAAAAGGTGATAGTCGTCATGCCCGCGTATCACGCGGAAAAGACGCTACTTATGACCTACAACGACATCCCGCACGACGTAGTCGACGACATCGTCCTCGTAGACGACTGTTCGAAGGACAATACCGTCGAGGTCGGGAAAAAGCTCGGGATAAAAAACATCGTGGTCCACAGGAAGAACCAGGGCTACGGCGGGAACCAGAAGACCTGTTACACCGAGGCCTTGAGGCTCGGGGCGGACATAGTCGTCATGGTCCATCCGGACTACCAGTACGCGCCGAAGCTCATAACAGCGATGGCCTCGATGATAGCCTCGGGAGAGTACGACGTCGTTTTGGGTTCAAGGGTGCTCGGCACCGGGGCGTTGAAGGGCGGGATGCCGGTCTACAAGTACATCTCGAACAGGTTTCTCACGCTCGCCGAGAACCTCTTGCTCGGCGAGAAGATATCCGAGTACCATACCGGATACAGGGCGTTCAGCAAGGAAGTATTAAAGAAGCTCCCGCTCCTTGAGAACTCCAATGACTTCGTCTTCGACAACCAGATGCTCGCGCAGGCGGCCTTCTTCGGCTTCCGCATAGGAGAGATGAGCTGTCCTACGAAGTACTTCTCCGACGCATCTTCGATAAACTTTAAAAGGTCCGTCGTCTACGGGGTCGGGGTCCTGGGCACTGCCTTCAAATTCAAGCTCCAGAAGATGGGCTTGAGGAAGTATCCTATATTCGACGCGAACGGGAAAAGGCTCCCTGATCAGTGACAGCTACCCCCGCCGCAACCCGAGTCGTCACACCCGCCCCCGCCTACATTCAACCCGCAGTCAGGGCATTCACCGTAGCCTTCTATTAGGGCGGAGCCGCACGCCGGGCACTTGCCTCCAGCGAGCCTCTCTTCAGCTTCTTTCAAGTCCGGGTACATCCTGTTAAACGCCTCATCGACCTTGCCTGACGCGAACCGCGCAATCGTTTCCGGCACGAAGAGCCCGAAGTCGCCTCCTCCGCACCCGGCCTTAGGGGCCTTCAGCACCTTTACTTCGACCCCGTCCCTGTCGAGCGCGGACGCCAGGACAGAGACCCTGTCGTAGTCGCCCTCGTAGATGCTGACTAGCGCCCCTTCGGCCCTGGGGATTGATTTGAGCCTCTTGAGCTCATCGGGCGTCAAGAGCTCGACGTCACAGCTCCGGCAGGTTTTAACGTGGGCGTAGTATTCGGCGTCGCACCTTGGGCAGAGCTTTATGTCGTCCATATTGGCCATCCTTTTAAAATATTAGGGTACAGAGCCTTGATTATATCACAAACTCGTGGTACAAATAAACGGATTAACTTTCCGTAAAACGCCCGTCTATATTGGAGAGGTGGCCGAGTGGCTGAAGGCAGCTGCCTGCTAAGCAGTTGTAGGGGTAACACCCTACCGGGGGTTCGAATCCCCCCCTCTCCGCCAGTTAATGCCATAAATGCAATCGGGATTCGAAACCGTCTGAGCGCCGACCAGCGGGAGGAAAAGGCTTCAGGATGAAGCCGTAAGTGAAGACGGCCGGGTCGTAAGGAGGAGGCAGGAGGTCGACGACTGAAGACCGAATCCCCCCCCCTCTCCGCCAGTTAATGCCATAAATGCAATCGGGATTCGAAACCGTCTGAACGCCGACCAGCGAGCGCGGAGACGAGATGTTTTTTAGTTTATAAAACCCCCTCTCTCGATTATAATGCGCGTCAGATGCAAAAGCTCAATATCAGGATAAGGCTCTTTTCCCCGGGGGCTCGCGTGCCCTCGAAGTCCCACCACGGGGACGCTGGCTGGGACCTCTATGCGTCAAGCGAGGTCATAATCCTTCCGGGCGAGACCAGGGTCGTGCCCACGGGTGTCTCGATGGAGATACCGGAGGGCTGGTACGGCCAGATAAAGGCCCGTAGCGGCCTCGGCTCAAAGGGCGTTGTCGTCACCGCCGGGGTCGTGGACAGCGGGTACAGGGGCGAGATAGGGGCAGTCGTCGTAAACACGAAGCGCGAGGGGGAGTTCGTTTTCAGGGCAGGGGACAAAGTCGCGCAGATGGTCTTTCTCCCGGTGCCGGAGGTCGAGTTCGAGCTGAGAGAGGAGCTGGAGACGACCGCAAGGGGCGCGGACGGATTCGGGTCGACCGGGCATAAGTAACGGCGCAATAAAACCCTTGACTGGGTCTACTTAAATGTTAAAATCAAAAGACCCCCGCACTATTCCGGGGGTTTTTAGTTGCGGAGGGTTTTCCTTTTCGCGGATACATCTTACACGCGCCTGTGGCTCAGCTGGATAGAGCATCTGACTACGAATCAGAGGGTCGGGAGTTCGAATCTCTCCAGGCGCACCAGTATGTTAGCCCTGTGGCTTACAGGGATTCGAAAGCGTCCGAGCGCCGAGCAGTCCTCGCTGGACGGGCAAATCCGTCTCAAACAGCTGGAGACCTTGATTATTGCATGGGCTCTGGTGAAGACTTTGGCCCTGCGCCGAGCAGCGCAAGGAAGAGGCCACAGGGATGCGGCCGGAAGTGAGGAGGCGCGGCTGGAATGAGGAGGCAGGACGGCGACGAATGGAAGCCGAATCCCTCCAGGCGCACCAGTTAAATCAAGGGGTTAGCCGAAGTCGGCTAACCCCTTTTTCTTTGGCGCACCATAAATTTATCAACGGGCTTGACAGGCATGATCGATTCGGACGCAATGGGGTTTTCTATGTACGCCCATTGCCTGATTGTCTAAGGGCGCATCATGAGGTGTCTTGCAGGCCCGCTCAAGCATTTTTGGGCAGGTCTATGCTTGAAATTTGCTATTTGGGCAAACGTATATTGCAAAATTCTGATCAAGAGGGTTAAGATAGGGGTGTATCAGCCTGGTTTTGAGTAAACCTGTGTATCAAGGTCAGGCAAGTATTTGCTTCAAATCACAATTTGAAGGGCCCCGAGCGACTGCCGGACAGTGATGGACATAATTCCCGGCGCGAGGGCCGGGTCCCGCGCCTTGCTACGACGTCCGATAAAACAGGCCCTAAATAAACTATCAATATCCCAGGAGAGTCATATGCCGATCGATATCGAAGGTATTACCGATTTAAGCGAAAAGGGCGCGGTGAAAGACGGTGTGCGCCAGTCGATTGACCGGCGTCTTTTCATTCAACTCCTCGTTTTTGGCGGCTCCGCCGATTCCTCGGCGCTCATAGAGGCGTTGAAGGAAAGCGGCATCAATGGTGTCCTGTACGAAGACATAAATGACCCGCGCGGGGTCGCGCTCCTGACGATGAGCGAGGACCCGGGCTTCTTCGCTACGGTACTGCGCGGCCTTCTTGGCCGCCGGGAGTTTGCCTCCCTTGAGCTCAAGGACGAATACACCATGCTCGGCCGCACATACGCGCTCGGGCACGAGGAGAAGCTCGAGGAGTGGCTCTTGCACCGCCCGAAAAAGGTGGTGACGAACCCGGAGTGGAAGTGGGCTGTCTGGTATCCGCTCCGCCGAAGCGGCGCCTTCGCCCTCCTGCCTCCCAGAGAGCAGGGGGAGATATTGATGGAGCACGGGATGATAGGCCGCGCGTTTGGAAAGGCCGACCTCGGCCATGACATCCGCCTGTCGTGCTTCGGCCTCGACAGGAACGACAACGACTTCGTCATCGGGCTCATCGGCAAGGAGCTCCACCCCTTGTCCGCGCTCGTACAGACCATGCGAAAGACCAAACAGACCTCGACCTACATAGACCGCATGGGGCCGTTCTTTATAGGCAGGGCCGTCTGGCAGTCTGCCCCTTAATGCGGCCCGCCGGAAAAGCGGCAACGCAAGGGTTTAACGCGCATTGAGTTTCAAGCCGCATGCCGGAGTTTTTCTTCAGCGATCATGTTTCAGTTGGTCAGGGCTTTCCCAACAGGAAGCGTACTTTGGCACAGGTGCGTTCAAGGGTTGATTCTGCTGACCTCCCGGTCTTCGCGTGGGGTGGGACAACCCCACGTCTTTTTTTGTTTTATTACCTGATACTTCGTGCTATATAAGAGCAATTCCATATACCAGTATAAATAATAGGTTTTTTTCTGCCGTAGTTTAAAACCTTAACCAAGGCAAAATGTCATGAAGATGAGGATCGTCTATTCTGAAGTCATCGAGAGGATGCGGTGGGTAGGCAAGCACAAGAACAACTCCTCGGTTGCGCGGGTGCTGGGGATAACGCCGCAGGCGCTGTCCAATTACAAGAAGAAAGACAAGATGCCGGTCTCCATAGTGCTCAAGTACTCCAAGCTCTACGGCCTCTCGCTCGACTGGCTCATAACCGGCAAGGGCGAGATATTCAACGCCAGGCCGCTGGCGGCGGGAGAAACGCATGAGGCGGCCCCCGGCTCGGTCAGGATGGACCTCAACTCCCTTTCCACCGAGGAGATGGTCTACACTACCAAGCTCCTCCGGTTATTCCGCGGTTCTGACAGGCCGTTGCTCAATTCGATGAAGTATCTGCTCAACTCTCTGTCTAAAAGAGAGGCCGAGTAATCCCCCGGTTTAGTTTTATCAAGCAAGGTATAAAAATACAGGGCGCGGCCTTAAGGCCGCGCCCTGTATTTTTACGTCCCCATTTAAAGTACATGGGAGATCATCTCAAGGCGTAATCAGGCGGCCCCTCAAACCCGCCTTTTTTGTGGTCCACCCTGCCCTTAACGCGTCTCCCCGCGCCTTCTTTAGGCGGCGCTCCGCCTTGAGGCTCCGCGCCCGTTTGAGCCGCGCGCCCTGACGCCTGGCTTCCTGCTGACCTTTGTCCCGGACCACTGCGCGCGCAGGAACGCGTTAAGGAGCGCCATTATGGCCGTCCGCCCTTTTGTTGAGAGGCGGTTATAGCCGTGCAAAAGGATGTTGCTGTCCTTTGCGCTCTCCATGGACACGTTCGAGAAGAACGCGCATACCGGGACATTCATGGATTCGGCTATCTTGATCCATTCCCCGGTCGATATCGGGGCCGCGCCCTTCTCCTTCTTCGTGTACTCGCTCGTACCGCATCCTAAGGCCTCAGCCAAAGCGTCTTTCGTGAGCCCCTTTTTCCTACGCATCGTGGAGAGTTTTTTGAGGACTTCCTCCTGCATGTTCATTGTCTTCCTCCTTGATTGGTTGATGTATGATCGGCCCGAGGCTGTTATCAGGCTCGGGAATAATCCGTACGTCTTATTTATCCGGCCCTCGTGCGGCTTGCCTGAAATTATCCCGCAGACCGATTTTTCAGAACTCGCCGCCCCCCGGCCCTGCCGGGCCGCTTACGCCACCCTTGAGCCTCCAGGACTCGTCTTCCCCGGAAACTCGCCCCCCGGCCCCCCTACGCCACCTGTTCGGCAGGTCTTTTGTAGCTCCTGTCCCTGAGGAAGGACCTGCCGAAAGAGGAGTTGGCGGCCTCTTTGAGGTTCCAGTTCATGGGTAGCGCGCACATGTCTATCTTTTCGCAGTAGACCGGCTCTCCGGTGAAGAGGGAGCCGACCCTGGTAAAGAGCTTGAGCGTCTGCGGCATCTGGAAGTCCATCGGTTTTTCCCCGTCGCACTCAACGTAGCCGTGATTGGTAAGCGGGAACCTGAAGCCCCGTACCTTCCCGATGCCGGGCCTCTTCGGCTGTACCGCGACGCGCTTGTCGAGCATGCCGTTATGTCTTATGTGGTCGTATATGAGATAGGCGTCCGAGAGCTTGTCGGTCTCCGGGTTGACGTTGGTGACGAGGTCGGTTATGGACTTTCCGGCCGCGAACTCAATGAGCGCCTTCCAGAGATAAAATATCGTCTTGGTGGACTTGAATCTTTCTTTTACGCACGACCTCGATATCTCGGCTATGCGCATGTTCGCCGACGTGTAGCCCTTTATGTCGAAGAGCTCCTCTATGGGGAGCCCGAAGTAAGAACGTTCTCTCAGCGCGTTTTCTTTATTAGGCATGATGAGCCTTACCGCGCCGGCAGGCTCCCCGTTAAAAAGGGCGAGGAACTGGTGCGTCGTCTCCAGAGAGTCGTAGCCGTCGGACTCAAGCCCCGCGCCGTTCTCCATCTGGATGTATCCCGTCTCCCTTATGAAGACGTCGTACCTTACCTTGTAACAGAGCTCTTTCTCCGCCGATATCTGCGCCCTTACGACCTGGATGCCCGTTTCCATCTCCACCTCCGTTTAAGAGGAACGCCTTCCGAAACGGAGCGACAGGGAAAGGGTCGGAACATCCGTCTCAGCGGTTCAATTATTTGCCCGCGCTACGGCGTACTGGTCAAGCCTCGCGCTCTCGTTTATTTTTTCTATTATGGCGCCCATGCTTTCGCGGTCGCCGATGATGAGGTAATGCCCGACCTTGTCCCTGAACTCCAGGTAGCCCATGGCGCAATGCCTGGAGACGAGGGCTGTGTCGTCCATGACCTGCGTAAGCAGGCCCTCGTCCTCGAGGCGTTTCGCAAAGGCTGTCGATTCCAGGGCTATCTCTGAAAAATGCCTGCCGTTTATCCTGTATTCGAGCGGCCTCCAGAGCGTAGGAGGCAGGCAGAGGGCGGGCGTGAAGAACATGAGATCGTCGAAGTATTTAGCGGAGAGCTCTATGCCGTATTTTTCCGGGAAGTCGCCCCACTCGCTCCTCGGTGAGACTATGGGGGCGCAGACGTAGACCGCGTCAGGCCGGGTCTCCTTTATGAATGCGAAGGTGTCGCAATCGGTCTCTTCTGTCCCGCCGGGCGGGGGGTAGACGAAGCTCGCCACAGTGAAAAGGCCGTCCTTTTTGCAGTCGCGTATAGTTTTTTTGGCGCGCTCGAGGTTGAGGCCCTTGTTTATGTAGCGGTCGAGATGTTTCTGGTTGCCGGACTCTATCCCGAAGAAGATGGAGAAACACCCGGAGCGCTTCAATGTATCGAAGGACCCCTGGTCGAGGTTGTTTATGTGGCTTATGAGGGCGTACTCGATACCGAGCCCCTGAGAGATTATTTTTTCCGCGACGTCTTTTATTAGGAACCCCGGGGTGTTCGAGTCCCCGTTCCTGAATATTCGCGTCCCGTGGTTTTCGATGACGTGGCGGAACTCCTTAAGGATATGCTCGGAGGTCTTGCACCTCCAGCGCGCGCCGCTCTTCATCGAGTGCCCGCAGAAGTGGCACTTAAAGGGGCATCCCCGGCTGAACTCGGAGATGAACATCTTGAGCTTCTTATTCCCCGAGAGCGCCGGGTAGGTCTCTGCGTCGTAGACGGGGAAGGAGAGGCTCAAGTCCTCGAGCCTTCTTTCGCGTGTAGTTATTATCTCCGCGCCGTCCCTGAAGATGAGGTTCGGGACCGCGCCGTACCCTTTTTTGGCGGCTACGCTCTCCGCGAGCGCAACAATAGTCTCCTCGCCCTCGCCTACGGCGAGGGCGTCGAAGACGCCCGTCACCTTGTAAATCCTCTCCCTGAAGTAATCGACATGAGGGCCGCCGCCGAATATGGGGAGGTGGGGCAGGCGCTTTTTTATCCCGTTCGCGAGCTTTATGCAGTTCTCAAAGCCCTTGCCGGTCCAGAGCTTCATGCCGATGAAGCCGGCCTTTTCCCGCACGGCGGCCGCGCTTATCTCAGAGGCCTTTCTCTCGATATCCTCATCCTGTATCCTGTCTATCTCAACCCTTATCCTCTCGAGCTCGCCGGAGCGCCCCTCGTTGCCCTGCCTTAGCGAATAGAGCCGCTCCCCGAGTTCGCGGGGGAGGAGGTCCATTACATCGATCGTGTTGTAGTCGAGTATCCTCGTCGCGTGCCCCTGGGATTTGAGCGACCCCGCGAGGACGGCGAGGCCGTTGTCCGGAAAAAAGGCATGCAATGAAGTCGGGTAGCCCGAGTAGTTTATGAGGAGGCTTCTGCTTTTCATGAGGCCCGTTACGGCGTTGGACTTAAATCGCGTCCACGCGCTGGCCTCCCTAAGTTTAACGGGAGGCCTTTTAAGTTTAGGGGCAACCTTTTGTTTGGCTTGACCGGGTCTGAGTGTCTTTAAGGGGATTATAATCGGGGCAAGGTGACAGATAGGTGACAGATTAGGGTATGCGAGGCAAGGGGCTTAAAAAAAGGCGGGTTGCTATTTTCCGGCGGAAAGGGAGAGGTAGATGTTTTTCGTCCTGGGAGAGGGGTCTATGCCGAGGACATCTTCGAGCCCCCTCTCAAGGCGCTTGTACAAGACGAGGGCCTCGCCGCTCCTCCCCTGTTTTTCGAGTAAGACCATGAGCCTTTGGTAGAGTTCCTCGGAGAGGGACTCTACCGCTATCCCCCTCCGGTAGCATTCGATCGCCTTCCCGGCGTCCCCGGATTTTTCCCAATGGGAGCCGAGGCTTGCGACCGCGCTTATGTATCTCTCCCTGACGCCCTCGTAAAAGAGTACGACCCAGGGGTTCTCGTCCGGCTCTATCTGGAACCCCTCGCCGTAGAGCTCTACGGCATCATCAAGCGCCTTTACGGGGAAATCGGTCTTTCCGGGGAAAGGCTTCGCGCCGTTGACCGCCTGGTTGAACTTCCAGGCATCGACCCAGGTGTAGCGCGCATTCAGCGCGAGCCTGCCATCTTTGAGGAGCACCGCGTCCTCGATCCCGATGAGGGACCGGAGGCGCTTGAGCGTTGTAGTGAAGGCCACATGCGCCGCGTCCCCTTCGGAATCGTGCCAGAGCGCGTCGGATATCCTGCTCTCAGGGACGTTCCTGCCGCCGAAGGAGATGAGGAGTTTGAGCATCTCGATAGGCTTTTTCGGGGTCTTTCTGCCGAACTGCATTGCAACGCCGTCCTTATACACAGCGAACCTGCCGAGGGTGTAAATCTTCAGGCGCCAGGGCCATTCGTCAAGCCTTAAAGGAGGGGTCTTTGGGAAGAGGCCCCTCTCCCTTATGAGCCGCTTCGCGTAATCGGGTTCAATCCCCTCCTCTATGGCCAGCGCGCAGAGCTCAGCCATTATGTCGGGCCGCCACATGTGAAAGTTGACGAAGCCCTGCCTGGACCCGAGCGAGAAGGCCTCCTTGAGCTTGTCGGCCGCGGCGCGGCGTTTGCCGCTCTCGAGTGAGAACCACGCCTCGAAGACCGAGGCGACGAAGACGACGAGCTTGCTGCCCGTGCGCACAGCGAGCGCGCGGGCGCGCGCGGCCTCCTCGAAGCCCTTGAGCCTTTCGCCGAGCTCGAAGCGCACAAGCGCGAGCCCGGCCCTGGACATCGCCTCGGCAAAGGGCGAGCCCATATCCATCGCGAGCCCCAAAGAGAGTTTCTCGTGCTCGAGCGCGCCCGGGAGGTCCTTATTAAGGAGCCTGTGGCAGGCCTCTATGTGGTGGTAATACGACGCGCAGAACCTTCTCCTCTCGTCCATGGCCGAGGCGGCCTTATTGAGGAATCTCTCCGCCCCGTCCAGGTCCCCGGATGTGAGCGAGCATACCGCGCCGTGTCCGTAAAGGAAGTAGTCGAAGATATTCATGCCCTTGGTCTCGGAGATACGGAGCCCCTCTCCGACCGTGGCCACGCACGCGTCGAGCTTTCCACGGTACAGGGAGTTAAGGGCCTCGGAGAGCTTTATGGCGACCTGCGCGAAAGGGGAGTGGTCCCGGCGCCCCGCCATGCTTGTCAGCCGCTCGACTATGACGTTCGCCCTTTCGAGGTCTCCGGTCCAGACGAAGTAATCAACGAGGCACAGACCTGCCTGCGCATAAGCGTCGGGGTCGGGGATATCGTTGAGGAGCGAGAGGGTCTTCTCCGCCCAGAGGCCCATATCCGGGTGGGCCGGGGCTCTGAACGAGAGCGCGAGGAACATGAAGAGCGTTGAGCGGACCTCGACCTCCTTTGAGGGGAACGTCCCGTATTCCTTGAGCAACCCGTCGAATACGGCTATCCAGCGGTCCAGGGGCTTCAGGTTGTCAAAGCGGTGTATAAGCGCTTCTACCGCCCCGGACCAGCTCATGAAGACGCCCTGCTGGTCTCCGGAGGCGCGCGCGGCCTCGAAGGCCTTCTCGAAGAATAAAACGGACTTTTCCTGGTCGAAGTGAAAATAGCACCGCCCCTTCCAGAACCATAGGGAAGGGTTCCTGTCCATCTCCTCTTCCCCCATGCCATCCAGCCAGTCCTTGAGCGTGAGATACCTGCCTTGCCGGAGGAGCGAGGGCGCCTCCCGACAGATAAGTCCGCCGAGCGAGACCTTGTCATTGGCGCGGAGGAAGAGCGCGGCGGCCTCTTCCGGGTATCCGTTCTCCGCGAGTATCACGGCGGCCTTCTTCTCTATTTCCGCGAGTGCTTCAGGGGTCGTCTCCCGTTTAAGCCTTGAGGCGAGGAACTCCCTGAAGAGGTTGTGGTACTGGTAGCTCTCCTCCTCGCCCGAGTGGCTCTGGATGAAGTAGTTTTTTTCTACAAGCTCTGAGAGCATCGCCCCGGAGCGTTTGTTCCCGGTAAGCGCCTCCGCCATCCCCGGGGTCATCGCCGGGAATAGAGAGGTCTTCAAGAGAAACCCCCTGAAGTCGGCCGGGAGCTTCTGGAAGAAACCGGACGCGAAGTAGTCGAATACCTCCGTGGGGCTGTGCCTGTCTATCCGCTCAGCGCCGAAGTCTTCGGTTTCGCTACTGAGGAGGAGGACGAGGCCGGCGAGCCACCCGTCGGTGGAGGACAGGAGGTTACGGACCTGCTCGTCGGTCAAGTGCCTGCCGCGCTTCCTGAAGGCTATGCCGCGGACCTCGTCAGGCGTAAGACGGAGTTCCTCCCAGGAGACCGTCTCCATGGAGCTGGCGAGCCGCATCCTCGAGAAGACCGGCGGAGGGGCTCCCCTGCTTACGATAAGGACATTGGCCTTTTTCGGGAGCGCGTCCAGGCCTTCGTGGATTATCTCGTGGAGGGCGGACTCAAAAGTAGCCTCCTGAAAGTTGTCGAATACGATAAGCGCCTTGGGGCCCAGGCGCGAGTAGAGTTCTGAAAAGTACTCGCGCGAGAAGGCCTTGAGGCCTAACGCGTATTCCGGGGTGAAGTGGGGGAGCGGCTTTTTTTTCCTGGGGTCGGCTTTGAGGGCGGCAAGCCCCATGTAATGGAAGAAGGAGCCGGGGTCGTTGTCGCCCCTGTCCACCTGATACCAGACGGACGGGAGCTTTCTCGCCTCTATGTAGCTCGCCACAAGGGTCGTTTTCCCCGAGCCCGGCGGTCCGTAGACCCAGATGAGGGGTTTTTCCCTGCACTTATCGAGGATGCTGAAAAATTTGTCGCGGAAAAATATGTTCTGCGGGGCGGGCCTTGTTATCTTGGCGAGTGATTCAGGGAGGTTCTTCATCGATAGATTCGGCCCCGCGAGATTAAGATGTGGTGCGATTAGGCGCGTCCCAGGAGCGGTTCCTGATCCATAATGTTTCGGTGTCTCTAATTTTCCAGAATTCGGCGCGATTAGTCAACAAATGTTTTGCGGGACGCTGTTTTTTTTGAATTCTGACGCGGGGCAAACTGCGGGTGCTTGTAAAGGATGTTTCCGGAAAAAGGGAACACACCCTTGAGACGAGGTGGGTCGGCCCGAAGGAAAGGTGAGGCAGTATTCGAGGCAGAAGGTAGTCGTCGGCAGAGAGCCTGTTGACGCTGGTGTGGCTTGAGTTTGATCCAACGGGTTGTACGGGAGAGCCCGGAGGCTTTAGCGACGCCGGGGCAATAAAGAGGTTCGGGGTCTGGAAGGTGGAGTTCTCCCTCGACAGCCGCTTTGTGGACAGCGCCGGGTTCGTCGGTTCATGTTGTTGAGGTAGCCTTAATATGGATGTTAACCGATATCGTCCTCGGCGGCGATCCGCGCGCCCGCCTTTGCGGCATGGAGCCAGCCTTCGTCCCTGCCGCTGAAGGGCGTCTTTTTGCAGACGATCAGGTGGTCGTGCACAAGGAGGTCTATGGCGAGCGCGGCCCTCTCGAGCGTTCTCGCGAGCTGTCTTTCGGAGGGGGTCTCCGCGGAGAGTGCGCCGGGTACGGCGCGGATGAAGACTACCGCGCGCGCGTTGTGCCTTATCGCGAGCTCCACGGCCTTTCTCGAAACCGCCACAGGGCTTTCGATGTTGCCGTCATGGATAAGCTCCGTTGAGAGGACCTCGTTCCTCGCGTTCAGGTATATGGCAAGGAGCCTCTCGCCCTTCAAGCCCTTGAGCGAAGCCCTCAGGAGCCTGATGGCGTCTTTTTTTTCGTTGACGGTCTCAAGCTTTGGGCCAGCCCCGGCTATGTAGCCCTCCCTCATCTTTTTTATGGCGGATATGAGGGAAGCGGCCTTGCGCGGGACGCCTTTTGTCGACTTGAGTTCGTTTTCGTCTGCCGCAAGGACGGAGTTCAAGTCCCTGAACCTCTCGAACAGCGCCTTTGAGGCGGCCTTAAGCCCCTTTTCCGTCACCGAATACGAAAGGAGGAGCTCGAGCGCCTCAGAGGGCGTGAACCCTTCGATGCCCGAGGCCTTGAACCGGTCCCGGAGCCACTTTTTGGCCTTTAATGTGCCGTTCTTCTCTTGCATGATCCGGAAGCCCTGTCAGCGACGCATTCCAAAAAGGCTCTTCTCCCTTATATAATCCTCTATGGCGTCGCGCGTCTTTTCGTCATCCGTCAAAAACTTTACGCCCATCTTGTTGCCGTCGCCTATCCAGACGACCCTCCCCCTGATGGCGCAAGTCTCCCCTTCGTCTCTCTTCAGATGGACTGTTATCTCCTTCCAGAGCCTGTCCAATGATACGTTTTTGCCGTCTATGCAGACGCCGGATACGCTCAAGTTCACGATGTTGCCCTGGAAGATAAGGCGGTTGATGGAGTATTCAACCCCGTTGTCATTGAGCGTATGCCTTGCCTCGTCCCTGCAACCGTCGAGGAGCTCCTTAAGGTTATTAATGAACATCTTCATGGACCTTAATGAGATATTGTCGACCTTCTCGGAGTTCTTAAGGCCTGCGGCCTCTTTTTCCGCCTCGAGTATGAGCCTTCTGTACCTGGGCACGCTCTTGAAAAGGACGTCTCTCGCGATGAGGAAGGGCCCGGCCGCGACATAGAGGTCTTTTACGGGAATTACCCCGGAGCACCCCGGACAGACCATCTCCGCGGCCCTGGTCTTGAAAGGGAGGTGAATCCACTCCTGGCAACCTGGACATTCCATTTTAAGCATGGCAGAGTTTTATAGTTGAGATTAGAGGGTTTTGAACCAAAAGGCCCGTTTTACTAAAAACTGTAAATGATATTCAAGATATGTGCCAATTGTAAAAACGGATGGGACGGGTTTTTTTATGAGATAAAACAACTACTTTAATTTTTGAAATTCGGCGGGGTGGTGAGGCTGGCGTAAAAAAGTGTACCATGATTACTTAGCTGTAATGTTACACATATGTGACATGTTACGCTTTAAATACGGGAATGGGCCTATCTGCCTGTTGAACGGTTTTGAGAAAGCATCCTGTATAGGGTCTGTCTGCTTATCCCTAACAGTCCGGCGGCCTTTGATTTATTGCCTGCGGACCTTTCAAGGGCGCTCAAGACCGAACCGATGTCGGTCTTTCTCGGCCTTATGGGCGTATCCTGTCCCGTGTCTCCAGGTAGCTTGAAATACATGGGGAGCGCCTCCATGCCTATGGTCTCGGAGCGCGATACGATGAAGGCGTGTTCAAGCGTGTGCTCAAGCTCGCGGATGTTACCCGGCCATCCGTAGCCCATGAAGGCCCTCTGGACCTCTGGGGATATGAGGGAGATGTTCTTGCAGTACTTCTTGTTGAACCTCGATATGAAGTGGCCGACGAGGAGCGGCAGATCCTCGAGCCTTTGCCTGAGAGGCGGGAGCGATATCTCCACGACCTTCAGCCTGTAATAGAGGTCCTCCCTGAACCTCCCCTCCCTGACCCTTTGGAGGAGGTCGCGGTTCGTGGCCGCGATTATCCTCACATCAGACTTCATCGTCGTCGAGTCCCCGAGCCTCTCGAACTCCCTGTGCTGGAGGACGCGGAGCAACTTCAATTGAGTCTCCTCGGATAAGTCGCCTATCTCGTCCAAAAAGATAGTCCCGTTGTCGGCGAGCTCGAACCTCCCGATCCTGTCGCGGACAGCGCCGGTGAAGGCGCCCCTCACATGGCCGAAGAGCTCGCTCCCCAGGAGGTGCTCGGGTATCGCCGAGCAGTTGACCTTCACAAGGGGGCCGTTTGAGCGCAGGCCCCCGTAATGGATAGCCTCCGCGACGAGCTCCTTGCCGGTGCCGGTCTCGCCTGTTATGAGGACGGTAGTCGTAAGGTCGGCGAGGTCGCCTATGAGCGAGTAGATCTCCTGCATGCGGGGCGCCGCGCCGATGATGTTATGCAACTGCTTGCGCTCGTTAAGATCGCGCTCAAGCACGGCGAGCCGGGTTTCGTCCCTTATGACCAGGACCGCCCCTGAGAAGCCCCCGTCGCAGTCGACGAGCGGGTAGGCGTTTATCCCGACTGTCTGGCCTCTACCCGGCTTTCCGCACTCTATGCGGCCCGCCTCGACCGGCCCCATGAGCCTGAAGGTCTCGGCGAGCGTCTCGAAGCATTTTTTGGAGCAGTCCATGATGAGCGAGTTGAAGTGGTGGCCGATGTCCCCTCGTGAAAGGGCGCATATGCGGGAGGCGGAATAGTTAAGCTCCAATATGGTGAAATCGAGGTCGATGGTTATTATCGCGTCCCTGACCGAGCGGAATATCGCCTCGAGGTTCGAGCGGTACTTGTTCAATTCGGCCTCGGCGCGCTTGAAATCAGTGATGTCGCTCCCTGAGCTCAGGGAGGCGTATATTTCTCCCGATGGCGTCCTGAGGACCGTGTTGTGCCACGCTATCGTCCTTTCCTCGCCGGACCTTGTGAGGACCACGTTTTCGCAATAGGCGGTCACGCCCTTTCCGGCTATCAGGTCCTGAAACCTTGAACGAGTCTCTTCCCTGCTTCTCGAGGCCAGAAAGTCATCGAACCAGTTCTTTCCGATTATCCCGGCCTCGGCATACCCGAGGACCTCCGCGCCCTTCCTGTTTATCATCGTGACCTTTTCGTCCGCGCCTATGGCCACGAAGATGACGCCCGCGAGGTCGAGATATCTCTGCGCCTTGTCGCGCTCCGAGCGCAAATTTTCCTCGGCCTGTCTCCTGTAACTTATGTCTCTCGCGATGCCGATGACGCCTGTTATCTCCCCCTCCTCGTTCCTGAAAGGGACGTTCTTGTACTCGCAGAGCACCCCGGTCTCCTTGAAGCGGAGCTCGTACTCCGGGGACTCGCCCTGAAGCGTCCTCGCGTAGACGTCCCTAGCCTTTACAAGGTCCTCTCCGCCAAAGAGAGGTCCAAAGGGTTTTCCGATGAACTCCACGGCCTTGCGCCCGGAGTACCTCTCGAATTGCCGGTTGACGAAAAGGAGATTTCCCCCGGTGTCGCAGATGTAGGCGAGGTCGTTGATGTTCAAGAATAAAGCCTCGAACCTCTTGAGCTCATGGACCTCGCGCTCTTTTGCCGAGAGCGCCTCCTTAAGGGCCCATACCTCGTCTGCGTTTTTATTTTTCATATCTTCCGACATACCGGCCTTCCTCGATACGCCAGCCCGGACGGGCAGCGTACGCTATTTTACAACACCCCGCCCTTTCTTGACAAGGGTACATAATTACTGTAATTTTAAATGCTCAAAGGGCTTTGAAGGTCAGGGATTTGAACGAGACGCAGGGAGATACCCTTTTTATGGGGGAGGCGCTGAAAGAGGCTAAAAAGGCGCTTAAAAAGGGCGAGGTGCCCATAGGCGCTGTCTTGGTAGTGGACGGCAAGGTCGTTGGCCGCGGCCATAACGAAAGAGAGACTAAACACGACCCCTCGGCCCACGCGGAGCTCATCGCCATAAGAAAGGCCTCGAAGAGGCTCGAATCATGGAGGCTTACCGGCGCAACACTCTATGTGACGCTCGAGCCGTGCCTCATGTGCATGGGGGCCATAGTGCTCGCGAGGGTAGAGAGGCTCGTATTCGGGGCGTTTGACCCGAAGGCAGGGGCGGCCGGATCTTTATACGACATCTCGAAGGATAAGAGGCTCAACCACAGGGTAGGGGTGGCCTCCGGGGTCCTGGGGGAAGAGGCAGGCAGGCTCCTAAAGGATTTTTTTTCTTCTTTAAGGGCCGAGAAGAGGGCGAAAAAACCCGGGGGGCCCCGGTAACGGTTTTTTCGTATATAATTATTCTAAAATTTACATATGGAGGGTTTTGACGATGTCTTCAGTTTCCGACGGGATATTCAGGGAGTACGACATAAGGGGCACTTTCGGAGAGGACCTGACGCCTGAGACGGCCGAGCTCATCGGACGCGGCTACGCGGCCTTTATAAAGAAGCACGGGCTCTATAAAGAAGGCTTCAGGGTCACCGTTGGCAGGGACGTCCGGACGAGCTCGAACGCGATATTCGTAGGGCTTGCAAAGGGCCTGACGGAGTCCGGCATCGACGTTATAAATATAGGCGAGTGCCCGACACCGCTCCAGTATTTTTCGATGCAGACGATAGAGTGCGACGGCGGCGTGATGATAACCGGAAGCCACAACCCGCCCGAGTACAACGGCTTCAAAGTGTCCATCGGAAAAGAGACGATACACGGCGAAGAGATACAGAAGTTAAAGAAGGTCATCAGGGAAGAAGTAATAGGGAAAAAGACTCAGGCGCAGAAGGGCTCTATAAAAGACGCGGATGTCATAACCCCGTATATAGATTACGTGAGCGGCAATATAAAATTACCCAAACTCAAGAGGCCCCTTAAGGTAGTGCTGGATTCCGGCAACGGAACCGCAGGCCCCGTTGCCGTCCCGCTTATAAAAAGGCTCGGATGCGAGGTAGTGGAGCTATTCAGCGACCCTGACGGGAGGTTCCCGAACCACCACCCGGATCCCACGGTGCCGAAGAATTTGAAGCACCTCATAGACGCGGTGCTAAAAGAAAAGGCGGACTTCGGCGTCGCCTACGACGGCGACGCCGATAGAATTGGTGTCGTCGACGAGAAGGGCGGGATCATCTGGGGGGACAAGCTCATGGTCATATTCTCAAGGTCCATACTTGAGAAGTCCCCTGGCGCGACGATCGTCGGAGAGGTCAAGTGCTCTCAGGTCATGTACGACGAGATAGCAAAGGCCGGGGGCAAGCCGGTCATGTGGAAGACCGGACATTCGCTCATAAAGGCGAAGATGAAGGAATTGAAGGCCGCGATGGCAGGCGAGATGAGCGGCCACATATTTTTCGAGGACAGGTGGTTCGGCTTTGACGACGCCGTTTATTCCTCTTGCAGGCTTTTGGAGATAATGGCGAATAAGAGGGCGGCAGACCCCGCTTATCCGTTCTCGAAGCTCCTTGAAGGTGTCGCTGAGACGATCGTTACGCCTGAGATACGGATAGACTGCGCCGACGACGTGAAGTTCGAGTTGATAGAAAAGCTGAACGAGGCCGTTGGGGCCGGATCGAAGGACTTCAAGGTAAGGGACATCATAAAGATAGACGGGCTACGCATAAACTTCGACGGCGGATGGGCGCTTGTGCGCGCCTCGAACACCCAGCCTGTGCTGGTATTGAGGTTCGAGGCTACGGACGAGGCGAAGCTCAATATCGCCAAGTCGTTTATAAAAGGCAGGCTCGAAGGCTTGAGGCCGGGGATTGCAGGGGGGCTTTAGGAGAGGCTTTTAATCGATTCGAAGATTCTTGGATATGATAACAATAAGAAGGTTACGGAATTTTCCGTAACCTTCTTATCTTTTTAATAAGTTTTCAAGGTCTTCTTTTGACAAACCGCACTGCTTAAGTATTCCCAGAAGCGTGCCTTTGGCGGGTTCGCCATGCAGGGGGACTACCGTTCTGAGGCTTTCTTTTTGAAGGCTCACATGACTGCCTTTTTGGCGAATTACTCTGAACCCTGTCTTTTGAAGAATATCGATAAGCTCCTGACCTGAAAGGACCGGGAGCCTTGGCTTGGCATCAGGCGACCTCAAGGGGATAGATCACAACCTCGCCGGTGCTTTCAGGGAGGTCTTCGGTGCCGAAGGACTCCAGATAAAGTTCCACCGCCTCCTTAAGGTTAGCCTGAGCCTCTTCGATGTTTTTGCCCTGGCTTACCACCCCGAGCTCGACACAATGGGCTACATACCACTTCTCCTCTTTCGTGATAACAGCGGTAAATTTTCTGGACATGAGCGTCTCCTTAAGGGAAGATTCTACCAGCACTCGCCTGAAAAGACAACACCCAGCCGGATTTCAGCATAAGCGTTCGTGAATTAGACGAACCCCTTGACGCAATAACGGGGCCTGTGTTATTGTTCATTTTATGAACAATAAGGACGCAAATGCCGACGACTACCGCTCCTTCCTCCTCCTCGACGAGATATCGAAGAACCACGAACTCACCCAGAGGGACTTGTCCAAGAAGCTCGGGGTCGCTTTAGGCCTCATAAACTCATACATCAAAAACCTCGCCGGAAAGGGCTACATAACCGTTTCAACCATACCGCGGAAAAGGTACGCCTATTACCTCACGCCGAGCGGGTTTGCTGAGAAGACAAGGCTTACCTACCAGCACCTCCAGAACTTCACGAACCTGTACCGCACGGCGCGGAGAGACTTCCATAACCTCTTTAATTCAGTAAAGAAATCCAGGGTAAGACGGGTCGTCTTCTGCGGCGTCGACGAGGTGACGGAGATAGCCTATTTGTCGTTAAAGGAAGCGGGGCTCGAGCTTGCCGGGATACTTGACAAGGCGTCAGGCAAAAAGAAGTTCTTCGGCTTCGAAGTCCACCCTATCACAGACATAGGGGTACTCGAATACGATATCGTCGTCATTACCTCCTTTCAGGGAGGGGAAGGACTTAAGACGCTCCTCGTAAGGGCCGGGGTAGATGAAAAAAGGGTCTTGAGTATTTCAACGGACTGGCTTAAAAATATCGAGCAGGGGTTGCATCCGGTCCAGTAGGGTATAGACCTTATTCTTCAGGCATATGCGTCGGCCAGGAAGGCCGGGCGCCTTTGGCGTATTATTCGGCACAGGCTCAAAGGGCAGGCTTTGCAACGGGGGATTCAAGTTTTTTCAAAATTCCATCAAGGGGATGCATAGATGGCTGAAGAGAAGCGGATGAAGGCCCTCATATTGAGCGGGGGCAAGGGGACGAGGCTCCGGCCCCTGACGCACACCGGGGCGAAACAGCTTGTCCCTATCGCCAACAGACCCATACTCTCCTATGTCCTTGAAAACATCGCAAACGCGGGGATAACGGAGGTCGGGATCATCATCTCGCCCGAGACAGGGGCCGAGATAAAGTCGACGATAGGCGACGGCTCCAGGTGGGGGGTCTCCATCAAATACATCCTCCAGGAAGAGCCTAAGGGGCTCGCGCACGCGGTCCTCGTCGGAAAGGAATTTCTCGGCGACTCTCCCTTTGTCATGTACCTTGGTGACAACCTCATAGGGTGCGGGATAGAAAAATTCGTAGAGACCTTCAGGACGACCGGGGCGGACGCCGTCATACTATTGAAACCCGTTGAGAACCCGCAGTCCTTCGGGGTCGCCGAGACCGACTCTACCGGCAGGATATTGAGCCTCGAGGAAAAACCGAAGGACCCGAAATCCAACCTCGCGCTCGTCGGCATATACATATTTTCGGTGGAGATACACAGGGCCATCTCTGAAATAAAGCCGTCCGCGAGGGGCGAGCTTGAGATAACGGACGCCATACAGAGGCTCATTACCGTCGGCAGGACCGTCCGCTCGCACATACTCGACACCTGGTGGCTGGATACCGGAAAGAAGGACGATTTGCTCGCCGCGAACACCATAGTACTCGACGAGTGGTTCAAGAGGAGGATAGACGGGGACGTAGACTCTTCCACACAGATAACCGGGCGCGTGACCGTCGAGAAGGGCGCGACCGTCAGGGGGTCCACGCTCCGCGGCCCCATGGTCATAGGGGCGGGCGCGGTCGTCGAGGAGAGCTTCATAGGGCCGTTCACCTCGATCGGAGCGGGTACCATTATAAAAAAATCGATAATAGAGCACTCCGTCATACTCGCCGGCGCCGAGATAAGCCACATAGACAGGCTCGAGGACAGCCTCATCGGTAGGAACGCCAAGGTCGTCAAATGTCACTTCAAGCACGAGGCCCTTCGCCTGATGATAGGCGACGACTCCGTGGTGGAGGTCTGAGGTGTTCAAGGACGGCGTGATAGAAGGCATCGAGATCAGGCCCCTCTCCAAATACTCGGATAGCCGTGGCTGGCTGATGGAGCTCTTCCGCATGGACGAGCTCGACCCCGAGTACATCCCGGCCATGACGTATATCTCGCTCACAAAGCCGGGTGTGGCCAGAGGGCCGCACGAGCACATGGACCAGGCCGATTACTTCTGCTTCGCGGGGCCTTCGGACTTCAAGGTCTACCTCTGGGACAACAGGGCAGGGTCTCCCACGCACGGGCGGCGGATGACTGTATTCGCCGGGGAATCCGCGCCGATGATTATTATAGTCCCCAAAAAGGTCGTCCACGCATACAAGAACATAGGGTCCACAGACGGGCTCGTCGTCAACTGTCCGAACCGGCTCTTTAAAGGGCGCGGCAAAAAAGACCCGGTCGACGAGGTCAGGTATGAGAACGACGTTGCCTCGCCCTATGTGATAGACTGATGAAGGTACTCGTCACAGGGGCCAAAGGCCAGCTCGCGCTCGACCTCATCCCGCTCCTTGAAAGGAGCGGGCACACGGTCATTGGATTCGATTCCAGCTCTCTCGACATAACCGACCCGGACCGGGTCGGTTATGAGGCCGCGCGCGTAAAACCCGGTTGCATTATTAACACTGCGGCATACACAAAGGTAGACCTCGCCGAAAAGGAGAGGGAGCGGGCCTTCGCAGTCAACAGGGACGGCGCGAGGAACCTCGCCAGGGCCGCCGCCTCGATAGGCGCGCCGCTCATACATGTATCCACCGACTTCGTCTTCGACGGCAGAAAATCCACTCCGTACGGCGAAGATGAATTGACCGGGCCTTTGTCCGTCTACGGCGCTTCAAAGCTCGCCGGGGAAGAAGAGATACTTCAACTCCTTCCGGCGCACTTCATCATACGCACCTCCTGGCTCTACGGAATGATGGGGAATAACTTCGTAAAGACTATCTTAAGGCTCGCCACGGAGCGCGACACGATACGGGTCGTCTACGACCAGGCCGGCACGCCTACCTGGACCAGGGACCTCGCCGGGGTTATCGTGACCGTCGTCGACGCGATAGAGGCGGGGACGCTCGACTACGGCATATACAACTACTCGAACGAGGGGGTCGCGTCCTGGTACGACTTCGCCGAAGCGGTGGTCGATGAGTCGAGGAGGATGGGCGCCTCCTTAAAATGCAGGACGATCGAGCCTATACTCACTTCCGAGTACCCGACGCCAGCCAAAAGGCCGGCGTACTCGGTGCTGGACAAGCAGAAGATAAAAAAGGCCTTCGGCGTGACGATTCCCCACTGGAGGGCGTCTCTCATAAAGATGCTCGAAGAGGCGGACGGGGCAGTAATAAAGGCTGAGGAAAAACAATAAGGTCAGGTCGCTCAAAAAGTTACAGATGCGAGGAGTCGAGAAAGTGAGGCGCGAGGCGTACTCTGTTGTACGCCGCAGAGATGAACGCCGAGACGACAAAGCAGATGTGATTTTTTGAGCAACCTGAATAGGGGGCATGATGCGCACCATACTCATAACCGGAGGCGCCGGCTTCATAGGCTCGAACTTCACGCTCTATATGAGGGGCGCCCACCCCGGCGACAGGATAATCGTCCTCGACAAGCTCACCTATGCCGGGAACATCGAGAACCTGAAAACCCTTTCGGGGGACTCGAACTACATCTTCGTAAAGGGCGACATCGGGGACGAAGGGTTGCTCGACAGGCTATTCGCTCGCGAGGCGATAGACATTGTCGTCAACTTCGCGGCCGAGTCCCATGTAGACCGCTCGATACTCGGGCCCAGGGCCTTCATAGAGACGAACGTCCTCGGCACATTCGCGCTACTGGAGGCCGCGAGGAGGCACTGGCTGAAGGACGGTACGCCGCCGGTGGGGAAGAGGTTCCTCCACGTATCGACCGACGAGGTCTACGGGTCTCTCGGAGAGACCGGCTGTTTCGTCGAGACGACCCCATACAGCCCGAACTCGCCTTACGCCGCGTCGAAGGCGTCGAGCGACCATCTTGTCCGGGCCTATCACCACACCTACGGTCTCCCGGCGCTCACCACCAACTGCTCGAATAACTACGGCCCGTACCAGTTCCCGGAAAAGCTCATCCCGCTCATGATAATAAACGCGCTCAAGGGCGCTCCTCTTCCGGTTTACGGCGACGGCGGGAACGTCCGCGACTGGCTCTTCGTCATCGACCACTGCTCGGCGATAGACGCCGTACTTTCAAAAGGCCGTTTAGGCGAGACCTACAACGTCGGCGGCAGGAACGAGTGGAAGAACATCGACATAGTGAACCTCGTCTGCGCTATGGTGGATGAGGCGGTCTCAGCGGACGAAGGGCTTAAAAAAGAATACCCGTTCATTGGAAAGAGGTCGTCTCTCATAACATTCGTAAAGGACAGGCCCGGCCACGACAGGAGGTACGCCATAGACTGCGCGAAGATCGAAAGGGAGCTCGGCTGGACGCCGAAGCGCTCGTTCGAGAACGGGATACGGGAGACCGTCGGCTGGTATATAAAGAACAGGGGCTGGTGGGAGAAGATAATCTCCGGGGAGTACCTCGAATACTACGACATACAATACGGTAAGAGGTAGCATAGAGTAATGTGAGAAGCCTGGAAATTTTTCCATAATAAGTATCCCCTGGTTCTTCACGGTCTTTGCAATGGAGGCGCGCATGCAGAAGGGTTTTACGATCTGGTTCACGGGGCTGTCGAGCTCAGGCAAGAAGACCTTGTCGAGCAGGGTGCATTTGAAGCTCAAGGAGCTCGGCGTCACGAACGTCGAGGTCCTCGACGGCGACGACGCGAGGACCTTCCTCTCTAAGGGGCTCGGGGTCACCAAGGAGGACACGGATACAGGGGTCCTGCGCCTCGGGTGGGTCGCCGAGATACTTACAAAACACATGGTCCCCACACTCGTCTCCTCAGTCTCAGCCTCGCGCTTTGCCCGCGACGAGGTGAGGAGGATGATAGAGCACACAGGGGGCAAGGGGTCCTTTGTAGAGGTGTTCGTCGATTGTCCCGTGGACGTCTGCTCCGGGAGGGACGAAAAGGGCGCGTACACAAAGGCGCGTAGCGGCGAGTTGAAGCACCTCGCCGGGGTGGACGAACCCTATGAGGAGCCGCACAGGGCCGAGCTACACATAAAGACCGATCACGTCGGGCCTGAGGAGGCCTCAGCCCTCATCCTCGACCATCTGAGGTCCCACGGCCTGATATAAGGAAAGGCGCAAAGAGGTCAATTGAGATGGAATCCGTACCAGTAATCCAGCGGCGCGTTGCGCAGACAGGCCTTGGCGGACCCTTGCAGGGCGAGTTTGCCGTTTATCGCACCATTACACCCGCAACCGGAGGAGCCGACGCTTGGGCCATTTGACCTTTTCCGTGGTCGTCCCGGTCTTCAACGAGGAGCCGAACATAGACGAGTTCCTTAAACGGACCCTCAAGGTGATGGACTCGCTCGGAGGCGCCTTTGAGATAGTCTTTGTCGACGACGGGTCGACGGACTCGACATTCAAGAAAATACTCAAATGGGCGCAGTCGAGGAAAGAGGTCCGGGGGCTCAGGTTCTCAAGGAACTTCGGCCACCAGGCCGCGATAACCGCGGGGATCGACGAGGCTTACGGGGACGCCGTCATCGTGATGGACGGCGACCTCCAGCACCCGCCAGAGCTCATTCCGGGGATGGTCAAGGCGTGGAGGGACGGCTACAACATCGTGAACACGCGCAGGGAGGAGACCGAGGGCATACCGCTCGGAAAAAAACTCTTCTCAAAGGCCTTTTACAAGCTGATAAACATCGATTCGGAGGTGCCGATATTGGCGGACGCGGCTGACTTCAGGCTCATGGACAGGGCGTCCGTCGAGGCGTTTAAAAAGATAAGGGAGCAGGACAGGTTCGTCCGCGGCCTTACGAGCTGGATAGGGTTTGCCCAGACCTCGGTCCCGTACAGGGCAGAGGCGAGGCACTCGGGCAGGACGAAGTACACGGTTGCGAAGATGCTCAAGTTCGCGGTGAACGGCGTTACATCTTTCTCAACGCTCCCCCTTAAGTTCGTAGGGTACATGGGGCTCTTCGTAGCTACTCTGAGCTTCGCGTACGCCTGCTACGCGTTATACGTGAGGCTCGTCCTGGATATAGCTGTCGAGGGGTGGACTTCCATGCTCGTCGGCATGCTCTTTCTCGGAGGGGTCCAGCTCATCGGCATAGGCGTCCTCGGCGCGTACATAGCGCGGATATTCAGGCAGGTCAAGAACCGCCCGCTCTACATAGTGCAGGAGAGGGCAGGGGGCAGGGCCGGATGATGGAGACGAAAAAGTCGGACAAGGGGCTTTTCTACGACGGGTTCGCCTCTGATTTTGACAAAAAGATGAATATGTACGACACGGAAAAACGCCTCCGCGTCGTATTCAACGGGTTATTCAACGACGGCGAGCTCAAAGGGAAAAAGCTCCTCGACGCGGGCTCAGGCACCGGGTGGTTTTCAAGGCGCGCGAAGGAGCTCGGGGCCGAGGTCACCTCGCTCGACGTAGGCGAGAGGCTCCTTGACGAGGTGCGGAAGAAGTGCGATACGACGCGCGTAGTCGGGGACGTGACAATGCTCAAGTTCCCGGACGCCTCCTTCGACTGCATAGTCTCGACCGAGGTCATCGAGCACACGCCGGACCCGAATAAGGCGATAAGGGAGATGTCGCGGGTGCTCAAAAAGAAAGGCGTGCTCGCCTTGACTGTCCCGAACAGGGCGTGGCACTTCGCTGTGGCGATAGGGAACGCGCTCAAGCTCCGCCCATACGAGGGGTACGAGAACTGGGTCGGCTGGGGAGAGCTCAAAGCGGAGCTTGAGAGGAACGGCCTTAAGGTGACGCGCCAGTTCGGCTTCCACGCGCTCCCTTTCGTCGTCTCTCCGCTCTATTCCATAATCGACGCGCTGGATAAGCGAGGAGAGGGTTTCCTCGGCAGGTATATGGTCAACATCGCGGTCAGGGCCGAGAAGGTTTAACGGGCCGGGGGAGTGCCCCGTCTTCGGTATTTTTGCTTAAAAGAGACGGCGCTTAAGGAAGATGAAAATAGCCTTTGATTGCAGTCTTGTGCCGGGCGAGGCCGGCGGAATAGGCCAGTATTCGCGGAACCTCGCCCGCGCCTTATCAAAGATAGACTCTGAGAACAGCTACACGCTCTATATACTCTTTCCGGCCTTCAGGCGTCTTACGCACCCCGAAGACAGGAAAGTGGATCTCCCGAACGCGGGGAACTTCAGGGTGGTCTTCAAGGGCATCCCGGTGCCCTTCCAGTTCTTCAGGTACTTGCAGGGGCCGGGTCTGCCGCGGTCCTTCAGGGAGTACGGGCTCGGTGACATTGACGCTGACGTCGTGCACAGCAATACATTCTGTGTGCCGAGGTTCAGGGACAGGAAAAAGAAGCTCATTGTAACGGTCTACGACCTTACCGTCCTTACCCACCCCGAGTGCCACAGGAAGGCGAACATCAGGCACTGCCTCGACGGCATAAAGGACGCTATAAAGTACGCGGACGCGATAGTCGCTATATCGGAATCCACAAAAGCGGACCTTATAAAATATCTCGACGCCCCGCCCGGGCTTATTACCGTCACTCATCTCGCGGCAGGGGACGACTTAAGGCCGGTTGAGGACATCGAAGTCCTGAAGTCTGCGAGGCTCAAATATTCTCTCCCGGAAAGGTACGTCCTCTTCGTCGGGTCCAACGAACCCAGGAAGAACATAAAGACGCTCCTTGAAGCCTACGCCTTGCTCCCGGCAGGGATTAAAAATGAGTTCCCGCTCGTCATAGCCGGGGGCAGGGGTTGGCTGAATAGCGCGATACCCGGCGTTATAAAGAGGCTCGGCCTGGATGGGGCGGTCCGCTTTGCCGGGTACATCGGCAGGGATGACATGAGCGCGGTCTATTCCGGCGCCTCCGTATTCGCGTACCCGTCGCTCTACGAGGGCTTCGGGCTCCCGATACTCGAGGCGATGTCCTGCGGCGCTCCGGTCATCACGTCGAACGTATCTTCCATGCCGGAGGTGGCCGGAGATGCCGCGCGCCTCGTGACCCCGACGGACACAGGAGGGCTCGGGGAGGCGCTTAGCGCGCTCCTCGTCGACGAGGGCTTGAGAAAAGAGATGCGCCTAAAGGGGCTTGAGAGGGCCGCGATGTTTTCGTGGGGCAAGTGCGCGAGAGAGACGCTCGCCCTTTACAGGAAGGTTGCTGGATAGCAGGAGTTCTGGAGTTTGCCTTTGAGGATAGGGATAAACGCGTTATACCTCCTTCCCGGAAAGGTCGGCGGGAGCGAGACGTACATAAGGAACCTCGTAAAGTGGCTTCCTCTGGCAGAGGGCCGGAACAGCTACGCGGTATTCGTTAATAACGAGTCCAGTGGCGTATTCAAGGAGTCATCGCGCGTAGAGGTAGTCGATTGCGGCATCAACGCCGGGAACCGGCCTAAGCGCATCCTCTGGGAGCAGACCCGCCTTCCGATAGAGGTAAAGAGGCGGAAACTCGACTGCCTTCTGTCCGCGGGCATGACCGCGCCTTTCGTCTCCAGTGTCCCGTCCTTTGTCGTCATATACGACCTCCAGCACGTGAACCAGCCCGAGAACTTCGGCAAATTATACCTCTTCTTCCTGAAGGCCATAATATACATGAGCGCCAAGAGGTCCAAAGGCGTAATCACCTTATCCGAAAAATCGAAGCAGGATATCGTTGGCGTCTACGGGATAAGGGCAGAGGATGTAGGTGTTGCACGTCTCGCCTGCGATACGGACTCCTTTAGAAAACACACAAAAGCCGAGATAGCGTCAGTCCGCGCTAAGTACAGGCTCCCCGAGCGCTATATACTCTATTCGGCGTCGTCTCTGCCCCACAAGAACTATCAGAGGCTCCTTGAGGCGTTCAAGATAGTCAAAGGCAGGGACGCTGGTATTAAGCTCGTCCTCACCGGCGCGAGGGACTACGGGCAGGAGGCGGTTATCAATAGGATTGACGCACTCGGGCTCAAAGACGACGTGGTTTTTTTGGGCTGGCTCCCGTTCGAGGATATGCCGATGATATATTCGGCGGCTGAGCTCTATGTATTCCCGTCGCTCCACGAGGGCTTCGGCATCCCGGTCCTTGAGGCCTTCGCCTCAGGCGTCCCGGTCGTCTGCTCGAGGATAGAGCCGGTCACAGAGGTCGCCGGGGACGCGGCTTTTTACATAGACCCGTTAAGCGTCGAAGACATCGCAGGCGGGATGCTCACGGTCCTCAATGATAAGGCGTTACGGGAGAGGCTTACATCAAAAGGCCTTACGCGCGCGCGCGAGTTCAGCTGGAAGAAGACGGCGCTGGATACTCTCGCCATAATAGAGAGGTCCCTTGCAAGGTAGCATGAAGCCGCTCATCTCGATTGTAATAGTCAACTGGGACGGGATGAGGTTCCTCCCCGAGTGCCTCAGATCCATCTTCAGCCAGGAGGGCGCGTCCTTCGAGGTTGTTTTGGTAGATAACGGCTCAAGGGACGGGTCCGTCGAGTACGTGAAAAAGGGCTTCCCTTCCGTAAAGGTCATCGAAAACTGCAAAAACCTCGGATTCGCGAAGGGCAACAACATCGGCATTTCCGTAGCCAATGGCAGGTACATACTCACCCTCAATAACGATACGGCGCTTGAAAAAGGCTTCCTTGAGAGGTTAGAGACGGTTGCCGGGGCCTCTGACGCCGGGACCGGGATGTGGGCGGTAAAGATACTCGCGTTCGACAAAAAGACCATAGACTCTGTCGGAGGGCTCCTCATTTACAGGGACGGGCTCGCAAAGGGGAGGGGGAGGCTGGAAAAAGACATTGGCCAGTACGACGCCTTGAAAGAGGTCTTTATACCGTCGGCCTGCGCAGGGCTTTACAGGAGGTCGATGCTGGACGCGATAGGCGCGTTTGACGAGGACTTCTTCGCGTACTGCGAGGATACGGACCTGGGGCTCCGGGCGCGTCTTGCGGGCTTCAAGACAATGAGCGTCCCGGAGGCCGTCGTCTACCACCACTACTCCGGGACGACGGGCAGGTACACGCCCCGGAAGGCCTTCCTCGTCGGGAGGAACCAGATATGGCTCGCGCTCAAAAACCTCCCGTGCGCCATGCTCCCGACGCTCCCCTTTTACATGGCGTGGAGATATGCCATTCAGGCCTATGGGGTCGCAACCGGCAAGGGGGCGGGCGGCAGGTTCGCCGAGGACTTCTCAAAGGCGCGGCTCGCCGCGATACTCCTTAAATCATATCTCTCGGCGGCCTCCGGTCTGCCGTCCGTTCTTAAAAAAAGGCGCGCGGTGCAGGCGCTTAGAAAGGCCTCGAACTCCGAGGTAGCGTGCTGGTTCAGGAAATACGGGTTGAGCGCCTCATCCGTCGCGCTCATAGACTGAGGCATTTGATGGGATCCGGCATAGACATGGTCGAGATAAAAAGGGTGGAAAGGGCCGCAAAGAGCGAGCGGTTCCTCAAAAGGATATTTACAGCCGGAGAGATAGCCTACTCTGCGAAAAGGAAGCCGCCTTCGAAGCACCTCGCCGGGAGGTTTGCCGCGAAAGAGGCGTGCATAAAGGCGCTCGATCGCCCCGGAAACCTTAAATGGACCGAGATGGAAGTCGTAAACGCCGGGTCGGGCAGGCCCCTCCTAAAGCTCCACGGAGAGGCGGCCAAGGCCCTCGGCGCGAGAAAGATATTCCTCTCCATCGCCTATACGAAATACCACGCCCTCGCAATCGTGACTATCGATTGACATTACCCGGCCCCGTTTTGGCGTCTAAGCCTCTTCTCCTTCTTTCGCATCCTGTGCCGGACAATAGCCGCCTTCACCATGTAGTATGAAAACGGCGTGCAAACGGCGGAGATGACGATGTTACCCGCCATGTAGACGAGCCAGGCTGACTCCGCGCTCGCGAGTACACCGTCGTGTTTCATCCTCGCCAGGATAGTAGAGCTGTCCTCGCCTGTAATGAAGGAACCGATGATTATGGATAGCGTCCAGAAGAATGGGGACGTGAGCGGGTTTACTATGAAGCTGCCGAGGACCGCGGCGGCCTTGTTTGCCTTCAGGACAAAGGCGATGCCTATCGCGAGGAAGCCGCCGACCCCGAATGTCGGGAGTACCCCCATGAGCACTCCGATAGCCGCACCCCTGGCGATGCGCTCCGGCGGGTCGTCGATCCGGAGTATCTTGTAGCGCCAGAGCTTCAACCATCTCTTTACGCGCTCGAAGGGGTGTCTTTTATTGTTCTGTCTGCCGTTCGGCATCGGACCCCTTTTTGGAACTATTTGATATTAAAGAAAATATCACATGCGGACCGAATGGTCAAACGCGGCGGAGCTAACAAAAATCATTGTTTTAAAAAGTATAGACCTGTTATCATCCGCCAACGATGAAGCTACTCGCCATACTCATAATCGCAACAGCCTTCATTGCGCCTCTTTTGAGGCCGCTTTCAGCGAGGGCGACCCCGCACATCTGTTCGATAGGGGAAAAGGAGTGCAGGCACGGGGATAAGTGTCCGCACCGCAAGCACTCAGGCCACACAGACCACAAGGCCGCAGACGTTGTACCCGGCTCTCATCATGGCAACGGACATGGTGAGGAGTCCAAAGGCCGCGGTTGCGACGCCTTCCTTGAGTGCGGCAAGGACGACCCTTCGAATTATTCGGATGCGCTCGAGATGCCCTTTCTCGCGCCTTTCATCTCTGTGCAGGCCTTGTTCATGTCAGGTCCGCACGCCTTTCCGGAGGCCGCGCCGTATGCCGCCTTTTATCCCGCCTCCATTGACAGGCCCCCTTCTCCCTTTCTCTTCTGAATATCAGGACGACGGTAAGCAACCAAATAACGTCTTAGAAGAGGAGATTCCGAGATGAGGAAGTCTTTTACAATACTGCTATTTCTTTTGTTTGCGCTTTTGAGCGGCAAAAACGCCTACGCGCTCGGCGAATGCGGGCTCTCGTGCTGTCTTGCCGGGGCCGCTACGTCGGGCGTCACGCTTGCCGAGAGGTTCGGCGTCTCTCTCGTATATGAGAATTCGTACATGAAGACGATAAAGAACGGCGTTGACGAGGTCTCGCCAGACGAGGTGATAGCGGAGAACCAGGAGGCGATGAAGGGCTATAAGGTCCCTACCGAGATGACGATGCAGAAGGTCTCGCTCGTCGGTTTCGTCCCCGTGACCGGGAGGTTCCAGGTATTAGGGTTTCTGCCTTATGTCATAAACGACATGGAGATGAGGTCGAGTTCCGCAATGGGTATGACCATGGACATGTCGATGGAGACGGTCTCTGGGCTCGGGGACGCGACGGTCATGGGGCTCTATACCCTTTATACGGACGCGCCGATACGCCCTATGGAGAGGCTGACAGCCGGGCTCGGGGTTAAGCTTCCCACCGGAGCGACCTCGGAGAGGTCGTCGTCCGGCTCGCTCATACACGCGATGATGCAGCCGGGCTCAGGCTCCTGGGACCCGCTTGTAATGATTAACTACATGAGGGCCTACTACCCGCTCGTCCTCCAGGCGAACCTCCTCTATCAGCTGACGACCGAAGGGTATAATGGTTACGAGTTCGGCGACAGGTTCACCTACGATCTCTCCGCCCGGTATCAGGCCTCGAAGTATGTAAATGTCGGGGTCGAGCTTAACGGGGTGCACTCTGAAAAGGACGCGGACCACGAGGGAAAGTACTCGGACCCAGAGACCTCGATGATAGACAACCCGGAGTACACGGGGCTTGATTCGGTATTTGTTTCGCCGCTCGTCCAGGCGAAGGTCCCTGATACCGGCGGCTCAGCTGAGCTCAAGTACCAGATACCCGTCTACCAGGACGTTAACGGCTACCAGCAGGTAGTAGACTGGAGGGTCCTTGCGTCGGTCTCCTGGGCTTTTTAGCCTGATTTTTGTCGTCCTCTTCTCCCTTGCCGCCCCCTGGGCGGCAAGGGGCGGGGGTCCGGGTTTTACGGTCAAAGAGGAAAGGGGCGCGAAAGCGCCGGGGTTCACCCTGAAAGACCTCTCCGGCGCTGATAAGGGCCCTGGCGATTACAAGGGCAAGGTGGTCATCCTCCACTTCTGGGCGAGCTGGTGCGAGCCGTGCAAGAGGGAGTTCCCGGACCTGGGGAGGCTCCAGACCTCCCTTAAGGACAAAGGCCTCGTGGTGCTCGCCGTCTCTGAGGACAGCCGAAAGCGCGTAGCGCCCTTCGTTGAACGGCACGGGTCCGCCTTCCCGGTCCTCATCGACCAGTACGGGGCGGTTATGCGCTCCTACGGGGTAATGCTCATACCCGTTTCGGTCATAATAGACCGGGAGGGAAGGGTCAGGTCCAGGATAACCGGTGAGACGGACTACGCCGGGGAGGAGGCCTTCAGGTATTTCGAAGGCATCCTCTATGAGTAGACGACGGGCCTGTTTATACCGCGCTCCACCCTCTGTTCGCTTGCCAAATTTCGCTTACCTGATATAATCAGGATAATGTAGACCTTATTGGTCACAAATATATTGTGTTGGGCCTCTCGGGTGGGTATAATCCCGTAAGTAACGTTAGGCTCAACCGGTATCTTAAATCCAGGGAGGAAGCTAAAAATGCAGCAGGCTAATGTTTCGGCGTCAAAAGAGTTCAAGGAAGAGGCGGTAAACAAGGTGACTTATCTGAAGACCGAGCAACTCGTGCAGGATACCTATTACTTCAAGCCCGGACAGGTCCTTGACTATCACAGGCACCCGGGCGGGGACCAGGTATTTTTCGTCCACGAGGGCGAGGGGACCTACTTCCTCGATAACGGCAAGGAAGAGACGGCGGACCTTAAGCCCGGCGTCGTCGTGCTCGCGCCCAAGGGGGTCTGGCACAAGATAGTGGCGAAGGGGAACCTCGTCGTATCGCAGGCGACCACTCAGCCTGCGGGGATGGAGAAGAGGGCCTAAGGGCAGGGATGTGAGATATTTATCGCATTAAACGAAAAAGAGGCAGGGTGAAAGCCCTGCCTCTTTTGTTTGATCGAAAAAACATTTTTTGAGGTTTTTACAAAAGCCTGAAATAATGTCTTCGTATCAAGCGAGTGTCAGAAGACTCTACTATATTCACGCCACTATGCCATCATCACATCCTTATCCAAACGGCTACTCATTGGAGTAGCCGTTCGTTATGGGCATCCTCCGGTCCTTTCCGAGCGCGCGGGGGGTAATCTTAATGCCGGGTGGGGCCTGTCTCCTCTTGTACTCGCTCGCGTCGACCATACGGACGACCTTTCTCACGAGGGGCCTTTTAAACCCCATAGAGACAATCTCATCCACGGACTTGTCCTCCTCCACGTAGGCCTTAAGGATCTTATCGAGTATTTCGTAAGGCGGGAGTGTGTCCTGGTCGGTCTGGTTGAATTTAAGCTCCGCTGTCGGGGCCTTTATTAAGACCCGCTTCGGGATGACAGCGCGGCCCGCTTCTTCATTCACGCGTTCGGCGACCCTGTATACGAGGGTCTTTGGCACGTCTTTTATTACGGCGAACCCTCCGGCCATGTCGCCGTAGAGTGTAGCGTAACCGACGGACATCTCGCTCTTATTTCCTGTCGTAAGGACGAGCCAGCCGAACTTGTTCGATAGGGCCATGAGTATGTTGCCGCGGATACGCGCCTGCATGTTCTCTTCGGTAGCGTCCTCGGGCCTCCCCTTGAAGGCCCCTTTCAACGTACGGAGATACTCCCTGAAGGTGTCTTTAATGGGTATGGTAAGGAGCTTTATACCGAGGTTTTTAGCGAGGGCTTTCGCGTCCTCTGAAGACTCCTTTGAGGTGAACTGCGACGGCATGGCCACACCCGTGATGTTCTCGGGGCCTAAAGCGGATACTGCAACGGCCGCTACAAGCGACGAATCTATGCCGCCGCTCAAACCTATTACTACATGGGCAAAGCCGTTTTTTTTGACATAGTCCCTTGTGCCGAGGACGAGCGCCTTGAATACCTCTTTATCAGGTCCGAGAGGCCTCGCGACCTGTTTCAACGGCCTCATTTTAGGTCTTGCGGCCTTTCTTCCCTTAGTCTTCGAGAGGACAATTTCCCTTAGCCCGTCGAGGCGGGTCTTAAGCTTCGCCTCCCGCCGCCTCGGGTCCTTAAGGCGCACGGTTGAGACCGCGTCTATATCGAGGTCCGCGACGATGAGGTCTTCCTCAAAGGCCCTGCCCCGCGCGATGACCGCGCCCGATGGGTCGATTATAAGCCCGCCCCCGTCAAAGACGAGCTCGTCCTGGCCGCCGACCGTGTTGTTGTAGGCGATTATCACCGCGTTATCGAGGGCGCGGGTTGAGAGCATCTCTTCACGGACGAGCGATTTCCCCATATGAAAAGGGGACGCGTTTATGTTAACGATTACCTCTGCCCCGCCCAGGGATTGAACGCGCGCGGGCCCCTCCGGGTACCAGATGTCCTCGCATATCTCGATGCCTATGGTCACGCCGTTTAAGACGAAGTTCAGGGCTTCGGTCCCCGCCTGAAAGTACCTCTGCTCGTCGAAGACGCCGTAGTTCGGGAGATACATCTTGTGGTAGACCCCGGCGACCTTGCCGTTGTGTATGATAGCCGCGGCGTTGTAGATGTCCGCTTTCCTGTCAACGAAACCGATGACCGCGGTTATCCCCTTTATCTTCGAGCTTAAACGATCCAGGGCCTCAAGATTATCCCCTATGAACTTGGGTTTAAGGAGCAGGTCTTCGGGCGGGTACCCGGTAAGTGAGAGCTCCGGGAAGAGGACGAGGTCGCACCCGCGCGCGCGGGCCTTAAGGGTCCATTCGAGTATGGCCTTCGCGTTTCCGGCAATCGAGCCGACAGTAGGGTTCATCTGCGCCATCGCAATCCGTAGGCTTCGCATAAGTTTAGAGATTATCAGAAGGGAAAAGGCGTGTAAAGTTTTTATAGGGGCCGGACATTTCTTTCTCCGCCCTTTACACGGAGAGGCTTTACGCATATAATTGTGAAAATTCCCGAGGGCCGCCAATGTCAAACCCCTACTCGATATTCGAAAAAGCCGAATCAAAAAGGAACGCGTCAAAATTCCTCGACGCCATACCGCTGTACATGGAGGCGAAGAGGCTCTCAGGCAGCGACGCTGAGCTCAAGGCCGCCTGCTACCTCTCGCTCGGCGACGCGTACAGGCTGGTCGGCGAGTTTACGAAGTCCGGCAGATGCTACATCGAGGGACACAGGATAGTATTGGGTTTGAACGACGAATCCCGCGCCGTAGACGCGCTCGTGGGCCTCGGCTTGTCGCTTCGCGCGACAGGGGACTTTAGAGAAGCGATAGAGATATTCGGGAGGGCCCTTAAGTTCTACAAAAGGCTCGATGACAGGGCGGGAGAGGCGTTCGCCCTCTGGGCGAGGGCCGGGGCCTTCAGGATAAAGGGGGACCTCAAAAAGGCCTTGATGGGCTTCAAAGAGGCGAGGGCGCTGTTTGTACGCCTTAAAGACCGTAGCGGCGTCGGGTACTGCCTTACCGGCCTCGGCGGAGCCTCCCGCGTAGAGGGCAGGCACAAGGAATCGCATAAGTACTATACCGAGGCGAACCGGGTCTTCAGGGGGCTCAAGGATACCTTCGGGATCGCGTACTCCTACTGCGGCATAGCGAACTCGCTACGCATGCAGGGGGACTTCAAAGGGTCCTTGAAGTCCTTCGAGAAGGCGCGGACGAATTACAAAAAGATAGGCGACAAGGTGAGCTACGCCTACACGCTCTGGGGCGAGGGGACCGCCTTCCAGATGTTAGGGATGGATGAGCGCGCCCGCGCGGGGTTCGAGACCGCGCAAAAACTCTTTAAAGAGACGAAGGACAAGCGCGGGCTCGTCTACTGCCGGATATCGTTAAGCGAGCTCGCCTACGGCAATAGCAGGGCGCGCGCGATAAAGGGCGCGGAGGCGGCGCTTGAGAGGGCCAAAGAGCTCTCGCTTGGAGTCGAGACCCGCTACGCGAGAGAGGTCTTGAAAGCCATGAAGAAAGGAACAGTCCCCTTGAACCTCGCTTGAGGGCGGGCAGGGGATTTCGATATAAATGGACCTTACACAGGCTTTCGTACTCGCGCTCATCCAGGGCATAACCGAGTTCCTGCCCATATCCTCAACAGCACATCTCATACTCGTCCCGCTCCTTACCGGCTGGCCTGACCAGGGGCTCGCCTACGACGTCGCGCTCAATACCGCCACATGGCTCGCTGTCGTCATCTACTTCAGGCGCGATATCTGCACTCTCGCGTGCGGCTTCTTCCGGACGATAAAGGAGCGCACCTTCAGGGGCAACCACGACGGAGAGCTCGCCTGGATGGTCCTAGTCGGCACGATACCGGTGGCCGTGGGCGGCCTCCTCGCGCACGACCTTGTCGCGCACGAGCTCCGTAACCTCCAGGTCATAGGCTGGTCGTCTATCGTCTGGGGCGTCGTCCTCTGGATAGCCGACAGAAAGCCGGGCAGGCTCGAAATAAAGGAGATGGGCTGGAAGGCGGCGATTGCGATCGGGCTCGCCCAGGCCATAGCGCTTGTGCCGGGCACGAGCAGGTCAGGCATAACCATGGCCGCCGCGCTCATGATGGGGCTCTCCCGCACGGCGTCCGCCAGGTTTTCCTTTCTCCTCGCGATAGCGGTCGGCGCGCTCGCTGGCGGGAAAGAGGGGCTCGACATGGTAAAGGCCGGGATGGACACCCCCTGGGCCGCGGTCCTGGTAGGCGCGTTCGTCGCGTTCGTCTCGGCCTATATTGTGATACATTATTTTTTGAAGACCATCTCCCGCTCGTCGATGAAGCCCTATGTCATATACAGGGTGCTCCTCGGGCTCGCGCTCCTCGCCTACGCCTACAACGTCATATCCTGATAAGGGGGCTTGAATGAAAAAGTGGCCTTTTATCATCCTTGCGCTGATACTCTCCCCGGCGCTCTCCAGCGCGGGCGAGACGCATGACTACCGGATTATCTCCACATTTGCCGAGGCGAGGGAAGACGCCGCGCCGGACACAGCCGTCATCAGCATAGCCGTAGAGACTGCCGCGGAGACGGTAAAGGCCGCTACTTCTGAAAACAACCGCAGGATGGAAAAAGTCCTCTCTGAGCTTAAGAAAGCGGCAGGCGAAGGGGATGAGGTGAAGACCGCCTCGTTTTCTGTAAGGCCGGTCCACGAGTACCACCCCGCGTCCGGGAGGAACGTCCTTAAAGGCTACGCGGCCTTAAACTCCATAACCTTGAAGACGCGGTCGGTCGCCGACGCCGGAAGGTTCATCGACATCGCCTTAAAGTCCGGGGCGAACAACATAAGCGACCTCCGGTTCGAGCTATCCGATTATTCAAGGGTATGCGCGATCGCCATAGAGAAGGCGGCGATCAAGGCAAAGGCGCTCTCAGAGGCCTCTGCAAAGGCCTTCGGGGTAAGGCTCGGTCCAGTAAAGGATATCGCCCCCAGCTGCCGCGCCTATGGGCAGGAGGAGCCTGTTGTAAGGTCCGGTCTTATGGAAAGGGCGGTCGATACAACAACGCCTGTCGAGCCCGGGACAACGACGGTGTCGGCGACTTTGGAAGTAAGATATTTCATAGCGGATTAGTGGTGCGTACGGCGCGGCTTACTGGGCTGAGATGCAATCTACTTTCTTATGAACTTTTTTCGGGTTCAGGTTTGCAACCTGAACCCGAAAATGCGTAACTCGACTGCGCTCGTCTGGCTTATTCGAACTCTCTGCCAAAAACCTTTTTGCGCTCAGCGTACACATGTGCCTTATGTCCGGTGTATTTTGCCTTTTTCTTTTTCGCCCTGTCGGGCTTTTTTTCGGCATGGGGCTTCGCTCCCTCCGCCTCCCCTTCCTACGCGCTCGCCTCCCCTGAGCGCGCTTCGCGCGTCTACCCCCCCCCTCGGCTCGCGCGTCACTTCCTCCCTTAAGGTCGCTCACCCCATGCCTGGGGGGTTTTGAAAAACAAAAAAGAATTTTGTTTTTGTTCTGTATTTACCACACACAGGCGCAGGGCGAAGAGCGCCTCAGGGAGGCGGAGGCGAGCGCGCCGGGGCGGATTAGACGCGAAGCGCTCTAAGGGGCGCGCGAGCGGGTGGGGGAGGAAGAAAGCGCTTGGAGCCCCTGCGTAAGCGCGCGGAGGCGCGCAAAATGGTATTAAAGATGTGGAAAGAAAGCGCCTACATTAAAACAGAAAAGCCCGTCCGAAAGGACGGGCTTTTAAAGTTTTACAAAACTTTTTTTATATCCCCTTTAAGCCCTTATCAGCCGCTTCAAGCGTCCTCTCTATGTCCTTTGGTGTATGCGCGAGGCCCACAAAGACAGCCTCGAACTGCGAAGGCGGGAGATAAATCCCGTTCTTGAGCATCTTCGTAAAATACCTCCCGAACCGCGCCGTATCGCACGCCTTTGCGTCAGGCCAGTTGGCGACAGGCCTCTCAGAGAAGAAGACAGTGAACATCGAGCCGGCGATCGCCACATGGACCGGGACGCCCCTCCTCGCCGCTATTTCCGCTATCCCTTCGCAGAGCGCGTTTGTCGTCTTGAAGAGCCTGTCATAGGTCCCTTTTGCCTGAAGGAGCTTTAAAGTCTCTATACCTGCCGTCATGGCGATTGGATTTCCCGAAAGCGTCCCGGCCTGATAGACCGGACCCGAAGGGGAGAGCAGCTCCATTATAGCCCTCTTTCCTCCGAAGCCGCCTACGGGCAGGCCCCCGCCTATCACCTTGCCGAGGCAGGTAAGGTCCGGGTCTATGCCGTAGATCTTTTGCGCGCCGCCGTAGCATAACCTGAAGCCGCTCATCACTTCATCCATTATGAGGAGCGCGCCGTACTTCTTCGTTATCTCACGGAGTCCCTCCATGAAGCCGACCTTGGGGAGCGCGACCCCCATGTTGCCGGGCGCGCCTTCGACGATGACGCAGGCGATTTTTGCAGGCGCCTTTTCGAATATGGCCCTTACAGAGTCGAGGTCGTTGAATGTCGCGTTGTAGGTAAGCCTGGCGAGGTCCTGCGGCACGCCTGGGCTGTCCGGCACGCCCAAGGTAGCCGCGCCTGAGCCTGCCTTCACAAGGAGGCTGTCGGCGTGGCCGTGGTAACAACCCTCGAACTTCAATATCCCGTCGCGCTTCGTGTATGCGCGGGCGAGCCTTATCGCGCTCATCGTGGCTTCAGTCCCGGAGCTTACGAACCTGACCATCTCCATGGACGGAAATGCCTTCAAGGTGAGTCCGGCGAGCGTCACTTCCAATTCTGTCGGCGCGCCGTAGCTCGTGCCTTTATCAAGCGCCTTCTTTAATGCCGCAGTGACCTTGGGGTGGGCGTGTCCAAGTATCATCGGCCCCCAGGAGCCGATATAATCGATGTACTCGTTCCCGTCCGCGTCGTATATTTTCGAGCCCTTTGCCCTTGAGATAAAGAGCGGGCCGCCTCCGACGGCCTTGAAGGCCCTCACAGGGCTGTTTACGCCGCCCGGGATTATCTTTACCGCCCTTTTGAGCAGTTGAGCCGATTTACTTGTCCCCATACGGATGCTCCTTGAAAGACTGATTTTGCAATATCCTACATAAGGGCCACTGTCGTGTCAATCCCTTATTTGACGGGATTCAGGAGGTTATCAAAGGCCCGGAGCAGAGTGTTTCAGGCGATATGATTTAATGAGACGGCATATCTGGTCATTTTGAACTTAATACCCCTGTAACATGGCTGTAACAATACTCTGTTACTCATTAAAGATAACATCAAGGAGAAAAGAGGAGAAGATATGAGAAAGATACTGACTTTTACAGCCTTCGCGCTCTGCCTTGCCCTCGGGACCGCGCACGCCGAAGACCTTATAACAGGGGCGGGAGCGACGTTCCCGTATCCCCTGTACTCCAAGTGGGCGTACGAGTACCAGAAAAAGACCGGCGCGCGCATAAACTACCAGTCCATAGGGTCCGGCGGCGGCATAAAGCAGATAAAGGCCAAGACCGTAGACTTCGGGGCCTCTGATGCGCCGCTTGCCGCCAATGAGCTCAACTCCGCAAATCTCGTCCAGTTCCCCATGGCCATAGGCGGCGTCGTGCCCGTAGTGAATATAAAGGGCATAGCCCCGGGCCGGCTGAAACTCACGGGCGAAGTCCTCGCTGAAATATATCTCGGCAAGATCGCGAAGTGGAACGACAAAAAGATAACGGAAATAAACCCCGGCGTTTCCCTCCCCGACGACAACATAACCGTCGTCCACCGCTCAGACGGTAGCGGCACCACATGGATATTCTCCAACTACCTCGATAAGGCCAGCAAGGCCTGGCACGACACGGCCGGTTTTGGTACCGCCGTAAGCTGGCCCGCGGGTGTCGGCGGCAAGGGCAACGAAGGGGTAGCCACCTACGTCAAGAGGATAAAGAACACGATCGGCTACGTCGAGTACGCCTACGCCCTTCAGAACAAGCTCGTGCACGTACAGCTCCAGAACAGGGAAAAGGCCTTCGTCACGCCCTCGATGGAATCCTTCGCCGCCGCGGCCTCGGGCGCGAACTGGAAAGGCACCCCTGGATACGCCGTGGTGTTGACCGACCAGCCCGGAAAAAACGCCTGGCCCATAGCAGGCGCGACCTTCATCCTCGTCCAAAAAAGGCCCGAGAAGTGCGATAACGCGGGGGCGGTGCTCTCCTTCTTCGGCTGGTCCTACAAGAACGGCGCCGAGATGGCCAAGGCCCTCGATTACGTCCCCATCCCGAAGAACGTCTCAGACATCATGGAAGAGACCTGGAAAAAAGAGATATCCTGCAACAACCAGCCCCTCTGGAAGTAGCGGGGACTTAGGGGTTGTCCGTTTCAGTGGTTTATATTATAATCTGCGCACAATCCGATGCCAGTAATCGACAGACATAAGGCCGACAAGGCCGGAGACGCCCTCTTCAAGGGCGTCTCCTATTTTTTCGCGCTCCTTGTGATCGTGTTGATGGCGCTCATCTTCGTCGTCCTCTTCAAGGAGTCGCTCCTCTCCATCAGGGCCTTCGGCTTCAAGTTTATCTATACTTCCGTCTGGGACCCGGTAGCCGGGGAGTTCGGGGCCCTGCCGGCTATATGGGGGACGATCGTATCGTCGATAATCGCGATAGTCATAGCCGTGCCGGTCTCTCTCGGCATCGCGATATTCCTGACGGAGATGGCCCCGAAAAGCCTCAAAGGCCCGATAGGCACGGCGATAGAGCTCCTCGCGTCGATCCCTTCGATAATATACGGGATGTGGGGGCTCTTCATATTCGCCCCGCTCCTCTCCGAATATGTAGAGCCGTACATGGTAGAGTATCTCGGCTTCATCCCGTTCTTTAACGGCGCGCCGCTGGGCATAGGCATGCTCCCGGCCGGCTTCATCCTCGCGATAATGATAATCCCCTTTATCTCGTCTGTATCGAGGGATATCTTCCAGATGGTCCCGCCGATACTCAAGGAATCCGGCTACGGCGTCGGCGCGACCAGGTGGGAGGTCATAAGGAAAGTAGTGCTCCCGTACACGCGCTCGGGTATAATAGGGGCTGTGATACTCGGGCTCGGCAGGGCCCTCGGAGAGACGATGGCCGTCACCTTCCTCATAGGGAACTCGCACAGGATAAGCATCGCGCTCCTTGACCCGGCGACGTCCATATCCGCGACCCTGGCCAACGAGTTCACCGAGGCTGTCGAGGACCTGTACCTATCGAGCCTCGTAGAGCTCGGGCTGATACTCTTTGTGATAACGTTCATAGTGCTGGCCCTGGCGAAGCTCCTCATCGGCAGGTTCTCTTACAAGGGCGGGAATCTTTAGATGGACGCTCAATCTTTCCATTACATGCGGCGCAAATTCTATAACCTGCTCGCGCTCTCCGTCTCGGTCATCTCGGCCGGGTTCGGGATATTCTTCCTCTTCTGGATACTCAAGGACGTGATATCATTCGGCCTGCCCGCCTTGAACGGGTCGTTTTTTACTGAGCTCCCGGCCCCCCCCGGGGCCGAGGGCGGCGGGCTCGCCAACGCTATATTCGGGACGATGCTCATTACGGGCATAGCGACCGCCATAGGCGTGCCCTCCGGGATACTCGCCGGGACATATCTTTCCGAGTACGGCAGGAAGAGCAGGGTCGCCTCGGTCGTCCGGTTCGTATCCGACATACTCGTGAGCGCGCCTTCCATCGTCGTCGGCGTCTTTGTCTACGCCTTGCTGGTAAAGCCCTTCGGCGGGTTCTCGGCGATAGCCGGCGCGGTGGCATTATCCATCATCATGCTCCCTGTCGTCATAAGGACGTCGGAGGAGATGCTGAAACTCGTGCCGGACGCCACGCGCGAGGCGGCGCTCGCCCTCGGCGCCCCTCACTGGAAGGTGACGGTCCACGTCGTATACAGGGGGGCGCTCCGCGGCATAACGACGGGTGTGATGCTCGCCGTCGCGAGGGTCTCCGGAGAGACGGCCCCGCTCCTTTTCACGTCGTTCAACAATTCCTTCTGGAATTTTGACATGAGCGAGCCTACGGCGACGCTCACAGTCACAATATTCAATTACGCTATGGGGCCCTATGAGGACTGGCACCAGAAGGCGTGGGGCGGGGCGTTCCTCATAACGGCGATAGTGCTTTGCGTAACGCTTCTTTCAAGACTCATAGTGAGGAGAAAGGCCGCTTGACGGACAAGATAAAGATAAAAGACCTGAACTTCCATTACGGCGCGAAGCAGGCGTTGAAAAACATAAACCTCTCCGTGAAGGAGAAGGAGATAACGGCGCTCATCGGCCCCTCGGGGTGCGGGAAGACGACGTTCCTCAGGTGTCTTAACAGGATGCACGATCTCTACCCGGGGAACCGATACGAGGGCGAGATAATAATAGACGGGAAGAACATACTGGAAAAGGGGCTCGACCTCATTAAATTAAGGTCCAGGGTCGGGATGGTCTTCCAGAAGCCTACGCCGTTCCCGATGTCCATGTTCGAGAACGTCGCCTTCGGCGTCAAACTCATGGGCATAAGGAAAAAGAAGGAGATATCCGAGCGGGTGGAGAAGGCCTTAAGGGACTCCGCCCTCTGGGACGAGATAAAGGACAGGTTGCACGAGCCCGCCCTCTCGCTCTCGGGCGGCCAGCAACAGAGGCTCTGCATAGCGAGGGCCGTGGCCGTGGAGCCCGAGGTGATTTTGATGGACGAGCCGTGCTCGGCGCTCGACCCCGTGGCCACCGCGAAGATAGAGGACCTCATGACGGACCTCAAGAAGTACTACACGGTCGTTATCGTCACGCACAACATGCAACAGGCCGCGAGGGTCTCGGAGTACACGGGGTTTTTCATGCTCGGCGAGGTCGTCGAGTTTGACTTTACCCGGAAGATATTTACGGCCCCCGCCAACAAGCTTACTGAAGACTACATTACCGGAAGGTTCGGGTAGTTTTTTATTTCAAGGCTGTCTCTAAAAATTAGGAATTTTTTCTGAGGTCAAGGAAGGGCGGAAATAAAAAGCGCAGCATATATGGTAATATGTGAGCACTTTTATTTCCGCCCTGACGCAGTCCTTGCCGGACGGGCAAATTCGTATCAAACGGCTGAACATATGATACCCCAGGGGCTCCGTTTGATATTTGGCCCTGCGCCGAGCAGTCAGGAAAAATAACAATTTTTAGAGGTAGCCTCAAGGAGGAGAGATGACGCGCGAGGCGTATCACAAGGCCCTTAAGGAACTGCAGGACGAGGTTTTGAAGATGTCCTCCATGGTCGGCACGGCCATAAAGGAATCGATGGAGGCGCTCAAATCCCGCGACCTGGAAATGTCCAGGCGGATAGTCAAGAACGACATGCTGATAAACAGGATGCGCTTCGACATAGAGGAAAAGTGCATCCGCTTGATCGCCACCCAACAGCCGATGGCCGTGGACCTGAGGGTGCTGGCCTCAATCATAAACGTCATAACCGATCTTGAGCGCATAGGCGACCATGCCGAGGGGATCGCCAAGATCAGCGTCTCCATCGGGGACGAGCCCCTTGTGAAACCGCTTATCGACATGCCGGTAATGGCCGGGAAGGCGCTCTCCATGCTCCAGAGGTGCATGGCCGCGTTTGTGGCGAGGGACGCCGAGGCCGCGAAGAAGATATGCAACGAGGACGACGAGGTGGATTTACTCTATGACACCATCTACAACGAGCTCGTCCTCCTCATGGTGCAGGACCCGAAGATAATAAAGGACGCGACGTACCTCATCTGGGCCGCGCACAACATAGAGAGGATGGCCGACAGGGTCACGAACATCGCCGAGAGGGTCGTCTACATGGCGACGGGGAAGATGGAGGAGATGAACGTCTCGAAGTATTGAGTTTCTGAGGTTTTAAAAGTCTCCCTCCCCCTTTAAAAAGGGGGAGGGAGACTAAAAAAGAGCGCCTTTTGTATAATCTCCCCATACCCCTCTTTAGAAAAGAGGGGTTCAACTCCTACCGAAAAAAAATAAACCCTCACGGCACGAGTATTATCTTCCCGTACGCGCTCTTCTCCATTATCTCGTGGTGCGCCCTCCCAGCGTCCTTAAGCGGCCACTCCCGTCCGACGACCGGACAAAGCGACCCGTTCTCGAATCCAGCCATAAGCCCCGCGTGTATGGAGGCAAGGTCCATGTCATCCGCGTTGAAGAGCGACATGCCTCTGATGTCTAAGTCCCGCGACATCGCGTCCCTCGGGTCTATTTCGACGGTCCCTCTCGACCCTACTACAACTACCCTGCCGCGCCTCGCCAAAAATTTAAGGTCCTCGCCGAGGTTCGCGTTTGCGAGGAACTCGATAACGAGGTCTATGCCGTTCTTCGCAAAGGCGGACGCCGCCTTCAGATGCCCTTCATCCCTGTGGTTGACGACAAAGTGAGCGCCTTCCTTCAAGGCGAGCGCCTTGCCGTCTTCAGTCCCTGCTGTGCCTATTACCGTAAGCCCTGCGGCCCGCGCAAGCTGGACCGCCGCAGTGCCCACGCCCCCGGTCGCCCCGTGGACGAGGACGCTCTCTCCCGCGACGGCCCTGCCCTTTTGAAAAAGCGCCCTGTAAGCGGTCGCGTACGGCACGCCCACGCACGCGCCCTGGGCAAATGACAGCTTCCCGGGTAGCAGGTGGATCTGGGTCTCCTTGCAGAGCGCCTTTTCCGCGTAGGCGCCGGTTATCGTCCCCGCCGTATATACCCTGTCGCCGGGCTTGAACCTTGTGACATTGTCGCCAACCGCCTCGACCACGCCTCCGGCGTCCGCGCCGGGTGTGAACGGGAGTTCCCTCGCGTAAAAGAGCCCCGCACGGATGTAAACGTCGACCGGGTTCACTCCGACGGCCTTGATATCTATAAGCGCCTCGCCCGGCCCCGGCGCGCGCAGACCTATATCCTCAAGCCTCATCACCTCAGGCGCTCCGAACTCGTGCACCCTTATAGCCTTCATGGATACCTCCGGTCGGTCACGAAAGTGTGTTACTGAGAGTATATCTCATTTTTCCCCTTCATCAGTGCTTCGAAGGAACACACCTCCCCTTAGTCCACTCCCGTCAAGGGAGGGATCTGTCATTCCCTCGCGCTCAAGGGGATCCAGTGTCTTTGCCATACTTGATTAAGACAAACAAACTGGATTCCCGATAAAAGCCTCGGGAATGACAAAAGGAAATCAGGGTGGGAGATATTTTCGATGAAGGAAAAGCCCTACCCCTTGAATTTCTCTATCCTGAAAGAGCCTTTCTCAAAGACGAGATAGCTCCTGTCGGCCGCGAAGCTCCCTGGGTTTGCGAAAACGCCGTTTTTTTCCTGGTATATGCCGGGCGCGTGGGAGTGCGCGAATACCACGCAGTCAACGGCTCCGAGCCTCGACACAGCGAAAGCGCGGAGCGCTTCGTCGATCCGCTTCCCTTTGTCGTACCCGGTGTTCTTCGTGCGGCTTCTTCTGGACAACCCCATCGCGCACTTCCAGACGAAGCCGGGGGTTGCGGCCCACGCTATTAGTCTGAACGCCGGGCTCCTTAAAAACGCGCGCCAGAGCATGTAGCCGAATGTCATCGATACCGTGTCGCCGTGGAGGAGGAGGAACGCCTTTCCGTCAAGCGAGGCCTCTCCCATGTTAGGGATTACCTTTGCCTTGAGCTTTGCAGTAAAAAAAGGCCCCATTGAAAAGTCGTGGTTGCCCTCGGTGTAGAAGATGTGCGCGCCTCTCCGTTTAAGCCTGAGGAGCTCGTCGAGCACCGTGGAGTAGTTCTCTTCGACGACTTTGTTTGCGCCGGTCCAGAAGTCGAAGAGGTCCCCGAGTATGACGAGGTTGTCCGCCTTGAGATTTGATAGGAATTTGACGAGCGCGGCCTGGTTGGGGTCTCCCAGGCCTTTAAGGTGCGCGTCGGCGACAAAGACGGTCTTCATTTTAGGTTCAGCGCGGCGAGAGCCGCGCGCTGCATTACCTCGACCGGCGCTTTCTTTCCGGTCCAGAGCTCGAATGTGAGCGCGCCCTGTCTGACGAGCATTGAGAGCCCGTAGTGGACCCGCAGGCCGCGCGCCTTTGCCGCGTTCAAAAACGCCGTCTCAAGCGGGACGTATACGATGTCCGAGACTATTGAGCCCCTGGGCAGGGCCTCAAGCGGCACGTCGGGCGCCCCGGTCCCTTTCATCCCGATGGAAGTGGTGTTGACGACAAGGGAGGCGTTGTTTAAATCTTGAGCGATGGCGCTATCAAGGAGGCCTACGGCCTTCATAACAACCGGATAGGAGGCCTCGAACTCCCTTATAAGGTCCTCCGCCCGCTTAAGGGTCCTGTTTGCGACGACTATCGAGGCAGGTCTTTTTTCAAGCGCGGACCTTAGAATCGCCCGGGCCGCGCCCCCGGCCCCGAGTATGACTATGCGTTTTCCCCGGACCGTAAAGCCAATATCCTCCTTGAGGCTCAAGAGATAGCCGGGGCCGTCGGTGTTGTAGCCGACGAGCTTTCCGTTCCTGTTGACGATGGTATTTACCGCGCCTGCCGCTTTCGCGTCCGGGTCGACCTCATCCAGGTACTTTAATACCTTTTCCTTGTGGGGGATGGTGACGTTGACGCCGCAGAGATTCAGCGCCCGGATGGCGTTGACCGCCGTCTTGAGGTCGGTAGCCGGCGACTTCCTGACATGAAATGGGACGTAGGCCATATCGAGCCCCAGGGCCTCGAAGGCGGCGTTATGCATGGCAGGCGAGATCGTGTGGTCCACGGGGTCGCCGAATATGCCGACGAGCTTTGTCTTTCCGCTTATCTCCAATCAAGACCTCCGTCTGCCGAGTATCTTCCTCGCCCTGCCGACATCCTTTCTTATCGCCTTCACGAGCGCCTCCCTTGACATGAAGGCGGCCTCGTCACGGAGCCTCTCAGCGAAGCGCACCTCGACCTTTTTACCATAGATGTCGCTTATGAAGTCAAGTATGTGCACTTCTATCGCGCGGGCCTTTCCCCCGAAGGTCGGGGCGACCCCGATGTTAAGCACCGCCTCGCGCTCCCGGCCGTCGAGGAGCGCGAAGGCCGCGTATACGCCGTCTTTCGGGACGAGTTCGCTCTCGACGTCGAGGTTCGCGGTGGGGAAGCCTATCTCCTTCCCCATGTCTTTGCCCCTTACGACCCTGCCCTTTATCGAGTATAACCTTCCGAGGAGTCCGGCGGCCTTTTTAACCTCGCCGTCCTTCACATACGCGCGTATCCGCGAACTGCTTACGACCTCGTTCCGCCGTTTGTACGCGGGGACCAGGAAGACCTTGAAGCCGAATTCATTCCCGAGCTCTTTTAAGTACTCGACGGTCCCGGACCTGCCTGTGCCGAACGAAAAATCGTGGCCGACCCAGACCTCCCGGACCGAAAGCGCGTCCACAAGCACACTCTCGACGAACTGCCTCGGGTGGGTCGCCGCAAAGGCCTTCGTGAACTCCGCGAGCACGAGCCAGTCCGCGCCGGTCGCGTTAATGAGCCTTATCTTCTCGTCAATATCTATAAGAAGGGGCGGGGACTTCTCCGGGGCGACGACCTTCAACGGGTGCGGCTCAAAGGTATAGACTACCGAAGGCGCGCCGAACCTCCTCGCGCGCGCGACGACCTTTTCTATCACCCTCCTGTGCCCGATATGCAACCCGTCAAAGTTGCCAAGCGTGAGTATGGGGTTTTTAATCTCTTTTAAATCGGAGTCTCTTACGACTTTCATATAAATTCGGAGTATTAGAGGATCAGAGAGCCTCTTGGGGGTCCTCGCCGGACGGGCAAACCCGTATCAAATGATTATATTTTAAATCGTCCTACAAGGAACCTTTTGACGCTGGCGGTGCGCCGAGCGCACCTTTTTATAAAAAGTCCCCCCCAGGTTCAAGTCTCAAAACTTCCCGGACCTTATTATCTGGAAGGCGAGCCAGAGTCCGAGTATCGACGCGATGATGAAGCCGAGGACCCCGAGCGCCGGGAGCCCGAATATCATAGGGGCGGCCTCCGCGGCTATGACGAGCGACGAGCCTACGATGAGGGCCGCTATGATGATGGCGAAAGTGAGCCTGTTCGAGGAGCGGTCCATCTCGCCCATGAACTCCTCGAGCCCCCGGTGCTTGAACTCTATGCCAATCTTCCCCTCGTCTATCTTTTTGAGTATCCGCGCGGCCTCTATCGGGAACCTTTCAGCGAGGTCGCGGTAGTCTGATAAGGCGCGCGCCGCGTCCTTGATGACCGTCCCCGGGCTCATGCTTTCGACATAGAGCCTGGTGGCGTACGGCTGGCTCTCCTTTATAATGTCTATATCCGGGTGTAGGAGCCTGCCGAGCCCTTCGAGCTCTATGATGCATTTGTCGAAGAGGAGGAGGTCCCTCGGGAGCCTTATGTCGTGTCTGGCGGCCAGCCTTATGTAGTCGAGGAGGAGCTCGCCCATGCGGACGTGCTTGAAAGGCCGTCCGAAGTAGCGGAGCATTATATCATAATACTCGCGCTCGAATGAAGCCCTGTCTATGTCCTCTGGGAGTATCCCCATGCGCTGGTAGACCCTCGTGAGGCGCTCGAAGTCCTCGGAGGCGAAGCTTATGAGGATGTCGGCGAGGTGCTGTTTCATCTCGTTGTCGATACGGCCGACTATGCCGAAGTCGACGAGGGCTATTTTGCCCTCGGATATTACGAAGATATTGCCGGAGTGGAGGTCTCCGTGGAATATGCCGAACTCGAATACCTGGCGGAAGAAGACGTCCGCGATGAGGATGGCGACGGAGGCGGTGTCTATGGATTTTTCCCTGAGTTTCTGGACGTTGTCGATTTTTATGCCGTCGATCTTTTCGAGCGTGAGGACGCGCCTGGCCGTAATATCCCAGAATACGGAGGGAATGACGACCCTCGCGTCACCGGAGAAGTTTTCGCGGAAGCGCTCGGTGTAGCTCGCCTCGAGCGTAAAGTCCATCTCGCGCCTGAGCACGCGCGAGAACTCCTCGACCATGCCCTCGGGGTCGTAGAGCCTGCTCTCGGGTATGTACTTGAGCGCGAGTTTGGCGATATAGGCGAGGATGGACGTATCCAGGTCTATCAGCGCCTCGATCCCCGGCCTCTGGACCTTTACGATGACTTCAACGCCCTCGGGGGTGCGCGCCCTGTGGACCTGGGCGATGGAAGCCGCGGCGACCGCTTCCTCGTCGAACTCGGAGAAGAGCTCGCTCAGGGGCCTTTTGAACTCGGCTTCTATTACGGACTTTACCTGGGAGAACGGAATCGGCGCGACCGAGTCCTGGAGTTTCAGGAACTCGATTATATATTCGTGCGGGACTATGTCTGGCCTTGTGGAGAGGATCTGGCCGAGTTTTATGAACGTGGGGCCGAGCTCTTCGAGCGCAAGTCGGGCCCTGGCAGGCGCGGAGAGCGCCGCTTCCTCGCGGGCGAGTTTGCGCCTTAAGACCCGCACTGGCAGGGACACCAGCCCCCCGAGGCGCAGGCTCTCCATGAGGGGATGGAAACCGTGCCTTACGAATACGGTCACGATCGTCCGGAGCCTCTTTATGTTCCTGTACGCGAGGTGGAACCTCATGGGGGTCATCTCTTTCTCTTGGACCCTCTGCCGCCACTTTCGCGAGGCCTCTGCCCGCCCTGTTTACGGGGCTTATCAGCGAAGGCCTCGTCGAGGACGAGGTCTATTCTTCTGCGTTCGACGTCAGCGCGCGTGACCTTTACCGAGACCGCGTCGCCGAGGCGGAAGACGCGCTTTTTCCGCTCCCCTATGAGCGAGTGCCTTTTTTCGTCGAATATGTAGTAGTCGTCGAGGAGCGTGGAGACATGGACGAGCCCCTCGACAAAGTAGTCTTTGAGTTCGACGAATACGCCGAAGCTCGTCACCCCCGAGATGAGCCCTTCGAAGGCCTCTCCTACCTTGTCCGACATGAACTGCGTCTTCTTAAGGTCCGCTATCTCGCGCTCCGCCTCCATGGCCTTGCGCTCGCGCGCCGATGTATGTCCGCAGACCGGCGGCAGGGCGGATTCCATCCGCTCCCGCGCCTCAGCCGTATATTTGCCGTGGATGAGGAGCTTTAAGAGCCTGTGGACGACGAGGTCCGGGTATCTCCGTATGGGGGAGGTGAAGTGGGTGTAGTCCTTGAAGGCGAGGCCGAAGTGGCCGACGTTCTCCTCCGAGTATACGGCCTGCTTCATCGAGCGGAGCAACACCTGGTTTATGAGCTTCTCCTCGGGCCTTCCCTCTACCGCCTTCAAGACTTGCTGGAAGCCGAGCGGCCCCAGGCCGTCCTTGAAGTGGAGGCCGAAGGACGACGCGAACTCCGCGAAATCGTGTATTGAGTCGGCGTCAGGCTCCTCGTGGACCCTGTATACGAACGGGTATGACCTGCTGGAGAACTCCCCGGCAACGGCCTTGTTGGCGGCGAGCATGAACTCTTCGATTAATTTATGCGCCTCGTTCCTCTCGGAGCGGACGATGTCCTCGACGTTGCCCTTGAGGTCGATGATTATCTGAGGCTCAGGGAGGTCGAAGTCTATGGAGCCCGCCTCCATGCGCCTTTCAGTGAGCTTTTTGGCAAGCTCGGCCATTATTTTTATGTCCGGGAGTATGCGCGAGTACCTTTTTTCAATTTCCGCGTCCTCGCCGCGGATGAGCTTTTTTACGTTCGTGTAAGTCATACGCTCGGCGCTCTTAATGACGCTCTCGTAGAAACTTTTTCCGACGACCGAGCCTTTTGCGTCGAACTCGAGCTCGGCTGTCATTGTGAGCCTCTCGACCTGCGGGTTCAGGCTGCATATCCCGTTCGAGAGCGCCTCGGGGAGCATGGGTATGGCCCTGTCCGGGAAGTATACGCTCGTGCCGCGCGCGTATGCCTCGGAGTCGATGGCGGTCCCTTCCCTTACGTAGTGGCTGACGTCCGCTATCGAGACCCAGAGCCTGTACCCGTGGGTGGTCCTCTCTATTGAGACCGCGTCGTCGAAGTCCTTTGCCGTCTCGCCGTCTATGGTGACGGTGGTCCGCGTCCTTAAGTCCGTCCTGCCCGCTATCTCAGCCTGAGAGACGGACGAAGGGACCGAGAGGACTTCGTGGAGGACGTCGGCGGGGAAGCGGTGCGGGAGGCCGTATTTTTTGAGTATCACCTCGGCCTCGACGTCCGGGTCGTCCGGGTTTCCGATGACTTCAACGACCCTGCCCATTGGCGCGAGGTTCCTGGCCGGCCACCGGGTTATCTCGGCAATAACGATCTGGCCGTCAGCGGCGTTTCCGAACTCTTCTTTCGGTATGATGACCTGATAGAGAAGTTTTTCGTCCGACGGCGTCAGTATCCCCACGCCCCGGGCCTTCTCGAACCTGCCGACGACGGTCTTATGCGCGCGTTTAATGATGCGGAGGACCGACCCTTCGCGTCTGCCGCCGCTCTTTATGCCCTCTATGCGGGCGGCGACGGTGTCCCCGTGCATGGCGCCCGAGAGCCTGCGCGCGTTTACGTAGACGTCCGCCCCGCCCTCTTCGGGTTTCACGAACCCGAAACCGTCGGGGTGGCAGGAGAGACGCCCGGTCGTGAGGTTCATCTTCGAGGGGAGGCCGAACCTCCCGCCGCGCGTCTTTATGAGCGCGCCCTCGGCGACCATCACCTTTACGACCTTCTTGAACCTGTCCCTGTCTTCCTTCCCTATCTCGAAAGAGCGGACGAGGTCCTTAAAGGACTGGGGGCCCTCTGCCAGGTAATCGATTATCTTTTTTTCAATAGGTTCCATTTTTAGGATTCGTAGTCGACTGTTATGACCGACTCCCTCACGCCGGCGATGTAGTCGGCTACCAACTTGTGCTCGGGATGGACCTGATATTTTTCGAGGTCTTCGAGGCTGTCGAATTTTACCGTAAGGGCGAGGTCATAGGACCTCTGCGCGCGCAGTATGTCCTCTCCGGCCTCCAAAGACCTGATTACCGGGACCGTTTTTTTGAGGGCGCGGAGCATATCCGCGACTTTTTTACTATCCGAGGGGTTCTTGAGCTTGAAAAGGACTACGTGCGTTATCATACGCCTCTCCATTTTGTATTATATCCAACCTTGCGGGAAAAAAGCACGGCGGGCCCGAAAGAGGGGCCCGCAATTCTTTGATTTTAGGGTAAAAAGGGACTGAAAGGGCCATTGAAGGGCCCGATGAGCGTTTACGGAAGGCTTTGGAGAAGTCTGTGACGGGTATCCTTTTAAAATATCCTAAGCCCCTTTACTTGGGGACCTTTTCCCAGTCTTTCAGGAACCTGTCTATGCCGATGTCGGTCAGAGGGTGCTTGGAGAGCTGTTCTAGCACCTTGAATGGGATCGTCGCGACGTGCGCCCCCATTATCGCGGACTCAAGGACGTGTACCGGGTTCCTGACCGAGGCGACGATTACCTCGGTTTTAAAACCGTAGTTGTCAAATATGTCGAGTATCTGGCTTATGCTGTCCATGCCGGGTTGCGCGATGTCGTCGAGCCTGCCGACAAAGGGGCTTACGTAGGTCGCCCCGGCCTTGGCGGCCATGAGCGCCTGGACCGGCGAGAAGACGAGCGTGACGTTTGTCTTGATACCTTCGGCCGAGACGGTCTTTACGGCCTTCAAGCCTTCGAGCGTCATGGGGACCTTCACGACGATGTTCTTGTGGATTTTGGAGAGCTCCCGGGCCTCACCTATCATGCCCTTGGCGTCGAGACTCACCGCCTCGGCGCTTATGGGGCCGTCTATGATGGTACATATCTCGGCTATAAGGTCTTTAAAGGACCTCTTTTCCCTTGCGACAAGCGAGGGGTTGGTGGTGACGCCGTCTACGAGCCCCCACTCGTCCGCTGTCCGTATTTCGTCTATGTTCGCGGTATCTATAAAGAACTTCATGGAAAACTCCCCTTGACTAAATTTTTGTCCTGTGCGAATATTTTCGTTTGCAGGCGTAAGCCGTCGATTTCAGGTTGGTTTTCAGACGTCGTCTATCCGGCTGGCCTTTAATACAGAATAATAGCCTGAAATAATCATAATTTCAAGGTTTAAAAAACGGCCTTCACGGGGGCAAACCCCCGCGAGGGGTCTCCTTGCCGAAGTGGCGGAATTGGTAGACGCGCTAGATTCAGGTTCTAGTGGGTGAAAGCCTGTGGGGGTTCGAGTCCCCCCTTCGGCACCAAAATAAAAAAGGGTATGGTTACCCTTGACCCTTTTATAGATTGAAGAGGACTCGAACAGCGGTCCGAGCGCCGAGTAAGCGAGGATGAGGCCTTGCGGGAGCAGGGCCGGAAGCGAGGGCGCCCGGGTCGGGCGAAGATGCGGGCGCATCGAGCAGAGACCTCGAGTCCCCCCTTCGGCACCATTTTTTTGTTGGAAATCCTTTCCATCTGCCTGACGCTCCCCCTCAATGGGGTCTTTTAAATGGTTTTTAAGTCTCCCGTATGAAAGAACTCAAAGTCAGGCTCCTTGTAATCATCCCGGCGTTCAACGAAGAGGCCGCCATTGGCGGGGTCGTCGCCTCTGTGAGGAGGCATGCGCCCGAGGCCGATATAGTCGTCGTTAACGACGGCTCAGCGGACGCTACCGCCGACGTCGCGGGGAGGGCCGGGGCGACCGTGCTTAACCACCTCTACAACATGGGCATCGGCGCCACCATGCAGACCGGATACAAGTACGCGAGCAGGGCGGGCTACGACGTCGCGGTACAGGTCGACGGCGACGGCCAGCACCCGGCGGAATCCATACGCTTCCTCGTGGGTACCCTTATGAAGAACAGGGCGGATCTCGTCGTCGGGTCGAGGTTCCTGGGCGAAGGCGACTACAAGCCGTCGCTTGCGCGCTCCACGGGCATGGCGATATTCTCAAAGGTCGTCTCAGCGGTCATAAAGGTGAAGGTCACTGATACCACCTCGGGGTTCAGGGCCGCCGGAAAAAGGTGCATCGATTTTTTCAGCTCCAGGTACCCTGACGACTACCCGGAGGTGGAGTCGCTCGTGTTGCTTCACAAAAAGGGTTTTAGTATAATAGAGGTCCCGGTGACCATGTCGGAGAGGGCCTCGGGGCGGTCTTCGATAACGCCGGTCAAGTCCGTCTATTACATGGTGAAGGTCCTCCTCGCCATATTCGTAGATCTCCTGAAAAGGGTGTAAGAGGGGATGCCCGGATGTACTACCTTCAGATATTCTCGATAATCGGTTCGCTTGCCCTCTTCGCGATAGTCATAGACTTTATCAGGAGGGGCCTCCTGAAAGAGAAGTACTCTGTCCTATGGCTCGCCTCGGCCGTCGTCATAATGGCGCTCTCCGTCAAAAAGGAGCTCCTTGATTCCATCGCGGGTTGGCTCGGCATCGCTTATCCCCCGTCGCTACTCTTCCTCGTCGCGTTCATATTCGTCCTCCTCATAACGCTCCACTTTTCCGTCGTCATCTCGCTCCTCCATGAGAAGAATAAGGCGATAGCGCAGGAGCTCGCGCTCATGAAGAACGCCCTCAAGGAGGCGGGGATAGACGTGCCGGGAAAGGCGCGGGGAGAAGTCAAGAAGTGATCGCGAGGTTCTTTTCGCTCCGTAGGTTCCATCTCATCGCCGCGCTCATCATCGCGGCCTCCATCCTTGTCGTCTACTCGAACTCGTTCAACGCCGCCTTTCAGTACGACGACAACCCCCAGATAGTCGATAACGACTCCCTTAAAGACCTCAAAAACATACCGGCGCTTTTGAAGGGCCCGAGGGGCATAACGCTGGCCACCTTCGCGATAAACTACGCCATCGGCGGTACGGACGTCTTCGGCTACCACGTCGTCAACACCGCCATACATATACTGGCCTCCATCGCCGTATACTTTTTTGTCTTTCAGACGATACTCCTCGTCAAGGGGTGCGAGACGGCGTCCAGAAGGGTAGGCTTCTTCTCGGCGATGATATTCGCGCTCCACCCGGTGCAGACGCAGGCTGTCACATACATAGTCCAGAGGATGGAGGCTCTCTCCGCCCTTTTCTATCTGCTTGCCCTTATCTTTTTCATAAGGGGGGCGAAGGCCACGACATCTGGAGGAAGGTGGGTCAGCTACACGCTTGTCGCCGTCTCGTTCATTCTGGGCTTCTACTCCAAGGAGTCGGCCTTCACGCTCCCGGCGGTGATCCTGCTCTATGACTTCTGTTTCCTCGCAAAGGGGAGGTTATCGGGGATGTTGGGGAGGTGGCCGGTCTACGCCGTGCTCGCCGCGCTCTTCATTTTCTTTGCCGTGAACACGATTATGCCGCTCGGAGGTTTCGGGGACTTAAGTTCTGAGTCGGCCGTCAACGAGGTGAGCGAGAGCGCGGTCAAAGGGGCCGCGCCGATAGTTACCCCGAAGGAGGCATCTGCCGGGTTCAAGGTGACTTACATAACGCCCAGGGAGTATCTCTTCACCCAGTTCAACGTGCACCTTTACTATATGGCGCTCCTTGCGGTCCCGATGTATCAGAACCTAGACTATGACATACCGAGGGCAGAGGGGCTCTTTACCGCGCCTCAGGTGAACCCCGGTACAAAACTCCTCATCCCCATGCCCCCGCCGATTGTGTCGCTCGTGATACTCGCGGCCGTAGTCGGCATAGCCCTGTACCTCATCAGGAGGACGCAGTCGAACCCTTCTTCACTCTGGCGCGCCATCGGTTTTTTCGCACTCTGGAACTTCATAATACTCTCGCCGACGTCGAGCTTCATACCGATTATAGACGTCATCTACGAGCACAGGCTTTATCTCCCGTCGTTAGGGTTTTTCGTCGCATTCGTGCTCATCGCGGACCGGCTCCTCGGCAAGAGGGCCGGGGTCCTTCGACGCGCCGTAAAATAGCGATCGCCTTTTGCCCGCCTTGCCTCCACCCGGCAGTCCCTTTGGCCCTCCTTTAATAAAGGCTTAATCTACGCGCAAGTAAAATGGCTCAAGTGCAATACATCCTTGTCAGAAGGGGAGCCATGAGAAAGCACGGTATATACCTGGTCTGCACCCTTATAGCAGGGTTCCTGGCCTACACCGTTTTAAATAATTACGCCTCGATAAACCCGCTCCAGTGGGCGCTCCTCGTAGTGATACTCGTCATCTCGCACGGGCTTTACTCGCTCCTCGGGAGAGGGGCCTTCAAGACCGATGCCCGTAAGCACCTCGCCATAGCCCTCGTCTACGGGGCCGCGGCCGCCTCGGTCTTCTATCCGACCGCAAACAGCATATTCAGGGGCGACGACTGGCTCATCCTCATGCTCTTCAACTCCATAGACGGGTTTTCGCTAAAGACGCTTAAGGACATCTCGTTCTTCGAGATGTTCGGCCACATAAGGTTCCAGCCGCTCGCGCATCTCCTTATATTCGTCAGATACCTCGCGTTCGGCAACAACATCCTTCTCTACCATATCCTCAACATCGCGCTCCACGTCTCGGCCGCCTTTCTCGTATTCCTGGTCCTGAAGGCGTTCCTCAAGGACACGCAGTTCCCATTCATCTTCGGGCTCCTCTTCATAACGCTCCCGAGCCAGTTCGACACCGTTGCCTGGACCTACCACATATACATAATACTCGGCACCATGCTCGCGTTGTCCACCATATTCCTCATATACAGGTACGTCGAGACCGAGAGGACGCCCTACATGCTCCTTGCGGTCCTCTTCGCCCTCATATCCGTCCTCTTATATGAGCCCGCGTTTCTCGCGCCTGCTTCGGTCCTCTTTATAGCGGTCGGGCTTTACGCGGGAAGGGGAAAGGCGCTCCCCAGGAGGAACCTTGCGATAATCGCCGTCCTCGTGCTCGCGACATACGCATTTTACCTGGGGATTACCGCGTGGGGGTTCTCGGTCACGAGTCCGAGGCACAAGATGAGCCTCGGCATAATGGCGACCACGACTATGGCGCTGAATGCCCTGAAGGTCATGGCAGTGAACGTCTGGGAGTCTTTTTTCGTTAAAAACATCGGGGTCTCCCCATACGTCCAGATAAAGGATATCGTCTACGTCAAGCTCCCGGAGCTCTTCTACGCCGACGCGGCGGCTATCGTCAAGCTCTCCCTCGCGCTCTTTCTCACGTCTCTCTCGAGGATAGCCAGGACGCACAGGTACGTGTTCTTTACGCTCCTCGCGGTCGCGATATCCTACATCTTCATAATATCGATCGGCAGGCTCGTGACTAACGAGCTCGCTTACGTCCCAACGCAATCGAGGTACCAGTACTTCCCGAACGCCATGCTCGTCATAGCCGCGGCCATGCTCCTTTGGCCCAAGTACCAGGCGGGCAGGTGGAGGGCGGTCATAACGACGATCCTCTTCGCATTCTTCTTCTGGAACTCTCAGAACTCTTTATACGCCAATAACCAGGTCGCGGGCGCCATGGAGCCGCTCGACGGGCATTACCAGAAGGTGAAGGGGTTCCTCTCGACGAACCTCGGGGCGAGGCTCTTTATCGATTTCACCCCTGACACCAAAGGCAGTTTCGAAATGGGCTCGGACATGGCGCTCGACTACCTCTTCAAGGGGAGGGTTACGAAGTTCCTCGGCGCCGCGACCCACGTATACGACGGCTCGGTCTTTACGGAGAACGCCGCATACTTCGGGGCCGCGGACAAATACCTGAACGACTTTACCGTAAAATGGTTCTTAGTGAGGGACAAGAACCGTGATATAAAGTCCGACATAAGTATTATCGGGTCTGAGTCCGTCTATCCACGCATATCGATCGCCCCGGGCAACGCCGTAAAACTTGAGATCAAGGACGCCTCCACCGGCGCGACAGGCGTATTCCTCCTGCATTACCCGGCCCCGCCGGAGAACATCACCAGGACCTGGATAGGCGCGGAGATCTCCGTCCAGAAGAAAGACGACGAGGTGACGCTCTCATTCAACGGCATGCCTTACGACAAAGTCACCCTTCAATCGACCTACATCGGCTGGTCGATGGACGGGATCGACCTCCTCGGAGGCTATTACCGGGGCGCCGCCGAGTCGATCTACGTGAATAACCTCCATTTTCACGCCGATACCGCCGAGAGTGATCTTGACCTCTAACGCGGTAAGCCCTGCCCTGCCCCCGGCATCCAGGGGGATAATCACAGCCCGCCCGCTACTGTTACAATTGTTATAAAATTGCTATTGACTTACCCTGCCTAACTATATTAGACTGGCACCAAAATAGTCGTGAGGGCTATAAGGCCATGAAGGCACAAGCTACCCCAGCATCCAAGGAAAACAACAAGGTCCTGATAGCAGAAGACAACCCCAAGACTCGGCTTTTCCTCAAAAATCAGCTGGAGCTCCTGGGTTATGAGGTCATCTGCGCCGTCTCCAACGGTCAGGCCGCGGTAGATAAGGTCGCAGAGTTGAACCCCAACCTCGTCATCATGGACGTCAAGATGCCGGAGATGGACGGCATTGACGCGGCAAGGGCGATAACCGCAAGGGGGCCCGTGCCGATCATCCTCATTACAGGCCTCTCATCCGACGAGATCGCGATAAAGGCCATAGAGGCCGGCGTCTTCGCGTATCTTGTCAAACCCGTCACCAAGAAACAGCTTGAGCCGGCCATAAAGCTCGCGATGGCTAGGTACAGTGAGTTCAAGTCCCTGAAGGTTGAGGTCGACGACCTAAAGGACGCCATAGAGACGAGAAAACTCGTCGAGCGCGCAAAAGGCATCCTCATGAAGAGGTGCAATATCTCCGAGGAGGAGGCGTTCAAGCTCCTGCAGTCCCACTCCCAGAAAGAGAACAAGAAGATGCGCGAGATCGCGGACAATATAATAACCGCCTCCAAGCTCATCTGACCCCGGCCCCTAAGGTGGCTCGGCGATATCAACTTTTTACCCGCACACACGCCTTTTCGTTCCCCTTGACTAATCAGAGCGGTACTGTTATTTTAAAATAGTCCGGGGGCGCATTAAACCCACGGACCTTATACGCGAGGGGAGTCCGAACGGACTGAGAGTCTTCATAACGAAGAGACCCTAACGACCTGATCTGGGTAATGCCAGCGTAGGGAAGCGGCGGAAGTCTTTTTTTAAATGCGAGGCATTCGCGCCAGAGCCGCCCCTGTGGGCGGCTCTTTTATTTTTATGGATATGAACGATATAATAGTAGATACCCGACAGATAGAGGAGCTCCTCGAAGGGGGCGCAAAGGCCTCGCGCGAGGATATCGCCCTGATATTAGAGAGGGCCGCCCTCGGGAAAGGGACATCCCTTGAGGACGCCGCCGCCCTTTTGTCCATTAAGGACGAGGAGGCGCTCTCGGCGCTCCTTAAGAAGGCCGGAGATGTCAAGGACAAGGTCTTCGGCAAGAGGGTAGTCCTCTTCGCGCCGCTCTATCTCTCCAACTTCTGCACGAACGGGTGCGTATACTGCGGCTTTCGTAGCGCCAACCGCTCTGTCGAGAGAAAGGCGCTTACGCCGGAAGAGGCCGTCATCGACGCAAAGGCCCTTGAGGCGATGGGTTTTAAAAGGGTGCTCCTCGTAACAGGCGAGGACCCGAGGTACGGCGTCGATTACATAGCCTCCTGCGTAGAGGCCATATACGCGAATACCGGCATGAGGATAGTCCATGTGAACGCGCCTCCGATGGATATTGCGTCCTTGAGGCGCCTTAAGGACGCCGGGGCCGGGGTCTACCAGTCCTTCCAGGAGACATACCACAGACCGACGTACGAAAAGGTACACCCGCACGGGAACAAGAAGGACTACGACTTTAGAATAAAGGTCATGGACAGGGCGATAGAGGCCGGGTTCGAGGACGTGGGCATAGGCCCGCTCCTCGGACTCTATGACCACAGGTTCGACTGCCTCGCAACGATCGCGCATTCCAAGCACCTTTTTGAAAGGTTCGGCGCGCACGCGCACACGGTCTCGATCCCGAGGCTCCGCCCGGCTGAATCTGGCTTAAAGGATGTGCCACACCCGGTTTCCGACCTTGAGCTTAAGAAGATCGTCGCGGTCTTCCGGCTCGCCATACCGAGCGCGGGTGTCGTGGTATCCACAAGGGAGGGGGCGGCCTTAAGGAGCGAACTGCTCCACATCGGCGCGACCCAGTTGTCAGCCGCGTCCAGAACGAACCCCGGAGGCTACGCCCAGGGGAAGTCCCTTGAGCAGTTTTCGACGAACGACCAGAGGTCCTTGCCTGAGGTGATGTCATCCGTCGTCGCCGAGGGCTTTATCCCGAGCCTATGCACCACCTGCTACCGGGTGGGGAGGACCGGCGCGGAGTTCACGAGAAAGACCGTCGCCGGAGAGATGGAAAAGTTCTGCCAGGCGAACGCGCTCCTTACCCTCAAGGAATACATAGAGGACTACGCGGAGAACGGCCTTCGTGAGGAGCTTGGACACACAATAGAAGACGGCCTCGGGGAGATAAAAGACCCTTCGATAAAAAAGGCGCTGGAAGACAGATTGAAAGAAATCGAAGAGGGCAAGAGGGACATCTACTTCTGATGAGAGTAAGGGTGAACGGAGAAGAGAGGGAAGCTCAAAATGGCTCGACGCTAAAGGCCCTGCTGGATGGACTGAACATCAGGCCCGAGTCCATAGCCGTCGAGGTCAACCGCGAGATAGTCCCCAAAAGGACCTGGGAGAACGCGGTCCTGAAAGATGGCGATGTAATAGAAATAGTGAGGATGACCGGCGGGGGGTAGGCGCCGTCATAATTATCCAAAGTCAGCGGCTTACAAGGAGCGGTCATGGAAGATGTTTTGAGAATAGGAAAGAGGACCTTTTGCTCCCGTCTTATGGTAGGGACCGGTAAATATCCGTCGAACGAGATAATGAAGGCGGCGCTCGATGCCTCCGGGGCCGAGGTCGTGACGGTCGCGGTTCGGAGGGTGAACCTCGACAGGAACAAGGAATCCCTCCTCAACCACATAGACCTCAAAAAATACACGCTCCTCCCGAACACCGCCGGTTGCTACACGGCCGAGGAGGCCATAAGGACCGCGCGCCTTGCGCGTGAGGCGCTTGATACCGATTTTCTGAAGCTTGAGGTATTGGGCGACGAGAAGACTTTGTTCCCGGATAACGAGGCCTTGCTCGAAGCCGCGAAGGTCCTCGTAAAGGAAGGCTTCACAATCCTCCCGTACACGAACGACGACCCGATAATGGCGAGGAAGCTCGAAGACATCGGGTGCGCGGCTGTGATGCCGCTCGCCGCGCCCATTGGTTCGGGGCTTGGCATAAGGAACCCGCACAACTTAAGGATAATCCTTGAGACTATAAAGGTCCCGGTCATCGTGGACGCCGGTGTCGGCACGGCCTCTGACGCGGCCATCGCAATGGAGCTTGGTTGCCACGGTCTCCTCATGAACACGGGCATAGCCGGCGCAAAGGACCCTGTCTCCATGGCAAAGGCGATGCGGCTGGCTACTGACGCAGGAAGGTTGGCGTATCTCTCAGGCAGGATCCCTAAAAAGCTCTACGCCACCGCCTCAAGCCCGACAACGGGACTCATAGAATAGGAGCGAAATAATTGCACCCCATCCTTTTCAGGTTCGGCCCCATAGAGATACGCTTCTACGGCCTCATGTACGTCGTCGCGATACTCGTTGCGAACTGGCTTATAAGGAAAGAGGTGAGGAGAAAGTCGATAGCCCTCACAGACGACGATGTGATGAACTTCATCATCTGGACGGTAGTAGGGGGGGTCCTCGGCGCGCGCTTCTATTATGTAATATTCAACCTCGACTACTACCTCTCGAACCTTGTCGAGATACCGGCGGTCTGGCACGGCGGGCTCGCCATACACGGCGGCATGATCGGCGGCATATTCGCGGCTTGGCTCTATCTTAAGAGAAAAGGCGTCGCATTCTGGGGCATGGCCGATTGCGTCGCCCCGGCGCTCATTTTAGGGCAGGCCTTCGGCAGGTTCGGTAACTTCATGAACGGGGACGCGCACGGCAGGCCCACGGACATGCCCTGGGGCATAGTATTCCCGCCGGAATCCATCGCCGGGTCTGAATTTCCGGGCATCCCGCTCCACCCGACGATGCTCTATGAGCTCGTAATAAATTTCGGCATATTCCTCCTTCTCTGGCTTTACTTGAAGAAAGAGGAGCGTAAGGACGGCTTCATCTTCGCCTCCTACATCGCGCTCTATTCAATGGGGAGGTTCGTAGTAGAGCACTTCCGGGCCGACTCCCTCATGGCAGGCCCGATAAAGGCCGCGCAGATAGTCAGCCTCGCTATCGCGGCTGTCGCGCTCATAATAATATTCACCAAACGGCTTTGGGAAGGTGAGCAACGGAGGGCGAATGCCAGGCGTCGGTGAGAGGCTTTACCTCATCACCGACGGGTCAGCCAAAAGGGACTTATCCGGCTTTCTTGAGAAGATAGACGCGGCTCTCGCCGGCGGGGCAAGGCTCATCCAGCTAAGGGAAAAAGCACTCTCGGCAAAAGACCTTCTCAAGCTCGCAAAGATTATTAAGGCAAAGGCCGAGACATTCGGTGCGCGCCTTCTTATAAACGACCGCGCCGACATAGCGTTGGCCGCAGGCGCTGACGGCGTACATATAACGGGCAACGGATATGCGCCTTTTGAGGCCCGGAAAATACTCGGGGATACGGCCCTGATAGGCGTCTCCACGCACTCTATCGTCGAGGCCCGAAGGGCCGAAGAAGAAGGCGCGGACTTCGTCACATTCGGCCCCGTGTATTTCACCCGGTTAAAGGCCGCGTACGGAGAGCCGCTCGGCATAGAAAAGCTCCGCGAGACGGCAACCCTCGTAACAATCCCCGTCTTCGCGCTCGGGGGCATAACGACGAAAAGGGTAGTAGAGGCCGTATCAAACGGGGCCTCAGGTGTCGCCGTCATCTCGGCGGTCTTCGGAAGCGGCGATATTAAAAAAAGTGTAGAGGGCCTTCTTTCAGAGCTCGACCACCAAACATTCAGACGAGGGGGCAAAGATGACCCAGCTTGATCAGGCCCGGAAGGGCGTTATAACAGAGGAGATGAAGAGGGCCGCCCTCTCCGAAGGAGTGGAACCCGAATACATACGGGCTTCGATAGAAGAGGGGACCGTAATAATCACGAAAAACAGGCTCCACAGGACTATCGAAGGGCTTGCCGTCGGCAAGGGTTTGAGGACCAAGGTCAACGCGAACATCGGCTCGTCCCAGGACCGCGTGGATATAGAAGAAGAGCTCAAGAAACTCCGCGCCGCGGTCGAGGCCGGGGCTGACGCCGTCATGGACCTATCGACCGGAGGCGACGTAAACGCCATAAGGAAGGCGGTGCTGGAGGAGTCCCCGGTCCCCATCGGGACCGTCCCCATCTATCAGGCCGCGTTGGAGGCCAAAAAAAAGAAGAAGTCGTTCGTCGAGATCGAAGGCGAGGAGATATTCGACGTCATAGAACAGCAGGCCGAGGAGGGCGTCGACTTCGTCACCGTCCACTGTGGCGTGACTATGAATTCCGTCGAGCGGATAAAGAGGGAAGGGCGCATCATGGGGATAGTGAGCAGGGGAGGGGCCTTGACAGCCGAGTGGATGAAGTTCCGCCGGAGAGAAAACCCGCTTTTCGAGGACTACCCGAGGCTCATAAAAATTGCGAAAAAATACGACATGGTCTTGAGCCTCGGCGACGGGCTACGCCCCGGGTGTCTGGCCGACGCGACAGACAGGGGGCAGATAGAGGAGCTTGTGACGCTCGGAGAGCTCGCCAAAATGGCCTTTGACGAGGGCGTGCAGGTGATGATAGAGGGGCCCGGCCACATGCCGATGGACCAGATAGAGGCGAATATCCTTCTCCAGAAAAGGCTATGCAACGGCGCCCCGTTCTATGTCCTCGGGCCGCTTGTCACCGACATAGCCCCGGGTTACGACCACATCACCTCAGCCATAGGCGGGGCCATAGCGGCCTCTGCCGGCGCGGATTTTCTCTGCTACGTCACGCCGAGCGAGCACTTAAGATTACCGACGATCGAGGACGTCCGCGAGGGCGTCATCGCTTCCCGCATCGCGGCCCACGCAGGCGACATCTCCAAGCGCGCGAAGGGCGCGCTCGCCCAAGACATAAAGCTCGCCAAGGCGAGAAAGGCCCTTAACTGGGACGAGCAGATAAGGCTCTCGATAGACCCGAAGAAGGCGAGGGCCCTTCGGGAGACGTCCCCGCCCGAGGACGCCGACGTTTGCACCATGTGCGGGTCGCTTTGCGCGATCAAGATAACCTGCGAGTAGGTCGCTCTGCGCTCGGTCGTTTTATATCGGGCATGGAAAGGGCTAAACTAAAAAAGGCGAGACATTTTTGTCCCGCCTTTGCCGGCGTGTCCGCACGAGCGTTTCAGGTTTTTTGCTTTTTGCGCCCTGCCGGGCTTTTTTCGGGATAGGGGTTCTCGCTACGCCCTCCCCCTCCCCGCTCGGCGCGGCGCTAGAGTTTTTCGGAAGCTATTGAGGTAAGGTTAATAAATCGCTTCGATGCGGACTTTGCCTGTTCGGCGAGGACCACGCGCTCGCCCCTTGCGCGCTCATTTCCCAAAGGTCGCTCATCCTATCCCTGCTTTGTTTTTAAAAGACAAAGGCACGTAAGGCTCGCGTGCCGCCCCTCATTCGATATGGAGCGTCAGAACACAGCACGTATAAGCGCGACGAAGTCGAGGAGGGAGGCGTATCTGTTGTACGCCGCAGAGACGAGGAGTAACTCAGGTATGTTTAGTTTGCGCTCTGTGAGGAACGCTCATCTCGCCCCCACCTGATTTCGTTTTTCCAAAACGGTTTACGTCTCCGCCACCCTCACGCAGTTCTTCCCGCTCCACTTCGCCTTGTAGAGCGCGTCGTCGGCGTAGTTGACGAGGTCCCCGGAGTTCATCGCGCCCTTCTGCGGGTATGCGGCGACGCCGATGGAGACGGTTATCTTGTTGGATACCAGCCCGGCATAGGCGTGGGACTCGACAATTTCCCGGAGCCTCTCGGCCTCGTCGACAGCGCCTTTAAGGAGCGTGTGCGGGAGTATCACCGCGAACTCCTCGCCTCCGTAACGCGCGACGATGTCGGTCTTCCTGACGCCGCGCTTCACCATCGCGGCTATCTCCCGGAGCACTACGTCTCCGACCCTGTGGCCGTATGTATCGTTTACCTGCTTGAAGTTGTCGATGTCGAGCATGATGAGGGATAGCGGCGTTTCGTACCGGACGGCCCTCTCGAACTCCTCTTCGAGCCTCGAGTAGAAGAAGTTGTGGTTGTAGAGCGAGGTGAGCTGGTCCTTTAAGGCGATCTCTCTCAGGTACTCCTTCTCCTTCGTCACCTTCTCGAAGAGCCTAGCGTTCCGGAGCGCGTGGAAGGACGAGTTCGCGACTATCCGGCAGAAGTCTATCTCCTTCCGGGAAAAACCGTTCTCCTTCTTGCGGGTCCGGAGGAACAGGGTGCCGAGGACCTCGTCGTTGAATACGATCGGGACGATGAGTATGGACATGTCCTTAAGGTCGGCTATCCTGTTCTTGACCCCGGCCATGAGCGGGTGGTTTATGACGTCGTCGAGCGCGAGCGGGGCCTTGGTGCTTATCACCTCTTTTATCTCGGGGTACTTGGAGAGGTCGAGCTTTAATTCCCGCACGGCCGGGTCCTCGTGCGTGGCGAGCACGTACCCCTCGTCGTCCTTGACTATGAGGACTATCGAGCACCGGACCGCTTCTGTTACCCCCGCGACCTTGCTGACTATGATGTTAAGCACCTCGGAGGGGTCGAGGGTAGCCGACATCGCGCCCGTGATGGCGAGGATGGTCTCGAGGTTCCTCTTGTCCTCCGCTATTTCCCTGTAAAACTCGTTTATCCGGAGCTGGGCCCGTATCCTCGCGACGAGCTCGGGTTCGCTTATAGGCTTAACGATGAAGTCGTCGGCGCCGCTTGAGAGCGAGCTGACGATGGATTTTTCGTCGCTCTTCATCGAGACGACTATGACCGACGGCCTCGACGGGAGGTCCATGGACCGGAGCTCCTTCAACACCCCGATGCCGTCGAGGCCCGGCATGACGAGGTCGAGGAGGATGACCGAAGGCTGCCAAACGGCGATTGTTTTGAGCCCCTCAGTACCGTCTGAGGCGTACCTCGTCTCGTACCCGTTCGAGTGGAGGATGTCTTCGAGTATGGCCTTGTTGGTAAGGTCGTCGTCTATGATGAGGACCTTGTTCGCCTGGTCCGTCCTCTGTCTTAAGTCGGTTCCCATTTTCGTTCCCGCCGGCGCATGTGTCGAGCTCAAAAACCTTGACAAATCCCCGGCCTTGTCTTATTTTAGACTATTAACCCGCTTCAGGCCGGCGTAGCTCAGGGGTAGAGCAACTGATTCGTAATCAGTAGGTCGGGGGTTCGATTCCCCCCGCCGGCTCCATCGATTCAAGGGGGCAAGTGGGGCGCGGGGAGACTTTCAGATAGGCCCGTCCTGAACAGCCCCTTTTCCTCTGCCCATCCCAATTTTGTAAACCATCAACCCCCTCTTTTCAGGGGGCATACCCGATCCAGATATCACTACATCGCCAAAATAGTCAAGAACCTTAAGTACAAGAACGTGAAAAAATGAACCGGAGACGGATTTCTACAAGAGGGTCTAAATCCCCGGTTTAAATCCCTCCCCGGGACCATTTAATTCTGCGGGTTATCTATGAGCCCGATGAGCGCGTCCGCAGGCGCGTAACCCGGCAGTAACCTGCCGTCCGGCATAATGAGCGCCGGGGTGCCCCTTATGCCGAGCTCGTCGGCGAGTTTTATGTTGTTGTCGATCTCTTTGGTCTCGCACTCGGCCTTGGGGAGTTTTTTCCCGGTAAAGGCGTCGTCGAGGAGCCTGGCGGACTTCGAGCAGACTATCGACTTGCTCTTCTCATAGGCGCCGGGGTGTATGGCGAGCGGGAACATCTTTATGAAAAAGGCGATGTCCTTCCTCGTAGCCGTTATCTTCTTTATCTCCTCGTGGAGTCTGGCGCAGTATGGGCAGTCCGGGTCGTCGAAGACTATGACCTTTTTCTCGGCCTTGGGGTTGCCGACGACGACCGCGCCTTCAAGCGGTATTTTTTTAAGGTCGACCTTTGAGAGCGGCTTCGATTCCCCGAGCTGTTCCAGCGGCGTGAACTTCATCCCCTCTATGAGGTGCTTCTTCGCAAAATCCATGTAGACGATGAAGGTCTTGTCCCCCTGCGCTATCTCGACCTCCCATATCCCCTTTACGGGGCTCGTCCTTATGTCTTTTACCTGGGCCTTGAACTTGTCGGTTTTAAGGAGCTTGCCCGCCTCTTCCTTTGTTATCGTGTGGCAGTCCGTGCATTTGCCGCCGCAACCCGGCCCCTGGAAGGCCGGGACGACCGTCGCCGAAGCGATCAGCATCATTGAGGCAAGTGCTAAAGGCGCCGCCAGTCTCTTGATAGTCATTTAGTCTCCTGTCTTGTGTCCATCTGCCCTCAACGGGGTCTTGAAACAGGCCTTGGGGCCCTGAAAATCACTTAAGCCCGAGCACATCCTGCATGTCATAGAGGCCGTTCTCTCTGGACGAGACCCATATCGCGGCCTTTACCGCGCCCTCGGCGAAGGTCGCCCTTGAAGACGCCTTGTGCGTGATCTCGAGCCTCTCTCCGGTGCATCCGAAAATGACCGTGTGGTCGCCGACGATGTCCCCGGCCCGTATTGTCTGTATGCCAATCTCCTCGGGTCGCCGCTCGCCGATGATGCCCTTTCTCTCGTAGACCGCGACCTTCTCGAGGTCCCTTTCAAGCGTCGAGGCGATGACCTCGGCTATCCTCAAGGCTGTCCCTGAGGGTGCGTCTTTTTTAAGCCTGTGGTGCGCCTCTATTATCTCTATATCGTACTCATGCCCGATGACGCGCGCGGCGTCGGCGACGAGCTTAAGGAGCAGGTTCACGCCGATGGACATGTTCGGCGCCATGACTATCCGCCCGTTTTTCGCGAGCTCCTTTATCTCTTCCCGCTGGTGGAGGGAAAAGCCGGTCGTGCCTATGACGAGGGCCTTCTTTGACGCGATTGCGTCCTCGACGGTCTGCATGGTGGCTTCAGGAGTGGAAAAATCGATTATCGCGTCGGCCTTTTTAAAGGCCCGGGCCTTGTCGCTCGTGACCTTTACCCCGGTCTTCTCGATCCACGCGAGTTCCCCCGCGTCTTTGCCGAGGGCCGGCGAGTCTTCGCGTTCGAGCGCGCCGGCGAGCTCTGTTGCGGGGTTCCGGATAATCGCGGCTATTATCGCGGCCCCCATCCTCCCGGCCGCGCCTGTGACGGCGATCCTTATCATATAGAGCTCCTCTGGTTCCCGATGCCGTAGGCCTTGAGGGTGCTGACGAGCTTCTCCCTTGCCCCTTCGGACATCCTGGTGAGCGGGAGCCTGAACTCTTCCTGCAGAAGGCCCATTATCGCGAGCGCGGTCTTTACGGGTATCGGGTTCGTCTCCAGGAACATCGCCCTGTGCAGGGCCTGGAGTCTGTAGTGGAGCGCCTTCGCCTCATCCACGTCGCCGGTAAGGAACGAGTTCGCCATGCGGGACATCTCCTTCGGAGCGACGTTCGAGGTGACGGATATTACACCGTGTCCGCCGATGGCAAGGAGCGGCAAGGTAGTGAAGTCGTCGCCGGAAAGGACTATGAAGCCCTTTCTTGAGAACTCTATCACGTCGCTCACCTGCTGGAGGTTCCCGGTAGCCTCTTTAATGCCTACGATGTTGCCGATTTCGGAAAGCCTCGCGACGGTCTCGGGGAGCATGTTCACCGAGGTCCTCCCGGGCACGTTGTAGAGGATCACGGGGATGTCGACCTCTTCGGCTATCTTCCGGTAGTGCTCATATAACCCCTGCTGGGTCGGCTTGTTGTAGTATGGGGTTATGAGGAGCGCCGCGTCGGCCCCGGCCTTTTTCGCGTGCTTCGTAAGGAGTATCGTCTCCGCGGTCGAGTTAGACCCTGTCCCCGCTATTACCGGGACCCTTCCTGCCGCGGCCTCTATGGTGAGCTCTATTACCCTGTCGTGCTCGTCATACGAGAGGGTAGCGGACTCGCCGGTCGTGCCGCACGGCACGAGCCCGTTCGTCCCGTTCGTGATCTGGAACTCGATCGTCCTTCTATGCGCGCCTTCGTCTACCTCTCCGTCCCTGAATGGGGTAACGAGCGCGGTTATGGAACCCTTGAACATCTTTTTCTCCTAAGCAACCTGGACAAGTCCCTGGTTTATTAAAATCCGTTAGACCTCGGCCGTACCCTTGAAGACCTCGGTAGCGGGGCCGGTCATGTAGACGCGGTTGTCCCTCGCCCACTCTATCTTTAGTATGCCGCCTTTAAGCTCGATTGCGACCTTTCTCCCGGCGAGCCCTTTAAGCGACGCCGCCACAGCCGAGGCCGAGGCCCCTGTGCCGCAGGCGAGCGTTTCTCCGGCGCCCCTCTCCCAGACGCGCATCTTGAGCCTCCGGGGGGTCACAACCTCTATGAACTCGACGTTCGTCTTCTTCGGGAAAAGGGAGTGGGTCTCGATATGGGGCCCGTACTTCCCGACCGGAAAATCGTCGACGTCGTCTACGAATATTACGCAGTGGGGGTTGCCCATCGATACGCATGTAATGTCAAAGGGCCTGCCTTCGACCTCAAGGGGGTAGTCTATCACCCTGCCTTCGAGCGTCGTGGGAATCTGCCTGCCGTCGAGTATCGGCTCGCCCATGTCCACCCTTACGAGCGCGCCTTCCTTTGCGGGCCGTATAATGCCTGCGAGCGTCTCTATCTCGAGGACCGGCTTTTTGGAGAGCCCCCTTGACCAGATGTAGGACGCGAGGCACCTTATGCCGTTGCCGCACATCTCGACCCTGCCGCCGTCGCTGTTGTAAATGTCCATGCGGAAGTCGGCCTTCTTCGACTTTTTAAGTATCAGCGCCTGGTCGAAGCCTATGCCGAAGCGCCTGTCAGAGAGTTTTCTTACGAGCCTGGAAGCCGCCGGCATCTCCTTTGCGCGCCAATCGAGGACGATGAAGTCGTTGCCGAGCCCGTGCATCTTGGTAAAGTCTATCCGCATCTACTCCACCTGGGAAATTTAATTATCCGGGAGCCCAGCTATCAGCTTGCGCCTGGAGGCCCGCCCCGGTATGTGACTTAAATCCGCTTCTTGCCTTTCATGAGCCTCTCGCCTCTTACGAGCCCTTCGAGCGTCTCCCTATCCCTTATAAGAAAGAAGTCTTTTCCGTCGACCATCACCTCAGCCGCCCTCGGCCTCGTGTTGTAGTTAGACGACATGGAAAACCCGTAGGCCCCGGCGCTCATGATTGCGAGAAAGTCGCCGGACTCCACCGCCGGGATTATCCTGTCCTTTGCGAGAAAATCGCCGGACTCGCATATCGGGCCCACGACGTCGGCGGTTATCTCCCTGGAGGTCGCCTTCACGGCCTTTATGGCGTGGTACGAGCCGTAGAGGCTGGGTCTGGCCAGGTCGTTCATCGCGGCGTCCACAATGACGAAGTTCTTCTCGGACCCTTTCTTCGTGTATATGACCTTTGTGGCGAGCACCCCGGCGTTGCCGACAATCGACCGGCCAGGCTCGAATATGAGCGTTACGCCGAGGCCCTTTGTAGCCTCAAGCACCGCCTCGCCGTATTTGGATGGTAGAGGAGGGGCCTCTGAGTCATAGGTGATGCCTAAGCCGCCGCCCATGTCGATGTACTTTATATCGAGACCCTCGCCCCTTAAGGTCTTAAGGAGGTCTTTGGTCTTTGCGAGCGCGTCCATGAAGGGCTCAATCTGCGTTATCTGGGAGCCTATGTGGCAGTCGATGCCCATCGGGATTACGTTTTTGAGATTATTCTTCGCGTTTATGTATTCCTTTAACGCCCCTGCCGTCTCTATCCCGAACTTGTTCTTTTTGAGTCCCGTCGAGATATACGGGTGTGTCTTGGGGTCGACGTTGGGGTTGACCCTTATCGCGAAAGAGGCCTTTTTCTTAAGCCGCCCGGCTATCGCGTTTATGGCAAGGAGCTCCTCAGGGGACTCCACGTTGAACATGAGGATATTCTTCTTTAAAGCGAATTCTATCTCGTCGGCGCGCTTTCCCACGCCTGAGAAGACTATCTTTTTCGGGTTTGCCCCGGCCTTCAGCGCCCTGAAGAGCTCGCCGCCGGAGACGATGTCGAAGCCGCTCCCCTCGTCGGCAAAGGCCTTCAAGACCGAGATGTTGGAGTTGGCCTTGATGGAATAGCAGATGAGGTGAGGGGCCTTGGCGAAGGCCTTGTCATACGCCTTGTAGTGCCTCTTAAGGGTCTTCAGGCTGTATACATAGACCGGGGTCCCGACCTTCGCGATTATCTTTTCGAACGGCACGCCCTCGGCGTGGAAGTTCTTGCCCTTATAACCGAAAAAATGCATAGATGCGAAACCCTCCGGTTGAGAATATTACCGCAAAATTCATGGCCCCGCCGTTTCCCAGGCAGGATTAAATATTTTAACACCAAAGGCGATTGTATAAAACGAAAAAAAGGAAGGCCCTGCCCCTCTTACTTACCGGACTCGGCCGGGGCCTCTTTCGCGGCCTCCGGGGGCTTCGGCGGCGCCTTTTTACCGCAGGCCGGAAGGATGATAGAGAGGCATATCAAAAGAAGGAGCGCTTTTCTCATTAACAGCACCCCTTTTCGACCTCGGCCTTTACAGCCTTGAGCCTCTTTTTAACGGTCTCTATTGCCGTGCCGCCGTAGACCTTCCGGGTGTTAAGGGAGCGCTCTATCGAGACGGCGTCTTTTATGTCAGCGTCGAAGAGCTTTGAGATGCCATGCCATTCGCTAAGGTCGAGGTCATCGAACGTGAGCCCCCTCGATATGCAGTACGCGACAGCCTGTCCGGCGGCGTGGTGCGCCTCCCTGAAAGGCAGACCCTTTTTGGCGAGGTAGTCGGCGACGTCCGTCGCGTTCAGGAACCCGGCTGAGGTGGCCTTGAACATGGTTTCTTTTTTTATGTTCATCGTACGGAGCATCGGGGGCCAGACTTGAAGGATGATCTTCAGCGTGTCGACGGTATCGAAGAGGGGCTCTTTGTCCTCCTGCATGTCTTTGTTATAGGCGAGCGGGAGCGCCTTCATAGTCGTAAGTATGGAGACGAGGTTGCCGTATACCCTGCCCGTCTTACCGCGTGAGAGCTCGGCGACGTCCGGGTTCTTCTTCTGCGGCATGATGGAAGAGCCTGTGGAGAAGGCGTCCGAGAGCTCAACGAAGCCGAACTCCTGCGACGACCATATTATGAGCTCTTCGGAGAGCCTGGATATATGCATCATGAGAATAGAGGCGGCAGAGAGGAACTCGACGATGAAGTCCCTGTCTGAGACCGCGTCCATGCTGTTCTCTGTCACGCGCGAAAACCCGAGCAAGCGCGCGGCGAGGCCTCTGTCCAGTCCGTAGGGGCTTCCGGCGAGCGCGCCTGAGCCGAGCGGCAGTTCATCGGCCCGCTCTATGCAGTCGAAGAGCCTCCCGGTGTCCCTCTTGAACATCTCGTAGTACGCAAGGAGGTGGTGCGCGAGCAACACGGGTTGCGCCCTCTGCAGGTGCGTGTAGCCCGGCATTATGCAGTCAGCGGACTTTTCCGCAATCTCGACGAGAGCGCTTTTAAGCTCGTGGAGGAGCGATACTATCGCGTAGGTCTCGTCCTTTAGGTACAACCTGATATCCAGCGCGACCTGGTCGTTCCTTGACCTACCGGTGTGGAGCTTTCCGCCGAGCGGGCCGATCTTGTCGGTCAGCCGCTTCTCCACCGCCATGTGGATGTCCTCAAGCTCAGCGCCGAAGGAGAATTGGCCTGTGTCTATTTCAGCCTCTACCTCTTTAAGGCCCTTTATGACCCTCCGGGCCTCCTTGTCGGTGAGTATCCCCGCTTTTTTCAATACCTCGGCATGTGCGATCGACCCGCGGATGTCGTGCCTGTAAAGACGCTTATCGAACGAGATAGAGGCGTTGAACTCGTCAACGAGCTTGTCAGTAACAGAGGAGAACCTTCCGGACCAAGGTTTTGCTTTCATGTATGATTTTCCCGAAAACGGATTTTTTAATGCGGACGCCCTAATCCAGCCCTTCAATTATAGCCGCGTACAATAACGGGACCATTATCTCGTGGTGGCCTGTGAGCCTGTAACCGGCGCCTCCGCCCATCGTCGGCCTCCTCACAACGTTCGTGAGCGGCCTGTAGTGCTGTATGAAGTCCATGTTCACGGTCGTGAACTTTTCGACCTTGTAGCCGAGGTTCCGGGTTAGCGTTATCGCCTTTAAAAAGACCTCCGGGAGTATCACGGCCGAGCCGATGTTCAGATAAACGCCTTCGGCGAGCGATGCGACGACGGATGAGAATATCTTAAAATCCACCATCGAGGCGAGGCCTGTGGCCGAGCCGTCCATGTCAGGGTGTATATGCAATATGTCGGTGCCGAGCGCGACATGGACGGTCACCGGCACATTGAGACGGGCGCCTGCTGCGAGTATGGATTTGTCCTTATGCGGGAAGCGCGAGCGCCAGATCATCTCGCCTACGGCGGCCCCGAGCCCCTTTTTCGCGCCCTTCCTGATGGCCCTGTTAAGGAGCCTACCAGTCTCTTCTGCCATGCCGAAGGAGCCGGTGCCAAGCTCAGCGTCGACGTCTTCTGAAGTGACGCCGGCAAAGGCGGTTTCGAAGTCGTGGACTACGCACGCGCCGTTCATGGCTACGGCGTCTACAACGCCCCGCTCCATAAGGTCTATGATAAGCGGCCCGAGTCCTACCTTTATTACATGCGCGCCCATGCCGAGCGCGACGGTCTTCTCGTCCCGCTTCGCCTTTACAATCGCCGAGGCGACCGCCTTTAAGTCCTTGGCCGCGAGTATATTCGGGAGGACGTCGAGGAACTCGCTTAAGGAAGCCCCCCTTTCGGGGACGCGGGCGAAGTCGCCGACCGAGACCTTGGACTTCCTTTCCCTTATCGAATAGGTCTTGAGGCCCTTTGACGAGATAGGCTTGAATTTTTTCCTGGATGGCATCTCTTGAGCTAAACCTTCTGGAAGAGCATGTGGTCTACAAGCTCGCAGATTATGTGGCAGATCGTGATGTGAGTCTCCTGTATCCTCGCGGTAGTCTTGGTGTCCACATTAAGGAGTATGTCGACCTTGTCCGCCATCGCCCCGCCGTTCTTGCCGGTCAAGCCGATAGTCTTTATCTTCATGGCCTTCGCGGCTTCCATTCCCTTCAATACATTCGCCGAGTTCCCGCTCGTTGATATCGCAAGGAGTACGTCGTTCTCTTTGCCGAGCGCCCGTATCTGCTTTGAGAAGACCTGGTCGAATGAATAGTCGTTCCCTATGGAGGTGAGGTCAGAGGTGTCGGTCGTGAGCGCGAGCGCGGGCAAAGGCGGCCTCTCTATCTCGAACCTGTTGACGAACTCCGCGGCTATGTGCTGGGAGTCCGCGGCAGAGCCGCCGTTGCCGATGAGCATGAGCTTTCCGCCCGACTTGAAAGACGAGACTATCGCCTCTGAGGCCTCGACGACGAGCGCCATGTTCTTTTTCGTGAAGAAACGCTCCTTAGCCTTCACGGAGTCCTTGAAGGATTTCTCTACAATCTTTTCCATCTCCATCCTCGTTACCCCTTCGGGATTTTTCTTTTATTTTGAGGCGTTGAGCGTTTCCCAAGAGGCCTTTAAAACCCGCAATCGATAATATCTTCTGCTGAAAAGTGTGTCAAGGGTTTTTGGAGCAAAGGAGGGGGGCTTAGACAAAAACGCCCGAGGGGAGAAGAGCCCCTCGGGCGAGCGGCTTAGAGTATCTACGGCTACTAAAAATTAGGGATTTTTTCTGAGGTCAAGGAAGGGCGGAAATAAAAAGCGGAGCATATATGAATAATATGTGAGCAGTTTTATTTACGCCCTGACGCAGAGATCAGGAAAAATAACAATTTTTAGAGGAACTTCCCGTCCTTCTGTATCGCCTTTCCGTCCAGGTAGAGCGCGCCGCCCTGCCGCAAGTCCTTTATCATGTCCCAGTGGATCGCCGAGGAGTTCTTGCCGCCGGCCTCTTCGTAAGACCTCCCGACCGCGAGGTGGACGGTGCCGCCGATCTTCTCGTCAAACAATATGTCCTTCGTGAACTTCTGTATCCCGTAGTTTACGCCGACGCCCAACTCCCCCAAAAACCGCGCCCCCTTGTCGGTATTAAGCATGGCTATGAGGAAGTCCTGGTTCTTATCAGCCCGGGCCTCGACTACCTTGCCCTTGCTGAACTTGAGCCGGATCCCCGTCACCTCCCGGCCCTGGTAAATGGCGGGCATCTCGTAGTAGACGTACCCTTCGGCGGAGTCCTCGACAGGGGATAAGAAGACCTCGCCGTCCGGCATGTTCCTCTCGCCGTAACAGGGTATCGCCTTCCTGCCCTTTATGGAAATCTTCAGGTCCGTGTCCTTGCCGACTATCCTCACCTCGCGCGCCTTGTCGAGCGCGGCCTTCAACTTCATCTCCTTCTGCCTTACCTTGTTCCAGTCGATGTTCGTGGCCCCGTACAGGAAGTCCTCGTACTCGGCAAGAGACATGTCCGCCTCCTGTGCGAGCCCGTTCGTGGGGAAATTAGTGAGTATCCACCTCTTATTGTTGACTATCTCCTCGCCTATCGGCCTTATCACCTTCGACCTTTCGGCGATCTTCGAGGAATCCGCGTTCGAGAGAGCCTTTTTGTTCGCGGACGCGCGGATGGTGACGAAACAGTCGACGTTCTTTGCCTCGAACATCCTTATCTTCGGGAAGTTCCGTATCTGGTCTTTCGATGCGTAATCGAAGAAGAGGTTGGTCGTCTCCTCGAACGCAATCGACGTAAAGGGGTTGCCCCCGGCCTCCAATACCTCTCTGTAGACCTCGAGTACAAGGGGCTTGGCCAGCTCGGAAGACGAGCTTATCATTACCGCGTCCCCCTTCTTGACGGAAATGGAATGGTTCACAAGGATCGAAGCAAGCTTTGTTACACGCGGGTCTGCCATGATACCTCCTGGTCCTCGCCGGACGGGCAATTTTGTATCGATTGCTTAAAGGTTTGATAAGCCTCAAAGGCGCCGATTGAAACTGACCGCGCGCCCCGGGTTTTTAAATGCGGCCGTTGCCGCTGAAAAATATCGTAAGGCAACTTCCGCGCGTTTGTTGATTTTACACCCGTTCGGGGTTTACCTCAATCCGGAGTTTGAGGAGCTTATTTATATGCTCGGCGACGATGAACTTATTCGCGCCCCACTTCGGGGCGACGAGGTATTTAAGGGGCGCGTCGCCGGAGAGCCGGTGTATGACAATCGAGGGCGGGAGTATCCTCAAAAATTCTACCACGCAGTCGGCGTATTCATCAAGCGAGAGGGTCTTGACCTTGCCGTCCTCATACAGTTTGAGGAGGGGCGTGTCTTTGAGCACCTGGAGCTGATGGAATTTTACGCCCCATACGCGGGAGTCCCTGAGGAACCTGGCGGTTGCAAGCACGTCTTCCCGCGTTTCATCGGGCAACCCTATGATGACGTGGGCGCAGACGTCGATACCGCTCCGGCGCGCCCTCTCGACCGCGTCCCTGAACTCAAAGGCGGTGTGCCCCCTGTTGATAGAGGCAAGGGTAGAGTCGTTCGCGGTCTGCAGGCCGAGTTCGAGCCAGAGGGGGCGTTCTTTTTTTATTTCGGATAAGAGGTCGAGGACTTCGTCATTGACGCAGTCGGGCCTTGTGGAGACGGCGAGAGCGACGACGTCGGGGTGGAGCGCCTCGCGATAGATATTTTTGAGGCGATCGACGGATGCGTAGGTGTTGGAGTTTATCTGGAAGTAGGCGATGAACTTGTTCGCGTTGTAGCGTTTGCGGACCTTTGCCATGCCCGAGAGGAGCTGGCCTTTTATCTCCTCCCCGGAGTAGCTTAAGGGCACGATGGACTCTGAGTTGCAGTAGATGCATCCGCCCGCGCCCTTGGCCCCGTCCCTGTTGGGACAGGTGAAGCCGGCGTCGAGAGAGACCTTGAAGACCTTCTCCCCGAACCTGTCTTTGAGGAAGTCCGAGAGTGTAATAAAGGGTTTATCCATTATATATGCGCCAGCCTCAGCACCCGCCCCTGGGCCTCGACTCCTGGTAGAGCCTGCCTGGTTCTCTGTCCCTGTATTCGTAGATCCCGTTCGCAGGCCCATCCTGGTCCCGTCCTGTTAAGAAGACGAACTCCTGGCCTGAGAGCCTGAAGAACGTGGTTATCTCGCGCGCGCCTCGGCCGGGCCCGATGGAGAGGGGCAGGAACTCATCGAATGAAAGACTCTCGTCCTTTACGACAAAGACGCCGGAGACACAGCAGGCGGCCTCTCTGCCTTCGTCCGGCCATTGAGCGTTTATAAATAGAGGGCCCGTGCCTGTCCTCGGCCCATATAAGGCGATCCGGGGCCCCTTGTACGCGTCCGCATTATCGAGTTTTCGCCCGGGTCCGGGCGATTCGGCCCTGAGCCTTTCGAACCGCTCTTTGAGGAACGTATCCGCCTTTTCCCTCAAGGCCGGGGCGATCCCCTTCTCTTCGTAGACCAGGGTCTCGAAGCCGTTCAACTTCGGGTAGGGTTTCCTGATGATGACGAAGTCTTCCGGAAGGGTTGAGGCTTCATCGGAGACGAGTTTTACCGTGACACGGTCGTCCCCGCACTTTTTATCGACGTTGTAATAGAACCCTTCGGTCTTGAAATCAACGAGCCTGAAGCCGCCTGCCGCGGTGTAGCCTCTGTCAGGCGCGTTCTCGATCGAGTCCTTGATATAATCGTAGTCTATCCGGAAGATACCCGCGCCTTCAGGGGCCTTGCCGGCATTTTTTCTGTACTGCGCGCTCGAGCGGTCTCCGTGGAGGCTGTCTTTTTCAAGCCCTTCCTTAACGGCGCTCTCGATGAATATGCCGTCGTCGGTCCGCGACGCGACGAACTCGAAGACGAGCCTTTCGCCCTGCGTGACCGCGGGCTCGTTAACCGGGGGGTGTATCATCGATTTTATGTAGATGACCGCGCCTGCGAGGACGAATGTCGCCGCCATTATAAGGAGGTTTCTTTTCATAGCCCTTTTTTGAAGAGGAGCGGCTTTCTCCTCCCACGGTACAGCCAGGCGAGGAATACCCCGCTTGAGAGAAAGCCGATCAAGGAGAACGGGAAGAGGATGAGAAAGACGATGCCAAAGTCGCCCGAGAGGACCCCCAGCGTACCGAACTTGCCGTCGATGATAAGCGCGCAGGCTATTATGAGCCAGAGGACGAGCCCCCCGAAGAGGCCGCGGAGAAATAGGTGGTCAATGGAGCCTCTCCTGACCTTTGTATCGAAGTAGAGGAAGAGGGGCGGCAGACCTGCGGCCGCGCCGAGGATGATTATGATCAGTATCCCGATGAGCATTCTATTTTTTGTGCAGTGCTATGAATTTTTGAAGGCTGTTCAAAAAGCTTCAGACGCGCCGGCCTGCTAAACCTCCGCCTTCGGCCTTACCATTATCGACTTATACTCCCTGACCGTAACCATTCCAGGTTTCGCGCCTCTTGGTTTTTTGACGTTTCGCGCTTCGGTGTATATCACCTCGACCTTGCCCGCTTCCCGCGCCTTTGAGTGATAGGCGCAGATGGCGGCGGCCTCCTCGATAGTCTTTTTGGTAAGCTCCTTAGACCGCCCCGCTGTCTTTATAAGTACATGCGAGCCGGGGATCTTCGCCGCGTGGAACCAGATGTCCTCGTCTTTCGCGTACTCCTTTACTATGAGGTCGTTGCCCGCGCCGGATTTGCCGCAGAGTATCTCGAAGCCATCGGTCGAGGCGTATTTTCTAATAGGGGTCGCCCGCTCTTCTTCCCTGGGAGCGGCGGCTACCTGCTCCTTTATATACCCTTCCTTCATAAGCTCGTCTCTAAGCTCAACGGCATCCTCTCTCGTTTCAATAGACTCCCATTCATACATGAGTGAGGCGAGGTACTCAAGCTCTTTTTCGACCCCGGGTATCCTATCCCTTAAGAGGGAAATGGCGGTCTTCGCCCTCTTCGCCCGCTTGAAGAGTTTTTCGAGGTTCTCCTTTGGCCCGAGTTTCTCGTCGAGCGATATTGTGATTTTTTCCGGCGGGTAGACCGTATAGTCGTCCGCCTCTATCTCCCTCATCCCGCGCTTGAGCTTGCCGTAGTTGGATGAGAGTATCTCGCCGAGTCTCTCGTATTGAAGCCCAACGCCCGCGCGGGACTCATCCCCTTTAAGGTTTTTGAGTTTGCGCCCCGCCTTTTTTTCAGCCTCGACTATTACGCGCCTCAATCGGTTTTTTTCGAGCGCGAGCGTTTCCTCGTTGATAAGCGCCGAGTAGTGCCTGTCCGCGGCTTCGTTCCATGTCTCTCCCTCTTTTTTTGCGGCATATTCTTCTTTCATGGGCGGAGCGGTGGGGAGGGGCGAGAGGGTCCTGCCGGGGCATACCTCGCGCGAAGAGCCCGGTCCGAAGTGCCTGAGCGCGTCCAGCACGACATTCTCGGCGTCGCATAAGATGATGTTGCTCGATTTGCCGGTAAGCTCGGCTACGAGAACGAAGGCCGACCACTGCCCGTCTATTTTTTTAATGAGCTTAATGCGGACGATCCTCTCGCCCTTTGCCTGCTCAAAGGCCTCTATCCGGGCGTTCGTTATCCTGCTCCTTAAATACGCCGCGAACCTCGGGGGCGCCGCCGGGTTTGTGAACTCGCGGGCAGAGATGTGCATCCTTGAAAAAAGAGGGTGCGCGGAGATGACGAGGACCTCGGTCCTTCCCCTCGTATAGACCTTGAATACGATAGTCCTCTCGTCCGGCTCGTGTATCCTGGATACAACGCCGTCCTTCAATCCAACATTCAACTCTGTCGTTATTTTTTCAAGCAGTTTCGGCCCCATCGGTAAGGGATTATAGCATACAAGGGGAGGCCTCCGCGTGGAAAAAAAGAGAGCGCGCGGCCTCACCGGAGAGCGGTTTCAGCGAAAAAAACAGGGGACCGATCCGGCTGATTTCAGGGCTTGTAGATTGGCGCAAAAAAAACTTGACACAGGAATATTCCTGGTATAATATCCCTCCACCGAGTTCCAATTTTTATATTATTCATATTCCAGTCCCTGGCATTCTACGCTGTCCTTTTGAGAGAGTAACGGTGAAAACAAGGTGTGTTTTCACCTGTGGCATGGTCCGGTGCCTGCAACCGCCAGTTGAATGTAAGACGGGTGCGCGGGACGTGCGAAAGAGTCTTTCCTTAAGAAACGGGCGGGCGCGAAGGCGGCTTTTACGGGCCGTGTAGCGCTTTGGAAGGGTCGGGCCGCCTGCAACAAAAAATCGCACCTGAGAAATAACAAAAACAAGGGCAGGGCGTTATCTCCTAAATGAAAAAGCTCATTTTATACGCCGTAGTCGGTGGCATCGCCTTTGTAATCGGCTATTTCGTCAACGACCAGTTCTTCTCCGACAGGGCCCCTGTCCAGCCTATCAACTTCAGCCACAAGATACACGCCGGCGACAACCAGATACCGTGCCAGTACTGCCACATCTACGCCGAGAGGTCGAGGGTCTCGGGCGTGCCGAACGTGAAGAGGTGCATGGGCTGTCATCAGATCATAAAGACCGATTCCCCTGAGATACAGAAGGTCGCCTCCTACTGGGACAAGAAGGAGCCGATACCGTGGGTGAAGGTATATAACCTCCCGGACCACGTCTATTTCCCGCACAAGAGGCACGTGAGGGCGGGGGTAGACTGCAAGAACTGCCACGGCGACGTCGCCTCCATGGCGAGGATTGAGAAGGTGTCGTCCCTGCAGATGGGCTGGTGTCTTAGCTGTCATACGAAGAGAGAAGTCAAAAACGGGCACGACTGCTGGACCTGCCATAAGTAGCGATAGGAAGATATCGGGCTATGAAACGTAGAGACTTTCTAAAATTTATCGGGATAGGCGGCGTTGGGGCCGGGGCCGGGTTCGTCCTCGGGAAGGTATCCAAGCCCCCGGGCGCGAAGCTCATCCCGTACCTGATCCCGCCCGAGGACATCATTCCGGGTGTCGCGACCTGGTATGCATCCGTCTGCACGCTCTGCGGCGCGGGGTGCGGCACGCTCGTCAGGGTCATGGAGGGGCGCGCGAAGAAGGTCGAGGGCAACCCCGGCCACCCGATCAACAGGGGCGGGCTCTGCGCCCTGGGGCAGTCGAGCGTACAGGCCTTATATAACCCTGACAGGATTACGAAGCCTCTTAAGAGGAAGGGGCCGAGGGGTAGCGGCGAATACGCCGAGATAACCTGGGACGAGGCGTTAAAGACGCTCGCCGCGAACCTTATCGAGCTTAAATCAAAGAATGAGAGTGAAAAGTTCCACCTCCTCACCTCGCCCCTGGGCGGCACGATAGACAGGCTCGCCGGAGAGTTCGTCTCCGCCTTCGGCTCTTCTAACTACTCGCACTACGGGCTCTTCCAGAGGAAGAACCTCGCGTTCGCCAACCTCTCCACGATGGGCACGGCTTCCATCCCGCATTACGACATAGAGAACACAAAGTACCTCCTCTCCTTCGGGGCGGATTTTTCTTCCACCTGGGTATCCCCGGTAAACTACTCGAACGGCTACGGCAAGATGCGCCAGGGCACGGGCGAGAGGGGAAAGCTCGTGCAGGTGGAGCCGAGGCTCTCACTCACTGGGGCGAATGCGGATGAGTGGGTGCCGGCAAAGCCGGGGACTGAAGCGCTCCTCGCGCTCGCAATCGCGAATACGATTGTGGAAAAGGGCCTTGCAAGGGACGCTTCGGCGTGGAGGGGGGTTCTTTCCAGGTACAAGGCAAAGGACATGGCGTCCATCTGCGACGTACCCGTTGAAAGGATAGAGGCGATGGCCGTTGAGTTCGCCCGCACGAGGCCGTCCTTGGCGATAGCCGGCGACTCCGTCTCCTCTTACGAAAACGGCATATCCGGCGCCATAGCCGTGAACATATTGAACCAGGTCGCCGGGAACATCGGCGTCATCGGCGGCGTAATGCCTAACGGCGACGACCTCGGCAACGGAAAGAAAATCGACTTCGGCAGGAAGATATCCACGCTTATCTCAGCCGCGAACGCTGACAAAATAAAGACGCTCATCGTATACGGAGCGAACCCGGTATTCACGACCCCGAAGGCGGCCAGGCTCGAAGAGGCGCTCTCGAAGGTCCCGTTCATCGCGTCTTTTTCAAGCTTCATGGACGAGACGACCGCCCACGCGGACATCATACTCCCCGCGCACACTTCACTTGAGGACTGGGGAGACGACTTCCCGGACCCGGGCGTCGCGGCGCCTGTGGCCTCCATCATACAGCCCGTTGTCAGCCCGGTATTCGAAACGAAGTCATTAGGCGACATATTCATAGAGCTCGCCAGAGCCGTCGGCGGCAATGTCGCCGGAAAGATAACTGCGCCGAACTTTGCCGAGTACCTGAAGGCCTCGTGGAAAGGGCTCTATTCCCGGAACCGCGAGATGGCCGCAGGGACCCTCGGCTTTGAGGATTTCTGGAACAAGGCGCTTCAGAGAGGCGGCTGGTGGGGCCCTTCAAGGAAGATGACAGCAACAGTTTCCGCCCGCGCAGGCGAACACCTGACCGGCGCGCCGGCCAGATTTGAGGGCGAAGAGGCCCAGTACCCCTTTTATCTTATCCCCTACGCGCAGACCGCGTACATGGACGGCAGGGGCGCGAACCTGCCCTGGCTCCAGGAGCTCCCGGACCCGATGACCTCGGTCGTATGGGGCACGTGGGTGGAGATAAACCCGAAGACCGCCGCCTCGCTCGGCCTCAAAGAAGGCGACATGGTGAACATCGAATCCCCCTTTGGCAAGATCAGCGCGCCGGTCTACCTGTATCCCGGCATAAGGCCCGATACCGTTGCCGTGCCGATCGGGCAGGGGCACAGCCACTACGGCAGGTACGCCAAGGGCAGGGGGGCGAACCCCATAGAAATACTCCCTTATAAGGAAGACCCTCTTTCCGGGGAGGCCGCGCTCAATTCCACGCGCGTCCGCATAACCCGCGGGGCAACGGGCGAGCGGCTGGTAAAGATGGAGGGCTCGACAAAGGAGTTTGGCAGAGGCATCGTCCAGACCGTTTCTCCCTCTGAGTTCAAGAGGATGAAGAAGGAGGTAGTCTAGGGTGAGCGGATTATTGGAAAGGATAGCCGGGAAGCTCAGGTCCTACAGGGAGCCCGGATACTATACGAAACTCGACCACAAGTGGACGATGGTCATCGATCTGGATAAGTGCAACGGGTGCGAGGCGTGCGTCGTCGCCTGTTACGCGGAAAATAACCTCCCGGTAGTCGGCAGGGAGGAGTGTGAAAAGTCCAGGGCTTTCAGCTGGCTCCGCATAGAAAGATACGTCGAAGGCGAGTACCCGGACGTGAAGGTGAAGTTCATCCCGGTCATGTGCCAGCACTGCATGAAGGCGCCCTGTGAGACAGGTTGCCCCGTATACGCGACGTACCACAACCAGGACGGGTTGAACGTCCAGGTATATAACAGGTGCGTGGGCACCTTCACATGCGCGACATACTGCACCTACGACGTGCGCCGTTTCAACTGGTTCACCTACAAGTGGCCAAAGCCGCTGGAGGCGCAGTTGAACCCCGACGTGTCGGTAAGAGAGATGGGCGTCATGGAGAAGTGCACCTTCTGCATACAGAGGATAAGGTCCGCGAAGGACACGGCAAAGGACGAGTCGAGGCCCGTAAAGGACGGCGACATAAAACCCGCCTGCTCCCAGTCCTGCCCCACGGGCGCGATATACTTCGGGGACATTCAGGACCCGGAGAGCGTAGTAGCTAAACTGGCTAAGAGCCCGAGGAGGTACAGGCTCCTTGAGGAGCTCAATGCCGATCCTTCGGTAATATACCTAAAAAGGGTAATGGGCGATGGCACCTCATCACATGAGTGATAACCAGACCGGCGACGTGATCTCCTACAAAGAGGTCAACGACGACGTCGTAAGGACCATGACGGAGACCGGGAAGTGGTACTACATCGCGCTTGCCGGGGCGTTCTCGGGTTTCCTCGCCTTCTGGATACTCCCCTGGGCGTACCAGATATATAAAGGGCAGGGCGTCTCCGGGCTCAATACCCCGGACTTCTGGGGGATATACCTGACGAACTTCGTCTTCTGGATAGGCATAAGCCACTCAGGGACGCTCCTTTCAGCTATATTGTTCATCACCAAGACCCCGTGGCGGCGCTCCATCTATCGTAGCGCCGAGGCGATGACATTCTTTTCGGTTGCGACAGCCGCGGTCTTCATATTCGTCCACATGGGCAGGCCCTGGAACTTCTACTGGACCATGCCGTACCCGAACCAGAGGCAGTTGTGGCTTAACTTCCAGTCGCCGCTCATGTTCGACGTCTTCGCGATAAGCACCTATGCGACCTCATCCATGATATTCCTCTACTTCGGGTCGATACCCGACCTCGCCGCGGTCCGCGACAGGGTCACGGGCTGGAGGAAGCAGGTCTACTCGGCGCTCGCGCTCGGCTGGAGGGGCACCGACTCCGAGTGGCACTGGCTCTTTAAGGCGTACACGTTCTTCGCGGTCTTCATAATACCGCTCGCCGTCTCCGTCCACTCGATCGTCTCATGGGACTTCGCGCTCTCGAAGGTGCCGGGGCTCGCCAAGACCATCTTCGCGCCTTACTTCGTCGTCGGCGCCATATACTCGGGCTCCGCCGGCATCGTCACCCTCATGATAATATTCAGGAAGGCGATGAAGATAGAGAAGTACATAACGCTCAACCACTTCGACAAGCTCGGGATGCTCCTCCTCGTCATGTCGCTCCTCTGGTCCTACATAAACGTCATAGAGGTCTTCACCGGCTGGTACGCCAACACCTCGGCGGAGAACGAGACGCTCGTCTACCGCATGTTCACGACCCCGTACGCGTACATGTTCTGGCTGATGATAGTCACCAACACGCTACTCCCGCTCCTCTTCATATTCAAGAAGTGCAGGACCTCGATTCTCGCCTGCCTCGTCGTTTCATTGGGCATAAACGTCGGCATGTGGCTTGAGAGGTACCTGATCCTCACGACGTCGCTCCCGAGGAAGTTCCTGCCGTACATGTGGCACGATTACATCCCGAGCTGGGTCGAGATATCGATGACGCTCGGTTCGTTCTGCTTCTTCGCGATGCTCTTCCTCCTCTTCGTAAAGCTTTGGCCGAGTGTTTCGATATACGAGGTCAAGGAGGACATCGGCATCCCCATGAGGAAAGGGGGGGGGCACCATTAATATGGATAAGGCGGTATTGGGGCTTTTTACATACGCGGACGAGTTGCTGGACGCGGCCAAGAAGCTTGAGGGCTCGGGATATGATATCACCATCTTCTCGCCCATTCCATTAGGCCACGAGATAGAGCACAAGCTCGGCCCGAGGAAGAACCACATCAAGTACTTCACCTTCATAGGGTCGGTGGCCGGGCTCTTCTTCGGGTTGCTCCTGACGCTCGGGACCGCGGCGATGTACGTGATCCCCAGGGGCGGACGCCCGATATGGTCCATAACGCCGACGCTCCTTATGAGCTACGAGACGACGATCCTCATAGGGGTAATGTTCACGCTCATGAGCTTCCTCTTTTTCTCCAAGCTCCCGTCGTTTTCAAAGAAGATATACGATCCGCGGATAAACGTCGACTACTTCGGGCTCCTCATAGACGGAAACCTGAGGGGCAGGTACGACGAGGTCGAAAGGATTTTAAGGGACCATGGCGCCAATGAGATCAAACGTGTCGAAGAGACCGAATATAACAGCTAAGCTCGCGCTCGGAGCGTTCCTGGCCGCGCTCGCGCTACCGGGCGCGGCAAACGCGATGCCCTGGTCGTGGGACATGTTCACCCAGCCCTCGTATAAGGCGCAGGAGGACCTGCCCCCGGCGAGGCCCGAAGGGGTTGTCCCGGCCTCTGGGCACACCTATGTGAAGGACAGGGCTGATTCAGCCCGGCTGAAGAGCCCAGTTGAGCCGACCTCCGCGTCGCTTGAGAGGGGCGAGGCGATGTACAAGCGCTACTGCGCCCCCTGCCACGGAGACACCGGCAAGGGCGAGGGGCTCGTCGGGCAGAAGTACGTCGCGCCGACGGACCTTACGACCGAGTACGTCCAGAAGAAGCCTGACGGCGACATCTATTATACGATCACGAGCGGCGGGCTCGCCATCATGCCGAGCTACGGCGACTCGGTCGCCGAGGCCGACAGGTGGCACATCGTCAACTACATAAAGAACAACCTCGTGCCCAGGGCCGCCACACCCGTCTCCGCCTCAAAGTAGGCGGGGGGGCGGGGGACGGTACCCGCGGACGTTCTCTTGAAACGATATTGATAAAGGCCGGACGGCTCGCTGAAAAGACGCCCCATTAACGCGCATAAGAAGGTCTGACATGGTCTGGATACTCCTCGCACTCCTGGCAAACGGAATAATATCCTTCGCCTACACGGTCTCGACGACGCCCGAGACGACGAACCTCTGGGCGATGCTGGCGACTACCTTCGTCTTCTACCTCGGCATAACGCAGACTGGGATAATATTTTCCGCCTTCATGAGGATAGCCAAGTCCGAATGGGGCAAGTTATTCTCGAGGATAGGCGAGATACTCACCCTCTCCTTCATACCCGTAGCCTTCGCGACCTTCATCATCATTTACCTCGGCGGCACAGAGCACCTCTTCTACTGGGCGAAGCCGGCCCTTGATGCGGCCCACGGGGGGCATGAGGCAACGGGCGCGGCCCACCACATAAGCCCGTGGCTCACGAAGGACCTCTTCCTCTGGAGGACCATAATATCCATGGCCCTCTTCTATTTCTTCAGTTACCTGTACTTCTCCAACGCGAGGGTCGAAGAGAAGGGGCACCCCGGGATAAACCTCGAATCCAGGCTGAACGTCCTCGCCGGCATCGTCATGTTCTTCTATGTGATGACCAACACGAACACCGCCTGGGACTTCGGCATGATGATAATACAGCACTGGGAGTCGACGATATTCCCACCCTACTATTGGGTCGGCAACGTCTTCGCCGGCGTCTCTTTCCTCTTTATATTCGGCGCCTGGGCGCTTAAAAAGTACGTGAGGATCAATCTCCGGAACGAAAAAGAGACGCTCGACTACATGGGCCTGATGCTCATGGGGTTCACGCTCCTCTGGGTATACATGCTCTGGTCCCAGCACATCGTCCTCTGGTACGGAGACATCCCGGCCCTTACCGTTCCGGTGGTAAAGACAATGACCGGGAACTACTCCTGGGCGTTCTTTATCATGCTCTTCGCCCTCTTCATAATCCCGTTTATCGCACTCCTTTACAGGAAGGTCAAGCTCTCGCTTACCGCCCTTACGGCCGTCGCCTACATCATATGCGTCGGCGTCTGGATAAACCGCTACCTCATGGTCATGCCGGTATTTTCCGACGGCTCTGCCTACACGTTCTTCAGCTGGACTGGCATAGCGCTCATTCTCGGCGGGCTCTCAGCGATGCTCGTCTCATTTTTTGCGTTCCTCAAACTCTTCCCCAACGTGACCATCACCACCTACGCGGAGAAGCACGGGGACCACTAAAGGTGTGAAGACACCACCATTGTGAACTGAACAAGCGCCCGGGGCCGGTTGGCCCCGGGTTTTTTATTTTTCAAAGCGCGCGGCAGGTTACGGTTTATACCCCGCCCCCCTTTGAGGGAAGACCTTCGTATGCCCCGGCTGACCGCATGACCATGATATGGTAAGAGGCGCAGTTATGAAAAGATATCCTTGATTGGCGGGGCGGTGTGAAGACGCTTACACCTTCAATCCCCTCCCATCTACTATATGGGGAGGGGAAGTTAAATGCGATATCCTCATGGTGGTGTTTCATTCTGAAGATTCCATGAGGAAGCGTTGGTTTCCTTTCCCCTTGTGGGAGAGGGCGGAGGATGAAGGGGATTCAGTTTGGAAAGGTCCGGTGTTGACCGCGCCAAGCCCATCCAATATTATCGATTGTGATGAGCTATCTTCGGCATGACGGGGATGAGCGAGGGTGTTAACCGATGACCGCCGCCCAAAACGCAAAAAGGCCGTCCGCTTTTTAAGGCGGACGGCCTTGCTGATAATGCCTATTCGCGCTCTATATTAGAGGAGCGAGATGAACGGGTTCGCGAAGAGCAGTATGAGCGCTATGACGAGCGCGTATATCGCGAGGGACTCGATCATCGCGAGACCGATGAGCATGGTCGTGAGGATCTTGCCGGAGGCCCCGGGGTTCCTGGCTATGCCGTCTACGGCGCCCCTTATCGCGTTACTCTGAGCGAGGCCGGTGCCGGCCGCGGCTATCGCCATTCCAAAAGCGGAGGCTATGGCGACGCTTATGAAAAACCATACCTTCGCGTTCCCGGTCGTACCGGCGGATGCGGCCGCCTCGGCAGTCTCGGCGAAGGCCGGGGAAGCCATCAGGGTCGCGGCCGCCCCAAGAAGAAACACTAAACTCTTTCTCATGACTTGAATTACCTCCCTTGCTTAGCCACAATCGCGGGTTTAAGCAATTTTCAAATTTTTTATAGACGCCTAATATATCAATCGCATATACCCGTGTCAAGGATATTTTGCTTGGGTTTCGGCGCTCGCGAAGAAGCCGGGCCTCGGCGAAAAAGACGATTTTACTGGCGAGGCCCGGCGATCCCGCAGGGGGCACAAGCGCGGGCGACGGGCCTTCAAAAAAAATGACGCCCCCCTTGACACCGCGCGCGCGCGTACCTATATTAACAAAAGACCCTTTTCCGCAAAAAAAGGCGTAAACATTGGACAAAGGGCGCTTGGGCCGAAATTGACAGGCAAAATAAAAAAGATATAGTACATCTCAAGGAGGAAGCAAGATGGGAAAGATTATCGGCATAGACCTCGGCACCACGAACTCGGTCGTCGCGGTGATGGAGGCCGGGGAGCCGAAGGTGATAGTGAACGAGGAGGGGTCCAGGATAACGCCTTCGGTCGTCGCATTCACCAAGGACAAGGAGATACTCGTCGGCCAGGTCGCAAAGAGGCAGGCGGTCACAAACCACGAGAACACCATATTCTCGATAAAGAGGTTCATGGGCAGGGGGCTCGAAGAGGTTAACGAGGAGATGAAGATGGTCCCCTACAAGGTGGAGAGGGACTCTTCAGGCAGGGCCGTCGTGAAATCCTCGAACATGGGCAAGGACTTCCTCCCGCCGGAGATATCGGCGATGATACTCCAGAAGCTCAAAAGGTCGGCCGAGGCGTACCTCGGCGAGACCGTGACGGAAGCGGTCATAACCGTGCCCGCGTATTTTAACGATGCGCAGAGGCAGGCGACGAAGGACGCCGGCAGGATCGCCGGCCTCGACGTCAAGAGGATAATAAACGAGCCGACGGCGTCCTCTCTCGCCTACGGTCTTGACAAGAAGAAGGACGAGATAATCGCCGTCTACGACTTCGGCGGCGGCACCTTCGATGTTTCCATTCTCGAGGTCGGGGATGGCGTCTTCGAGGTCAAGTCCACCAACGGAGACACGCACTTGGGCGGCGACAACTTCGACCAGCGCGTGATAGACTGGCTCATAAGCGAGTTCAAGAAGGACCAGGGCATAGACCTGTCAAAGGACAGGATGGCCCTCCAGAGGCTCAGAGAGGCGGCCGAGAAGGCCAAGATAGAGCTCTCCTCCACGATGGAGACAGAGATCAACCTGCCGTTCGTAACCGCCGACGCTACCGGCCCCAAGCACCTCGTCATGAGGATATCGAGGGCCAAGCTCGAACAGCTCGTCGCCGACCTCGTCGAGAGGAGCCACAGGCCCTGCGAGCAGGCCCTGCGGGACGCCGGGCTTAAGGCCTCTGAGATAAACGAGGTCGTCCTCGTCGGCGGCATGACGAGGATGCCCGCGATACAGCAGTTCGTAAAGACCTTTTTCGGAAGGGAGCCCCACAAGGGCGTTAACCCCGACGAGGTAGTGGCCATAGGCGCGGCGATACAGGGCGCGGTGCTCTCCGGAGAGGTCAAGGACGTCGTCCTCCTCGACGTGACCCCGCTTTCCCTCGGGGTGGAGACCCTCGGCGGCATAATGACCGCGCTCATACAGAGGAACACGACGATACCGACGAAGAAAAAGGAGATATTCACGACCGCCGCCGACAACCAGACCCAGGTCGAGATACACGTCCTCCAGGGCGAGAGACAGATGGCCCGCGACAACAGGACGCTCGGCAGGTTCAACTTGGTAGGCATCCCGTCGGCCCCGCGCGGCGTGCCGCAGGTTGAGGTCGCCTTCGACATCGACGCGAACGGCATATTGAACGTCTCGGCAAAGGACCTCGCCACGAACAAGGAGCAGAAGATAACCATCACCGCCTCCTCGGGCCTCAACAAGGACGAGGTCGATAATATGGTAAAGGAAGGCGAAAGGCACGCCGATGAGGATAAGAAGAGGAAAGAGGTCGTCGAGACGAGGAACCAGCTCGATTCCCTCGTATACTCGACCGAGAAGCTCCTGAGCGAGAACCGCGCGAAGGTCTCGGACGAGGACGCCAAGGCCGTGGAGGAAGCGGTCGCGGACGCGAAGAAGGCCCTCGAGCAGAACGAGATAGAGCCGTTAAAAGATGCGGTAGCCAAGGTGACCAAGGCCTCCCACAAGGTAGCTGAGGCGATGTATAAGACCGCCGCCGCCCCGGAGACGCCTGGCGCTGGAGGAGGCCAGGAAGGCGCGCCGAAGCAGGGCGACGTCGTCGACGCGGAGGTCGTCGACGAGCATAAGTAATTCGGGCTTGGGGACAGGGGGGACAGGGCGTTCTCTCTTCTCATCCCGCGTCTATCAGGTATGGGGGGGCCGGACAATCACCCTTTCGGTACCCGTGGATAGAGCTCAAGCCTTGCGCTGTAAAAAAACGCCGGGCCCTTCAGTAAGCAGGGCCTTTCAGTAAAATAAAGGGATTGGGAGTGGCGGCAAAGGCCGTCACTCCCAATATCGATATCCTCAGGCCAATTGAGTGCCTTTTCAGCGACTCGTCATAAGCCCGCGTTTTTCATCTTTCCGCACCTTAACTGTATTTTAAAGAACACTTCGATAAAATGGCCAAGGACTATTACGAGACCCTCGGGGTAGCGAGGAACGCGACCGAGGATGACTTAAAAAAGGCGTACAGGAACCTTGCCAGGAAGTTCCATCCCGACCTCCATCCGGAGAAAAAGGCGGAGATGGAGGCCAAGTTCAAGGAGATAAACGAGGCGTACGGCGTCCTCTCCGACCCCAAAAAGAGGTCCGATTACGACCTCACGGGGTCCGCGAGCTACGAGCCGGGCATGGGCAAGGGTTATCCGCCGCCGGGCGGGTCCGTCCACTTCGAGGACTTCGGCTTCGGCAATATAGGAGGCTTCGAGGACGTATTCAGCGAGATATTCGGAAGGGGCGGAAGGCGCGGCCCGCGGAAGGGCTCAGACCTCGAGTACTCGATAACGCTCGACTTCATGCAGGCGGTAAAGGGGGCCGAGGTGAGGATATCGGTCCCGAAGCGCGGCGGCGTTGAGACCATTACCGTAAAAATACCCCCGGGCGTCAAGGGCGGCGGGAGGGTAAGGGTCCCGGGCAAGGGAGAGCCGGGCGAAGGCGGTTTGGGCGACCTCTACATAATAACAGAGGTCCAGCCCCACAGGTATTTAAGGAGGGTCGATAACGATATTTACGTCGATGTGCCGATAACCATTAAGGAAGCGGTGTTGGGCGCCGATATAAAAGTACCGGCCATTGACGGCATGACCACCATAAAGGTCCCGCCGGGGATAAGGAGCGGACAGAGGCTCCGGATAAAGGGCAAGGGCGTCTACGTTGCCGGGGGCAGGGGGGACGAGTACGTCATCATCCAGATAGCCGCGCAAAAGGCCTCTGACAACAGGAGCAAAGAGCTTATTGAGGAATTTTCACGAATAAATCCTTATGACCCCCGGAAGGGTTTATGGTAGAATATACGAATAAGAGGTTTGCCTGCGTGTTCAGAACGCGGAGGCAAAGCGCTTCCGGTTGGAAACCGCGCCCGCGCGGTTTAAGATCAACTCATTAACCCCCGGGGGTTTAACCACCCCGGAAAGACAGGCCGTAGAGCAGGCCCGGCCTTCAAGAGGTTACCATGACTGAACTGGAAGATATAAAAGAAAAGCTTACGCCAGCCGCCAGGAAGGTGCTCGAGGCGGCTATCGAGGAGAGTAAGACCCGGCAGCATTACTACCTCGGCGTCGAACACCTCTTCCTGGCCTTCGCCAAGGTCGAGGAGAACTTCTTCAGGGAAGTGATGGAGGACTTGAACCTCGACGTCTTCCATGTCGTAAACTTTCTGAACGAGCACCTGAACGTCTCCCGCCAGTACATCGGATTAGGCCTTAAGATCCCCCCAGCGACCCGCAACGTGTTCAGGCTCGCCCGCGAAGAAGCCCAGAGGTGGGGTAGAGAGGAGCTCGACTCCACCGACCTCTTCATCGCCATATTCCAGGAGAACCACAGCCTGCCAGCAAAGGTATTCAGGTCGTTCGGGCTCGACCCGGACTATGTGATGAGGAGGATAACCGTAAAGGTAAGGAGCAAGGAGGAGACGGAAGAGGAGCTCAAGAAGAAGTACGAACTCCCCCCCAACCTCAAGCACTTCGCCGTCAATCTCAACAAGCTCGCGAGGTTTGACAAACTGCCGATGATAATCGGCAGGGACGCCGAGATCGAGCAGGTGATGGAGATACTCTGCCACGTCGACCGCTCCAATTCCGTCATGGTGATAGGCGAGCCGGGCGTCGGCAAGACCGCCGTCGTAGAAGGGCTCGCAAGAAGGATAGAGCTTGAGCCCAAGAGGGTCCCCAAGAGGCTCCGCGACAAGCAGATAGTGAACCTCCAGATGAACTCGGTCGTAGCCGGGACGATCTTCAGGGGGATGTTCGAGGACAGGATAGAAAAGATAATAAAGGAGATAAAGGAGAAGAAGAACATCATCTTCTTCATAGACGAGGCGCACACGCTCATAGGCGCGGGGTCGGCGATGGGCGTGCCGTCGGACGCGGCCAACATCTTTAAATCAACCCTTGCCAGGGGCGAGGTGCAGATAATCGGCGCCACGACCCTCTCCGAGTACAAGGAATTTATAGCCGAGGACGAGGCGCTGGCCAGGCGCTTCCGCCTCGTGAACATCGCCGAACCTACGGTCGACGAGACGAGGAAGATACTCTACGGCATACGCGGCAGGCTCGAGAAGAGCTACTCGGTTACGATCACCGACGAGGCCATAGAGACTTCCCTCGACATGAGCCAGAGGTACATGAGGTCCCTGAAGATGCCCGACAAGGTCATCGGCTGGCTCGACACCTCGTGCGTAAAGGTCGAGATAAACAGGCCCGCTGAGCCGGTCAAATCCAGCGACGTCATAGAGGTCATCTCCCAGGAGACAAAGATACCGAGGGATATGATCTTCAGGGACACGGTCGGCAGGTTCAAGGACATGGAAAAGACACTCTCCAGGCGGATCATAGGCCAGAAGGAGGCTGTGACCGCCCTGTCCAAGAGGCTCCGCCTCAACAAAGGGCCTCTGAAAGAGAACTTCTCGAAGCCCGACGGCGTCCTCCTTTTCCTCGGCCCCACCGGCGTCGGCAAGACAGAGCTTGCAAAGGCGCTCGCCGAGTACCTCTTCGGCGACGAGAAGAAGATGATACGGGTGGACATGAGCGAGTACAAGGACTCGGCGGTCGCGGTCGACAAGCTCATCGGCATGCCCAGAGGCATAGTCGGCTCCGAGCGCGGGGGCCTGCTCTCGAACCCTGTCCGCGAGAACCCGTACTCGGTCGTCCTCCTGGACGAGATCGAGAAGGCGCACCCGTACGTATTGAACCTCTTCCTCCAGGTCTTTGACGAAGGGTGGCTCACCGACGGGCGCGGGAAAAGGGTCTACTTCAGCGATACCGTCATCATAATGACAAGCAACCTCGGCGTTGACATGTTCAAGAAATACGTGAAGCCGCTCGGCTTCCTCCCGGAGGGGCAGAACACCAACGCCTTCAAGAAGGACATACTGAAGGACGTCGAGGGTACGCTCTCCCCGGAGTTCCTGAACCGCATTGACGACATCATAGTCTTTACGCCGCTTACGAGGGACGAGGTCAAGGCGCTCACGAACCTCTACATCGAGAAGATCAGGGACCATATGGAGACCTACGGCAAACATTTATCCGTTACGGAGAAGGCGATTGACGCGCTCGTCGATAAGGGATATAACCAGAAGTACGGGGCGAGGTTCCTGAAGCGCCACGTGGATGAGAAGGTGAAGGTGCCGGTGACGCTCAAGTGGAAGGACGGGGAATTTTTCAGGATCGACGCGGTCGATGACGAGGTGGTCGTCGACACGTCTTCGGCGGGAGAACCGGCTCTCATATGATAAAGAACATACTCATACCGCAGGACGGTTCCGAGAACGCCGGGGCCGCCCTCGAATACGGCTTGTGGCTCGCCAGGAAGTTCAAGGCCGGCCTCATAGGCCTCCATGTAGTCGATGTCGTCGCCCTTGAAGGCCCGTTTCTGCACGACCTTTCTGGCTCGCTCGGGTTTGAGCCGTTCCTGAACTTCTCTACGAAGATGCGCGAGGCGCTGGAGGCCAGAGGCAAGACCATCATCAGCGCCTTCGAAGCGGCCTGCGCGAAAGAGGGGCTCGCCTGCGAGTCCTCCGTAGGCTACGGCGTCGTAGCGAGCGAGATATGCGACAAGGCGCGGCTTGCCGACCTCGTCATCCTGGGCAGAAGGGGGCTTAACGCAAGGTTCGAGTACGGTCTGCTCGGCTCGACGACCGAGGCCGTATTGAGGAGGTCCCCGAAGCCGGTGATGGTCGTGCCTGAGCGGTTCGCGGGGCCAAAGAGGCCGCTACTCGCCTATGACGGGTCCCCCACGGCGTCGCGCGCCATGCACTCGGCCGCCGAATGGGCGAGCGCCTTCGATCTCCCGCTTACCGTCGTCTCCGTTGCCGCTGAGAACGAAGGGGATGTCGCGTTCCTAAAGGACGCTGAGAACTATCTTAAGCCCTACGGGGTCCGGGCGAGCTTCGTGCCGCTCAAGGGCGACGCGCCAATCGCCATCGAGCGTTATTGCAAGGATAACGGCCACGACATCGTCTTCATGGGGGCCTCACACCACTCAAGGATAGTCGCGATGGTGCTCGGTTCCACGAGCGAGCATGTCATGAGGAACGTCGAAGTCCCGTTCTTCCTCGAAAGATAACAGAAGGGACCGCCCTTTTTCCAAGCCGGCCCCGGGATGTTTTCTTTCCCTCATATTCTTCCTTAGACCTTCGAAAAACAGCCACATATCTGTTGACTTATCAAATGCTCAGTGCTAATTTTTAAAAGACCGCCGTTTTTCTTTTCGGCGGCCCAGGTTGCCCGAGCGTACCGGCAAAACCCCTTCCTTCGCAGGAAAATTCAGATTAATCGATCCACCCGGTAAGGACCCATGACCATCGAGGCGAGGACAGACCATACCGAGGAGGTCAAGCCCCTCCTTGAGGCCGGCAACGAACCGGCCCTTAAGGAATTGCTCTCAGGGCTCCACGCCTCGGACATCGGGCGCGTCTTCAGCACCCTCGGAGAGGAAGATGCGGTCCGGGTATTCAAGCTCCTTGAGGCGGAGTCCGCCTCCGAGGTCCTTTTAGAGGTCGACGAGCGCCTTAGGAAGACCCTCATCTCGTCGATATCGTCCGAAGAGCTTATCGACGTCGTCCACGAGATGGAGACCGACGACGCGGCCGACGTCATCTCAGAGCTCCCGCTCGAAGACGCCAACCAGGTCCTTGAAGGGATTGACAAGCAGGAGTCGATCGAGGTACGGAAGCTCCTCGCCTACCCCGAGGACACGGCCGGCGGAAAGATGCAGGCCGAGCTCGTCTCGGTCCCCGGGGACGCGACCGTAGAGGAGACGATAGAGGAGGTCAGGAGAAAGAGCAGGGACATCGAGCACATCTCGAACGTCTTTGTCGTGGACAGGGACAGAAGGCTCCTCGGGACCGTCTCTCTGGACAGGCTCATACTCGCCTCCCCCAGGACACGGATAATAGAGATAGCGGACAGGGAGCCGAGGATGGTCGGGACAGACCTCGACCAGGAAGAGGTGGCGAAGGTCTTCCAGCGCTACGACCTGATATCGCTGCCGGTCGTTGACCACGAAGGCAGGCTCGTCGGCAGGATCACCGTCGACGACGTCGTCGACGTCCTCGAGGAGGAGATTTTCGAGGACTTCTACAAGATGGCGGGCCTGAACATCGAGGAGCGCGTCATGGACCAGCCGAGGCGCTCGATATGGATGAGGGCGCCGTGGCTATTCGTCAACCTCGGCACAGCGTTTCTCGCGGCCTCCGTAGTAAAGGTCTTTCAGGGGACTATCGAACATTTCGTGATATTGGCGGTCCTCATGCCCATAGTCGCCGGCATGGGGGGCAACGCCGCGACCCAGGCCATAACGGTCGTCGTCCGCGGGCTCGCGCTCGGGGAATTGTCGCTCAAGAACGCGAGATGGATATTAGTCAAAGAAGCCACAGTGGGGCTCGCCAACGGCCTCATGACGGGGATGACGGCGGGCGCCGTAGCTTACGCCTTCGGCGTCCAGCCGATCGTCGGGCTCATCCTCTTTCTCGCCATGACCTTTAACCTCGTCATCGCCGGCCTCTCCGGCTCGCTCATACCGTTGGTACTCAAGCGGTTCAATGTCGACCCGGCGATATCGTCCTCGATATTCGTCACCACCTGCACCGACATAGGCGGATTCTTCACGTTCCTGGGGCTCGCGACCGTCTTCATGAAGGCGGGGCTCCTGTGAAGAGAGGGCTCTTCAAGACCGGCGCGATAGTCTTGAACTCCTTCGACTATGGGGAGTCCGACCGGATACTCACATTCTACACTCACGACTTCGGCAAGCTCCGCGGCATAGCCAAAGGCGCGCGTCGTTCGAAGAAAAGGTTCGTCGGCAACCTCGACCCCATGAGCCGCCTCGACATCGTATTCTTCCATAGCGATAAATCCGAGCTGGTGCGCGTCGAGGAGGCTAAGCTCGCGGACGCCTACCCGGGGCTGAAGGCCGGGATAGACGCGCTCTCGGTCGGGTGTTATCTCCTGGAGCTCACGTCCGAAATGACGCGCGAAGGCCAGCGTCTGCCGCAGGTCTACAACCTCCTTGCCGGGTTCCTGAAGGCGATAGAGGAGGGGGCGGACCCCGGGGCCTACACGAGGTTCTTTGAGATAAGGCTGCTCTCCATGCTCGGTTATCTGCCGCACCTCGACGCGTGCGTCGTCTGCAGGAAGACGGACGTCGAGCCTCAGAAACGCTTCAGCTCCGAGAGGGGCGGCGTAGTATGCAGGGCGTGCTCGACAGGGGCCGCGGGGCTTATCCCGGTCTCTTCGGCTACCGCCGGGATGCTCGCTATATCGGCGAAGCTCGAGTTCGATAAGCTTGAGAGGCTCAAACCCAACGCCGCTTTCATGGATGAGGGCGAGAGGCTCCTCTACGACTTCATAAAGTTCCAGATAGGGAAGGAATTGAAGACCAAGAGGTTCTTGGAGAAGATGAGGAAGGCGGAGGCAAGAGTTTAGCAGGCCGCACAAAAAATCCATCTGCTTCGTTGTCTTTGTCGCTCGTAGCTGCGGCGTACATACTAAAGTACGCCTCGCTCCTCACTCCTCGACGCCTCGCATCTGGAGCTTTTTGTGCAACCTGGATTTGTATTTTTTTGACCCGGCGCGGGTTTTAATGTAAAATAAGGCCGGTTTTATTGTGATAAAGAAGCGGCGATAAAGGAGGCCGTATGTATTTTCAGGACGTGATCATAACCCTGCAAAAGTTCTGGGCCGAGCGCGGTTGTATCCTGCACCAGCCTTATGACATGGAAAAGGGCGCGGGTACGTTCAACCCGGCGACTTTTTTGAGGGTCCTCGGCCCCGAGCCGTGGAAGGCGGCCTACGTCGAGCCTTCGAGGAGGCCGACCGACGGCAGGTACGGGGAGAACCCGAACAGGCTCCAGCACTACTACCAGTTCCAGGTGATACTGAAGCCCTCGCCCGACGACATACAGGACCTGTACCTCGAGAGCCTGAAGACCCTCGGCATAGACCCGCTCGCGCACGACATCCGCTTTGTCGAGGACGACTGGGAGTCCCCGACACTCGGCGCGTGGGGCCTCGGGTGGGAGGTCTGGCTCGACGGCATGGAGATAACGCAGTTCACCTATTTCCAGCAGGCCGGTGGCATTGACCTTAAACCCGTATCAGGCGAGATAACCTACGGCCTTGAGCGGATCACCATGTACCTTCAGGGCGTGGACAATGTATACGACATTATGTGGACAAAGGACATGAAGTACGGGGCTGTGCATCACAGGGGAGAGGTCGAGTACTCGCGCTACAACTTCGAGGAGGCGGACATAAAGATGCTTTTTGACCTCTTCAACATGTACGAGAAGGAATCCGTGAGATTGCAGGAGAAGGGGTTGTATCTCCCTGCCTATGATTATTGCCTCAAGTGCTCGCACTCGTTCAACCTCCTCGATGCGAGAGGCGCGATAAGTGTCGCCGAGAGGACGCGCTTTATCGGCCGAGTCAGGGCGCTGGCGCGCGGCTGCGCCGAGGGGTATCTGAAGACAAGGGAAGAGATGGGGTTCCCGTTGCTCAAGGGAGAGGCGGTTCCGGGGTAGGCTTCTATGTGCGTTTTTCAAAGGGGCTGGGCTTATGGCCAGCCCCTTTTTTTATTTCACAGAGGGGCTGGCAGGAGGATATTCCAGAACGGTATTAACAGGTTTTGAGAACTATGATCCAGTATCGCTTGCCTTCTGCCCCTTTATCACTATCGTCCCGGCGATCCTGTCGCCGAACCTCTCCCCGAGGTCGTCGGTGTAGATGAGCACCATCTCCATGCCGAGGACCGCGACCCAGGAGAGAAATACGATGACCTTGCCGAGGTACGGTATCCAGCCGAGGATGTAATATATTACGATGAGGAGCGCGAAGACCGAGTTCCTTATTATTGATTGCTTGAAGTCGCACTGCGTCGTCGGGTCGTCAAGAGAGACGGCCTTAAGGCCGATTATCCTTTTGCCGATAGACCCGCCCTGGAGGCCGTCTGAGATGAGTATGTACGTTGTCCCGGCGAGCGGCCCTACGGCAGTAGGGAAGGCGAAGAACGCGCCCATGATGAGGATGTCTATGAACTTGGAGATGAAGCGTTCCAGGACATAGGTCTTTATGAGAGGCCCTTCGGTCTCTTTTCCCTCGTGAGCTTTAAACGGGGTCTCTTCCGCCATTGTCCCCTCAGTCCGAATTCCGCGTGAAGAGTATGAACGCCATAGCAGGGCGTTTGGACGAGTCACGCATGGCGAAGTGGATGCCGTCGAGGTTCCATCCCTCTTTGACCCGTTCGTTTATCGCCTTTTCCATCTCTTCGTCCGTTACGGTAGACAGCTCTATGACTTTGTAATTAAGCATTTTTAGAGGTAGCCTTAATCAGTCGATCCCAGCCGAAGGGGTGGGGGATTTTTTATCCTCCCTTTGGTCATCCCATCAAGGGAGGGGGGATTCCAGCCCTTAAAAAAACAAAGGCGGGGGGCTTTCGCCACCCCGCCAGATTATACCAGAAAAAAGACGCTATCTATGCACCTTCTTTTCCCCGCCTTCGGCGGCCTCCGCGGCCTTTTTATCGTCCCGGGCCTTCTTCGCGGCCTCAGTTGGCTGGTAGGTGCAAAACGGCTCTTCGTCCATGTAGTTGGCGGTAAAGGCGAAGGCCCTTGCCCTGCACCCTCCGCAGACCTTCCTGAACTCGCAGTACCCGCACCTGCCGTTGTAGTCGTCCCAGTTCCGCATCTCCTGGAAGACCTTTGAGGTGTCCCATATCGTATGGAACGGCTCTTTCCTTATGTCCCCGCACTCTACATCCAGGAAGCCGCAGATCTGCACCTTGCCGGTATTCGAGACGAATGCGAAGGACTGGCCTCCCATGCAACCCTTGCTCATGGCGTCCAGCCCGTGGGTCTCAGGCGTGACGGTTATGCCCTTCGCCTTCTCTTTTTGCCTGAAAATTCTATAATAGTGGGGGGCGCAGGTCGGCTTGAACTGGATCGGGACCTTGTCCCTCATCTCATGGAACCAGGAAAGTGACTTCTCGTACTCCTCAGGGGAAATCTCCTGGTCCTTCAACTGCGCGCCCCTGCCCGTGGGGACGAGTAGGAACGGGTGGTGCGCTACGGCGCCGAGGCTTATGACGAGTTCGAGTATCTTAGGCAACTCCGCGAGGTTGTGCTTGGTGATGGTGGTATTGACCTGGAACGGGAGCCCGACCTTTTTCACACTCTCTATCGCCTGCATGACAGAGGCGAACGCGCCGTTGACGCGCCTGAAGTTGTCGTGGCTCTCGGCCGTCGCGCCGTCTATGGAGAAGGAGACGCGCTGGATGCCGGAATCTATCATCTTTTGCGCGGTTTCAACCGTCACAAGGAACCCGCAGGGGGCCATGACCATGCGGAGACCCAGTTTGGTCCCGTACTTGGCTATGTCCCAGATGTCGTCGCGGAGCATCGGCTCCCCGCCGGTCATGATTATTATCGGGCTTGAGAAAGATGCGACGTCGTCTAAGAAGTCGTAGCATTCCTTTGTGGCAAGCTCGTTAGGGTACGGGCCGAACCTCGCCGCCGCCCTGCAGTGTATGCAGTCAAGGTTGCAAGACCTCGTCAACTCCCACGCTATCAGTTTCGGCAGCCATTTTCTGCCGCCGCTCTTGTCCGGTCCTTTCGCCATCCCAGGCACCTCGTGCGGATGGCCTTTCGGCATATGCATGACGGATACTCCTTTAATGTATTGAGGTTCTAACCACAGCTACTTCTGGAGGACCTTTGCCGCGTCCTTGGCGAAATATGTGAGTATCATGTCTGCCCCGGCGCGCTTGATGGACGTGAGCGACTCCATCATAGCCCTCTCGCCGTCGAGCCAGCCCTTCTCGGCCGCGGCCTTTATCATCGAGTACTCGCCGCTCACGTTGTACGCGGCGGTCGGGTATCCGAACTCTTCCTTTATCCTTCTAATGACGTCGAGGTACGGGAGCGCGGGCTTTACCATGACGATGTCAGCGCCTTCTTCGATATCCAGCGCCACTTCTCTCATCGCTTCATCCGTGTTGCCCGGGTCCATCTGGTACGAGCGCCTGTCCCCGAACTGCGGGGTGGACTCAGCCGCCTCCCTGAAAGGCCCGTAAAAGGCGGATGCGTACTTTGCCGCGTAGCTCATGACCGGGATGTGGGAGAAGTTGTTCTCGTCAAGCATATCCCTTATCGCCGCGACCCTCCCGTCCATCATGTCCGAAGGGGCGACTATGTCGGCGCCAGCCTCGGCGTGGGAAAGGGCCTCGTTGCTCAATAGCTCAAGGGTGGCGTCGTTGTCCACGTCCTTACCCTTTATGATACCACAGTGGCCGTGCGAAGTATATTCGCACATGCAGACGTCCGTAATGACGGCAAGGGACGGGACCTTGTTTTTTATGGCCTTTATCGCCTCCTGGACCGGCCCCTTGGGGTCGAAGGCCGAGGAGCCTTCCGCGTCCTTGTGCTCCGGGATGCCGAAGAGGATGATTGCCGGGATGCCGAGGCCCTTTACCTCTTTTGCTTCTTTTACGATGTTATCGACGGAGAGCTGGAACTGGCCGGGCATGGAGCTTATTGGTTTCCTCACATTCTTCCCGAAGGTGACGAAGAGGGGGAGGATGAGGTCGTTGGGGGTAAGGTTAGTCTCCCGGACCATATTTCTGATGGTTTCGGTCTTGCGGAGCCTGCGGGGGCGATAAAAAGGAAAGTTCATGCTATTCTCCTATTTTCTTTCTGAAGTATTCTGCCATCGCTTCCGTCAACGCCGGTATGGTGTAGTCCTTCGGCATAATATCGACCTGAATGCCATATTCTTTAGCGGTATCGGCGGTTATGGGGCCTATGCAGGCGATACATACGCCTTTAAGAAAACCCGCCAACTCCGTCTTTTTAAACATGGAGGCGAAGTTGGTGACGGTCGAAGACGAGGTAAAGGTAATGACATCTACCCCGCCTTCGGTTAAAAGCCTTTTTAGCTCCCCGGCCTCCTTAGTTGGTCGTATCGTCTTATATGACGGGACGACGTCTATCTTTCCGCCGAGCCTTTTAATCTCCTGGGGGATTATCTCCCTCGCCTGCATGGCCCTGGCGAGGAGGAACTTTTTGCCCTTGATGCGCCTTTTGCCGAGCGCGTCGAGTATTGCCTCTGCCCTGTACTCTTTCGGCGTCAAGTCTACCTTTATGCCGAGCTTCTTTATCGCCTTTTCGGTCATGGGGCCTATGGCGCAGATCTTTACGCCCTTAAGCTCCCTTAAATCTTTATCGAGCTTGTAGAGCCTTTCGAAGAAGTACTTTACGCCGTTAACGGAGGTGAATATCGCCCAGTCATAGGACGAGAGCCTTTTGATGGCCTTATCAAGCGGCTTCCAGTCAGGCGGGGCGACGGTCTTGATGGTGGGGAATGTTATCGGCTCCGCGCCGTTCCTCTCAAGGAGCTTTGAGAAATCCCCTGCCTGCTCAAGGGCCCTTGTTACGAGGATGCGTTTACCGAAGAGCGGCTTTGTCTCGAACCAGTTGAGCTTCTCCCTTAAAGATACCACGTCCCCTACGACTATAATGACCGGCGGCCTCATTTCCTGCTCGCCGGCGAGCGCGACTATCGTGCCGAGGGTGCCGGACAGGCACTTCTGCTTGGTCATCGTCCCCCAGCGCACAAGCGCCACAGGGGTTGATGAAGCCCAGCCGTTCCCAAGTAGCTTGGAGGTTATGAGCGAGAGGTTCTTCCACCCCATGAGGAAGACGAGCGTGCCTCTGCCGACCGAGAGCCTGTCCCAGGCGATGTTCGACCTCTCCTTTAAGGGGTTCTCCTGCCCTGTTATGAATGTGACTGAGGAGGCGAGGTCGCGATGCGTCAGCGGTATGCCAGCGTAGGCCGGAGCGGCTGTGGCTGAGGTGACGCCCGGGACTATCTCGAATGGGATGCCTGCGGCGACGAGCTCTTCGGCCTCTTCGCCGCCCCTGCCGAAGATGAACGGGTCCCCGCCCTTGAGCCTTACGACCGTCTTGCCTTTTTGGGCGAGAGAGATAATGAGCCTGTTTATCTCTCCCTGCTCCATCGTCTTCTCAGCGCCCTTTTTCCCGACGTAGATGGTCTTGGCGCCGGGTCTGGCGTTTTCAAGAAGGCGTGCGTTGGCGAGGAAGTCGTAGATGACGGCGTCGGCCTCTTTCAATACCTCAAGGCCTTTGACGGTCATGAGGCCCGGATCCCCGGGCCCCGCCCCGACCAGAAAAACTTTGCCAGTAGTCATATATGAAAAGGTTTCTCCATTCCTTTATATCAAGGGAAGATTAACGGAATTGAAATGTAAGGATTAAAAGCGTTTAAGGAAACCAAAGGCCCATAAGCCCCGGTAAAGCCTTGCCATTATAACAGATGAAGGGATGGTTATCAAATGAAAGGGGCGGTATTTGTGGAAAAATCGACCTCCCCTTGCCCCTCCTTGTTAAGGAGGGGAGCTATAAATCTCCTCCCCTTTTTATAAGGGGAGGCTGGGAGGGGTCGGTTTTGTCATTGCTACGACGAAGCAATCAGGTTCTTCTTGAATAATAGCCCGATAAAATCGTAAACTCCCCGCATGATACGCGTAACCGATAAAATTCATATAGACGAGAGCGAGATACAGGAGGAGTTTGTCCGCTCAAGGGGCCCCGGCGGCCAGCATGTGAACAAGGTTTCGACAGCCGTCCAACTCCGCTTTGATATCAGGTCCTCGAAATTGCCCGAGGAGGTCAAGGAGAGGCTCATACGCCTCGGGGGACACCGGGTCACCGAAGAAGGCGTCATCATAATCTCGGCTCAGGAGACAAGGAGCAGGGAGATGAACAGGGCCGAGGCGCTGGAAAAGCTCCTCGACCTCATAAGGAAGGCGACGGAGAGGCCCAAAAGAAGGATAAAGACAAGGCCGTCCCTATCGGCCAAAAACAAGAGGGTCGTTGAGAAGAAAACAAGGGGCGGCGCCAAAAAGATGAGGAGAAAGGTAAAGGGGGAGGAGTAGAGGGGGCTGTGGGTTCAGCCTTGCGTAGGGTGCGCTGAGCGCACCATTTGAGTACTGTCCCTATATGGCTCGGACTTGATAATGCCTCCAGCCTTATCCCAATGGTAAAGGGGGTGGCGAGTCCTTAAATATTATTTGTAAAAGGTGCGCATAGCGCACCCTACCGTTGGCTTTATAGCCCAACAAAAATAAAGGGAAGAAATGTTGGGCTTCGCTGCGCTCAGCACGACATTTTTTTTGTTTTTCAAACACACAGGGGCGCATGGCGGATAGCGCCTAAGGGAGGCCGGGGGAGCGAGCCGGGGCGCGAGGAGCGTAGCGACTTTAGGGGCGAGCGAACGAGGAAGAGGAGGAAGAAAGCGCTCGGAGCCATCGCCAAAAGCGCGCAGAGCGCGCAAAATGGCATTTGGCAAAGATTCTAAAAATAATTAAAAGGTGGGCGGAGCCCACCCTACGCGGCTGAATTTATTGGCCATCCAATACTTCAATTTTACCTCTTCCCCTTCTTCCCCGGGCACTGTACCGGTGTCTCGGTGTCGTTCGCGAGGTCGTGGCTGAAGCATTTGGCCGGGACGTCCTGCATCCGGCACTCATCGAGGAACATCCTTACCGTCGCCGTCTTCCCATCAAAGGACAATAGCTCGTACCCTATGGGGCTCTCGGGTTTTTTGATTGGGATTTGTGCGCCCCTTTCCCCGTCGAAGATGTAGACGCCGTGGGAGCAGTGCGCCTTTTTATCCCCCACGGCTTTGAAATCGTCCATCCAGGTGTATTCCTCTATCTCGAACGGCGTCTCTTTCCATTTAAGCGTCTTATTCAACGCGATGGCCCTCGGGGCCGCGTTTATTGCCTCTGGAGGAATGACGACGAAGTCGTCCTTTGGGCTGAAATGGAGCCTTCTGTAGATGTCCGCCTCGGTCAATGTCTTTTTGCCGCCGGGGTCCCTGAAGTTGACGGTCTTGATGAGTCCTTCTTCGTCGAAGAAGCTTATCCTCCAGAGCGCGCGGATGTCCGGGGCGACCTTAGCTTTTTTTGTCTGGGCCGCCTCTTTTACAAGCGTGAATGTGAGCTCGAACCTGCCCGAAGGGGAGTGGATGGTCTTTTTGGCGATAGGGTTCCCGAAGCCCATTAAGATGAGGGCGAATGCGATGGAGACTATGGGCAGTATCAGGCGCGCGGGTCTTAGTCTTTCAATCATAATAGTTTCGATTGTAGGGTGGGCTACGCCCACCAGATCATCACTCCGAAAGAAAATGGTGGACGGAGCCCACCCTACAACTGATTATATTTAAAAGTTTTCAGGAAGGGAGCCGGAATTGTTAAAAATATCTTGGGGGGAACTCTCTTCAGAAAGTTTCCCCCGTTCTTTTCCATCCTACGCAGACCCCGGCGGGGGGACCTGATAGAGGTCTTTGAGTATGTCGTACGCGCCGTTTTTGAGGAGTCTTTCGGCGAGTTCGACCCCGAGTTTTTCGCAGTTTTCTTTCGGGCCTGTGAGCGCGTCTTTTACGAGGGTCTTTCCGTCCGGGCTTGCGACGAGGCCCTTTAGCGTGAGCGTCTCTCCGGAGAGCGTCCCGTACGCCGCGATCGGCACCTGACAACCGCCTTCAAGTCTCTTGAGGAGCGCCCTTTCGGCCCGAACAGCGTATGAGGTCTCGGGGTGGTCGAAGAAGGCGACGAGGTCGTTAATGTACGCGTCGTTCGTCGGCGTCTCTATGCCGAGCGCGCCCTGGCCTATGGCCGGGAGGCTCACTTCGGGCGAGAGGAGCTCGGTAATCTTATCAGCCCAGCCGAGCCTTTTTACACCCGCGCCCGCGAGTATTATCGCGTCGAAGTGGCCGTCGTCGAGTTTTTTAAGGCGCGTGTCGAGGTTGCCGCGAAGTTGCAATATCTCGAAGTCGGGCCTAAGGTGAAGGAGCTGGGACTGCCGGCGGAGGCTCGAAGTGCCGATCTTCGCGCCTTTCGGGAGGTCGAGGAGCTTTATTTTATTCCTGCTGAATACCGCGTCCCTCGGGTCTTCACGCTCGGTTATGCAACGCAGATGCAGTCCGTCGGGGAAGAATGTCGGCACGTCCTTCATGGAGTGCACCGCGAGGTGGACCCGGCCTTCGAGCAGCGCCTCTTCTATCTCCTTTACGAAGAGCCCCTTGCCGCCGACCTTGGCGAGCGGGACGTCGAGGATCTTGTCTCCCGTCGTCTTTATCTTGGTGAGCGATACTTCTATGTCAGGGTATTTCTTTTCAAGCTCTGATTTTACCCAGTTCGCCTGCCAGAGGGCGAGGGCGCTGCCGCGGGTGCCGATGATTACTTTTTTCTTCAAAGCCTTATTACCTTCCTGTTTTTGTATAGTTCCTTCTCTAACAAGTGGATGAGAGACTTAACTGCGACCCCACCCGACCTCCCCTTGTCAAGGGGAGGAGAAAAATTCTAATCTTCGTTGTTCTGCGCCTTTTTTACGGCCTCTTCGTCTATGGTGAGGTCGAAGAGCTTCCTTATGGTGTCGATGTAAAGGTCCCCTTCCACCTTGTTCGCCTCTTTCTTGAGGTGCGTGACAGGGTGGTGGAGTATCTTATTTACTATCGCCGAGGTCATGGCGTCCAAAACCTTCCGGTCTTTTTCGGAGAGGTGGTTCAAGGACGTGAGCGCCTTTTGCACCTCGGCCTTCCGAATTTGATCGCATGTCTGGCGTAGCGATATGATAGTGGGGACGACGTCGAGCGACTTTATCCAGCGGTAGAACTTCTCTATCTCCTCATCGACTATCTTTTCAGCCGCCTCCGCCTCCTTGGAGCGTTCCTGGAGGTTCGCCACGACCACGCCCTGGAGGTCGTCTACGTCGTAGACGTAGCAGTTGTCGATGTTGTTCACAAGCGGGTCGATGTTCCTCGGGACCGAGATGTCGATGAAGAACATCGGCTTTTGTTTGCGCTCGCGCATGACCTCGTGTATCTGGTCGGGCCTTATGATGAAGTTCGGCGCGCCGGTCGAGGCGATGACGATGTCGACGTTTTTGAGATAATGGGGGAACTCCCTGAACATTATCGCAGTGCCGCCGAAGCCCTTGACCATCTCTACGGCCTTCTCATACGTGCGGTTGGCAACGAGTATCTCCCTTATGCCGTTCGTAAGGAGGTGCTTGGCGGCGAGCTCGGCCATCTCTCCAGCGCCGATGAGCATGCAGGATTTGCCGGATAAGTCCCCGAATATCTTTCTCGCGAGCTCTATCGCCGCGAAGCTGATGGATACGGCGGATTCCCCTATCTTCGTCTCGCTCCGGATCCTCTTGGCGACCTGGAATGCCTTGTGGTAGAGCTTGTTGACGATGACCCCGGCGGTGTTGTACTGGACCGCGTGACCGTAGGAGTCCTTGACCTGCCCCAGTATCTGGGGTTCGCCCATGACCATGGAGTCCAGCCCCGCGCCTACCCTGAAGAGGTGCTTTACCGCGTCCTCGCCGAGGTGGACATACAGGTGTTCGTCGAGCTTTTCAAGCGGGATCGAGTGAAAGTCGGACAAAAACCTCTTTATCTGCCAGACACCCTTTTCCATGTCGTTCGTGATAGCCAGCACCTCGACCCGGTTGCAGGTGGAGAGGATCACGCCCTCGTTAAGCCCGAAGTTGTTCGTGAGCTTCTTCAAGGGTTCGCCGATCGTCTGGGAAGGGAATGAGAGCTTCTCCCTTATCTCTATCGGCGAGGTCTTATGGTTTAGTCCGACTATTATGAGGTTCATCTTCCATTCCGCGGAGCATTGGATCCCGGATTATCTATTGCGAGAGCCCGTGGGCCCCGCCTGAGATCATGTTTATGATGACGAATGAAGCAAGGAGTATCATGAAGGCGACGCCTGAGAATATCGCCGCCTTCTTACCCCTCCACCCGGCGGTGAGCCTGCCGTGGAGGAGCGCGGCGTATAAGAACCATGTGATGAGCGACCATATCTGCCGGGGCTTCCAGTCCCAGTAGCTCCCGATGGCGTACTCCGACCAGACCGCGCCGGTGATGATGGCTATCGTAAGGAGCGGAAAACCGTACTGGAGGCACTTGTAGTTGAGCTCGTCGAGCACGTCGAGCGAGGGCAGTATGAAGTAGAGCCCCTTGAGTTTCCTCTTTTTAAGGTATCTCTCCTGGATTATGTACATGATGCCTAAGAAGAAGGCGAGGGCGAAGAAGGCGTTGCCCATGAAGGCGAGTATCACGTGGACCGGGAGCCAGTAGCTCTCAAGGACCGGCGCAAGGGGGATTATCTCCTGCGGCAGGAGCGACGCGCTCAAGATCAGGAGGAGCGCGAACGGGGATACAAAGGCCCCAAGGACCCTCTGCCTGTACTTGAAGAGGAGGTACATGTAGAGCGCGATGACTATCCAGGAGAAGAACGTAAGGGACTCGTGCAGGCTTGTCGCCGGGGTCCTGCCCGCCGCGACCCAGCGGGTGACGATGGTGATCGTGTGGGCCGCGAACCCGAACATGAGGACGTACTGCGCCGCGTCGAGGAGCCTGTCTTTGCGCGCGAAGAGGTACCCTATGTAGACGAAGGTGGCCACGAGATATGCTATCGCCGTTATATGAAAGACTATGTCACTCACTATCTATCTCTAAGCCTGCCTCTTCCCAAGTTTTAAATCAACCCCCAGAGCGGAGAGAGAAAACCCCTTCCCGAGTAGGTCTTTAAGGTACGCGTCTATCTTTCCGGGTGAGCCCTCCCTTATCCAGACGGGTATCGGAGAATTCACCAAGGCTTTGATTACTCTTTCTTTTTTAACACGATCGATGTTGCTTTTCAATAGCTTATTCCGGACCTTGCCGATGAGTTCGGTAAACTTCCCGTACTCCTCCCCTATCTCTTCTTCGAGCCGCTCCCGCATCTTTTTAGCGAGCAACGGGGCCTTTCCTGAGGTCGAGACGGCGAAAAAGAGCGGGTCCCGGTCTACTATGGAGGGTACTATGAACGAGCACTTATCAGGGTCGTCGGCGGCATTAATGAGTACCCCCCTCTTTTTGGCCTCATTATAAACGGACGCGTTTACGGCCCTGTCGTTCGATGCCGATATGACAAGGAAGACGCCTTTGAGGTCGCCCTCCTGGTACTTCCTTTTGATGAGGGTTATGCTTCCTTTGTCCGCAAGTCCCTTGACGGCCTTTGCAACGGTCGGGCTTACGACCGTGACCTTTGAACCGGCTGAGAGGAGGCCCTCGATCTTACGCAGGGCGACTAAGCCAGCGCCTATCACGAGGCTCTGCCTTCCCTTTATGTCGAGGAATATCGGATAGTAGCGCATTTAAAGGGATTATACCCTCATCCTATCCTTTTTCGTCATAAAATCAGAAAAATTAAGCAAAAATATCCGGCAGATAGTTCGCGGTGGTAATTATCTCAAGAAAAGATTAAAAAATACTGAAAAGTAGATATAAATTTTAATAATCTTCATGCGCAGTCGAATGCCGCGGTTCGGACAGGCGCTATGATGGATTGAAAAACCGGCGAAGGAATGGGCCTTGCGTGCAGACAGAGTTTTACCTGTTTTCTTCCCCCTGGCCCTTTCGCGCCTCCGAGATCTCCCGTTTACGCTTTATCCTCCCCGGTATCGAGGCTATGAGCGCCGTAGCTACCCCGACGACGAACGTCGCAAGGAGTATGAGCACGAGCGGGGCCTCGAAGGACCACCTGAGGAAAGAGACTATCGTCGCCTGAGAGTTCTGGAGAGAGAAGATCACGGCGATAAAAGCGAGGACGATCGCGATTACAAATGAAATGTTCATGGTCCCCTTTTTTGGCGTATTTTTAAAAGAATCGGGGGCCTTTTTCGAGGCCCCCGTAAGGCTCCGCTTAAGAGGGCTACTTGAACTTCGTCCGCGCCTCCTCGATAGAGGCTTTCAGCTCTCCAACGGCCCTCGTTATCCCGCCCTTGAGCGCGGACCAGGCCTCGTCGCTCGAACCCTTGAGTTCCTTGAGCTTGCCGGATACCTCGTCCTTCTTCCTGTTGAGCGAGGCTATTTGCCGCGCGTATTCATTCTTAGCCTCTGTTGCCGCTGTCCCCGCCTTTGCCTCAAGCGCGTGAATCGTAGCTTCCCACTCCCTGACCTGGTCCTCAATCATCTTCTGGTACTCTTTCCTGTCCTTGAGCTCCATCAATGCCTCCTTGTGAAGGGTTATGGGACGGGTGCGCAATAAATCCAACCAGGACCTCTCAGACGATATCCCCGATGTGCCAGACCTCCTCGCCCGAGGCTCCTGCGTAGACGATCATCACCTCGCCGCGGCAGTCGCTCAAGGGGAGGCGTATTTCGTAGTTATTCGTTTTAAGCGACTCCGCAAAATGAAAGACCGAGGGCCTGAAGACCTCGCGGTCAAAGGCGACGTCAATCATTACGGATGAGAGCGACTCAAGCCCCTTTTCCCCGAATTTTTCTATCTTGATGACGCAGGTCTCTGTCTTCTCGTCTATCGAATACCGCGCCTTTACCTTAGGGCCCTTTCGCTTTGGGCAATGAGCGGCTTCCTCCGCCTCGAAAAGCGAGAACGGGCGCGCCCCCTTGCCGTAGCGTCTCTTCGGGTTATCGAGAGACTTAGACGACGCGATAGAGAGGAGACGCTCCTCCACCGTGCGAATGGACAGCTCGCCGGAGTCTATCCCTATCCAGCGTCTGCCGAGCTTTTCCGCTACGGCAAGCGTCGTGCCCGCCCCGGCAAAGCAGTCGAGTACGAGGTCGCCCTCGTTCGAGGCGGCCTTTATGATTCGCGCGAGGAGTGCTTCGGGCTTCTGCGTCGGGTACCCGGTCTTTTCGTCGTTGCTTAAGTGCATGGCGTCCGGGATGTCGTCCCAGACGTCGCCGACGAGCTTGTCTTCAATAAGCCAACTGTCCTGCTCTTTAAGGAAGTATTTGATCCTGATATTCCCGTTCTTAGTCTCGTAGATCCTGCCTTCTTTTCTGAGGGCTGAAATGGATGCGTCCGTATAATCGCCGCGCGGAGAGGTCTTGAACCACCTGCCGGATGAGTCCTGTCTGAAGCCGGCCTCGCCCTTCCTCACCCTCTTTTGCGTGAACTGCTGGTTGAAGACGCGCCCCTTTCCGCCGTACCAGAGTATTATATCGTGGTTCCTGGAGAACTGAGAGGCTTTTGCCTTTGCGCCTCTGCCGCCGTAGCTCCAGACGATGTCGTTAAGGAAGTTTTCCTCGCCGAATACCTCGTCCATGATTATCTTGACGTAATGTGCCTTCTTCCAGTCGAGGTGGACGAATATTGAACCGTCGTCCGAGAGTAGCTCGCGGAGGATTATGAGCCTTTCCCGGAGGAACTCTACAAAACCGGCGCCGATAATCTTATCGTCGTAGGCGCGAAGGTCTTTTTTGGATTTGAACGAGAGGTTCGTCGAGAAGGGCGGGTCGATGCAGACGAGGCGGAGGCCCGTCGTATTGTCCGAGTTTTTTATCAGCCCTTCCCGCTTCATCTCAAGGAGGGCTTTTAAGGCAGGCAGGTTCTCGCCGTGTATGAGCATGTTCGCGGGCGCACCCTTTCCAAAGGCCTTCACCTCTGAGAGCGGGGTCGTTTTGGAGGAGAGTATCCGGGATTCCTTATTCTTGCCCGGATATATGAGTTCGCAAGCGGCATTTTTTTCAACAAGCCTTTTTACCATGCAGGTATTTTATAGGAAAATGCGTGGATATAAAAGGGTTTTGAAGGCCGAGCGCAGACCGGCACACGCCACACGTGGGCGCGTGAAGTTTTCCCTTGATTTGGGAGGCCGTTTGCCTGAATATTAGTACTTAAGAAAGGAGGCCGCATGAAACCTTACAGGCTCCACATATTCGTCTGCCAGGGCAAGAGGTGCGCCTCAAGGGGCTCCGAGGACCTCCTTGAGGCTCTCAAAGACCGGATAAAAATGGAAGGGTTAAAGGACATTAAGGTCTCGAAGAGCGGGTGCCAGAAGGTCTGCAAGGAGACGGATATTGAGGGCGAGTATTCGCCTGCGGTCGTCATCTACCCCGAGGGCGTCTGGTACAGGAAGGTCGCTGTCTCGGACCTCGACGATATAATCGAGAGGCACGTTAAAAAGGGGGAGGTCGTCGAAAGGCTCCTCCACTACAGGATGGTGAAGTAGGCGCGTGCTGCGTTTTATAATCTCCCCTCACCCCTCTTTATGAAAGAGGGGGATTTCGTGATTTACCCCTCTCCTTTACAAGGGGAGGCCGGGAGGGGTGATTTGAAAAAGGCGACCTCCCGTAAGCCCCTCCTTGTTAAGGATGGGTATCAAAAACCTTCCCCCTTTTTAAAGGGGGACTGAGGGGCGATTATCAAAAGCACTCTCTCTTAAGAAAGGTCTCATGAAGACAGCTTTTTACATCAAGGTCCTTATCTGCCTCATTCTCCTCGCCATGCCTTCGGCTGGGTACGCGAAGACCGTAAGGATAGCGGTCATGCCCTGGAAGGTAAACTCTTCCGATGACATGGAGTTCGTAAAGAACGCGGTCGCGGACATGCTCTCGTCCCGGCTCGGCTCAAAGGATTCCGTTGAGCTCATCCGTCCTGAGGCGGTAAAAGAGGCGCTCGGCGAAAAGAAGGCCTTGAACGACGCTTCCGCCATAGAGGCCGGGAAAAAGCTCAAAGCCGACTATGTCCTCTCAGGCTCTCTTACTGTAATAGGGACCGCCGTGTCCATGGACGCGGCCCTCATTAACGTCGCAACCGCCTCCTCGACCCCCCTTTATTCGAATGCCTCGGGGCTCGCGTCCGTCGTCGGCCTCATAGACAAGCTCTCCGAAGACGTCCTTGTTGCAACTGGTCTGAAACAGCTTGTCGCGTTGCCGCTCCCGAAGGCAGAGGCCTCTGCAACGCTTAAGGCAAAGAACGAGGCGAAGGACGTGGCCCACAGGCCGGAGGCTGAAAGCTACATAGTAAAGCCGACGGAAGACGCTAAAAGGCCGGTCCTCTGGAAGAGCGCGCCGATAGAGGGGTTGTTCAAGGCCGCGGTATCGGCTGACCTCGACAACGACAATGTGAAGGAGATAGTCCTCGTTTCCGGGAAATCCATCATCATAGCGAGGAAGGAAGGGGACGCCCTTAAATCCATAAAGGAATTGAAGGAGAACGGACACGGGGAGTTCTTCGCGGCCTCCATTATAGACGCTGACAACGACGGCAGAGAGGAACTCTATATTTCAAGGATAGAGGACGAGCGCGCCTCCGGGCTCTCAATCGAGTTCAGGGAGGGCGACTTCAGGGTAGTATCAAAAGACATACCCTTTATGATGAGGACCGTCGATGGGGAGAAGGGCCCTGTATTGATAGGTCAGAGGTTCAGGAAGTCCGACGGCATCTACGGCCCGCTCGTTGCGCTTGAGAAACAAGGCGATTCCGTTGTCGAGAAGGGCGCCTTTCCCGTGGCGCTCCCGAGGAGGGCCGACATTTACAGGTTCGATTCCGTCGACCTTACGGGAGACGGCGTGGCCGAGCTCCTGACTCTGGACGACAGGGGATTTCTCCACATCTACAAAAAGGGCGCGAATGAAAAATGGGAGGAGACAGCCAAATCCGTCGATTACTATGGCGGCACCCTTAATTATATAAGGTTCGGGTCCGACCAGCCCGGTGTGGCTGAAGCGGAGCCGGTTCCTATCGAGGGGAGGTTCTTCCACGCGGACCTGAATAACGATGGAAAGGCAGAGGTCGTCATAAAGAAGAACACGCCGGGCGGGCTCGGAAGGAGCGCCGAGAGGGCGTCGTCGTACAAGAGCGGCGAGGTCGTGAGCCTGTCATGGGACGAGAAGGCCATGAGTCTTGTAGCCGAGAACTGGCGGACAAAAGAGGTCGGAGGGTATGTCTCGGACTTTTTTGTCGGGGATTTAGACAAGGACGGGTCGCCTGAGGTGGTGCTCCTTGTAGTAGAGGGGACTGAAAAGCTCTTCGGAACGCCAAAAAGTTATATACTTTCTCTCCGTCTTTCTATATAATATGGCTCTTTAAACCCTCCAGCAACCCAATCAAAAACGGCGGTGTAGCTCAGATGGCAGAGCAGGGGTCTCATAAGCCCCGGGTCCGTGGTTCGAATCCACGCACCGCCACCAGATTATTTCAGTCAATCCAACATATTTTATAATGGTGGGCAAAGCCCACCCTATGAGACTCAAAAATTATTTTGAATGGCGCGCGCAACACACCCTGCACGGCCAGGTCGATTGGGAGATATGGGATGCCTGCGTAAACGAGAGGGCAAAAGGCCGGTCGATGTTGGCGGGCCCGGGGCCTTCGATGCGCCGGAGTTCAGTAGCTCTGGTAGAGCCAGACGACCTTGCCCAGCACGAACTCCCTGTTCAATTCGCCGGCGTAGACGGCGGTATGCGGAAATGTCGGGTTGTCGGGCTTAAGGACCACCTTGTCAGAGTGGATGAATACCCTCTTGATGCTCACGCCCTCAAAGTTAAGCCACACGGCGTAGATGTCGCCGCTCACGAGCCTCTTGTCATTGACGTCTATGCCGACGGTCGCGTCATGGAGTATATTCGGCGCCATCGCCTCGCCTCTGACCCGCAATGCCAGAGACCCTTTCACGAAGTCCTTCTTGAGGACCATAATGCTATCGATGTGGTCGGTGCCGGGAAAGTCCCTCGGGCCGCCCGCGGACAGCATGTCATAGACCTTCGCGCAGACAAAGTGCTCCCCGAAAGCGGACCTCGGCTCGCAGGCGTGTTCCGCGTTTATCATGTCGTAGCTCGAAATGGGCCCTGAGCCGGTAAGGAGCCAGTCGAGCTTTACCCCGCCTATAAAGGATATCTTGCGCAGAGCCGTGATATCCGGGTTCCGCTTGTCCTTTTCGTAGTCGCTAATAGTGGCCACCCTGTTGAAATCAAGCCTCTTGGCAAATTCCGCCTGATTGACCTTCAGGATATCCTGCCTGACGTAGCGTATTCTTTCACCGAGTGTGTTCATAAAATACAGTTGAGCGTAAAATTTCACTTGACATTTATACGCAGTAGCGTAAAATGGCTCGATACCCTGATTGAGAAGTACAGTCTCCAATTAAACATACAATTTTTTGGATTTCTCATTTATAGCATTTAGCGGTCTTTCAGTCAATACGCAACCGGGAAAAAAGATAAAAAATATAACGAAAGGGGTTTATCGCGGGATATGGCCGTTAATTATTTAAGGGTTTTCGAGAGGATGCTCAAGGCCGGAAGGCTGAAAAACGGCTCACAGCTGGCAAAGGCCCTCGGCGTATCCCCGCAGGCGGTCTCGAATTACAAGAAGAGGGGGGAGCTGCCTGCGAGCCTCGTATTCAAGTTCGCGGAGACATACAGCGTCTCAATCGACTGGCTTATTACAGGGGTTGCCAGGCCCGGAGACTCAGCAGAGCTCTCGAGGCCCGCATACGCGAGCGAGGCGGACGGCCGCTATTCCGTAGACAGCGTAGACAAGGCCTGGTTGCCTTCAAGCATAAACGACCTTATGATGCTCTCGCCCGACGAGATTATATACGTCGGGAGGCTCCTTAAGGTGCTCCGGGGCCCGGAGAGGTATGTCCCCGCTGTAAAGGTCTGTATCGACTCGTTCCTAAAGGCGGGGGAGCTATCGAACCATTGAGGTCCATTTTATAGGTTGGTTGTGAGATCATGATCAGACTGGCGGCCCCTCCACCGGAGGGGCCGCCAGTTTTTTTTATGTGCCGCGTTCATTCTCTCTTAGGGCAGATACCCGGCGGCCTTCCGCGCGGTATCGCATGGGCTTGACAACTAATCAGGGGACAGGTTACATTTAAAAGCGGAAATAAATCGGGATGCGGACAGGAAATAGCCTGCCTGTAAGCGGTTATCCGTCCCACCCGTATATAAAATCAGGAGGGGTATTAATGGCACAGGCTAAAAAAGGCGATCATGTGAAGGTGCACTACAAGGGCACACTCGAGGACGGGTCGGAGTTCGATGCTTCCACAAACAGAGAGCCTATTGAATTCACGCTGGGCGACGGCATGCTGCTCCCCGGCTTCGAGCAGGCCGTTGAGGGAATGGACGAGGGCGAGACGAGGAATATAAGGATACCGGCTGACGAGGGCTACGGGCCGTACTTCCAGGACCTTGTGATAGAGTTCGACAAGGGGCAGTTCCCGCCGGACCTCGAGCCGAGGATAGGCGAGCACCTCGAGCTTCAGCAGGAGGACGGGACCTCGACTGTCGTAAAAATATTGCAGATCTCCGGCGACAAGGTAAGCCTGGACGCGAACCATCCGCTCGCGGGCAAGGACCTCCTTTTTGAGATAATGCTGCTGGCTGTAAACACCTGTTGCCATGACCATGGACATACGCCCGAGGCGTGAACCTAACGCGCGCGGCCTGATAAAGGCCGCGCGCGTTAGTCTTACATGAGCCTGGCCAACAAAGATTCCGCGCGGAATCAAATTTTTGCACGCTTGCCGCGTGCTTTTGGCACAGGTCTCGCTCGCTTTCAGTCGCCCCTGCCCACTCGCTCGCCCCGAAGACGCGCTTCGCGTCGAATCACCCCCGGCTCGCTCGTCTCATCCTCCCTTATGCTTCGCGCATCCTTGCCCGGTATTTTTTAAAACTTAAAAACTGTATTATTGAACGTTGGCCTTACCCTGAAACACCTGTTTTCCCTTCATATCAGGGGTTGTCGTATGCCGCATGTACACGCAAAAAGCGGGGCCTGCAATAAATCCGGGGGTGACGCTATTATAACATCCCTGTCACATTCCCTTAACAATCCTCGCATAGAATGGGTTCAAATAAATCGAGGAGAAAAGAGAATGAACTGTCCGTATCTTGAAAAGGGAATGACTGAGATGTGCGCCGCGTCAATCACGTCGCTTGTTCCGTCCGCGGAGGAGGCCGAGGAATACTGTTTGACCGAGGAGCACTACCGCTGTCCCATGCTCCTGGGGCACGTCCTGCGCTCAGGCGCCGAGCGGGCTTACAGCCACTAAATAGACTTTAAAATAAAGAAGGAGGAGCAACAGGGATGAAGAGAAAGCTGTATATGATGATGGGGGCGGCCGCCTTAGGCCTCCTGACCGCTAACGCCGCAAAGGCCGAGTTCGCCTTCGGCGAAGAGACAAAGGGTATAACGCTTACGAGCAACGAATCAGATCTGAACATCAGGATAAGGCTCCAACCGAGGTTCGACTTCGGCGACCTCGTGAAATCAGAGGACGGCAGGTCTTACGAGAGCGAGTCAGACCTTTATCTTCGGAGGGTCCGCCTCGAAATGGGCGGGCACCTCCTTACGAAGACGATAAAGTACAACCTGACCCTTTCGGCTGACAAGTGGGAGCAGACCGGACACGCAGACGAGGTAAGTCTCCTCTACGGGTATGTCGAGTGGGACGCCGACGAGGCATATTCGTTCCAGGTCGGCAAGTACAAGCTCCCGTACTCGAGGGTCTCCCTCACCTCGTCCTCGAAACAGCTCCTCATAGAGAGGCCCGCCTCGACCGAGGCGGCTAAGAAGGTCTTCGGCGAGACTGACGCGTACTACCAGCCCAAGGCGGCAATATTCGGAAAGGCGCTCGACGGCGTTTTAGGCTACGAGGTCGCGGTCGCGGACGGCTGGCAGAACGGAGAGACTATTCACACCGACACGACCGTCTTCACCTCCTCGCCCCTGTATGTGGCGCGAATAGAGCTCTCCCCGCCAGGCTGGCTGGAAAAGTCGAAGAGCGACGCGCACCTCGGCAAGGGCCAGCACCTGACCCTGGGGCTTAACCTCGCCAACCAGTCTTCGATAGAGTACGCGGAGAACGGGTATGAGGAAGACAGGTCCCTCTGGGGCTTCGATGTATCCGGCCACTATAACAACATAACGGCGCAGGCCGAGTACAACGAGTGGGAGGTAGACTCCAGCGACCCGACGATCGGGACCTCGAAGCCGAGGGGCTGGTATGTGCAGGCGGGTTACCTGGTAGACGGACTTAATATCGAGCCTGTGGCGAGGTACGAGGTCTACGACCAGAACTCCGAGGCCGAGAACAAGGAGGAGCGGAACACGACCTTCGGGGCCAACTGGTACGGCAAGGGACACAGCCTGAAGGTAGGCGCCAACTGGGTCCATACCGATTATGATTCCGCGGCAAAGGGCGCGCTTGCGGAAGCTGACTCCAAGGACACTTACCAGGTCCAGGCGCAGATGTACTTCTAACAGGCAAGCCGAAGTATTTACGGATTTACGGGGAGCCGCTGACCTCCCCGTAAATACCCCGAGAAAACTCGGGGTTCTTCATCCTGCCGGGGCGGGGTAACACCCGCCCCGCCTTATAACCTGAAACGATTCGCAAAGAAAAAGGAGATGAAATGAGGAAGACCCTTCTGGCCCTTTCTATCGCTACACTTGCGTTCTCCGCAGGAGCCGCTTCCGCCGATACGCTCATAAACGGCGCGGGCGCGACGTTCCCGTACCCGCTCTATTCGAAGTGGGCCTACGAGTACGCTAAAAAGACCGGTATGAAGATGAACTACCAGTCTATCGGGTCCGGCGGCGGCATAAAGCAGATAAAGGCCAAGACCGTGGACTTCGGGGCCTCGGACGCGCCGCTTTTCACTAAAGATCTGGACGAAGCAGGCCTTGCGCAGTTCCCTGCGGCGATAGGCGGCGTGGTGCCGGTCGTGAACCTCCAGGGCGTAAAACCCGGAGAGATGAGGCTTACGCCCGAAGTCCTCGCGGACATATATCTCGGCAAGATCACGAAGTGGAACGACAAGAGGCTTACCGAACTTAACCCCGGCGTCGAGCTCCCCGAAGACTCGATCACCGTCGTGCATCGCTCAGACGGAAGCGGCACGACCTGGATATTCACCAACTACCTCGACAAGGTCAGCAAGGAGTGGCATGACAAGGCCGGGTTCGGCACGGCCGTAAACTGGCCTGCGGGTGTCGGCGGCAAGGGGAACGAGGGCGTAGCCACATACGTCAAGAGGATAAAGAACACCATCGGCTACGTCGAGTACGCCTACGCGCTCCAGAACAAGCTCGCGCACGCGAAGATGCAGAACAGGGAAAAGGCCTTTGTAGAGCCGTCGATCGAGTCCTTCATGTCCGCGGCCTCGGGCGCGGACTGGAAGAACACCCCCGGATACGCGGTGGTGCTTACCGACCAGCAGGGAAAAAATTCCTGGCCCATAGCCGGCGCGACCTTCATACTCGTACACAGGAGCGCGACGAACTGCGAGAACACCAGGGCTGTACTCGATTTCTTCGACTGGGCTTATGAGAACGGCTCCGAGATGGCTAAGTCACTCGACTACGTGCCTATACCTAAGTCCGTCTATCAGTTAATGGAGGAGAGCTGGACTGGGGGCATTACCTGCAACGGCGCGTCTCTCTGGAAGAAGTAGGAGGCCGTAGTTCATAAGGTCCTCATCAAGGCCGCCCCGTTCCACGGGGCGGCCTTATTTTTTCCTCAATTTCAAAACAGCCATCCAGACTTAACACCCCCGTAACACTCCCTTAACAGGACTGCGGTAGAATTCCCATAAACAGATGAAGCAGAAGATACTCGCCGTAGACGACGAAGTAGATATCCTCAACCTCCTCAGGTACAACCTCGTGAACGAGGGGTTCGCGTTCATCCCGGCCGAGGACGGGCCTGAGGCGCTCGAACTCGCCAGTAGGTTGCGGCCGGACATGATACTCCTCGACCTCATGTTGCCGAACATGGAAGGTAACGAAGTCTTAAGGAGGCTTAAGGCCGACCCGGATACGCGCCGGATACCTGTCATCATGCTCACAGCCAGGGGCGAGGAGATAGACAGGGTCATAGGGCTCGAGCTCGGGGCCGACGACTATATCGTAAAGCCCTTCAGCCCGAGAGAGCTTGTGCTCCGGATAAAGGCGGTCCTCAGGAAAGGCGGCTCCTTTGAAGACACAAAGGTCATAAAGGCGGGACCCGTCTCGATTGACACCGAAAGGTTCCGGGTCTTCGTGGACGGGAAAGAGGCGGAGTTGACGGCCGCCGAGTTCAGGATACTCCTTTCGCTCGTGCGGTCAAAGGGCAGGCCCCTCGGAAGGGAGACGCTCCTTAGGAGGATAGGTGCGGACGAGGGTTCGTCAGGGGAGAGGACCATAGACACCCATGTGAGGAGGATAAGGGAGAAGCTTGGACCCCACGGAGACCTCGTCGAGACGATACGGGGTTACGGATACAGGTTCAGGGATACCGAAGACGCCCTTTAGTCTACGGCGCCCGCCTATATGATCGCCGCCTCCTCGTTGTAACACCTGAGCACCGTGCATCCTTCGAACCCGTCGCTTAAGCATACGTGTATGTCGGCCCCCGAGGACTCCCTGATAAATGCGTCTTCTATCCTGCAACGAGCGCCGTCACATGTGCCCTGAAGGTAAGGGCAGGCGTTTTCCAGACCGAACATGTCTACCTCCTTTTAGAAAAACAATTTCAATGAGGGGATTCTATCCGGAGTTTGTCAACCCCAGGTTACGGGAGGATGATTTATCGCGGGGAATCGGGGTTATGCCTTGACCGGGCCGAAGGACCTGCGGAGGCGTAGCGAGGCGCTCACAAGCGCCATGAGGACGGGTACTTCCACGAGCGGGCCGATGACCGCGGCAAAGGCCTCGGCAGAGCCTATGCCGAATGTGGCTATGGCCACTGCTATGGCGAGCTCGAAGTTGTTGGAGGCGGCGGTGAAGGCGACGGATGCCGTCTTTTCGTAGTCAGCTCCGGCGCGTCTGGCCATCCAGAAGCTTACGAAGAACATGACGATGAAATAAACAAGGAGCGGGGCCGCGACCCTCGCGGCGTCAAGCGGTAGCCCTATTATCTCCCCGCCCTTCAGGCTGAACATGACGGCGATGGTAAAGAGGAGCGCGGCAAGCGTGAGCGGGGCGATCGACGGCACGAACCTCTTTTCATACCAGTCAGCCCCGCGCGCCCTTATTAGAAATAACCTTGTAAGCATCCCGCCGAAGAACGGGACCCCTAAATAGATGAGGACGCTTCCGGCGATATCGAGGATGGTGACGCTTACAACAGCGCCCCCGGCCCCGAATATCGGCGGCAGTATCGTCACGAAGAACCAGGCGTATAAACTGTAGAAGAGGACCTGGAAGACGCTGTTGAAGGCTACGAGCCCGGCCGCGTACTCGGCGTCCCCGCGAGCGAGCCCGTTCCATACGATCACCATCGCGATGCACCGCGCGATGCCGACGAGTATGAGCCCGGTCATGTAGCCTGGGTAGCCTTTCAGGAACACGATGGCGAGGAGGAACATGAGCACGGGCCCAATGACCCAGTTCTGGACGAGCGAAAGGGCGAGGACCCTTGAATCCCTGAATACCCTGCCGAGTTCCTCATAGCGCACGCGCGCGAGCGGCGGGTACATCATTATTATGAGCCCCGCGGCTATCGGTATGTTCGTGGTCCCTGAGTTTAAGGAGTTTATGTTTGTGGCGACATCCGGCGCGGCCCAGCCGATGAGGACGCCCGCGGCCATCGCAAGTATTATCCAGAGGGTCAGGAACCTGTCGAGGAAAGAGAGCCTTTTGGTGCTTTGCGTCTTCATTTGTTCGTGCCGATTATCTCCGGGAGCCTTTCGATGAATTCCCTTATCTCGTCCCGGACCCTCCTGTATTGGGTAAGCGCCTCCTCGTGCGTTTTTGCGCCCTTAGCAAGGCGCGGCGGGTCGTCGAAGGGTGCGTGGATCCTCTTTTTAGCGCCCGGGAAGACCGGGCAGTTCTCATCAGCCGTTGAGCAGACGGTGACGACGAGGTCGAAGGGGATTCCCTTAAAATCGTCGACGGACTTTGACCGCTGAGAGGAGATGTCCACACCGGCTTCAATCATCGCGTCAATTGCCAGCGGGTCGAGCCCCTTAGGGGCGGTCCCGGCCGAGTACGGCTCAATGATATCCGCTAGCAGCACCATTGCCCACGCCTCAGCCATCTGGCTCCTGCAGGAGTTGCCGGTACATAAGAACAGCGCCTTTATCTTTTTTCCTGCGTCCTGCAAAGGGCCTCCCTTGAAACGCGCGTTATTTTCTTAAGGGCCTGCGAGTCCTCAATGATGGATGCGTCCCCTGAGAGCGCGTTGAGCGCCCACTTGAGGGCCGAGGCCGCTTTTTTCGACGAGCCCTTGCCGGCAAGCATATAGTATACCCAGCGGTTGTCTTTCCGCGAGCGGATAAGGCCGGACGCGCTTAAGATATGGAGGTGCTTGGATACTGTAGAAGGGGCGAGCCCCAAAAGTTCCACGACCTGGCATACGCAGAGCTCGCCACCTTTGAGCGCCGATATTATCCGGAGCCTCATCCTGTCCGAGAGGGCCTTGGTTATAAGGAGAGTCTCTTCCATAGCCAATATTATAATTCGCCAAATGACGAATTGTCAACCGTAAATGCGAAGGATGCCCTGATGCCCCTCAACGAATGCCGCGGCAGGCATGGGTTTGGTGATAAGGAAGGGCGCCCGCGTCCATGCCCGCCCCCGCGCTATCTCGCGAATACGCCGAAGGCTATGGCGGCGCCTATGATTGCGTGTACGAGGAACTCGATTCCTGCGTCGGTCCATCTCTCCATTGTTTTTCTCCTCCACAGGCCGCGCTATGCCGCTTTTGCGTTGTCCAGAAGGCTCTGGACCTTCCGGAACAGCTCATTCAACCCGAAGGGCTTTGACACATAGTCGTCGGCCCCGGCCTCAAACCCGGAGTTTATGTCGCTGTCCATGGATTTTGCGCTGAACATCAGTACCGGACGGCCGCGATTCATCTGTTTCAGCTCCCTGCAGAGGTCCCAGCCGTTCATCCCGGGCAACATCAGGTCGAGTATGACGAGATCCGGGGCGAAAGAGGCCGCTTTTTTAAGGCCCTCGACCCCGTCGAGCGCGCCTTCGGTCAGAAACCCCTTCCTCGTCAGGTTTATGTCGAGGAGCGAGACGAGGTCTATGTCGTCTTCCACTATGAGTATCCGCTTTTTGTCCATCTCTTCTCTCCTTTGTCTTGATGATAGGATTATGACGCCCCTGTGTGAACGGGCTGTTACGGGGAGGTGAAGGTTTGAGTAAAGCAGGCTTATCGGGCGGGGTGCGCGGCGTCAACAAAAAAAAGCCCCCGTGAATGCGGGGGCCGTCATAGGAAAGGGCCGTTTAATTGAGTTCGGTCTTTGCCGATATACAGTCGCAGGGCGGAGAACGCATGAGGGAGGGGCTGGCGCGTCTTTGTTTTACATAAAAAAAGCCCCCGTTTTCACGGGGGCTTTTTTTGTATATCCTTTTCCGGTATTACCGGGGGATCACGTTTATCGCCTTTGAACCCTTCGCGTCCTTTGTTTCCTCGAACTCGACTGCCTGACCTTCCCTCAGGGTCTTGAAACCATCGCCCTGTATGGAAGAGTAGTGGACGAAAAGATCGTCACCGGACTCACGCTCGATGAACCCAAAACCCTTGGATTCGTTGAACCACTTTACTGTGCCCTTTGCCATTTGCTTATGACCTCCTTTCTCCAAATTCATAAGTCTTTGAGGTCCATCTGCAAATGCTTTCCAGAACGATACCTGCAACACTTATTCTCACTACTATACAGCAGACTGGAAAGTATGTCAACAATTATTTAAAATCCGTTGCCGGGGCTGGTGCCGTCGGATTGGCAAGGCCTTCTTATCAGGTGGTGCTCGAACAGCGGTCCATTCCGATGTGCCGTTCTTCTCTTGCGGAGAAGCTCCCCATGGTCATTCTCTCCAGGTAAAAAATATAAACCTTCAGTGCCTGTGAAAGTGGTGGAGGTCCGGCACATGGGCGTGGCTGTGCGTGAGCTCGGCGTGGGTGTGCATGTGGCTGTGAGGCCCGGTTGAGTCCCCTTCGCCGGCGTGGCCGTGGTGTGCGTCATGGGTGTGGGCGTGATCATGGCAGAGCCCGGCATGGGTATGTTCGTGATCGTGGTGCTCCTTCAGTATCAGCCAGAGCCCCGTAAGCATCAGGACCGAGGCCGCGATTATTTGCGGCGTCATCCGCTCTCCGAGAAGCGTTATCGAGACCGCCACCCCGATAAACGGGGCGGCCCCGAAGTATGTGCTCGTCCTCGATGTCCCGAGGTTTCTAAGGGCGTAGATGAAAAGCACAAGGGATGCCCCGTACGATAGCGCCCCCAATATCAGGGAACCGGCAAGCGATGGGAGAGGGGGGAGCGTAGCGCCAGCGGCAAAGGCTATGGCGAGGTTGGCGACCCCGGCGGCAAGCCCCTTGAGCCTCGATATCACATACGGGTCCCTGTGCGACAATTCCCTGGTGAGATTGTTGTCAATGGCCCACATGAGGGCCGAGGCCAGGACCAATAGCGACCCGTGCCTGACCTGCCAACCGCCTGACCCGGGCGCGTAGGTGAGGACGGAGCCGGCGGCGAGCATTACCGCCGCGGAAGCCCAGATATTTCTCCCGACATGCTCGCGGAAGATAAGGGCGGCGAGCAGAACCGTCAAGACCCCTTCCATATTCAGGAGCAGCGAAGCCGCCGATGCCTCTGTGGCGTCAAGTCCGAAGAGCAGAAAGAGCGGGGCGGCGACCCCTCCGGCGAGTATGGAGCCCGCGAGATAAAAATAATCCCTGCCCCTTAAGGACGCTTCGCGTGAGCTCGCGGACGAAGAGCCCCGGCGGAGCATCGATACAAGGGTGAGGCCCGCGAAACTCCCCAGATACAAGAGCCCTGCGAGCATCAACGGCGTGACGGATCCCAGGAGGAGCTTTGAGAACGGGGCGCTTATCCCGAAGAAGAAGGCGGCGCCGAGCGCGGCGGCCAGCCCACCCCTTTTGGATGCGCGATGTTCGTGATCAAGTGTTTGTGCCACAATAAATATTTTGCTTTAGGGCCGGATATAAGTCAATGCAGTTGTTGGGGGAAGGCGCATAGTCCGGGAATCGACAGCGAGCCGTAGGCGAGTAGCACCGTTGCGGTCAGACATGGCTGGTCATGGCACGAGCTTGCCGCTCACTTTTTTGTTTTGGAACAGCTCATGTGTGCGGCGCGCCTCCTTCAGAAATAGAAATAAAAAACGCCCCACCGCAAGCGGTGAGGCGTTAACAAGCCCAGACGTGGGTTAGTCTGAGCGTCCAGTCTGGCTCCCAGGGAGGGATTCGAACCCCCGACATGGTGGTTAACAGCCACCCGCTCTGCCGGCTGAGCTACCTGGGAATTAAAGACCAGTATATTAATATTTCCGCTCGATTCAAGTCAAGGGTTTTATGATATTAGGGCCTCAAAAGGCCCTTGTTTGCCCCGTCACCCCAACCTCCAAGGCAACCCCCGCCCCTTTTTACCTTCCACCCCCGCAATGCCTGTGTTATGATTTTACGTTAAAACTTACAGGTTTTCATTATAACAAAACCATGTCTGAAGTCCCTGAGAAGCAATATTCGCTGAATGACGCCGTCCGCGTCCTCGGCACGCTAAAGAGAGGCGGGAGGCTAAAGCTCACCGGCCTCCACGGCTCGTCAAAGGCCCTTCTCATCGCGTCTGCGTTCAAGAGGCTCGGAAGGCCCGTCTTCGTTATCGCTGGAGGGGAGGAGTCCGCCGAGGAGTTTACTGAGGATTTGAGGTTCTTCCTCCCTGAGTCTTCGGTCATCTTCTATCCATCCCCCGAGGTCCTCCCATTTGAGCCCCAGCCCGCGCACCAGGAGATATTGTCCTCACGCATGGAGGTCCTCTTCAACCTGCTCTCAAGCGGGCCAAAGGTCTGCGTCGCTTCAGCCGCTACCCTCATGCAGAGGGTCATGCCGAGGGATCTGCTTTCAAAGAGGATAATCGTCCTGAAGGAAGGGGAAGAGGTCCAGAGGGACGGCCTCGTCCAGAACCTTCAGGAGCTCGGGTATCTCCGCATGTCGCTCGTCGAAGAGCGCGGCGAGATGTCGGTAAGGGGCGGCATACTCGATATCTTCCCGCCCATGTACGCTTCTCCCTTGAGGGTAGAATTCTTCGGGGACGAGATCGAATCCATCCGTGGCTTCGATATCTCGACGCAGAGGTCTCTCGACGGGATAAAGGAAGCGCGTATCCTCCCGGCAAAGGAGGCGGCGCTCCCGAGGGACGGAAGGTTCGAGGCTCGCGAAAGGCTCATGGAGAGGGCGGACGCTCTGCAACTCAAGCGCGAGGCCTGGGAGCCTATTTCGGACAAATTAAGGGAGGGCTCTAACCTTGGCGGCCTGTACACGCTCCTTCCGCTCCTTTACCCCCGGCTTGAGACGGTATTCGATTATCTCAAGGACGAAACGCTCGTCGCTCTCGTCGAGCCCGACCTCGTCTCCTCCGAAATCGAGAGGTTCGAGCGCGACCTTAAGAACGCCGAAGAGCGGCTTAAAGCAGGAAGACAGTTCTTCGTGCCTCCGCACGACCTGTATCTCGCGCCCGAGGAGGCGCGCGCTTCTTTCGGAAATAGAGCGCTCCTTGAGATCGAATCGATCCGGGGCGCGGGTACGGTATTCCCCGTTGAATCGAACCTCGACCTCAGGCAGGAGATGGGTCTGAAAAAGGGGACTGACGAGCTGTTAAAGCCTCTTGCGGATAGGATCGGCGCGTGGCTTATGGAAAGGAAGTCGGTCTACATTTCGGCGCATAACAAGGCGCAGGCCGAGCGTACAAGGGACCTCCTTTCCGGCTATGACTTAAGCCCCGTTGTCATAAAGGGCGCGGATATACTCGCGCGCGAAGACGGCGGCCTCTGTATCGCCATTGGCGCTATTTGCACCGGCTTCAGGCTCCCGCTCGACTCAATCGCCGTCATCTCCGAGGAAGAGGTCTTTGGCGAGCGCGCCAGGAGGAGGGCGCCGCCTTCGAGGAAACTCGACGCATTTTTGACCGAGCTTCAGGATTTATCCGTCGGAGACTTCATAGTGCACGCCCAGCACGGCATAGGCCTATACAGGGGGTTGAAGAGGCTCGCAATCGACAATATCGAGAGCGATTTCCTGCTCCTTGAATACCGCGGCGGGGACAAGCTCTACCTCCCGGTCGGGAGGCTGGACCTCGTATCGAAGTACCACGGGGTCGAGGGAAAATCCCCCGATCTCGACAAGCTCGGCGGCCCCGGGTGGGAAAAGGCCAAGAGGAAGGTAAAGGCGTCGGTTGAGAGGCTCGCCGGCGAGTTATTGAAGCTCTACGCCGAGCGCCAGGTCGCCGACGGGTTCGCCTTTTCTCCGCCGGAGAGGTTATTTCAGGAGTTCGAGGCCTCTTTTGAGTTTGACGAGACCCCGGACCAGGCCCGCGCCATAGAGGAGACCTTGAAGGACATGGAGGAGCCCCGTCCCATGGACAGGCTCATATGCGGGGACGTCGGCTACGGCAAGACCGAGGTCGCGATCCGCGCCGCGTTCAAGGCCGTGCTCGACAAGAAACAGGTCGCGGTCCTCGTGCCGACTACGGTCCTTGCCCAACAGCACTTCAGGACTTTTTCCAGGAGACTGGCCCCATATCCGGTAACAGTAGATGTACTCAGCCGGTTCAGGTCAAAAAAGGAGCAGAAAGAGGTCGTCGAGGGGATGAAAAACGGGACTGTCGACATCCTTATCGGCACCCACAGGTTATTGCAAAAGGACATAGAATTCAAGGACCTGGGGCTGATAGTCATTGACGAGGAGCACAGGTTCGGGGTCGCCCACAAGGAAAGGCTTAAATCGATCCGGAAAAAGGTCGACTGCATGACCCTTACCGCCACCCCGATCCCCCGGACCCTACATATGTCACTGGCTTCGATAAGGGAGTTGAGTATAATAAATACGCCTCCGGAAGACAGGCTCGCCATAAGGACAAATGTCGTAAGGTTCGACGAGGAGGCGATAAGGGAGGCGATAGAGAGGGAGCTCAATCGAGGCGGCCAGGTCTTCTTCGTCCATAACAGGATACAGTCCATAGGAAAGATAGAGGAGTTCCTGAGGAAGGCCGTGCCCGAGGCTAAGGTCGCCGTGGCCCACGGCCAGATGAAGGAAGGCGAGCTCGAGAAGAAGATGCTCGGGTTCATAAACAGGGAGTACGACATATTGCTCTCAACCGCGATAATCGAATCCGGCCTCGACATTCCGTCAGCCAACACCATCATTATAAACAGGGCGGACAGGTTTGGGCTTGCCGAGCTCTATCAGTTAAGGGGGCGCGTGGGCAGGTCCAAGCACAGGGCCTACGCGTACTTCATATGCCCGTCGATCGCCGAGCTTACCGACGACGCGCGGAAAAGGATGGAGGTCATTCAAGAGCTCTGCGAGCCGGGCTCCGGCTTTAAGATCGCCACATACGACCTCGAAATACGGGGCGCGGGCGAGCTCCTCGGCTCGGCCCAGTCAGGGCAGATCGCCGAGGTCGGGTTTGAAATGTACACGCAGTTGCTTGAAGAGGCCGTGAGGGAGCTGAAGGGCGAGGAGATAGTAGAGGAGGTCGAGCCGGAAATCAACCTCAAGGTCTCGCAGTACATCCCCGAGGAGTACATGCCGGACGCGAGACAGAGGCTCTCTTTCTACAAACGGCTCGCCTCAGTCCAGTCCGAGTACGACATAACGGCCATAGAAGAAGAGATGGCGGACCGCTACGGAGAGGTCCCGGCGCTTATCCTTAACCTCATGCAGATAATGTCCTTGAAGCTCCCCCTTAAAAAGGTCCGCGCCAAAGAGCTCATACAGAAGGGGACGAGGCTCTACTTCGCCTTCCAGGACCTCTCGGGGTCGGACCACGGCAAGGCGATCGTCGGGAAGGCGCTTTCCATGGCCTCAAAGGAGCCGACGCGGTACAGGCTCACCCCTGACGGGCACTTTATCGTATACATGAAAGAGACAGCCTCGCCCATAGAAGAGGCGAGATATGTGTTGAAAGAGTTTCTCAAGGGGTGATATATTTAATGGGCTTGAGTGGCCGTTGCAAGTACGGAGATATATTGATGAAATATATTGCTCGTATGGTGCGGGGCTTAAAGCTGGGGGCCTTAGCGCTTATGCTCGTTGGGTGCATGGCCTCAACTGAGAACGATGTGTTATACGTCGTCAAGGTCAACGACGCCGTCATCACCTACACCCAGTACAGGGACGCGCTCAAAAGACTCATCCCCTCTGACAGGAATTACGCGCCTGAGGAGATAACAGAGCTCAAGAAGGACCTCGTAAACGAGCTCGTCGAAGAGGAACTCGTCCTTTACGAGGCCAGGAGGCTCCAACTCAAGGTCTCCGAGGCCGAGGTCTCAGCCGAGGAAGAGGTCTTGAGGAAAGACTACGGGGACGAGACATTCAGGGAGACTATAAGCGAGAGGTACGGCTCCATTGATAAATGGAAAGAGGAGATCAGGCGTAAGCTCCTCATCCAGAAGATGGTGGAGAGGGTCACATCAGGCGGCAGGGTCACCGACGAGGCGGCCCTCAAATATTATAAGGAGCATATAAGGGACTATTACAGGCCCCCGGAGGTGCGGGCCAGGATGATAGTCGTCGGCTCGTATAACGAGGCGAGGAAGATAAGAAAGAGGCTCACCCCGGCAAACTTCGCGGTAGTCGCGGAAGAGGCCTCGCTCGGCCCCGAGAACAAGGCCGGAGGCGACCTCGGGTTCTTCGCGAGGGGCGAGATGCCCAAAGAGTTCGAGGCTGTGGTCTTCAGATTAGGGCCCGGCGAGATAAGCCCGGTAGTGAAGACCGATTACGGCTACCACATCTTCCTCGTCGAGGGGAAGAGGAAGGCCGCCAAAGAGGACTTCGCCTCCGTAAAAAAGAAGATTATCGAACATATACAGGCCGATGAGGCCGACAGGGTGTTTTCGGAATGGATAAGGGAACAGAAAAAAATTTCAAAGATAGAGATAAGGCGGGAGCTCCTCTGAGGATGTTTTTTCGTGCGGTCAAGATCGCGCTCGCGCCGCTCCTCATGGTGGTTTTGTTCAGCGCGGAGGCCCGGTCTGAGGTCGTCGACAGGGTAGTCGCGGTAATAAACGACAGCATCATTACCCTGTCCGAATTAAACGCCGCCTCGGCTTTTGCTGCCGAGAGGCTCAGCCCCGCTGACAAGAAGGACGGGAAAAAGGCCGAGGAGCTCCGGGGAAAGATGCTCGACGGGCTCATCGAGCAGAAGCTCGTAAAACAGGCGGCTGACAAGGCGGGTATAGACATAAGCGAGCGGGAGATAGACCTCGCGGTCGACGACATTAAAAAGCAGAACGGGCTTACGCAGGAGAGCCTCCTCCTGGCGCTCGCCCAGGGCGGGCTTACTTATAAGGAGTACAGGGAACAGCTGAAGGAGCAGATACGGCAGGTGAAGTTCGTAAACAAGGAGATACGCTCGAAGATACTGGTCCTGCCTGAGGACATCGAGGCGTACTGGCGCCAGCGCCAGGACGAGTTCATCTCCCCTTCCGCGTACAGGCTGAACATGATATTCATACCTTCCGCCGACAAGGACGTCTACAAATTGAAGCTCAAGGCCGTGGAGGATGGGATAAAAAAAGGCGAGCCGTTCGGTGATCTCGCCAGAGCGTATTCCGAAGGCTTCGGCGCCTCCTCAGGCGGGGAGATGGGGTGGATGAAGGCGGGCGAGCTCGATAAATCCGTGGAGGACGCCGCGTCGAAGCTCAAGGCAGGTTCCATAGCCGGGCCCATGGTCAACTCAGAGGGCGCGTACTTCATCGAGCTCGTTGAGACGAAGCCTGCCGCGCCCATGCCGCTTGAAGAGGTAAGGGGCAGGATACAGGATAAGCTCTTCAAAAAGACGATGGACGAGCGGTTCGACTTCTGGCTGGAGGAGGTCAAGAAATCCGCTCATATAGAGATCAGGCTGTAAAAAGCCTTATAGCGCAGCCAAAATATACGGACTTGGAAAAAACCCCTTGACGCCTGCGGCGCGAGGGGGCTTTCATTTCAGGGCAGGAAAAACACCATGAAAAAACCCATTATCGCGATCACCATGGGCGACCCCGTCGGGGTCGGCCCGGAAATAATATTGAAGGCGCTCCGCGACAAACGGGTGCGTAAAATCGCGAGCCCGGTCGTTTTCGGGGACGCCGGCGTCCTGAACCACATAGCCGGTAAGCTCGGCCTGAAGCCCTTATCAGAGGACGAGGTCATAAACGTCTCGGCGCTTGATTTGAATACGTTGAAGCCCGGAAAACCCACAAGGGATTCCGGGCTCGCCATGATATCATATATAGAAGGAGCTGTTCGGATGGCCTCGAACTGGGGCGCGGACGCTATTGTCACCGCCCCGATAAGCAAGGAGGCGGCAAAGAAGGCGGGGTTCAAGTTCCCGGGACACACGGAGTTCATCGCGCATCTTACAAACACCAAAGACTTCGCCATGATGCTCGGCGGCGTAGACCTCAAGGTCATATTGGTCACCATACACGAAGCGATACGGGACGTGCCCAGGCTTGTGACAAGGCAGTCGGTGCTTAAGACAATCAAGATAACGGATAAGTCTTTCAAGGAGTTCTTCGGCCTCAAAAGGCCGAGGATAGCCGTCGCGGGCTTGAACCCGCACGCGGGGGAGGGCGGGATGTTCGGGGACGAGGAGAAAAAGACGATAGCCCCTGCGATAAAAAAGGCGCGCGCCTTGGGCATAAACGCCATTGGGCCTCTGCCGCCGGATACGGTTTTTTACAGGGCCGTCAAAAAGAAGGAGTTCGACTGCGTGGTATGCATGTACCATGACCAGGGGCTCGGGCCATTAAAGCTCCTCCACTTCGAGGACGGGATAAACGCGACACTCGGGTTGCCCATAATACGGACTTCCGTCGACCACGGGACCGCGTACGATATAGCGTGGAAGGGCGTTGCCTCGCCGGAGAGCCTCGTATCGGCGATAGAGATAGCCGCGGATATGGCGAACAAGAGAAAATAGTATATTACCCCTCCCCTTAACAAGGGGAGGCGGGGTGGGGTCGTTTTTGTCATTGCGAGCAAAGCGAAGCAATCTCAAGGGGCTTCATTCGCCGGAGAGACCGTTTTATTCGCGATTATCGTAGCACCGAATCCGTTCCTTTAAACATCTCGAAATAATGGAAAAAATAACCATAAAAGGCGCGAGGGTACATAACCTCAAGTCCATAGACCTCGAAATACCGCGCGACAAGCTCGTCGTCATAACGGGCGTCTCCGGCTCTGGAAAGTCCTCGCTTGCCTTCGACACCATATACGCCGAGGGGCAGAGGCGCTATGTCGAGAGCCTGTCCGCCTACGCCCGCCAGTTCCTCGAGCAGATGGACAAGCCCGACGTGGATTCCATTGAAGGCCTCTCCCCGGCCATCTCCATCGAGCAGAAGACCACGTCGAAAAACCCCCGCTCCACCGTCGGGACCGTAACCGAGGTATACGATTACCTGAGGCTCCTCTTCGCCCGAATAGGAGAGCCGCACTGCTACAATTGCGGCAAACTCATCACATCGCAGACCGTCCAGCAGATGGCCGACAGGATAATGGAGCTTCAGCAGGGCTCGAAGATAGTCCTCCTCTCCCCGATAGTCAGGGGGAGAAAGGGCGAGTACAGGAAAGAGCTCGACTCCTTAAGGAAAGACGGATACACAAAGGTCAAGATAGACGGGGCGATGCTCGACCTCTCCGAGGTCTCATCGCTCGACAAGAGGAAGAAGCATAATATAGACGTCGTCATCGACAGGCTCATCATAAAGGAAGGGATTTTACGGAGGCTTACGGACTCTTTAGAGGTCGCCGCGCGCCTCGCAGAAGGGCTCGTCAAGATCGAGGTCAACGGCGCGAAAGAGCTCTTATTTAACGAAAAACTCTCGTGCGTCGCCTGCGGCATAAGCTACCCGGAGATAAACCCCACGACCTTTTCCTTCAACTCGCCTTACGGCGCGTGCACTGAGTGCAAGGGGCTCGGCGAAAAATTCTATTTCGACGCCGCGCTCGTCATCCCTGACGACAACTTATCGCTTAAGGAAGGGGTGATCGCTCCCTGGGCAAAGTCGACCGGCAAGCAGGCATCGTTCTGGTACTTGTCGATGCTGGAAGCGCTCTCGCGCCATTACGGGTTTTCCGTCAACACGCCGTTCAAAAAGCTCCCGGAGAGGATACGAGGCATCATGCTGAACGGCTCCGGCGAGGATGAGATTGAGTTCCTGTATCAAAGCGACAAATCGCGCTATACCTACACGCAGGTCTTCGAGGGCGTATTGCAGAACCTGGAGAGGCGCTACCGCGAGACCGATTCCGATGACGTGAGGGAGGACCTCGAAAAATACATGGATTCCCAGCCGTGCCCGGTATGCGAGGGCGCGCGCCTTAAGAAGGAGTCGCTTTTCATAAAGGTCGATGGAAAATCCATAAGCGATATCGTCAGGATGTCCATAAAGGAAGCGCTCTGGTTCTTCAAGGCGCTGAAACTCCCGCCTTTGAAACAGGAGATAGCGCGCAGAATTTTGAAAGAGGTCGGCGAGAGGCTCAACTTCCTTACCAACGTAGGCCTCGATTACATCGCGCTCGAACGGGCGGCCTCTACCCTCTCCGGCGGCGAGGGACAGAGGATAAGGCTCGCCACCCAGATAGGCTCAAGCCTCGTCGGCGTCCTCTACATACTCGACGAGCCTTCCATAGGCCTCCACCAGAGGGACAACCGGAGGCTCTTATCCGCGCTACGGAGGCTCCGCGACATGGGCAACTCCGTCCTCGTCGTGGAGCACGACGAGGAGACGATGATGGAGGCCGACTATATCATCGACATGGGGCCTGGCGCGGGCGTCCACGGCGGGGAGATAGTCGCAAAAGGGGCTTATTCAGAGATCATAAAGAACCAGGCGTCTCTTACGGGCAAGTACCTCTCGGGCGTACTCGAAATACCCGTGCCATTGAAGAGGAAGAGGCCGGACGGAAGGAACATCGTCCTAAAGGACGTAAAGGCGAATAACCTTAAAAACATTACGGTGAAGTTTCCTGTCGGGCTCATGACGTGCGTGACTGGTGTCTCCGGCTCAGGCAAATCGACGCTCATAATCGACACCTTGTATAAGAACCTCGCAAAGAGGCTCTATGATTCCAAAGTGAGGGCAGGTGACCTCGCGTCGATTACGGGCCTTGAGTTCATAGACAAGGTAATCGACATCGACCAGTCTCCGATAGGCAGGACCCCGCGCTCGAACCCCGCTACCTACACCGGGCTCTTTACCCCCATAAGGGAGCTTTTCAGCGAGCTCCCGGAGGCGCGGGTGAGGGGCTACGGCCCGGGGCGGTTCAGTTTCAATGTGAAAGGCGGCAGGTGCGAGTCCTGCAAGGGTGACGGGCTCATAAAGGTCGAGATGCACTTCCTCCCTGACGTCTACGTGACGTGCGACGCGTGCAGGGGCGAGCGTTACAACAGGGACACGCTGGAAGTCCGCTACAAGGGCAAGAACATCTCCGAGTGCCTGAACTTATCGGTAGCCGAAGGGCTCCAATTCTTCGAGCACATGCCGCAGATAAGGGAGAAGCTCAAGACCCTTAACGAAGTAGGGCTCGGATATATCAGGATCGGCCAGCCATCGACGACGCTCTCCGGCGGCGAGGCGCAGAGGATAAAGCTCTCAAGGGAACTGTCCAAGAGGGCTACGGGCAGGACCATCTACATACTCGACGAGCCGACGACCGGCCTCCACTTCGCGGACATCCAGAAACTGCTCGACGTGCTCAGAAGCTTAAGGGACGCGGGCAACACGATAGTAATAATCGAGCACAACCTTGACGTCATAAAGTCCGCCGACCATGTCATCGACCTTGGCCCAGAGGGCGGGGACGCAGGCGGCAGGATAATCGCCGAGGGCGCGCCTGAAGAGGTCGCGGGGACAAAGGGGTCGTACACCGGCGAGTTTTTGAAAGAGGTTTTAAAGAAGAGGCCGCAGAGGGCGGCGGTGAAGTAGAAAAGGTTATTTTTTCCCGCTCTGCGGGTTCAGGTTTGTAACCTGGGCCCATTATTTCGTGACCCGACTGCGGCTCGTCAGACTATTTGATTTTTTGCCCAAATCCCTTTTGCTCGCTCCGCGCGCTTATCCGCAGGGGCTCCTAACGCTTCCTTCCTCCCCCTTTCGCTCGCGCGCCCCTTAGAGCGCAAGCGTCTAATCCGCCCCGGCGCGCTCGCCTCCGCCTCCCTTATGCGTTCTTTGCCCTGCGCCTGTGTATTGGTAAAAACTGAACAAAGCTAAGGAGTGGAGAACGGACAGTCGCCACCTATCATAAAATGAGTATTCGCAAGATCGGAGCGGCTTGGAAAACCGCGCCACAGGGAAGGCAAAACAAGAGGGGCCCCTCCTTCGGAGGAGCCCCTCTTGTTTGTAAAAACCTTAAAAAGATTTAGTGCCTGAACTTCGCGTGGCAGGAGTTGCAGTTTTTTATGAGCGAGGCAAGGTGCTCAAGCGCCTTGTCGCGGTTGCCCGCCTTTGCCGCCGCAGACAACTCGTCCGCCTTCATGTGCACGGCCTTGCCTAATGACACAAAGTCCTTTTCCCCGGTCATCTCGCCGACCTTTGCGCACCTCTGCTCTTCAGCGGGCGACCATCCGAGCTTGTCCTTGGAGACGGCCGCGGCCTTTTGAAGGTCGTTCGTTGCGAGCGCCGCGGTAATTTCGCTTATGGTGTCGAGGTGCATCCTCATCATGTTCTTCTGCATCGCCTTCATCGTCGCAGGGAGCTTCAATTCTATCCTGTCGTCGGGTTGAGCAGAGCCCTGCTTCATCATCATATCGTGCATCTTGGAATGATCGTCCTCGGCGAATGACGCTTCTGAGGCGAGCAAACCGACAGCCAGTATTGCGAAAAATAACCTTTTCACGAGTAACCTCCTTTTGATTTTCTTATATGATCGCAGAATCGAGCGGCTCGTCATATGACATTTGCTAATTTCATTCCTTCGGGGAGATGACCGATATTATCCCACGGAGGTCCCCTGCCTTGAAGCCGTACGCCCTGTCATCAGGGTACTTTGAAAGCACGAAAGCGGGCCTTGTATCCCTCTCGCCGTGGCAGGCGAGGCACGCGGACTCGACATATATCGGCCTCGTGTACCTGCTGAACCTCTTGCCGTCCTTCTCGAATGAGTCTGAGACCTCCTTGAGGTCCGCTTCCTTCATGAACCTCTCCATTATGGCCGCTTCCTCTGGCGTCGCGGCGTTTACGGGGTTCCGGTACTTCGTCGCCGCGTGCCTTATCTTCACGTCCCCCTTCTCGTTTATCTCCTTTACCCTCTTGCTCGCCGCGCCGCAGACCTTCTTGAAGGTATCCTCGTTGACCTCCGCCCCGGGCAGGACGAATGTCTTTGCGAGCGAGCTCCTCATCGAAATTATCTCCTCTGCGTAGGCGGGTCCGTCGGTTTCAGCGGCAACAGCCGCGGCCCCGAAAGACAGGACCAGAACGGACGCGATTGCTACTGACAATCTCTTCTGCATGGGGCCTCCTCGTTGGGCATATTTATGCATAGTTACGAAACTCTGAAACTATATATACCATAAAAAGGCCGCCCTCTGCAACTTTAAAAAGGCGGCCTGGAACAGCTTTATAAGACGGGGGGTCTCTTTCTAAACAGTAAGCCGGGACAGGTCAGCTATCCTCCAGTACAGGCCCCGGAGAGAGCTTAAAAGGGAGAGCCTGTTATTCCTCACCCCCTCGTCCTCGGCCATGACCATGACCTTGTCAAAGAAGGCGTCTATGTCTCCTTTAATGGATGCGAGGGTCGAAAATACAGCCTCGTAGTCGCCCTTTTGCCAGTATCCCTCTATCTTCGGCGCTATCTCTTTTTCGGTATTGTATAGGCTCGCCTCCTCGGGGAGCGAGAAGAGGGATTCGTCCACCTTATCCGTCGTAATCGTCGCCCCTTTCAAGATGTTCGAGACCCTCTTGAAGGCGACGACAAGCGAGGCGCATGCCGGGTCCTTCTTGAAGCCTTCAAGGGCCTTTACCCTCTTGACCGCGTCCACTACGTCGAACCACGGCGCCGAGAGGACCGCGTCGATTGAGTCGAACGAGAGGTCTTGGGAGAGGAGCTGGTTCTTAAGCCTCTCCTTGAAGAACTCGAGGACGGCCTCTTTCGTCTCCTCGCGCCCCTTAAGGAGCTTCTTGCCGAGGAAGTCCAGCGCGGCGTCGACGAGCCCGTCAAGAGGCGCCCTGAAGCCCTTGTCGAGTATTATGGCTATTATGCCGAGCGCCTGTCTGCGGAGCGCGTACTGGTCCTGCGCGCCTGTCGGTATGAGCCCGACGCCGAAGCACCCGGTGATGGTGTCGAGCTTGTCGGCAATCGACACTATCGCGCCGGGTACAGACACCGGGAGCGCCCCGCCGGAGGCGGACGGAAGGTAGTGCTCGTATATGGCGGTTGCGACCTCTTCGACCTCTCCCTCCCTCCTCGCGTATATGGCGCCCATGACGCCCTGGAGCTTCGGGAACTCCCCTACCATGCCGGAGGTAAGGTCGGCCTTGGCGAGGAGGGCGGCCCTTCCGAGCACGCACTTGGCGTAGAGGCCGGGGTCTGCGTTGGATCTATCGAGCGAGGCGGGGTCGAGTGCGTCTGTTGCGAAATCGGCCGGTTTTTCTCCGACATCAACGGCCCTTGAGAAGCCGAGCTTCGCGCCTATAAAAATGGCGAGCGATGCGAACCTCTCGACCTTCTCGTAAGAGGTCCCGAGCTTCGCCTGGAAGACGACGCCCTTAAGCGCGTCTACCCTGTCGACGAGCCTCTTCTTTATGTCCTGCTCGTAGTAGAACTTAGCGTCGTTCAGGCGCGCGCGGAGCACGCGTTCGTTCCCCTTCCTCACCACATCCATGTCAGTCGCCCTGGTATTGGCGACGGTGAGGAAGTACGGCATGAGAGCGCCGCTCCTGTTGACGATGGAAAAGTACCTCTGGTGCTCCCGCATCGCGTTCACGATGACGTCGCGCGGCAGAGTCAGGAACTCTTCGCTGAAAGAGCCCCGGAGCACCACCGGGTACTCGACGAGATAGGTCACCTCTTCCACAAGCCCCTCGTCCGGGAGGACCCTGCCGTCGGCCTTTCCCGCCTCATGAAGGAGCCCCTGTTCGATGATGGATCTCCTCTCAGCCGGATCGACTATGACATGCGCGTCCCGGAGCTTCTTTATGTAGGCGTCAGCGGAGCCGACCTCGAGCGGTCTTGTCCTGTCAGAGAGGAACCTGTGGCCGTAGGTGACGTTGCCGGCCTTTATATGGCCGAATGAGAAGTCGACAACGCGCCCGCCGTATACGGCGAGTATCCAGTGTATGGGTCTGGCGAACGAGATGTCGTAAGCCCCCCACCTCATCGCCTTTGCGAAAAAGTCCCTGTTGATGACGTCGAGCAGTATGCCGGGGAGTATCTTTTCCGTATCTTCGCCCTTTATCTCCTTTGTCGCACAGAGGTACTCGCCCTTGTCGGTCTTGACCCTCCGTAGGTCCTCTATCGCGACCCCCTGGGCCTTCGCGAAGCCGATGAGCGCGCCCGAGGGGTTGCCCTTTTCGTCGAATGCGGACTTGACCTGCGGCCCCCTTACCTCGACCTTCGCGTCCGGCTGTCTTTCGGCCATACCAGTGGCCATGAGGGCGAGTCTCCGGGGAGTCCCGACGGAGAGCACCGCCTCGTAGGATATCTTCCTTGAATCAAGGGATTTTTTTAGGAAGGCCTCGAGCGAGCCCAATGCCTTTGGCACAAAACCCGCCGGCATCTCTTCAGTGCCTATCTCGAACAGGAGGTCCTTTGACATAAGTTTTATAAAAATACCAGAACTGTGATTAATTTCAACTCTATTCTCTCGCTTGTGTTGTATAAATATAAGAGGCGATAAAGGGGTGAGGATTGAGAAAGATACCCCTGGCAAGCCCGGAGACCAGGACCGCGTAAAGCGTTTGACGCGATAGGGCGCCTTGTGCAGAGGACGTCCGCGCGCGAAGGTCTTAAGGGCGCAAGCCCCATTAAATGGCTTGCCAGAGATATTTTTCCGCGATTTCTGCACCCTACCGTGTAAAACGGCTTGACAAATAAGGGCTTATTTTCATAAAATGAAAAGATTCACGGAAGACGCGCTCTTTTGGAATATGATTGCGTAACGGGCCGGGGCAGGAAACCGGCTTTGTCTGCCGAAGGGCCCATAGCTCAGTTGGAAGAGCCACCGGCTCATAACCGGTCGGTCCCTGGTTCGAGCCCAGGTGGGCCCACCATTTTTTTTAAAGAACCTGCATTATGGCCCGCGCAAGCGCGGCGCCGGGACCTGGAGGTCTTTTTGCGCGACAGCATGAAATACCTTGAGAGGATCCAGAGGATAGACCTGGAGATCAAGGGGTTCGACGAAGAGGGGAAGTCCTACGCGCTTAAGCTTGAAAATCTCGCCTCTGAAATAGAGGCGGCAAAGAAGAACGCTGAAACACTCGGCCAGGAGGCCGAAGCCATAAGGGCGCTTATCAAGGGGTCGGAAGAGAAGATAAGGGAGAGCGCCGAGCGGACAGGCAAAGACGAAAAAAAGATGGGTGCGGTAAAGAACGACAGGGAGCTGAGCGCCCTTACCAAGGAGATAAACGCCGCGAACAAGACTAAAAAACTCTGCGAGATGGAAATGGCGGCTCACGCCCAGAAGCTCGACGAGAAGAACGCGGCGTTGAAGGCGGCAGAGGACTTTGTCGCCGGGAAGACCGTTGAGGCCGAGTCTCTCAAGACCGAAATCGAGGCCAAAAACACCGAATGGAAAGAGGCGCTCGGAAAGAAAGAGGCGGAAAAGACGTCGCTTAAGGCGAATGTAAGGCCCGAGGTCTTCAGGAAGTACGAGATGATCAGGTCGAGAAGGGGCGGCCTGGGCCTGGCGCTCGTAAAGAACGAAACTTGTCAGGGCTGTTATATCCACATCCCCCCGCAGGTCTACATCCAGCTCAAAAGAGGGACGGACGAACTCATGACATGCCCTCACTGCCACCGCATACTCTACGTAGAGAGCCAGGGCCAGCTCGAGGCGATATAAGGCAATGCCCGGCAAACCCGCGGACCTCTCAACCGTTGATAAGTTCCTCGAGGAGCTCTCTGATACACTCGACATCCGGAAGACGATAACCAAACTCGGATTAACTGAAGAAGACGCGCGGACTTTCCTGCTCGGCCTAAGGAAGAAAAAAAAGTCCGGCGTTGTCATGGATTTATTCGTGGGGCGTGAAGCGAGCGCCTCCGTCCGCGCGCCTCTGAGGTGCGTAGTCAACATCGACGGTGCCTCTCGCGGAAACCCCGGAAAGGCCGGGGCCGGGGCGCTCATAAAAGACGTCGAAGGCCGCGTCCTCAAGGCCCTGAAAAAATACCTCGGCAAAGCGACCAACAACGTCGCAGAGTACAGCGCGCTTCTCGTGGCACTCAAGGGGGCCTCTGACCTCGGTTGCAGGGAAATAGAGGTCCTCGCAGACTCGGAACTGCTCGTAAAACAGATAAACGGCGTCTACAAGGTAAAGAGCGAAGACCTACGGCCCCTCTACGAAGAGGCGGTCTCTCTCCTCAAAGGGTTCAAGTCTTACAAGGTAAGACACGTATACAGGGAACAGAACTCGGCCGCGGACAAACTCGCCAATGAGGCGATCGACTCCGCCGAGCATAGATAAGGCTTACCGGAGGGTGCAGGGCGGCCGCTGTCGTGAGAACGATAGAGGAAAGTCCGGACACCGCAGGGCAGGGAGGTCGTTAACGACGACCGGGGGCGACCCCAGGGAAAGGGCCACAGAAAAGGAGACCGCCTCGGGGGATTTATTCTCCGGGGCAAGGGTGAAAAGGCGGGGCAAGAGCCCGCCAGGGCGCCGGGTGACCGGCGTCAATTGGCAACCCCCTCCCGGTGCAAGGCCAAATAGGTTCCGCAATAAGTGCGGCCCGTACTTGTTTCCCGCGAGGGAATGGCGGAACGGGTTGGCCGCTTGAGCCGCGCGGCAACGCGCGGCCCAGTTGAATGGCCGCCGGCCCGGGAAACCGGGCTTACAGGATCCGGCTTACGGCGCCCTCCGGTATTTTTATCTGAAAATTGTTATTTTTTCTGACTGCCCGGCGCAGGGCCAAAGTCTCGAAAGGAGCCTTTGACCATATTAATGTCCATTCCCGTTCGATACGGATTTGCCCGTCCGGCCAGGACTGTGTCAGGACGTAAATAAAAAAGCTCACATATTCCCATATATGCTGCGCTTTTTATTTCCGCTTTCCTTGACCTCAGAAAAAATACCTAATCTTTAGAGATAACCTTTAGTTAGAAGTTTTGGAAGATCACCAGTCTGCAAGGTATTCCTCTTAATCCCCTCACCCATCTCTCACAAGGAGAGATGGGACTTTACGGAGAGGGCAACAGAAGAGAGAGTCAACTGGCCGTAAGCAGGTAAAAAGCCGTGTTCCCGCAGGAAAAACCCTCTGTCGTTTCGTCAGTTAACGCTTTTTAATCCTTGACTCTCCGAGGTTTAACTTCCCTGTCTTATAAGGTTATTGTTTTAGCTTAAGTCGCTTATTTTAGCTGATGGCTTTCGGTGACGGGCGTCACCGGATTTTTTTGCGGGACAGCTTAACATCGCCTCGAATTCGTATATATTTTGCAATTTATGGACGGGCCGAGGCCCGTAGTTTCCTGGAGAGGATAGGACTTGCGGATAGGGATAAAAATAAAGCTTGCGCTCGTGCTCTCGGGCCTTCTTTTCCTTACTGCTTTTACCATCGGCGCGATCCTCATCGCGCATCAGAGGTCGTCCCTTGAGGCGCAGATGCGCTCCATGGCCGGGACTATCACGCACGAGTTCGCGAGCGACGCCAAGATCCCGCTCATGCAGAAGGACACCCTTGCCATGTCCCTCCTCGTCCAGACTATCATGAAGTATCCCGGCATACAGGACGCCTATATCCTCAACTACAACTTCCAGATAGAGGCCCATAGGGAGATCCCGGAGATAGGTCTGCTCTTCTACGAGGGCAAGGACCTCATAGCAAAGACCGAGGGGCCTGCCCCCTGGCTCATAAAGGAGGGCGACGGGCTTATTACCTTCGTCTCTCCCATCATATTCCAGCAGACGACAGTCGGGTACACGGCGGTCGCTTTTTCGGACAGCTTCATAAAGGAGAGGGTGCTCCTCGCGATAAAGAGGGTGGCTATAATCGGCTCTGTCGCGGTCGTGCTCGTCTCGCTCCTCTCCATCCCGCTTTCCTCGACGCTTTTAAGGCCTATATTCCGGCTCTTGCGGGGGACCAAAGAGATAGCGATGGGCAACTTCGATTACCGTATCCCCGAGGGCGGCAAGGACGAGATAGGCGACCTCGTGAGCTCATTCAACAGGATGGGCTCGGAGTTGAAGAAGAAGGAGATATTGAAGGGCGTTTTCAACAGGTACGTGAGCGCGCACGTCGCCGACGAGATATTGAAGGAGCCGGAGCGCATAAGGCTCGGCGGCGACAGAAGAGAGGTCACCGTCCTCTTCGCCGATATCCGGGGGTTCACCTCCATAACGCAGAGGTTGTCCCCGGAGGAGACGGTAGAGGTCTTGAACAGCTACTTTACGCTCATCACCGAGATAATATTCCGTTTCGAGGGGACGATAGACAAGTTCATCGGGGACGCCGTCATGTGCGTCTTTGGCGCGCCGATAAGCATGCCTGGGCACCTGGAGCAGGGTGTCGCGTCGGCGATGGCCATACAGCTCGCCATAGACGAGGTGAACAAGATAAGGGGGGGCCGCGGGCTCGTCACCTTCAAGATGGGCATAGGGCTCGCATCAGGCACGGTCATCGTCGGCAACATGGGCTCACATACGAGGATGGACTACACCGCCGTCGGGGACGCCGTGAACATGGCCTCGCGCCTTACAGACCTCGCGAAGGGCGGGGACATCCTCGTAGGCGAGGATGTCTACAAGTCTTTAGCGGATAAGGTAACGGCTACGAAGATGGAGAGCGTTTCCATAAAGGGCGTGGATGCGCCGGTCACGCTTTATAATATTTCGGGGCTCAAAGGCAGGTTCGCCGAAGAGGTCATTGAGATAATAAAAGACGCCATCCCCGAGCTTGAGAGGCAGGGCCTTGTCATATAGATATGTCTTACTCATAGGGCTTCTTCTCGTTGTTGCCGGCTGTGTGCAGATGTCCCCCAGGTACATGAAGGGGACCGAGTACGAGCGGGCGCTCTTTCTCTACGAGAACGGCAGGCTTGAAGAGGCGCTCAAAAAAGCGGATTCGATACCGAAGGAGAGCGCCGACTATAAGTACGCCAGAAGGCTCATTACCGACATAAACTCCGCTTACACGATGATATCGAGGAGGCACGCGGACCTCGCCGACGACCTTGAAAAGGCGGGCATCTACGGGGTTGCGATAGAGGAGTACAGGCTGGCGCTCCGTTATAACCCGTCGAACGCGCTTGCGAAGGGCAAGATAGGGTCTCTAACCGAGGCGCTCGATGAGAACAGGGGCGCGGACAACAAGAGGGTCGTCCGGGACAGGAAGAGGAAGGACGAGCGCGACGAGCCCGAGTATCAGGCTAACCTGCATTACATGAAGGGGAAGATGTACTATGAAACGAAGGAATGGGGGCGCGCCGTCGAGGAGCTCTCGGACGTCTTGAAGCTCGTCCCTGTGTACATGAACACCGAGGAGCTCCTTGTAAAGGCGAAGAAGGAGCGCGACAGGGCCGTGGAAAGGCTCATAAAGAGCGGGATATCGTATTTCCAGTCCGAGGAGATGGAATTTGCGATACGGGAGTGGGACTCGGCGCTCGACCTCGACCCCGGAAACAAGACCGCGGCGGATTACCGCTCCCGCGCGGAAGCGATCATGGAGAGGCTAAAGAACATAAGGGAGAAGCAGGAGAAGAGGCCGCTGTAAGCGGGGATATTGGCTTTTTTCGAAAGGCCTTTTTGCGCGCTCCGCGCGCTTTTGTCGATGGCTCCGAGCGCTTCCTTCCTCCCCTTCCTCGTTCGCTCGCCCCCTGAGCGCTTCGCGTCTATCCACCCTCGGCTCGCTCACCCCAGCCGCCCTTAGGCGCTCTCCGCCATGCGCCCGTGTGTTTGTAAAAATACAGCAAAATAATGTGGGTAGGCGCCGTCCACCAAATCTTTTGCGGGTTCAAGTCTGCGATCGGGACCCTTATTCATAACCCCGCCTGAGATTAAAACCCAACTGTAATTTTTTACTATCCTTTTCCGGATCCCTGTGCTATGATTTATTGTTTTCGTTTACTCGACGCCATTCGGTCGGCGTCGGGCTGTGCGTTGGTTGGCCCCCCTTTTTTCAGGCTACCTCTAAAAATAGTCCTTTCTACTGACCTGATTTTTAGAAATAGCCTTCAACCTCTCCCAGATTAACCTTTAACGATCCCGCCTAGACCGACTCATATTTGAGTAGGCAGTTTCCGGAGTATTTCATGTCATTCGATTCACTCGGCCTTCGCGCCGAACTGCTCGCCGCTGTCTCAACGGAGGGCTACACTATCCCCACGCCTATTCAGTCCAAGACCATCCCCTTGATACTTGAGGGGCGCGACGTACTTGCCGGGGCCCAGACCGGCACAGGCAAGACGGCCGCCTTCACCCTGCCGATGTTACAGCTCTTGAGCCTTAGCGGGCAGGGCGAAAAAGGTCGTTTCCCGAGGGCGCTTGTGCTCGCGCCGACGCGCGAGCTCGCGGCACAGGTCAACGAAAGCATCCGTACCTACGGCAGGAACCTCCGCCAGAGCTCGACCGTCGTTTTCGGCGGCGTAGGCATACAACCGCAGATAGACGCATTAAGGCGCGGGGTGGACATACTCGTAGCGACGCCGGGGCGGCTCCTCGACCACGCCGGACAGGGTACGGTGAACCTCTCCAAAGTCGAGATACTGGTTTTGGACGAGGCCGACCGCATGCTGGACATGGGTTTCATCCACGACATCAAGAGGATATTGAAGCTCCTCCCGTCCAAGAGGCAGAACCTGCTCTTTTCCGCGACGTACAATGACGAGGTCAAGCGTCTCGCCGACGGGCTCCTCCATAACCCCGCTCTCGTCGAGGTAGCGCGGAGGAACACCGCGGCTGAGAACGTCTCTCAGGTCGTGCACCCGGTCGGGCACACGCGCAAACGCGAACTCCTCTCGCACCTTATAAGAGAGAAGGACTGGCGCCAGGCGCTCGTATTTACCCGCACCAAGCACGGCGCGAACAGGCTTGCGACGCAACTTGTGACCGACGGCATAAACGCGACGGCCATCCACGGCAACAAGAGCCAGTCGGCGCGCACAAAGGCGCTCGCGGATTTCAAGAGCGGCGCGGTAAAGATACTGGTAGCCACCGACATCGCCGCGCGCGGCCTTGACATCGACAGTCTCCCGCATGTCGTCAACTACGACCTCCCGAATGTCCCCGAGGACTATGTCCACCGTATTGGGAGGACAGGCCGGGCCGGGGCGAACGGTATCGCGCTCTCGCTCGTCTCGTCTGAAGAGAAGGACCTGCTTGTTAATATCCAGAGGCTCCTCGGCCGCAATATCCCGGTCGAAGAGGTCCAGGGATTCAAGTTTGAGGCTTCATCAGGGTCCGCTCCTTCGACCAGGCAACCCGATGGGCGGCACGATCATAACCGTCCCCGTAGGCCAGACGGCTTTGGCGGAAACTCCTCGCGCCGCCCGTTCAGGCAGGGCAAAGAGGCGGCGGGGCGCAGGGGCGAGGCAACGGGACGCAAAGGACGATAATAGGAGTTGCCTCAATCTCCTCCCCTTTTTTCAAGGGGAGGCTCTGAGGGGTGAGTTTTTTCGACAGGCGCGGTTTTCGAACCGCGCCTGTTTTTTTGTGTCTTTAAAAAATCACATCCCATAGGTGAGCGCGCTTTTTTGAAGTTACGAACTGTTGGGTTCAGGTTGTAAACCTGAACCCGCGTAAATGACATCGGTTTTGAGACTGGATCCCCGATAAGAACCTCGGGGACGACATGCAAAAAAAATACGTACACCGTCATTCCCGCGCGCCTCAAGCGGGAATCCAGCTCTTTTTAGGCGGGGCTCGTTAGTCTCGCCTGTCATTTTTTTGTTATTTTCATCAACCCCCGCCCCCTTCGGAGCCGCTGGTTATTTATTCACACCATTTCACACAAAAACCTCCGCTCGCCACACCTTATCCACAGGTTAATCCACACCTGTGGATGAATCTCCCCTGTCCCCTCGAATCCCCCTGTAAATACGCCATTTTCACAATCTTTTTTGACTCAAAAAAACCTTAAATTTTCCTTGACAAAAAAAGGCGCGAGGAATATAGTTACCGGGAGTGTGGTATAAAGTGGTATAAAGTGGTATAGAACCCTTTGAAAGTGGTATGAAGTGGAGGCGCGGGGGCGGGGAGATTCCAGCGGGATTTCCTGCCTTTGCGAACCCGTATCACGGCAAAATAAGAGAAGGACGAGCGATGTTCAGGGGTAGGTACGAACACACGATAGACGCCAAGGGAAGGCTCTCGATACCATCGAGGTTCAGGGAGACCCTTAACGAGCGGTACGACTCGCGTCTTGTCGTCACCACATACGACAGCTGTCTCATCGCGTACCCCCTTCTCGAATGGCAGGTGCTCGAAGAAAAGGTCTCGGCCCTTCCCGAGTTCAAGAAAGACACCAAGGCGTTCCTGAGGTTTTTCTATTCGAGCGCGACCGACTGCGCCATAGACAAGCTCGGCAGGATTCTCGTCCCGCAGGCGTTGCGCGATTACGCGAAGCTTGAGAAGGACGTTATACTCGTAGGCACGTTCAGGCACGTCGAGATCTGGTCCAAGCCGCTCTGGGAGAAGGCCGAGGCCCAGGCCGCCGAGGAGGACATCGTAAACACGCTCGAACGGCTGGGGCTTTAGTTGGAGTTTCTGCATCTCCCCGTGATGGAGCGGGAAGTAATAGAGGCGCTCCGGTGCGGGGGCGGCGCCGTTTACGTGGACGGGACTGTCGGCGGCGGCGGACATGCGAAGGCGGTTTTGGAGGCGAGTTCTCCGGACGGAAGGCTCGTAGGGATAGATAGGGACGACGACGCGCTTGACGCCGCCCGCAGCGCTCTCTCAGGGTTCGGGGACAGGGTAACGTTAGTCAAGGCCAATTTCCGGGAGATACGGAAGGTCGTTGAAGGTCTGGGGATAAAAGGGGTGGACGGGGTCATCCTCGACCTCGGTGTATCGTCCTTCCAGTTCGACGCGATAGATCGCGGGTTCAGCTTTAGAAACGAGGCCAGGCTCGACATGAGGATGGATAGAAGCCAGAAGTTATCCGCCTACGACCTCGTGAACGGGGCGGATTTTGATGAGCTCACTCGGATATTCAGGGAGTACGGAGAGGAAAGAGAGGCCCGGAGGATAACAAGGGCCTTGCTTGCCGCCCGTGAGAGAAGGCCGATAGAGACGACGGTTGAGCTCGCGAACCTGATTTCGCTATCTGTGCCCAGGAAGCTCCAGTCAAAGGGGATACACCCGGCGACACGGGTCTTCCAGGCGCTCCGCATAGCGGTGAACGACGAGCTCGGGTCGCTCAAAGACGGACTTTCAGGCTCATTTGATGTCTTAAAAGGCGGCGGGAGGCTCGCCGTAATCTCCTTCCACTCGCTCGAAGACAGGATCGTCAAGGTTTTTTTCAGGGGACTCGCCACGGGATGCGTCTGTCCGCCGCGCTTCCCGCAGTGCGTATGCGGACAAAGGCCAAGGGCGACGCTCGTAACGAGAAAGTCCATCACCCCGTCCGAGGAAGAGACAGGATTGAACCCCAGGGCCAGGAGCGCGAGGCTCCGCGTGGTGGAGAAGATATAAGGAGGAGCTTATGTCCGAAACGGCGGTAGCGAGAAAGATGTCGATGCAGGGGGTGCTTACCGGGCAGGACGTAAAGGTGAGGAGGGATCTCCGCGATATGAGCTTCCTCTACCTCTCGATCCTCATCTCCTTCGCCCTCATAGCCGTCGCCTCGGCGTTCGTCTGGTCAAGGCTCATGGTCGTGAACCTCGGCTACGAGATATCCAAGGCCAACTCCGCGCGCGGAAGCCTGACAGAGCAGAACAAGCGCCTCCGGGTAGAGTACATGAAGCTCAAATCACCGGAAAGGATAGAAAAGATAGCCTCCTCCGAGCTCGGGCTCATACACCCGAAGGGCGAACAGATAGTCAACGTCAGATGAGAAAGAGACCGGCTGACACGGGACGATATTTCAGGCTCCGCATCTATGTCGTCCTCGGCTTTTTCGTCATCTTCTTCGCGGCCATATTCGGCAGGGCCTTTCAGCTCCAGGTGTTGGACAGCGGAAGGCTCAAGCACCTCGCCCAGAAACAGCACAGGAAGACCATCAACATCCAGTCAAAGAGGGGCGACATCTACGACAGGAACCTGAAGGAACTCGCGGTCTCGATAGAGGTCGATTCCGTCTTCGCCCAGCCGGGGAAGATAGTCTCCCCAAGGGCCGCGGCAAGGGCGCTCTCTCCGATTATCGCGGTGAGCGCGTCCGAGATAGAGAGGAAGATAAAGTCGCAACCCAACTTCGTCTGGCTCAAAAGGCAGGTAGACCTCAAGGAAGATGACAGAAAACTTTTGTCGAAGATAGAGGGCGTTGGGGTGGTGAAAGAGGCGCGGCGCTTCTACCCCAACCGCCAGCTCGCCTCGAACATCATAGGCTTTACCGGGCTTGACTCCAACGGGCTTGAGGGCGTTGAGCGCTATTACGACGCCACACTCAAAGGGGCATCGCGGAAGTTCGTCGGCGACAAGGACGCGATGGGCCGCCTCCTCCTCTTCGAGGACCTGGACAAGACCTTGCCCGTTCAGGGCATGGAGGTAGAGCTGACGATAGACAAGACGATCCAGTACATCGCCGAGAAGGCGTTGAAGAAGGCGGTCGAGGAGGCCGGGGCAAAGGGCGGCACGGCGCTCGTCATGGACCCCATGACCGGAGAGATGCTCGCGATGGCGTCGCTCCCCACATTCGACCCGAACGACATCAAGAGGTTCGAGCCCAAGCACTGGAGGAACAGGAACATCACGGACGCCTTCGAGCCGGGCTCGACTTTCAAGCTCTTCCTCATATCCGCCGCGCTCGAGGAGAACGCCGTAAAGCCGAAGGAGTCGATATACTGCGAGAACGGGAGCTACCGCGTCGCCGACCGCGTATTCCATGACCACGAGAAGCACGGGTGGCTGACCGTCCCTCAGATAATAAAGGTATCGAGCAACATAGGCTCCGCCAAGATAGGAGAGAGGCTCGGAAAGGTCCAGCTCTACAGGTACCTTAAGGCCTTCGGCTTCGGCGGCAAGACCGGGATAGACCTCCCCGGCGAGGCTGTCGGGGCGCTCCGGCACCACTCGACCTGGTCAGGCGTTACAATAGACACCGTCTCCTTCGGGCAGGGCGTCTCTGTCACAGGCATTCAGCTCATCTCGGCCTTATCCACGATCGCTAACGGCGGCTTCCTAATGAAGCCCTACGTCGTAAGGTCGGTGAAGGACTCAAACGGCGCGATAGTCTCGGAGACTAACCCGGTGATAATGAGGAAGGTCATCTCCGAGGACACGGCCAAAAGGATTACCGACATGCTCGTCGGCGTCACAGAAGAGGGCGGCACCGGGACCAACGCGGCGATCGATGACTTCGAGGCCGCCGGGAAGACCGGCACCGCGCAGAAGCCGGACCTTAAGAACGGCGGCTATATGAAGGGCGCGTACCTCGCGTCGTTCATCGGCTTTGCGCCGGCCCGCGCGCCGAGGCTCTCTATCCTTGTTACGATAGACGAACCCAGGGGCGAGATATATTACGGAGGCCAGGTCGCGGCGCCGGTATTTAAGGAGATAGCCGAGCAGTCCCTCTCATACATGGGCGTCTTCCCGGAGAACAGGAAGGGGCCGGCCGTGCAGTCCGTAAAGGCGGAAAAGGAAGCCTTTGCCCATGCCGTTGCGCTTGATATCGCGGACGAGACCAACGCAGTGGAAACGGCCGGAGGCATGACAGAGCGCCCGATGTCGGTCCCGGATTTTAACGGCAGGACCGTAAGGGCGGTCCTGAAGATGGCCCGCGACAAGGCGTTCGATGTCGAGATAAACGGCTCAGGGAGGGCTTACGCCCAGAGGCCGGCGCCGGGGCAGTCGATACCGGCAAAAGGTGCGGTCGCCGTCTCGTTCCAATGAGAATTGGTTTGAAAAAACTGCCTGTTTCGTGAGAAAATAATAAGTTATGGAATGCATTGTCCGGGCCTCCTAACTCTTTGGTTTTAAAGGTATTTTTAAATTCCAGTGATGAGACTAAGGATACAGATTTTAGTCCTCTCCTTCTGTTAATATCAGGGGTCTATGGTGTTAGACACTCTCATAAGGGCGCTTGACGCAAGGGTCGTAGGCAGGAGGGATGTCGAGGTATGCGGAATTGCCTATGACTCAAGGGCCGTTGCCAAGGGATTCCTCTTCGCGGCGATACCCGGAGAGCATGTGGACGGACACACGTTCATAGTCAGGGCGGCCGAGGCCGGGGCATCGTGCGTCCTCGCCGAAAGGGAGACGGAAGGCATAGCCGCGACCCAGGTGATAGTGAAAGACATTCGCTCTGCGCTCTCGAAGGTCTCGGCCGCTTTTTACGGCGAACCATCGAAGAGGCTCTCTCTCGTCGGGGTGACAGGCACGAACGGCAAGACGACGACGACCTATTTGATCGAATCCGTATTCAGGGCCGCGAATCTAAACCCCGGCGTCATAGGCACGATCAACTACAGGTACAACGGGAAGACCTTCGATGCCCCGCACACGACCCCGCAGGCCCCGGACCTCCAGAGGCTCCTTAAAGAGATGGCGGACGCGGGAGTGACCCACGCCGTTATGGAGGCCTCGTCCCACGCGCTTGAGCAGAAGAGGGCGGGGGATTGCGCCTTCAAAGTGGGCATATTCACGAACCTCACGCTCGACCACCTCGATTACCACAAGACGATGGATGAGTACTTCAGCGCCAAGGCGATGTTATTCGAGCTCGTGAAGAATAACTCGGGAAGGACTATCGTTAACATCGACGATGCCTGGGGCAGGAAATTGAAGGAGATGTACCCGGCATCGATTACAGTGAGCCTCAAGGACGGCGCGGACATCTACCCGGCCAGGTACTCGCTTAAGGACGGCATGACAGAGGCGGCCGTAAGGACGCCCTCGGGGGATGTGACAATATCGTCGCACCTCGTCGGCGAGTATAACCTTCAGAACATACTTGCGGCGATAGCCGCCGCATACGCGCTCGGGATAGAGGGCGCGAGGATATCCGAAGGCATCTCTAACCTCGCGAGGGTCCCCGGCAGGCTTGAGAAGATCGAGGCAGGGGGCGCGCGCCCTTTCAGGGCCTATGTCGATTACGCGCATACGAGCGACGCGCTTGAGAGGGCCTTGAACGCACTCCGCCCCGTATCAAAAGGGAGGGTCATCACCGTCTTCGGGTGCGGCGGCAACAGGGACAGGACCAAGCGCCCTAAGATGGGCGGGATATCGGCGAGGTTGTCGGACGTGACGATCATAACCTCAGACAACCCGAGGGACGAAGACCCGATCGAAATAATAAAGGAAATAGAGGCGGGGATAGAGGGGCTTGCGAAAAAAAGGCCGGACGAACCGCTCTCCGGCCATTGCTACGCGGTCATACCCGACAGGACAGAGGCGATATGGAAGGCCGTTTCAGAGGTTGCCTCCGGGGACACCATATTGGTAGCCGGCAAGGGGCACGAGGACTATCAGATAGTCAAAGGCAGGAAGGGCCGCTTTAGCGATTTCGAGGTGTTGCGCTCCGCGATAGAGGGCAACGATAAGGCCGGGCCACTGAGGTCCAATGGACATTAGCGTTCAAGAGATAATCGACGCCATTGGCGGCGAGCTGATACACGGGGGTAGCGTCCTCCGCGCAAACGGCGTCTCGACGGATTCGAGAAAGGAGTCCTGCGGCGCGGTATTTTTCGCGTTGAAGGGCCCCAGCTTCGACGGCCACAGGTTCGTCTCCGACGCGCTCAAAAGGGGGGCGTCTGCCGCGGTCATCGATGGCCCGGTCGCCGGAGAGATACCCGCCAACGCTTCAGTTATCAGGGTAAAGGACACGCTCTTTGCGCTCGGAGAGCTCGGCAGATACATAAGGGGCCTCTATAATATACCGCTCATCGCCATCTCCGGGTCAGCGGGAAAGACGACTACAAAGGAGATGACGGCTTCGATTCTCTCGCAGTCGAGGAAGGTATTGAAGACCGAGGGGAACCTGAACAACCGCATAGGCCTTCCGCTCACCTTGTCCGGTCTTGGTAAGGCCCATAAGGCCGCCGTCATCGAGCTCGGCATAAGCGAGTTCTTTGAGATGGAGCGGCTCGTCGATATATGCGCGCCGGATATCGCGCTCCTCACGAACATCGGCAGGGCGCACCTTCTGACGCTCGGCTCCATAGAGGGTGTGGCGAAGGCGAAGGGGCCGCTCTTTACGAAGCTCTCAGCCGACAAGTACAGGGCTGTCAATCTCGACGACCCGCTCATAAGGGCGCTCGCCGGGAAGAGCGGAAAACAGGTCACGTTCTCTATAAAGGAGAAGGCCGACGTCCGCGTAAGGGAGTACTCGTTAGAAGACTCCTTCGGCGGCGCTGTTGCGCTCTACGAGGTGGCGGGCAAGGACGTGACTGTGCGGTTCTCGGCCCCCGGCGCGACGAACATCATAAACGGGGCGGCGGCGATTGCGGCTACACTCCCGCTCGGCCCGTCGCTTAAGGATATCGAGGAAGGGCTCTCGTCGTTTTCGTCTGTCCACGGCAGGATGGAGATAGTGAAGGTCGACGGCTTTACGGTCTTAGACGATACCTACAACGCGAACCCGGAGTCTATGGCCTCGGCCCTCCGCACGCTCGCGAAGGCCCCCGGCAGGAAGGTCGCCGTGATCGGCGACATGCTCGAGCTCGGCGGGGCGTCGTCCATCGAGCATTACGAGATAGGCCTGCTCTCCGGCAGGCTCGGCATAGACGTCGTCGTCGCCATAGGCGAATGGGCCGCCGAGGTAGCGAACGGCGCGAGCGCCGGAGGCGTAAAAAGCGTCGAGGCCTTCGGGGATAAGGGAGCCGCCCTTCCGGCGGTGAAAAAAATAGCGAGGCCAGGGGACGCGGTCCTCGTAAAGGCGTCGAGGGGCCTCTGCCTTGAATACATAGTCGAAGGGCTCAAAGCCTCGTTCAGAGAGGCTGTCTGATTTTTTGAATAGCGCCCTTTAAAGGGCTTTGAAAGGAACTGGATGCTCTATTACTTTTTATACCCTCTGGCAAAGCACCACACGTTCTTTAACGTGTTCCAGTACATAAGCTTCAGGACCATATACGCGGCGATAACCGCGCTCCTCTTGAGCTTCGTTTTGGGTCCGTACCTCATAAACAAGCTCAAGGTGCTCAAATTCGGTGAGGTCGTGAGGACCGACGGGCCGGCCACGCACTTAAGCAAGGCCGGTACGCCCACGATGGGCGGGGCGATAATACTCCTCGTCGTCACCGTCTCGGTTCTTCTCTGGGGGAACATAACCAACATCAATGTCTGGGTCCTCACCTTCGTCACCGTCGGCATGGGGCTCATCGGCTTCATAGACGATTACATAAAGGTCGTAAAAAAGGACAAGAAGGGGCTTCGCGGCAGGATAAAGTTTTCAGCCCAGGTCGGTATCGCGCTCGCCGCCGCGCTCATGCTCTACTTCAATAATATCGAGACGCTCGTGGCCATACCGTTTTTCAAGGAGGCGCAGATAGACTTCAAGGTCTTCTACATACCGTTTACGGTCCTCGTCATAGTCGGGGCCTCGAACGCGGTCAACCTTACCGACGGGCTCGACGGCCTCGCCATCGGCCCCATGATAATAGCCGCGGCGACCTACATGCTGCTTGCCTATCTCGTGGGGCACGTAAAGATAGCCAGCTACCTCCATATCATGTACGTGCCAAAGGCCGGAGAGCTCGCGGTCTTCGCCGGCGCGATGGTCGGGGCCTCCCTGGGCTTTCTCTGGTTCAACACCTATCCGGCGCAGGTATTCATGGGGGACGTCGGTTCGCTCTCATTAGGAGGGGCGCTCGGGACGCTCGCGGTCATAACAAAGCACGAGATACTCCTCATACTCGTAGGCGGCATATTCGTAGTAGAGGCGCTCTCGGTGATATTCCAGGTGGGGTCCTACAAGCTCACCGGCAAGAGGGTCTTCGCCATGGCCCCCATACACCACCATTACGAGATAAAGGGCTGGCCCGAGCCCAAGATAATAGTCAGGTTCTGGATAATAGCGATAATACTGGCGCTCCTTGCCATAAGCACGCTGAAGATCAGGTGACGACGACCGCTGAAAATATCGCGCCGCGCGGGAACGGCGGAGGGCTCAAAAGGGCGAAAGAGGCGCTCTCGGGAAGGCGCGCTCTCGTTGTGGGCCTCGCCTCGACCGGGCTTTCAGCCGCGAGGTTCCTGAAAAAATGCGGGGCCGTCGTAACGGCGACGGACTCGAAACCTTTGAAAGACATCCCTGCGGCAGGGGAGTTAAACGCCCTCGGCATCGAGGTGAAGGCGGGCGGCCACGAGGGGCTTGAGAACCTCGGGTTCGACCTCGTCATCGTCAGCCCCGGAGTGCCGCATGGCCTTAAGCTCCTCTGCGACCTCCGGGACCTCGGCGCCGAGGTCATAAGCGACGTCGAGCTCGCATACAGGTTTATTGACGCGCCCGTAATAGCCATAGCCGGTACGAACGGCAAGACTACGACCACGACGCTCCTCGGCGAGGTCCTGAAAGACGCGGGGAAAAAGGCCTTTGTAGGGGGCAATATCGGCACCCCGGCCGTTGAGTTCGTGGAGCGCGAAATGGAGGCCGATTACTGCGTGCTGGAGATAAGCAGTTTCCACCTCGAGACGACGGAGAGGTTTAACCCGCATGTAGGGGTGCTCCTTAATATCACCGAGGACCACCTCGACAGGTACAGGGATTTTGGACACTACGCCGAGACGAAGTTCCGCCTGTTCAGGAACCAGACCGCCTCCGACTACGCGGTCGTGAACGTTAACGACCCGGTCATCGCCTCGCGCGTACAGAAGGGGCTCGGTAAAGGCAGGATAATCCCGTTCTCGGTGGAGGGGGAACTCAAGGACGGCCTCTCCTGCAACGGGGCCGAGATAATCTTCAGGTGCTCGGAAAAAGAGGAGAGGTACCCGGTAGCTGATATAAGGCTTAAGGGGCTCCATAACATCGAGAACGTCATGGCCGTCATAGCCGCGGCGCGCGTCCTGGGCGTCGGGAGGGACGAGATACTCGCGACTCTTAAGAGGTTCGAGGGGCTCCCCCACAGGATGGAGTTCGTTATGGAGAGGAACGGGGTCGCATATATAGACGATTCCAAGGGCACGAACATCGGGTCATTGATGATGGCCCTCAGGGGGCTCAAGGGGCCGGTGATACTCATAGCCGGAGGGGTCGACAAGGGCGGCGACTACCGTGTTTTGTCCTCTCTTGTAAAGGAAAAGGTCGCTCTCATGGTCCTCATTGGAGAGGCGCGTTTTAAGATTAAAGAGGCGCTCGGCGCTGTTACCGGGACGGTGATGGCGGAATCCTTAAAAGAGGCCGTCGAGGTCTCGGAAAAAAACGCGAAGGCCGGGGATACGGTCCTACTCTGCCCGGCCTGCTCAAGCTTCGACATGTTCAGGAACTACAAGGAACGCGGGGACAAGTTCAAGGGATTTGTGAGGGCGCTTTGATAAGGTTCCGCGACGTCGACAGGTTATTGATCGTATCCACCCTGATACTCCTCGCCATAGGGGTAGTGATGGTCTATTCGACCTCTTCCGTCGTGGCGTTGAAGAGGTTCGGGGACCAGTACTTCTTCGTAAGGAAGCACCTGACATTCGCCGTCGCAGGCGTCGTCTTCTTCGTGCTCGCGGCGCGCGTGCCGTACGGATTTTACAGGAAGATGGCGTACCCGATACTCGCGCTTGCGGCGGTATTCCTCATCTGCATCTACATACCAGGCATCGGGTTTTCCGCCGGAGGGGCGAAGAGGTGGATAAGGCTCGGCCCGCTCGCCTTCCAGCCCTCGGAGCCGGCGAAGCTCGCGGTCATCTTCTTCCTCGCGTACTCGCTCGCCGGAAAGGCGGAGAGGATAAAGAATTTTTCGACCGGATTCCTCCCGAACATGCTGTTCCCGGGGATAGTCATACTATTAATCGTGATGGAGCCGGACCTGGGGACCGCTGTTACGCTCGCCGCCATCGTAATACTTATGAACTTCGCGGCAGGCGCGCGGTTAAGGCACCTACTGGCGTTGGGGCTCGCGGTCCTGCCGTTCCTCTACCTCCTTATGACGAACTTCAGGTACATGATAACGAGGTTGCAGATATTCCTCGACCCGTGGAAGGACCCGGAGGGCAAGGGCTTTCAGATGATACAGTCGTTCCTCGCCTTCGGCTCCGGAGGCATCGACGGCGTCGGGCTCGGAGAGGGTAGGCAGAAGCTTTTTTTCCTCCCCGAGGCGCATACCGACTTCATACTATCGGTCATAGGCGAGGAGCTCGGGTTCCTGGGGGTCGCGGTAGTGATAGCCTTTTACGCGATATTCCTTTATTCGGGCACGAGGATAGCGCTTAAGGCAAAGGACCTGCACGGGACGTACCTCGCGCTCGGCCTTACATTCATGGTCGTCCTGCAGGCGGCGATAAACATGGCGGTCGTAATGGGGCTCCTTCCGCCCAAGGGCCTGCCCCTGCCGTTCATAAGCTACGGCGGCACCTCGCTCGTCGTCAATATGATAGCCGTAGGCGTAATACTCAATATCTGCATAAGGGAGAACGAGGCCTGAGCCTTACATTCGTAATGGCCGGGGGCGGCACCGGGGGGCACCTCTTCCCGGCCCTCGCCCTCGCCGAGGAGTTCAGGGGACGCGACACGCTCGCCTCCATCACCTTCATTGGCGCGAAGGGCGGGCTCGAGGAGAGGATAGTGCCGAAGTACGGCTACCCTCTGAAGGTCTTGAGCGTAGAGGGGATAAAGAGGAGAGGTACGCTAAAAAAAATTAAGGCGCTCGTCCTGGCCTTTTCATCGACGATAAAGGCGCTCGGCATATTGAAGGATTTAAACCCGGACGGGGTAATAGGGAGCGGCGGCTACTCGTCGGCCCCGGTGGTGTTCGCGGCCCGGCTCTTAGGGATACGGACGGCGGTACTTGAGCAGAACGCCCTCCCGGGGCTGACGAACAGGGTCCTGGGAAAGGTCGTTGACAGGGTTTATGTCTCGTTCGACGAGGCCCGGCGCCACTTTCCGGGAGGCAAAACGGTCCTTGCCGGGAACCCGGTGAGGAAAGAGATACTTAAGGGCGCCTCCGACAAGAGGGCGCGCTCAAAGGGAGAGAGGTTCTCGATACTTGTATTCGGCGGCTCGCAGGGGGCAGTCGCCATAAACGCGGCCTTCTTGGACGCAACCGAGTACCTGACCGACATCTGGCCGAACCTGTTGGTCGTGCACCAGACAGGCGAGGACGGGTACGAGAAGGCGAAAGAAGGCTACAAAAGAAAGAACCTCAAGGCTGAGGTCTTTAAATTCATAGACGACATGGCAACGGCCTACAAAGGCGTGGATCTCGTCGTATGCAGGGCAGGGGCGACCTCGCTCGCCGAGATAACGGCCTTGGGGATACCATCGATACTGATCCCGTACCCGTTCGCGGCAGACGATCACCAGAGCGCGAACGCGAGGTGTTTATCCGACGCCGGGGGCGCGGTGATGATAAGGCAGGACGAGCTAACGGGCGCGTCCCTCGCTTCAGCCATAAAGCGGCTCTACGGGGACTTCGAGGCCGCCGAAGCGATGAGGAAGAAGGCGCGGGCGCTCGGCAGGCCGGGGGCCGCAAAAACGATAGCCGACGATTTCTTGAAGATAATAGGAAAAGGATAGGGAAGATGTATAGAGGAAAAATAAGGAAGATCCACTTCATAGGCATAGGCGGCTCCGGCATGAACGGCATAGCCGAGGTGCTCATCAACATGGGGTACAACGTAACAGGCTCGGACCTCTCGGAGACCGACGTTACGAGGAGGCTTAAAAACCTCGGCGCGACGATATTCACCGGCCACCGGGCGGAAAACGTCCTGGACGCGCACTGCGTCGTATACTCATCAGCCGTCAAAAAGGACAACCCCGAGGTCAGGGAGGCGCTCTCAAGGCAGATACCGATAATCCCGAGGGCCGAGATGCTCTCCGAGCTCATGAGGATGAAGTACGGGATAGCCGTGGCCGGCACCCACGGCAAGACTACTACGACGTCGATGATCTCGATGATACTCGCCTCAGCCAAGATGGACCCGACGATAGTCACTGGCGGCAAGCTCAATAGTCTCGGCGCGAACGCCAGGCTCGGGACCGGGGACTTCCTCGTAGCAGAAGCGGACGAGAGCGACGGCAGTTTCCTGAAACTTTCCCCGACCATAGCCATAGTGACGAACATAGACAGGGAGCACATGGACCACTACGAGGACATGGAGGACGTTAAGGCCTCGTTCCTGAACTTCATGAACAAGGTCCCGTTCTACGGGTGCGCGGTCATTTGCCTCGACCACCCGGCCATCCAATCCCTCATACCGAAGATATCGAGGAGGTTCATCTCCTACGGTTTCACCGCCCAGGCCGACATACACGCGAGAAACATAAGGCACAGAGGCATGCAGACTATCTACGAGGTCTGGGGGGGGAAGAAACAGCTCGGAGAAATAACGCTGAACCTCCCGGGAGAGCATAACGTGTATAACTCGCTTGCGGCCGTGGCTGTCTCTCGCGAGCTCGATATAGACTTTGCGACTATAAAGGCCGGGCTTGAGGGCTTCACCGGGGTCGAGCGGAGGTTCCACGTAAGGGGTGCCGTTGCCGGGGTCACCGTAGTCGACGACTACGGCCACCACCCGGAGGAGATAAAGGCGGTCTTGAAGGCCGCGAAGAAGGGGTTTGACGCCCGCCTCGTCGTAGTATTCCAGCCGCACAGGTACTCGAGGACGCAGGACCTCTTCAACGAGTTCTTATCGGCCTTCAACGACGCGGAAAAGCTCGTCATCACCGACGTCTACGCCGCTGGCGAAGAGAGGATAGAAGGCGCTTCGGGCGAGGCCCTGTATCAGGGGATAAAGGCCTACGGACACAAGGACGTATCCTACATGCCGGGCCCGTTGATCCTGCCGCACCTCGAAGGGAGTGTAGAGTCAGGCGACATGGTCATCACCCTCGGGGCCGGAGACATCTGGAAGACCGGCATGGCTTTGCTTGAGAGCCTAAGGAAGAGGGTTTCCTAATGCGCAAGTCCAAAGGAGAGGATATGGCGGTGCAGTATTCGTTGTTCTTCATTCAGCGCTTCAAGGGCAAGGTGCTCTTCAACGTGCCGATGAGCGAGTACACTTCCATTAAAATCGGCGGGCCCGCCGACGTGATGGCCTTTCCGCAGGACGAAGGCGATCTTAAGGACATACTCGCCTTTGCGGAAGCGAAGAGTTTCCCTTTCTACATACTCGGCGGCGGCACGAACCTACTCGTCCGGGACGGCGGCATCAGGTCTATCGTCATAAACATGTCCGAGGGGTTCAAGGACATAGTCTGGGAGGACGAGACTAACGCGTCGGTCGGCGCGGGAGTGCGCCTCTCCGAGCTGCTCTTCCAGTGCAGGGAGCGGGGGCTAACCGGTTTCGAGTTCGCTTCAGGCATCCCCGGCACCATAGGCGGCGCGGTAATGATGAACGCCGGAGCGTACGGCGGCGAGATGAAGGACATCGTCGAGGGCGTTGAGGTCATCGGCAAAAAGGGCGTTAAAAACTTTATCCCTAAAAAGGACCTCGCATTCGCATACAGGAAGGCGGAGGTCCCGAAGGGCGCGGCCGTCACAAGGGCGCATATGAAGTTTGAAAAATCGACGCCCGACGCCGTGAAGGAAAAGATAAGGGACTTGAAGGAGCGCAGAAAAACGACCGCCCACATAACATTTCCGAACGCCGGTTCCGTATTCAGGAACCCCGAGAACAAGTCAGCCGGAAGGCTTATAGAAGAGGCGGGGCTCAAGGGCGAGAGGTCCGGTGACGCGCAGATTTCCGAAGTCCACGCCAACTACATCGTGAACCTCGGGGCCGCCAAGGCAAAGGACGTCCTCTCGCTCATGGCGCTCATCCGCGACAGGGTATACAGCCAGAAAGGGGTCGTCCTCGAGCCTGAGATAAAGGTCATAGGAGAGGACCAGTAAGTTGGCGAAGGCACCTTTGAAAAATAAGAAGATAGGCGTCCTTTTGGGGGGGACATCCGAAGAAAGGGAGATATCCCTCAAGACCGGGGGAGCGGTATTGAAGGCGCTCCTCGCGAAGGGCTACAACGCCGTCGCCATCGACGCTGGCAGAGACATCGCGTCATTGCTCGTCTCGAAAAAGATCGAGGTCGCCTTTATCGCGCTCCACGGCAGATACGGCGAGGACGGCTGCATACAGGGGCTCCTTGAGGTGATGGGGATACCTTACACCGGCTCCGGCGTCCAGGCGTCATCCATCGCCATGGACAAGGCCGCGGCAAAAAAACTCTTCCTCCACCACGGCGTCTCGACACCAGGGTCGTTCGAATACGCCGGGGGCAAGGCGGGGAGGCTCAAGCTCCCGGTCGTCGTAAAGCCCTCGACGCAGGGTTCGGCGATAGGCGTGACGATCGTCAGAAAAAAGGCTGAACTCGCCTCCGCCATAGCCGAGGCGAAGAAGCACGGGGGAGAGCCGGTAATAGAAGAGTACATCGAGGGCAGAGAGCTTACGGTCTCGATACTCAACGGCCGCGTCCTGCCGGTAATAGAGATAAGGCCGAAGGAAGGCTTCTACGATTACAGGGCCAAGTACACGAAAGGGGCAACCGATTTTCTCTGCCCCGCCCCCTTGACAAAGGCCCTCGAAAAAAAGGTTTCGAAAGAGGCCCTTAAGGCCTACGAGGCCTTAAGGTGCAGCGGCGCCGCCAGGGTGGATGTCATGCTCGGGGCGAACGGCAACCCCTGTGTCCTTGAAGTGAATACCATCCCCGGGATGACGGAATTAAGCCTGTTCCCGAGGGCCGCGTTCGCCGCAGGCATGGACTACCCGGCGCTTGTCGTGGAGATGCTCAAGGGCGCGGGCATCAACAAGGTTTAGTTAAGGGCCTCAAAAGCCCTTTGCCGTTTTGATCTGTCAAAAAAAGAGAGGCATACTCCCCGGTTTTTTTTCGAATAGAAAAGCCCTTTGGGATTTGTCTTACTTACTCAAGGACGAACGGAACTTTAGTCACGCTGATGAAGCCAGTCAAATCAAAAAAGAGGAACAGGCGCTGGAGGGAGCCCTTTCGGGTGCGCGCGAAGAGGACCGGGCTTAAGACCGTAAAGGCCGTCGCGCTCATCGGAGCGCTCCCGGCGCTCGCATTCGCCGCATGGAAGGGGTACAACACGCTCATTACCACGCAATACCTCTCGGTCATCGCGGTTAACGTGAACGGCTCGGAGAGGATACCGAAGGAAGAGATAGCCGCGCTCTCAGGCATAAAGGAGGGGCAGAACATACTCTCCTTTGAGACAGGGCAGGCGGAGGCCTCGATAAAGACGAACCCGTGGATAGAGGATGCGAAGGTCGAGAGGTCGTACCCCGACGTCATCGACATAGAGGTCAGGGAGAGGTCGCCGGTCGCGCTCGTCAAGCTCGACGTACTCTATGTGATGGACTCCAGCGGGGTCGTCTTCAAGAAGTACGCCCCTGACGACGACCTCGACCTCCCGATCGTAACAGGGCTTACGATGGCGGGGCTGATGGATTCGACAAAAGTGCCGGACGAGGGGCTCATGGACCTTATCGGCGTCCTCTCGGCGCGAGCGGGCTTCAACATCGCGAAGGTATCGGAGATAAGCGTCGACCCGGTATTCGGGTTTTCTATATACACGCTGGAGGAAGGCGTGAGGCTCGACGTCGGCAGGGACTCGTTCGAAGAGAAGCTCTCCGCCTTCGAGCGCGTTTTAGGGACGCGCAACGGGGTCTTGCGCGGCATCGAGGCGTTCGACCTCTATAATCCGCGGGCAGTGACAGTAAGGTTCAACACCAATGTGGTACAGGAAGGCGGTGGGACGGATGGCCAAAAAGGATAACATAGTGGTAGGTCTCGATATCGGGACCACGAAGATATGCGCCATCGTCGGCGAAAAGACCAGGGACTCGGTCGAGATAATCGGCATAGGCGTCCACGCCTCGAAGGGGCTCAGAAAGGGCGTCGTCGTCAATATTGAATCGACCGTCGAGTCCATCAGAAAGGCGGTCGAGGAGGCCGAGCTAATGGCCGGGTGCGAGGTTAACCGCGTCTACTGCGGAATCGCCGGCGGCCACATACGCGCCTTCAACAGCCACGGCGTCATAGCGATAAAGAACCGCGAGATATCGCAGGCCGACATAGACAGGGTCATAGAGGCCGCGCAGGCCGTCGTCATCCCGCCGGACAGGGAGGTTATCCACGTCATCCCCCAGGAGTACATAGTAGACGACCAGGAGGGGATACAGGAGCCGCTCGGCATGATAGGCATCAGGCTCGAGGTAAAGGTCCACATCGTGACCGCGGCGGTCACCTCGGCGCAGAACATCGTCAAGTGCGCGAACAAGGCCGGGCTCGACGTCGCCGACATAGTCCTTCAACAGATAGCGTCGAGCGAAGCGGTCCTGAACCCGGATGAGAGGGAGATAGGCGTCGTCCTCGTCGACATCGGCGGCGGCACGACGGACATCGCCCTCTACCACGCGGGCACGATAAAGTACACGACCGTAATATCCCTCGGAGGCAACCAGGTAACCGGAGACATCTCGGTCGGGCTCCGCACGACCGCGAGCGAGGCGGAAAAGATCAAGAAGCAGTTCGGCAACGCCATGACCGCGCTCGTCTCAAAAGACGACATGGTAGAGGTCCAGTCCGTCGGCGGCGGCAAGTCCAGGACTGTCTCCAGGTACATGCTCTGCGAGATAATAGAGCCCAGGGTCGAGGAGATATTCCAGCTGGTAAAAAGGGAGATAATGAAGTCCGGGTACGACAACCTGGTCTCTTCCGGCATAGTCCTGACAGGCGGGACCGCGGCGATGGAAGGCATAACCGAGCTCGCCGAGCAGGTATTCAACCTCCCGGTCAGGAGGGGCCTCCCGATGGGCATAACCGGGCTCGTGGACGTGGTGAAATCCCCGATGTACTCGACTGGCGTTGGGCTCGTCCAGTACGGCGGCAAGCACCTCGCCGGCACGCAGTTCCAGAGGGGGAGCGAGAACAAGATCTTCAACAAGCTGACGTCAAGGATGAAGGAGTGGATGAAGGAGTTCTTCTAAAAAAGGGCTCCATTAACTGATTACGGCGGGTGACAAACCAAGGAGGTGGGACGATGGTTATCGAGATGGATGAGAATTTCAACCGGGGTGCGAGGCTCAAAGTCATCGGGGTAGGCGGGTGCGGCGGCAACGCGGTGAATACGATGATCGAGTGCGGCCTCGAGGGCGTGGAGTTCCTGGCCGCGAACACGGACAGCCAGGCGCTTGAGAAATCGCTCGCGCACACGAAGATCCAGCTGGGCGGCTCTCTCACCAAGGGGCTCGGCGCCGGGGCTAACCCCGAGATCGGGCGGAACGCTGCGATGGAATCCAAAGACGCGCTCATCGAGGCGTTGAAGGGCGCCGACATGGTCTTCATAACCGCGGGCATGGGCGGCGGAACCGGCACCGGCGCGGGCCCCGTTGTAGCCGAGGCCGCGAAGGCCGCTGGCGCGCTCGTGGTGGCCGTAGTCACCAAGCCCTTTGCATTCGAGGGGTCGAAAAAGATGAAGCAGGCCGATGACGGGCTTAAAAGGCTCAAGGACGTCGTCGACACGGTCATCACCATACCGAACCAGAGGCTCCTCTCCGTCGCCAGCAAGAACACCTCGCTTAAGGACGCGTTCAAGAGGGGGGACGAGGTTCTCCTCCAGGCCGTCAAGGGTATCTCCGACGTCATCACAGTATCCGGGCTCGTGAACGTGGACTTCGCGGACGTGCGCACTATCATGTCCGAGATGGGCCAGGCGCTCATGGGTAGCGGCGTCGCCACAGGAGAGAACAGGGCAGTCGAGGCCGCGAGGAAGGCGATATCGTCGCCGCTCCTCGAAGACATCTCCATTAGCGGCGCCAGAGGCGTGCTTATAAACATCACAGGTTCCTCGGACCTCACCATACACGACGTCCACGAGGCCTCATCCTTAATCCACGAGGAGGCGCACGACGACGCGCACATCATCTTCGGCGCGGTTATCGATGAATCGATGGGCGATGAGGTCAGGGTAACGGTAATCGCCACAGGTTTTGGAAAGGTGCATGAGGCGCGGACCCCGATGCAGATGCCGATGCAGATGGGGAAGGAGATAATACCCCAGGCCGACATCATAGAAGACCTCGACGTCCCGACCGTCATCAGGAGGGAAAAGGGCTTTGAGCTCCGTAGCCACGAGTACCGGAGGCTTACCAGACTCGGCGGGCACAACGCGGACGACGAGGACATGTATGACACGCCGACCTTTTTGAGGAAACAGGCGGATTAGATTAGGTAGCCTCAAGAAGAGTAGACCCGACCCCGGGGGCGTGCCATTCCGGCGCGTAAGGCCCCGAAGGAGAGGTATCCCTGTTCCTCGGGGCTAAGGCAGGTATTTTAATGTACCAGCTTTGACGCCAGAGTTCTTCGGAAGTTACCGGGGCAAGAGCAATCAAGTCGTCTCGATATAGCTTTGCCCGTCCGGCGAGGGTACTCGGCGTACGGCCAGATTCAAATTCGGTTGCTCCAGGCCTTCCGGACTCAAAGCAGTCTGATACGGATTTGCCCGTCCGGCAAGGGTACTCGGCGTACGGCCAGATTCAAATTCGGTTGCTCCAGGCCTTCCGGACTCAAAGCAGTCTGATACGGATTTGCCCGTCCGGCAAGGACACCTCCTTGTAAACCTGTCGGATATATGTGATAATTTCACCTGACGGGGGCGGCGTCTTGGACGCGCGCGGCCACCCCCTGCCATTCTTGAGGAAACGGGGCTGAAAGCCCCGTGAGGGCCGGTCTATTTCCTGGAATCTCAAAAAAAAAGTAAGGGAGACGCTCTCAAAAGAGACGGGCGCCGTCCATAAGGAGCACGGCGGCAGGGTAAGGGTCTGCCTTGTCTGGCCGAACGCCTATTCGCTCGGCATGGCTAACCTCGGTTTCCAGACCGCCTATCACCTGATAAACAGCCTTGATAACGCTGTCTGCGAGCGCGTCTTCCTCCCGGATAAGGGAGATATCGACGAGTTCAGGCGGACTTCGACGGAGCTCTTTTCATATGAATCGCAGACGCCGCTCCGTGAGTTCGACATCGTCGCCTTTTCGCTCCCCTTTGAGGACGACTATGTAAATATCGCCAGGGTCCTCGGCCTCGCCAATATCCCGGTATTTTCGGCGGAGCGGAACTTAAGGCCGCTCGTTATCGCCGGCGGCGTAGCCGTCTCCCTTAACCCCGAGCCGCTCGCTGACATTATTGATGCGTTCATAGCCGGCGAGGGCGAGGGCTCGCTCCCTTCGTTCATCGAAAGGTTCAGGGCCCTGAAGGACGGGCCTGCGGTGGCGTTACTTTCCGGCCTCGACGAACTCCCCTGGACTTATATTCCGTCGTTTTATGAGTATTCATACGACGGCCCCGCCATAAAAGATGTAAAGAGGAAGGCAGGGGCAAAGGAGAAGGTCACAGGCAAAAAGGCCTTCGACCTCGGCAACTTCCCGATACCGCAGTCGTTCATTACAACGCCTGATTCCGAGTTCCGGGACACATATCTGATAGAGGTCGAGCGCGGGTGCGGGAGGGGTTGCAGGTTCTGTGCCGCCGGTTTTCTATATTTGCCGCCGCGCTGGAGAAAGACCGAGGATGTTAAAGAGGCGCTCTCGGAAGGCCTCAAGCGCGCTGGAAAGGCAGGGCTCATAGGGACCGCCGTCTCCGAGCACCCCGATATAAATGAGATCATAGGTTTCGGCGTGGAAAAGGAAGGGGGCGTGACGCTCTCGTCCCTGAGGCTCGACATGATAGACGCGGACCTCCTCGCCCTCCTTAAGAAGAGCGGCTATAAGACGATAACGCTCGCCCCGGAGGCCGCTACCGAAAGGATGCGCTCTGTCATTAACAAGGGGATAACTGACGACGAGATAATGGACGCCGTCGCGCTCATAAGGGAGGCGGGGTTTTTAAAGCTCAAGCTCTACTATCTCGTGGGCCTGCCCACTGAGACCGACGAGGACGCGGAGGCCATAGTCGCGCTTACGAAGAGGATAAAAGCAATGATGGCGAGGGGGCAGATATCTCTAAGCATAAACCCCTTTATCCCCAAGCCCTTCACGCCGTTCCAGTGGATGGAGTTCGAGGACCCCTCTGTAATCGACAGGAGGCTTAAGTCGATCTCAAAGGGGTTGCATAGGGAAAATGGGGTGAGCGTGAATACGATGTCCGCAAAAGAGGCGCTTATACAGGCGTATGTATCGCGCTCGGACAGGCGCGCGGGGAGCCTCATCGTCGAGGCCTCTCTTACAGGCTGGGCGCGGGTAATGAAGGCGCATGAGGCCTTTATCATGGAGTCCGTCAGCATGGAGCGTCCAAAGGACGCGATACTCCCGTGGGACATTATCGACCACGGCGTCAGAAAGAGTTATCTATGGAAGGAGTACGGCAAGGCGCTCGAAGCCCGTACGACGCCGCCATGCGAGGTCGGCGAATGTTTCAGGTGCGGGGTCTGTCTGCCGGAATATTTTGAAAAAGAAGGCTCCCTCTAAAAATTGTTATTTTTCCCGACTGCTAGGCGCAGGGCCAAAGTTGGTAGGGAGTCTCTGGTCAGACCAGTTCACCAGCCGTTCGATACGGATTTGCCCGTCCGGCTAGGACTGTGTCAGGCCTGAAATAAAAATGCTCACATATTGCCCATATATGCTGCGCTTTTTATTTCCGTCCTTCCTTGACCTTGGAAAAAATTCCTAATTTTTAGAGGGAGCTAATAATAAAACGACAGGCGGAGTTTTCGAATCCTGCATTCGTTAACCTCCCCTCCCATAAGAGAGTGGACTATAATATTAAAAGGAAACCGATGCAGGGCAATATAAAAGATTTTCTCCCGCTCGTAAGAAAGCCTTCGAGGTACATAGGCGGGGAGGTCAACTCGATAAAAAAAGACCTCTCGAAGGTGCGGCTCACCTTCGCCCTCGCCTTCCCGGACGCCTACGAGGTCGGGATGAGCCATCTGGGCCTTCAGATACTCTACCAGATTTTGAACGCGCGCGAGGATATCGCCTGCGAGCGCGTCTACGCGCCGTGGATAGATATGGAAGGGCTCCTCAGGGACAAGGGCATGAGGCTCTCCACCCTCGAGTCCTCGATACCGCTATCCGACCTCGACATACTCGGATTTTCTCTCCAGTACGAGCTCTCTTACACGAACATCCTCCAGATGATGGACTTGGGCGGCGTCCCGTTCTTCTCAAAGGACAGGAAAGAAGGGGACCCGTTCGTCGTTGGAGGCGGCCCATCGGCCTTTAACCCCGAGCCTGTCTCGGAGTTCTTCGATTTTCTGCTCCTCGGAGACGGAGAAGAAGCGGTCCTTGAAATCGCCGACGCGGTCATCGAAGGCAAGGAAAAGGGTTGGAAGAGGCGGGAGGTGCTCGAAAGACTCGCCTCGATACCAGGCGTCTATGTGCCCGCGTTCTTCGAGCCGCTATATAATGAAGACGGGACGATAAGGGAAGTAAGGCCGTTGAGACCCGGCTACGACAAGGTGACGAAGAGGACGGTGCCTGACATAAACGCGCTCCCGCTTCCGTCCCGTCCCGTCGTCCCGTACATGGAGACGATACACGACAGGGTAAGTGTCGAGATCGCGCGCGGGTGCACGCGCGGGTGCAGGTTCTGCCAGGCGGGTTCGATATACAGGCCGGTAAGGGAGAGGACCCCGGCGAATATCTTAAAGATAGTCGAAACGGCGCTAAAGAACACCGGCTATGACGAGGTCTCCCTGCTTTCCCTCAGCACCGGCGACTATACCCTTATAGAGGAGCTTATAACCGGGCTCATGTCCCGCGTTGAGCGCGACCGCGTGGCCGTTTCTCTACCGTCGCTACGCGTCGGCACGCTTTCCCTGAGGCTCGCCAACGAGATAAAGAAGGTGAGAAAAACAGGCTTCACGCTCGCGCCTGAGGCGGGGAGCGAGCGCCTCCGCCAGCTCATAAACAAGGGCATAAAGGAAGAAGACCTCCACGCCGCGGCGCACGACGTCTTTTCCCTCGGATGGAAGCTGATGAAGCTCTACTTCATGATAGGTCTGCCGACCGAGACGGACGAAGATATCCTTGAGATCGCACGGATCGCCGAGTGCGTCCGCGCCATAGGCAAAAGGGCCTCGGGCAAATCCCCGCAGATAAACGTAAGCGTCGCCTCCTTTATCCCCAAGCCCTACACGCCCTTCCAGTGGGAGCCGCAGATAACGCTGGAAGAGTGCGCGAGAAAGCAGGGGTTGTTGCGCTCTAAGCTCGGGTCCCTGAACCTCGGTTTCAAGTGGCACGACCCGAAGATGTCGATACTCGAAGGGGTATTCGCGCGGGGCGACAGGCGTCTGGCAAAGGCGATACTGAACGCCTACAAAAAGGGTTGCCGTTTCGACGGCTGGTCCGAGAGGTTTTCATTCGACGCCTGGAAGGCCGCCTTTATAGAGGAGGGCGTCGATATCGGTTTTTATACTTCGAGGCAGAGGCCCTTAGACGAGGTATTCCCCTGGGACCACCTGAACCCCGGGGTGACGAAGGGGTTCCTTTTAAAGGAGATGAAGGCCGCGCTTGACCTTGCGCGCACCCCGGACTGCAAGGTCGACAGGTGTTCGAACTGCGGGGTCTGCGACCATAAGGTAATAAAGAACGTGACTATCGACGACGACGGCACCCTTGAGAAAGTCAGGCCGGTCTCTGTTGCGGAGCCAGAGACGCTCCGCCTGAGGTTCAGGTTCTCGAAGACCGGGGAACTCCGGTACTTAAGCCACCTTGAGCTTGTAAACACGCTTGTCCGGGCTATAAAGAGGGCGGGCCTGCTCTTTAAGTACTCGCAGGGTTTCCATCCTCTGCCGAAGGTCTCCTTCTCATCGACCCTCCCTGTCGGGATAGAGTCGCTGGACGAGTATATGGATGTAGAGCTTTTAAAAAGCGGGTCCGTCGGAGCCGAGGAGGCGGCAGAGCGTCTTAACGCAGTCCTCCCGGACGGGCTTAAAGTATTGGGCGTGGAGGCCTTTTCCTTGAAAGTTTCCCTCCCCTCTGCTATATTGACAGAGTATTTCATAGATTTGAAGGATTGCCCCCTGGGCTTGAATATAGATTCTGAACGGATTGAAGGGATTGTAAGGGACTTCCTCAGCAAGGACTCTCTAAAGATACGCGTCGACAAGGGGGAGGAGAAGGCGGCGAAGGAGATAGACATAAGGACTGCGGTCGAAGCGCTCTCGTTTCATGGTGAGTCCACTTTGAAGCTCGTCCTTAAAAAGGCCGAGGGCGCAACCGCCCGGCCCCACGACATCCTTGCAACCCTCTTCGGCATACCCCGGCAGGACGCGTCCCTCATCCCCGTCGTCAAGACCAGGGCGTAGTTTGAGCGCGTCCGTGCATAAAAAATCCGACCAGGAACCGCCTTTGAAGAGCAATAAAACCGAGATCATCATCGACGCTAACCCTTTCGAGAGGAGGATCGCCCTCGTAGAGCAGGGGCGGCTCGTCGAGTTCTACGTCGAAAGGAACAAGGACCGGGGCATAACCGGGAACATCTACAAGGGCAAGGTCGTAAGGGTGTTGCCGGGCATGCAGTCGGCCTTTGTGGAGATCGGCCTGCAGAGGACCTCCTTCCTCCATGTATCCGACATAAAGGGCCCGTTCGACGAGCTCGACGAAGACGAAGAGGAAAAAGAGAAGGAACGCGACAGAAAGCTTTCGAAGATACAGGACGTCATTAAGGAAGGCCAGGAGGTCATGGTCCAGGCCGCCAAGGAGCCTATCGGCACCAAGGGCGCGCGCGTGACCTCGTACATATCTCTCCCCGGCCGCTACCTCGTCTTCATGCCCACCTACGACAAGGTCGCTATTTCGAGAAGGATATCGAGCGACAAGGAAAGAAGGCGTCTCCGCGACATCGTCTCCGCAGTCCGGAAGGACGGCTACGGCTACATCATAAGGACCGTCTGCGACGGCATGGGCAAGGATGAGATACAGGCGGACATGTACTTCCTGGAAAAGCTCTGGGACTCGATAGTAAAGAGAAAGGCCGTGACAAAGACCCCGGCGCTCATATATGAGGAGCTCGACCTCACCTTGCGCACCATCAGGGACTCCTTCACCTCAGACATAGAGAGGCTCGTCATAGCGTCGCGCGAAGAGTTCGACCGCGCCTCCAGATTTATCGAGGAGTTCATGCCCCACCTGAGCGGCAGGGTCGAGCTCTACGAGGGCGCGGAGGACATCTTCGACGCCCACGGCATAGAGATAGAGCTCGCCGACGCCATCGAACGGAAGGTCTGGCTCCGCTCCGGCGGCCACATAGTCCTCGACCAGATGGAGGCCCTGACCGCCATAGACGTGAACACCGGCAAGTACGTCGGGAAAAAGTCCTCGGACGATACGATACTGAAAACCAACCTCGAGGCCGTAAAGGAGGTCGTCTACCAGCTCCGGCTCCGCAACATCGGCGGCATAATCGTCATAGACTTTATCGACATGGCCAAGGCCGCGGACCGGGAAAAGGTCTACAACGCCCTTAAGGAAGCGCTCAAGGAGGACAAGGCAAGGACGAACATCCTTAAGATCTCCGAGCTCGGCATAGTCGAGATGACGAGAAAAAGGACGCGTGAGTCGCTCGCGCAGTCTCTCTGCGAGCCCTGCCCCTACTGCGACGGCAACGGGATAGTGAAGGCCCGCGACACTATAATAATGGACATATACAGGGAGCTATTAAAGGAGCTCCCTTCGAGGAAGAAGAAGGTGCTCCTCTACGTCTCCCCGTCGGTCGGAGAGGAGCTCCTCTCCGCTCAGGCCCAGGTCATCGAGGAGCTTGAGAGGAGGACCGGGAAAACGGTCGTCATAAAGCCGGTCGAGAGGTTTCACCAGGAGAGGTACGAGATCGCCTGAACGTGCTTTTCCCCATGTTTTTCAACGGGTTTTCGCGTCGAAATGGCTTGACAACAGGCTCCCCCCTAAATTATCATATCCCTGTTTTTCTTTCCTGAAGGTGCGTCCATGAGGGTATCCAAAGTAATCGCGTCGCTCGCGCTCTCCGCGTTTTTTCTCTCCGCCTCCTCCATCCCGGTCCTTGCCGGTCCAGGAGATGGCAGAAAGGCCTTTGAGGCCAAAAAGTGCGGCCAGTGCCACCAGTCCGAAGGGCCTGCGAGGGAAAAGACGATAAAAGACCAGCTCGCCAAAAAAGGGCCTGAGCTCTGGTACGCCGGGTCGAAGTTCAAAAAGGAATTTCTGGAAAGGTGGCTCTCTGACCCGAGACCCATAAGGCCCCTCGAATACAATTCCCTTACGAAAAAAAACCCGGCCAACCACCCGAAGCTCGCCGTTGCCGAGGCCGTCGACATGGCCGCGTATCTAATGACCCTTAAGTCGGTTGATGTGCTGGACGGCGCCGTAGTGCCCCGCGACAACCCCAAGGGCAGGGCGATATTCATAAAGAAGCAGTCCTGCTACGGTTGCCACGAGGTGACTGTCCGCGGCAACAAGGCCGGAGGCCTATCGGGCCCGGCGCTCACAGGGGCTTCAAAGAGGCTTAACCCCGACTGGATATACGCGTACATGACAAAACCGAAGATATTCAAGCCCGTCAAGGACATGCCTGACTACACGGGTTATATAAGCGACGCGGAGATGAAGGACCTCTCCGCCTATGTAGGGGGCCTTGATTGACGAGGGATATCATGGGTAAGAAAGCCCTGTTGGCCGTTGTTGCTGTGTTGACGTTCTTTGCCGGGGCTGGAACGACAAGCGCTTTAGCCGCCACAGCCGAGGAGAACTACAGGTTCTACTGCGCGCAGTGCCACGGGCTTGAGGGCAGGGGCGACGGCCCTAACGCGACCGAGAACCAGCCGGTTTCCCCGCGCGACCACACGAGCGCTAAAGAGATGGAGAAGCTAACAGACGAGGACATCATAAACTCGATTACCGACGGCGGGACGGCTACGAGCAAGTCGAGCCTCATGCCGCCCTTCGGGAAGACGCTCTCCAGGTCCGAGATATCCGAACTCAAGGGGCTTCTCCGCAAGCTCTGCAAATGCAAGGGAAAGTGGCTTGGCCGGCAGGGCGTCCTTTTAAAGAAGCGGTCTGATGGAAAGTATCTTCGGCAAAGCGGGCTTGATACTTAGCGTCCTGGGCGCGCTCCTGGTGCTCGAAGGCATCCCTTACTTCGGCTTCCCAAAGGCGGTAAAGAGGTGGGCGCTGGTCCTTCAGGAGATCGACGAGAGGACGCTCCGCATAATGGGCCTGGTCATAATGGCGGTGGGGATAGCACTCCTATTCGCGGTACGCTCCATCTAAAAATTGTTATTTTTCCTGCGCTCTGCTATACGCAGGGCGAGGGGTTTTTATCCATAATTTTTATCGTTATTAATCTATCATCCGGACCCCATGAAAAACCGCCGCTGGCTCCTGATACTGTTCATAGTCGTCTGCATCTCCGGGTGTCTACGGATTATCCCGGGCGAGGCGAGGGGGGGCGATAAGATCCGCATCCTCGTCCTTAACGGCCCGACTACGCTTTCGATCAAGTCGTCGGACAGGGGGTCGTTTACGGTAAAGAGGGAGGGGCCGGATATGATAAAGCTGAACGGCCGCCTTAAGGAACTGCCGGTCAAGGTCTACCCTAAGGGAGAGTTCATCTATGTTGATGACAGGCCTTACAGGGGCTCCATAGAGATAGCCGAAGGCAGGGCCGGGCTCATGGTAATAAACGAGCTCAACCTCGAATCCTACGTCACAGGCATTATCAACAACGAGATATCGTCAAAGTGGCCGGCTGACGTCATAAAGACGCAGGCGGTCGTGGCCAGGACCTACGCCGTTTTCAACAGGGAGAAGCGCGCCAAAAACAAGTACCATGTCGAGGGGACCGTGATGGGGCAGGTCTACGGAGGGGCCGCCTCCGAGGACCCCGCGGCCAAGAAGGCCGTCATGGATACCGCCGGGGAGATTCTCACCTTCGGAGGAGAGACAGCGCTTACCGTCTATCATTCGAACGCGGGGGGCACGACGGAAGCGTCGAGCGAGGTCTGGGCGAACGACTACCCTTACTTACGCTCCGTAAAGAGCCCTTTTGACGAGGAGGCGCCCCAGTATTACTGGGAGCTTCCCATCCACGCAGGGGTGTTTGCCGCCTACTTGCGAAAGGCCGGGCACCAGATAGGCGCTCCGGTTGAGGTCGATATAATAGAGCGCACCCTGGCCGGGAGGGTGAAGTCGGCTGTAATAAGGGACTCGGAAGGGGGCTTCATTAAAATTTCCGGAGAGGACTTGAGAAAGGCCGTCGGATACAGCGGCCTTAAATCCACCATCTTCGAGGTCTCGAAGTCCGGGGACCTCTTCGTATTCAAGGGCAGGGGCTCGGGACACGGCGTCGGCCTCTCTCAGTGGGGCGCAAAGGGCATGGCAGAGAGCGGGTCCTCTTACAGGGAGATACTCAAGCACTACTATCCGGGAACAGACCTCGTGAAGGCGTATTAACAGGCTGCTCAAAAAATCCATCTGCTTTGTTGTCTTCAAAACGCGAAACTCAGGCGTACAAAAGAGTACGTCTCGCATCTGGAGCTTATTTGAAGCCTGAGCGAAGTTAGCCGGGTAGGGTGCGCCGTGCGCACCATTAAAAATAAATTTTCATGATTATGTCTCAAAGTTGCGTAGTTGCGTAGTTGCGTAGGGTGCGCCAAGCGCACCATTTAATAACAATTACGGCATCCATATGTCTGATTACATAAGGTCTCGTGATGGACGGGTTTACTTTTTTACCGTTGTGACATACATGCGTCAGCCGGTCTTATGTCTGGATGATTCGATAAGTGCGCTGGCAGAGGCTATCCTTGAGGTTCAGCAAGACAGGCCTTTTGAAATCAAGGCCTGGGTAATACTGCCGGACCACCTGCATGCGATATGGGAGCTTCCGGAAGGTGATTCGGATTATTCGACCAGATGGTCCTTGATCAAAAAAGGTTTTACAAAAAGATTCAAAGGGCGCCAGGAGACAGCGGCACTCAGCAGGTCGCGGATAAAAAGAAGGGAGGCCGGGGTCTGGCAAAGGCGTTTCTGGGAGCATCAGGTCAGGGATGGACCTGATTTCCGTAGCCATGTGGAATATATACATTATAACCCGGTAAAACACGGGCTGGTCCGTTCGCCCGGGGAGTGGAAACATTCGTCGTTTCATAGATTTGTTGATGAAGGTCTTTACCCTGCGGATTGGGGCGGAGATGTTGTCGGGTTCGAGGGCATAGGGGCAGAGTAAATCAAATGGTGCGCACGGCGCACCCTACCCGGCTAAATTTTAAAGAATCCAGTGGACATAAAAGACTTCGAATTCGACCTCCCGGAAGGGCTCATAGCCCAGTACCCGCTCCCTGAAAGGGACTCATCCCGCCTGATGACGCTTTCAAGGTCGACCGGAGAGTTCAGCCACGCCTCGTTCAGGGACCTGCCGGACTTCTTAAGAAAAGGCGACCTCCTGATACTCAACGACACGAAGGTCCTGCCCGCGAGGCTCATCGGCAAAAAGTCCTCGGGCGGCAAGGTCGAAGTACTCCTCATAGAGAGGCTTCTTAAAACAGACGACGGGAGAGAGGAGTGGGCCTGCCTTATAAAAAACTCCAAGGGTTTGAAAGAAGGGAGCCGCCTCTTTTTTGAAACCGAGGCCGAGGTGCAAGGGTTTGACAGGAAGGCCGGGCTTTGGAGGGTGTCCTTCAAGGATGGGCCCCGTTATGAGGAGACTGGGAAGATCCCTCTCCCCCCTTATATAAGGAGAGAGCCCGAGGAGAGTGATAGGATACGCTATCAGACGGTATTCGCGGGCGTTGAGGGGGCTGTGGCCGCGCCGACCGCAGGGTTGCACTTTACCGATAAGCTCCTGAACGAACTCAGGGAAAAAGGTGTAGAGACCCGGTTCATAACCCTCCACACCGGCCCCGGCACATTCATGCCCGTAAGGGTAACGGATGTGAGGGAACACAAGATGCACGGCGAGAGGTACGCGATAGATCAGGCGACCTTTGATGCGATAAAAAAGGCTAAGGCAGAGGGCAGGCGCGTCATAGCCGTCGGCACGACGTCAACGAGGGCGCTTGAGGCGGCCTTCAGGGACTTTGATGAACCTGAGCTTACAGGCACGACCGACATCTTCATCTATCCGGGGTTCCGGTTCAGGGTGATAGACGGGTTGCTCACGAACTTTCATCTCCCCGGATCAACGCTCATAATGTTAGTCGCCGCCTTCGCGGGCAGGGACCGGGTGCTTGCCGCCTACCAAGAGGCGGTTGAACGCGGGTACAGGTTTTTCAGCTACGGCGACGCGATGCTGATATTGTAAAAATCACTGCTATAATTACTCACTATAATTTTTATCGGACGCGAATAGAGATGTCATTAGGGTTTGAGCTCATTAAAACAGACGCGGGTGCGAGGCTCGGGAAGGCGGTCACACCCCACGGCGCGTTCTCGACCCCGGCCTTCATGCCGGTCGGCACAAAGGGCGCGGTAAAGGGGGTGACGCCCGAGGAGCTCCGGGGCCTCGGCGCGGAGATAATACTCTCCAACACGTACCACCTGTACCTAAGGCCCGGCCACGAGTTGATAAGGTCGCTCGGCGGGCTCCACAGGTTCATGAACTGGGACGGCCCGATACTCACGGACAGCGGCGGGTTCCAGGTGTTCAGCCTCTGCAAGCTCCGGAAAATTGACGAGGAGGGGGTGCGTTTCAGCTCCCACCTCGACGGCTCGCGCCACCTCCTTACCCCCGAAGGCGCGGTAGAGATACAGGAGGCGCTCGGCTCGGACATCATGATGACGCTTGACGAGTGCACGCCGCACCCGGCTACCCGCGAGTACACCGAGAAATCCATGCACCTCACCCACAGGTGGGCGCTCCGTTGCAAGGAGGCGAAGAAGAGCGAGAATCAGGCGCTCTTCGGCATCGTCCAGGGCGGGATGTATAAGGACTTGCGGCGCATAAGCGCCGAATCCATCATGGAGATAGGCTTCGACGGATACGCCCTCGGAGGCCTCTCCGTAGGCGAAGAAAAACCCCTCATGCAGGAGATGATAGCCGAGACCGCGCCGCTCCTGCCGATTGAGAGGCCGAGGTATCTTATGGGCGTAGGCACGCCCGAGGACCTCGTTTTCGGGGTCTCCCAGGGCATCGACATGTTCGACTGCGTGATGCCGACCCGGAACGCCCGGAACGGAACTCTCTTTACAAGACACGGGAAATTGGTTATAAAGAATGCGCAATACGAGCGGGACCCGGCCCCTGTTGACGAGGAGTGCGCCTGTTATACCTGCAGGAATTTTTCGCGGGCCTACTTAAGACACATCTACATGATGGGAGAGATACTCTCGTCCCGGCTTAATACGGTACACAACCTCCACTACTACGCCTTTCTCATGGGGGAGATGAGGGAGGCGATAGCCTCCGGCGGGTTCGAGGAGTGGAGGAAGGGGTTTTACGCGATGAGGGGACTTGCCGCGGCCTGAGGAAGGCCGCATATCGCCGGATTCACGGACGGGCCGCAAAAGCGGTGCCGTCTTTTTACATACCAAGGAGGTTTTGAAGTGATACTCTTACCCGTTGCCCTTGCTTTTGCCGAAGACGCCCCGGCCCAGTCATCGGGCGGTCCTTTCGGCAGTCTCATGTCCATAGCCCCGCTCGTCATACTCTTCGTCATATTCTACTTCCTCCTCATAAGGCCCCAGCAGAAGAAGGCCAAGGAGCACAAGCAGATGCTCTCGGAGGTGCAGAAAGGGGATAACGTCGTCACCAACAGCGGCATATACGGCAGGGTCATCTCCGTACAGGACGAGACCTTGACCGTTGAGATAGCCGAGAACGTAAAGGTAAAGGTCGCCAAGGAGGCGATAGCCATAAGGAAGCCCCAGAGTTAAGAAAGGGCGGCGAGGCTTTTTCGTTTTGAGCGCATCGCATTTTTACGCGCCCTTTCGGCGCGGTCGTTATTTGACAAGGAGTCGACAGACCAACTGATGAGAAGTATTTTCTGGCGCATCTTCCTTCTGGCGGCATTCACGCTTATCGCGGTAGTGCTCTTCCTGCCTTCCACCCCGGCGGTGAGGCACCTGCCGAGGCTCTGGGGCGATAACATCCCGAAGATAGTCCTCGGGCTCGACCTCCAGGGCGGCATGCACCTCGTCTTGAACGTCGACCAGGAGAAGGCCGTCGAGAACCATGTTCATAGGCTCTCCGGCTCCCTCGAGGACGAGTTCAAGAGAAAGAACGTAGCCTACGGGACGGTCTCCAGGGAGGGGGCGACCTCCATCGGCGTCACCTATCCCGACGAGAAGTCCAAAGAGGCCATAACGAAGACCGTCGCCGACGAGTTCGGGGTATTCAGCACGCCCGCGCAAGCCGACGGAAAGCTCGTCTTCAAGCTCATCGACCAGGAGGCCGAGAGGATAAGGGACTGGGCGCGTTCGCAGGCGCTCGAGACGATAAGGAACAGGATAGACAAGTTCGGCGTTGCCGAGCCTGTCATACAGAAACAGGGCGAGAGCGAGGTCGTCATACAGTTGCCGGGGCTTAAAGACCCGGAGAGGGCGATCCAGCTCATAGGAAAGACCGCGGTCCTCGAGTTCAGGCTCGTTGATGAATCGATGGAGGCGCAGAAGGCATTGACAACAGGGGCGCCCCCCGGTTCCGAGATACTCTACCAGCTGACCCGCGACAAACAGACCGGCGCTCTCCAGAAGACGCCTTATCTGATCAAGAAAGAGGTCCTCCTCTCCGGCGATTCCCTCTCTGACGCGAGGGTCGCCATCGACAGCCAGTACAACGAGCCATACGTGTCGATCACATTCGACTCCAACGGAGCGCGCATCTTCGAGCGCGTTACGAGCGAGAGCGTCGGCAAAAGGCTCGCGATCGTCCTCGACGGTAACGTCCACTCCGCCCCGCAGATACGCGAAGCCATAGCCGGGGGCAAGGCGCAGATAACCGGCGGCTTCGCCTACGAAGAGGCGACGGACCTCGCCATTGTGCTCCGCGCAGGCGCCCTACCCGCGCCTGTCAGCATCATCCAGAACGTAACCGTCGGCCCTACCCTCGGCGGGGATTCCATTAAGGCGGGCGTGCGCGCGGCGGTGCTCGGCGCGCTCTTCGTCCTTGTCTTCATGGCGATCTATTACAAGGTCTCGGGGCTTGCCGCGGACTTCGCGATATTACTTAACATCGTCATGTTGCTTGGAGCGATGGCGTGGCTGAATTCCACGCTCACGCTCCCGGGCATCGCCGGCATAATACTCACCATAGGCATGGGGGTCGACTCCAACGTCCTCATATTCGAGAGGGTCAAGGAGGAGCTCCGGTCCGGAAGGACCCCGCGTTCGGCCATAAGCGCCGGGTACGACCACGCCTGGTACACGGTCATCGACTCGCACGTAACGACGCTCATAACCGCCGCCGTGCTCTTCCAGTTCGGCTCTGGGCCGATAAAGGGCTTCGCCGTCTCCTTGAGCCTCGGCATACTCATAAACCTCTTTACCTCGCTCGTAGGCACAAAGGTCTTCTTCGACATACAGAGCGAGAAGTTCAGACTGCAGAAGTTGAGCATATAGGTTCAAGGCTTTGGAGGATTGATGGACATCTGGGGTGAAACAAAGATCGACTTTTTAGGCAAGCGCTGGATACTCTTCATAATATCCGGCATCTTCGCCGTAATAGGTCTTATAGCGATAGTAGCGATCCCGCTCGGAAAAGCGAACTTAAGCACCGATTTCGAGGGCGGCGTCGCCATCCAGTTCAGGTTTGAAAAGCCGCTCGAGATAGACAACGTGAGGAATATCCTCGCGGGCAACGGCTTCAAGGACGCGAACCTCCAGGAGTTCTCGGAGCCTAATAAACTCCTCGTAAAGCTCAAGAGGACCGAGGGGGACCTCGCCGGGGCATCGAAAGCGTTGGGAGACGTCATCGCCAAGGGCATTCCGGAGAACCCGTTCACGATCGACTCCACCTCGGAAGTCGGCCCTGCCGTCGGCAGGAAGCTCCAGAAGGACGCCCTCTGGGCGATCCTCATATCGCTCGTTGGCATACTCATCTACGTGGCGTGGAGGTTCGAGTTCAGGTTCGGGGTCGCGGCGGTCATAGCGACCTTCCACGATGTCCTCTTTGTCATGGGCTTCATGTGGATTTTGAACAAGGAGTTTTCGCTCCTTATCGTGACCGCGCTCCTTACGCTCGCCGGGTACTCCCTGACCGACACCGTCGTCGTATTCGATAGGATAAGGGAGAACCTCCGGAAGAGGACGAAGGAGGCGGTCATCCCCCTCATAAACAGGTCGATAAACGAGGTCCTCCGCAGGACCATAGTCACTTCCCTTACGACCTTTCTTGCCCTTGTTGCGCTCTTTTTCTTCGGCGGCGAGGTCATACACGACTTCTCGCTCGCCCTCCTCGTGGGGGTGCTCGTCGGCACCTATTCGTCGATATTTATCGCATCCCCTATACTCCTTTTCTGGAAGGGGAGCAAGGCGAGGCCCGTTGCCGAGGCAAAGGCCCCCGGGACAGCTCTTTAGCTAACCTGCTGTTTTATAAGGTTTTTCCCTCCGCACACCCTCCCCAGTTCATCTTTTCTTTAAATTAGGTATTGTTTTTTTTGTCTGTTTGTGCTATTTAAAAAGGTACAATCAGCGACTTTTTTCTCCAAAGACTTCAATTTTTCTACGCTTTTTTTTAAAGGCCCGTAGAAGGCCCAATCCTCTGGAATCTGGACTATCTGGACTCATGGCGGGTCTCGAAGGGCAAAGGTGCCCCTGTACCTTAATTCGGTATCGGCGGCATTTTTTTTGTAATTTCGAAGGTTGGATGTGATAGCACCGGCCATGGAAAATAGTATCGAACCGTTGAGACCCTCAGTGGTTTCCCCTGAGTCCCTGGACCTTTCGCCCTGGCGCGAGTTCCAGGAAGGGCTCTCGTCGCTCCTCGGCCTCTCTTTCTCACTGTACGACGGCGACGGGGAACCGCTCGTGCCGCCTTCCAGCGAAAATCAGGTCTGTTCCTCCGTAAAATGCACCCAGAAAGGCGGAGTGCTCTGCCGGGAGACATACGTGAACGCCGCAAGGCAGGTGCTTGAGAAAAAGAAGCCCTATATATACAAGTGCCACATGAACCAGTACATATTCGCCGTCCCCGCCCGCCTCGACAAGGGGAGGCCCGTCGTCGTCGTCGGCGGCAGGGCCTACATCGAGGGCAGGGAGCTAAGAGACTTCTATGAGGCGATAGCCCCGTACGGGTTCAGCGACAACTCGCTTGAGTCCCTCAGGTCCGCCCTCGTCACCATCCCGGCAAAGTCCGTATTCACGGTCCCGGCCATCATCGAGAACCTCGCCGGGTCGTTTTTGAAGTGCCTAGCCTCGAGCGGGGCCGCAGAGGCGGAGGATTCAAGGCCCGCGCTAGCCGTTAAAGGTTTTAAAGCCCTCGAAGAGGTCTATAAATCCCTTGCCCCGGTCCTCGACCGCGAAGAGCTCTACGAGATGATACTTTCCAAGTCCTCCGAGCTTGTCAGGGCCGAGAGGGGCTCGCTCATGATACTCGACAGCAAGAGCAGGGTCCTTTCCGTCAAGGCCTCGAAGGGCATAGACAGGAGGATAGTCGACAACCTCCGGATCAGGCTCGGTGAGGGGATCTCCGGGGCGATAGCGGCCAAGGGGCTCCCTGTGGTCGTGAGGAACATAGAGTCCGAAGTCCCGTCCTGGCGAAACAGGCCGGTATACAAGACCAAGTCTTTCATCTCCATCCCGTTGAAGCTCGACACGCGCGTCATCGGAGTAATAAACGTCTCAGACAAGATATCCGGGGAAGTCTTCTCAGATGACGACCTCCAGCTCCTTTTGTCGTTTGCCAACTACGCCTCGATCGCGCTCGAGCGCGGCGCCTATTACTCGATGAGCGAAGAGCTTAAGATGCTCTCCATGACCGACCCGCTTACCTCCCTTTTCAACAGGAGGTACTTCAGGGAGCGGCTCTTCGAGGAGGTAGAGAGGGTCAAAAGGCACAGCGAGTGCTTCTCCTCCTTTATGATAGACATAGACGATTTCAAGACGTATAACGACACGTACGGCCACATCATGGGGGACGAGGTCCTTAAGGGGGTCGCCCGCGCCATAAGGGACGCGGTCCGCTCAATGGACGTTGTCGCGAGGTACGGGGGCGAGGAATTCGCGGTGATACTGCCGCATACTAACAAAAAGGACTCCTACGTCATAGCCGAGAGGATAAGGAAGGGTGTCGAGGAGCTGAGGCTTCCCGGGACCTTCGGCAAGACCCCGACCATAAGCCTCGGGGTCGCCGAGTTCCCGACCGACGCGAGCCACATAGACGAGCTCATACACAGGGCGGACTCCGCCATGTACGGCGCCAAGAGGATGGGAAAGAACAGGGTAGTGGTGTATGAAAAATAGGACGCTCTTCTCCGTATGCCCCGACGCCGAGTTCTTCGGAAGGACGCGGGAGATAGGGGCAATCCTCGAGAGGGCCAAGGGCCTCAGGCGCATCCCCAACGTATTCCTCGCCGGCAAGCGCTGGACGGGCAAGACAGAGGTCTTGAGGCGCGTCCACAGGGAGCTCTTCTGGTCCCAGGCGCGCGTCGTGCCGGTCTATTACCAGTTCAAGGGGGCCGTTGACGCGGAGGCCTTTGCCGAGGACTACCTTAAGGAGTTCATCAAGCAATACCTCGCCTTCAGGAAAAGGGAGCCTGACCTCGTAAGGAACGAGACCTCGCTTGAGAGGCTTGAGAAGCTCCTCTTCGACGAGGACGCGTTCGGCCTGCTGGATTTCACACTCATACACAGGGAGGCGAAGAGGAGCGGGGACAAGACCGCTGTCTTAAGGAACGCGCTCGGGGCCATGGAGCTCATGACGAGGCGCACGGGGACCCCCGTCTACCTCATGCTCGACGATATAGGCTCCCCTTCGCACACGGTCGAAAGGGAGCTCGCCGCCTCGCTGAATGCCGGCTCGTTCCCGTTTATCGCGGCGAGCTCGACAAGGGCCTTTCTCGAGGGCGGGTTTTTAAGCTCCTCGGTCGAGCAGATGACGCTCGGCGGGCTCGACCCGGATACGTCGGTTGCGATGATGGCGGAGCTCTGCCGGTCCCACGATATAGGGTTTGATACCGAGATGCTCTCGCTTGCCGCGATGAAGCTCGGCGGCAACCCCATGTACATGAAGTCGATAGTCTGGGCCGCGCACAGGGAGGGGAGGGACCTTAAGGACCTTAAGTCCTTCGTGGAACTCTACTCCGGCGAGGTCTTCGAGGGCAACATCGCCTTCGCGCTCCAATCCTCGCTGAGGCTCAAAAACCCCTCCGAGCTCCGTATGCTCTGCGCGCTCATGGGCGCGCCCGGTGGAGGCGCGATCCCGGGAGAGGAGCTCCGTGAGAGGTTCAGGCTCTCTGAGAGCGAGTTCTCGAAGACGGCCTCGTCGCTATTCGCGGAAGGTCTCGCGGAGTACGCATTGGGGTCCGTCAAGTGGGCGGGCGACGCGGTAACGGCCGACTTCGTCTCATACATGTTTGAGACGAGGATAAAGGGGAGGTCCGCGGACGAGGCGAGGACCGCGTTCGCGAGGGAGGCGCTGAAGGAGGGCTTCATTGCCCGGGGGGCGCGGGTTCAGGGGCGGTTGAGGGAGGACGCGGCGTCGGCGCTCAAATCCTTCAACGGCCAGAAGCTCGTGAAGATACTATTCAGGAACCAGGCGTTCTCATCCATGAACAGGGGCGGCGCCACAAGGCCCGGCGAGAGGAAGGACTCCGAGGAGGTCGTCGTCCCGGAGACGATAGGCTCATTCGAGAGCACCAGGTGGGAGAAGGGCGAGACAGGCCCTCCCATAATAATCGCCCACGGGTTCGCCAACGGCAGATACGACGCCGGCAACGAGGTCGTCTGGATTACGGCGGTCAAGGACACTCCGTCTCCGGTGAACATCGGGGACGTCGAAAACTTCCTGCGGAGATCCCAGATTCTCAAGGAGAACTTCAGGACAACGAGGATAGTCCGCTGGTTCGTCGGCAGGGACGGCTTTACAGCCGAGGCGCAGAAAAGGCTCGATGGAGAAGGGGCCTTTTCGAGCGATACCGTACAGCTGAACCTTATAAGGGATTCCCTCGAGGACGCCTCAGTCTCCGAGAGGCTCAAACGCGAGGACAACGCACTGCCGTTAAAGGAGTTCGAGGTGATACTTCCCGCCTCTACAAAGGCGGAGCTCGTGGCGGTCAAGGCGGTCGAGGAGATAGGCACCGAGATGGGTTTCGGCGACAACGCCATAGGCCAGATAAAGGCCGCTCTCGTGGAGGCCTGCATAAACGCCTTTGAGCACAGCAAGGTGAAGGCCGGCAAGGTCTTCCTCCGGTTCGTCGCCGGAGGCGACAGATTGACCATCCACGTCCAGAACGGCGGAGTGGACTTCGACAGCCCAGCTGGCCTCGTTGCCACGGCTGAGACCGAGGCCCTCCCGAGGAAGCGCGGCTGGGGTTTCGAGCTTATGAAGGGGCTCATGGACGAGGTCAGGCTGGAGCGCATCAGCGGAGGGGCCAGGATAGTCCTCGTAAAATATCTCATCAAAAAAGGAGAGACAGGTGGCAGGGAGGCATAGGCACAGGGAGACCGGCACAAGCGTTGTGGTTTACGCGGACAACTACATAAACGACATAGAAGGCGAGAAGCTCGAGGAGATGTGCGACGCCTTCCTCGCAAAGGGATTCAAGAAGATAGTGATAGACTTTTCCGGGACGGACCTCGTCAACTCCATAGGCGTATCCATCCTCATAGGCATAATAGAGAAGATAAAGGGCAAGGGCGCGGTCGTCTTTTCCGGGCTGAAGGACGTAAACTTCCAGATATTCCACATAGTGGGGCTCACGAGGCACATACGGGTCTTTAATAACGAGGAAGACGCGCTGAAAGGCAGCGCATCATGCGACGGGGCGTCTTTATAGCCTGGTCCCGCGGTTTGACGATCTTACGGAGGAGTCTGGATGTCAGGAGTAGACTTAAGCCTCGAGAGGCTTCTTTTCAATCTCAACACCCTCGCCGAGCTCGGCGAGGAGATAACGTCGCCGAAGGACTTTACGAGGGTCGTAAAGTCCTCGCTCTATATGGTAATGGGGACGTTCTCGGCGTCAAAAGGGATAGTCTTCCAGTACGACCAGGGCGACGGCCTTTTTACGCAGATAGCCTCAAAAGGTCTCACGGACGTCAGGGGCGCCGGGTTGAAGATCGGCAAGGACGCGGCAAGCGCGATAATAAGGAACAATAAGCCGGTAGACCTTAAGTCAGCGGACCCCATAATCGCCCTTCTCGGCCCGGGTAGAGAGTTCCTGGAGCGGCTCGGTGCGAGGGTCTTGGCGTTCCTCATAGTAAAGGACGAGCTCCTGGGCTTGATCGCCATCAGCGACAAGTTTTCAGGCGAGGACTATACCCTGTATGACTACCAGCTCCTCTCAGTCATGGGCCAGCACATCTCTTTCAGCCTCCACAGCCACACGCTCCTTATGAGGCTCATGTACAGGTACAACGAGAACAAGGGGTTATATGAGAATTTAAGGCGCATATACTACGACACCATCCACGCATTCGCCGCGGCGATAGACGCCAAGGACGCATACACCAAGGGGCACTCGCACAGGGTTTCTTCCTACTCGGCGGCCGTGGCGAGAGAAATGGGCTGGTCGGCAGACGATATAGAGGGCATAAGGATCTCCGGGCTCCTCCACGACATCGGGAAGATCGCGGTAGATAAATCCATCATAAACAAGGCCTCCCCCCTGACGTCGAACGAGTGCAAGGAGCTTAACTCCCACCCGGTCATCGGCTACGAGATACTCTCCAGGATAAAGTTCCCCTGGAAGGGCATACCGATGATGACGAGGAACCACCACGAGAAGGTCGATGGGTCCGGCTACCCGGACAGGCTCAAGAAACACGACATCCCGATGGGGGCGAGGATAATGGCGCTTGTCGACGCCTTCGACGCAATGACGACCGACAGGCCATACAGGCCGCGCCTCTCCTTCAGGGAGGCGATAGACGAGGTCAAGGACCACTACAACAGGCAGTTCGACCCGGAGGTGGTCCGTCCCTTCATCTCGGTAATAAGGAAAGAGGTCTTGTCAGAGGTCGAGAACCCGACGATAGTGCCTTTGATGCACGAGCACCTCGACCCGGTGACCCTCTCCAGGATACTCGAGGGCTTCCCGCATTAGCGGGAAGCCCTCATGTCATCGCGCGCGCGGGCGGGGGGGCGGCGGTGCGGGACAAGGCAAGCCGTCAGTTTTTCGTTGCTTTTTACGGTCTTATGAAAAGAGGCCATGCGTTCATGGGGAAAATGAATGCTTGACCTCTTTTTTGTTTGACTTTATAATATTCACACCTTGAATAAGCCTTGCTGATATTCTTTTGCACGCGAAAAGCGCCTCGGAAAACGGCCTTTTCCCCAGGGCAGGGTATTCGGAGGCGCGGGGCTGGACGGATAATGAAGAAGCGTTGGAAGATAAGCCCGGCCAACATAGAGTTACAGGAGGTCCTCGGTAGGGAGCTTGACATACTGCCCCTTACCGCGCAGCTGTTGATAAACAGGGGCCTTGTCGAACCTGACAAGGCCTCTTCTTTTTTGAGGCCGGAGTTGAAGGACCTCCACGAGCCATTCCTCATGAAGGACATGGGCAAGGCCGTCGACCGCATATTGAAGGCGCTCGAGGGGGGAGAAAAGATAGCCGTCTACGGCGACTACGATGTGGACGGCACGACCTCGACCGCCCTCCTCCACCTCTTTTTCAAGGAGATCGGAGGCGTGTCCGAGTGCTACATACCATGCAGGCGGACCGAAGGCTACGGCCTGAATTCCGCGGCCCTGAAAAAGCTCAAAGACGCCGGCGTCTCCCTCGTCATAACCGTCGACTGCGGGGTATCCAACCACGAGGAGCTCGCATACGCGCGCTCCATAGGGCTCGACTGCATAGTATCAGACCACCACGAGCTCGAAATGGGCGCGCCCGAAGGGGCCCTTGCAGTCCTTAACCCAAAGCAGAACGGGTGCGCGTTCCCTTTCAAGTCCCTGGCGGGCGTAGGCGTCGCCTTCAACCTCGCTATCGCCCTTCGGGCGCGTCTCCGGGAGACAGGCTGGTTTGTGAAGAGGGAGGAGCCGAACCTCAGGCGCTACCTCGACCTCGTAGCCGTCGGCACGATAGCGGACCTCGTCCCCCTCGTGGACGAGAACAGGATACTCGTAAGCCACGGCCTTAAGGAGCTCTCAGGAGGGGCAAGGCTGGGTTTAAAGGCCCTTGTCGAGGCCTCAGGGGTCAAGCCCGGAAGGCTTGACGCCGACTCGGTGGCATTCCAGCTCGCGCCGAGGATAAACGCCGCCGGAAGGCTCGGCAGCGCCATGACCGCTCTAAGGCTCCTCATCACCGACGACGCGAAGGAGGCGGCCTCTCTCGCCGGAGAGCTCAACAGGGAGAACTCCCTCAGGCAACGGATAGAGGAGGAGACGCTCCTTGAGGCTTTAGAGCTTATGAAGGTCGAATCCGGCCTGGGCATAGTGCTCGCTAAAGAGGGCTGGAACCCAGGGGTCATCGGGATAGTAGCCTCCAGGCTCGCCGACAGGTTCGGGCAACCGACGGTCATGATAGCCCTCGAAGGAGAGACCGGCAAGGGCTCGGCAAGGGGCGTTAAGTCCTTTAACATGCTCGAAGGGCTTAAAGCCTGCTCTCTGCTCCTCCATAAATACGGCGGGCACAAGGCCGCGGCGGGCCTTACCATCGCCAGAGAGAATATTGACAGCTTCCGGGATGAGTTCCAGGCGCACATCAGCGAGAGGCTGAACGAGGACGACCTCACCCCTGAGATAGTCCTCGACGCCGTAGTAAGGCTCGACGATCTCGACCCAAGGTTCATTTCCGAAATCGAGAGGCTCGCGCCGTTCGGGGCATCGAACCGCGAGCCGCTTCTGGCCGTCGCCGACGCGGAGATACTGGCGACAGAGGTAGTCGGTAGCCGGCACTTGAGGTTAAAGGTCTCCCGGAAGGGGCTCTCCGCGTTAAGCGCCATAGGCTTCGGGCTCGCGCCCCTGCACCCCATGAAGGGCACAGGCTTCGGCATAGCCTTCTCGCCTTACATGGACGAGTGGCAGGGGACAAGGAACCTTAAGCTCCGCGTCAAGGACGTGCGGCCGAGTGTGTAAAATTCTTGACATGAGCTTCAAAAGAAAATATATTAACACGTTGCGGAATTCAGGAGTATCCTCTTGATGTTGCTGGGAAAATTTACAAGGACGGGTTTCAGGAAGGCGCTCGTCGCGCTCGTAGCGGCCTTTGCCGCGGAGGCCTTCGTCTATCCGTCCCTCAGGGACGTGGACTTATGGTATGCGAGGCCGGAAAAGACCCTCACCTATGTCCGCGACGTCCTTAAGGAGAGCAGGACGGGTCTCGGCTCGCTCGAAGAGTTCAAGCTCGCCGAGGTCATCCTCTTCGAGTCCGTCTCCCACAGGATCGACCCGCTCTTCGTCCTCGCGCTCATAAAGACCGAGTCTACCTTCTATAACTGGTCGAGGTCCGATAACGGGGCCGTGGGTCTCATGCAGATAAGGCCGTCCACGGGTGAAGCGCTCGCCGAAGAGCTCGACCTTAAGTGGAAGGGCGAGGCGACGCTCTTGAACCCGTACCTGAACGTCAAGATGGGAGTCCATTACTTCTCGAACCTCATGGAGAGGTACGACGACGACAAGGAAGTGACGCTTGCGGCCTACAACGTAGGCCCAGGCATAGTAACCTCCCGTATGAAGCTCGACGAAGGCTGGGGGCAGGAGTTCGTCGGAAGGGTCTTGCACAACTACAATGATTTCAAGGAAAGGGCGGAATACTACTAAAAGATGGCAGACAGGAAAAAGTACCTAAAAAAAGCAGTAAAGCCGGTCGAGATAAAGGCAGGCGCGGGTGTTGAAGACCTCGTAAGGCGTATGGGTGAGACCGCCTTCCAGGGCCGGAACCTCTCTACGGCCGTAGATATCTGGGAGGAGATGCTCAAAACCCGCACCACGATATTCTTCGGCCTCGCCGGCGCGATGGTCCCGGCGGGCATGAGGGAGGTACTCGTATTCCTCCTCAAGAACAGGTATATCGACTGCCTCGTATCCACCGGCGCGAACCTCTTCCACGACATACACGAGACATTAGGCAGGCACCACTGGCAGGGTAGCCACCAGATGTGCGACACGGACCTTAAAGACGCCGGAATCGACCGCATCTACGACGTCTTCGCCGTCGAAGAGGAGTTCAATATCGCGGACAGGTACATCTACGAGTTCTCCGAAGGCCTTGAGAACCGCCCCTACACCACGCGCGAGTTCTTCTCCCTGATGGGCAAGGACTTGTCCAAGAGGGGCAAGGCCGAAGGGATAGTCACCGCCGCGTACAAGGCCGGAGTGCCTGTTTATTGCCCGGCTGTCGCCGACTCGTCCATCGGCATTTCCCTTGCCCTCAAGAACGGCCCCGACCACTTCATCTTCGACCTCATCGGCGACGTCAAGGAGACCGCCGAGATCGCCGCGCGCGCAAAGGCGACAGGCGTCGTATACGTCGGCGGCGGCACGCCGAAAAACTTCATACAGCAGACCGAGGTCACGGCTACTCTCCAGTGCAAAAATGTGGAGGGGCATAAGTACGCGATACAGGTGACAGCCGACGCCCCGCACTGGGGAGGCCTTTCCGGATGCACCTTCGAAGAGGCGCAGTCCTGGGGAAAGATAGCCAAGAAGTCGAGCCACACGACCGTGAACTCGGACGCGACGATCGCTCTCCCCATGATAGTGACCGCGCTCGCCACGCGCATGAAGGGCCGCAAGCGCGCGCTCCCGGACTTGGACCTCAAATCCTCGAACAAGATCGCGAAGAGGATATGGGAATGAGCGGCGTAAAGGCCGCCCGGCGTCCCGCTCACCGCGGAGCCCGCTTCCAGGGACATGCGCGGCATGAACGGAAGGCGCATGACGAGATGGGTATAAGGAGGAGGCGCCTGTACCTACTGGGGCTCAAGCTTTAGCCGCCTTTGGCAACGGGATCGTCTCAAGGCTTCCATCCATAATTCGAAATCGGGGGTAATTGAAATGTTCGTTCCTAAAAGGGTATTCTTCACCAAAGGCGTCGGCACTCATAAAGAAGAGCTTACTTCCTTCGAGCTCGCGCTCCGAGACGCCGGCATAGAGAAGTTCAACCTCGTACAGGTATCAAGCATATTCCCTCCCGCGGCAAAGGTGGTCCCCAAGTCCGTGGGCATAAAGAAGCTCTCGCCCGGCCAGGTCGTATTCTGCGTGATGAGCAAGCTCTCGAGCAACGAGCCGAGAAGGCTCATGGCCGCCTCAGTAGGCTGCGCCATACCGACCGACAGAAAGCTCTACGGCTATCTTAGCGAACACCACGCCTACGGCCAGACCGACGCGCTCGCCGGAGACTACTCCGAAGACCTCGCCGCCGCCATGCTCGCCTCCACACTCGGCATAGAGCTCGACGAGAACCTCGGGTGGGACGAGAAAAAGGAGATATACCGCATAAGCGACAAGATAGTAAAGACTACCAATGTCACGCAGTCGGCGATTGTCAAGGGCGACGGCAAATTCACGACCGTCGTCGCCGCGGCGGTCCTTATCCTTTAACGGACTCTGGGGGGGACTTTTTATAATAAGTTCCCCCCAGGCCCCCTTTCACCTATGAGAGTCGGCCTTACATACAACCTTAAGAGAGAGATGAAGGGGGACGAAGGTCTTCCCGAGGACTTCTACGCCGAGTGCGACGACCTCGATACCATCGAGGCCGTCAGGGACGCCATCCTTGAGAGGCACGGGGAGGTCGTCATGATCGAGGCCGACGAGGACGCCTACGAGAGGCTCCGGAAGGAGAGGCCCGAGCTCGTCTTCAACATGGCCGAGGGCGTTTGGGGGGATTCACGCGAGTCCCACATGCCGGCGATCATGGAGATGCTCCGCATCCCCTACACTGGCTCAGGCCCTCTCTCGCTCGCCCTGTGTTTGAACAAGGCCCGCGCCAAAGAGATACTCTCCCACTACGGCATACCCACCGCGCGGTTCGTCGTCGCAACCGACGCCGAGACCGATATCGGCAAATTCCTCAACTTCCCCATGATAGTAAAGCCGCTCCTCGAGGGCTCAAGCAAGGGCATAAAGAACGATTCCATAGTCCACGACCCGGAAGGGCTCAAGAAAAAGGTCTCGTCGGTGCTTGATGAATACAAACAACCCGCGCTCGTCGAGGAGTTCCTCTCAGGGCGCGAGTTCACGGTCGCGCTCATCGGGAACGGCGAGAAGCTCAAGACCCTCCCGATAGTCGAGATAAATTATGCGTCGCTCCCTGAAGGCGTGAACCACATCTACTCGTATGAGGCCAAGTGGATACTCGACAGGCCAGAGGCCCCGCTCGACATATTCAACTGCCCGGCGGAGCTCACGGCGCGCCTCAAGAAGGCGATAGACAACGTCGCGATTGACGCCTTCCGCGCCCTCGACGTCAGGGACTGGTGCAGGATAGACATAAGGCTCGACGGCTCCGGCGTGCCGCACATAATCGAGCTTAACCCCCTGCCGGGGATACTCATGGACCCGGACTGCAACTCGTGCTTTCCGAAGGCCGCGAGGGCGGCCGGGATGAGTTTTGGCGATCTCGTCAATTCGGTCATAGACGCCGCCCGCGAGAGGTACGGCATATGAGCATGAGGAAGGTCAAGGTCATCTTCAACGACGACGGGTCGGACAAGTACCTTTTCGACGGCAAGGAGATAAAGCTCGAGAACGTCTCCGGGACCGCCGAGGAGGTCGTAGCGGCGCTCTCATCCGGCGGGTTTTCAACGGAGTGCATCCCGCTCAAATCCTCCCAGCGCGGGAAGATAGACGAGTTCATCAACAGGGTTGCTTCCGATGACGCGATAGTCTTCAACCTCTGCGAGGGCGCCTTCGGCAAGAGCTCCTTCGAGATGCACATAGCCGCCCTCCTCGACCTCTACGGGGTGAAGTACACGGGGAGCGGCCCCCTGACGCTCGGGCTTTCGCTGGACAAGGGGCTCACCAAGGACATACTCCACAGCAGGGACATCCCGACCCCCGGGTACTGCGTCATGAACGAGCCGCCGTCGAGGCTAAAGAGGGGGCTTAAGTTCCCCTTGATAGTGAAGCCCTTGAAAGAGGACGCCTCCTTAGGCATAGATTCTGGCGCGGTGGTCAACACCATGAAGGATCTCAAAAAGAGGGTCGAGTACATCATAACGAAGTTCATTCAGCCGGCGATAGTGGAGGAGTACGTCGAGGGCAGGGAGTTCAACATAGCGGTTATCGGGAACAACGGGTCGCTGAGGGCGCTCCCCCCCTCGGAGATAGAGTTCATAGACTTCCCTGAGGGCATCCCGAAGATATGCTGTTACGAGGCGAAGTGGGTGACGCAGAGCCCGCTTTATAAAAAGACCGTACCGTCGTGCCCGGCGAACGTGCCGGAGAGCCTTAAGGACGAGCTCCAGGCCGTGGCCTTGAAGGCCTACGGGGCGATGGGGTGCAGGGACTACGCGAGAGTAGACATGAGGCTCGGAGAGGACGGGAATTTGAAGGTCCTCGAGGTCAACCCAAACCCGGACATATCGTCGGACGCCGGGCTCGCCAGGGCCGCCAGCGCCGTCGGGCTCGACTACGCCGGGCTTATCCACAATATCGTCGGGAGCGCCGCTACGCGCTACGGGGTCGCGGGCTTCACGGCAAAGGAAGCGGGTTGAGCGCAATCACTTTAAGAGAAAAAATGGCGGTAAGGGAGGCGACAACCTCCGACAGGGGCGGCCTTGTCCGCATCATCGAAGGGACCGGGAACCTCACGAGGGAGGAGAAGGATTGCGCCCTGGAGCTACTTGATATATACTTGGGCAATCCACTGCAAAAGGACTATTTTTTCATCGCCGCAGTTGCAAATTCCGGCATGCCCGCCGGATACGCGTGTTACGGGAAGACGCCGCTTACGGACGCCGTCTACGACCTCTACTGGGTCCTCGTTGACGGCGGCGTCCGGGGGCAGGGGATCGGGAGCCTCCTCCTTGAGAATGTGGAGGCGCTCATAGGCAAAGAGGGCGCGCGCCTCCTCGTCGCCGAGACCTCAGGCCTTCCGGCCTACGAGGCGGCGAGGGAGTTTTACCTTAAGCGCGGCTTCACCGTTGAGTCAAGGATAAAGGACTTTTACAAGCCGGGTGATGACCTTATCACATACGTCAAAAGATATTAAGAAAAAGAGAGGGCATCAATTGGAGCTGGAGAGCATAAGGAAGATATATGCCGGGTACTCGAGCGTCTATGACGCCCTTTTCAAGAGGTTTTTCTACCCGAGGATACAGTACGCCGTAAAGTACATGGACATAAGGCCCGGCGACAGGATACTCGACGTCGGCGTCGGCACCGGGCTTTCGCTCCGCGAGTACCCGCGCCACTGCAAGGTCGTCGGCATCGACCTCTCCCCGGAGATGCTCAAACTGGCCAGGGAGAAGATCAGGGAGCACAGGCTCGAGAACATTAGGGTCTTGAGCATGGACGCGATGAAGACGGCCTTCAAGGACGACTCCTTTGACAAGGTCTTCATCTCCCACGTCGTTAGCGTCGTCCCCGACCCGTACAAGCTCATGAGCGAGGTGAGAAGGGTCTGCAAAAAGGGCGGCCAGGTCGTCATAGTCAACCACTTCAAGTCCAAGAACAAGCTCATCGAGACGGTAGAGAAGATCATAAACCCGGTCTGCAAGAAGATCGGCTGGAGGTCGGACCTCTGCCTTAACGAGTTCATCCACCGCTCTGGTCTGCATGTAAAAAGGAAGTACACGCTGAAAAAGCTCGATTTCTGGCATATTCTCTTTGCCACGAACGAAAAGTAGACTGCCCGGCGCGTAAGCCCCTCGCGGCGGCAGAACCCCTGAAGGCCACGATTGCACCCCGAAAAAGAAATCCTCCCCGGCCTTGATATGCGGCCCATGGCCATCGGCGACCTCGAAGAGGCGCTCAAAATTGAGAAGGCCTCTTTCCCGAACCCGTGGTCTTACGGCCAGTTCGAAAGCGAGCTTAAGAACCCCGTATCAAACGCGCTTGTCGCAAGTGCGCCCTTCGAGGGGAGCGAGGTCCTCGCCGGCTATATAATCTACTGGACGGTGCACGGGGAGGCGCATATACTGAACATCGCGGTGAACCCGCTCCTCAGGAGAAGGGGGATCGCCGCCTTTCTCCTGCGAGAGTCGCTGGCGCGCATGAGACGGACCCTCGTATTTGAGGTGTTCCTTGAGGTCAGGAAGTCGAACGCCGCCGCGCGCGCCCTTTACAGGCGCTTCGGCTTCAGGGAGGCCTACGAGAGGAAGAACTACTACGGGGACGAGGACGCGATAGTGATGACGCTGGTGTTCTAAAAATTGTTATTTCTCCTGATTGCTCGGCGCAGGGCCAAAGCCTCTATGGAGTCTTTGGGATGAATCAATTCCCAGCCGTTCCGATACGGATTTGCCAGTCCGGCTAGGACTGCGTCAGGGCGGAAATAAGAATGTATTCATATATGCTCCGCTTTTTATTTCCACCCTTCCTTGACCTCAGAAAAATCTTCTAATTTTTAGAGATATCCTTATAGGGCTAAGAATTGACCGTCACCAATATTTTCCAAAAGGCTTATTGAATGCAGGAACAGAGAGTCGAAATACTCTATAACGAGCCCGTCTCGTCGAGGTACTTCAGGCTTGGTCTTAAGTGGAAGACCTCTGTAATAGTCCCCGGCCACTTCGTGATGCTCCGCGTCTCCGACGGCCTCGACCCGCTCCTCCGGAGGCCCTTCGGGGTCTACAAGGTCCTGAACGCAAAAGGCAGGGATAAGCTCAAGGGCGACGGCATCGAGCTCATCTATCAGGTCGTCGGCAAGGGCACCGGGATACTCTCCGGCAAGACACCCGGCGAAGTACTCTCGGTATTAGGCCCGCTCGGAAACGGCTTCCCCGTGCCTCATCCTTCGCAGGATATTGTGATGATAGCCGGAGGCATGGGCATCGTGCCGCTCTACCTCTTCGCGTCCACCATAAAAAGAGGTTCCCTCCTTTTCGGAGCGAGAGGAAAGGCGCAGACGCTTGTCGCAAAGGACTTCAAGGCCTTGGGCCTCAAGGTAAGGTTCGCGACCGAGGACGGGTCCCTCGGCCACAAGGGCTATGTTACCGACCTCTTGAGCGGAGCCATAACCCCTGGAACAATCGTCTACGCCTGCGGCCCGGCGCCGATGCTCAAGAAGGCCGCGGAGATATGCGCGAAAGAGGGCGCGCAGTGTTATGTCTCGCTTGAGCGGGCGATGGCATGCGGCATAGGGGTCTGCCTCGGGTGTGCGGTAAAGGCGTCTGCGCACAATGAAAGAGAAAACAAAAACTATGTAATGGTCTGTTCCGACGGGCCTGTGTTCGAGAGCGCCCTCATAGACTGGGACCGCATCTGATGAAGAAGACAAAAGAAAACCCGCTCGCCATAGTCGTCGCGGGCATAAGGCTAAAAAACCCTGTCATGACCGCCTCCGGCACCTTCGGCTACGGGAGCGAGTTCATGCCGTATACCGATCTCTCGAAGCTCGGCGGCATAGTCGTAAAGGGCCTCTCTCTAAAGCCCAGGCAGGGTAACCCGTCGCCCCGGATAGTTGAGACGCCATGCGGGATGCTGAACGCCATAGGGCTTCAGAACGTCGGTGTCGAAGCCTTTATAACGGACAAGCTCCCGAAGCTCAAAGGGGTCGATACCGCCGTTGTCGCGAATATATTCGGCGAGACGGTCGACGAATACATCGAGGTCGCAAAGAGGCTCGACGACACAGAAGGGGTCTCTGCCCTTGAGATAAACATATCGTGCCCCAATGTGAAGAAGGGGGGCATTGTCTTCGGCACAGACCCGTTTGAAGCGGCGCGGGTCGTCTCCGCCGTTAAGAAGGCGACGAGGCTCCCGGTCATAACTAAGCTCTCGCCGAACGTAACGGATATAAGGGTAATGGCAAAGGCCGTCGAGGACGCAGGGACCGACGCCGTCTCTCTTATAAACACGATAACCGGCATGGTCATCGATATAGAAAAGAGGCGCCCGGTGCTTGCCACATCCACAGGCGGGCTCTCAGGCCCCGCGATAAGGCCGATAGCCGTCCGCATGGTCTGGCAGGTAAGCCAGGCTGTGCGCGTGCCGATCATCGGCATGGGCGGCATAATGAGCGCAAAGGACGCGCTCGAATTCATCATAGCCGGGGCCTCTGCCGTACAGGTAGGCACAGCCAACTTCGTAGACCCGGACATCTCAGTGAAGGTCGTTAGCGGGATAGCCGAGTATGTGGAGAGGCACGGGACTACGGTCAAGGACCTCGTCGGTTCTTTAACGACAGGGTAGGCCGAGGCGGGTTAAGAGAGCGTCCGTTCGCGGAGGTGAGCATGAAATGGAAAGGCGTAGCTATTTGTCTCGTATCCTTTATCGCCTTGAGCGGATGCACGGTTGCGCAACTCAAGCGAGGGGCTTACGGTGCGGCGTATCAAAAACAATGCATAGACCGCGAAGGCACTACGGATTGCGACCCCGCGCACAAGAGTTACGAAGAGTATGACCGCGAGAGAGAGGAATTTTTGAACAGGGAAGACAAAAGAGATTAAGCAAAAAAAAGGCCGGAGGGTTTTTCCTCCGGCCTTTTTTGTACTTCAGTGGTCTTTTTTCTCGAATCATAGTTTAGCAGAGGTCGAGTACGCTTATCCTGCTTGCGACCGACTCGGCTATTTTCACAAACGATACGGAGTGGACTGAGCCGGGGTCAGCCTCCACTATGGGCCTTCCCGCGTCTCCGCCTTCCCTTATAGCGATGTCTATCGGGATCTTGCCGAGGAACGGCACCTGGTACCTCTCGCTCGTCTTCTCGCCCCCGCCGTGGCTGAATATCTCGGTAGTCTCGTTGCAGTGCGGGCAGACGAAGAAGCTCATGTTCTCGATTATGCCGAGCACAGGGACCTTGACCTCGTGGAACATCTTTATCGCGCGCCTGGCGTCTATCAGCGCCACGTCCTGCGGGGTCGTGACGATTACGGCCCCGGTCAAAGGGATCGTCTGCACGAGCGTTAATTGTACGTCCCCGGTCCCGGGAGGAAGGTCTATGACAAGGTAGTCGAGCTCTCCCCACTCGACACCCATGAGGAACTGCTTCACCAACTGCATGATAAGAGGCCCCCTCCATATGAGCGGCGTCTCCTCGTCGAGCATGAAACCGACGGATACGAGCTTCACCCCGTACTTTTCAAGGGGCACGAGCTTTTCGTCAGGGGTCGCCAGGAGCGGCTCGTGTATGCCGAGCATCGTCGGGATGGACGGCCCGTAGATGTCGGTGTCGAGTAAGCCGACCTTCGCCCCGGACTTTGCGAGCGCGAGTGCGAGGTTCACGGCTACTGTTGATTTTCCGACCCCGCCCTTGCCGCTCGCGACGGCTATGGTGTTCCTGACGCCCGGGATAGGCGCCTTGTCAGGGAGCTTCTTCGCATGAGGGACGTCCGCGCCTGTCGTGAGGACGACGTCTGTAACGCCGGGTATGGCCTTTACGGCGTTTATGGAATTCGCTTCGAGCTCTTTTTTTAAAGGGCAGGCCATGGTCGTGAGCATCAGGCTGAACTTTACGACCGTGCCTTCTATTTTTACGTCCCTTATCATGTTGAGGGTGACGAGGTCCTTGCCGAGCTCAGGGTCCATTACGGCCTTGAGCGCGTCCAGGACCTGCTCCACCGTTATCATTGTTGTCTTGGCCAACTTTGACCTCCTTTGGGAAGGGTTTTCTTGAATGGGTTTAGAGGGCCCCGGCAAAGGCATTGAGGCATTCCGCCGGAAGGCGCGACCCAGCGTCGCGTGTTACTGCCCGGCCGCCCTATCGAGCGCGGCCATGAGCTCGTCAATGGGCGCGCCGTCGCGTGTTGCCGCGGCCTCTATGGATACCGCGCCTCCGCAACATGAGTCTATCTTGAACTGCGTGAATACGCCGATCGTCTTCGGATACGCCTTTATGCAGTCGTTTACCACCATCTCTTTTGATATCGCCATTTCATTATCCTCTCGTCTTTTTCCTGTTTACGGCCTCGTTCAGCTCCCTTACGACTGCCTCGACGTCGGCGTTGTGCATCATCGCGCCAAAGGCGATGTCTTCGTTGTTCGAGCCCGGGCATGTGAAACAGCCCTTGCCGAAGTGCTTTTTGAAGACCGGCTCGGTCGACGGGTACTTGCCGATGACCTCGCCGATGATCATGTCCTTGTCGATCGGGCCGTCCATCGGCTTATTTCTTCGCCGGGGCCGGCGGCGGGGCCGGTTTTATGGTGAGCATCATGTTGAGGAAGAAAAAGGAGACCGCGACCCCCTCGACTATTGAAAACGCGAGGAGCACGATTGATTCGCCGGTCGAGGTGCGCACCCACCAGCCGACAGCCATGCCTATTAGGCCGATGTTAGCGAGCCACAACTGCCAGTAAGAGAGCTTGTCGCTCCAGAGGGGCTTGCCGCTGAACCTCGGGAGTATGTGGTAGCCGACCCCGTAGATCATCATCGACATCCAGCCCAAAAGGTTGAAGTGGACGTGTATCGGCATCCAGGGGTAGACGGGGCCGGCTACACTCATCTGAAGCCCGAGGAGTACCGCGAGCAGGAAGTAAATCATCGCGCATCTGATAAACCAGACTGTAATAGTGCTCATTAAAAGTTCCTCCGGTTATTTTTTCTCAAGGGAAGGGGTTTCAAGTCCTTTTAGGTTTAAATGAGGGGCGGCTTTATCTTGCGGACCGGTTTTACCCTCCGTATATATTGACCACGCCATTTAGCCCTCCCCCTCGACAAGGGAGGGTATAGTATTTTAGTTACGCCTCCGCCTTGGCAGGCGCGGGCTGGCACGCGTCCACAGGGCATACCTCCGCGCACGCCCCGCACTCGGTGCAGAGCCTCGGGTCTATCTTGAAGGGGTTTCCCTCGGTTATCGCCCCCTCCGGGCATTCCGGCATACAGACGCCGCAGGATATGCACTCATCAAGGATGTGATAAGACATGAGATAATCCCGTATGCGCTTTATCCGCCTTGCAAAGGACAGACTTCTATCGTTCAGGGAGGACTTGCCACCCCGTAAAGAGCAGATTGACGACGGCCTTTATATCGAAAGGACCTGCTTTACCTCAGGCACCCTTTCCTTTATGGCCCTCTCTACACCCATCGCGAGCGTTATCTGGGCAGAGGGACAGCCCGAGCAAGCGCCCTGGAGCTGGACCCTGACGATGCCTTCGGCTTCGTCGATATCGACGAGTTCCACGTCTCCGCCGTCAGCCTGGAGCGCTGGCCTGATGCCGTTCAAGGCCTCTTCTATTCTTTCCCTAAGCATTTTAGATTTCCTCCATAATATATTAAGAACAATATATTATATAATGAGTATAAAGTCCTTTCAAGCGATAATAAATGATTTCCGTCATGTTATAAGGGCGGGGTTTGGGTTATTCATGTACCACACCGGATAGAAAAAGGGGTGGCGTGCCCGGGGGCCTGTGAAAGGCCGCCTTTTCCCGCAGGTTCCACAAAAAATGAATTTAAGCATGACAATGGACAAAGGGACCTCCAGACTCATATACGGCTGGCTGATACTCTCGGTATTCTCGCTCGTATTCGCGGGGATATTCGCGCTTATGGTGGCGCTCGCCCGGACGCCGGTGATAGAGGATATGTTGCCTCTGGGACGCGACTATATATATGTCGCGCTCGTGGGGCACGTGGTACTCGCCGTCGTCATCTGGTTCCTCGCCTTCGAGGGCTTCCTCTGGATGTATACTACTACAATCAGGCTCGGCAGGGGTGTGGCGAGCGTCGGGCTCGGCTGGGCCTCGCTCGCCTTTGCTGGGACCGGCATGGCGCTCATTGTCGCGGCCTCTCTCTTCGGCCTCGGCACCGCCGAGCTCGCCAACTATGTCCCGGTCCTTTTATCCCCCGTATTCTACGCGGGGCTCATACTCTTTGCCGCGGGTATCGCCCTTAACCTCATAAACACGTTCCTTACCGCCCTTTCGGCGCGGAAGGACGGGGTCGCGCTCCCTGTCCTCACAGTCGGCATGCTCTCGGCCGGGGCCGCCGTATTCATGGCGTTCGTATGCTTCGCCTTATCGGCTTACTTCCAGTTATATACCGGGAAGATATTCCTCGATTTTGAGCGTCTCTTCTGGGGGGGCGGCCACATACTCCAGTTCGCCAACACCATTTCGATGGTCACGGTATGGCTCTATCTCGCCTCCCTTACGTTCAGGAACGAGCCGATAGGCAAGGGGTTCGCCAAGCTCCTCTACGCCTTTTACCTCGTCTTCATAATACCGGCGCCGTTCATATTCTTCATGTACGATACGTCCTCTCAGGCCTATAAGGACAGCTTTACGACCCTCATGAGGTGGGGGCTCGGGCCCTCGACGACGATTTTCACGCTCGCGGTCCTCTCGGTCTTCTCAACGGGCAAGAGGCCCTGGAAGGAGCCCGGGTTCTCGTCCCTCGTCTTGTCCATCGCGATATTTTTCCTCGGCGGTCTCATCGCCCTTGACATTAGCGGGGTGAATACCAAGATACCGGCCCACTACCACTGCGTCATCGGGGCTGTCACCATAGCCTTTATGGGGCTCTTCTATGAGCTCATGCCGAGGCTCGGGCGCGCGATTTACAGCAGGAGGCTCGCTACTATCCAGCCGTACCTGTATTCCGCGGGGATCGTCCTCTTCGCCATCGGCCTCTACATGGCCGGGGCGCACGGGGTCGCGAGAAAGACCTACGGGAGCGAGCAGAACCTCAATAACGCCTGGAAGCTCCTCGGGATGTCGATTATGGGCGTCGGCGGGCTGGTCGCCATAGCGGGAGGGATTGCGTTTGTATGGAACGCGCTCTTTACGCTCTTAGGCAAAGAGAGGGCCGTTGTCAGTAGCGGGGGCACTGAGCCCGTTGCCTGAGGGCAATATTCAAGCTATACTCTTTACAACGCACCGTTTCTCTGATGATTGCGGCGGGATGCCGCCTGCATCTATTACATAAACGCAGAGGTGAGGACCAAGTATGTGGATAAAAAGCTACCTGCCTCTTTTCAAGCTCCGGATCTGCAGTCTCATCACGTTCAGCGCCATAGTGGGGCTCATAGCCGCGGAGTCGTTTTCCGTAGGGAAGATGGGCTTTCTCATAATAGCGACTATGCTCGCCTCGGCGTCCGCCTCGGCCTTCAACCACTACTTTGACAGCGACATAGACGCGGTCATGAAGAGGACTTCGAAGCGCCCGCTCCCCTCCGGAGCGGTCATATCGGGGAGGACGGTACTCCTCCTTGCCGCCGCGCTCTTCCTCTTATCCCTTTTTGTGACATTCAGTACCCTGAACGCGATGGTAGCCCTCCACCTCGCGCTCGGCGCGTTTGTTTATGCTATAATATATACGGTATGGCTCAAGCGGCGCTCCTGGGTGAACATCATCATAGGCGGGCTCGCGGGGTCCTTCGCGGTACTCGCCGGCGGGGCATCGGTCAACCCGGGTTTCTGTCTGCCGCCGGTCCTCCTTGCCATCATCATGTTCTTCTGGACGCCGTCGCACTTCTGGTCCTTCGCGATATATCACAAGGAGGAGTATGAAAAGGCCGGCGTGCCGATGCTCCCGGTAGTCATAGGCGACGGGAGGACCGCGTTATACATACTCATAAACACCGTACTCCTTGTCGCGTCTTCCTTAATACCGTTCTTTATGGGCTACAACGGCTGGATATATCTCGTGGCCGCGGCGTCGGTCGGCGCGTACTTCCTCCTCTGGAATGTAAGGCTAATCCGGGACCCTTCGAAGGATATCGCATGGAAGAACTTCAAGATATCCATGATGTACCTCGGGGTGCTGTTTACGGCCGTGATAGCGGATGTGGCCTTGAAACCGTTTGTTTTTTAAGGGAAATTATGTCTTACAAGGTTTGTTTTAAAAAAACTTGACAAGGTGGTTTTTTGATTGTAATCTCTGAGTTCAAATTCTTTTACTAAAAAGGAGGAATTGACAAATGAAGAAATTGATAGGGATGGGTATACTTGCTTTAGGCGTGGCTTTCTCGGGCTCCGCTCTTGCCGCTGACGGCGCGGCTATCTTCAAGGCGAAGTGCGCGGCCTGCCACGGCGCCGACGGCCAGGGCACCGCTATGGCGCCTGCCTTCCAGGGCAATGCGTTCATAAAGGACAGCAAGGACGCCGACATCTCCGCAGTCATCACCACCGGCCGCGACGGCGCCGCGAAGAAGTACAAGAACTTCGCCATCGGCATGCCGAAGCAGACCCTCGCCGGCGACGACTTAAGCGCCGTCATCACGCACCTCAAGTCCCTTGGCGCGAAGAAGTAATTAAAGCCTCAAGGCACAATTATTATTCAGAGAAAGGCCCGGAAGAGATTCCGGGCCTTTCTTGTTTTAAGAGGGCCTGCCGTCCGTCCGGCCTGTTTTAAGGGTTGCGCTAACCAGGCCGCAGGTTACAAAAATGCTAAAAAACAGGCCAAAAATGCGCTTTTTTCCGCCCCGCCCCCAATGACATTATTGACAAAGCAAGCGAAATAGACGATAATAACATCCGTTTTTTCGATACCCTTTTCAGGCCCCCTTTCTAAAGATTCTTTTGATCCATCTGTTGTTGTTCTGCCCGCGCGCCGGATCCGATGAGGGCCCGGCAATGCGAGCGTTATTGCTTTTTAATTTTTCAGTCCATGTTCAATCCCGGAGGTGCAAGTTGTCTGGAAGAAAGATTTTCGTAGGCATAGATATCGGCTCCGTGAGCGCCAATACCGTGGTGCTCGATGAAAATAAGAATCTCCTAGAAGAGCATTATACCCGCACAAAGGGGGAGCCACTTGAAACCTCTTACGCGGTCTTGAGCGAGATAATAATGCGCTACGGCCAAGGCTCCATCGGGCTCGTGGCGGCGACCGGCTCCGGCGGAAAGCTTATCGCGCCGTTGATAGGCGCGGGTTTTACGAATGAGGTCATAGCCCAGGCCAGGGCGACCGAGGTCTATCACCCAGAGGCGCGGACCGTAATCGAGATGGGCGGCCAGGACGCGAAACTCATCTTCCTCGCACCCGACGGCGACTCTGAAAAGCTCAGGATCGCCGACTTCCAGATGAACTCTGTCTGCGCCGCGGGCACCGGCTCGTTCCTCGACCAGCAGGCGTACAGGCTGGGGCTCACTATCGAAGAGTTTGGCCATCTGGCCTTGAAGAGCGAGCACCCGCCACGCGTCGCGGGCAGGTGCTCGGTCTTCGCCAAGAGCGACATGATACACCTCCAGCAGATAGCCACCCCCGACTACGACATAGTCGCGGGCCTCTGCTACGCCGTCGCGAGGAACTTTAAGGCCACGATAGGCAAGGGCAAGGAGTTCATCGCGCCAGTCGCCTTCCAGGGCGGGGTAGCCGCGAACCTCGGCGTCAGAAAGGCATTCAAGGACGTGCTCGAGCTTGACGAAAAGGACTACATCATCCCCGCGCACTTCGCGTCAATGGGCGCCATAGGCGCCATATACACCTGTCTCGAGCTCGGGAAGGGCATCGGCAAGTTCAAAGGGGTCGAAGAGCTCCACGCCTATATAAACTCCGGCAGGAAGAACGACAGGTCCCTTGAAAAACTCACCCGTCCGGAAAACCACCCGTCCCAGAGAAGGTCAGCCGTCGGCTACGCCCTCGACAAGGAGAAAAAGGTAGAGTGCTATCTGGGTATAGACGTCGGCTCCACCTCCACGAACGTCATCCTCATTGATAAGGACCTTAAGCTCATAACCAAACGCTACCTCGCGACCGCCGGACGCCCGCTTGAGGCCGTAAGGAAGGGCTTGAGCGAGGTGGCCGAAGAGTGCGGAGACGCGGTCACGGTACTCGGCGTCGGCACCACCGGCTCCGGCAGGTACCTCTCGGGCGACTTCGTCGGCGCCGACATCGTAAGGAACGAGATAACCGCGCAGGCCGTAGCCGCCGCCGTCATAGACCCCGGGGTCGACACCATCTTCGAGATAGGCGGGCAGGACTCCAAGTACATCGCGTTGAAGGACGGCGTCGTCGTGGATTTTGAGATGAACAAGGTCTGCGCGGCGGGCACGGGCTCGTTCCTCGAAGAGCAGGCGGAAAGGCTCGGCATAAGCATAAAGGGGGAGTTCAGCGAGCTTGCGCTCGGATGCTCTTCGCCGCCGCCGATGGGCGAGAGGTGCACCGTTTTCATCGAGTCCGACATGGTGCACTTCCAGCAGAGGGGCGTAGAAAAAGACGGGCTTGTCGCCGGCCTCTCATACTCGATAGTCCAGAACTACCTTAACAGGGTCGTCGGCGACAGGCGCATCGGCAACAGGATATTCTTCCAGGGCGGGACCGCGGCGAACCTCGGCGTCGTCGCGGCCTTCGAGCAGGTCACCGGAAAACCGATAACCGTCCCTGAGCACCACGACGTCACCGGCGCCATAGGCGCGGCGATACTCGCGTTCCGCGAGATGGCCCCCGGCTCGAAGACGCGTTTCAAGGGCTTTGACTTAAGCAAGAAGAAGTACGAGCTCCAGTCCTTCGAGTGCAGGGACTGCTCGAACGTCTGCGAGGTCCGCAAGGTCGTAATGGAGGGCGAGGCCCCGCTCTATTACGGCGGCAGGTGCGAAAAATATGACGTAAAGAGGGAAGACAACAAGCACGGCCATCTCCCGGACCTCTTCAAGGACAGAGAGAAGATACTCTACGGCACCTACACCGGCAAGGTCGCCGGAAAGGACGCGCCGGTCATAGGCATGCCGAGGATGCTCTTCGTCCACGAGATGTTCCCGTTCTGGAAGGCGTTCTTCGATCAACTGGGCTTCAGGCTCCAGCTCTCCTCGCCGACGAACAAGGACATCATCAAGAACGGCCTTGAGAAGGTCGTCACCGAGACCTGCTTCCCGGTAAAGGTCGCCCACGGCCATCTGAATGAGCTTATCGCGAAGGGCGTAAAGAGGATATTCCTTCCCTCTATAATAAATTTGAGACCCACGAAGCAGGGGCAGAACTTCACTGTCCTTTGCCCCTACGTGCAGTCGATCCCGTACCTTACAAGGTCGGCCTTCGACTACAAGGCGCTCGGCGTCGAGGTCCTCTCTCCCATAGTTCACTTCAACCAGAAGGACGCCGGCCTTAAGAAGGAATTCCACGAGATAGGCAGGCTCCTGGGCAGGGACAAGGCGAGTGTAGAGAAGGCGCTTAAAGCCGCGATGGAGGCGTGGGACGAGTTCGGAAGGAAGCTCCGCGAGCGCGGCAAAGAGGTCATAGACGGCCTTAAAAAAGAGGACACGGCCCTCGTTATAGTCGGCAGGGCCTACAACACGACGGATTCCGGCATAAACCTTGAGCTCCCGCAGAAGCTCCGCGATATGGGCACCGTCGCGATACCCTACGACATGCTCCCGGTCGATGACGCCATAGACGAAGCGCTCGCCGAAGACATGTACTGGAAGAGCGGGCAGAGGATACTCGCGGTCGCCAAGCTCATAAGGAACGACGACCGCCTCTTCTCCGTCTACATCACGAACTTCGGTTGCGGCCCTGACTCCCTCATCACGCATTTTTATAAGGAAGCCGCGGCGGGGAAACCCTTCCTCCAGCTCGAAATAGATGAGCACTCGGCGGACGCCGGGGCCATAACCCGGTGCGAGGCCTTCCTTGACAGCATAAAGAACATCAAGGGGAAGATAAAGATAGACGCCAGGGACAAGGGTATACTCAAGAGGACTAATATCAAGAAGAAGATATACCTCCCGTACATGGCCGACGGCGCGTACGCCATAGCCGCGGCCTTCCAGTCCGCGGGCATAGACGCCGAGGTCATGGACATGCCGGACGAGGAGTCCCTCAAGTGGGGGAGGCGCTACACATCGGGGCGCGAGTGCTACCCCTGCATCATAACGACCGGCGACATGGTCAAGAAGATAAAGGACAAGGACTTCGACCGCGAGGGGTCCGCCTTCTTCATGCCCTCGGGCAACGGCCCATGCAGGTTCGGCCAGTATAACCGCTACCAGAGGCTCATACTCGACGAGCTTGACTTCAAGGACGTCCCGGTATTCGCACCGGACCAGGACGGGAACTTCTACAAGGAGCTCGGCGCCGTCGGAGGCAACTTCGACAGGCTCGCGTGGTGGGGCATCCTCGCCATCGACCTCTTGTACAAGCGGCTCCTTGAGACCCGCCCCTACGAGAAGAACACCGGCGAGTCCGACAAGGTCTACTGGGAGAGCGTCTGGGCCGTCTGCGACGCCGTAAAGAACAAGAGGTTCCCGGAAAAGGAGCTCAAGGCCGCCAAGGCGGCGTTCAAGCGCGTCCCGGTGAACGCACCGACCGGCAGGCCCGTCATAGGCGTAGTCGGCGAGATATATGTCCGTTCAAACCGCTTCACCAACGAGAACCTCGTCGGAAAGCTCGAGGCATTGGGCGCCGAAGTCCGCATGCCGACGATCTCGGAGTGGATCTACTACACCAACTTCTGCGCCAAGAGGAAGAACTGGGACAGGAGGAGCTACGGCGACTACTTCCGCACCCTCACCAGCGACTTCTTCCAGCACAAGGACGAGAAGAAGATGGAGAACATCCTTAACGGCGACCTCAGGAGCGGACACGAGCCCCGCGTCGAGGAGATCATCAAAAAGGCCGAGGGTTACATACACGACTCCTTTGAGGGCGAGGCCGTACTCAGCGTCGGCAAGGCGCTCGATTACATCGGCAAAGGGGCCCACGGCCTCGTGAACGCCATGCCATTCACCTGCATGCCAGGCACCATAGTCAACGCCGTATTAAAGAGGCTCCGCGAGGAGAACAGGAACATCCCCTATCTCAACATGGTCTACGAGGGGATAGAAGACTCCAACTCCATGACCCGCATGGAGGCGTTCGTCCACCAGGCCCGCGAATTCATGCAGAGAAAGTCATAAAGGATATTGGGAGGACCTTTTTATAAAAAGTGTGCTCGGCGCACGGCCGGTATCAATCGGGGCCATTGAGGCAAAACAGTCCTGAGTCGAAAATTCCGATTTTGCCCGTCCGTCGAGGACCCCAAACCTTCTCCAAAAATTTTCAGTTCTTCCGCGAAGGCCCCCAATTGAAACCTCCGGGGGCCTTCGCGGAACTAAAAACCACGAAGCGGGCTTGAAAGGTCCTTTATATAAAGGACCATAATATTTTAACTCCCGTTCCCTACTGTCCCTCTGCTGAAAAATGCAACTGCCCCTGACAGCCGTTTTCGTCCTCATCCTTCTTGCCTTTGCGGGGCTTGTCGTTGCGTTGTGGGCTGTGTTGCGTAAAAGCGGCAATACCAGCGACCTTCAGGTATTACTCGGACAGCAGGACGCGCTCAGGGCGGAGTTGCAGAGCTCCCTCCAGTCTACCACCAGGCTCGTCACAGGCCAGTTGAACGCTGTAACTACGCAGGTCAACGACCAGCTCTCACGAGTATCAAGCCAGCTTGACGCCTCCACCGGGCAGATGTCGGCGCGCATGGACAACGCGGCCCGCGCCGTAAGCGATGTAAGGCAGGGGCTCGGCGAGCTGTCGAAGACGGCGGAGCGGATATTCGACGTCGGCCGCGACATTTCGAGCCTCCAGGAGATATTGAGGGCCCCGAAGCTCCGCGGCGTCCTCGGCGAGCTCTTCCTGGGCGATATCTTGAGCCAGTGCATCCCCGGAAGCTATTACGAACTCCAGTATTCGTTCAAGACAGGGGCGCGCGTCGACGCGATCGTAAAGCTCAAGGACGGGCTCGTGCCCATTGACGCCAAGTTCCCGCTCGAGAACTTCAGGAAGACGCTTGAAGGGACCGAGGAGGCGAGGGCGTCGGCCAAAAAGAGGTTTACGACCGACTGCAAGAGGCACATAGACGCGATAGCCTCCTCCTATATACTGCCGGATGAAGGCACGCTCTCCTTTGCCCTCATGTACATCCCCGCCGAGAACGTCTATTACGAGACGATAATCAGGGACGAGCCCGGAGAGGATAACCGCCTCCTCGGCTACGCGTTCTCGAAAAGGGTCATCCCGGTGTCCCCGAACAGCTTCTATGCCTATCTCCAGACTGTCCTCCTGGGCCTCCGCGGAATGGAGACGACAAAAGAGGCGCTCGCGCTCGTCTCCCAGATAGAGGGGTTGAAGGGGGATTTCGAGAGGTTTACGGCAGAGTTCGACACGCTCGGCAGACACATCACGAATTCCAAGTCCAAGTACGACGAGGCCGCGAGACGCGCCGAGCGGTTCGGCGACCGCCTCTCGTCGCTTAACGGGCCCGCCGAGTCCATCACGGCCCCGCCCCAGGCGACCATCGCAAAGACCGATTGACTTGCCTTCGCCTTTTGCATTAATATAAAAAGTACTGAAGCGGCTGAACAATATTTCCAGAAAAGGGACACGACAGTGAAGAAGAAGGCGTACAACGTAGCGATAGTCGGGGCCACCGGGGTCGTCGGCAAGGAGTTCATCAAAATCCTCGAAGAGAGGAAGTTCCCGGTAGGCGAGTTGAGACTGCTCGCCTCCGAAAGGAGCGCGGGGTCCAGGATCGAGTTCAAGGGCGTCTACGAGCCCGTCCGTCTGCTTGATGAAGAGACGTTCGAGGGCGTCGACATCGCCTTATTCTCGCCCGGCGCGAGTGTGAGCGCCGTATACGCGCCCAAGGCCGCAAAGGCAGGCTGCATAGTCGTAGACAACACGAGCCAGTTCCGCATGGACCCGGACGTCCCGCTCGTCGTCCCGGAGGTCAACCCAGGGGCGATCGCCGGGTATAAAAAGAAGAACATCATCGCCAACCCGAACTGCTCCACCATTCAGATGGTCGTGGCGTTAAAGCCCCTGCATGACAAGTACAGGATAAAGAGGATAGTGGTATCGACCTACCAGTCGGTCTCAGGCGCGGGCAAGGAGGCGATGGAAGAGCTCTCCGAGCAGGTAAGAAAGCTCTTCAACATGCAGGAGCCCGAGTCAAAGGTCTTCCCGCACAGGATCGCCTTCAACTGCCTCCCGCAGATAGACTCCTTCCTCGATAACGGCTACACCAAGGAAGAGATGAAGATGGTGAACGAGACGAGGAAGATATTCGGCGACGATTCGGTCATGGTGACGGCGACGACCGTCCGCGTGCCTGTTTTCGTAAGCCACTCGGAATCCGTGAACATCGAGACGGAAAAGCCATGTACCCCGGAGGCGGCGAAAAAGCTCCTTTCCAAGGCCCCTGGCGTAACGTTAATGGACGACCCGCAGAAGGGGATATACCCCATGCCGGTAGACGCCGCGAACCAGGACGACGTATTCGTCGGGCGCATAAGGAAGGACGAGTCCATCGAGAACGGGCTGAATATGTGGATAGTCTCCGATAACCTCCGGAAGGGCGCGGCCCTTAACGCGGTGCAGATAGCCGAGGTCCTTATAAAGGACTACATTTAATCGCTTCAGTATTTTTGAATCCCCTCCCTTTGGGGAGGGGATTTTTTGTTTAAGAGGTTCCTAATGCCCCCTCCCCCTTGATGGGGGAGGGGGTGAAAAACCGATCCCCTCCCATCACTCCCCTCCCGCTTATCGGATGGGAAGGAGAAAATTTTCGAGATGGCCATTTTATGCGGAACATAAGGCTCTTAATAGAGTACGAAGGCACGAACTACTCCGGGTGGCAGGCGCAGGCCGGGCTACCGACGATCCAAGGCGAGCTCATGAAGGCCGTAAAGGCCCTGACAGGAGAGGACGCGGAGGTCCGGGGCGCGTCCCGTACAGACGCGGGCGTTCACGCCTGGGCGCAGGTCGCGTGCTTCAATACGGAGTCCCGGATAACCCCGTACGGCATCCTTCAGGGGCTCAACTCCTTTCTCCCCAAAGACATCGTGATCAAGGAATCCGAGGACGCCGACGCCTCTTTCGACCCCCGGAGGCGCTCGAAGTCCAAGACATATATCTACAGGATCATAAACCGCAAGTACCCTTCCGCCATCATGAGGGACTTCTCCTGGTTCGTATTCAAGCCGCTCGACGTCGTGCAGATGAGGCGGGCCTCCTTCCATATGCTCGGCGAAAAGGACTTCTCGTCCTTCATGGCCGCTGATTCGGACGCGCTCCACTATAAAAGAGAGGTGACCGCCGTCGAGATAGAGGAAAAGGGCGACGGCCTCATCGAGATAGAGGTAAAGGGGACGGCCTTCCTGAGGCACATGGTGAGGATTATGGCCGGCACTCTCGTAGCCGTCGGCAAGGGGAAGATAGCGCCGGAGGCGGTCGCGCGCATAATCGCGGCCAAAGACAGGACGGCCGCGCCCATGACCGCCCCTTCGCAGGGACTATTCCTCAAGAAGATTGAGTATTAACGCCTATTCCCTCCGCTTCAGGAATAAAAATACACTTGTTTTTCGCCTCCCCATATAGCATACTTTATACTTGCAAAAAGCCTGAAAAACCCTTTATTTCAACCAGGAAAGTCGCATGGAGAGGATGGAGCTGACGCTCGGCCCCATATTGTTCGACTGGGGGCGCGGCGAGGTATTGAGGTTCTACGACGAGGTTGCGGACCTTCCAGTCGACCGCGTCTACGTCGGCGAGGTCGTCTGCGTTAAAAAGCTCGGGCTCAATCTCGATGACGTTGCGGCCATCATAAAAAAGCTCGAATCCGCAGGCAAGAAGGTGACGCTCTCATCCCTCGCCGTCGTCTCTAACGAGGACGAGCTCGCCTTCACCCGTCGGCTCGCCGGTCTCCACGGGTCGATTGAGGCGAACGATATGTCGGTCCTTAATATCGCTGACGCCTCCGTTAAAGAGGTATTCGCGGGCCCGCATATCACGTCCTACAACGCGCCGTCGATAGAGTTCCTGAAATCCATCGGTGTGGCGCGCGTCACTTTCCCGGTTGAGCTATCAAGGGAGTCGATGGCCTCTGCGATAAGGGAGACGGGAGTATTCGGCGAGGCCTTCGCCCACGGCAAGGTCCCTCTCGCCTTTTCCTGGCGGTGCTATACGTCGAGGGCACATGGTTTATCTAAAACCGAGTGCAGGCACCACTGCGCCAAATACCCGGACGGCATGGAGCTTAAGACAGTTGACAATGGGCCGGTCTTCACAATAAACGGGACCTCCCTTTTGAGCGCGGACGTATACACGCTCGTGGAGTTCGTCGAGGACTTGAACGAGATAGGCGTGAGGGCGCTACGCGTCTCGCCCCAGAAGGAAGGGACGAGGGCGATAACCGAGGTGTTTAGAAAAAGGATAGAGGGGCGCCTCGGCCCGGATGAAGGGCTTGAGAAACTGAAGGCGCTCGGCGATCGTTTCTGCAACGGCTGGTACTCGGGGTCGGCGGGCAAGGACTATATAGAGAGGGCGAGGGAATTGAGCAAGACACTCTAAAGGAGGCTACCATGGCTGACATCTTTGACAAGGCAATTTTAATCGGAATGGGCCTTGAGAAGAAGGCGAGAGAGATGCTCGAAGAGCTCCAGCGGGCCGGCAAGCAGGGGACGGATGAGCGCGCGGGCGTAAAGGCGGAAGAGACAGGCGCGCCTTCTTCCGAGGGGCTCCCCCCGAGGCAGGCGGTAGAGAACAAGCTCGTGGAAGACGGCGTTGCCGTATTGAAAGAGTTCCTCGCCTTCGTAAAGGCCGGCAAGGAGAAGCTCGAAAAAGAGGTCTCTTCGTCATCCGGCAAGGTCTTCGAGAAGCTCCACGTCGCCTCTCAGGACGATATCGACATAATAAAAGAAATGGCGAGGACCGCGAGGGAGAAGGTAGACAAGCTGGAGAAAAGGGTAGAGGAGCTGGAAGCGAGGCTCGCGAAGTAACCCCCGCGTCTTAAAATGGCCAACAACGCCTTCAAGAACATCCGCCGCATCAACGAGATAGCGGTAACTCTCATCAGGTACGGCTTCGGCGGGCTCGTCTCCGAGCTCCACCTGTTTCCCCGCGCGCTCGCGCGGATAGAGCGCATATTCGTATCCAAAAAAAAGACCGAAGGGCTCTCGGTACCCGAGCGGATACGGATGGTCCTTGAGGAGCTCGGCCCGACCTACATAAAGCTCGGGCAGATCGCCTCGACAAGGGCCGACCTCCTCCCGCCCGACTGGGTCGATGAGTTCAAGAAGCTCCAGGACATGGTCACGCCCATCCCTTTCGAGGACGTGAAGGCGGTGATTGAATCATCCCTTAAAGCGCCCCTCTCAACCAAGTTCAGCTCCTTTAACCCAGAGCCGGTCGCCTCGGCCTCTATCGCGCAGGTCCATTACGCGGAGCTTCAGGACGGCACGAAGGTCGCCGTCAAGGTGAAGCGCCCCGGCATAGACCGCATAATCGAGTCCGACATGTCGGTCATGAATACGGTCGCGGGTCTGCTGGACAAGTATGTCCCGGCCTCCCGGAGGTACCGCACCAGGGAGGTAGTAGCCGAGTTCGAGAGGGTCATAAAAAAAGAGCAGGACCTTTCCATCGAGGGCGTCAACATCAACCGCTTCTACAACCTCTTCAAGGGCGACCCGACGATACAGATACCGTTGGTCTACTGGGACTATACGGCCCAGGAAGTCCTTACGATGGAGCGCGTTTACGGCACCCCGATAGACGAGGTTGAAAAGTTAAGGGCAAAGGGGTTGGACGTAAAGCCGATAGCCATCCGCGGCATAGAGTTATTCTTCAAGCAGGTCTTCGAGTTCGGCGTATTCCACGCCGACCTTCACCCCGGCAATATCTTCGTCCGCGACGACGGGGTGATCATATATCTGGACTTCGGCATCATAGGCAGGCTCGACCGGGACTTGAGAAAGTACCTTGCCTCCATGCTCTATTACCTTGTCCGCGGCGATTACATGAGGATGGCCGCGGTCCACAGGGAGATGGGGCTCATCGGGGATGATGTGAGCCTCGCAGAGTTCGAGGACGCGCTCCGGGACATATCCGAGCCGATATTCGGCAAATCCCTTGAGGATATCGACATCCCCGGGCTCCTTATGAAGCTCATACAGACGGCGCGTCAATTCAACATGACTTTACAGCCGAACCTCCTCCTCCTCCAGAAATCGATGGTCATCATAGAGGGCGTGGGCAGACAATTATACCCGGATGTGAATATGTGGGAGGTCGCCAGACCCCTCATCTACAAGTGGATGGCTAAGGAGAAGTTCTCCCCGAAGCAGATATTGGAGAGGGGGAGGGAAGGGATCGAGGAGCTTGCCGGAGCGGCGCTGGAGTTGCCCATCCAGGCTCACGCGCTCTTAAAGAGGGCGCTACGCGAGGAGTTGCGGATAGGTTTCGTCCACCACAGGCTCGAGAACGTAACCGAGGAGCTAAAAAACGCCGGTAAGAGGATAGGCGGGGGCATCATCGTCGCCTCGCTCGTCATCGGGGCCTCGATGGTCGCGGTATATTCCGGGCCTGAGGCTGTGCGCCTTCTCGGCCTGCCGGTCTTGAGCGACATAGGCTTCGTGCTCGCCGTAATATTCGGTTACAGGCTATTTTCGGAAAGGTAAGATGGAAAACGGGAAGATAAGGATAATCGGCGTCATACAGTGCGACTTCGCCCGCGAGAGGTGCAGCGGCTTCGGGTGCATGAACTCGTTCACCCAGAGGATAGACGCATTCGCGAGGTATAAGGACAACGACAAGATAATGCTCGTCCCCTTCAACTGCGGCGGGTGCCCCGGCAGGCGCATAAGCCGGGTAGCCGCGAACCTCATAAAGAGGGCGCAGAAAAAGGCTGAGGTGGAAAAAGACGAGATAGTGATACACCTGGCTTCATGCATAGTGACCGACAACGGCCATTATCCCCCGTGCCCGCACATAGATTACATAGAAAAGATATTGAAGAGGAAGGGGCTTAAGGTCAAGAAGGGTAGTTACAAGTCGAAGACCGCCACAAGGCGTAGGGAAGAAGGCCTCTACGAGCCTTTTGATTGGGATGAGTAAGGCGCCCTTTTATAAGGGCAGGGCGCCTACGCGAGGAGGTTAAGGGCGCTTACGGCTACGATTACGGCTATTACGGCAACACTTGCGGCTATCTCGAATACGGTCTTCTTTTTCATCGTTCCTCTCCTGGGCTTTGACTGTTAGATTACGAGGTTAAGGGCGCTTACGGCTACGACGGTCACTATCACGGCGAGGCTGGCAACGGTTTCGAATATCGTTTTTTTCATCTTTTTGCCCCTTTCGGTTTAAGGTTGCCTACATTACGAAGTTTACAGCGCTTACGGCTACGAGGGTCACTATTACGGCAAGGCTTGCAACGGTCTCGAAGATTCTGGTCATTTTGTTTTCTCCTTTTTTTTGGTTTGTGTTGCGTCTTATGTAGCTATTATACTTGAACGAGTATTAGAGGATTATTAGACCGGGGACCCGGCCCCTGAAACCTACATCACCAAGTTCGACGCGCTTACTGCTACGAGGGTGACTATTACGGCAAGGCTGGCAACGGTTTCGAATATTCTGGTCATTTTGTTCTCTCCTTTTGTTTTTGGTTTGTGTTGCATCTTATGGTTCCATTATACTCAGTCGATATTAGAGGATTATTAAACCGGGGACCCGGCGGCTTGAAATAATTACATAGGATAGAAGTTAAGCAAAATCAAGAAGTTAGGCTCGTCGCCCTTTCGGGGCTGGAGGCGGATATGTCCGAGAAGATGACCCATTTCGGGAACAGAACAGTCCCTGAGGAGAAAAAAGAAGAGCTCGTAAGGGAGGTCTTTGATTCCGTCGCGTCCAAGTACGACCTCATGAACGACCTCATGTCCATGGGGACGCACAGGATCTGGAAGAGGCTCGTTGCTGAGGAGACCGGGTTGAAGCCCGGAGAGTGCGCCATAGACGTCGCAGGCGGCACGGCGGATATCTCTCTCCTGATGGCCGAGAGGGTCGGGGAGGCCGGGTCTATCGTCGTCTTCGACATAAACCACGAGATGCTAAAAGTCGGACAAGAGAAGTGCATCGACCGGGGGTATCTCAAGAACATCAGGTTCGTCCAGGGAAACGCCGAGGAGATAGCCTTCGAGGACAATACCTTCCACTGCGCGACCGTCGGCTTCGGCATAAGGAACGTGACGCACCTCGACAGGGCCTTTGCCGAGATGGCCCGCGTCGTCAAACCCGGCGGCAAGGTGATTTGCCTCGAGTTCTCTCACCCGGAGAGCAAGCTCTTCGGCAAGCTCTACGACATGTATTCATTTTCTTTTCTGCCAGCCGTGGGCGAGTTTATTACCGGTAACAGGTCCGCGTACGAGTATTTGCCGGAATCCATCAGGAAGTTCCCCCCGCAGGAGGAGTTGAAGAAGATAATGGAGGGTGTCGGGCTCTTTAAGGTCAGGTACTACAACCTCTTTAACGGCATCGCCGCGGTCCACATAGGAGTGAAGGTGTAGGATGGAAAGGGAAGAGCTCAAAGAGAAGATAAGGGAGAAGTTCGTTAAATCCATGAGAGCGCCCTTGAAGGCGATCCCGCTCTGGATGGAGGCGATAGGCGTCGGCGTTTTCATCGCGCAGATTGTGGATGCGCACCCGAATTTCAAGGAACGCCTCGGAGAGATAGATGACAAGGTCTTTATGTTCGAGGCGATGGACATTGGGAAAAAGTTCTTCCTCCATATAAAGGACAGGGAAGTAAAGGTCGTCCCGCATATGCTTAGAACGCCGGACGTTGAAATGCGGGGGGAGGTAAAGGTGCTGGTCGATGTGCTGACAGGCAAGGAAGACCCGGACACGGTCTTCTTCTCAAGAAAGTTGGAAATAAGCGGGGACACGGCTGTGGCCATACACTTTAAAAATATATTGGCGGGGTTGGGGTAGGAGGAGGGCAGGGGGTAGGGTGCGCGTTGTGCGCACCTTATATGGCGCCTTGCTGGTTCAGGTTTGTACCCTGAACCCTTTGATTCGTGCCCCGAATAATGCTTGCTGGCCTATTTAAATTCTCTGCCAAAGCCCTTTTGCGCGCTCCGCACGCTTTCGCGCAGGGGCTCCTAACGCTTCCTTCCTCCCCTTCCCGCTCGCGCGCCCCTTAGAGCGCTACGCGTCTAATTTCCCTCGGCGCGCTCGCCTCTTCCTCCCTTATGCGTTCTCCGCCCTGCGCCTGTGTGTTTGTAAAGACAGAACAAAAGCTAGTCTTTTACTTTCCCGCCCCATATAACAGATGGGAGGGGATTGAGGGGAGGGTGAAAAACTCCCCCCTTCACCCCGGCCCTCTCCCACAAGGGGAGAGGGGGAACTTCTTGCGGCTTTTTTGTTTTTCAAAACACCCCAGGCATGGGGTGAGCGACCTTAAGGGAGGAAGCCATATGAGCGAGCCGGGGAAGTAAAAAGGCGCGACAGCGCCCTAAGGGGCGAGCGAATGGGAGGGGGAGGGCGGAGGGAGCGAAGCCCCATGCCGAAAAAAAGCCCGGCAGGGCGCTAAAGGCTTTTGAGCAACAGCTTTTGCCGATCTGGTCTTTTTGGCGGGGCATCGTTGGGTTTCTCTGCGCTCAGCCCAACCTATGACCGCAAAAAAAAGCCCGCCGGCTTCTATCCGGCGGGCGGTTTGTTTTTAAAGGCGAAAGCAAACCCTACTCGAACACTATCTCCTTTATGTTCTTCGCCGCTATCCTGTAAGTACCGAAGCTCGTGACCCCGAGGAGCCTCTCGTCGCTCTCCAGGCTCACGGCGACGACGTCGCCGTTCTTGAGCGTTACCTGAAAGTCCGACCTGTTGCCGTTGCCGCTGTTCATGGAGGAGAGCTTCTTCACCTTCTCGAAGGAGATGGTGACCAGCCCCTTGCCTCTGACCCCGGTAAAAAAGACGTTCCCCTCCCAGCTCGCGTGCGAGACCTTGGTCGCGACGTCCTGGTCGTCCCTGACCGTGGCCTTGAAGTCTATATCCGGCGTCGGCACCTCCGGCCCCGGCGGCTTTGCCATAGCCACCAGCAGTACCCAGAAAAAAAGAAGGGGGGCGATCTTAAGGACTCTCCTCATCAGGAAACCTCCGCGTATTAAGTCATTGTCAAGAGTCAGTGTTAAATGGAGAGCACAATACTCCTATTATTATCAGGCAGAAGGGCGAAAAGTCAAGGGATAAAGGCCGCGTCCCGCTTCGAAAGGCCTTGTAATCGTTGACAAACAGCCATATCTGGCTTATAATTTTGATCTATGGCCTCGCGAATCAACTTTGTAGACCTATACTCCTTCTTTAACGAGCTCGACGCATCCGTCATCGAGACGCTTCTGGAGGACTACAGCATAAGCTGTTCCATAAGGACGCTCGGCCCCATCCGCTTCTCGACGGACACCTCCAATTATCAGGAAAAGCGAATCTCGGTCGAGTCGGAAAAGATCGAGAACGCGAGGAAGATCATAATCGACGCCATAAGGAGCGGGGTCATATCGAGAGAGGGCAAGTTCAGGGCCTGACAAGCCAGGGCTCTCGCCGGATACCGCAGTTTTACCTGAGGACGCCTCGCGCGCGCCGTATTAAATCATAAAATTCCCTATGGCAGGACAGCCCCCTCTCCCCTTGTGGGAGCAAATCCAGCCTTCACGCTCGTCACCCGGAACGTAGACGGCCCCCATTCGCTCGCCGGAAGCCGGAAACGTCCTTGAGATACACGGCTCTATCTGGTGATTGCTGTGTGCCGTTTGCGGAAATTCAAGCGAGAAGAGGGATGTGCCGATAGAAATATTACCGCATTTCGTAGTTGTGGAATTTGCTTCTTCAAATAAGTATAATATCAAGGCCCCGGAGAGGGCCTGTGGTTGTTAAAAAATACAGCATTTGTTCAGGTTGCTCAAAAAGCTCCCGATGCGAGGCGTCGAGGAACGAGGCATGAGGCGTACTGTAGTATGTACGTCGCAGTGACGAGCGACGAAGACAGCGAAGCAGATGGACTTTTTCAGCAGCCTGCCTAAAATCGAAGGACCCGAGGAGGACAGATGAAGGTCTTCACCACCGCCATAAGGATCAAATCGAGCGCCAAGACAGCAGAGGTTAATATCACCAACCAGGTCGAGGCGGTAATCCTTGAGAGCAACGTCTACGAGGGCATGGCGCTGGTATTCACGGGGCATACGACGGCAAGCATACACCTCTCCAACGCGGACCGCGACCTCGAAGAGGACTTTCACAACCTCTTGAAGGAGATCGTCCCGAATAAGCCGGACTTCAGGCACAACAAGGGCGATTACGGCAGGAACGCCGACGCGCACTTGAAGTCCGTGCTCGTCGGAAATAGCGTCACCGTCCCGGTTACCAAGGGGAGGCTCGCCCTCGGCCAGTGGCAGGCGATATACTTCTCCGAGTTCGACGGGCCGCGCTCAAGGCTCATCTCCATAAAGGTCTTCGGCGCCGCAGAGCCCGGAACGAACCCGTAGATGAGGGTCGTCGGGGGGAGCCTCAAGGGCAGGAGGCTCGCCTCCATAAAGGGCGCTCCGATAAGGCCGACCTCCGACAAGGTAAGAGAGGCGATATTCAACATCCTCCCGAGGGAGTTTCCTTTCAGAAGGGTACTCGACCTCTTCGCCGGGACCGGCGCGATGGGCATAGAGGCGATGAGCCGCGGGGGCGACGCTGTCACGTTCGTTGACGCGGACGCCGGTTCTGTCAATGTCATAAGGAAGAACCTCGGTGCCTGCGGCATAAAAGAGGGGGCGCGGGTCTTGAAGGGCGACGCGTTAAGGGAGCTTAACGCCCTTTCCCGTTGGGGTGAGGAGTTTGACCTGATATTCGTCGACCCGCCGTATAATACCGCGTTATTCGAAGAGAGCTTGAATGAGATAGGGAGGCTCGGCCTGCTTCGCGCCGAAGGCGCGCTCGTCGCCGAGACCTCGAAACGCGCCCCGTGGAAGGCGGAAGTCCCCGGACTCGTCTTGTACGACGAGAGAAGGTACGGGGATACTCTCGTATATTTTTTTAAGGCCACCTCTAAAAATTAGGAATTTTTTCTGAGGTCAAGGAAGGGCGGAAATAAAAAGCGGAGCATATATGTTAATATGTGAGCACTTTTATTTACGCCTTGACGCAGAGATTAGGAAAAATAACAATTTTTAGCGGTGGCCTCAAGAGGAATTGAATGGCCATAAAGCACATAGGCGTATACCCCGGCACATTCGACCCTATTACAAGGGGCCACCTCGATATCATAGAGAGGGGCTTAAGGCTTTTCGACCTCCTCATCGTCGCGGTCGCCGAGAGCCAGTCAAAGGCCCCGCTCTTCGATACAGAGGAGAGGCTCGAAATATTAAAAGGGGAGCTTAAACGCTACAAAAACATAAAGGTCGAGTCCTTCGACTGCCTCCTCATCGACTACGTGCGGCAGAAGAAGGCGACGACGGTCCTCCGGGGCCTCCGGGTCATATCGGACTTTGAGTACGAGTTCCAGATGGCGCTCATAAACAGGAAGCTCGACCCGTCGATTGAAACGGTCTTCATGATGACCAGTGAGAGCTATGCGCCGTTGAGCTCGCGCTTCATTAAAGAGATAGCGAGGCTCGGCGGCGACCTCAACGCCTTTGTAACGCCGAATGTCGCAAAGAGATTGAGGGAAAAGTTTGGCCTCTCAAAAAAGAGGCAAAAAGGAGCTCTTAAATGATCAGGCTTTCTGAGAGGCTTTCAGGGTGCGAGGAATCCGTCACGCTCGCCATTACCGCCAAGGCCAAGGCGCTTAAGGCCTCGGGCAAGGACATAATAGGCTTCGGCGCTGGCGAGCCGGACTTTGACACGCCCGAGAATATAAAAGAGGCGGCGATAAAGGCGATAAGGGACGGCCAGACCAAGTACACGGCCGTCGGCGGCATTAACGAGCTCAAGGATGCTGTGATCGCAAAATTCAAGCGTGATAACGACCTCGCCTACGGCAGGGACGAGATACTCGTATCCTGCGGTGGCAAGCACTCGATATACAACCTCTTCCAGGCGATATTGAACCCCGGCGACGAGGTCATCGTCCCCGCGCCCTTCTGGGTCTCTTACCCGGTCATGGTCTATCTCGGGGGCGGCACGGCAAAGATAGTGAATACCACGGAAAAAGATGGTTTCAAGATGTCGCCCGAGGCCTTCAGGGCCGCGATAACGGATAAGACAAAGGCGGTCGTCATAAACAGCCCTTCGAACCCGACAGGCGCGGCGTACACGGCTAAGGAGCTTGAAGAGATTGCGAAGGTCGCGCTTGAGAAAGACCTCCTCATCATATCCGACGAGATTTACGAGAAGCTCACATACGACGGGTTCCGTTCGTCATCCATCGCCTCCATCTCCGATGATGTAAAGAAGAACACCGTTGTATTGAACGGCGTATCGAAGACCTATTCGATGACAGGCTGGAGGATAGGGTATGCCGCCGGCCCCAAGGCGATAATACAGGGCATGACGAACATACAGAGCCAGTCGACCTCGAACCCGACCTCCATCAGCCAGTGGGCGGCGGTCGAGGCGTTGAACGGCCCGCAGGGGATACTGGATGCGATGGTAAAGGAGTTCGAAAAGAGAAGGGACGCGATGGTCGACGGGCTTAATGCCATAAAGGGCGTAGGCGCGCGGAGACCCGAGGGCGCGTTTTATGTCTTCGCCAATATCGGCGGCACGCTCGGCAAGAGGGCCGGTGAGAAGACCGTAAAGGGCTCGGCAGATCTGGCGAACTTTCTTTTGGACGGCGTGGGCGTGGCGGTAGTGCCCGGCGAGCCCTTTGGCGACGACTCGTTCATAAGGCTCTCCTACGCAACCTCGATGCAGAACATTGTGAAGGGTGTGGAGAGGATAAAGCAGGCGATAGAGGGGCTTAAGTAGGCAAGTAGTAAGCCCCTCCCCTCCCTCGATGGGAGGGGATTGAGGGGAGGGTGAAATATATTTAAGGCGGAGCCAATGGCCCCGCCTTTTTTATTTTTGAATACGATGTAGCTGGTAGGGTGGGCTCCGCCCACCATTTAATTATTTTGATGTCTTTACCAAAAACCTTTTTGCGCGCTCCGCGCGCTTTGGCGATGGCTCCAAGCGCTTCCTTCCTCCCCTTCCTCGTTCGCTCGCCCCCTGAGCGCTTCGCGTCTATCCTCCCTCGGCTCGCTCACCCCGGCCGCCCTGAGGCGCTCTCCGCCATGCGCCCGTGTGTTTAAAAAACAAAAACGAAAAAAACGTAGGTTGGGCTGAGCGCAGCGAAGCCCAACAATTTAATATTTTAGACCATGCAAGACAGCGTTGGGTTACACTTCGCTAACCCAACCTACAATACTCCTCCCCTCTTTACAAGGGGAGGTTGGGGAGGGGTGGTTTTGTGCGCATGGCCGAACCTGCTCTCTGACCGTTTTTGTCATTGCGAGGAGCGCAAGCGACAAAGCAATCTCAGGCCTTCAAAAATATAGAACGGTGCGCACCGCGCACCCTTACTTTACCCTCCTATACCTTATCCGTCCATCCTCGATGGAAACTATCTCAAACTCATAATCCTTGAAGGTTATTTTTTTGCCGAGAGGGTATTCAAACTTTTTAGTAAACCCCGGCTTGATAGCCCAACCGGAACGGGCATAGGCACTTGTGCTTAGGTTGTAAAAGTATTCATCATACTGCAACCCTATCTTTGAATCGGACAGCTCTGTGATGGTAAGGTCGAACCGGATGGAATCGGAGCGAGGAGTGTCACCTAAGATAGGGTCTTTAACAACAGATCCCTCGACATGGTGAAAGAAGATGTCGCCTATCCCGGCAGTTACCTCTTTATCCGGGGTAAGGGAACTTTTATTAATCGGTTCAATTGTCATGCAACCAACCAGACTCACAAGCGCAACCAAAAAAATGAATATATTTCTCATCACACCCTCCCTTTATAGTCTCGTAGTCTCGTAGGGTGCGCCCCGCGCACCATTGATTACTTCTTCAAGCCGCGCCTATTATCTCTCTTCTCTGAATATCTCCGCCTCGAAGGTGAAGATCGTCGCCCCTTCCTTCCAGGCGTCGGGTCTTAACCCCGCTTTCAAGCATGTATTCCTGAGAAACTCAACTCGATCGAACCCGCATTCCGTTGCGACCTGCGGGAGCAAGACTCCACGGCTCTGCCCCTTTATGATGTAGAGCCCGTGCCTGCCGACCTCTATATCGGCAACGTCCGATATTTCTTTTAACGGCGACAATACCGATATCTCAATCCATACCCCGTTGAGCTCTGTCTTATCAAGCCGGACGAATCGCGGGTCATTGAAGGCCGCGGCCACTGCCATGTCCGTGATCGTCTTGAAGAGAGGGTTCGGTGAGGCGAAGGTGCCTATACAGCCCCGGAGGCTGCCGTCCGCATTGTGTATGGTGACGAACGCTCCGCTATCAACGGAGAGAGCGCCGTGGTTGCCGTCGAACGACGGCTTCGACGTGCCCATTACACGGGCCTCAATCGTCGAGCGCGCAAGCTCAAGGAGGGTCTTTTTTTCTGCGTCGGTCAGCATTTCATTTCTTGCCTGGGTCTTATTTTTCCTGATATTATCATATAATATTCGATCAAAGCAAACGCCCAAGGGAAACTGATGAAAGACAGAGAAGGTCTTAAAAATGAGATACGGGCGCTTCTGAAAGAGCGCGACGCGATCATGCTCGCCCACAACTACCAGAGGGACGAGATTCAGGAGATAGCCGACGTTACCGGCGATTCACTCGCTCTTAGCCAGACCGCGGCGGAGTCCCCTAAAAAGGTGATAGTCTTCTGCGGCGTGCATTTCATGGCTGAAAGCGCGGCGATACTCTCCCCTCAAAAGACCGTGATACTCCCGAGGATGGACGCGGGTTGCCCCATGGCGGAGATGATAACGCCGGAAGACCTCGTAAAGGAAAAGGCGAAGCGGCCCGGAGTTCCTGTCGTCGCGTATGTGAACACGAGCGCGGCCGTAAAGGCCTTGAGCGACATCTGCTGTACCTCGGCGAACGCGGTGAGCGTCGTGAACTCTCTTCCGGAAGAGCGCGTCTACATGATACCGGATAAGAACCTCTCCCACTATGTGTCGCTCACCGCGAAGAAGAAGATGGAGTGGTGGAACGGATTTTGCCCCACGCACGAGAGGCTAAAGCCCTCTGAAGTCATAAAGGCGAAGGAAAAAAACCCCGGCGCGGTCTTCGTTTGCCACCCGGAGTGCAACCCCGAGGTCGTCAAACTCGCGGACCACGTATGCTCGACCTCCGGGATGTACAAGTACGCGCAGAAGACGAACGCAAGGACGATAATCGTCGGGACTGAAGTGGGGATACTCTACAAACTCCGCAAGGAGAACCCGGATAAGAATTTTATAATGCCGTCCAAGTCCCTCATCTGCCCGAACATGAAGCTCACGGCGCTTGAGGACGTTCTTGAAGCCTTAAAGGAGATGAAGAATATCGTGACGGTTCCGGAGGACGTCCGCGCAAAGGCCAAGGCTACGCTTGACAGGATGCTGAAGGTGCCGAGGGATTTCTGAGGAGGATTGGGCAGGGCAGGTTTTTTTCTTACAATTCAGACTTGTAATCTAAATCCTTAATTCGTAACTTACATAGACTCGCCTGATTTATCCGGACCTTCAGCCTGAAGCCCTTTTGCGCGCTCCGCGCGCTTATTCGCATGGGCTCCAAGCGCTTTCTTCCTCCCCCCGCCCGCTCGCGCACCCCTTAGAGCGCTTCGCGTCTAATCCACCCCGGTGCGCTCGCCTCTCCCTCCCTTAGGCGCTCTCCGCCATGCGCCAGTGTGTTTGTAAAGACAGAACAAGACAAGAAATTCTTTTTTGTTTTTCAAAACCCCCCAGGCATGGGGTGAGCGACCTTAAGGGAGGAAGTGACGCGCGAGCCGGAGGGAGGATAGACGCGAAGCGCGCTCAGGGGAGGCGAGCGCGTGGGCCGGGGAGGGCGGAGGGAGCGAATCCCTATGCCGAAAAAAGCCCGGCAGGGCGCTAAAGGCTTTTAGCAGAAAATTGGGATTGCCCATCAAGCCTATATCGAGTCACAAATTAAGGGTTCAGGTTGCAAATCTGAACCAGCCTGTTCATCCCTTTTTCGACGCACTTCTCACAAACTTCACCACCTCCATCAGCACCAGCGGCTGAATGGACGCCGCTACCACTATCACCCAGTCAAAGGCCGAGAGCGGCACGACCTTGAATATCCCTTCGAGCGCCGGGATGTAGATGAGGAGGAGCTGGGTCGAGAGTATCACGAGGACCGATAAGTTCAGCATCTTGTTCGAGAATACGCCGATCTTGAAGACCGACTCCCACGCGCTACGACAGTTGAATACATGGAACTTCTGGCAGAATACGAGTACCGTAAAGGCCATTGTCTGCGCCTTTATGGTGGACGACTCGAAGTAATAAAGCTCGAGCGTATATACCCCGAGCGTGCAGATCGCGATGAATACGCCCTGCACGAGCATTATCCAGATGAGCGCGTTCGTGACTATGCCCTCGGTCTTTGCCCTGGGCTTTCTTTCCATCACCCCGGAGTCGACCGGCTCCATCGCGAGCCCGAGCGCGGGCAACCCGTCCGTTACAAGGTTCGTCCAGAGTATCTGCACCGGAAGGAGCGGCAGAGGCATTCCGGTCAAGGACGCTATGAGGAGCACGAATATCTCCCCGATGTTGCAAGATAGCAAAAAGTGGACGACCCTACGGATGTTATCGAATATGCCGCGCCCCTCCTCGACGGCGGAGACGATGGAGGCGAAGTTGTCGTCGGTCAAGACCATGTCCGCGGCCTCTTTCGTGACGTCCGTCCCTGTGATGCCCATCGCTATACCTATATCGGCCTCTTTAAGGGCGGGCGCGTCGTTTACGCCGTCCCCTGTCATGGCGATGATCTCCCCGCGCGCCCTCCATGCCTTTACTACTTTAAGCTTGTGCTCCGGGTTTACCCTCGCGTAGACCTTTATCCTCGGTAATTCCCTGCCGAACTCGTCGGCGGACATGGCGTCGAGCTCCTCGCCCGTGACCGCCCTGTCGCCTTCGTGGAATATGCCGAGCTCCCGCGCAATGGCAACGGCCGTTGCCCTGTGGTCGCCGGTTATCATGATGGGTGTGATGCCGGCTGTCCGCGCCTTCTCGACGGCTTTAAAGACCTCTTCTCTCGGCGGGTCTATCATGCCGACGAGCGCGATGAAGGTGAGATCTTTTTCGAGCTCGTGTACCCTGTGTAGGTTGAAGGGCTCCTTCTGTTTCCTGAAGGCTATTGCGAGGACGCGTAGCGCGGAGTTCGAAAACTCGTCGTTCGCGTGCGCGATGGATGCGCGGTCGGCCTCGGTTACAGGCGCGGCCCCTGAATCTTTGAGAACGCCGGTGTATAGCGGCAACATCCTGTCAGGCGCGCCTTTTACGAACGCGTAGTGATATTCGCCGTCGGTAAATACCGTAGTCATCATCTTTCGCTCGGCGTCGAACGGCACCTCGCCAAGGAACTTATATCTTTTTAGCAACTCCGTTTTCCTGAGCCCCGCCTTCTCTCCGAGCGTCAGGAACGCGCCCTCTGTCGGGTCTCCAATGACCGAGTAGACCCCCTTGTCGTCCCTCTTAAGCTCCGCGCTGTTGCAGAGGAGGCCCGCAACGAGCGCCTCGTTAAGGACGGCGTCCTTCAAGGGGTCGATCTCGTCCTTGCCTTTTACGAACCTTCCCACCGGCGCGTAACCCGTGCCCGTGACGCCAAGGGACTCACCATTCCCAAGGTGTATCCTCTTTACCGTCATCTGGTTCTGCGTCAGCGTGCCGGTCTTGTCCGATGCGATGATGGTGGCGGAGCCGAGCGTCTCGACAGACGGGAGCTTTCTTATTAGCGCGTGCCTCTTGACCATCCTCTGAACGCCGAGCGCGAGGACGATTGTTACGACCGCCGGGAGCCCCTCGGGTATGGCCGCGACCGCGAGGCTTACGGCTACAAGGAACATGTCGAGTACCGCCTCGCCCCTGAATACACCTATGGCGAATATGAGCGCGCAGACGACCCCTGCCGCGTAGACGAGGAGGCGGCCGAACTCGGCGAGTCTCTTCTGCAGAGGCGTCGGCTCGGCTTTCACCTCTTGCAACATCCGTGCGATCTTGCCCATCTCGGTCGCCATGCCCGTCGCGACGACCACGGCCCTGCCCCTGCCGTAAACGACGGTCGTGCCGAGGTATGCCATGTTCGTCCTGTCGGCGAGAGGCACGGTGTTATCAAGCTCGTCAATCGATTTTTCTATGGCCTGGGACTCGCCAGTAAGCGCCGCCTCCTGGACCTTCAAAAACTGGGACTCGATTATCCTTACGTCCGCCGGGATGTGGTCGCCGCTCTCAAGCGCTATAATGTCGCCGGCGACGAGGTCTGAGGCCGGGACGGTTGAGAGCGAGCCATCCCTCAAGACCTTTGCCGAAGGCGCGGAGAGCTTTTTGAGCGCTTCCATTACCTTCTCGGCCTTTTCTTCCTGAATGAACCCTATGACGCCGTTAAGTACGACTATCGACATGATGGCGAGGGAATCTACCCACTCGCCGAGCACCCCGGCGATGACGGCGGAGCCAATGAGGACGAGTATTATAAATTCAGTGAACTGCTTGGCGAATTTTTTGAGGCGAGACTCCCTCTCGGCTTCGGTCAGCCTGTTCGCCCCCCATTTTTCAAGCCTTCCGCGCGCCTCGGCCTCCGAGAGCCCGTCTAAAGAGGCGTTTAATTCCTTTAATACCTCTTCGGTCTTTTGCTGGTACCATTCCATTGCGGTTTCCTCCGGTGATGATTATACCAAAAGGCTTTTTAATTTAAAGCGCCGTTAAAATCCATTTAATTTGACAATCCCCGCGTTAATTATACTATAATATCCTATTGAGGTTTGCGCGTTTTCGGGCCGGGCCTCATATCGAGCCTATCTTAACTCAAGGGAATATGGCGGGAAAAGACGCAAAAAAGATACTTGTCAGGGCCCCTAACTGGATAGGCGACGCCGTAATGGCCCTGCCAGCGCTCGAGGCATTGAAGGCCCTGTACAGGAAGGCCGATATAACCGTTCTCGCGAAGGGCAGGACCGTGCCTGTATTCCAGAACAACCCGCACATAAGCGAGATAATAGAGTACGACGACAAGAGGAGGCATAGCGGCATCTCCGGGAGGCTAAAGCTCGGCGGAGAAATAAAGCGGCGCGGGTTCGACACAGCCGTGCTCTTCCAGAACGCCTTTGACGCGGCCTTCCTGTCGTTCATCTCCGGGATACCGAAGCGCATAGGATACGCGCGGGACTTCAGGTCCAGGCTCTTGACCAACGCCATCCCGGTGACGGATGAGATAAAGAAGGTCCACCAGGCATTCTATTACCTCAATATCGTAAAGACGCTCGGCGGGGAGGTCCCTCCAAGGCCCCTGCCGAGGATATACATATCTCCAGCCGAGAGGTCCTGGGTCGAGGAGTTCGTCTCTGACAACGGCCTCAAGCGCGCCTTTCTCATAGGAGCGGCGCCTGGTGCGAGCTACGGCCCGGCAAAGAGGTGGCCGCCGGAGAAGTTCGCCGAGGCGCTCACGATTTTATGCGAGGGTCGGAACGGCTTCCCGCTCATATTCGGAGGCCCAGAGGACAAGGAGGCGTGCAGAGAGGTCTCGAAGATGCTCAAGATGAGGCACCTCGACCTCTCCGGCAAGGTCTATCTCAGGCAGTTCATGGCCCTTGTCGCGAGGCTTAACCTCTTTATCACGAACGATTCGGGGCCCATGCACGTAGGCTCGGCCTTGTCCACATCGACGGTTGCGATATTCGGCTCGACGGACGCCACACTTACCGGGCCGCTCGGGCCTTTTGCGAAGGTCATCAAAAGGGAGATAGATTGTTCGCCCTGTTTCGAGCGGACGTGCAAATTTAAACACTACAGGTGCCTTGAAGTAGAGCCCAAAGAGGTAGCGAGGGCGGCAGAGGCGCTTTTGAAGGAAAAAGAGGGTGCGGGTAAAGGCAGGAAGTAATATAGCCGTATTCCTCGACAGGGACGGCACGATAAACGAGGACACCGGGTATCTCCATGAGCCGGAAGAGCTCGTTATTATAAATGGCGCGGCAGAGGCGATAAGGAGGCTTAACGCGGCCTCTGTAATGGTCGTAGTCGTCAGCAACCAGTCGGGCGTGGGCAGGGGGTTTTTTACCGATTCGGACGTAGAGGCGGTAAACAAAAGGCTCATTGACGTTATCAAGGCCGATGGCGCAAAGGTAGACGCCATCTACTACTGCAACCACCACCCGGACGAGGACTGCGAATGCAGGAAGCCATCGCCCGGGATGATTATGAAGGCCTCAGCAGAGCACGGGATCGATCTTAATTTTTCGTATGTCGTAGGCGACAAGGGGTCTGATATCGAGCTTGCGTTTAACGCCGGGGCAAAAGGCGTCCTCGTCCTTACCGGCAAGGGGAAGGGCGAATTGCAGAAGCTTAAACGCCCCGCCGGGTTCGTAGCCGAAGACCTTACGGGCGCGGTCCTCTGGATACTCGACGACCTTAAAAGGCGGGGCGCGTCCTTGCCGAACTCCGGATGAGCCTTGAATATGAAGGTCCTTATCATAAAGCTCTCATCTATCGGCGACTGCGTCCAGACGCTTCCGGCGCTTTATTCCTTGAGAAAAGGGCTCGGGTCCAAGGGGGCGAAGGCGCGTGTAGACTGGCTTGTGGAGGAGGCGGCAAGCTCGGTACTTAAGGACAACCCGCTCCTCGACAACCTCATTGTGGTAAAGCGGGGCTGGCTCAGGAATTTCAGGGAGAACCTCAAGGCCGCAAGACGCATCAAAAAAGAGGGCTACGACATAGTCGTCGATTTTCAGGGGCTCCTTAAGAGCGGCGTATGGGTAATGCTCTCCGGCGGCAGGCGAAAGGTCGGCTTCAGGAACGGGAGGGAGTTGAGCCGCCTGTTCCTGAACGAAAAGCTCCCGCCGTTTGACATAGAGAGGCACGCGGTCGACAGGTACCTTGACCTCGCCCGTTATCTCGGCGGGGAAAAAGGGGAGGCGGTCTTTCCGCTCGACGTGGAGCGAGAAAAGGCCGTTGTAAAAAGAAAGGTCGAAAAGTCGGGGATAAAAGGCCCGTTCTTCGTCATCGTCCCCCGCGCCAGGTGGGAGACCAAACTATGGAAGGACGACAGGTTCATAGAGCTCTCGAAGAGGCTTATTGAAAAGACCGGCCTCTCGGTTGTGATAGCCGGCGGCGCCGTGGATAAAAAGAGCCTCGGAGATATGGCCGGGGCCATAGGGGAAAAAGCGGCAAGCCTCGCCGGAGCGACGGACTTAAAGGAGCTCGCCGCGCTCTTCAGGCTCTCCAAGGGTGTCGTCACGGTGGACTCAGGCCCCATGCACCTCGCCTCCGCCTCCGGGGCGAAGGTAGTCGCCCTGTTCGGCCCAACGGCCCCGTGGCGGACCGGCCCCTTCGGGGCCGGTCACGTCGTCATAAGAAAGGGGATAGAGTGCAGTCCGTGTTTCAAGCGGGCTTGCAATGACCCCAAGTGCATGACCGGGATAACGGTAGACGAGGCGCTCGAAGGGGCGCTTAAAATCCTTAAATAGGGCGATATGGAATTTTTTTCAAATATTGACAGGGAGGTCTTTCTCCTTGTAAACCACGGGTTCACATCAGGCGCCCTTGACTCGGTCATGGTCTATGTGACCGATAAGTTCAATTTTCTGGGTGCGATTATCGTCGCGGCCATATTGATACTCGTCCTCGGGAAGAGAAAAGACAGGGTCGGCCTCATCCTCCTCGTAGTCCTCGTGCTTTTGAGCGACCTCGCCTCGAACCTCTTGAAGCATGCCTTCATGAGGGTGCGGCCGTGCGACGCGATAGAGGGGGTGCGCCTCCTTGTCGGGTGCGGAGGCTCGTACTCGCTCCCTTCCGGGCATGCCACCAACATATTCTCCGCGATGGTCTTTCTGACATTGAGGTACAAAAAATTCGCCCCTGCCTTCCTCGTTATGGCGGTGGTGGTATCGTATTCAAGGGTCTACGTCGGGGTCCATTATCCCTTTGATGTGTTTTCCGGCGCGCTCCTCGGCTCCCTCATGGCCTATGGGTTCACGATCGCGGAGAATAGGTTCATCACAGGGAAGTTCAAGCCGCTTGAGGCCCCCAGGGACGAAGACAAGGAGAGGGGCCGGTTTGAGGCATAGGAACCTTACCCTCTGCCTCATCGCGGTCCTCGCGGTCTCAAGGGTCCTCTACATCGTCTACGGCCCCTTTGACGTCTCGCCTGACGAGGCGCACTACTGGGAGTGGTCGAGGAGGCTCGACCTCTCGTATTACAGCAAAGGGCCGGGTGTCGCCTACGTCATAGCCTTCTTCACCTCCATCCTCGGCCCGACGGAGTTGGGCATTCGGCTCGGGGCCGTGGTATTCTCGTCCCTTACTACATACCTCATATACCTCATCGGCAGGGATGTTTTTAAGAGCGAGCCAGCCGGGTCCTGGGGCGCGCTACTCGTGAATGTTACGCCCATATTCTCCATAGGCGCGATACTCATGACGACCGACGTCCTCTTTATCTTCTTCTGGGTCCTCGCCGTCTACTGCCTCGCAAGGGCCCTTAACGGACGAACCTATTGGTGGTACTTGTCCGGCCTCGTCATAGGGCTCGGCTTCCTCTCCAAGTACACGATGGTCTTCATGTATTTCTCGCTCTTCCTCATCCTCGTCTCCTCGAAGCAGGAGAGGAGGTGGTTTTTAAGGCCCGAGCCGTACATCATGGGGCTCATAAGCCTCATAGCCGTAACCCCCGTTATATACTGGAATATTTCCCACGGACAGGTTACAATCAGGCACACAATTGGGCAGGCCCATCTGGGTAGCGGTGGCCTTGCTCTCTCCTCGCTCGGAGATTTTTTCGGTTCTCAGGCGGCGCTTGCGACCCCGCTCATATTCATCGGGCTTATATACGGGCTTGCGAGGTGCGCGGTTAAGGGCTGGAGAGAGGCAAAAAGCGGCCTCCTCCTCGTCTTCTTCGCAGGCGCGCCTCTTTTTTTATTTTTCGCGATAAAGTCCCTCCACGCCAAGGTCCAGGCGAACTGGGCCGTCGCCGCGTACGCCGCGGCGTTCCCCGCGGCTCTATGGGCGATCGAGGGGTTCAGCAAGGGCCGGGTCAGGGCCTTGAAGGCGGCTACTATCGTCATGGCGGTCGCCGCCACTTTAATAGCATACTTTCCGTGGACGCTCGGTGCATTCGGGGCGAGCCTCCTAAGACGCCCCCCGTATAACAGGGTTACGGGCTGGGCCGAGCTCGGCGAGAACGTCTCGCGCCGAAGTGTCGAGATGGCGAAAGAAGGCCCTTTTTTCATAGCGAGCGACACCTATCAGATAACGAGCGAGCTCGCGCTTTATACGAAGGGCAACCCCGTCGTATACAACGTAGTCACTGGCGGGAGACGCATGAACCAGTACGACCTCTGGCCAGGGTACTTCGATTTGAAAGGCTATAACGCGCTCTACGTGAAGGGCGGCAATGCGGATGCCGGGGGAGAGTTCATGGTGGCGTTCGAAAGGTGCGGGAAAGAGGCTGTAACTCTCCACTGGGGGGGGGAGCCTCTAAAGGACTTCACCGTCTTCCGCTGTTACGGCTTCAAGGGCATGGAAAGGCCCAATGAGTACGAGACATACTGACACACGACGGAGGGTACGTTTGGAAGAGTCGGTTTCCATAGTCATACCGGTTTTTGAGGAAGAAGAGAGCCTGCCCCACCTCTACAAGGCTATAAAAGCAGTCACGGAAAAGCTCAAGAGGAAGTGCGAGATAGTCTTCGTGGACGACGGCTCAAAGGACGGGACCTTCAGGATACTCGAATCCATCCAGAAGAAGGACCCCTCGGTCGTCGTCGTATCCTTCAGGCGCAACTTCGGCCAGACCGCGGCCATGGCCGCCGGGTTCGAGTATGCCTCAGGCGACATCATCGTCACGATGGACGCCGACCTCCAGAACGACCCGGACGACATACCGAAGCTCCTCGAAAAGATAAAGGACTGCGACGTCGTCAGCGGCTGGAGGAAGAACAGGCAGGACAAGTTCTTATCGAGAAGGCTCCCCTCGATGATGGCCAACGGGCTCATATCGAAGGTCACCGGGGTCGCGCTCCATGATTACGGTTGCACGTTGAAGGCCTACCGTAAAGAGGTCATAAAGAACGTCCGTCTCTACGGTGAGATGCACAGGTTCATACCGGCGATAGCGAGCTGGGTGGGTGCGACCATCACAGAGGTCGAGACAACCCACCACGCGAGGAAGTTCGGGAAATCCAAGTACGGGATATCGAGGACCATAAGGGTCATACTCGACCTCATAACGGTAAAGTTCCTGCAATCTTTCTCAACGCGGCCCATACACGCCTTCGGCCCCGGAGGGCTCGCCATGGGCGCGATCGGGTTTTTCATCGCGCTCTACCTGAGTTTTGAAAAGCTCTTCATGGGCAAGGCCATAGGCGGGAGGCCCCTCCTCATACTCGCCGTACTCCTCATAATCTTAGGGGTCCAGCTCGTCATAATGGGGTTGCTCGGCGAGATGCTCGCGAGGATATACCACGAGTCCCAGGGCAAGCCCATATATACGGTCAAAAAGGTGTTAGGCAGATGAAGAACGTCATTTCGGTCATAGTAAAGATAGGCGTCTCCATCGCCATCCTGTATTTCCTCTTCAGGAACATCGACCTGGAGGCGTTTTTAAGGACCGTCCTCGCCGTCAACCCCTATGCGGTCGTCTTCGTCGCCCTCCTCTTCATAGCCTCTCAGGCGACCTCTGCCTTCCGCTGGTCGATAATACTCAGGAAGGACATGGACATATCGTATTTTAAGCTCCTCTCCATCTACTTCGTCGGGATGTTCTTCAACAACTTCCTCCCGACGATGGTCGGCGGGGACCTCGTGAAGGGCTACTACCTCTACAAGCACACGAAGAAGGGCGACGTCTCGCTCGCCTCCATATTCATGGACAGGTACTCGGGTTTTTCCGCCCTCATGGTGATAACCTCCATCGCGCTCATCTTCGGATACCCGCTGATCGCAGGCACCGGGCTCCCGTTCTTTTTCGCGCTCCTCATAGGCGGGTTCACCCTTATGTCTCTCATCATCTGGGTGGGGCCCCTTCACAAGTGGGCGATGGACATACTCGCCAGGGTCCATTTCTACGGCATAAACAAGAAGATAGACACCTTTTACAGGGTGCTCATGGGGTACAAGAGCCACAAGGACATACTCTGGAAGATATTCGTCTGCTCGGTCTTTGTCCAGGTCGGCGTCATGGTCGGGTATTACTTTCTGGGGCGCGGCCTCGGCATGGACGTGCCGATAACGTACTTCTTCCTCTTTATCCCCCTGACGACGGCGGTATCGATGCTCCCCATATCGCTATCCGGCCTCGGCATAAGGGAGGGCGCGTTCGTGTTCCTCTTTACGCGCGTAGGAGCTACCACGGAGCAGGCGCTTACGCTCTCGCTCATGTGGTTCGTCATCCAGGCGCTGGTGTCCATCGCCGGCGGCATCGAGTACGTGAGGATGGGCGGGAAAAAAGCGGCGTTCGGCAAGGAGCCGCTGGACAGTTAAAGCCTTTTGCGACCCGTTTTTTTGTGTTATATTCCAAGTTCTTAGAATTTCTACGGAGGTAAATTCCCCAATGCCGATAGACAAGGAGCTCCTCGATATCCTTGCATGCCCCAAGTGCAAGGGCAAGATAAGGCTGAGTGACAAGAAGGACGGGCTCATCTGCGAAAAATGCAGACTCGTCTACCCGATCAAGGACGACATCCCCATAATGCTCATCGACGAGGCGGCCCCCCTGAAGTAGGCTCGCATGGAGAAGGTCACCGTAACCATAGTCGCCCTGAACGAGGAGGACTACATCGGCGACTGCCTCGAGAGCGTCTCCTGGGCCGACGAGATCATCGTCTCGGACTCCGGCTCGACCGACAGGACGGTCGAGATATGCCGTTCCCACGGGGCGAAGGTCTTCTCGGACAAGTGGCTGGGCTTCGGGGGGCAGAAAAACCTATGCGCCGGGAGGGCCGCCCATGGATGGATACTTAACCTCGACGCCGACGAGAGGGTGACGCCGGAGCTTAAGTCCGAGATTAGAGATGTCCTGGAGGGGCCGGACAAGGACGGATATCATATTCCGAGGAAGAATTATCTCGGAAAGGTCTGGATAAGACACTGCTGGTATCCGGACTATACGCTCCGCCTTTACAGGAAGGAGAGAGGCGCTTACACGAATAAATGCCATGCCTCGGTAGTTGTCAAGGGGCCCGGCGGACGCCTCAAAAATCCTCTAGTCCACCTCTCATACAGGGACATTACGGATTACATGGAGCGGCTTCAGAAGTATTCCACCCTTGCCGCAAAGGATATGCTTGAGGAGGGGCGGGAGGCCGCGGTCGCGGACCTTGTTTTGAGGCCCCAGGCCGCCTTTTTGAAGATGTACGTAATGAAACGGGGTTTCCTTGACGGGACGCTCGGTTTTATCCTATCCCTCCTTAACGCCTACTACACGCTGGCAAAGTACTCCAAACTCTGGGAAATGAAAAGGGGAAAGGCCGCGTCTTGAAGAGAGGCTACCCCGGCCCTAACGCTTTGATTTAACTATGAAATCCGCTGGCAAGGGGGCCGGCTACGGCGCCTTGCGCTTAAGGCGCTTCTCTTGCTTTTAGGCCTTTGACAGAGTACAATATCCCGGATCGGATATTCGGCCTCAGGCGTATCGTTCAGAGGTCAATCGGAGAGGCGCGCGCGTGGAATTCAAGGGCGTAAACAAGATACTTATACTGAAGCTCCGGCTCATCGGAGACGTGCTCCTCACGGTCCCTGTCATAAAGGCCCTGAAGGGGGCGTTCCCGGGGGCGCGCATATCCGTGCTCGTAAACTCCGGCACCGAGGAGATGCTCACAGAGAACCCTCTAATCGACGAGATAATCGTCTTTGAGAGGGGGCTTAAAAAGGCCGCGCTCGCCAAGAGGGTAAAAGGGGAACTCCGGCTCGTAAAGGAGCTCCGCAGGCGCGGCTTTGACATGACCGTCGATCTTACGAGCGGAGACAGGCCCGCGCTCCTCGGTTTTATGACAGGCGCGAGGTACAGGCTCGGCTTCGACCCGGCAGGCAAGGGCTTTGCCGGGAAGAAATACCTCTATACGCATCTGGCGAAGAGGCCGAGGCTCAAGCACGTGGTCTTACGCGATTTGACGCTCCTGGAGGCCTTCGGCATAGGCAGGAAGGGCCTCTCGATAGATATTTACACCTCGCCTTCGGATGAGGCCTTTATGGAGAGGCTCCTCAAGGAGGCGGTCTGCTCGAATTCCCGGTTCGTCCACGTCCACCCCACGGCCTCTGAGTTCTACAAGTGCTGGACGGACGAAGGCATGGCTCAGGTAATGGACGCGATTGAGGGCGCGGGTTTGAGGGCTGTCGTCACCTCAGGCCCCGCCCAAAGGGAGCTTGATATGGTCGCCTCCATCTTAAGCCGCATGAAGACGAGGCCAGTCGACCTCTCCGGGAGGCTGGGGTTAAAGCACCTGGCTGTCCTCTCCAGGCGCGCTGTTCTTTTTTTCGGGGTGGACACCGCGCCCATGCACATAGCCGCGGCGGTCGGCACCCCGGTAGTCGCGCTCTTCGGGCCGAGCGGCGCCTTTGACTGGGGGCCGTGGGACAACTCGGAGAACTCAAGGCCGGGCAAGGGCTTCGGCGGCGACGGGGAGGCCTCGATCCAGTCGCCTTATACGGAGTTAAGGGGCGTGCAGACCTCGGGCGCGCATACGATCATACAGAGGGGCTGGGAGTGCGTCCCGTGCGGGAAAAAGGGGTGCAAGGCCTCCGGCAAAAGCGACTGCCTCGCGGACTTGACGGCCGAAGAGGTGAGAGCCGTCATCATCGAAAGGCTTAAAGTACCGGCGTACAGGGGGGCTAAGGTAATACCGTTTCGCGGTACGCGTTGAGCTTGCCGTCAAAAAGACCCTGTATCCGATAATCAGCCCCCCGGTCAACGGTTTTTCTTAATATCCTCTGTTGGGTGTAATGGCAAAATTTCATCATAAGGCGCTGGAACTCATCTTCAGGGCGATAAGCAGGAACGATGCCGTTCCGCCGGCGTTTTCTCCCGGCAAGGTCAAAGGCATCCTCCTTGTGAATACCACCGCCATAGGGGATACCCTACTGTCAACTCCGGCGATACGGGCGGTGCGAAGCGGGTTTCCGGATGCCCGCATATCCGCGCTCGTGAGCAAAAGCGCGTTCCAGGTCTTAAAGGGGAGCCCGAGGATAGACGAGTTCATAATGCATCCGGGGAAGCTTAACATGGGAAACATCCTGAGGCTTCCCGGGCTCGTCAAAAGCCTTAAAAGACGGGCCTTCGATCTTGTGATAGTCCTTCACGCGAAAGACCCCGACGCCGGGCCGCTCGCGTATCTTACGGGCGCCCCGTGGAGGCTGGGCTGGACGGAAAGCAGGTTTTCTTTTCTCTTCACGATGGCTGTGCCGACCACGGCCATTGAGCACGGGGTCGATATAAAGCTTAAGCACCTGGAGAGGCTCGGGGTAAGGTCTAAAGAAAGGTCCCTTGAGATGTTCCTCTCAAGGGAGGATGAACTTGAGGCGGAAGCGGTATTAAAGGAGATCGAAAAAAGAAAAAGGCCTTTTGCCGTTATCCACCCCTTCGGGAGCAAGGAAGTGAAGTGGTGGCCCCTGGATAAGGTCGAAAGGTTTTCCGGGCTCCTTGCCGGGAGGTTTGACCTCACCCCGGTGATAATAGGAGACGCCTCGACGGCCTCTCTCGCCGAAAAGGCGGCAGAGAAGTGCAACGGCATATCGACGGCGGGGAAGCTTACGCTGCGCGGCGCGGCCGCGCTCATGGCCAGGGCGGCCTTTGTCCTCTCTACCGACAGCGGACCGATGCACATGGCGCAGGCGCTTGGCGTCCCAACGATTGCGCTCTTCGGCCCCGACGACCCCAGGCTTACTGGCCCCTTGAACGGCAACAGCAACGTTGTGAGGGAATTGCTCCCGTGCGCGCCGTGCAGGAAAAAACAGTGCATCTATCCAGAGGTCAGGTGCATGACCGCGATCTCGCCTGAAAAGGTCTTAAGCCATGCGGAAAAGCTCGTCTTTCAGCGTATGCATACCCGCGCATAACGAGGAAAATTGCATAACAAGGACCCTGGACTCCGTCCTTGATGCCTTGAAGGTGACAGAGGCGCGCTCCGGAGAGATTATTATTTGCGCCAACGCCTGTATTGACCAAACAATCGAGCGCGTGCGCCTCTGGGCCACAGGGCGCGGACTGGGTTTCAGGCTACATGCCATCGAGGGGCCAGCGCCCGCAAAGGCCGACGGTTTCGTCACGGTCTTTGACACCAAAAAGCCCGGGAAGCCGAACGCGTGGAACGAGCTTAAGGACAGGGCAAATGGTGAGATACTCATATTCGCCGACGCCGACGTGCTTATCGAAAGAAATGCCTTTGCGCTTCTCTTGAAGGCGCTTGAGGAAAACCCCGGGGCCCTTGCGGCTGGCGCGGTGGTCTTCGCCCCGCCGGGGGTCGGCAACGCGCTTTACAGGAGAACGGCCATCAAAATGAAAGAGTTCGCAAGAAAGCCCGCGCCCTACATAAACGGCCCGCTTTACGCTATCAGGAGGGGGGCGGTGGAAAGCGTCCCTGTCGGGATAATCGGCGAGGACGCGTATCTAAGCATGGTTGTAGGGCCAAAAAATACGCTTAAGGTGGATGGGGCCGTAGCCTGGCAGGTCCCTCCAAACACGTATGGGGATTATTTCAGGAGACGGACAAGGGATAACCTTTCGGACATGCAGCTTAAGTCCCTTTACGGGGAGCGTTACCTGGCCTTCAGGGCGGCGACCAGCGATACAAGGAGCAAGTCGGAGAGGCTCTCCACGCTCACATGTTCTGAGCGCGTCTTCAAGAGGATAACGTTCCCGCAGATATGGTTGCTTAAGCTCCTCGATAAGATGGCTGAGAAGAAGGCCAGAGCCATGTTCAGGGCAGGGGATATAAGATGGTATACCATATCCTCCACCAAAACGGCCGCCAACGGCGATAAATAGAACGTAATCGATGCGCACATCCGGGGGGCGTATCCGGCGCGCGGGAAAAAGGCCGCAGAGGGCTGAGATGAAGGGAACTGACAACATACTCAAATACGATATGACGTCGTTTGCGGAGAGGCTCGACCTCGCCGGGCTATTCATAATGGCCGTTGCGCTCCCGCTCTCCGAAGGCGCCAAGAACATCGGTTTCGCCGTAGCCGTGCTCGGCTTCCTACTGTCATTCCGGAGGAAGAGGGGGCTTATCATCACCGCCTTCGGGTTCGGACTCCTCGCGCTATTTCTCTCCGGCGCCCTCTCCACCATAACGGCCCTCGACCAGAGGGCGAGCGTGAAGGGGCTCTGGGACGTCTTCAGGTACGGCATGGTCTTCCTCGTGGCCGCGAACTCCGTTATCACCGAGGGCGAGGGGAGGGCGGTCATATGGGGGCTTCTCGCCTCCCTTGCCATTGGCGGACTCTGGGGCGCGGCGGTTATGCAGTCGGCCGGGAAACCGCTTGAGATACTCTCGCTCGGCCATTCCAATCACACCGGCATATTCGTCTCTATGGCCGCGGCGGTCTCCCTCTGCCTCTTCCTCTTCGGCAGGGGCCGCTCCGAGCGTGCCCTCTTTGCGTTTGCCACGGCCTTCTTCATGATAATCCTCCTCTTTACGGCGTCGCGCGGGGCCTTCCTCGCCTTTATGGCCGCGGCCATAGCCATACTCGCCTTCAGGTACTCGTGCTCGAAGGTCAAGGCCGCGGCGCTCCTTGCCGTGCTCGTCATCTGCACGATAGGGTACTTTTATTCGCCGCTCAACGTTAAAAGCGGCGCCTATGACAGCGAGCGGTTTAAGATCTGGCGGATTTCGATGAGGTCCTTCGAGGCCCACCCTCTCTCAGGGATAGGGCTCAACAACTTTTATCTTTCCGGCAGCGAGATGACCTTAAGCCATGCCCATAACCTCTATGTCAACACCCTCGTCCAGAACGGCGTAATCGGCGCCGCGGCGCTTGCCGCCGTGCTCGCGGGCGCCGCAACGCTCCTATGGAAGGCCCGGGGCTTAAGGTGCGCCGACCCCCTCTACGGCAGGACAGTCTGGTACGGCGCGCTCGGCGTCTACGTTATCGTCATCGTGGCCGGGCTGACGAACACCACGCTCCATCACGAACACGCGATATTCTTTACCCTCGCCATGGGGCTTCTTGCGGCCGCCAGCCGGACAAGGCGCTCCGATTGACCAGGGGCGCCCTGATAGCGATATTCTGCGGCCCCGCTCTTCCTTCCATAAGGCGCGCCGGTGTCTTTCTTTGGACTGGCCGGAGATGAAAAAGGCGCTCTTCATAAGGAGGGACAATATCGGGGACCTCGTATGCACTACCCCGGCGATAAGGGCTTTTAAGGTCGCCCACCCTGAGTGCGGCGTCTCTGTCCTCGTAAACTCCTACAACGCCGAGGTCGTCGCCAACAACCCTGACGTGGACAAGGTATTCGTCTATGAGAAGGCGAAGCACTCGGGCGCGGCGCTATCCTCGCACTTGAAGAACCTCGCGCTCTTCATGCGCCTCCGGAGAGAGAGGTTCGATGTGGCCTTCGCTTGTAGCTATGACTATTCGCAGAGGGCGGCGAGGCTCGCCTTCCTCTCCGGCGCGCGCCTCAGGGTCGGCTACGCTACGGCAAAGGACGCCTCAGCCAGGATATTCCTCAATCGCCCGCTCCCGGCCCCGCCGGACGGCCTGCACGAGGTCGAGGGGATAATCGGGCTCCTTGCCCCTTTCGGGGTCAAGTCCACTCCGCCGAAGATGGTATTGAACCCCCTCCCGTCCGAAAGGGAGAAGGCGCTCCTTTATCTAAAGCGGACAGGGCTTAAGAACCCCGAAGACGCCGTGATATTCCAGATAAGCTCGAGGAAGCCCGAGAACAGGTGGCCCGTCGAGAGGTATAAAGAGCTCGCAGTCCTTATTGACGACCGCCTCAAACTCCCGGTCATACTCCTCTGGTCGCCGGGCGATTCCAGAAATAAGTTTCATCCCGGAGACGACGAGGCGGCCGAGTGGCTCATCTCCAACATGAAGACGAGGCCTTATCCATACAGGACAGAGAGCCTCTCGGAACTTGTTGCGGTCATGAGCTTCGGGGCCGTAGCCGTCACCCCGGACGGGGGCGCTATGCACATGGCCGCGGCGCTCGGAAAGCCCATCGTCGCGGTCTGGGGCTCGACCGACCCGGCAAAGTGGGCGCCCTGGGGCGTTCGCCACCGCATACTCCAGAAGGGTTCGCTGAAGGCAAGCGACGTCACCGCGGAAGAGGCCTTCTCCGCCCTCATGTCGCTCTTGTCAGGCGCGGGGCAAAAAGGGGGATCGAAGTGAGGATCGGTCTCGTCAGGATGAGATACACGCCCTTTGGCGGGGCAGAGGTCTTCTTGAAGAGGTTCATCTCGAAGCTCCTCGATCGCGGGCATAAGATAGACGTTTTTTCGTCGTCATGGGAGGAGGAAAAGGGCGTTACGGTCCATAAGATCGACGCCGGCGGGCCCTCGTTCCTCCGTCCATTGAGGTTCGCTACGAACGTCGCGAGAGAGGTCGGAAGGGTGAGGCCGGATATCACTTTGAGCCTCGAGCGGACGTTCTCGCAGGAGATATACCGCGCCGGCGACGGTTGCCACAGGGAGTGGCTCATACAGAGGGGGAGGCGCTCCGGAGCGTTGAAGAGGGCGTCGCTCGCATTCAGCCCCAAGCACAAGGTCCTGCTCGCCCTCGAAGAGAGGCTTTTTAAAAGCCCTGGGCTTAAAGCCGTCGTTGCCAATTCGAACCGGGTAAAGGACGAGATTATAAGGCATTATGGTTTGCCTGCCGAAAAGATATGTGTTATATACAACGGGATAGACGTCGCCTCCTTTGAGCCGGATGATGCCGAGAGGGTGCGTCTGCGCAAGTCATTCGGGGCCGACGAGGAGACGGTCGTCTGCCTCTTCACAGGCTCTGGTTTCGAGCGGAAGGGTCTCTCTGCGGCCATAAGGGCGCTCGCCCTCCTTAAGGACAAGGGGGACAGAAGGCTCGTCGTCATAGGAAAGGGGTCGGTCTCCCCTTATCTGGAAGAGGCCAAAAAACTCGGGGTCTCGGACAGGGTGGTGTTCATGGGGCCGGTAGAGGGGGCCTCCCGTTACTGCCTGGCAGGGGATATATTCGTCCTCCCGACGATCTACGAGCCATTCAGCAACGCGTGCCTGGAGGCCATGGCCGCGGGGCTCCCGGTAGTCACCACGCGCGCTAACGGGGCGTCCGAGATACTTATTGACGGAGAAAGCGGCGGCATAGTCGAAGACCCGGATAATCACGAAGAGGTCGCCGCCAAGATTGAGCCCTTCCTCGACAAGTCCTCAAGGCTTACAGCCGGGAGGCTCGCGAGGGCCGAGGCTCTAAAACACCCGATGGAGAGGACCGTCGGAGAATTCCTGGACCTTATCGAGGGGCTTAAGGACGCGAGATGAGACACCTGTTAAGTCTTAAGAGGGCGAGAACGATAATCGAGAGGTTCCGGGAGGCGCGCCTCCTCGTCATCGGCGACCTCATAATGGACCACTTTATCTGGGGCAAGGTGCGCCGGATTTCCCCGGAGGCCCCGGTCCCGGTTGTCGAGGTCACATCCGAATCCCTCATGCTCGGCGGCTCTGCCAACGTCGTCAACAACATACACTCGCTCGGCGGGAAATCCCTTGTAACGGGCGTCGTCGGCAGGGACGACGACGGCAGGAAGTTGATCGCCGCGCTCAAGGACAAGGGGATACCGACCGAGGGCATCATAGCCGACTCAAAGAGGCCGACGACCATAAAGACGAGGGTCATAGCCCACAACCAGCAGGTCGTCCGCTTCGACAGGGAGAAGAAGGACAGGATAGAGCCGGAATCCACCGCCAAGGTCTTCAATTACGTAAAAAAGGCGATGAGAAACTCCGACCTCGTTATAATATCGGACTACGCCAAGGGGCTCATAACCGAGTCCCTCGTAGAGGATACGGTCGAGGCGGCAAGGAAGCTCGGCAGGCCCGTGGCAGTAGACCCGAAGGTCGAGCACTTCGATTATTACAGGGGCGTTTCCATCGTGACGCCGAATAACCTTGAGGCCTCTCTCGCCTCAGGCGTTGAGATAATTGACGACGCCTCGCTCCACAGGGCAGGAGAGGTCCTCTTCAACAAGATCGGGTGCGAAGCGCTCCTCATAACGCGCGGCGAGAACGGGATGAGCCTCTTTGAGCCCGACTCCGAGACCCACATACCTACGGTCGCGCAGGAGGTCTTTGACGTAAGCGGCGCCGGGGATACCGTCATAGGGGCGCTCGGCCTCGCGCTCGCCTCAGGGGCGTCCTATAAGGAGGCCTCGGTCATAGCGAACTTCGCGGCCGGGGTCGTCGTCGGCAAGGTCGGCACCGCGACGGTCGCGCCTGACGAGCTCGTCATGGCGATAGAGGCCGGGCTCAGGAAGTCGAGATGATTGCGCGAGCGAGCTCGATGCCGTAAAGCCCGTAATATCCGTTTCGCGGCGGAAGCGCTTCTCTTCCAGGGGGTATTCAATAGATGGCTAAATCAATGACCGGCTATGGCCGGGGGGATATCCTTATAGGCGCGGACGCCTTTGCCGTCGAGGCGAAGTCGCTGAACCACAGGTTCATCGACTTAAGCCTCCGCATGCCCGAGAGGTTCTACCAGTTCGAGGGAAAGATAAGGGACGAGGTAAAAAAGAGGTTCTCAAGGGGCGCGTTCTCGATATTTGTAAACGCGGTCTCTGCCGAGGCCCCGGCTTTGAAGCTCAACCTGCCGCTCGCGAGGGCCTATATGGACGCCGCGGAGGACGTGAAGAAGGAATTCAATCTCAAGGGCGCGCTCGATATCGAGACGCTCTTCAGGCTGAAGGACATATTCACGGTCGAGAAGAAGGATGCTGTCGCTGAAAAAGACTGGGAGAGCGTGCAGAAGGGTTTCGACGAGGCCTTTGATAAGCTCTCGGCGTGGAGGGTCGCCGAAGGCAGGGCTTTAAAGACCGACCTCTTCGCGATGATAGACACGCTCGTTGGGCTCCTCTCCAGGATCGAGGCGCGGGCCCCGCAGGTGCTTGAGGCGTACAGGCAGAGGCTCAAGGATGAGATGGAGAAGTTCCTGAAGGACAGGGTGGACGAGTCCCGCATACTCCTTGAAGCGGCAGTATTCGCGGACAGGACGGCCGTAAGCGAGGAGATAGTGAGGCTCAAAAGCCACCTCGATATGTTCAGGGAGTACCTGGGGGTGGTGGACGAGCCGGTCGGCAAAAGGCTCGACTTCCTCTGCCAGGAGATCGGCCGCGAGATAAACACCATCGGGTCGAAACCGAGCGACGTTCTTATTACCCAGATAGTGGTCGAGATGAAGGGCGAGGCGGAAAAGATAAGGGAGCAGGTGCAGAACATAGAGTAGCGGGGCGGCGCAGGGCAGGGGCTTTCAGGTTTGATAAATCCATTACGATAACCGAAATACATGGGCGGCATACCATTCATAGTATCGGCCCCTTCCGGCGCGGGAAAGACCACCCTTTGTAAGAAGGCGGTTGATTTTTTTCCGGATCTGAGGCATTCTATCTCGTACACCACGCGCCTGCCCAGGGCCGGCGAGGTGAACGGCGTGGACTACTGGTTCATTGAGGACCGGGTCTTCGACGAGATGATAGCGAGGGGCGAGTTCCTTGAGTACGCAGGGGTCTACGGCAAGAGGTACGGGACCTCGAAAAAAGACCTCGACCACCTCCTCTCCGAAGGCTTGAGTGTCATACTCGAGATCGACATCCAGGGTGCGGACCAGATAAGGGAGAAAATTCCCGGCGCAGTAGGCGTATTCATACTGCCGCCTTCCATTGAGGCGTGCAGGGTGAGGCTAAGGCAACGCGGCAAGGACTCCACGGAAGAGATAGAGAAGAGGCTGAACATCGCCCTTGAAGAGGTAAAGAGGGCGCCCCTTTACGATTACATCATCATAAACGACGACCTCGAGGCGGCCTTTGAACGCTTCAAGTCAGTCGTCGCCGCGGAAAAGGCGCGGACCCCGAGGATGTTAGAGGCTGTCTCCGGCATATTCGGGGCCGCAACCGAAAAATAAGACAGGCTTAATAAAGAGGAGAATATACATGGCAAGGATAACCGTAGAGGACTGCCTTAAGAAGGTGCCGAGCCGTTTTACGCTCGTACACCTCGCCTCCCAGAGGGCGAGGACGCTCATAAAGGGCGCGCCCTCGATAATCAAGACCGAGAACAAGTCGGTCGTTACCGCGCTTAGAGAGGTCGCGGCCGGGTTCATAACCGTTGCGGATACCGTAAAGAAAAAGGGCGACCTCTCCGAGTAGGTCCTATGCGTAAATCCGCCCCTCGCGGGGCGGATTTTTTTTGCCCGCTACCAGCCGCTTCCCAAATCGAGAGCCGCGCCTCGGATAAATGGTCTTCTCAAGTCTGATCTTCCTGTTCCTGTTCCTCCCCATGGCGCTTGTCTGCTATTACGCGGCGGGGCGTAGGCTCAGGAACGCCGTATTACTCGCCTTCAGCTGGGCCTTCTACTTCTGGGGGTCGGCCGAGGTCCTCGGCATACTCATCGTCTCCACCCTCACCGACTACCTCATAGGACTTGAGATCGACGGGGCAAAGGACAGGCGCGGCGCTAAAAGGTGGGCGGCGTTTTCCATCATTGTGAACCTCGCCTTCCTCGCGTATTTCAAGTACGCGAACTTCTTTGTCGGAGAGCTCTCCGGCGTATTATCTTTATTCGGGGGGGGGCCGCTTCCCTGGGCAGAGGTGCTCCTGCCGACCGGCATATCCTTCTTCACCTTCCACAAGATAACCTACATCGTTGACATATACAGGGGGACGAAAAAGGCCTTCAGGTCCTTCGTCGACTTCGCCTTATACATCGCCTTTTTCCCACAGCTCATAGCAGGCCCCATCGTCCGCTTCCACGAGATAGCCGATCAGATAACCGGGAGAAGGGAGAATACCGGGGACTTCTACACCGGCGTGGTGCGGTTCCTATGGGGGCTCGTTAAAAAGGTCCTTATAGCGGACGCCTGCGGGGAGATCGCCGACGCGGTATTCGCGCTCTCTCCCATGCACCTCGACACCAAGTCCGCGTGGCTCGGGGTATTCTCCTACGCCATGCAGATTTACTTCGACTTCTCGGCGTACGCGGACATGGCCGTCGGGCTCGGGCTCATGTTCGGGTTTAAACTCCCGGAGAACTTCAGGCGGCCTTATTCGGCCCTCTCCATTACGGACTTCTGGAGGAGGTGGCACATAACGCTCTCGAACTTCTTCCGCGACTACTTATATATTCCGCTCGGCGGGAATAAGGCGGGTACACAGAGGGCGTACTTCAACCTCCTCGTAGTCTTCACCCTCTGCGGCCTCTGGCACGGAGCGAACTGGACCTTTCTCGCGTGGGGGTTATATCACGGTGGGCTACTCATATTCGAGAGGGTGGCAGGCATAAGGAGGGTCGAGCCGGGGAGGGGTGAGGCAGTAAGGAGGGCCGCGACATTCGTCCTCGTCCTTATCGGCTGGGCACTTTTCCGCTCCGGGTCGATCGGGGAGGCGGCGCTGTTCATAAGGGCGATGTTCGTGCCCTCTAACCTGCCCGTGCCCATCGAGGTCTCGCTCGCCCTGAACGCGCGGAACGTCGTCTTACTCGCGCTCTCGTCTATCGTCCTCTTTTTGCCGAGAGAGTGGTCCGGTTACAGGATCTTCGACGAGAGAAGACCTGCCGTTTCTCTTGCGCTTACCGTGGGGCTCTTCATACTCGCGCTCTATTCGTTCTCGTTCATCGCCGGAGGGTCTTTTAACCCGTTCATCTACTTCAGGTTCTGATGATGAGAAGAAAGGCATTCATAGCGGTCTTTCTGTTTTTAGTAGCCGCGCCGCTCGTAGCGTTCGTCTTCGGGTATGAGATGAAATCGACTGACAGGCGCTCGCTCGCCTCACGCCCCGCTCTCTCGATAGAGGGGCTTGAAGACAGGTCGTTCTTTTCCCTTTACGAAGGCTATTTCAACGACCACTTCCCTGTCCGCGCCGCGCTCATAAAGGCCAAGGCGATTATCGACTTCCGCGTCCTCGGTGTATCCCCGGCCCCTTCACTGCATATAGGGAAAGACGGCTGGCTGTATCTTAAAAAAGACCTCGTGGACTTTATGAAAAACTCCTGCGCGGACAAAGAGGCTATGACGAGGCTCGCGCAAGACCTCAGAGCCCTGGAAGACGTTGTCGAGGCCTCTGGGAGGCGCTTCCTCTTTTTCGTAGCCCCGAACAAGATGACGATATACCCCGAGTACGCTGGGGTTGAGCCCTTCCCGACGTGCGGCAAATCCCGGCTCGACCTCCTCAAAGAGGCCTTCAGGGAGTTTCCGCTCAGGAATCAGATAATGGCGGACGAGCTCCTGCTTGACGCCAAAAAGTCGCGCCAGGTCTACAAGAAGAACGACTCCCACTGGTCGTACAACGGCTCGAAGCTTGTCTCCGACGAGACGCTCAAAAGGATAGCCCCTGGGCTGGTGTTGTTCCCGCCACGGATAGTCGACGGGGTTGTCGTCTACACAGGCGGAGACTTATCCGACATGACGATGACGAGGCTCACAGAGACATTGCAGGAGCTCAAGATCGACGGCTACCCGTACGGGACAAGGGTCGAAAAAATGCCGCCGCTCAAATACGCGGGCTGGGTGCCCTTGAAGATAACGGTTGAGGACGCTCCGCCCGAGGCGGTCCTTGTCCCGCGCGCGATATTCTTCGCGGACTCGTTCATGTACCTGCCCTTGAAGTTCATGCAGGGGGCGTTCGAGCGCATCGACGTCGTATGGTCCAAGACCATCCCGGTCCCTGAGAGGGCCGAGGAGTTGAAGGCCGCTCGCATTGTCGTCGTTGAGGCGGTTGAGCGGGATCTGGGCGAGCTTAAGATAGACGTGGAGGCTGTAAAGGAGATGCTTTCTTCCCCTCAGTGATCGCCGGGCAGTCTCCAGGCCGAAAGAAGCGAGGCGTCTATCTTCGGCACTGCCTCAAGCAGGCGCTTGGTGTATGCGTCTTTCGGGTTCGAGAAGATCTCCTCGGTCGGCCCTTGCTCGACGATACGCCCCTCGTACATGACCGCGACCTCGTCCGCTATGTACTCGACGACGCCAAGGTCGTGCGTTATGAAGAGGAAAGATAGGCCGAAGTCCCTCTGTATGGATTTCAGGAGGTTAAGTATCTGCGCTTGAACGGATACGTCGAGGGCGCTCACGGCCTCGTCGCATACGATGAACTCCGGGTCCACGGCAAGCGCCCGCGCTATCCCTACCCTCTGTCTCTGCCCGCCCGAGAACTCGTGAGGGTATCGTAACATCGCCTCAGGGCCCAAGCCTACTCTATCGAGCGTCCGGGCTATCTTTTCTTCACGCGCCTTTTTAGCGAGCCCAGGGTTCAAGGCCTTTATCCCTTCCTCTATGGTCTCTTTTACCGTAAGCCTCGGGTTGAGGGAGGAGTACGGGTCCTGGAATATTATCTGCATCCGGGACCTGAAGGGCTTGAGTCCCTTTTCCGAGAGTGTTGTCAGGTCGGCGCCCTTGAATATAATACGCCCCTCTGTCGGCCTTATGAGCTGGATGATGGATTTGCCCGCCGTCGTCTTGCCGCACCCGGACTCGCCGACGAGGGCGAGTGTCGAGCCCTTTTTAACGGTAAGGTCTATGCCGTCCACGGCCTTGAGATGGCCCGCGACCCTCTTAAACAACCCCTTCCTTATCGGGTAATGGGTCTTGAGGCCCTTTACCTCAAGGAGCGCCTCCCTCTCCCCATGAGGGACGATCAGAGGCGGCAATGCGTCAGGCTCATGTCTTAGAGGCCTTGAATACGGCCCTGACATGAACTCCGCGTCATGGAGGTGGCAGGCGACAGAATGACCGCCCACCCGTTCGACGAGAGGCGGCTCAATTACAGCGCACCCTTCCATCTCCCGCGGGCATCTCCCTGAAAAACGGCAACCAACGGGGTAAGAGGTCGCCGAAGGCACAACGCCGGGGATGGTGTCGAGCTTAAGCCCTCTTTTTTCCTGCCCCGGTATGGAGCGGAGCAACTTAACCGTGTACGGGTGCATGGGATTTCTAAAGAGCGTCTTCGCGGGTGCGAGCTCGACGATCTTACCCGCGTACATGACGCCTACGGTCTCGGCGTGGGTGTAGACGAGCGCCATGTTGTGGGTAATGAGCAGGACCGCCGTAGACGTCTCGCGTTTTAGCTCGTCGATAAGGTCTATTATCTGCGCCTGAATAGTGACGTCGAGCGCGGTCGTAGGCTCGTCCGCGATCAAGAGATCCGGCCTGCATGACAGGGCTATGGCTATCATCACCCTCTGCCTCATGCCGCCGGACAACGAGTGCGGGTATGCAAAAAGGAGGGCGGCCGGGTCAGGGAGCCTTACCCTTCCGAGCATCTCGATTGCGGCCTCTCTCGCCTCTTTTCGCGTCTTGCCCTGATGGAGCGTTATAGCCTCTATTATCTGCTCGCCAATCGTCAGGACCGGGTTTAAAGAGGTCATCGGCTCCTGGAATATCATCGAGATATTGTTGCCGCGTATCCCCCTCTTTTCGCGCTCCGTAAGGCCCGTTATGTCACGCCCGTTAAGGAGCACTCTTCCGCCGGCGATGTAGCCGGCGGGCTCAGGCACGAGCTGGATGACGGAGAGCGCTGTCATGGATTTTCCGCACCCGGACTCTCCTACAAGCGCGAAGGTCCCGCCTTTGGGGATGGAGAAAGAGACCCCGTCAACGGCCTTTGCGACCCCGCGCGGGGTCTTGAAGTAGGTCTTCAGGTCTTTTATTTCAAGGACTGGGGTCAATTTATTCTCTCTTAGGGTCTGATAATTCGCGGCTTGTCGCGTCTTTAATCCCTGCCGGCGAGGGCTGTCATTCCCGCTTAAAGACATCGGGAATGACAAATATTCTCTCTTTGCCCTGTAAAAGAAGGGAGATGACTATTTATACCTGAGCCTCGGGTCGAGCGCGTCCCGAACAGCGTCGCCGAAAATATTCGCCGGGAGGACAAGCGCGAACATGGCGGCAAAGGCGGCCAAAAGGTTCCACCAGACGACGGGCTCCCTGGACAACTCAAGCCGGGCCGTGTTTATCATGTTCCCCCAGCTACCCGTCTCCGGGCCGACGCCTATGCCTATGTAGCTCAATATCGCCTCCGCCAGCACAAGCCCGCTGAACTGCAGGACGAACGTTATAAGGACGAGATGCATGACGTTCGGCACGATGTGCCTGTATATGATGCCGAGTTTCCCTGCCCCGAAGGCCTTTGAGGCCTGCACGTACTCAAGTTCTCTCAGTTTTAGCGTCTCGCCCCTGATGAGCCTGCAGAGGTCTGTCCACGACGTTATGCCGAGTATGAGGCAGAGCCAGAATAATCTATCGTTCAAGACAAAGGCCCGCCAGACGACGTGGACCTCTGAGACGAGCCCGCCCTGGTAGCCGCTCGAACCGAAGAGCAACATGAAGGCTACGATGAGCAATACGCCGGGGATGGACGATAGAGTCGTATATATGTACTGGACGATATCGTCGATCGCCCCGCCGTAGAACCCGGCTATGACGCCGAAGAATATGGCGAATGGGATGATGACGAGTGTCGTGCCGGCGCCGATGACGACGCCTGTCCGGACTCCTTTCAACGCGATAAACAGGACGTCGTTACCCACCCTGTCGGTCCCGAGCCAGTGGGTACGCGGGTATTTAAGGGGCGGGTAGCCGCGGACGATCCCCCCGGAGGCCCCCTCCATCGATTCCTTCGCGTATGAATGAGAGGCAAAAGGCGCGGAATAGGTCTTTTCTGTACGGGTCCTTATGCCGGATAAAGCCCTGTCAAGGAGGCTCAACGCCTCGGGGCTGTATATGACGGAGCCGCCCTCGGAGAGCGCCTCTTTTCCGTCGTCGCCAACGACGGCGTCCCTGTAACGGACGCTGTCAAGGAGGGCGACGGCCACGTAGAATGCGAGGAACGCCATGCAGACCATGGCGAGCCTGTTCTTGACGAGCTCCCGCCTTACGGCTTGTAAGGAGCCGTCCTTCTGTGAGGCGATTATGAAATAAACTATCGCCCCGACGAGGAAAAAGATTATGAGGTCAGTTGCAAGAATTACGGGCATTGTTTTGTCTTGTTCGTACCTTCCGGGGCTCGCTCATAGGACTTCCTCCATTAAGGTCGCTTCACCCTATGCCGTGGAATTTTTTAAAAACGCCTACTCAAACCTTACCCTTGGGTCCACGAGCGTGTAGCTGATGTCCGTCAGTATCAGTCCGATTATGTAGAGTATCGACCCCAGGTATACCATCGACCTTACTATGGCGAAGTCCTGGGCCTGTATCGCGTCTATCGTGAAGCTCCCGAGGCCGGGTATGGCGAAGAACCTCTCCATTATTAGCGAGCCGTAGAAGAGGAACGGTATCGAGACGACGACGTTCGTGAGTATCGGTATCATCGCGTTCTTAAGCGCGTGTTTGAAGAGGACCGCGCCTTCGCCGAGGCCCTTTGCGCGGGCGGTCCGCACGTAGTCCCTGTTTATCTCCTCAAGGAAGACGGTCCGGTAGAAGCGGACGCCGACGCCCAAAGAGCTCAAGACGCCGATGACGACCGGGAGGACGAGAAATTTTATCGAGTCTATCCCGGTATCGAAGCCGGAGATGGGAAAGAGCTTCAGGACCTTTCCGAGGAGGTACTGCCCGCCTATGATGTAGAAGAGCGTGGAGACCGACATAAGGACGACGGCGAGCACCACGCCCCAGATGTCGAGGTACGTGCCCCTGTAGTACGCGAGCATCATCGCGAGGAAGAGGTCGAGTACGAGAGCGCAGGTGAAGATCGGGAGGCTTATGGCGAGCGAGGGGAACATGCGCGTTTTAATCTCTCCCCCTATGTCGATGTTGTTCCTGTCGGACCTGCCGAAATCCAACCAGAGGAGCGGCAGCGACTTCCTGAAGAAGATCGTCTCCGATATCTTTGCCGCGCCTTCTTCGGCGCCGTTAAAGAATACGGGGAGGTTGTATCCGTGGTCCCGTTTCCAGTTCTCGACCTGCGTCGCGGTGACGTTCTTCTCGCCGAGTATCTTCCTCGCCATGTCGTCGGGCGTGTTCACGTAGAAGAAGAGCACGGCGGTCAGGAGGTTCACGCCTATGACTATCGGTATGGCGTAGAGTATGCGCCTTATTATGTAAGTGAGCATATTATTATCTCTTGGCGCGCCCGAGTTTTTTCCGGACGCTTATGACGGCCGGTATGGAGCCGAGGATGAGGAGCGCGGCTATTATGGCCAGAGGCCACAGATTAGGCGAGTTCCACTCGCCACGGAGTTTTCTTCTGATTTCCGGATCGATTCTAACGTACTTGATCGTATTGTTCGCCATCGAGTTCGGCTTTACGTTCGACATCCATCTGTGGTAGAGCCCGAAGGCGACGGGGTGGTGGCCCCATACCCAGGGGGAGTCCTTTTGGGCGATTGCGAGCATCTCGTTTATGACTTTCTCTCTCGCCGGAGAGCTGTCCATGTTCTCCATGACCTTAAAGAGCCTGTCGAACTCCGGGTTCGAGTAGTTCGAGACGTTCTCGCCCTGGTGCCTCACCTTGCTGTTCGAGCCGATGAGGAGAAAGAGGAAGTTCTCGGGGTCCGGGTAGTCGGCGTTCCAGCCCCAGGAGAATATCTGGAAGTTCCCCTTGAGCATCTTCTCCTGGAACCTGTTGTAGTCGGTCGTCCTGTTCTCGAGCTGTATGCCTAAGAGCCTCATGCGCTTGATGTACCAGTTTATCATGGGTGTGGAGTCCGCGCCTGTCCACGGGTTGTCGAAGGTGACGACGAGCGGGCGTCCGTTTTTATCTCTCCCGTTCGGGTACCCGGCCTCTGCCATGAGTTTCCGCGCGTACTCGAGGGACTTTCTAACGGGCCTGTTTTTGGAAGAGTCCCAGTCGTAGACATAGGGGTTTATCCCGTCCCTGCCCTCTGAGTGGCCGAATATGCCGGGCGGTATCGGCGACATCGCGGGGACGCCCCTGCCGTTATTGAATATCTCTATGTACTCCTCGAAATCAAGGGCTATGGAGACCGCTTGCCTGAGTTTCTGCCTTTCAGGCGAGTACCCGCCGATCGCGTCGTCGTCCATGTTGAAGCCGGTGTAATATATGGAGGGCCTGACGGATGTCTGGAGCGTTATGCCTCTTTCCTTCATGGCGTCCGTTAGCTCGGCCTCCCCGGCTGAGGAGAAGGATACCGCCTGGTCGAAGCTGTCGGATGTTATCCCGGAGTTGTCGTAATAGCCCTGAAGGAACTTGTTCCAGCGCGGGATTACCTCCTGTTCGAGCTTGAATACGAGTTTCTCCGCAAAGGGCAGGCGGCCTCCGCCGTCTTTGAGGAGCCCCTTATCCGCGTCGCCGTCCTCGCCCGCCTTTGGGTACTCCTCGTAATGGAAGTTGGGGTTCCGGGAGAGGATTATCTCCATGTTCGGGTTGAAGGTCTCCATCATGTAGGGGCCGGTCCCCACCGGGAAACGGTCGATAGTGATATTCTTTTTCGCAAGCAGGCCCTGTTTGTAGAATAGGCGGGCCTCCTCGGGCACAGGAGAGAAGAACGGCATGGCGAGCCAGTAGACGAACTGCGGGTATTTTGTCTTCAGTATGATCCTGAAGGTGTGATCGTCGACGCGCTCGACCCCGGGTAGAGTGTGCTTTTGATAGTCGAGTATGATAGGGTTTTCTTTTTCGTCCGCCTCCTGGTTGTAGGAGACCCCGGCCTTTGCCCTCCGCTCCTTTCTTATCCCATCGAGATCGCCTCTCAATGCCTCCGAATATTCCCTGAGGCCGAGTATGTACTTTTCGAATATCGGCAGGACCGGGCTTTCTATCTCCGGGTCGGCAAGGCGCATTATTTCAAGTATGTAGTCGTCGGACTTAAGCTCCCGAGTCCCCTTGACCTTGAAGCCGTTCACTCCATCAATGCCTTTAAGGTCCGTTGGCGTGAGGTTCATGTAGAGCGGAGAGCCATCCGGCCCTTTGGCAAAGGCCGGGTGGTCCTGGTAAAGGACGCCCTTCCTGACCTTTATTTCGTATACGGCCTTGGCGACTTTCCCCGGCGCAGAGTCAGGGGTGAGCCTTTTGCCGTTTTTGTCGTAGTAAATAGGCGAGGGGACCTCCTCGATGGTCGTGGGGATGAGCTCGTAGGGGCGCTTGAGGTAATGGTATTGCAGAGGGGGTTCGTAGATCTGAGCGAGGAAGTCGTATTCTTCGGAGGAGTACGCGCGCGCCGGGTCGAGGTGCTTGGGAGGCTCAAAAAAAGTGGAATAAAACGTGTTAGCGCCCGCCTCTGAGGCCCTGTACGGGTCGTTGGGCGTACAACCGCCTGAAAAAAGGACCAGGAAGATACCAAGTAAGACCCCTCCCAAAGGCACCGACGGGCTCTTTATTATCGTCCCTCCTCCAGCGTATTTCCTCAAGGAATTCAGCAAGGTGACTAAGATTACAGAGCGGTAATTATATATCAAATATATTCTGATTAAAAGGTTTAAATCGGCGTCTGCCCTTCGAGGCCCCTTTGCCCGAAGAAGCCGTTATTAAACCGGCATTTGACGGTGCTTGACTTTTGATGTAGAGTTATGTTAGGCTATAATGCTTTACTGTCCTTGATAAGCCAATCCTATTCCCCGAGGCGGGCCATGACCAAGAAAAGCAATAGCAACCATACTACTACCACCCACGCCGCGCAGGGCAACGACATATCGAGCCTGATCGACATAGGTAAGGACAAAGGGTTCCTTACTTATGATGAGATAAACGACGCCTTCCCGCAGGACAACTTCTCCGTCGAGGAGATGGACACCCTTCTTGAGACCCTTGGCGACCTCGGCATCGATGTAGTCGACACCGCCGAAAAAGGCGAGCCCCAGGAGGCCGCGGAGGCCAAGGAAGAGGCGATAGACGTAGAGCGCGTCGAGGACCCCGTCCGCATCTACATGCGCGAGATGGGCGCGGTCCCGCTCTTAAAGAGGGAAGAGGAGATAGTATACGCGAGGAAGATTGAGGAGTCGAGGGCCGAGCTCCGGCGCCTCACGCTTTCGAGCCCCTTCGCGCTCCGCGAGGTCCTGCGCCTTGTCGACAGGGTAAGGGCCGGTCACGCGTCGCTCCGCGACCTTATTGAGGAGGCGGAGGAGACGATACAGTTCGACGATACATATTCGGACGAGGCGCTCGACAAGCTCGAGAAGCTCAAGAGGCGCAAGCCCGAGGGCGCGTACAAGGTCCTCAAGGACACGAACCTGAGCAACAGCCTCATCCGCAGGGTAGTAAAGCGGATCGTCCGGCTCGAACACCTGATCGAGCGCGAGGAGTCGAAGAAGGGCCCGCGCAAGGCCGAAAGGGCGAAGCTCCGCATAAGAAGGATAATGAAGCGCCTCGAGATGAAGAGGTCGGACCTTAAAGAGCTCTCCAGGACCGTAAAGGTGCACGACTTCAACATGTGGGAGGCGAAGCAGAGGCTCATCGAAGCGAACTTAAGGCTCGTCGTCTCCATAGCGAAGAGGTACGTGAACCTCGGGCTCAAGTTCTCGGACCTCATCCAGGAAGGCAACATCGGCCTCATGAAGGCCGTAGACAAGTTCGACTACAAGAAGGGGTACAAGTTCTCGACATACGCCACCTGGTGGATAAGGCAGGCAATAACGCGCTCCATAGCCGACCACGGCAGGACGATCAGGATACCCGTCCACATGATAGAGACGATAAACCGTCTCCTCCAGACCTCTCGTCAGCTCCTTAAGGAGCTCGGCAGGGAGCCTTACCCCGAAGAGATCGCCGAGAGGATGGATATCCCTATCGCCAAGGTAAGGCGGATCCTCCGGCTGATGAAGCAGACCTTGAGCCTGGAGACCCCCATCGGCGACGACGAGGAGAGCTCGCTCGGGGACTTCATAGAGGACGAGAAATCCCCGTCCCCGGCGGACGCGGCCATAGAGAAGGACTTGTCCGACCAGACGAACCTTGTGCTTGAGTCCCTCACGCCGCGCGAGGAAAAGGTCCTCCGGATGCGTTTCGGCATAGGCGAGAAGCAGGACTACACGCTCGAAGAGGTCGGCAAGGTCCTCGGCGTCACCAGGGAGAGGGTTAGGCAGATAGAGGCGAAGGCCATAAGGAGGCTCAGGCACCCTACAAGGGCCAAGCTCCTTAAGGGCTTCAGCGAGGGCTAAGGGCGTGTTTCGGGGTCTGTCTGATGCGGGCCGTCAGACGCCGCAAAGAGACGCAAGTCAGGGTTCGACAATCAGATATACATCGGGAAAGGGACACCTTGGGGCATAAGGTGTCCCTTTTTTTTGTTTTAAGATAGAATGGTTATTGGAATCCATTATCCCGTATAGCGATGGGCGTCCGTTGGAACCGCGGGCGAAATTAACGCCGGAGACGATTGAAGGGGCGGAAAGATGATATCTTTTAAAAAAAGCCTCAGGGCGAAGTTCACCCTGATACTCTTCGTGGTCGGGATGGTCCCTCTTGCCGCCACATCGATATTCTTCTATTACACCGCCAAGGACGCGCTCTTTAAGAATGTCTTCAAGGAGCTCAAGTGGAACGCCGACGAGATATCCCACGTCGTCGAGTCCCACTTTTCGGATACCGGCAAGGACCTCCTTATAGCCTCCCAGAACACCGCGTTCAACATGTACTTCCTGGACCCCGCGAACAGAATGAAGTGGGTAAAGGAACAGCAGAACACGCTAAAGTACCTCCGTACCGTCTATCCGGACGTCCTCGACGAGGCCTGTTTCATAGACGCGGCAGGACAGGAGGTCTCAAGGATAGTCTTTGACGAGCTCGCCCACGAGCACGAGCTTTCCTCGGAGGAGGGCCGCTCGGAGTTCTTCAAGGGAGCGTTCCTCCTTGAAAAGGGAGAGGTCTTCCAGGGCCGCCCCATGATATCCGAGGACACGAAGAGGTGGGTCCTCCCGAACGCGACACCCATCGTGGCGAACGGGAAAAAGGCCGCGATCCTCCACTTCGAGGTCACGATGACCTACTTCCAGCGCCTCCTCAAAAGCCTCATAAACCCCGACCGCGGCTACGGCTTCATACTTAACGACGAGGGCGCGTTCATGGCGCACACACGCCTTGATATAAGCGAGAAAGACCCGTTTCCCGCCGCGATAACCCCTGGGGTGCCGCCCGCGCTCGAATCCATATACAGGAGGATGATGAACGCCGAGAGCGGCATAGAGGAGTTCGCGGAAGGCGGCGAGAGCTATTACATGATCTTCAGGCCCATAAACATCTCTTACCAAAAGGGCAGGAACGAAAACATCTGGTCGCTCGCCTACGTCATCCCGAGCGAGAGGGTCTACGTCGAGCTCGCGATACTAAAGTACAACGCGATAGTGCTCGCCTCTACCGTCCTCTTCATAATTGTCCTCGCCTACGCGGTCGGCAACTACGTGACGAAGCCGATAAGGGAGCTTGCCGGGGCGACGAAGAGGGTCGCCGGAGGAGAGATGCCCAAGGTGGACGTGAAGCGGGATGACGAGATAGGCCAGCTCTCGGACTCTTTCAACATCATGGTCGATGCGGTAAAGAGGAGGGACGAGGCGTTGAATGCCCTGGCCATAACCGACGGCCTGACGGGCCTCTATAACCACAGGTATTTTAAATCCGAGCTTGACAGGCACGTCAAAGCGGCACAGAGGTTCTCGCGCCCGCTCTCGCTCATTATCGCGGATATCGATTACTTCAAGCACTACAACGACAGGAACGGGCACGCGCAGGGCGACGTGGCGCTGAAGGCCGTCGCCTCCGTATTCATGAAGAGCGTGCGCGAGGTGGACATGGCCGCGAGGTACGGAGGGGAGGAGTTCGTGGTGATACTCCCGGAGACGCCTGTGGAAGGCGCGCTTATCGCCGCCGAGCGCATAAGGAAGAAGGTCGAGGAGGAGCCTGTCTTGAACGAGGAGACACAGCCTAACAACAGGCTTACGGTCTCGATAGGTGTCGCCACCCTGAAAGATGGCGACGATATGCTTAAGCTCATCGAGGCCGCTGACCAGGCCCTTTACAGGGCCAAGGATGAGGGGAGGAACAGGGTGGAGGGGGCGTAGTGATGCCTGTTCAGGTTTGCAACCTGAACAGGCGAAGAGTTTTTTTCGGAAAGTCCGTTTTGCGCGCTCCGCGCGTTCATTCGCATGGCTCCGAGCGCTTTCATCCTCCCCGTCCCGCTAGCGCACCCCTTAGGGTGCTGCCGCGCTTTTTTACTTTCCCGGACGCTCACGCTTCGCGATAAGGCTTCCTCCCTTAAGGTCGTTCACCCCATGCCTGGGATTTTTGAAAAACAAAAAAGCCGCAAGAAGTTCTCCCTCTCCCCTTGTGGGAGAGGGTCGGGGTGAGGGGGGGCACCCTCCCCTCAAGGGAGGGGAAGTTAATAGAGCGAGTTTTCGTTCTGTCTTTACAAACATACGGGCGCATGGCGGAGAGCGCATAAGGGAGGAAGAGGCGAGCGCGCCGGGGTGGATTAGACGCTTGCGCTCGGGGCGCAAACAACTGGGAAATGAAAGCCGTGGACGGGGAGGAAGGAAGCGTTAGGAGCCCCTGCGCGAAAGCGCGCAGAGCGCACAAAACGGACTTTCCGAAAGAGTAAAGTCAATCCAAGTTAAGAGCCACAGACAGTCTCTGAGCGATATCCTTAACCCCGAGGCCTTCGACCTTTACCCTCTTCTCCCTCGACTTTGTCCCTGAGTCTATCGACAAGGCGGTCTTCCGGATGCCTAAAATATCGGAGAGAAATTCGATCAGCGCGCGGTTTGCCTCGCCCTCTACTGGCGGGGCTGTGAGTTTGATCTTAAGGGAGTTTTCCTGTACGCCCTCGACGGCGTTTTTTGACGAGCGGGGTTGCAGCCTTACGCGGATAAAGACCCCCTTCGGGGTCTCCTCGATAAAAGGCAGGGGATTATTTTGGGAAGAACTTGAGCTTTTCCGATTCACTGTCGGCCCTGCGGGACTCGTCCTCTTCCATGACGAGCTTGCTTGAGTGGTAGCTGATGACGGCCTTTATGGAGGACTCTATCTCAAGCCTCTGTTGTCTCAACCTGAATATCTCGTCCCTTATCTCCTGGGCCCTTCCCTGCGCCTGTCTTACGATATCCTCGGCCTGCATCCTTGCTTCGGCTATAAGGAGCTCGGACTCCTTCCGGGCGTTGAATTTGAGGTCCTCTACCATCCTCTGCGCGGTCGTGAGCGTCTCTTTAAGGACTCGCTCATTCGAGATATGCTCGTTCAATCTCTCGTGCGCGTCTCTAAGGCGCTCAGTGAGCGTGATTATCTCCTTCGCGGACTCTTCGAGGGCGTCAGCCGCCTGCTCTCTAAGGTCGTCGACCTCCCTCGCGTCATAGCCGCGGAGCGACTTTTTGAGCTGGTTCCCCCTTACTTCAAGCGGAGTTATTTTCATATCGTTCCTCCCCCGGCCTTAAGCCTTACCGCGAGTTCTATCAGTGAGACAACCGCGAACTTCTTTATGAAATAGATGGCGAGTATGACTATCATCGGCGAGAGGTCTATCCCCCCGAGGAACGGGATCACGCGCCGTACCCTGTAAAGGACCGGCTCTGTAACCTGGTAAAGGAAGCGGACTATCGGGTTATACGGGTCCGGGTTTACCCATGATATGATCGCCCTTGCTATTATTATCCAAAGGTATGCGCTGAGCGCTATGTCGAGTATCTGGGCGAGTGCGTTAATAAGGTTTGCAAGAGCGAACATCCCTTTACTGTCTCCTTTTATCTCAATTCCGTCAGAACGGTCTGTGACATCGGTCAGTGAATGATCCCCTCCTTATCAAGGAGGGGAAAGGGGAGGTCGTCTTTACTTTAACCCCCCCTCCCAACCTCCCCTTGTTAAGGAGGGGAGGTAAATCGCAAAATCCCCCGTAACTTTGGGGGATGGGTGGCGCCTACTTCCCCATTGAGAGCTCCTTCGCCCTTTTTGTGGCCGCCTTTACGGCCTTAACTACGGCGTCTTTGAATCCCGCCTCTTCGAGCTTGGCTATCCCCTGCATGGTGGTGCCGCCGGGGGAGGTGACCATCTTCCTTAATTCCGGGAGGTCCTTGTCGCTCTCTATGGCCAGTAAGGCCGCGCCGAGTGTCGTCTGCATGGCGAGGAGCCTGGAATCGGCTTCTGTTAGACCGAGCTCCCTGCCCGCCTCTACGAGCGCCTCCATGAAATAGAATACATACGCAGGGCCGCTGCCGGAGAGGCCCGTTACTGCGTCGAGCAGGTGTTCGTCTTCGACTACGATGACTTTGCCGACCGACTCGAATACGGCTCTGGCGAGTTTCAAGTCGTTTTTACCGGCCCCCATGCCGGCTACAAGCCCGGTCATGCCTTCCCTTACAATGGCCGGGGTGTTGGGCATAGCCCTGACGACCGGGATGAAGGCCTTTACCCCGCCGTGCTTTAGTGTCTCGAGGATCGCGGTAGTGGTGAGCCCGGCTACGGCCGAGATGATGAGCTTCGCGCCGAGGAGGTCCGGGGCAATTTCGGCGAGCGCTTCCCGCGCGTCCTGCGGCTTTACCGTAAGGAATATTATATCAGCATTTCTAATGACTTCATGGTTTTTGTTGTAGACCTTTATCTCGTAGGTCTCGGCGAGGTGTACGAGGCGGGAGGATGCCCTGTCGCTTGCGATTATCTGGTTTGCGCCGACGCTCCTGGAGGCGAGCAACCCCTTTATGAGCGCCTCTGCGAGGTTGCCGGCGCCTAAAAAGCCTATGGTTTTTTTTGTGAGCATTTTTCTGTCTGCCGAAAGGCGGGGGTCTGTTGGCTAAAGCGCCTTCGACCCCTTTTTCTCGGGCCGGGGCCCGAATATCGCGGTCCCAACCCGGACGATAGTAGCGCCCTCCTCGACCGCCATCTCAAAGTCGCCAGACATCCCCATGGATAGCTCCTTTAAGAAGACGCCCGGGATCCGCTCCTTGTTGATCCGTTCGGCGAGCCTTCTGAGCGCTACGAAGTAGGGCCTTGAGAACTCGGGGGAGTCGCATTGCGGGGGTATGGTCAGGAGTCCCTTAAGCCTTATATTCGGGAGCGTCGAGGCCGCCCTTGCGAGCTTTACCGCACCCTCCGCGTCGACCCCGGTCTTTGTCTTCTCCCGTGCGATGTTTACCTCTATGAAGCAGTCGATCGGCTCCTTCGCCCTCTTGTTTATCTCCTGCGCGAGCTCGATGGAGTCTACCGTCTCTATGCAGTCGAACATCTCGACCGCGAGCTTGACCTTGTTCTTCTGGAGGTGGCCGATAAAGTGCCATCTGACGGCCTTGTCCTTTATCTTTTCCATCTTCTCCCCGGCCTCCTGCACATAGTTCTCGCCGAGGGTCTTTGCGCCGATCGAGACGGCCTCTTTCACCCTTTTTATCTCGACCGTCTTCGTAACGGCGAGGAGCGTGATCTCAGCTGGGTCGCGCCCGACCTTCCTCGCCGCCTTTCCGATCCTTTCAAGAACGCCTGCCAGATTCTCTGATATTGTCCCAGTCATTCGAGGACCGCCAGAAGTTTTTTAAACCGCCTCGCGAGGCGGATGGAACAGGACAAGTGCCCATAAAATAAGGGGAATTAACACGCAAAAGGGGTTTCAAATCCACCCATTGTTTCAATTTATAGCACAAGTGGGGCCATGCTCCAAGCAAAATTTTCAAGGATTTACGACTTTTCAGTGCATGTTGATTAAAAAGGAGGCACAATAACGGCGCGTCATTGGCCAGGGGTGGGGAGTTTAATCGGCCCGAGGTAATGTATCCACGACATCTCCCAGACAGCCGCCAGAAAAAGTATAATGATTACAAGTACATATAGTTTCAAGGCGTCCTGTGCGGCGATACGCACCGCTTCTTTCCTCAAACCCGTCTTCTTCCTCATCGGCCAGAGGAGCGAAAGGCCTATATCCATGCCCGCGGCTGAAGAGATGCTATAAGCCCCGAACTCCAACAAAAAGGTGCCGTAGAAGACAACGAGCGTTTCAACCCCGGAGTCCATGCCGAATATGAGGATACCGATAATAAAGCCCCTGAATACCGCGATGATGTACGGGATGAAGAAGACGGCCCCGGTTAAGGTGGTCGAGAAGAACGCGCCGAGCAACAGGTTGAAGAAGAAGGTATAGAATATCTTTGCCAAGAGACTCTCGGCGAGGAGTCCGGTGAGGGGTTTCAGGTACGAGAGGTTCTGTATCTCCTTCAACTGCTGGGCCCGGAGGTCGAGTACGAACGGTATCTTTTCCGAGACCGCCCACTGCCCGAAGACGAGAAAGACTATGTGCGCCGCCGCGAAGAAGACGACGAGGTTCCGCCTCCTCTTGAGCACTTCGAAAGATTCTTTAATCAAGTTGTTCATAGGCTCCTGAAAGGCTTTAAAAGGCATAAATCATATAATAATAGCTGAGATATTGAAAGGGGCTTTTTAGGCCTCGTTCAGGCAGGCCCATTCCGAGGGGCTGGACAATCCATCAAAGCCTCGTAATCGATTGAATCCCGGAGTTTTATCAGAATACCCGCATGAACCCATTCTGGCCCGGTTACTTGATTATCGCCCCGCCCCCTGCTACTATTAACCTGTCTGATTTATCTTTTTCCTCTTTAACGCCGCGCATGGGGTGTGACCCGAGGCCGTAAGGCTCCCGAAGTACGCCGGTTATTCGATGCACAACGAGTAGTTCCCGGCAAACGCCGCAAAGGTATATACAGAGCTTGAACAGGTTATCCGAGGAGATGGATGCGATAGTCGAGGTGAGGGGGCTCACGAAGCTCTTCAACGGCTTCAGGGCTGTCGAAGACATATCCTTCGACTGCCGCAAGGGGGAGATACTCGGCCTCATCGGCCCGAACGGGGCCGGAAAGACGACGACACTGCAGATGCTCCTCGGGCTTACGACCCCCACCTCCGGAGTGATAAGGATATTCGGCCTCGACATGGACGCGCACAGGCAGCAGATACTCTCAAGGGTAAACTTTTCCTCTTCCTACATTTCGCTCCCCTTCTCCTTGACCGTCCGGGAGAACCTCATGGTCTTCGCTCGCCTCTACGGTGTCGCGGCGCCGAAAAAAAGGATAGAGGAGCTACTCGCAATATTCGAGATAGGCGCGCTCAAAGACACGCCCGTCAGAAGGCTCTCCTCGGGGCAGGTTACGAGGGTCTGCTTGTGTAAGGCGTTGCTGAACGCGCCTGAGGTGCTCTTTCTGGACGAGCCTACGGCCTCGCTCGACCCGGACATAGCGGATAAGACCCGTAAGCTCCTTAAAAAGATAAAGGACGAGCAGTCCATCTCCATCCTGTATACCTCCCACAACATGAAGGAGATGGAAGAGATGTGCGACAGGGTGATTTTCATGGACAAGGGCAGGGTCATAGAGACGGGGAGCCCGGATGAGATAAAAAGGAAGTACGGGGGAGCGGACCTGGAAGACGTCTTCATCATGCTCGCCAGATCATGATGGCGTCAAAGGGAGCGCGCATATTAGCCTACACGGTGCGCCACCTCTACCTCTACAAGAGGAGCCTCCCGCGCCTCATGGAGGTCTTCTACTGGCCAATACTCGATCTCGTTGTCTGGGGTTTCGTCTCCATCTATCTCTCAAGACAGGAGGGCTCTCTCCCGGACTTCATTACTTTCTTTTTGGGCGCGCTTATACTCTGGGACATACTCTTTAGATCCCAGCAGGGTATATCGGTATCGTTCCTCGAAGACGTCTGGTCGAGGAACCTCCTGAACATCTTCGTAAGCCCTCTATCCCCGGCAGAGTACATAACGTCGCTCCTCTTCCTCTCCATCGTAAAACTCCTCTTGACCTCCGCGGTCATGGTCACGCTCGCGTGGCTACTCTATTCCTTCAACATCTTCATCCTCGGGTTCGCGCTCATACCGCTCGTAGTGAACCTCATCGTCATGGGCTGGTCCATAGGCATAATCACGACCGCGCTCATCATGAGGTACGGGCAGGAGGCCGAGGTGCTGGCCTGGGGCATAGCGCTCCTTTTTCAGCCCGTCTCCGCGGTCTTCTACCCGGTCGAGGTACTCCCGGGATGGGTGCGGTCGATAGCCCTCTTCGTGCCGTCCTCCCATGTGTTTGAGGGGATGAGGGAGGTGGTCGCCGGAGGGGGCGGCGTGCCGATATCGAATATCGTCTGGGCCGCGTCGCTTAATTGCGCCTACATCACGGTTTCGATAATATTTTTCTGGTGGAACTTCAAGGTGGTCAAAAGGAAGGGTCTGCTCGCAAAGGTTGGGGAATAAACCGCGCTCAGAGACGCTGGACTTCGTCCCTCCAATCCCTTGACGGGAGGGTGAATATTTTCTTTACCCTTGCCCCGCCTGCGCCTCCTTCGGGATGGACCTGCCCTCGACGCAGTACCCGGCCTTTTTCCAGTCTTCGAGCCCGCCCTGGTATCTGAGCGTCTTCCTGTACGCGAGGGTATAGAGCTTATCCACCGCGACCGCGCTCGCCAGGGACCTTGAGTCCCTGTCATATATGATGATCAGGTCTTCCTTGCCGAGGAGCCTTATCGAGTCTCGCTCTATCGCCGGGAGCGGGATATTAATAGAGCCGCGGATGTGTTCTTTCTCGAACTCGTCGGGCGGCAGAACGCCTAAGAGCGTGATGCGCTCTCCCCGGTCGATGAGGGCCTTTATATCTTCTCTTGAGATAGCCGCGTACATGGATTCGAGCCTTCCCGCGAATATGCCCACCTCGTTATCCCTGTTAAAGTCCTCCATGGGCCTTACGGCCCTGTCCTTATACCACCTGTAGTCTTCACCTCTGTATTCCAGTCCCATAGCCCGCCTCCGGCATTATGACCGCGTGTGTCAGCTCGTGAGTTTTCTTAAGGCCTCCGCGTAAGTCTTGAGGTCCGCGTCCGAAAACAAAACGAACCTTACAAGGTCTATGCCCTTATTGGCTGACAGGAATGAGATTATCGTCCTTAAGGCCGCTTCAGCGGCCTCCTCCACCGGATACCCGTACGCCCCTGTGCTGATGGACGGAAACGAGAGGCTTTTAAGGCCGTGTTCCAGGGCGAGATTGAGGCACGACGAGTAGGAGGAGGCGAGCAGTTCCGCCTCTTGATGTCTTCCGTCCTTATAGATGGGGCCGACCGTGTGTATGACCTTCCGGGCCTTTAGCCTTCCGGCGGTAGTTATTACGGCGCCGCCGGTGGGGCATCCCCCTATCTTCCTGCACTCGGCCATTATCTCGGTCCCGCCTGCCCTGTGGATGGCGCCGTCCACGCCGCCGCCCCCAATTAGACGCGAGTTGGCCGCGTTCACGATGGCGTCCGTCGCCTCAAGCGTGATGTCGCCCCTTATGAGCGAGATTGTGGAGTCGTTGACCTTCGCTTCCATGCGGGACCTCTTGTTGGATTATACCTCAGACTGAACGTCCGCGCTTACCTTGAGGGTTTCAGTCCTTTGACCCTGTAGTGGGAGTCGTTAAGCGCAGAGGCCTTGAGGGATACGAAGCCCGCTTTTCTCAAAAGTCCCTCGACCGTTTTTATGGAGAGACGTTCTTCGCAAGGAGGGCCGTGTCCTTCTTTTTTCTTCTTCCAGTCGATGACGAGGAGGCGCGCCCCGGGCTTCATTATCCGCTTTATCTCTTTAAGGAACCGCGCCTTGTTATCGGTTTCGTGGAGTACATAGGCCGAGAGCGCGAAATCGACGGTAGACCCCTCAAGCGGTATCGAGTTCTCGCCTGAGAGGATTGGGATGATATTGGGGGGAGGGGAGAGTTTTTTAAGCCCTTCGAGCATCTCCTTCTGCGTGTCTATGGCGTAGACAATACCGTCCTTGCCGACTATGCGGGAAGCCGGGACAGAGAAGAACCCCGGGCCTGAGCCGGCGTCGGCGATGGAGTCGCCCTTTTTAAGCCCGGCGTCCTTGAGGACCGCAAACGGCTTTATCTCGCGTACGCGGGCGGGCCGGAGGAGCCTTTCGATCTTCTCAGGGCTGTACTTGTGCATGTCATATCCCCCCGGCCCTCAATAGGACGGCGAAAATCACGATAAGGAGCGCGATTAAGAGGTTCACCCTGCCGAAGAGCCTCGCGATCTTTGAAAAACCAGGCGAGTTCCTCGCCTGCGGGCCGATCCAGAAGTCATGGACAAGGGCGCTTATTACGATTATGACGACGAGCGCGAGCTTTATAACGAGCGTGGTTCCCCAGGGAGATGAGTGGAGCGCGGGGTCGGCTATGGCCGAGGGCGGCAGTCCGTAGAGCGTATAGAGGATGACAGGGCCGGTTACGAGGAGCGTTATTATCGCTACCCACCCCCACTTCCTGAACTGGGTCCCGACGATCTGGAATATCTTTGATTTTTCCTTCGGGTCCGTGAGGGTTTTGAGGTACGGCGCGACGACGGCGACGAGGAAGAGCATCCCCCCTATCCAGAATATGGCTGAAATGATGTGCAGAAATAGCGCGGCCTTTAAAAGCATCAATTACCTCCTTTAACGGGCTTTCCCGCCCAATAGACGTATTATACCGCAGGGGGCTATCGCCCAAATATGACCTAAATCATGCTTGAGCACACGGATTATATGACAATTCGCGTCTTTTTAAAAGAGGGAACCCGCGGGCACGCTGACGGGCCTGGGCCGTCACATGATGAAGCTCTGGATGCCTCGCCTTATCATCATGACGGCTATGGCGGCAAGGAGGAGCGAGATGACCTTTGATATGCCGAGCGCGCCGCGCTCCCCTATCGAATTGATTATCCTGTCCGAAGACTGGAACGCGAACCAGACGATGAAGAGGTTCGCGATGAGCGCCGAGAAGGTCACGGCGAACCCGTAGAGGTCGCTTAACATGAGGAGTGTCGTAAGCGCGGCCGGGCCCGCGATGAGAGGGGTGCCCAAGGGGACGATGCCCACGCCAGCGGTGTGTTTTACCTCCGGGACCACGCGCGCGGCCACGACGACGTCGGTTATGGCGATTGAGAGGAGTATGAGCCCGCCCGCTATCTGGAAGTCGGCGACGGTTATGCCGAGGACGAGGAAGAGGAGTCTGCCGGCCGCGAGGAACGCGACGGTTATAGCCGTAGCCGTCAGCATCGAGTAGAAGAGGACGACCCTTTTTTCCTTCGCCTCCATCCTCCTCGTCATCGAGAGATAGATGGGGAAGACCCCTATCGGCTCCATCGCCACAAAGAGCGGGAGAAATGCGAGGGAAAAGGGGATAAAATTATCAAATATGGCATCCATGTATTGAGTGTGCCTTTTTAGGAAGGCTGAGTCAATAGGATCGGGTAAAGGACATGGTCCTTCCAGCCTTCACCTGTCAATGAGAGGAGTTTTTGCGTCTTTCTCCCCTCCCTGCCAAGGAGGGGACAGGGGGAGGTCGCCTTAAGCGGCGCCTTGTTTGCTATTGCGAGGGGCTGGCTTATGCGGCGATGCAGTCTCAGGGGGTATTTCATTGCGTCAGGTGTCAGTTCTTTATTTTTTTGCCGGGCCTTTTCGAAACACTTTCGAGTTTTCGGACGCCTTTCTTCTAAAGGTCGACGCCGTCTATAAAAGAGGCGCAGTAAGGACAGGCGGAATCCCTTATGTCGTTCTTTTTTACGGCAAACCCGTATCTCTCGATGAGGAGCTTCCCGCATTTATAGCAGAAGGTCGACTCCCCTTTCTCACCCGGGATGTTGCCGGTATAGACGTATCTTAAGCCCTCGGCAAGGCCGATTTCCCTCGCGCGCTCGATTGTCTCCCTCGGGGTCGGCGGCACGTCATGGAGCTTGTACGCGGGGTGGAAGGCGCTTATGTGCCAGGGCATCGCCCTGTCTGTTGCGGCTATCCACTTTGCTATTGCCTTAAGCTCATCATCCTTGTCGTTCATGCCGGGTATGACGAGCGTCGTTATCTCGACCCATATGCCGAGCGAGCGCATCCGCTCGACGGACTTAAGGACCGGCGCGAGTGTCGCGCCGCAGACCTTCTTGTAGAACGTCTCCGAGAACGATTTTATGTCCACGTTCGCCGCGTCGAGCAACCCCCGCATCTCGTCGAGGCACTCGGGCGTCATGTACCCGTTGGTGACGAAGACGTTTTTAAGCCCCTTTTCGCGCGCGAGCAGGGCCGTGTCATATGCGAACTCGAAGAATATCGTCGGCTCGGTGTAGGTGTAGGAGATGGAAGAGCACCCGGTCTCAACCGCCTCGGAGACGACATCCTCCGCCGAGACCTCCTCTCCGAGTATGCGTTTCTGGTCGCGGGGCATCTGGGATATCTCGGAGTTCTGGCAATGGAGGCACCTGAAGTTGCAGCCTACGGTCGCTATGGAATAAGAGCTTGAGCCGGGCTGGAAGTGGAAGAGCGGTTTTTTTTCGATGGGGTCTGCGTGCTCGGCTATGAGCCTTCCGTATACGAGCGTAAAGAGGGTGCCGCCCATGTTCTCGCGCACCCCGCAGACCCCGCGCTTGCCGTCGGCTATGCGGCACCTGAACTCGCAGAGGAAGCAGTCGATGTGCCCGGATGCGGAGGTCTTGTAGAGCCGCGCTTCCTTCATGCGCCGCCCTTTCCTTCCCGGTCATTGCCCGTCGGAAAACTAATCAACGCGCCCATACGACCCTTGCGAGCTTCGTGTCAGAGCTCCATTTGTAGTCGACAGAACCGCGATACGCTTTATTCAGTATCTGGCCTATGCGCTCGGCGAGCTTCTCGGTAGTCGTGGTTATCTCAATAGTCCCTTTTTTAGTCTTTATGTCTATGACCCTCTCAAGCGGGTTCAAGCGGGAGGCGATGTCTTCCTTGTTCCGGATGAGGCTTATTATCTCGTCCTTGTGTTCAACGAGGAATTCGCCCTGGAGGGTCACGAACCCTTCGGCGTACTTTTCCTTTATCTTAAGGCACGCGGGGCAGAGGACCTTCTTTTTTTCGAGCGCCTCCGCTCCCTTCGGGGCGTTATCGGCGTGTATCCACTTCTTTTTGTGGAAGACCGCCCGGCATTTTTTGCACTCAGATGGGTCCGGGTACGCCTCTTTCAAGAGGTAGGGGTCGGTCGCCGTGTTTATCCTCTTTCTCATCCCGATACGTCCGCCTGCCGCCTTCGTTTTTTCGGTCCCGGCCTTTAATTTGAGCGCCTTTTTTGTCATATCTTTTTGAACCTCTCCTTTAGTTTGTCCATGATGAACGGGACGGCGGAATAATCCGGCGTGGAGCTCAAGTGCGGCTGGAACGGGCCGTGCCTTCTCAAGTATTCCGTCACCTCCCCCGCGAGCCTTCTCGCGCCGTCAAAGGCCGGGTCGTCGAACATGTCGTGCGGGCCTATGAGCCTGCCGTTAGTTATCTGGAAACCAGCGGCTATGACCCTCGGGGGGCCGTCGAAACGGGTCGGGTTCGCCTCGTAGAAAGGCACAGGCATGAGCGGCCCGTTATGCGAGTTCCTCATCCAGCCCTCGACGAGGTGCGGGAACGAGAGCGCCTCCATCACCTCCCCGGTAGCCGGGAAACCGGCCTGGCACCTGAATATCGCGGCAGGGGTAGCCTCCTCCCTCGCGCTCCCGCCGTTTATCCTGAGCTTTGGAGATGAGACGACGGCCGCGGTATCGCCGTCCGTGTTCCTGCATACCGAGGTTACGACGTACTTGCCGGTCAGGCCTATGAGGGCAAGGAGGTAGTGGGCTTCCTTCGGGGCAGAGAGCGTTATCGTACTCCCTTCGGAGCGTGAGCGTACCTTGAAGGAGAAGCCTTCGAGCATAGAGGGGTCGAGTACGAGCCCGGAGGTGTTGAACGGGTCGGCGAATATTTTGTAAAGAGGCAGGTTCCAAGAGCCTGTGGCGGCCTTGTTCGACATGAGGACGACTACCGGCTCGCTCGTCCGCTCGATGAACTCCATCTCCGCGACACCCGGGCCCATGCCCCGCAAAGACCCCGTGAATGCCTCCCTTGAGAGCCCTTGCTCCGAGGCGTGGAGCTTCAAGCCCGCTGACTCCTCCCTGCAGTCCGCAAGCGTGTTCCAGACGAGTTCGTGCGTCCCCCTGTCGTTTACGCCGTTCCTGTGCGTTACGATTAATTCGACGTCGTCGCCGCACCGGAGCACGTGAAAGTCCTCTATGCGCCCCTTTTCCCGCGAGGTGTAGAGACGCTCCTTCGCCGTATCCAGCACGCCCGGGTGCGAGCTTATGTGTCCGACGAACCCGCCTATGTCCGCGGTGAATACGCTTAATGTCAGTTTTGATGGGCCTGCAATCATGGAGGTCTCCTTGCCGCCCGGACCAGAGGGTTCTCAGGTGGGGTCATGCGCGGGTGCGCAAAACGCAAAGACTTGGATACATCTGTCTGATACGGGAATATTCTCTTCGAAAGGGTTTGGGCGGGACGCCTGAATTGCTTACGGCCGGCCCAGGATAGCAAAAGTGCGGCTTGAATGTTTAAAGCCGCACCCGTCGGGTATTGAAGCGAAAAGGCTTACGCCCCGGTCTCTCTTGTAAGCCGCTCCTTGCCCTTGTAATAGGCCTCCTTGCCGGCGTCAAGCGCCGCCTGGAGGTCTTCCTTCCTGTCGTTGACCATCTGCCTGACCTTGCCGGTGGAATCCGTTACCTTGTCTCTGGCGTCCTGATACCTGTCCTTTGCCCAGTCCCCGGTGCACTCCGCGCCTTCCCTTATCCGCTTCCTGGTGTCAGCCCCTGACGCAGGCGCGTATAGAAGGGCTATGCCGGCACCGACGGCCCCGCCAAGCAAAAACGCTAAGAGAGAGCTCCCTTTATTGGTCCCCATCGTCGCCACCTCCTTTTTTACCTCTCTTGAAAAACCGTTTGAACCCCTCTTCGGCCCCGAAAAAGAAACTGATTATTCCGATGAGCGGGCTCCGTACGTTATCGACGACCATCTCAGCGAGCCCGGTGACCTTCAGCCCAACGTCCTTTACCTTTGTTACGAGCTCTTCGACGTCGGAAAGTTGGTCTCCGGCCTTTTGCACTATCACGTTGACCGATTCTATCGTCCTCCTGCCCTCGGCCGTAAGCTCCTCGAGGGCCTGGAAGGTCCTCTTAAGCTGTAAGAGCGCCGGCACTGCCGCAAGCACGAATATGAGAAAGGCAAGCGCGATTATAAGGATCGCAATGTCGGACAAGTCCGCGGTAAATGTCATCTTCCCTCCATTTGAGTATAGCTTGTTATGTGTGTCTGTCAAGGCTCGTAAAGACAGGCCGCGTCTGAAAATATTTTAAATCCACCTGGTTAAAAGGGACCGGCCCGCTGTCCCTCCGCCCTGAATAAGTATATGCCTATACTTCGGAATTTCAAGGGATATAATTGAAAGGTTTTTTGATTTTAGCCGCCTTGATGATAAAAACCCACCAATCTTCTCAACTTTTTCAGTTGACATTTCTCATGTACTTCGGTTACAATTGTTGTGCGGTCGCAATTGGGCTTGGCTGTAAGCTGGCCGGGTCTGATAGAGGGTCAATCTAACCTTTTCTTAATCCGTCTTATCTTATAATTACAGGGCGTACACGACGAGCGCCATAAAGAAGGGGGCCGGGAAATGCAAAAAATCAAGAGGATCTCAGCGCTTGCCCTGATATTCACCCTCCTTACCTTCTCTGTGGTCAGGGCCGAGGACGTTATGCAACAGACGATGAGGGACGCGATCTACGGCGGCGTAGTCGGGGCCCTTGTCGGCGCGGCGGTGCTCCTTCTTACCGACAATCCGGACGATCACCTGGGCTACATCCCGACCGGGGCGGGCGTAGGCGTACTCGCTGGCGTAGCCTACGGGGTAGCGACATCAGGCATGATGATCACATCTTCAGCCGCCGAGGTCGAGGACGGCAAGATTACCTTCAATATGCCGACGATAAAGAAGGAAAAGGTATACGACGAGATAGCTAACAGGTACGAGGAAATCGAGCAGGTCGACCTCATAAGGGTCAAGTTCTGAGGATTTTAAAAGGATAGTACTACCGAGAATTTATAGTTTGTAAAAGGCCCCGCTCTAAAAGCGGGGCCTTTTTTTTGCGGAGGCCGGCGTATGGCGTTGAGGCGCGGGAAGAGGGCTAAGGCCGTCAAAAAAAACGGCGCGGCCCCAAGGGGCCGCGCCAATGATTGCGGTCTTTTCGCGATCAGATAGAGACGGGCGGGGCGATGAGCCCTGTCGTCTCCGGGAAGCCTGCCATTATGTTCATGTTCTGTACGGCCTGGCCAGAGGCGCCTTTTACAAGGTTGTCGATGGCGGATACTATTATCGCCTTTCCCTTCTTTTCATCGACGAATACGCCGAGGTCGCAGAAGTTCGAGGCCCGTACTTGGCTTATGTCCGGGAACCTCCCCTCGTCCATCACGCGTACAAAGGGCTCTTTTTCATAAAAGGCCCGGTACAGAGAAAGTACCTCTTTCATCGATACGCCCTTTGCGAGGTCTACGTAGACCGTTGAGAGTATGCCCCTTGAGACTGGCAGGAGGTGAGGGGTGAAGGTGATGGATACTTCCGCCCCGGCTATCGCGCCGAGCTCCTGCTCTATTTCAGGCGTGTGCCTGTGGGAGCCTATCTTGTAGGCCTTGAACCCATGGGATACCTCTACGAACGAGGTATCAAGCGCCGCAGACCTCCCCGCGCCGGATACGCCGCTTTTGGAGTCCACGATTATGGATGAGGCGTCCGCGAGCTTCTCTTTAAGGAGCGGGACGAGCGCGAGTATGGCGGAGGTGGGATAACACCCTGGGTTGGCTACGAGCCGCGCGCCCTTAATCTCTTTTCTTTTTAGCTCCGGCAGTCCGTAGACGGCCTCTTTTAAGAGCTCCGCGCTCGCGTGGTCTCCGTACCATGCCCTGTAAACGGAGAGGTCGCGGATGCGGAAGTCCGCGCTCAAGTCTATTACGCGGGACGATTTGAGGAGCTCTGTCACGGCCCCCTGGGAAACGCCGTGGGGGAGCGCGCTGAAGGCGATGTCGGCTCCGAGGCCCTTCAAGTCCTCAGGCTCGCTGAACCTGAGCCTGTCGTAGAAGCCCGAAAGCGACGGGAAGACCTCTGCTACGGCCTTTCCCTTGTACTGGCGCGAGGTGGCTTCAGTTACCTGCGCGTTCGGGTGCAGAGCGAGTATCCGGAGGAGCTCGAACCCGGTGTAGCCGCTCCCGCCCACTATGGCGACTTTAAGCATTTTGAGCCCTCCTTAAAAGGGGGAGAAAAGTGAATCTCCGCCGAAGAAGTTCGGAAGTCTCTTCGGTTGCAAGCCTTCGCGCCAGACAGTGGCCTGGCGCGAAGGCGGGTAAATAAAAAGGGGGAGACCTCGCGGTCTCCCCCTGGTTTTTCTATTTTTCGTACGGCCTGGAGATCCTGTTACGCATCCGGCCCGCGCACACTCAGCCAATCGGGCAGTCGGATATCCTGCCCCCAAGCGTTCAACCAACCCCTGCAATAGTGTAGCCCCCAGCCTGACCGCCGCCGGCGGGAGATTATCTCTTGGAGAACTGGAACCTCTTCCTTGCGCCCTTCTGTCCGTACTTCTTTCTTTCCTTCATCCTCGGGTCCCTTGTCAGCAGGCCGGCCTTCTTAAGGACCGCCCTCAAGGAGGCGTCAGAGACGAGGAGGGCTCTGGCGATCCCGTGCCTTACCGCGCCTGCCTGGCCGGATTCTCCGCCGCCGTCGACGTTCGCCACGACGTTGAACTTGCCGACGTTGTTGGTGAGTTCGAGAGGCTGTCTTACTATGCCCCTCAAGGTCTCGCGGCTGAAGAAGGCCGCGTAAGCCTTGTCGTTAACGGTTATCTCGCCCGCGCCGGGCAGAAGCCTCACCCTCGCGACCGATGTCTTGCGTCTGCCTACTGCGCTGAATACGTCTGCCATTTCTATGATACCCCCGGTAATGTTCGTGAAATCGGATTATAGTGAGAGCGATTCGGGTGACTGCGCCTGGTGCGGGTGCGCGGCGCCGGAGTAGACCTTGAGCTTCTTGTACATGTCCCTGCCGAGCCTGCCCTTGGGGAGCATGCCCCAGACAGCCTTTTTGAGGGCGTCTTCCGGCTTTTCCTCGAGGACCTTTCCGAGCGATTTGGCCTTGAGCCCGTTCGGGTACATGGTGTGGTGGTAGTATATCTTGTCAGTGGATTTGTTCCCGGTAAACCCTACTTTTTCCGCGTTGACTACGACGACGAAGTCGCCGGTGTCGATGTGGGGGGTGAAGATCGGCTTGTGCTTGCCGCGCAGTATCGCGGCGATGCTGGAGGCCATCCTCCCGAGGGTCTTGCCGTTTGCGTCCACTAAGAACCACTTTTTTGAATGCACGTCTGTTTTCGGTATAAATGTCTTCATCTCTTAAGTCCCCGTCTTTATTTTGAATATACAAAAATAAATGATTTTCTGGAGTTTGTCAAGGTATTTCTGGGAGGATATCTCCGGGCAAGGGGAGGCGGGTTATTTCTGGTGGCATGTCCGGCAGACGCCTGAGCCGGTGTTGCCGCCGACCCTGCGCAGGAACTGACCGTCAGAGCAGTTCTCGCCCGAGCACCAGGTCCACGGTACCCCCTGCTCGACGTACATGGTGTAGGTCCCTTCGACTTCGTCCCAGCTAAGGTTCTTGAAGTGCGGGTCGTGGCACGACGAGCACTCGACCCTGCCGTCCCGGAGGAGGTCGGCTATCGTCGCCGTGTCGGATATGAAGCCCTTAACGGCCCAGCGGTTCTGGGCGATATTGCCGGAGGCGTAGGCTGTTGCGGACGAGGCGAGCTCGCTCGTCAAGTCGATCGCGTTGATGGTCGTATTCGTGGGCCGGAGGCCCGCCCTGTCCGCGCTGTAAGCGACCGATACCGGGTGATCGTCCGAGAGGTTCATCCCGAGCGAGAGCCTCGCCGCGGGGTTGTCAAGGTAGTGGCAGAGGTTGCACGTAAATGCGCCTGTATCGAATTTATGTAAATAGGTGCCCATGGGGACGAATTCGCTGACGAGAGGCATGGCGAAGGTCCAGCCCCTGTCAGAGCCGCCGTTTACTACCCCGCCTTTGCCCGGCGCGTTCACTATGTTGTCGAAGGTCATTACGCCGTCGTGACAGCTTAAGCACGCGAGCGAGGTCGAGCCGATGTCTGTGTTGTTGACCGTAGAGCCGCCTATGGTCGCGCCGTAGGCGGTGTACGAGGTCGGGGCGGAAGTGCCCCTGTTCCACATGGGTTTAAGGCCGTTAGTCGTGTTCGTATGATGAGGCGTATGGCAGAATACGCAGATCTCGGTCGTGGCGGTCGTTCTTAAGACTTTACCCATGGAGCCCATGTTGTGCCTGGACCCGGCTATCCCGCTCGCCGCGACACCAGCCGGGTAGTCGTTTACGCCTGCCGCAAAGGCCGGGGAGGCGAGGAGCGCTATTGTGAGAAAAGGCAGGGTCCGCTTCATGATCTGTATAATTCCACGCATATTAAATCCCCAGAGGTATTTTACAAAAAAAATGCCGAAGAGGCCGTCCTTTCGGACGCCTTTCGGCGATCAACGCCTTCCAAAACCTTAATACCGCCCTCAGTCTTAAGGTTAATTTCGCCCCCATTATAGTGCCAGTATTAAAAAAAGTCAACATTTCCTTAATTAATCATTGAGAAAATATACCTGTACGGAAGTACAGGGGTAAGTTGACAAGCCTGAAACAGTTTTTGTAAACGGATTAGGAACATAAGCTACTATGTCCTGTGTATATTTGACCTCCTTTGATACCTATGCTACATATCTCTCCATGGATGAGAATGAAGCAAGGGCAGAGGTCGAAAGGCTCCGCAAGGAGATCGACTACCACAACTATTGCTACTACATACTCGACAACCCCGTTGTAACCGATGCCGAGTACGATAGATTGATGCGGCGTCTTGAAGGGCTCGAAAAGGACTTCCCGCGCCTTGTGACGCCGGACTCCCCCACCCGGCGCGTAGGCGCGAGGCCGCTTGCCGCGTTCGGCACCATCACCCACACTGTCCCGATGCTCTCCCTCAATAACGCGTTTACGGAAGAGGAGGCCCTTGAGTTCGACTCCCGGATAAAGAGGAACCTTGAACTCGACGGGTCGGCAAGGATTGAATACGCGGCAGAGCCGAAGATGGACGGCCTCGCCGTGGAGCTCGTCTTTGAGGACGGGGTCTTTATAAAGGGCTCGACAAGGGGCGACGGGTCCGTGGGCGAGGATGTGACGCAGAACCTGAGGACCGTGCGTTCCATACCGCTCAGGCTCAGGCACGACTCGATAAGGTTGCCGAAGTACATGGAGGTGCGCGGCGAGGTCTTCCTGCCCATTAAGAGTTTCAAGCGGCTGAATGCGGAGAAGGAGGCGAAGGGGGAAGCGCCTTTCGCCAACCCGAGGAACGCCGCGGCAGGGTCTCTAAGACAGCTCGACCCCCGCATAACCGCCTCGCGTCCGCTCGACATATTCTGCTACGGCCTCGGGGCCATTGAGGGGCCTCTGTTTTCGACGCACTTTGAGACCCTTGAATTCATAAAAAAGACGGGGCTCAAGGTAAACCCCCTCGTAAAGGTAGTGGAGGGGATTGACGAGGCGCTTAAGTATCACGATGAAATGGAAGAGAAGCGGGGTTCCTTGAACTACGAGATAGACGGCGTGGTGCTCAAGGTGAACAGGCTGGATTTGCAGGAGAGGCTCGGGGTTATAACGCGCTCCCCAAGGTGGGCGCTCGCCTATAAGTTCGCCCCGAAGCAGGAGATGACCAGGGTGAAAGAGATTTTCGTCGGCGTCGGCAGGACCGGGGCCTTGACGCCTGTCGCCTTTTTAGAGCCGGTATCCGTCGGCGGCGTTACGATAGAGCGGGCGACCCTCCATAACGAGGACGAGGTGAAGAGAAAGGACGTCCGTGCCGGCGACTTTGTAATAGTCCAGAGGGCAGGGGACGTCATACCCGAGGTCGCCGTGGTCTTGTTGGACAGACGCCCGGCAGAAGGGCTCCCAGAGTTCAGGATGCCGGATAAATGCCCGGAGTGCGGTAGCGCGATAGAGCGCGTCGGCGCGATACACTATTGTACGGGCGGGCTCCTCTGCCCGGCCCAGTTGAAGGAGTCGATAAGGCACTTCGCGTCGAAGCGCGCCCTCGACATAGAAGGGCTCGGGGCGATGCACGTCGACCAGTTCGTGGAGAGCGGGTTTGTAAAGGATGTGGCCGACCTCTTCATGCTTACGAAGGAAGGCCTCCTCTCTCTTGAGCGATGGGGGGATAAGTCCGCCGAGAACCTGATAAACGCGATAGAGAGGTCTAAAAACCCGACGCTTGAGAGGCTCATATACGCGCTCGGTATAAGGCAGGTAGGCGAGCGCACGGCGCGGGTATTGGCCGAAAAATTCGGGGACATACTCGCGCTCGCCAAAGCGACGAAAGAAGAGCTTGAAGAGACCCGTGAAATAGGGCCTGAGACGGCGGCGTCCATTGTCGACTTCTTCGCTGAAAGGCACAACATGGACGTCCTCAGGAAGTTAGAGCGCGCCGGGGTCGCCTTTCCAAAAATGGAAAAGAAAAAGGGCGGGAGGTGTGAGGGCAAGGTCTTCCTGTTCACCGGGGGGCTCAAATCGTTTACGAGGGACGGGGCAAAGGACATTGTAGAGGCCGAAGGCGGCGAGGCGGCAACAACCGTAAACAAGAAGGTCGATTATGTCGTCGCTGGAGTTGAGCCGGGGTCGAAGCTCGAAAAGGCAAAAAAGATGGGGCTTAAGATAATAGATGAGGAGGAGTTTAAGGGGCTGGTGGGGAAGTAGAAAGGGTAAATGAGTGCTGGGCTCGTTAGCCCCGCCTATCGGTTTATAAGAAGGCGGTTTTTTTTAAACCCTAATCGATAGGTCGCGGCTTGGACAACAGCAATCTTCTCATCATTTACCGAACGATTGCATAGAGATTGCTTCGTCGCTTGCGCTCGGAGCGCGGCCAAAGCCGAATCGGGCGCGTGTAAACTTTTTAGGGCTGAGGCGCTTGATACGGATTTGCCGGTCCGGCGAGGACGCGCTCCTCGCAATGACAGAAAAACCCTGACCTGTTGTTTTACCCCGGATACGGCGAGAACTGGTCGGCGACGGCCCACCACCTGCCGGCCTCTTTTACAAAGACGAACATGTCCCGTCCGCCCATATCCATGGTACGGCCGTTTGATTCAAAGGCTATGTCGAAATAATATGTGACCACGGCGGTCTCTCCGTACATGTCTATCCTCGGGTCAATCTCCTTCCATCTCGTTATCTTGACCGAGTTGGCAAAGGCCGCCCATGATGTTATACAGGCGTCCCTGCCTTCGAGCCGCTTCTTTTCGGTCGCGGTTATCGCCACCATGTCCTCGTGAAAATAATTTAAGAGGTCCTGTGGCCTGCCCTCTGTCCATGCCCGGTTCAGGGCCTTCAGGGTCTCCCATACCTCTTTTGCTTTGTCGGTCATATCGGCCTCCGTTTATTTATAAAATCCTTCCTTATCATATATAAGCGGCCTTGCCTCGGGTCTTGATACATCCCCGTCCACGACCTCACCTATGATAAGCGTATGGTCTCCGGCGTCATGGTGGGAGCGGACACGGCAGTCCATCCACGCGATGCAGTCTTTCAATATCGGAGAGCCCGTTGCCTTGACGTCGTACTCTACCCCTTCGAACTTGTCCGTCTTCCGCCCGGTCTTAAGGCCGAAGTGCTTGCCTGCCGCCTTTCCGTCCTCGCCGAGGACATTTACGGCGAAGACGCCGGACTCCAGTATCATGTCGTGCGTGAATCTCGACTTCCCCACGGCGACTGTTATCAAGGGCGGGTCGAAGGAGGCCCGCTGGACCCATGCGGCGGTCATTGCGTTTATTTTATCCCCGAGCCGCGTGCTTATGACGAATACGCCGTTCAGTATCCTGTTCTCGGCGGATGATATCTCGTGTCTTACCGTCATGGGCGGCTCCTTAAGGCTTCTTTTTAAGGGCTATGTCGTCGTAATACCCGGTCGCGTTCTCGTTCGTGTTGTCGGTGTCGGTCATGATGACGACGCCTGTTATCCTCGGCGGCGTGTCTTTGAAGAATTTTTTATAGTCCTCGTATATGTTCCGCTCTTCGTTCAGCCATTGCCCGGTAAGCTCCGCTCCGCTCTCAACGGCGACCATGACCACGCGGTCGGTGAAGGGGTTTTTAACCGCCTCGCCTTTTTTAAGCTTGTTAGCCCAGATGTAATTTACGGCGTTACCCGGGGCCTTTATCCCATAGAACGCGTCCAGGAGCTTGAACTTGAATTTATCGAAAGAGGATGTCTTTTCCGGCTCGTACTCGAATGTCACATATATGCGCGCGGAGTAGTCGTCGCCGTCTTTCCGCGTCTCGTCGCCTTTCTTCAGTATCCCTTCGACCTTCCACCTCCACGAGAGTATCTCGAAGTCCCTTATCTCGTCGCCCTTGAACTCCTTATATACCGCGGAGGCGGACGAAGAGCTCTCGGCCTTAAGTATTTTGTTCTCGCCGTCCTTTACGACCGTATAGCGGGTTTCTTTTTTCTTCCTCGGCAACAGGAGCTTATTCCAGCCAGCGGGCGGGGCCTCAGGCGTCTCGGCGGAAAAATCGTCTATGAGGAGGAGGCCGTTGCCCGGAGGCGCGGAAAAGGCAAGGGCGCCGGATGCGATTAGAACGATGGCAGAGAGGAGCGAAGCGTAACGCAGCTTCGGGCGTCTGGAAGATGGTTTGTCGGTCATTTCCCTGTCTTTGAATGAGGTCTGGTCAGGTTGATAAACGAGAGGCCTTAAGACGGGTAGATTTTATATCGAGGCGCCGGTCCAGTCAACCCAATTACGCGGGGGAACGGGTCTTATAAGCAAAGGGTCACTTGGAGTGCCTGTCGGCGACCTTTGACGCGCCGTAGGAGTCCGGCTTGGTGACGGCCGCGTATCCAGAGCCGGTGACCATGCCGACGACCTCCTTGACTATCTCCCGGGTATCGCCGTTCATGCCGACGTCGAGGTGTATCTCGACCCCGAGTTTTTTATATCCGTTCTCGTTCAGGCGCTCTCTTATGACCGAGGCGAGCTCTATGGACATGGTCGTCTCGTAGAATATCCGCTGGCGGAGGTTGTCCATCTTCCTCCGTTTAAGCTTCTTGTAGAAGTACCTGCCGCCGTGGCCTACCTTATGGACGATTATCGCGCTTACGAAGAGGGTGTCTGTATTGAGGAAAGAGTCTGTGCCGATGATGAGGTTGTACGCTTGCCCGGGGGATTCGCCGATGTAACGTATGATCGACGAGAACATCTCGTCGAAACTCACGGGGCCCTTTGTAGGGCTCAAGAAACCCTCGGCTATATCCGCTGAAGGAGACATCCGTACATTGTAATACCAATATCCTTTAAAAACAAGCCGTTTTGCAAGGCATGAGCGCTCGGGCAGGTTAAATTTAGTTGCATTGAACGGTCTTTGGGGATAGAATGTCATCGTCAGACAACCCCTTAAAAATAAATCAGCCGTTTTACGGAAGGCCGGCCAAATGAAGAGAATACATTTGCTATTTACAGGTCTTTTCGTAATGCTGTTGTTCGTCCTCGCTGCCCCTTCCGTTGCCGTCCAGAAAAATCCTTTGGACCTCACGCCCGGGATCGTTGACCTCAAGGATGGCAATTACGAGGAGGCTACGGAGTTCTTCAAGTCAATAAGGGAGAAAGACCCGGAATCGTCTCTGGCCGCCTACTACCTCGGCCTCGCTTATGTGAAGGGCGAGGACTATCTGTCGGCGAAGCCGCACCTTAAGGACGCTATAACCCTTTCGCCGCGCGTCAGAGAGGCGGTATTTGAGTTTGCGGAGGTCTTATACCAGCTCGGCGAGCATGGCGAGGCGCTCTCGGTGATAGGTGTCGCCGAGAGCGAGGGGATCGAGTCTGCCCGCGCGTCGTTCCTTAAAGGGCTCACCCTTATAAAGTTAAAAAGGCCCGATGAGGCGATAGAGGCATTCAGGAAGGCGAAGTCGCTCGACGGGTCGCTTGCAAGCTCTGCCGACTACCAGACGGCGATAGCCTCCGTGCAGGCCGGGAGGCTCGGGGAGGCGAAGGAGATGTTCAAGGACCTCGCCGCAAAGGACCCGAACGCCGACGTCGCCGAGTCCGCCCGGGAGTACATAAACGCGATCTCGAAGAGGCAGAAGGATGAGCGGCCGTTGAAGCTCAGGGCTGGTGTCGAGTACCAGTTCGACGACAACGTCCTCCTTAAGCCCGCGGACGCGTCGGTCGCCGGGGACATAACAAACGAGTCCGACAGCGTCTTTGTCGCGTCTTTCAGCGCCGACTATGACTTCAAGCTCCAGCTCCCGTACAGCCTTAAGGCCGGGTACTCGTTCTACGCCAACACCCACGCCTCATTGGAGACGCACGACATCCAGAGCCATTCGTTTTCAGCGACCCCGGGGATGAGCTTCAGGAGCGGCCAGGCGAACCTCTACGCCGGGTACACATACACCCTTGTCGACGGGGACAAGTACCTCCAAGCCCTCACACTGTCCCCGGCCTACACCTTCCCGATAAACGAAAGGCAGTTCGCCCAGGCGTCCGTCAGGTGGCAGGTGAAGGACTACCTCGATTACACGGCTGGCGTAGGCGCGGACGAGGACAGGGATTCATGGGACTACGGCGCGGGTGCGTCCTGGTTCTATCTGCTATTGGGCGGCAAGGGGTTCGTTAACGGACGCTACGACTTCAACTATGAGGCGACAGACGGCGCCAACTGGGCGTACTATGGCAACAGGTTCGGGGCTAGCGTCTATTATCCCGTCACCGAAAAGCTCGGGCTGAACGTCAGCGTGGAGGAGTACCTCCAGTCCTTCACGGATACGCACACGGTCTTCGGCGTTGAACGGGAGGACACGACACTCACCTTTTATACGCTCCTCACGTACCCCCTCTACGACAGCCTGGACCTGAAGGCCCAGTACCTCTACATCCGGGGGGATTCAAACATCTCGATATACGATTATTCGAAGAACGTCTACGGGGTCGGGGTGGATTTCAGGTTCTAAGGTCTTTTAATAAAGAGGTCCCGCCATGTTTATGAAAAAGACTTTTACTGGTTCGTTCAGAAAGGCATACGGGCTGGCCGCCGTCATCGGGGCCGTATTCCTTTTTATGCTGTGTTCGGCCCTCACTCACGCCGCGCTCGCCGCGGAGGCGGGTCCGGCGGATGTAGGTTATATCTCGAAGATAGAGGGCAAGGCGGATATAACGAGGGCCGGGTCGGCACAAGCCGTCCCGGCGCGCCAGGGCGACAAGGTCTTTGTAGGGGACGTCGTCCGCACAAAGCCCGGGTCCAAGGCCGAGCTGACCTTTAACGATAAGACGGTAGTAAGGCTCGCGCCGGAGACCAGAATAAAGGTGGACGAGTACCTCTTCAACCCCGAAGGCGGCAGGAAGAAGGCGTCTTTATACCTCTTCAGGGGCAAGGTCCGCGGGGTCGTCTCCACCTTCAAGAAGAAGGTCATACCGGTCTCCATAAGCGAATCGACCTTCAACATTCAGACGCCAACGGCTATCGCCGGCGTCCGCGGCACCGACCTCTTCGTATTTTACCTGAGGGGGACTACGGGTGTCGTGTTCAACGACGGGCTCGGTTTCGTGTATAACCCGAGGCTCCCCGGTCAGGTGGTGGACATAAGGGCCGGGCAGTCGACCTTTATCCTCCATCCCGAGGCCCCGCCACTGCCCCCGAAGCGCTCGCTCAATATCGAGTTCCTGAAACATTCCTCCGACACCGCGATTGAGAACGGCGGTGAGAACGGCACAAACGGTGAGACTGAAGGCGGGGAAGAGCCCGCCTCCGGCGATGAGGGGACGGTTGTGACCGCTGAGGCGGACTCCGGCGAAGGCGAGGCGGACGATAACGGCATAGCGTCGCTCGACGAGACCGGGTCTGAGTCCTTCGATGACGACGAGGGCGAGTTCGACTCATCCTCCTCCCGCTCTCTCTCGGCCCTGACAGAAACCGGGGGGACGATTGACGACGCTACTGAATACACTGACTTGCAACCCATAAGCGAGACGAGCGAAGTGGCGCTCGAGACCACCGAGGCGCCAACGGTTACTGTCTTATCTTCGAGCCTCGGTGGTTTCATTAGGAGCCCTGATGCCGATCTTGACGTTCAGGGGGCCGTAGCGTTCAGTTCCGGCGAGACCGCCGGGGAGTGGTACTACGATATCGCCGGCTGGGCCGGCTCCCCGCCTGACAATGGGACGATCACGATGGGCGGCTCGGGGCAGGCCGACTCATCGTCAAGCACAACGACAGGCTATTGGATATCCTTCATGGACGGGAGTTACTCCAACGGCATAATGTCCGGGGCCGGCGCTTTCTATTACCTGACGGGGACATCGTTCATTTCGGGTGATGGGACGGTGAACGGTACTTATGATTCGACGGGCTCGTTCAGCGGCTCTGCCGCAGGTACGGCGACCGAGGACGACCTTGCGTTCGTCACCGTCTTATACAGCCCGGGGCTTTTGAGCGGTTTCATGGGAGGGACCTCTTCCATCTGGGGTACAAGCCGGTCTTCACCGGCCTACATGGTCATGATAGGCAGATACTTGGGCGGCATAACGCCGAGGCTCTGGCTGAACCAGAACGCCTTCAGCCTTAACTTCGGCAACAGCACTTACACGACCTACGACGGAGGGGCGTTCTTCGGGTACTCGGGGATGCTCGCCGCCGAGGGGTCCGCGAACTCCAGCCTTTACGCCCTGTATATAGACCCGTCCGGGAATGCAGGCGTAGCTGTGGGCAGTCTCTCCGGCTTGTTCCATTACGAGAGCGGCATGATGAAGATGGAAGGGTCCGTATTCCCGGCGCTGATAAGGGCGGACGCCTTTATCCCTTACACCGCGTCAAACCTCTTGAGCAACATCTCCAGCGCGAGTTATCAGAGCTCGGTTGCCCCTGCGTATCCGGCGATATACGGCGCCGCGTCCAGCTTCACCGGTAGTTCGTCCTGGGACATCTCCACGAGCTCCATAGCCGGGCAGGACTGGGGCATACTGGAATCGATCGGCAACGGGACTTATACAAGCTCAGCCCCGGTTTCAGGGGCCCTGACGCTGGACTTCTACAACGACGGCTTTAATTCTTCGACGATGATAGCCGGGGCGAGGGGAGACCTCACTGTCGGCGTGGGCAACACCATCACCGGGGGCTTCGTCGGCTATGGGGCCGGGCAGGATTCCGCCGCCTCGTGGATAAGCGCGGGCAGTTTCCTCGGGACGTTCTCGCCCGCGTCTTATACCTGGCAGTCGATACAGACGGGCGCGTGGATAGAGACGAGCCTCTTTATCGCCATGACGCAGACAGCCGCGGGGCAGGCCTCTTTGCAGGCCCTTGACATCCCGTACGCCGAGGTTGGAAGGGCAAACCTCACAGGCACCGACGGGAACCTCACGGTCAACATGAACGACGTCACCTTCTTCGCCTATTCGAGCGGCGCGGCCGCAAAGATATGGGCTACGAATAACATCTCGGGCTCTTATGTGACCGACCCGCTCGCCGGCGCCTCTGTGGCCCTATCCGGCAACGGGCTTTCGTCGAGCTTCAATGTGAAACAGTGGTCAACTAACACCTGGCTCTCGTCGGTATCCGGCGCCGGGACTTACTCCGGGACCGGCACGCTCAACGGCTCCTCGGTCAACATGGTAGGCGCCGCGGCCGGGACCTACTCCGGGGGAACGTTCTCCGGCACCGGGGCCGGGGCGGCCTACTGATAATAATAAGCGCGCTTCTTTAAGGCGGGCGGCCCCGGCGGCCTCCCTGCCTTCGGGGAGCCCTTTCTTAAAGGCCCCGCCCTCAAGGTCCTATGAACCGCCTGAAAACCATCTTCTACACGATAACCGGCCTTAAGGTCGGCCTCCTCGCCACAGCCGTCTCCGTCCTCATATACATCATCCAGGTGCCGTTCTTTCAGGAAATAGACCTCAAGGCCTTTGACTTTCACTTCAAATCCAGGGGCAGGGTCGAGCCGACCGGAGAGGTCGCTATCGTCGCCATCGACGAGAAGAGTCTGGACGCGTTCGGCAGGTGGCCCTGGCCGAGGACCAGGATGGCCGAACTCGTAAGGAAGCTGAATGCCATGTCCCCCGCGGTCATAGCCTTTGACGTCGTCTTCTCGGAGCCTGACGAGAGCTCCGGGGCCGCGGTATTCAGGAAGCTCCGCCGGGATTTGAGCGGGGCCGACCCGCGCCTCGCCTCTATCCTTAAAAAGGCCGAGGCAGACGCTGACAACGACAGGGCGCTCGCCTCCGCCCTTGAAGGCACTCCGGCGGTCCTCGGTTACTTCTTCTTTACAGGGGACGAGGTCTCCGGGCCGGTTCAAAAAGACAAGGCATACCTGATACCGTCCCGCTTCGCGTCCATCAGGCAGATAGGCGCGGAGGAGCCGAGGTTCCAGGTGCTCGGCGCAAGCGGCGTGACTGAAAACATCCCGGTCATCGCCGGGTCCGCGGAGAACTTCGGTTACTTCAACATAGTCCCGGACAAGGACGGGACCGTCAGGTGGGCGAACCTCGTCATAAGGTACGGAGAGGAGTTCTATCCGCATATATCCATAGAGGCGATAAGGCGTTACGCGGACTCCCCGCCCCTCCTCCTGAACGTCGCCGAATACGGGGTGGACTCTATTAACATTGGGGGCGTGATAGTCCCGACCGACGAGAACGGGCGCCTCCTCATCAACTACCGCGGCGGCCCGTTCACGTTCCCGCACTACTCCGCCGCCGATATCATGGCTGGCGGCGTGCCGGCTGAGGCGATAGAGGGGAAGATCATCATAATCGGCGCGACCGCCACGGGCATCTACGACATGAGGGTCACGCCTTTCGCCGGGACCTTCCCGGGGGTCGAGGTCCTCGCCAACGCCATCGATACAGTCATAAGCGGGGACTTCATTTACAGGCCGGACTGGATACTCATCTTCGACCTCCTCTCGATAATAATACCCGGCGCCCTGCTCGCAACCGTAATACCGAGGGTCTCCGCGCTTTTTACGGCGCTCTTCGCCATGGTGATGGTGGCCGCCTACATCTTCGCCAACCACTACGTCTTCACGCACCTGAAACTCTGGCTGACGGACATATATCCGGTCTTTACCATAGTCTTCGTCGCGTCATCCACCACGATATTCCAGTTCGTCTCTGAGGAGCGGAAGAAAAAGGAGATAAGGGAGGCATTCTCGCGCTACGTCGACCGCTCGGTCGTAAACGAGATAATAAAGAACCCGGGGCTCTTAAGCCTCGGGGGCGAGGAAAAGACATTGACCGTGCTCTTCTCCGACATCCGGGGCTTCACGAACATCACGGAAAAGCTCAAGCCCAATGTCCTCGTAAAGCTCATGAACGACTACCTGACCCCCATGACCGACGTGATCTTAAGGAACTGCGGCACCGTGGACAAATACATGGGGGACGCCATAATGGCCTTCTGGGGGGCGCCTCTGCCGCAGGCGGACCACGCCGTAAGGGCGTGCAGGACGGCGCTCGAGATGGAGCGGACCCTCACGGAGACGCAGAAGACCTGGGACAAGCCCGGCATACCGAGGCTCGTCTCCGGCATAGGCCTGTCCACCGGAAAGGCGGTCGTCGGCAACATGGGGTCTTCCACGCGCTTCGACTATACAGTCATAGGCGACGCCGTCAACCTCGGTTCGCGCCTCGAAGGGCTGAACAAGGAGTATGGGACGAACATAATAGTCCCCAAATACACCTATCTTGCGGCCCAGGAAGAGTTTGCCTTCAGGGAGCTCGACATCGTAAAGGTCAAGGGCAAGGACCTCCCGATAAAGATTTACGAGCTCATGGGGGACAAGAAGGCCGCCGTGGAGCTTAAGGAGTTAATAGACCTCTTTGAAACAGGGCTTAAGGCTTACAGGGCCAAGGCATGGGCCATGGCTGAAGAGTATTTCGGGCATGTCCTTGAGCTGAGGCCCGAGGACGGGCCATCCAAGGTCTATCTTTCGAGGATAAAGGTGTTGAGAGACTCCGAACTCCCGGACTACTGGGACGGCGTCTTTGTAATGAAGACAAAGTAAGGCCGCCTCCTATGGCGCCAGCCTGATTTTAAGACAAAGGGCCGGTCTCGTACGAGACCGGCCCTTTGTCTGTTTATAGCCCCCTCTCCCCTTGTGGGAGGGTGCGGAGTGTTAGGGAATTTTTTTTAGGTCTGATATCCCGTTACGCGGGTTCAGGTTTGCAACCTGAACCCGCGTAAGACACAGCGTTGATATACGGAGCGTCAGAACAAAGCAGACCAAGGCGCGACAAAGGCGAGGAGGGAGGCGTACGCCGTTGTACGCCGCAGTGACGAGCCGAGGAGCAACGCAGGTATGCGAAGTTATGACGCTCCGTACTTATAACCCCATCTTCTTCGCTATTATCTCAAGCTCTTTGGGCCTTCCCTCGGCTATGATCTTATCCCTCAACTCCTCGGGAGAGTGCTTGAACCTGCTCTCGACCTGTTTTCTGTAAAAAGTCCCGTTGTAGGCGCAGAACGGATAAAGGCGGCCCTTGGGGTCCGGGTAGTGGATGACGCACCTCATGACGCGCTCCACGCTGAAATTGTATCCGTCCATGAAGTGCATCCCGGCTATGAAGAAGTTCGAATGGAAACGGTCCTTTGACGCGGCGCCGCTCGACTGGGTCTTTCTCAAGCTCCTGTCCTGGTAGCCTTCGAGGCTTTTCAAAAACTTTTCGAAGGTCAGCCCCTTTGGGGCCTTCTCCTCGTTGAAGTGCTTTTTGAGTTTGTAGAGTATCTTTACCTTCGAGAGGAGGTCGAACCTCGACGGCTTCACTGTCCTGGAGAGCTCGATCAAGTCCTTCAGGAACGGGAGCATGTCGAGGAATTCGCTTATGGGTTTTACGGAGCCGTCCTCGCCTATGTAGAAGTAGGTCCCCTGCGAGCAGTGCGGATGGAGCGAGAGGGTGAAGGCCGGCTTGCCGCTCAGGGACGCCGCGAGTTTCGATATCGCCGAGGTGACGCCTATGGGGAACCAGTCCCGCATGACGTCTATGTAGCCGGTCTGATTCTCGATGTCGTGCGCGAGGTCGGCGAGCGTATATCTCCTCTCCAGCCTGTGGCTCTGGCTGAACCTGCCGACGAATGAGACAGGCTGAAAGGCGATGCCGCTTATGACGTCGTTGTTTTTCGCCGCGAACCTTACGATGTCGCCGACCTGGTGGTCGTTGAAGCCCTTTACGAGGGTGGCTACGAGCACTATGCCTATCTTCAATTTCCTGCAGTTCTCGATGGCGGCCATCTTGACGTCGACCAGGGCCCTCGCGCGCGTCTTTTTGTAGACGTCGTCGGTAAGGCCGTCGAACTGGAGGTAGAGGTTGTCGACCCCGGCCTCTTGCGCGGCCTCGGCAAACGCAAACTCCGCCATCTTTATGCCGTTGGTGTTGACCTGGATGTAGTCGAACTCCTTCTGCCGGGCTCTCCTTACTATCTCGAGGAAGTCGGGCCTGACCGTCGGCTCCCCGCCTGAAAACTGGACGCGGTTGGCTCGGACAGGCTTCTGGCTGGCGAGCATGTCGAGCATCCGCATGACGTCCTCAAAGGACGGCTCGTAGAGGTAGCCTGAGGCGTTGGCGTTGGCGAAGCAGACTGGGCAGGTCATGTTGCACCTGTTGGTGAGGTCAATGATGGGCAGGGCGCTGTGGCTCATGTGCATGTTGCAGAGGCCGCACTGCTTGGGGCAGACCGTCGCCTTTTTTATCGCCGGGTCTTCGATCCCCTTGCCGTCGCCGAACCAGAGCTCCTCGCACCTGTTGTAGAGGTTCACGTCGCCGTAGAAGATGTCCTTGAAGTCCCCGTGGTCCCTGCAGGTCTTGGATATCCAGACCTTGCCTCCGTCCTCGTAGAGAGTCGCCTTTATTATCTCCATGCACTCCGGGCAGATGGAGTCTATCTCCTTCGGGAGCCCGAACTTTATCGGTTCTATCCTGGTCCCTGAGTAGGTCTCTCCGGGCTGGTCGACGAGATACGGGAGGTCTCGGCCCGTATCCGGCGTTGCCCCTGATTTGAAAAAACGCTGGAAGATCGATTCCATGAGGAAGCCTCCTTCACATTTTTCGACCGGGATTGAGAGAGGACGAGCCTGTCCCGGGTGGAAGGGCGCGTTTCTCTGCGTCTTATTGTCGGTGCGTGGAGCGAGCATGGAGAAAGAAAACAGGTTGAGACGGGGCGGCAAGCCCCTGCCGACAAGGCGGCTGATGCGCGCAACAAGATTAAAACCTATATGTCAATTCAAGCACGCTTGAAAGAAGATAAGTTTTTAAAATTGTCAAGGCCGAAAGAGGTGATGTTCTGATTTTATAGAATTTTTTTTAGTATTTCAAAGGTTTTTTTAAGCCGTCTTGAAGACCTGCCGTAGACGGCCCTCTTTTTACTCGCGTCCTCTCTAAGTCCGTGCTTGAAAGCATTGGTTTATTAGGGCTTTCTTAAGCTTTGGGCCTTAATGCCCGATATGAATGGCATGGCAAGGGGGCAGTGTGCCTTGAGTTATTGTATTGACAGCGTTTCCCGGAATTGTATAGATTGTTTCCGCGTCAGGCAGAATCGAAGGCAGGTCAAGGTGTCCCTGAAACATAAGAAGATAGCCCATCCTTTTTTGCTTGTCCTCATCACAGCCGCCTCCATCTTCATCGCCGAGGCGTTGGTGATGATGGCCCTGCCTTTCATAAGGGGGATATCCCCGGTATACGAAGGCACAATAGACGCGCTCCTCCTTACCATGCTCGTATTCCCTGTGCTCTATCTCTTTCTCTTTCGCCCGATGATAAGCGTCATAAGGAGCCTTAGCGAGGCGGAAGACGAGCTCCAGCAGGCGAACGAGGAACTTGAGGCGCGCGTGGCGATAAGGACCTCCGAGCTCGCGTGGGCTAACGATTCCCTGAAAAAAGAGATGGAAGAGAGGGTGAAGATAGAGGGGGACCTGCGCGATTCGGAGAAGAGGTACAGGTGCCTCTGGGAGGACATGAACGACGCGGCCTTCCTCGCCGACGCCGAGACCGGCAGGATAACGGACGCCAACAGGAGCGCCGAAGCGCTCCTCATGAGGACGCGCGAAGAAATAATCGGCATGCACCAGAGCGGCCTCCACCCCGAAGGCAAGTCCATGGAGTACAGGAGGGTCTTCCGGGAGTATAAAGAGATCCCGCGGGGGAATATCGATGACATGGAGGTCGTAAGGAAGGACGGCAGGGTCGTGCCGGTGACCATAAGCTCCGCCCCGGTGACGATAGCCGGCAGGCAGTTCCTCATCGGCCTTTTCAGGGACATGACCGAGCGCAAGAGGCTCGAGGAGGAGCTCCGTAGGTCCGCCATGACCGACAGGCTCACCGGCGCATTCAACAGGCTTAAGTTCGACGAGGTAATGACGATCGAGCTGAACAGGGCCAGGAGGTACAGGAGGCCCCTTTCGCTCTCCATCTTCGACATAGACGACTTCAAGAGGGTAAACGACACCTTTGGCCACGCCGTAGGAGACAACGTTCTTGTAGAGCTTACGAAGATAGTCAAAAGCATGGTCAGGGAGTCGAGCTACCTCTTCCGCTGGGGCGGCGAGGAGTTCGTGATACTCCTGCCAGAGGTCGGCCTTGACGGGGCCACCGTTCAGGCCGAGCGGATAAGGAAGGAGATAGAGGTACATGACTTTGAAGGGATAGGGCGCGTGACCGTGAGTTTCGGCATAGCCGTGTTCAGGCACGACGACACCGACGATTCCCTTGTGAAAAGGGCCGACGAGGCGCTCTACAGGGCCAAAGAGATGGGGAAGAACAGGGTGGAGGGGGAGGCGCTCAAGAAGGCCATGCCCGAGGGGGCGTAGGGACTGTATCTACACGGCCGTTGCTTCTCCGGCGCAATAACCGGTACTCCAGCAAACCTGCAAATTATACCCGCCGGTAGGACCGTCGAGGTCCAGGACCTCGCCCGCGAAATACAGGTTATCGATCAGCTTTGACCTCATGGTCTTCGAGTCGACTTCGCTTAGTTCTATGCCGCCCGCCGTAATGACAGCCTTTTCAAAACCCGGAAGCCCGGCCACATGGACCCCGAATTCCTTCATAAGGCGCACCAGCGTCTTTCTTTCTTCCTTTGTGACGCAATGGGCTTTTTTCTCGGGATCGATGCCTGCGATCTTTGTGATGACAGGGACGAGTTTCTGCGGCAAAAGCATGTCAAGGCAGTTTTTGATATGCTTATTTGGGCATTCCTCAAAATCCTTCCGGATCCTCGCGTCGAGTTCCGTAAAATCAAGGGCAGGCACAAGGTCGATCTTCAGCGCGACTTCCCCGGGAAGTTCCTTGCCGATCCTCTTGCTCATGTTGATGATCAACGGCCCGCTTATCCCTTTGGCCGTAAATATGGCGTCGCCGACGTTGGAATCGAACTTTTTATTGTCCTTATACGCGGCGATTCGGACGTCCCTCAAGCTCAACCCTTCAAGCTCTTTTACGAACGCGTCCTTTAGGATAACAGGCGTAAGCGACGGCGAGGGGCGTATGACTTTATGCCCCAGGGCCCTTGCCCAATCGAATCCGTCGCCGGTGGAGCCGGTTGCCGGATACGATTTGCCGCCGGTACATATGACGAACCTGTCGGCAAGGACCTCTTCGTCGGTAGAGAGCACGACCTTCTCGATCCTTTCGCCTGATCTCTCTATCGACCTTACTTCCGCGCTTGATCTTACTTCGACTTTTGATTTCTCCATGTAATCGATGAGGGCGTCCAGCACATCCTCCGCCCTGTCGCTTTCGGTTATGACCCTGTTGTTCTTCTCGACCTTTGTCTTTACGCCGCGGGATTCGAAAAAGCCTATGACCTCTTTGACCCCGAACCTTGAGAACGCGGAGATAAGAAACTTGCCGTTCCTGCCGAACTTTTCCGCCATCTCGCGCGGTGAGCCGGTCTTGTTGGTGATGTTGCACCGCCCGTGCCCGGTTATGAGAAGCTTGACCCCGAGCCTGTTGTTCTTTTCGAGCAGAAGCACGCGAGCGCCGCACTCGCCAGCCCTTCCGGCGGCGATCATCCCTGCCGGACCTCCGCCGATTATGACAACGTCGTATTTCATGGCGCTGTTATATCATAATATTCATATTGGGGGTAGATGGGCGGAAGAGGGTAGGTTGGGTTAGCGAAGCGTAACCCAACGCAAACATAAGATATGTGATACCGCAAGTCACCGAAAAAGCGGCCTTGCTCAAGCGTTCGCCGATAGGTAGACTGGGCATATATGACAAAGGGACTGGGGCGCGCAGCGCGAAATAGTATTTGAGGAGAGCGTGGGGCTTGAATAAAAGCGGATTTGTTGGGTTACGCTACGCTAACCCAACCTACGAGACCACAAGACTCGTTATCACCAGACCTTTCCCAGATTGAAGCAGTCAAGGGTTGAGTCACCAGAAAAGCTTACGACAAAACAATTGCCCTGCGGTATTGAGCTGTATGAATGAAATCTCAGTCTGTCTTCGGCAGTACTATCGTCTCCGTTTTGGCTGATCCTCAAAAGCTGTTTTGTGAGGATACGGCTCAGATTGTCTGAACGGTGAGTTTTAGCCCGCTCGTCAAAAAAGATTGCGGCGGGATTTGATACCCCATATGTGAAAAGGTATCTAGAAAACGAGACCATGGGTTCCGCGTCAGAGTAGGTATGGCTATCAAAAATAACAGGGACTGCGGGGTTTTCCTTTAAAGCGGTGATTACTCTGACCGCGTTTTGTGTGAACTGGCTCGTTTTTTTCAGATTGTCTACGGATGTGCCCTGAATAAAGATGAAGCCCTTTAATGCATAAATATGAAAGATGTAAGCTGCAAATCCCGTCAGGACGATCCCTCTTAGAACCCTGTTTGTCCCGATTATCTTAAAAGGGACGTAAAGCAGAAAGAACATTGAAAGGTTGTAAATGAAAATCCCAGGGAAATCGTACCTTGTATTTAAGGGTAGTTCCCCGTAATAAAAGAAAAACTGGGTAGTCCATACGGCAAAAAGTAATAGCTGTATCAGCAGGAGGTTTTTATATTTTAAAGATGAAGAAGGTGAGAATCCCGGGCATTGGTTTTCAGGGGCGCGCTTGGACGCCGTGTACAAAATGGCGCTCACGAAAAGCGGCACAAACGCATTTACATTCTGATACTCAAGTAATCTATAAAAGAAGCGATTCATAGGGTTTACTGAATTACCGTAAATATCAGCCCCTGTTTTGCTGAGCAAATAAACGATTATTCCGGTTATAGCAAATCCACTTAGAAAAATGAATAGGGCGCACGTGATTGGGACAGCAGAAAGTGTTTTATTTTTCCAGCCTTTAAAAACGAGTCCGGCAGTAACCGGAAGAAGAAAAAGAAAGTTTTCCTTTGAGCCGTAAGCCAGAAAAGCCCCTAAGGCCAGTAAAACCCACCAGACATTGCGTTTGCCGGTCCAGATTTTATAAAAGGCCAGAGAGTAAACGGCAAGGCCGAACATGGCATAAAGCTCTGCGGGGCCAAGTCGTGTCCATATGTCCGCCCAGTAAGATTGTGTGAACAAGAACAAACATGTTATTCCGCTAAAGATGTGCCCGAGATATTTTGAGAGCAAATACCATGCTATGAAGATTGAAATTGCGATCATGAATAATCTGAATGTATACCATCTTAGGGGCTGACCACCCCAAGCGACAGTCTCAAGTAGATGGGCTGTCCAATAAGCAGGGCGGTACCTGGACCTTCCCTCCTTGGCAAAACCCACTTCGGTCTGCAAAAGCTTGGAGGGGAATTCGGCAAGAGACATTTCATTATCTGCCCCGAGGTTGATTATTATTTCATGATCGTCTATCAGACCCCATTTTGAAAAGAGATTGGGATAGAGCATGGCTAATGTGAATAAGACTGCAAATAGTAATTGAAGGATCACCACTAATCGTAAGTTGCCTCGCACAAATATTCTCCATATTGTTTGTCTTGGGCGATTACATCACTTGCGGTGGCTGAAAGTCAAGGGAGAGTTAATGAATTTGTCAATTGCGTTAAGGTAAAAGAATTAAGCCCGTATAGGCCAAATTTCAAATGTAATGCATATTTTTCAAGTGCTCCTAAACAACATGGGGTCAGCCGTGTAGGGTGCGCCGAGCGCACCATTGAAGATGATTTTTGCGGGTTGCGCCATCTCTGTTTTTTTATCCAGATAACTGCGCCTACCCGCTTGCACGCTTCTTGTCCGGGATTATATGGCAATGCCTGTCATCAACTTCATGCTCGATAGCGGATTGAACGAGCTTGTTTAAGGATATGCCCAATTGTTTTGCCTTTGTTATGGCTTTTCCATGCACCTCAGGGGAAACGCGTACGTTAAAACTCCCCTTATAAGATTTCCGGGGTGTCTTTTTAGCCTCTTTGCAAAGTTCGAGGTAGAGGGTAGGTTGGGTTAGCGAAGCGTAACCCAACGCAAATATAAAATAATGCAATATGGCACCATCCAGGACTGGTGCGTTCGTTCAGTTTCCTCATGGTACAAAAAAAGGGTTGGCGTATGCCAACCCTTTTTTCTATATGGTGGAGGCGGTGGGAATCGGGCTCCGCTCGGCGACTTCCTGTCTTCTCGCTCAGCCCCGGTCTTTTTCGCTTCCGGCGGCTTCCTGCCGCCTCTTCCTCGCCTTGCTCGGCGCTCAAAAGCCGTTCGATTCCAACACTTCAAGAATTTAAAAAAACACGGGGATGGCAAGGACACCATCCCCGTGTTTTTTTAAACTGGTGGAGGCGGTGGGAATCGAACCCACGTCCGGAAACGCTTATCCGGGGCATCTACATACTTAGCCTGTAATTAGAGTCTCGCCCTCATGCCCATTACAGGCGGCAGGCAAGGAGGACCAGTCCGGTTGAGTATCGCTTTCAGGTCCTTCGGACAGAGCCCCGAAAGCTATCCCGCTAAGTGACGTCCGTCAAGCCCCGCAGGAGTAGGCAGGACAGACGCTGGCTGACTTTTAGGCAGCCAGGGCGTAGTTATAGTCGTTGTCGACTATTAGTTTCTGCCTTTTTTACGAGGCGGCAGGACCTCGGTATGCTTCCCTCGGCATCAGTTCGTCCCGTCGAAGCCGGTCGCCCCCATTCTTCATTTTATGATTATGGAGTTATGTCAAAGAGCCACTTTACATATTATAACACAAAAGACAGAATCTTTAAAAGACGAATATTTTCACTTGCCTGACACCGATGGCTCAGCGTCATATCAAGTTCACCCTCCCCTTAATCCCCTCCCGTCGAGGGAGGGGAAGTTTGAAAACGAGTTTTTGTACTGTTTTACCCGATACACAGGCGCATGGCGGAGAGCGCCTAAGGGAGGCGGAGGCGAGCGCGCCGGGGCAGATTAGACGCGAAGCGCTCTAAGGGGTGCGCGAACGGGTGGGGGAGGTGGAAAGCGCTCGGAGCCATCGCCAAAAGCGCGCGGAGCGCGCAAAATGGCTTCAGGTAAATGATTCGAATAAGCCAGACAAGCGCATATCGGGTCACGAATCAAAAGAATTCAGGTTGCAAACCTGAACCAGCCATAGTTCACCCTCCCCTTAATCCCCTTCCCATCAAGGGAGAGGAAGTATAAGCTTGCTGTTATTTCCCCCCTCCGGCCCCAGCAGACCCGTATTTTCCCTTGAACAGGGCCTTCTTTTAAGATTTAATTACTGTAAGGGGAAAACGATGGCTAAAAAGACGGTGCAGGTCCATGTGCCCTACGGCATGTTATTGGAGAGGTTCGACGAGCTCCTCGGAAAAAACATAAACCCCGAGATCCTCCTCGACGGGGACTCTCTCGACCTCGCCACCCCATACGACTTATCGCGCATAAGGGAAAGCTTCGGCGCGAAAGGCCTCTTCATTACCATTCACGGGCCCTATCTTGAGATAAACCCCGGGGCCGCCGACGAAGATGTACGGATTAAGACCGTCGCCCAGTACAGGAAGGTATTCAAGGCCGCCTCGTACCTCAAACCCATAAACATCGTCCTCCACGCCGGGTACCATCCTGGGATATACAAAAGAGACAAGTCCCTCTGGCTCGCCCAATCGATGAAGACGTGGCCCGAGTTCGTCTCTGAGGCCGAAAGGCTCGGCGTCACGATAGCCGTTGAGAACATATTCGAGAGGAGCCCGGAGACACTTACGACCCTCGTCGAGACGATCGACTCTCCCCGTTTAAGGCTCTGCCTGGACTCCGGCCATTTAAGCGCATTCGCCAGGGGTAATATGGACGAGTGGGTCTCCGCGCTCGGCCCGTATTTGGCCGAGGTCCATCTCCACGACAACACCGGGAATGCCGACGAGCACCTACCCATAGGCGAGGGGTCGATAGATTTTGACAGGCTCATTACCCTTATCGAAAAACACGCCCCTGACCCGGTCTACACCATAGAACCCCACGGGGAAGGGGCGATAGAGCGCGGCGTAGAGGCTATAACAAGGTTCCTCGAAGGTCGGCCCTCGCCGGGCAGGCAAAGCTCATAACCAACGGCAGTTGAGTCCTTATATTACTCTGGCCCCGGATACATCTGCCACTCAGCCGTCCACAAAAAGCTTGACGATGGGTTTCAGAACCTGTTAGCCTATAATCCTCTTTATCGTGTTCAGGGTTGCCCTTTTAAGGGCGATAGGGAATCCCGTTAGATACGGGAGCTGCCCCGCAACTGTAATCGGCGACGAAATCTTAGCTTGCCACTGGCTGAAAGCCGGGAAGGATAAGAGAGTAGGACGACCCGTAAGCCAGGAGACCTGCCCTGAGCGATTTATCAGAGCCCCTCGAGGGAGGGGGCTCGGGCGCGAGTCTTTCCGCCGGGAGTTCGATGCCACCCATCCCTAATGGATGGGTTTTTTGTTTTGAGGGGTATAAGGGGTTATGGAAAAAAAGGGGCTCGTACACATCTATACCGGCGACGGAAAGGGCAAGACGACGGCCTCTGTCGGGCTTGCCATCCGCGCCGTCGGGCAGGGCTTAAGGGTGCTCTTTGTCCAGTTCTTCAAGGAGGACTCGGCGTCCTCCGGGGAAAAGGAAGTTTTAAGGAAGCTCGGGGTCGAGCTCATAAGGTCTAACTGCAGGCACCCGATATTCATGAAGGATGTGGATGAGAAAAAGATAAAGGACGATATAACCGGGACTTTCGAAAAGGCCAGGGAGAAGGCCCCAGCCTACGATCTCCTCGTCCTCGATGAAGTCATGTCCGTTGTGAACGGCGGGTGGATTGATATGGAAGACCTTTTTTCTTTTCTCAAGGAGAGGCCCGCTGGCCTTGAGGTGGTCCTGACAGGCCGCGACGCGCCGGTTGAATTACAGCAGGTCTCCGACTATGTCACCGAGATGCTCAAGATTAAGCACCCTTTCGACGCGGGAGTAAAGGCGAGGAAGGGGATAGAGTACTAAATGGGCAACGGCCTTACATTCGTCCTCGGGGGCGCGCGCTCAGGCAAAAGCGCGTTCGCGTTGAAGCTCGGCGAGGCCATAGCCGGGCCAAGGGTCTATCTCGCCACAGGCCAGGCAGGGGACGCTGAGATGGCCTTCCGGATAGCTCGTCACAGGGAAGAGCGCGGGGACCGTTGGGAGACGATAGAAGAGCCGCAGGCGATAGTCGCCGAGGTCAACAAGGCCGAAGGCGTTCTCCTCATAGACTGTCTCACGCTCTGGATATCGAACCTCCTGTTCGCTGGTCTTGACGACAGGGAGATAATAAAGACGGCGGATTCTCTCGCCGTCGCCTCAATGTCAGCGGGCGCGCGGGTGATAGCGGTATCGAACGAGGTCGGGCTCGGCATAGTGCCGGAGAACCCCATCGCCAGGAGGTTCCGGGACTTATCCGGCGTAACGAACAGGATAATGGCGGAGCGCGCGAGCGACGTCTGGTTTGTAGCGGCGGGCATACCGCTTAAAATGAAGTGAGGTAAAAATGGTATCGAAAAGGCTACGGATATTCGCGGCGTTTTTCGCCGGCAACATATTTTTCTTCTTCCTCTCCTCGCTCGTCCTCTGGTTGTTGACAAGATACGAGATATCGCCTTACGGCAGGTTCGTAGCGACGTTCTTCAAGGGCAGGAAGCCGGAGGAGGCGCAGGCGGCGATAGAGGCGAACCGGGCATTGTTCGATGCGCTCCTGCCACAGGCCGTCAGGTTCTCCGACCTCTTCGTCATGCCCGCCGTCGGTTTCCTGATGGGGTGCATCGTAGGCGCGATAATGCGCGGGAGACAGTGGTACGCAGGCCCCGTATGGGCGCTTATAATCGCCGGGCCGGTCTCGATATTTTTCCTCGTAAGGTCCGAAGGCGCCGAGAGGTTCCCCTATCTCGCCGTCTTCCTCGCGCTCATCGCCCTCGGCGGCGTTGCCGGAAACGCCTTTGCGAACAGGGGCGGGGCGGCGGCGAAGGCGGGATAAAGACAAGCCAGTTCACTTTAAGGAGCCAGTATGTCAACGCTCGAAGCAACGCTTGAAAAGATAGAACCCGTAGACCCGGCCCTCCTCGATAAGGCGCAAAAGCGGCTCGACAGCCTCACCAAACCCAAGGACAGCCTCGGCAGGCTCGAAGAGCTCGCAAAGAGGCTCGTCGGAATAACAGGCGACTTGTCGTTCAGGGTCCTTAAAAAGACCATATTCACCTTTGCCGGCGACCACGGGGTCGCCGACGAGGGCGTCTCGGCCTTCCCTAAAGAGGTGACGCGCCAGATGGTCTTCAATTTTCTCCGTGGCGGGGCCGGGATAAACGTGCTCTCAAGGCAGGCCGGGGCAGAGGTGGTCGTCGTCGACATTGGCGTGGACTTCGAGTTCGACGATGCCCCGGGGCTCGTCAAGAGAAAGGTCGTAAGCGGGACCAAAAATTTGCGTGTCGGCCCCGCGATGACGAGGGAAGAGACCATAAGGTGCATTGAAGCGGGTATCTCGCTCGCCAGGGAGTATGCCGCGAAGGGCGCGGTATTCGGGACAGGGGAGATGGGGATAGCGAACACGACGCCTTCGAGCGCGATAGTCTCCGCCTTCACGGGGTTGCCGGTCGAGGAGGTCACTGGCAAAGGCACCGGAGTAGATGACAAAGCGTTCCGGCACAAGGTCGCGGTGATAGAGGAGGCGCTCAAGGTGAACGCCCCTGACGCATCCGACCCGATCGACGTGCTCTCCAAGTTGGGTGGAGCGGAGATAGCCGGTATCGCCGGGCTAATCCTCGGCGCGGCGTCCTTGAAGATACCGGTCGTTATCGACGGCTTCATATCCACCGCGGGCGCGCTTGTCGCTTATGAGCTTAAGCCCGCTGTGCGCGACTACATGATTGCCTCTCACTTATCCGTCGAGCGCGGCCACAAGGCCATGCTTGAGAGGATGAGGTTGAAGCCCTTGCTCGACCTCGACCTCCGGCTCGGAGAAGGCACGGGTTCTGCGATAGGCATAATGCTTATTGAGGCGGCAGAGCGCATATACAACGAGATGGCGACCTTCGGGGACGCGGGCGTCTCTGAACGGTCGTCTTAAGGGTCAACGGATGAAGGGTTTTCTGACAGCGCTCCAGTTCCTGACGCTCTTCAGGGTAAAGAAGGACCTGGAAGTTACGAAGGATTCTCTCGCCTCGTCAATGGCGTACTTTCCGCTCGTGGGCGCGCTCCAGGGCGTAATACTCGCGCTCGCTGATTATCTGCTTGCGGGCACGGGGCTTCTGCCGGAATCCCTTACAACGGGCGCTCTCATCCTCATACTCGCGCTTACGAACGGCGGCCTCCACCTTGACGGCTTCGCAGACACCGTCGACGGGATAGCCGGAGGCAAGACCCCGGAAGAGAGGCTACGCATCATGCGGGACAAGGCCGTGGGGCCGATAGGAGCGTCCTTCCTCTTCTTCGTTATCCTCCTTAAGTTCCTCGCCCTTGAGGAACTGCCGGCAGAGGCACGCACGCGCGCCATATTCCTCTTCCCCGGGGCCGGAAGGTGGGCGATGGTATTGATGGCGAGCCTGGCGCCCTCTGCGCGCGCCGAAGGGCTTGGCGCGGCGTTCTCGTCGAACTCGCGGAAGGCGCTTGTAATATCGACGCTCATCATGGCGACACTCTCGGTCCTCGTGCTCGGCGCCCTCTCTCTCGTTATAATAATCGCCCTCGGATGTATAGTCTACGCATTCACGCGCTTTTTTAAGAAAAGGCTCGGAGGCGTCACGGGCGACGTATTCGGCTTCCAGTCAGAGGTCGCCGAAGTCTCGTTCCTCGCGCTCGCCATCGCGTTCATGAACATCCTCGCCCTCGCCGAGTAGTCAGGAAAAAGAACAATTTTTAGAGTTGGCTGAAGGGAGACACATGAAGGCTACAAGGGTATACCTAATAAGGCACGGCCAGGTCGTAAACCACCACGAGTACAGATACAACGGCCACTTTGACGTTGACATAACGGATATCGGTGTTGAGCAGATGGCGAGGCTCTCGGAGTTCCTCCTCGGCCATTCCATATCGGCGGTATATTCGAGCGACCTTCAGAGGGCGAGGAAGGGCGCTGAGATAATCGGCAAGAGGCTCGCCCTTACGCCTGAATCCGTGAAGGAGCTTAGAGAACTCCACCTCGGCAGATGGGAGGGGCTGACAAGGGAAGAAGCGGTATTTAAGTACCCCGAGGACTCGCACTTCAGCTTCAAGGAGCTTGCGACCTCGAAGGTAAAAGAGGGGGAGAGCCTTGTCGAGCTTAAGGGCCGAGTCATCCCGGCGCTCTCGTCGATCGTCGAGAGGCACAAGGGGGAGGCCGTATGCATAGTAGCGCACGGGGGCGTTAACAGGGTCATACTTGGCGAGGCGATGGGGCTCCCGCTCGAGAACTTCTTCAGGATAGAGCAGGACTACGGCGCGCTTAACCTCATCGACTGGTTCGATGACGGAATAAAGGTAGTGAAACTCCTTAACGGCGGGCCGAATCAGGAGTTCAGGCCGACGGAGCTGTACTAAAAGGATGGGTATGGCAAAGGGTCTTATAATAGCGTCCGTTGCGAGCGGCTCCGGCAAGACCACAATTACGCTCGGCCTCATGGAGGCGCTTCGCAAGCGCGGCCTTATAGTCCAGCCTTTCAAGGCAGGGCCTGACTACATAGACCCGGGGCACCACTCCGCGCTACTTAAAAGGCCGTCTTATAACCTCGACACATGGATGATGGGGGTAGACGGCGCGAGGGCGACGTTTGACGCAGGCATGAGGCGCGCCGAGATCGGAATCGTCGAGGGGGTCATGGGGCTCTTTGACGGCAAGGACGGGGATGACGAGGGCTCGACCGCGCATCTCTCGAAAGTTTTGGGCCTTCCGGTATTGCTCGTCGTCGACGCCTCCCGCATGTCCCGCTCAGCCGGTGCGATAGTCAAGGGCTTTGCCGAGTTCGACAAAAAGGTCGATTTGAGATGGGTCTTATTCAACCGGGTCGGCTCAGCGCGCCACTACGACATGCTTAAAAAGTCCGTTCCCGCGTCCCTTGGCGTTACGGTCATCGGGTATCTGCCGAGGGAGGAGACACTCACTCTCCCGGAGCGCCACCTGGGGCTCTTTACGCATGGCGATACCGCGCGCGCCGAATGGCGGAAGGCCGTAAGAAAATCCGCCTCGCTCCTTGAGGCCCATGCCGACATCGACGCAATAATCAAGACACTTTCTCATTCAAGAAAAAAAGTATCGGCCCGCCCAGTTAATAAAAAAGGCGTATTCAGGATAGGTGTCGCGCTGGACAGCGCCTTCTCTTTTTATTACAGGGAGAACCTCGACATCCTCGAATCCCTCGGGGCCGAAATTGTATACTTCAGCCCCATTAGGGATAAGTCCCTGCCCAAGGGACTCTCTGGCCTATATTTCGGCGGGGGCTACCCCGAGCTACACGCAAAAGAGCTTGGTAAGAACTCACGGATGAGGGCCGGGATAAAAGAGGCGGCTGACGCGGGCCTGCCGGTCTTCGCCGAGTGCGGCGGGCTTATGTACCTCGGGAGTTTCATTGAAGACCTTAACGGCAAGGCATACCCTGGAGTCTCCGTCTTCCCGTGGACGACAAGGCTCCTTAAAAAAAGAAAGGCGCTCGGGTACAGGGAGGTCGAGGTAATTCCCGGTCATCCGTGGCTTGCCCAGGGTACAAAGCTCCGGGGCCACGAGTACCATTACTCGGAGATGACGCGCCTTTATCCAGGCATGAAAAGCGTCTTCAGATACGGTATAGGCGCGAAGGTCCATCAAGAAGGTTTCGTCTACAAAAATACGCTCGCCACTTACATCCACATCCACTTCGCCTCGAACCCGGCATTTGCCGCGGGTTTTGCCGGTCTCTGCAGGGAAGCCACGGATAGCCCCGAGGCGTTTTAAATCTTTAGTTTCTCAATTGAAAGCCCCTATTTCCATTCGGACGGTTTCGCTTGCCTGAAAAGGCCTTTCCTGATAAATTAATCTATTGCTTGTGACTGAACTTCGCGGAGTCTGATGCTCTCAAAGGTATTAACCAGCGCGACCCTCGGGATAGACGCTTATCTCATAGAGGCGGAGATAGACATCTCGCGGGGGCTTCCATATTTCGCGACCGTCGGCCTCCCGGACAACGCGGTAAAGGAGAGCAAGGACAGGGTAAAGGCCGCGATAAAGAACTCCGGATACGAATTCCCAGCCCGCCGCATTACCGTAAACCTCGCACCGGCCCACATAAAAAAAGAAGGCACTACCTTCGACCTTCCGGTCGCCGTCGGCGTCCTCATAGCCGAGGGCGTGGTGGACGGGGGCGTCGCCAAGGATTTCATCATCCTGGGAGAGCTCTCTCTCGACGGCTCTATAAAGCCGGCAAGGGGCGTGTTGTCCGTTGCGGTACTTGCGCGGGACCTGGGCAAGAAGCTCCTCGTCCCTTCGGCTAACGGCAGAGAGGCCGCGATAGTCGAGGGTGCCGAGGTCTACGGCGTAGAGAGCCTCTCTGAGGTCGTCGAGTTCCTGAACGGCGGGAGGGCCATAGAGCCCGTTACGGCAGTCAGGGCCGGAGGCGCGGGGAGTGGCGCCGGGCACCTTGCCGACCTCTCGGACGTGCTGGGGCAGGCGCATGTCAAGAGGGCGCTTGAGGTCGCGGCCGCGGGCGGACACAACATGCTGATGATCGGCCCGCCCGGGTCTGGCAAGACCATGCTCGCCATGAGGCTCCCCGGCATACTCCCGGATATGACGCTCTCCGAGGCGATAGAGACGACAAAGGTGCATAGCGTCGCCGGGGTGTTGGACTCAGGCGCGGCGCTCGTCGTCGAGAGGCCCTTCAGGTCCCCGCACCATACGATATCGGACGCAGGCCTCATAGGCGGCGGCAGGGTCCCGAGGCCCGGAGAGGTATCTCTCGCGCACAACGGGGTGCTCTTTTTAGACGAGCTACCCGAGTTCAGGAGGAACGTCCTTGAGGCGATGAGACAGCCGCTCGAAGACGGCAAGGTCTCGATATCAAGGGCGCTTGTCTCCATTGCTTACCCGTCTGAGTTCATGCTCGTTGCCGCCATGAACCCCTGCCCCTGCGGCTTTTTAGGGGACTCTCAAAAGGAATGCGTCTGCACGCCCTTGCAGGTGAGGCAATACCGGGGGCGCATCTCCGGGCCGCTCCTCGACAGGATAGACATACACTGCGAGGTCCCGGCCGTCAGGTACAGGGAGATGGCGGCAGCGGGCAAGGGCGAGACATCCGGGGCCGTAAAGGAGCGCGTGGACAAGGCGCGAAAGACCCAGGCATCGAGGTTCAAGGGTAGCGTCGCCTCGAACAGCAGGATGAGCACGAGGCTCGTAAAGAGGCATTGCGAGTTGCCCCCTGACGCGGCACGCCTTGTCGAGACGGCGGTGGAAAGGCTCGGCCTCTCGGCGCGCGCGTACACGAGGATATTGAAGGTGGCGAGGACCATAGCCGATATCGAAGGCGAAGAAGGCATCCGGACCCAGCATATATCGGAGGCGATACAGTACAGGACGCTTGACAGGCAATAGGAAAAGGTATCCGGCAGATGGAAAACGAGCTTCTTAAAGCAATATTCGATTCAGCCCTCGACGGCATCTTCATAATCGACCTTGAGGGCAGGTATATAGACGTGAACTCGGCCGGGTGCGCGATGTTCGGCTATTCGAAAGAGGAGCTCATCGCCGGAGACATCCGCCTACTCCTATTCCCCGAGGATGTGGAGCGCGCCTTTGAGCGCGGCAAAAAGAGCTGGAGAGAGGGCGCCTTCGTCCCGGAGTCGAGGATGAGGCGGAAGGACGGGTCTGAGGTATGGGTGGAGCTTACGGTAAAGCCCTTGAAGACGAAGAGGGGAGACCTCGTCCTCGGCATAAAGCGCGACATAACCGGGAGGAAAAGGGCCGCTCTGGACGAAAAGAGGAAGAGTACGGACCTCCTCAGGGCCATAGTCGACAATACGATGGCCGTCATATTCCTTAAAGACGGCGACGGCAGGCACATCCATGTGAACAGGAGTTTCGAGGAAGTCTTCCGTCTGCCCGGAGGGACGGCGCTCAACAGGACCAATCACGAGATATTCCCGAAAGAGATAGCCGACGCCATCCAGGAGAGCGACAGGAAGGTCCGCGAGTCCAGCTCGCCGCTTGTCTTCGAGGAGGATATTCTCCACGCTGACGGGACACCACACACGTACCTTACCGTGAAGTTCACGATACCATCGATACCCGGCTCGGTCTGCGGCATAGCGACGGACATAACCGAGAGGAAGATGATCGATAGGGAGCTCTTGAAGGCCAAGAAGCTCGAGTCCATCGGGGTGCTGGCCGGAGGGATCGCGCACGACTTCAACAACCTCCTCTCGGGCATTATCGGCAACGTCTCGGTTGCAAAGGCGCTCACCGGAGCGGACGGGAAGGTCCATTCTCTTTTAGGGGAGATCGAAAAAGCGGCCTTAAGGTCAAAGGACCTTACAAAACAGCTCCTTACCTTTTCCAGGGGAGGCGAGCCCATAAGGGAGAGGGTCGATATCGCCCAGCTCGTCGAGGACTCGGCGAGGCTTGTCCTGCGGGAGACGGGGGTCCAGTGTTCATTTTCATTCCAGCAGGGGCTCAAGGAGGCCGAGGCAGACCCGGGCCAGCTCTCGCAGGTCATGAACAACATAGTATTGAACGCCGCGCAGGCGATGGGGAACAGCGGCCGCATGGAGGTCAAGGCCGGGAATGTGGCGGTCGGGGCCAACGGGCCTCTCCCGTTGAAAGAGGGGGATTACGTGTTGGTCTCGATAATTGACCACGGCCCCGGCATACCGAAAAAGGTATTAGGCAGGGTTTTCGACCCGTTCTTTACGACAAAGGAAAGGGCGAGCGGTTTAGGGCTCGCAATATCTTATTCGATAGTTAAAAAGCACGGCGGCGCCATAATCGCTGAGTCCTCGAAGGACGGAGCGACGTTCAGCGTATACCTCCCTGCAGCCGCTAAAAAGGCGGAGGCCAGGCCTGTATCGGATACGATAGTCAGGGGTAGCGGCAGGATACTCGTCATGGACGACGAGGAGCTTGTAAGGGACACGACCGCTTCAATGCTCGAACTCCTCGGCTATGACGCCGCTTTCGCGGAGGACGGCGCGCGCGCCGTCGAATTGTATAAAGAGGCTATCAGGGACAGTGCCCCCTTCGAGGCCGTGATACTCGACCTTACGGTGCCGAACGGAATGGGCGGGCTGGATACGCTCCACGAACTGCTGAAGATCGACCCGCGGGTAAAGGCGATAGTATCGAGCGGCTACTCCAAGGCCCCTGTCATGTCCGATTACCGGAAGCACGGCTTCTCAGGCGTAATCACCAAACCATACAGGGTGGGCGAGTTCGGCAGGGCCTTGAAGGCCGTACTGGCAGAATAAGAATAACCCCTTCTCCCGCTTCCTCCACCGTTTTAACCGAGGTATCCCTTGACAGTCTTGCGGCGCGCTTTTTCAGAAGAGCACGATGAGGACGACGCCGGAGAGCATTATGATGGACCCGAGGAGGCGCTCCCTGATGTTTATCTCGTGGAAGAGGAGCTTGCCGTAGAGGACGCTGAAGATGAGCGACGTCCGCTTGACCGAGATCATGTAGGCGACCTGAGTCATGCTTATGGCGATGAAGTGGGAGAGTATCATCACCGCGGTGCAAAGGCCAATGGGGAGAAAAGTAGCCGGTTTTTTGAAGACAAGCGAGAACTTGCCCTTCGATATCGTGTAGACCGTGAGTACGGCGGTAAGCGTAAAGGGATAGAACGCGCCGAAAAAGACGGGGTCCGAGTGCTGGACCGCGACCTTTCCGAGCGTTGAGGTGATACTGTATATGAGGGCGACGGCTATCATCAGAAGCGAGCCCTTTTCTTTGGCTATGGCCCTTATTGGGCCGAGGGGCCCGGTCTTCGAGGCGCTCGAGTTCAGCAAGTACGCGCCAATGGTTATGAGGACGACCCCCGTGACCCCGCCCCTTGACGGCACTTCCCCGAGCATGACGAAGGCGATGAACATGATGAATATCGGGCTCAAGGCCATGAAGGGTATGGTGAGGGACAATGGAGAGAGCTTTATCGCCTTCACATAGAGTATGAGCGAGAGGACCTCAAGCGGTATGAGCGCGCCTGTGGCGGCCCAGAAGGCAGAGTCCAAATACGGGGCAGGGACAAAGTACAGGGCGACGGCAAGGAAGGGCAGCGCATACCCCTCGCGGACCCAGACTATCGCGAGTTCGTCGGTGTCTTTGAGCGCGCGCTTGCTTAGCGCGTCGGCGGTCGATAAGGCGACAGCGGTTATGAGGGCGAAGGGGAGCCAGTACATTGGGGCCTTTACAGCCAGCTGAAAAAAATGTCAGGTGTAGGTTGGGTTAGCGAAGCGTAACCCAAAAAAATATCTTTTGGCAAAGGCTTTTTTGCGCGCTCAGCGCGCTTTCTTACGCATGGACAAAAGCTCCTCCCCTTTTTACAAGGGGAGGTAGGGAGGGGTGATTTGAGCGCAAGAACGACCTCCCATAAGCCCCTCCTTGGTAAGGAGGGGAGAAGGGACAAGAAGCCCCGGCGCGCTCGCCTCTTCCTCCCTTATGCGCTCTTCGCCATGCGCCCGTGTGTTTGTAAAGACAGAACAAAGATTGACCGCTCTTGTAGCAGATATCCTTCTTGGGGTCGAGGAATACCGCGAAGCCGCATTTTATGCAGATGAGCCCGTCGTCCATGTCAGTGCCCTTATCTGATTTTAAGGTCTTTGGCGGACCTCCTCAAGGGAAATCTCCTTTGACGGTATGCGGACTATCCTATATAATCAGGCAACCCCTATCCTTCAAAGGAACCCGCGATGCCCTCCTTTGCCAAGAGCATGCTCGTCGCCGACCCGGACCAGAGGCTCGCTCTCCGCGCCGCGATAATACTTAAGCGCTTCGAGTATAACGTCTTCGTCGCCTCCGGGAGCGCGGAGTTGCTTCGCATCGCCGACTACGCCATGCCGAACCTCGTCCTCCTCGACCTCCGTATGCCTTTTATGGAGAACAGGACCTGCCTCGAGGCGATACGCTCCGAGCGCGGGCTCGACCCCGTAAAGGTTATTACAACCGCTGATGCCGCCGATGAACCGCTCTTAAAAGAGAGCCTTAAGAAAGGCGCCAACGATTTTTTGGTCAGGCCCTTCGGCCCCACCGACCTATACCGTAAGATACAGGCCCTTACCGAGACACAGCCGAGGGAGGCCCCGAGGCTCCGCGTGATATTCAGGGCGACCGTCACCGCTGGGCACACGGCCCGGACGGCTTACGCGACGATGATATCCGAGCGCGGCATCTTCATACGGACCATGAACCCGTTTGAGCCCGGGACGCAGGTAAAGCTCTCGCTCGATCTGCCGAGCGCGAAGCCGCTCGTCCTTGATGGCGAGGTAATCTATCAGGTAAACCTGAATAGGGAAAGGTTCTCTGAGCCGGGGATGGGGGTTAAGTTCGTGAATATGCCGCCCGAGGTGAAGATGGGTCTCAAGACCTTCATCGAGAGCCAGCTCACGGGGGATCTGGAGCCGGAGATGATGATATAGGCAGGCCGCTCAAAAAGTCCATCTGCTTTGTTGTCTTCGTCGCTCGTAATTGCGGCGTACATACTAAAGTACGCCTCATTCCTCGTTCCTCGCCGCCTCGCATCTGGAGCTTTTTGAGCAACCTGAATAAATTCGGGTTTTCAGCGGGGTAGGTTGGGTTAGCGTAGCGTAACCCAACATTTTCAAAAGGCTACAACGTCACCTCATACGCTATTATCCCCATTGCCGCAATCGCAGAAGTCTCTGTCCTCAAAATCCTGTTCCCCAATGAGACCGGGACGAATCCGGCCTTTCTCGCCGCCTCTGCCTCCTCATCCGTAAACCCGCCCTCTGGGCCGGAGAGGACTGCCACCGGGCCAAGCCCGTTGTAACCCCTAAGGACGGTTTTAAGAGAAGGCAGTCCGCCTTTTTCCCATAGCATGATTTTAAGGCCAGCGTCCGTCCGGAGCGCGTCTTCAAAAGAACAAAACGGCCCGACAGACGGGATGTCGGGCCTCCGCGACTGTTTCGCGGCCTTCAGAGCAACCGCCTGCCACCTGTGGGACTTTTTCTGGACCGAGTCCCTCTCGTCTATCGAAATCGATTTTTCAGATTTGAAAGGGACGATCGTCGAGACCCCGAGCTCGGTCGTCTTCTGTATGATGATCTCCATCCGCTCCTTTTCGGGAAGCGCCTGGAGGAGCGTTATCTCAACCTCTCTCCCGACAGGCCCTATCTCCTCGAAGACCTTGAGGCGCGCGCTGTATTCCCCGAGCGACTCTATGCGCGCGCGGAAAAGCGCGTCATTCGAGACAACGGTCACCGCCTCCTTCATGCGCGGGTCCCAGCTCAAGAGGGCGCGGAAGGCGTCGTTTTGAAGGGCGAGCTCTCCTCCTACCCTTGCACCGTTCAATATGATCCTGCCAAAGGACATGAGACCCTCAGAGCTGTAATTTCCGCGTGTTTCCAAGCGGGAATCCGGCGTTTTAAAGTCAGCGCGTAAGATTTGATGAGACGCAATTGAAAAGTCTACTGCGGAGCCGAATGAGGTGAAGACCTTCTTCACCATCCCCTCAATCCCCTCCCGTCAAGGGAGGGGAAGCAAAAGCAGAACCATTGCACGATAATTTATCTTAGCCCTGGCCAAAGATAGCACTTTTTTGGGCGAAATGCAGGGGAATTTGGATTTGAAATGACACGGGGGGCCGTATGGGCTATAATTGACGCGGTCCCGCCATCAGAGGCGCGCTCGCAGAGGGGCCGGGAAGAATGACAGCCATCCACGCGGATTCTATATTACAGGGCTCGATAATCAATGAAAAAATGCCGTCCCATAATGATCCAGTCGACGTGCTCGCACGCGGGCAAATCCGTGCTCACCGCCGCGCTCTTGAGGTTACTAAGGGACCGGGGCTTTCGCGCCGCGCCCTTCAAGGCGCAGAACATGGCCCTTAACTCGGCTGTCACGCGCTCCGGCCACGAGATAGGCCGGGCCCAGGCCTTCCAGGCAGAGGCGGCGGGGATAGAGGCCACCTTTGACATGAACCCCATACTCTTGAAGCCCACGGGGGATGCCGTCTCTCAAGTCATAATCCACGGCAAGGTATTCGGGTCCATGTCCGCAAGGGAGTACCACTCGTTCAAAAAAGAGGCTAAAAGGTTCGTCGTCGAGAGCTACGAGAGGTTGTCTGCCGAGTACGAGGTAATCGTCATCGAGGGCGCGGGCAGCCCGGCCGAGGTGAATCTTCGGGAGAACGACATCGCCAACATGGGTGTCGCCGAGATGTTTGACGCCCCCGTCATACTTGCCGGGGACATCGACAGGGGCGGCGTCTTCGCCCACCTCGTCGGCACGCTCGAACTATTGTCCCAGGCGGAAAGGGAGCGCGTAAAGGGCTTCATCATAAACAAGTTCAGGGGGGATATCGGTCTCCTTAAGCCGGGGCTTGAGTTCCTGGAGGCGCGGACTAAAAAGTCCGTCCTCGGCGTAGTCCCGTATTTCAAGGAGATGCTCCTGCCTGACGAGGACGGGGTCGCTCTCGATTCAAATGAACCGGCTGGCGTATACGCCGTGACAATAGCGGTTATAAGGTTGCCGAGGATATCGAACTTCACCGACTTCGACCCGTTCAGGGCCGAGGGGGTAAATTTAAGATATATCGAATCCCCGGCGGAAATCGAAGGCGCGGACGCGGTCATCATACCCGGCACAAAAAATACTATCTCTGATCTGAAGTGGCTGAAGGACAGGGGCTTCGGAGAGGCGCTCCGCTCCTTTAGGGAAAGGGGCTGTGTGATATTCGGCGTATGCGGCGGCTTCCAGATGCTGGGGAGAGAGGTGAACGACCCCTTCCACATAGAGTCATCGAAGGCGTCCGAGGCCGGGCTCGCTTTTCTCGACTGCGCGACGACGATACTCGAACACAAAAAGACATTCAATGTGCGGGCGTCGCTTGACTTTGACGGGAAAAGATTTGATGCCTCGGGCTACGAGATACACATGGGCGAAACAAAAGGGAGGCTCAAACCCTTCTCCAGGATAAGTGAGCGGAACGGAGAGGGCGTGGAGGTCCTTGACGGCGGCGTCGAAGGCGCCGTCTTTGGCACATACATCCACGGCATATTCGACAACGACGCCTTCAGGCTCTCGTTCCTCGATATGCTTCATGGTAAGAAGGGGCTTTCAGCAAGGGCCGAGACCTCGTTCGCGGCAAAGAGGGAAGATGCTTTAACCAAGTGGGGCGCGCTCGTGGACGCAAGCGTCGATATCGACGCTATAATGAAGATAATGGGTCTTGGCCTGAATGCCTGACATAAGCCTTCTTTCGCCGCCCTTTTCGCCTTTTGTCCTCATCCTTGCGTACCTCCTCGACATCATTATAGGCGACCCGGAAAGGTTCCCCCACCCGGTCAGGTGGATAGGCGCGGCGATAACCGCGCTCGAAGGTGTGGTAAGGCGGCTCGCCCGCACCCCCGGCGCGTTAAGGCTTGGCGGGGGCGCGCTCGTAATTATCGTCGTCGGCCTCACATACGCCCTCGCGCTTGCAGTTCTCCACGCCTCATACAGCGCCTCGCCGATACTCTCCCATATCGTATCGCTCGCAATCGTATGGTGGTGCCTATCTATCAAATCCCTTAAGACCGAGGCTTGCAAGGTCGTCAACGCCTTCAACGCAAGCGGCGTCGAAGGCGCGCGCGCGTCGCTCTCGCGGATAGTGGGGAGGGATACGGCAGGGCTTTCAAAGGACGGGGTCATGCGGGCGACGATCGAGACGGTCGCCGAGAACACCTCCGACGGCGTAGTCGCGCCGCTTTTTTACCTCGCCATAGGCGGCCCCGCGCTAATGCTCGCGTACAAGGCCTTGAACACGGCGGACTCGATGATAGGGTACAAAAACGATAGATACAGAGACCTCGGGATGTTCGGCGCGAGGCTCGACGACGTTGCGAATTACATCCCGGCGAGGCTTACCGGACTCCTCGTCGTCTCGGCCTCCTTTATTTTAGGGTATAATTGGAGAAGGTCTCTCAGGATATTCCTCCGGGACGGAGGAAATCATCCGTCCCCGAACTCCGGGAGGCCCGAGGCCGCGGTAGCGGGCGCGCTCGGGCTCAAACTCGGCGGCGGGTCTTATTACGGAGAGGTCTTCATCCCCAAGCCGTCGATAGGGGACGCTTCGAGCGCGCCGGATGAGTCCGCGGTCCTGCGCGCAATAAGGCTTATGGAGGCGAGCGCTCTTATGATGGCGACGCTCGCGTTCGCGTCAAGGGCGGCGACGATAATATTCTGACCTCAAGTTCATCACAAGGCGGCCTATGTTGAACACTTTCAGGTTTCTGCTCCTCATAAGCATGGCGGTATGGGTCGGCATGCTTATATTCTTTACTTTCTTCATTACGCCAAGTATATTCAAGGTGCTCCCGAGGGAGCTCGCAGGAGAACTCGTCGGAGTTATATTCCCCAAGTATTGGATGGTAGGCTATGCGGCCGGCGCCCTTTCGCTCCTTTCCATCATAGCCATCTCGCTCATTGAAAAGTCCTTCCCGACGGCGGTCTTATCGCTCGTCGCGCTAATGACGGCCCTTACCTTCTACTCCGGCCTCGTCGTAGGCGCGAAGGCGAAGACGATGTCGGCGGAGATAAGAAACATCCAGGACCCGGTGAAAAAAGAGGAGATGAGGGCGAGTTTCAAGAAGGTACACGCCGAGAGCGCGGCCATAAACCTGGCCATCATGGCGGGCGGCGTAACCGTCATTTTCTTCATCTCCAGAAATCTCAGGCTCTAACGGGCCGCTGAAAAAAATCCATCCGCTTACGAGCTTAAAACGGGGTTGCGGCGTACGGACAAAGTGCGCCTCGCCCCTTGACTCCTCGTTTTTCTGTCTCATCCGCGCCTCGCGTATGGAGCTTATTTGAGGCCTGGACAACCTTAGAGTTTTTAAAGGAGGGGAAGATGGACAGGGTATACAAGAAACTGGAGCTCGTCGGGGTATCCGATAAAAGTTTTGAGGACGCGATAAGGAACGCGATAGAGAAGGCTACGAAGACCGTACACGGCCTTGCCTGGTTCGAGGTGACCGAACATCACGGCAAGATTATGGACGGCAAGGTAACGGAGTTTCAGGCGGTCGTCAAGGTGGCCTTCAAGGTAGATTGAATCCCCGGGGTCCGGTAATCCGTTAATGTTAAAAAAGAGCATAGAATTTTTTTTCGAACCCAGGAGCGTCGCCGTAGTCGGTGCCTCCGAGGCGCCTGGTAAGCTCTCTGCCGTGATAATGGATAGCCTCCTTTCGTCCGGCTTCACCGGCAAGGTAATCCCGGTAAACCCGAAGTATTCGTCCGTTAAGGGGCTTAAGTGTTTCCCCTCGGTCTCTGAAATAGAGAATGGTGTCGATATCGCCGTCTACGCGCTCCCCGCTTCGCTTACGCTACGGGCGTTGAGGGACGCGGAGAGCAAGATCAAAGGCGCGATAATCGTAAGCGGCGGCTTCGGCGAGGCAGGCGACGCGGGCAAGGGACTCGAGCGGGAAATAAAAGACATTGTTAGGGAGACTGGCATCCGGGTGATAGGTCCGAACTGCATGGGCATATTCGACGCCGTCTCAGGGCTCGATACGTTCTTCATACCGCGCACGAGGATAGCGAGGCCGCGTAGAGGCTCGCTTTCCATCATATCTCAGAGCGGGTCGTTCGCCATAACGGCGATGGACGAGCTCGCTTCCGCCGGCGTCGGGGTGGCCCGCGTCGTCAGTTACGGCAACAAGACGGACGTGAGCGAGACGGACTGCCTCCGTTTTCTCTCCGAAGACCCCCACACGAAGGCCGTCGCGGTCTACATTGAGGCGATAGAGGACGGCCGGTCCTTTATCGAGGCGGCGACAGCCTGCGCGTCCAAAAAACCAGTCTTCGCGATAAAGGTCGGGAGGCGCGGCGCGGGCTCCGCGGCCGCGCTTTCGCACACCGGCGCGATAGCGGGCAATTACGAGGCCTATCGCGCGGCCTTCAGGAAGTCCGGCGTCATGGAGCTCGACGGATACGATGAGTTCATCGCCGCGTGCAAGGCCTTCGGCTCCGCGGCCGAGGCAAAAGGCCCTCGCGTAGTTATCATAACGGACGGCGGCGGCATGGGCGTGAGTATCGCCGACGCCTGCGTCGAGGCCGGGCTCGAGGTGCCGCCTTTGCCGGAAGACTTGAAGGAGATGGTGCGCGAAGGCCTGCCTTCTTACTTTTCCATCAATAACCCCATAGACTTGACCGGGAGCGTAACGGATGAGATGTATGCCGACGCATTGGATAAGACCCTCTCCGACGACTCCTTCGATATCGCTATCGTCGCCGCGCTCTGGGGCCCTCCTGGGCTTACGGACGAATTGCCCGCGCTCCTTTCAGAGAGGGCGCAAGGCATAAAAAAACCTGTCCTTGTCTGTTCTCCGGGGGGCGCGTTCACGAGGTCAAAGGCAGAGCTCTTCATAAAATGCGGTTTCCCGGTATTCCAGACCCCGGAGGCGGCCGTGAAGGCGGCCTCTATACTCGCAAGGCGCGCTCCGCGGCGCAAAGGTTAGCTATGGACGCTCAGGCGATAGACAGGCTCGTTATCGAGGCGCAGAGCCTCGGGAGGAAGACCCTGCCCGAGCCGGACGCGAAGGAGATATTGAGGCTCTCCGGCGTCCCGGTGCCGAGGTCGTTCGTGGCCAAGGACTTAAGCGGCGCGGTGGAAATCGCCAGGAAGATCGGTTACCCGCTGGTATTGAAGGTCGTCTCTCCTGATATCCCGCATAAGAGCGACGTCGGCGGCGTGGCTCTCGGCATAAGGAACGCGAAAGAGCTCGAGGAGAAGTGGGCGGAGATGGTCCTTAACGTGGCGGACGAGTCCGCGACCTCGATGATAGAGGGTTTCCTCGTCGAGGAGATGGCGCCCAAAGGCGCTGAGGTGATAATCGGCGCGGTCAGGGACGAGCAGTTCGGGCCGCTTATCATGTTCGGGACAGGCGGAGTGGCCGTGGAGCTCATGAAGGACGTCTCGTTCAGGCTCGGGCCGCTCTCAAAAAAAGAGGCGATAGGCATGATGACCGAGGTGAAGGGCTTTGCGCTCCTTACCGGATACAGGGGGGAGACCTTCAAGGACATCGAGGCCGTAGCCGAGATCATACTGATGGTCTCGCATATAATGGAAGAGGTCGGCGCGTTGAAGGAGCTGGAGATAAACCCGTTGCTCGTTTATGAGCGCGGGGTCATGGCCGTGGACGCGAGGGCGGTCCTGAAATAATCCTGATGACCCACGGCGGCAACATATGGGAGGCGGCGAAACGCCTCGGGATCGACCCCCTCAGGATAGCGGATTTCAGCGCCTCGATAAACCCTTTCGGGCCGTCAAGAAAGGCGCTCAAGGCCCTAAGAAGCTCCTTAAGCCTCATCCCGCCTTACCCGGACCCGGACGCGCAAGAGCTCAAACGCTCTCTCTCTGCGCATCATTCAATACCCGAGTCTTCGATACTCCCGGCGAACGGCTCGACAGAGCTCATTCATCTTATACCCGGAGTACTCAGGCCGAAGAAGGCGCTTATCGTCGGGCCTGCCTTTTCAGAGTATGGTCGCGCGCTCAAATTATCCGGGACGAAGATATCAGGGTTCGTGCTCGACTGGAGGGACGCTTTCAGGCTCGATGAAAAGAGGCTCGCGAGGCGCGTGGAAGGTTCTGACATGGTCTTTATCGGGAACCCCTCGAACCCCGCCGGGACTGCCCTTTCAAGGGAAGATGTCTTGTCGATCGCCGCCATTTGCAGAAAAAAAGGGGCTATCCTTGTAGTAGACGAGGCGTTCGCCGACTTCGCGGAGGACGTCTCCATCATAAAAGACGCGCCGTCCCGTACAAACGTCATTGTGCTCCGCTCCATGACCAAGTTTTATTCGATGGCGGGCTTGAGGCTCGGGTTCGCCGTCGCGAGCGTCCCGGTCATTGAGAAGATGAGGAAACACCTTCCGCCGTGGTCGGTCAATACGCTTGCGTCGGTTTTTGCGCGAGAGTCTCTAACGGATGCGCGCTATATTGAAAGGACGTCGAAGTGGGCGGTCGCGGAGCGGGAGTTCCTCTCTTTGTCATTGGGGAGGCTCCGGGGCCTCCGGGTATTCCCCTCAAGCGCGAACTTTATCATGGCGCTTATCGAGGGTGGCGCGCTTGACGCCGTAGGGCTTAAGAAAAGGCTTATTAAAAAAGGCCTGCTCATAAGGGACCTCGAGGATTTCCCGGGGCTCGGAAAGGCCTTTTTCCGCCTCTCTCTTAAAAAGAGGGTGGATAATGCCGCCCTTTTAAGGGAGCTTTCAGCCATATTCGGAGAGAAGGCCGCAAAGGCTGTCGCACCCTCCAAGGCCGCGAAAAGACTGCTATAATAGAACTATCGTCACTCCCTGCTTTTTCTCTTCCATTGTCCGGATTTAGGGAGTATCCTGAGATTAATTTCATCCCCAGAATTTCAAAAGGCCCGGGGCGGGTTGAACGCCGCATCCGGGGTTCCTGCAATCCATTTTGGAGGGCGCCGGGCGCTTGCAAGTGCCGTTCATCATAAAAGGAACTCTTCTTATGAAGTCCTCAATAATGCAATACCTCAGGACGGCCCCTTAAAAGGCTGTCCCCAAGCCTGCCTATCGCACGGCGCCCTTAAAGGCCCGGGTCGAAAGACCCGGGCCTTTGTATCTCAGAGCGTCATATCTTCGCATACCTGCGTTGCTCCTCGGCTCGTCACTGCGGCGTACATACTAAAGTACGCCTCGCTCCTCGATGCCTCGACTCCTCGCCTTTGTCGCGCCTTGGTCTGCTTTGCTCTGACGCTCTGTATTAGATATACTGCTATAATGCGCGTCACAAAGAGCAGTCTTTTTGCGGGTTCAGGTTTGCAACTGGGACCCGCAAAAAATGGGAAGGGGAGATTTTGATTTTTGTTCAGTCTTTATCAATACACAGGCGCAGGGCGGAGAACGCATAAGGGAGGAAAAGACGAGCGCGCCGGGGAGGAAGGGAGCGTTAGGAGCCCCTGCGGATAAGCGCGCGGAGCGTGCAAGATGGCCTTATGCAGAAAAAATCAGGAAAGGCGCAAAGCAAAAAAGCACAGATCGGGTTATCCAATCAGAGCGCGCCCGAACCCCCTACTTCGCCACCCTTATCACTGTCTTCACGTTCCCCCGCACGTTGAAGTCGCCTGTGACCGCCATGCTACGGGGCTTGAGTAGTTTATCGAGGTCGTTGAATATGAGGTTAGTGACTGCTTCGTGCGAGACGGCCCTGTCCCTGAAGGAGTTAAGATATAACTTGAGGGATTTAAGCTCCACGACCTTTTTGTCCGGCGTGTAGACGAGCCTGATTGTTGCGAAGTCCGGGTACCCGGAGCGCGGGCAGAGGCAGGTGAACTCCGGGTAGGATATCTCTATCTCGTAGTCTCTCTCCGGGTTGGAGTTATCCCAAGCGACGAGGCGGGCCTTCTCGAGGGCGCGTTCGCCGTATTTTTTCTTCGATGGCATCTCTTCCTCCTTGAAAGGCCACATTCTATCAGTACCCCGCCATGTTTGTAAAGGGCCGCGGTCCGCGAGAATTCCATTGACAAGGTTGCATAATTTCGCAATTATATAACTATCAAAAGTCGAAAGGAGCTTTATATGGGCATGGTGACGATAGTCCTTCAGGACGCCCCTTACGGGAACGAAAAGGTCTGGAACGCTCTACGCCTCTCGCAGGCGCTTCTCTCGGTCGGGAGCCAGGTGAGGATATTTCTGTACGGAGACAGCGTCTCGTCCGCCAAGAAGGGGCAGAACCCGCCGAAGGGGTATTACAATATCGGGGATATGGTAAAGGGTCTGGTGGATAAGGGTGTTGAGGTCCGCTCGTGCCTTACCTGCACCTCGGCGCGCGGGCTCACGCAGGAGGACTTTGTCGAAGGCGTGGCCATCGGCAAGACGCTCGATCTCGCCCGATGGGTGAACGAGGGCGGGCAGGTTATGGTCTTTTAATACGGTAAGACGCAAGTACGATAGCGGGGGCGGCGCGTTCTTGCCCATCTGCGCCGCCCCCGTGATGTGCCGGCATGACCAGGAAGCAGTCAGTCAGAAGCCCTGGCATAGGGGATTTGCCAATGTCCCGGCTTCTCTTGGCCGGCCCCCATTTTTTCTTGACAACCATCCCCTTTTTCTGTAACTTTAATAGATTCGGTTTTTGCGCCTGTAGCTCAGTGGATAGAGCATCGGCCTCCGAAGCCGAGGGTCGGAGGTTCGAATCCTCTCAGGCGCGCCATTTGCCGGAGGGGAGGGTTTGTCGGGGCGGTTCAGCCGGGGTGTTGGGGCGGAAGGCAAGCTGAATCGCGATGTAAGGTGCGCGCATCCGCTTACCGGCAGGTAGAAAATCGTCTTTCTTGGGCCGCTAGCTCAGTTGGTAGAGCAGCTGACTCTTAATCAGCGGGTCGCTGGTTCGATCCCAGCGCGGCCCACCAAGAATATCAAGGGGCTACGGTACTGCCGTAGCCCCTTTTTTCATTTCACTGTCCAGTTGATTTTCGTGGCTCAAAAAGGCGGCAGGGCAGAACTGGTTTAGAGCTTGCAGGCTGGCTATTACCATTCATACCCCGGCAGGGCTTTCGGAAGATAATAGAATTGAGCTACTATAAGCTTCCGGCCTATGATATTATTTAAAATCGGACTGGCGCCACCTTCGTAATAAATAAGATTAAAACAAAGAAGGTTTTTGGGAGAATATACCAATGGATATTCCGTCAATTGGCGTTTTATCGCACAGCATTATATGGGCTATCCTCGGCATTATCTTGATTGTCGCTGAATTAATGACGATGGCATTTGTCCTGGTTTTTTTCGGTTTAGGGGCTCTTTTGACTGCGTTTTTGACATGGCTTGGTGTTATTCCTGATTTTACAAGCCAACTGCTTGTTTTTTCGGTCTCCTCTTCAGGCATGTTGCTGATATTCAGGACCTTCGCAAAAAAGCAGTTTTTCAGGAAGTCTGACATATCACAGGAATTCATTGGACAAAAAGTAAAGGTTACTAAGGCGATATCGGTCAATAGCGAAGGCGCTGTTTCCTATAGAGGGTCTGAATGGATTGCGTTTAGCGATTCAAATGAAGTAATCCCCGCGGGCGGTATGGCGGAGATAATCGGTACGGAAGGCATAAGGGTCAAGGTAAGAAAAATATCGTAGCATGTCAGTGGAGGAATGGATGGAATATGTTTTGATTGGCGTTGTTCTTGTTGTTGTCATCGTTATTTTTAAAGGCGTCAGGATCGTGCCGCAGCAAAGCGCGTACGTCATTGAGCGCCTGGGTAAATATTATGCCACATTGCATGCCGGTATCAGCTACATATTCCCCTTTGTCGACAGAGTCGCTTATCAGCATAGCTTGAAGGAACAGGCTATTGATATCCCCGAGCAGATTTGTATCACCAAGGATAACGTTCAGGTGGGGGTCGACGGCGTCGTATTTATTCAGGTAATAGACGCAAAGATGGCCTCGTATGGGATCCAAAACTACTTCTTCGCCATAACCCAGCTTGCCCAGACGACGATGCGGAGCGAAATGGGTAAGATAGACCTCGACAAGACATTTGAGGAAAGGACGACCATAAACGCGTCGATTGTCGGTTCAATTGATGAGGCCGCCAAATTATGGGGCGTTAAGGTATTGCGGTATGAGATAAAAAATATTGTGCCGCCCAAATCCGTCCTGGTTGCGATGGAAAAACAGATGCAGGCTGAAAGAGAAAAAAGGGCCATCGTCCTGGAGTCGGAAGGCGCAAGGCTTTCCGCGATAAATGTCGCGGAAGGGCAAAAAAAGAAGGTTGAGCTGGAATCCGAGGCTTACAAGATCAAGCAAATCAATGAGGCGGAAGGGCAGGCCAGGGCAATTACCGAGATTGCGACCGCTACGGCGGAAGGGCTTAAAAAAGTAGCTGAAGCAATCACGGCTAACGGCGGGATGGAAGCCGTTCAATTACGTGTTGCGGAAAAAACAGTGGAACAATTCGGACATCTTGCCAAGGCGACAAACACGCTGATACTGCCTTCTAATTTTGGAGATATGTCCTCCATTATCGCAACGGCCATGAGCGTCGTAAAACATGTGGAACCAAAGGTCAAGGGATAATAAACCGGCGGGCCGCCGGTTCTGTCCCGGCGCGGCCCTCCAGGAATATCAAGGGGCTACGGCATTCGCCGTAGCCCCTTTTTGTTTGGACCTGGATACCGGCCCCGATGAGGTCTGCTTTGGTCCTCAGGCGCTGAAATCAGGGCATGTTGCTTCATACCAAATGCAATCCTCTTTTCTGTCTTGGCGATGGGGATAGGCTTATATGGCCGGTTTTCAGAGGCCTCCCCGGTTGAGGTTTTGCAGGTTTTAGGCTATATTTGGAGCGAATCTATCCCATTTTGAGAGGTGCTTATGGAACCAGGTCTGAAGGGCAGGTCGGCGATAGTCACGGGGGCGAGCAGGGGCATAGGAGCCGCTATCGCGAAGGCGCTCGGCAGGGCCGGGGCAACGGTGGCCGTCAATTATCTCCGGTCAGCGGATAAGGCAGAGGCGGTCGCGGGCGAGATAAGGGGCGCGGGGGGCACGGCGTTCGCGATCCAGGCCGACGTCACGAGAAAGGAAGATGTGGAGGCGATGGTAGCCGAGACGATAAAGCGGTACGGCAAAATAGACATACTCGTCAACAACGCGGCCATAGGGTTCCCGCTGAAGCCCTTTATCGACCATTCATGGGAGGAGGTCGAGGCGAAGATGACCGGCGAGATGAAGGGGGTATTCTTTACGACCCAGGCCGCTGTAAGGGACATGATGAAAAGGAGGTACGGGAGGATAATCCACATATCGAGCGGGCTCTCCAGGTACCCTTCCGAGGGGTTCTATACGCACGCCGCGGCAAAGGCCGCCATGGACAGCGGGGCGAGGGTCATGGCAAAGGAGCTCGGCCCCCTGGGCATCACCGTGAACGTCATAGGCCCCGGGCTCATACCGACCGACGCAACCGCCCATATGCCCAAGGAGATGTTCGACTTCATCGCCGGCGCGACACCTTTAAAGCGCGTGGGCGCGCCCGACGACGTCGCCGGGGCGGTTTCGTTCCTCGCCTCCGACATGGCAGGGTTCATAACCGGGCACTATATACATGTGAACGGCGGGATTTTCATGCCGTAGGGGGTGCTTTGCAATGGAATGGCCGCTCAGCCGTCGGATTTTTTAACGGGGCTTAACGCCCGGACCTGACGGTACTTAAGCCCTGTTTTTTGGCTTGCGGCGCCCTTGCGTTGAAGGGGACTGACTCACCCTCCCCTCTATCCCCTCCCGATATTTAAGATAAGTGGAGGGGAAGTTTAGAGAGATACCCGGCAGTCTTCCGGAGCGAGGTCCATCAGCCAAAATGCATGGATCCGCAAAACCCGATATATTATCGTTAACACGCAGTTCGCCGCGGGACCAGGGGCGGAAAGCCGAGGTCAAGGGAATTCATGAGCGACATCGTAAGCGACGAGACGGTCTTGAGGTTCCGGCATTTCATAGCCGGAGCACCGGACCACATCTCCATTGTCGGCAGGGATTATCGTTACCTTGTGGTGAACGACGCCTATCTTACGGCGCATGGCAGAGCGCGCGCCGAGATAGTCGGGGGAACGGTGGCAGACCTGCTCGGAGAGGAGACGTTCTCGCGTATCAAGCCCTCCCTGGACAGGGCCTTCAGCGGCGAGACCGTAAACTTCTTTGACTGGATCGACTTCTCCGCCATCGGCAGGAGGTACATGAACGTCGTATACTACCCGCTTACCGGCGAAGGCGGGGTGGTATCGAACGTCGTCGTCAACTCGCGCGACCTTACGGAGCTGAAGGAAGCGCAGGAGAGGCTCAAGGAGTCTGAGGAGAAGTACAGGCACCTCTTCGAGCACCTGAACGACGCGGCGTTCCTCGCCGATACCGCAACCGGCATCATACTCGACACCAATAAAAAAGGCGAGGAGCTCCTCGGCAGGACCCGCGGCGAGATCATAGGCATGCACCAGTCCCGCATCCACCCGGCGGGCAGGGAAGACGAATATCGCGGCAGGTTCGCGCGACACGTGGACAAGGGCAAGCTTGCGGATTTTGAAGGCGAGGTCGAGAGGAAGGACAAGACCGTGGTCCCGGTCCACGTAAGTGCGGAAGTGCTCGTACTCGGTGAAAAAAGGCTCATATTGGGCATATTCAGGGACCTGACAGAGACCAGGAGGCTCGAGGCGGAGATACTCAAGGCCCAGAAGCTCGAGTCGGTCGGCCTCCTCGCCGGCGGCATCGCCCACGAATTCAACAACATACTTACCGGCATATACGGGAACATCTCCCTTGCCAAGATGCTGCTCAGCCCGACAGGCAAACCCTATGAGGCGGTCTCGCGCGCCGAGGCCGCCTCCTTAAGGGCCGGGAACCTCACCAAACAGCTCCTCACGTTCTCAAAGGGAGGGGCCCCGGTTAAGAGGGCCGTCTCCATAAAGGGGCTCATACCCGAGTGGTGCTCGCTTGCTGCGAGCGGCTCAGAGGCACGGTGCGCGTGCGATATCCGGGAAGACCTCCGGGACGCGGCTATTGACGAGGGGCAGATAGCCCAAGCCCTGCGGAACATCTTCGTGAACGCGATAGAGTCGATGGACGGGTCCGGTGTCGTGAGGGTGGCGGCATGGAACGATGACGCGGAGAACCACGGACTCCCGGCAAGGAAGGGCGGGTATGTGGCAATCTCCATCAAGGACGAAGGGCGCGGCATAAAGGAAGAGGACCTGCAGAGGATATTCGACCCGTTCTATACTACAAAGGAGAAGGGGAGCGGTCTCGGGTTATCTGCCGCGTATTCGATAGTAAAGAGGCACGAAGGGCATCTGACCGTAAGGTCTGTACACGGCAGAGGGAGCGTATTCCATATGTACCTGCCCGCGGCCTTGAAGGCTGGAGACGAAGAAAATGCCTGGGTGGTCTCCGGCCTTTCCGGCAAAAGGGTCCTCGTCATGGACGATGAGGAGATGATAAGGGACCTCGTCAAGGAGATGCTCCCCATGCTCGGCTACGCGGTCGAGGTCTCCAGGGACGGGGATGAGGCCGTCCTCTTGTATTCAGAGGCAAAAGAGGCGGGCAGACCCTTTGACCTCGTCATCCTCGATTTGACCGTCCCCGGCGGGACCGGCGGCAGGGAGGCATTGAAGAGGCTCCAGGAGATAGACCCAAGGGTGAGAGCGATAGTATCGAGCGGGTACTCGAACGACCCTATAATGGCTGATTACGGGAGATACGGGCTTAAGGGCGTGATGGCGAAGCCATTCAGCATGGCGAGTCTCAAAGACGCGGTAAAGGGCGCGCTAAGCGCCGATAATTGAATCGGTTTATCCTCACGGCCTCTTTGCCTGCGGTTTTGGAAGGGGACTTCGCGGGAGATGTGCGGACAATGATGAGCCCAGCTCAGCAGCAATCATGATATCGCGCGCCTAAAACCCCCTCTTATCAGCGATACGAAAGCCCCTTTTTTTCCAGGTACCTCTGGTGGTATTCCTCGGCCTCATAGAACGGGCCGGCCTCGACTATCTCCGTAACAACAGGCCTTTTCAGGAAATCTATCGCCTCGAGCCTCTTTTTCGACGCGCGGGCGATCCGCTCCTCTCTCTTGTCAAAATAAAAAATGGCGGACCTGTACTGGTTGCCTGTGTCGGGCCCCTGCTTGTTGAGCGTCGTCGGGTCATGTATGGACCAGAAGACCTCGATTAGGGTCTCGTATGAGACTGTTGCCGGGTCGAACTCCACGAGCACGGCTTCGGCGTGTCCGGTAAGTCCGGTGCAGACCTCCTCGTAAGATGGGGCCTCGGTATCCCCGCCCGTGTAGCCGACCCTTGTCGAGACGACCCCTTTTATTTTTCTGAAGGCCTCTTCCACCCCCCAGAAACACCCGGCGGCAAAGAGGGCTTTCGCAGTCTTCATTCCATCACCTCCAGGAAGGCACCCAGCTATAAACGCAACTCAGCGTAATCCTTCTTAATTCTACCATAAAATAAGGGTCTTGTCCGCGCCTGCGCCTCGTCCCGCATGGAGGGCGCTTTGTCGTCACCTGAAGACGATCTTGAGTATCAGGATGGCAAAGACAAGGATAAAGGATACGATATTTGCCGCTATCACCGGAATGGAGTCTATGAGGAAGCCGTAGATTATCCAGATGACGATGCCGAGGGAGAGGATGAGGAACATCCAGAGGGAGACGTCCTTGGCCGAGCGCGACCTCCAGGTCTTGTAGACCTGAGGGACGAAAGATACGGTCGTGAGCGTCCCGCCCACGAGCCCGAGTAAGGTGATGGAATCTATCATGAGAGCCCCTTAGGGATATGTTATTAGATAAGCGGGGATAAGTCAAATCCGCAGGTTGTAAGGGATGTTGGAGCGTCGCGTCTGTCGGTTATCGCGAAAAATCAAATGAGGCAGGCCCTGAAATGGTGTATAATATCCGCATGAAAGAGCTTATCCGATGGCTTATAGAGATGGAGGAGAGGGCGGAGAAGGTCTACACAAAGGCCTCTGCCGCGTTTTCCGGAGACAAGGAACTTTCGGATTTTTTCAAGGGCCTTTCCGTTGAGGAGGCCTCTCACAGGGCCGTAATCGAGAAGGCCGCAGGTCTCATAAGGGGTATGGACATCGTCATGCCCATTACCGTGGACGAGGCCGCAAGGGATGAGGTGGCGGGGCACTTCGCAAGATGCGAAAGGCTTATGGCGGAAGAGCCGGTCGATAGCATCGCCTTCTTCGAGTGCGTCGTATTCGCCGAATTCTCTGAGTGGAATGACATCTTCCTGTATGTGATAAACAGGCTTAAACCCCAGTCCAGCGAGTTTGTCCAGGCCGCCGTTTATATCCAGCACCACAAGAGGCGCCTGGAGGACTTCATCGAGGGCAGAGAAGAGCTTAAGGGCCTGCTTGAGAGGATTAAGGGCCTGCCGAGGGTATGGGAAGACAGCATCCTCGTCGTAGAGGACGACGAGGACATAAGGGGGCTCTTGAAGGAGGTCCTCGTAAGCGATGGGCTGGTCGACACAGCCGGCAACGGCAGAGAGGGGCTGGATAAGATAGCGGGGAGGTATTACTCGGTGATACTCTCTGACTGGGACATGCCGGTTATGAACGGCATGGAGCTCTACAAGGCCGCTGTGGCGAAGTACCCGGGCATAGGCGAGAGGTTCATTTTTTTCACAGGCGGGCTCGACGCCGGGCGGGGCGAGTTTCTGCAAAATAACGGGCTCAAGTTCTTGAGCAAGCCAGCGTCGGTACGGGAGATAAGAAAGGCGGTTGCGGGCGTGTTGAGCTCCTGATCACTTGAATAGGTCCTTGAGGCCTTTGAACGGGTCGTCCGCTTTCCGATTGGCCTCCGGGTCCCTGAACTCGAAAAACTCGCAGAAGTTCGCCTTGTCTTTGTCCTTCACCCTCTCAGCTGACGTCTCCCTGCACTCGTTGTACGAGGATGCCTCATGGAACGCGCAGTTCAGGCAGACCTTGAGGTCCGAGCCGCAGTGCGAGCACGTGTCCCCCCTTCCGGGCCTTGGTAGAGCCTCTACGGGCTTTCTGCAGTGGAAGCAGGACTTCACCCCTTTATATTAACATAAGACAGGCGCGCATTCTATCAGAGAGGCGGGGTTTTAAAGGCCCGGTCTCTGCCGTAGAGCCCAAGAAGACCTCTCCGGTATAACTCCCACCTGCCGTCATCCCTTGACGTAGGGAAATAACCTGATATCCTTTGAGAAAAGGCGCAAAGAATGACCCCGGTCCATGAAAATAACGAAGTACAGATATGGCATCCCGATCTGTTCCATCCTCCTTTCCTTTCTTATTTCCCTTGAAGCGCGTGCGATAACCGGAAAAACCCTTGAAACAGGGCCTGACGTTGGCGTTCAGGAGAGGCTCGGGGCCGTTCTGCCCGCAGGCCTCGGTTTTACGAGCGAATCCGGCGAAAAGGTCTCTTTGAATTCCCTCATGGACAGGCCGGCGGTACTCTACCTTTCGTATTACAGGTGCGTTGACCTTTGTAGGGCCGTATCCGGGTCCCTCGCCGCCATAGCCGCTCAATACCCTCCGAAGGGCGATTACAGGATAATTACCGTTTCCATGGATGAGAGAGACACACCCGCTGACGCGCTTGGAAAGAAGAGAGACTATCTTTCGGCGTCAGGCGCGGCGATACCCGAGGACGGCTGGAGGTTCCTTGTAGGCGACAAGGAAAACATCGCGGGCCTCGCCTCCTCGCTCGGGATAAGTTTCAGGAGGTCCTCTGACGGCTTCGACCACCCGGCCGCGCTTGTCATACTCTCAAAGACAGGCAGGATCGTCAGGTACATCCGGGGAGAGCGGTTCCTTACCGCTGAAATCAGGATGGCGGTTGCGGAGGCGGCCGACAATAAGCCCGCGCCGACAGTGCCGAGGCTCTTGAAACTCTGTTACAGGTACGATCCCGGGAGCAGAGGTTATGTGCTCGACGCGCTGAAGGTATCCGGGCTCGGCGTCCTCTTCGGCTCGGCGCTCCTCTTCATATACCTCAACTACTCGGGCAGGAAGGGGAGACGCGATGGCGAGTGACGGGGCCGGATACCTCGGGGGCGGCGGCAGGCCCAACGGCCTCTTCTCATGGATATTCTCGACTGACCATAAGAGGATAGGCATACTCTATCTCGTTTCGATCCTCTCCTTTTTCGTCGTCGGCGTATCGTTGGGGTTCCTCATGCGCCTCGAGCTCATCTCGCACGGACCTACGATAATGGAGGCCTCGACCTACAACGCGTTCTTCACCCTCCACGGCGTCGTCATGCTCTTCCTCTTCATCATCCCGGCGACACCTTCTGTATTCGGCAACTTCTTCCTCCCGATCATGATAGGCGCTAACGACGTATCGTTTCCCAGGCTCAACCTCCTCTCCTGGTGGTTCTACATGGCCGGGGCCGCTCTCGCGCTCGCCACACTCGCGCTCGGCCCTGCCGACACCGGCTGGACGTTTTACGCGCCGTACAGCCTCCGGACCGGGACATACGTATCGCTCGCGGTATTCGCGGTATTCGTCCTCGGGTTATCGTCCATTCTGACCGGCATCAACTTCGTAGTGACAGTCCACAGGCTCCGCGCGCCGGGCATGGGCTTCTTTCGGCTCCCGCTCTTTGTCTGGGCCCTATACGCGACCGCCTGGATACAGATAGTGGCGACCCCGATACTCGGCGTGAACCTCCTCCTTGTGATAGCCGAGAGGGTCTTCGGTATAGGCGTATTCGACCCCGCCAGAGGCGGCGACCCGATATTGTATCAGCACCTCTTCTGGATCTACTCGCACCCGGCTGTCTACATCATGATACTCCCGGGCATGGGGATAATATCGGAGATAATACCGGTCTTCGCGAGGAAGGTCATATTCGGGTACAGGGCCATAGCCTACTCGTCATTGGGCATCGCGGGCGTCGGGTCGCTCGTCTGGGGACACCATATGTTCGTAAGCGGGTCTTCGTACACAGCGGGCGTGATATTCTCGTTCTTTACGTTCCTTGTAGCCATCCCGAGCGCCATAAAGGTCTTTAACTGGGTCGCGACCCTGTACAAGGGGTCGATCGTGCTCGCCACACCCTTCATCTTCGCGCTCGCCTTCATATTCCTCTTCTCCATAGGCGGGCTCACCGGCCTCATACTCGGCGCGCTCTCGGTCAACGTACACCTGCATGATACCTATTTTGTCGTAAGCCACTTCCACTACATAAAGTTCGGCGGAGCGGGCTTCGCCTTCTTCGCGGGGCTCCACTACTGGCTCCCGAAGATGACCGGGAGGATGTACAATGCCAAAGTAGCGAACTGGTCGTGCCTCATATCATTCCTCGGTTTCAACCTCCTCTTCTTCCCCATGCTCATCCTTGGGATAGAGGGTATGCCGAGGAGGTACTTCGACTACCTGCCGCAGTATTCGACCCTGCAGACAGTCTCGATAGCCGGCTCGTGGGTCCTCGTCGCCGGGCTCATCGTGATGTTTGCAAATCTTTTGAAGGGCTCGCTCAGGGGGCCACGCGCTGTTCATAACCCCTGGGGAGGGGCGACCCTTGAGTGGCGCCTCCCGTCGCCGCCTGGAAAAGAGAACTTCGAAAAAATCCTGGAAGTGACCAAAGGCCCGTATGATTTCAGAGGGTTAAGATGAACGAGACCGTTGAAAAGATAACGTACCACAGGGACTACGCCGGGGCAAAACTCGGGATGTGGCTGTTTCTCTTGACCGAGCTCGGCCTGTTTTTCGGCCCGCTCCTCCTTTACGTCATGCACGCGATCAGGCACCCGGAGGCCTTCCACGCCGCCGCAATGGGCCTGGATAAGAATATCGGGCTCATTAACACACTCATACTCCTTACGAGCAGTCTGACCGCGGCGCTCTCCGTCGCCTCGATAAGGCGGGGTAAAGGAGAGCTGACGCTCATCTTTATCTTCGTGACCGTTGCGTTAGGCGGCATATTCCTCGTAAACAAGTACTTCGAGTGGATGGGGAAGATCGCGCACGGCATATATCCCGGGGGCGAGGCCTTCGCCGCGCTCCCCCCAGGCGAGGCGGTCTTCTACGGGCTCTATTTCTTCGCCACCGGCCTCCACGGGCTACATGTAATAGCCGGGATGCTCGCGCTCGCAATTGCCGCGGCATTTACGGCTACGGGGACAGTGAACAAGCGGGACTTCGTGAAGCTCGAGAACGCGGCCCTGTACTGGCACCTCGTCGACGTCATATGGATATTCCTCTTCCCGTTCTTCTATCTGATTTCCTGAGGTGAAAAATATGGATGAAAAGGAAGGGGGCAGGGAGAGGACAGGCTACGCCACATACGCGCTCGTCTGGCTCGGGCTCATGGGGCTTACCTGGCTCTCGGTGACGGTCTCGGGGTTGGAATCCGGGGCGCTCAGGATCGCCGCTCCGCTCGCCATAGCGTCGATAAAGGCCGTCTTCGTCCTCGCCGTTTTCATGCACCTTAGGTCAGAGAGGGGGCTTGTAAGGTGGGTCATCCTTATCGGGCTCATCGCATTCCTTGTTTCCGGGGCGCTCGTATTCTCGGACGTCGCTTACAGGTGAGGCTAATATGAGGCGGGCGGTAACAGGACTCGGGCACGGCACGGACAACGCATTCCTTGTGATAGCCGGGATATGCGTAATCCTTTTCCTCCTTATCATCGGGCTTACCGCGTATTTCGTTTTACGTTACAGGAGGTCGAAGGGTGAGGTCCCCGAAGACATCCACGGCAACGCGCTCCTTGAGACCGCCTGGACGATACTCCCCATATTCATAGTCCTTTATATGTTCTACTACGGCTGGCTCGGTTACGACGCCAGAAGGAAGGCCCCGGAAGGCGCGCTCACCGTAAAGGCAAACGGGCAGATGTGGGCGTGGTCGTTCGAGTACGATGGCGCTGTGATGAGCGACAGGCTCGTCGTGCCCGTGGGCAGACCAGTGAGGGTAGTCTTAAGCTCGAGCGACATTATCCACTCGCTCTACGTCCCGGCCTTCAGGATAAAGCAGGACGCGGTCCCCGGCCTTGAGAGGATGGTCTGGTTCACGGCGGACAAAACCGGCGAATACGACCTCTTCTGCACCGAGTACTGCGGCACCGGGCATTCGCAGATGCTCTCAAAGGCGGTCGTGATGAAAGAGGCGGAGTTTACCGCGTGGCTCGCCGGTACGGCGGCGGCCAACAGGCCCTCGCCCGGCGCGGAAGAGAGGCCATCGGGAGCGGATCTATTCAAAGCAAAGGGTTGTTCCGCCTGCCACACAACGGACGGCAGGCCCCTTGTCGGCCCCACGCTCAAGGCCATATTCGGTAAAAAGGTGCGGGTTTCAACCGCTGGCAAAGAGCGGGAGGTGGAGATAGACGAGGAGTATCTGAGACGCTCGGAGCTCGACCCGGCAACGGATGTCGTCGTCGGTTTTCCGCCGATCATGCCCCCTCAGAAGGGGGTATTGAAGGAGGAGGAGTTGAACGCGCTTGTGGAGTATATAAAGGGGTTGAAGTGAAGGCGGGACTGGAAAGTCCCGCACTATTGGAATTAGGATGAACAAAAAGGGCTTAAGCGGGTTCAGTTTTGTAAACTGAACCCATTGATTCGTAACTTGATATACGCCCGGCTGGCTTATTCGAACCCTCTGCCAAAAGCATTTTCGCGCTCCGCATACACATGCGCCTTTTTGGGTGTATTATACCGTTTTCATTTTTGCCCTGCCGGGCTTTTTTTCGGCATGGGGCTTCGCTCCCTTCATCCTCCCCCGCCCACGCGCGAGCCTCCCCTGAGCGCGCTTCGCGCGTCTATCCTCCCTCCGGCTCGCGCGTCACTGCCTCCCTTAAGGTCGCTCACCCCATGCCTGGGAGTTTTTGAAAAAAGAAAAGAGATTTGTTTTTGTTCTGTTTTTACAAACACATGGGCGCATGGCGGAGAGCGCCTTAGGGAGGAAGGGGCGAGCGCGCCGAGGAGATTAGACGCGGAGCGCTCTAAGGGGCGCGCGAGCCGGATGGGGGAGGTGGAAAGCGCTCGGAGCCATCGCCAAAAAGCGCGCGGAGCGCGCAAAATGGCCTTGGCACAAAATTAAGAATGCGAAGTGCGCTGATTTATAAAATTTTTAACTCAGCTATTCGCTGAAATCACATCCCCACAACTTCCCCCTTGACAAAAACCCTTTCCAGGGGTATTATTTGAAGCCGTTATTCACAATTAAAAAGGCCCTTCGCAACTGACGGAATTAAGGTGGGCGACCACCGGGGAGCGAAGGGTTCGTTTGTTTGTCGACCGTCTGGGCAGAGCGTGGCAGGGGAATGCCTCGCAAGGCGTCCAGGCGGTTTTTTATTTTGTATTTCAATGGGTTGGAAGACCGGCCTGACTCTAAAGCTTTCTCCTTGACTTGCGCTTTTGGAGTCTGTTAGCTTTAAGGTTCTTAAAACAATAAAAATACGGATTACTTAATTTAAGGAGGGGTTTTTATCATGAAAAAGAGGTATCTTCTGGCCCCGGGTCCAACCCCGGTGCCTGATCAGGCTCTGCTCGCGATGGCCGCACCCATCATCCATCACAGGACTCCGCAGTTCTCCGAGGTCTTCAGGGAGACCGAAGAGCTCCTTAAGTACGTATTCCAGACAAAGCAGGACGTCCTCATTCTCGCCGCCTCAGGGACCGGCGCGATGGAGGGGTCGATTGTAAACCTGTACTCCCCCGGAGACGAGGTAGTCGTCATAAACGGCGGGAAGTTCGGGGAGAGGTGGGGTAAAATTTCAGAGGCCTACGGGCTTAAGGTCCACTGGATAACCGTCGAGTGGGGCAAGGCCGTAGACCCGGCCGTAGTGAAGAAGACTTTGGATGAGAACCCGAAGGCAAAGGGCGTCCTCGTGCAGGCCTCCGAGACCTCGACTACGGCCGCGCACCCCATAAAGGAGCTTGCGGCCATCACTAAGGAGAGAGACTGCCTCCTTATAGTAGACGGTATAACAGGTGTCGGCGTATTCGATCTGCCGATGGACGAGTGGGGCATAGACGTGCTCGTCTCCGGCTCGCAGAAGGCCTTCATGTTGCCCCCGGGCCTCGCCTTTGTCGCCTTAAGCGAAAAGGCCTGGAAGTTCCAGGAGACGGCCAAGTGCCCGCGGTTCTACTTTGATTATAAGAAGGAGAGGAAGAACCTCAAGGACAACACCACGGCCTACACCCCCGCAGTCTCGCTCATCATTGGCTTAAGAGAGTGCTTGAAATTCATAAAAGAAGAGGGGTTATATAACGTATTCGGCAGGCACGACAGACTTGCCCGCGCGACAAGGGCGGCCTGCACGGCGCTCGGGCTCAAGGCCCTTGCCCCGGACGCCCCGTCTAACGCGGCTACCGGCGTGTTCGTACCCGAGGGCGTGGACGGCGGGAAGCTCGTTAAATATCTGAGAGACGAAGTAGGCGTGACCATGGCCGGAGGCCAGGACCACCTTAAGGGCAAGATCTTGAGGATAGCCCACCTCGGTTATGTCGACACCTTCGATATCATCATATCTATCTCCGCCATAGAGATGGCGCTCGCCAAGGCCGGCCACAAGGTCCAGTTCGGCAAGGGTGTCGCCGCGGCCCAGGAAATACTCGTCGAGGGATACAAATAATGAAGATACTGATCAGCGACAGCATGTCCGCAAAGGCCGTAGAGGTGCTGAAAAACACCCCTGGCCTCGACGTAGACGTAATAACCGGTCTGAAGCCCGAAGAGCTCAAGGCGAAGATAAAGGACTACCACGGCCTCGTGGTGAGGTCCGCCACAAAGGTCACGGCCGAGATACTGGAAGCCGCCGAGAACCTTAAGGTCATAGGGCGCGCCGGCACAGGCGTCGACAACGTCGACATGCCTGCGGCCACCAAAAAAGGCGTCGTCGTCATGAACACCCCAGGCGGCAACACCGTCACGACCGCCGAGCACGCGGTATCCATGATGATGGCGCTTGCGAGGAAGATACCCCAGGCCACAGCCTCGATGAAGAGGGGTGAGTGGGAGAAGAAGAAGTTCGAAGGCACAGAGATAACCGGCAAGACCCTCGGCATACTCGGCGTCGGCAACATCGGAAGCGTCGTCGCCGCGCGCGCCCAGGGCCTGCGCATGAACGTAATCTCCTACGACCCGTTCATCTCGGTAGAGGCCGCCGACAAGCTCGGCATCTCGCTCGTCTCCATCGACGATCTCTTCAAGAAGAGCGACTTCATCTCCATCCACGTGCCGCTTACGGCAGAGACGAAGAACATCGTCAACGCCGAGGCGTTCAAGAAGATGAAGAAGGGCGTAAAGCTCATCAACTGCGCGAGAGGCGGCATCGTAAATGAACACGACCTTGCCGAGGCCATAAAGGCGAAGATAGTCTCAGGAGCGGCGCTCGACGTATTCGAAAAGGAGCCGACCCCGGCGGATAACCCGCTCCTCCAGATGGAGGAGGTAATACTCACCCCGCACCTCGGCGCGTCTACCTTTGAGGCGCAGGAGAACGTGGCGATAGCCATCGCCGAGCAGATAGCCGATTACTTGACGACCGGCACCATCAGGAACGCCGTCAACGTCCCGTCCGTCCCTGCCGACCTCCTTGCGTCATTAGGCGCATACATCGCGCTCGGAGAGAAGCTCGGGTCGTTCCAGGGGCAGATACTTAAGGGCGGGATCGAGGAGATAACCGTCGAGTACAGCGGAGAGGTCGTCAACTATGACGTCGCCCCCATTACGATAGCCTGCATCAAGGGGCTTCTCGACCAGGTGCTGGACACATACGTCAACTTCGTAAACGCCCCGTTCGTCGCAAAGGAGCGGGGGATAAAGGTCATCGAGATGAAGAGCTCGCGCGCCACCGACTTCGCGAGCTCCATCACCATAAAGGTGAAGACCAAGGAGACCGAGTCTGTCGTCGAAGGCGCGCTCTTCGGCAAGAAGGAGCCGAGGATAGTCCGTATCGACAAGTTCTTCCTCGACGCGGTCCCCGAAGGCTACCTCCTCCTCCTTCAGAATGAGGACAAGCCGGGCGTCATCGGCAACGTCGGCACTTTGCTCGCCGCGAACAACATCAACATCGCGAGGCTCCACCTCGGCAGGCAGTCTGTCGGGGGAGAGGCGGTCTCGGTCTGGTCCATAGACACGCCTCTGGCAAAGGGCCTCATCGAAAAGATCTTGAAGCTACCGCATATGATCTCGGCTAACGTGATAGAGTTGTAGAAGGAATCCGCGATATGAGACAGGGGGCCGACAGGCCCCCTGTCTCATATCTAAAAACTTAGTGACCGTGGGCTGTGTTCGTGGTATATAAGGACATTGTGCTCGCGGTTTTTTAATGACTATGATAATACAAAAAACCATATCGCTCCCGCAGGGGGTGCGTGACATACTCCCGGAGGAGTCCGAGAGGATCGCGTCGGTCGAGACCGCTATCCTCAAGGTGTTCGGCCGTTACGGGTTCAGGAAGGTGATAACCCCGCTCCTGGAGTACGTCGAGGTATTGTCGCTCGGTATGGGCGAGAACTTGAAGGACCGCGTGTTGAAGTTCATCGACCCCGCGACCGGCAGGGTCGTCGCCATAAGGCCCGACATCACCCCGCAGATAGCGAGGGTCGTAGCGACCCGGATGCGCGACTACCCGCTTCCCCTGAAGCTCTGTTACAACGAGAGCGTACTCCGGTATCAGGAGCCGACCGACGGCAAGAGCAGGGAGGTCCTGCAGATGGGCGCGGAGTACATCTCGGCGTCGGCGTCCGCGGAAGCGGACGCCGAGATAATAATGATAGCCATTGAGGCCCTCAATGAGATGGGGCTTAAGTCCTTCAAGATAGACATCGGGGACGTCGGTTTTCTGCGCGCGGTCTTCGGGCGCCTGAATGTAACGGACGGCGAGAGGAAGCTCATAAAGGACGCGATAGCCATAAAGGACGCCTCAGGCCTCGAATTCATCCTCGACCAGCTCGGGCCCAAGGTCAGCGGCGAGGAGAGAGAGCTCCTCCTTAACCTCACGACCTTCTACGGCGAAGAAGAGGTGATCGAGAGGGCGCGTCTCTCATCAAAAGACCCCGCGTCTTTAAAGGCGCTCTCGAACCTCCAGAGGGTCGTGGACATAATAACCGAAAAGGGATTGAAGGACTTCGTCACCATAGACCTGGGAGAGGTGCGGGGCTTCGATTATTACACGGGCATCATCTTCGAGGGTTTCGCGTCGGGTCTCGGCAAACCGATCTTGAGCGGCGGCAGGTACGACAGCTTATTTGAGAGATACGGATACCCGGCCGCGGCGACCGGATTCGCGTTTGACGTCGAGAACATAGTATCAGCTCTGGAGAGAAATACATAAATGGCAAGGAACGTAGTCATAGTCGGCGCCCAGTGGGGCGACGAGGGCAAGGGCAAGGTAGTAGACATATTCACCGAGAACGCGGACGTCGTCGTCAGGTTCCAGGGCGGCAACAACGCCGGGCACACGGTCATCGTAGGCGAGGAGAAGTACGTCTTCCACCTCCTGCCTTCGGGGATACTCCATCCGGGCAAGACCTGCGTCATAGGGGACGGCGTCGTCGTCGACCCCGAGGTGCTCTTGAACGAGATCGAGGTCTTGAAGAAGAAGAATATCTTCAGGCCAGAGGACCTCCTCATAAGCAAGAACGCGCACCTCATAATGCCCTATCACAAAAAGCTCGACATCGCCCGCGAGAGGCTCCGCGGCACGAACAAGATAGGGACGACGGGCAGGGGTATAGGCCCCGCGTACGAGGACAAGGTCTCGAGGTGCGGGATAAAGTGCGGAGACCTCCTTAACGAGGAGGACTTCAGGCTGAAGCTCAAGGCCAACCTCATGGAGAAGAACCACTACTTCAAGACCGTGCTCCACGAGGAAGGGTTCGAGATACACGAGATATACCATAAATATATGACGATGGCCCAGTCCATCGGGCCGCTCATAAAGAACACCTCGAAGTTCCTTGCGAAGGCGATAGAGTTCAAGAGGAACATCCTCTTTGAGGGCGCGCAGGGCACGCTCCTGGACGTCGACCACGGGACGTACCCGTTCGTGACCTCGTCGAACACCGTCGCCGGAGAGGCGGCCACAGGCAGCGGCATAGGGCCTTCGAGGATAGACACCGTCATAGGCATCACCAAGGCCTACTGCACGAGGGTGGGCGAGGGGCCCTTTCCGTCCGAGCTGCATGGCGAAGAGGCGGATAAGCTCAGGGAGCAGGGCGGCGAGTACGGGGCCACGACCGGCAGGCCCCGGAGGTGCGGCTGGTTCGACGCCGTGGCGCTCCAGTACGCCTCAAGGATAAACGGCCTCGACGGACTTGTCGTCACAAAGCTCGACGTCCTCGACAACCAGGATAAGGTGAATATCTGCACCGGGTACAAGTATAACGGCGATGTCATTGACGAGTTCCCGACAGAGGCCTCTATCCTGTCCAAGTGCGAGCCTGTCTACGAGACGATGGACGGGTGGAAGTCGCCGACCCACGGCGTTAAGAGTTTTGACAAGCTCCCTAAGAAGGCGCAGGCGTACATACGGAGGATAGAAGAGATAACCGGGGTAGAGGCGATCATGATCTCAGTCGGGGCTAACCGGAAGGACTCTATCATCATAAAAAACCCGTTTAAGTAGAGGTATGCGGGGTAATTCAGGTTTTTATACGGAAAGGGCGGAGCGAAAGCGACGCCCTTTTTTCATTGATACGATAAGCCTGCGATAGGCGTGTTTTTCCTAAAGACCTTTTTGCTCGCTCCGCGCGCTTATCCGCAGGGGCTCCTAACGCTTTCTTCCTCCTCCACCTGCTCGCGCGCCCCTTAGAGCGCACGCGTCTAATCTCCTCGGCGCGCTCGCCTCCGCCTCCCTTATGCGTTCTCCGCCCTGCGTCTGTGTATTGGTGAAACAGAACAAAAAAACATTTTTTTTGCTTTTCAAAACACCCAGGCATAGGGTGAGCGACCTTAAGAGAGGAAGTGACGAGCGAGCCGGGGTTGATTGACGCGAAGCGCCCTAAGGGGCGAGCGGTCCTCGCCGGACTGGCAAATCCGTATCGGACAACTGTGCTTCAGGTAGACTTAAGTGACCCGATTTGAAATTGGCCCCGCGCCGAGCGGGGGAGGGGGAGGGCGGAGGGAGCAAATCCCTATGCCGAAAAAAGCCCGGCAGGGCGCAAAAGGCTTTTAGCAAAAATTTGGGGTTGCCAATCAAGCGTATATCTGGTTACGAATTAAAGGGTGCAGGTTACAAACCTGAGCCCGCAAAGAGCGATTGAAATAAAAAAAAAGGCGGGGTTTTCGCCCCGCCCCTTTTTGAATTTATCAAAAACCGTTCTACTTCTTTTTCGCCTGCGCGGGCGCGGCCTTCTTGCCTTCGAGCGACTGTATGTGCTCCTGGGCCTTCATCCACCACTTGCTGTGGGGCTGGGAGAGCTCGGCGAACTTTTTCCAGTTCTCGATGGAGCCGGCCTTCTCGCCCTTCTTTTCCAGCGCGAGCGCGAGGCCATAGTAGCCGTTGGCGAGGTTCGGGTTCAACTCGACCGCCTTCTTCTGGCTCTCTATGGCCTTCTCGACGTCGCCCTTGTCGAAGTAGGCGAAGCCGAGGTTGTTGTACGTCTCAGGCGACTTGGGGTTGAACTGGAGGACCATTTCGTATTCTTTTATCGCCTCGTCGAACTGCCCTTTCATCGAGGCCTGGACCCCTTTTTCGAAGTGCTCCTTGCCGAGGTCCGCGGCGGGTTGAGCCTGGCCGACCTCTGCCGCGTCTTTCTTTTCCTTGGAGCACCCGTAAGGGAGAAGCACGGAGACCGCGACAAGGGCGCAGAGCGCCGCGCCCGGGACCATTTTAAGTAAGCCTCTTGTATCCATAATCCTCCTTGTAGTGAAGCCAGATTGGATATCTATAATCCGGTTCAGCCTACCAAAACCGCCGCTGAAATGCAAGGGCGTTTCACGGTGGCAAATCAAAAAAAGCTTCTGGATTTCAAGCCTTCGTGGTACTCTTTCGAGACACACGAAAGGAAACCGCCCTTTGAGATAAGGCGCAACTGATCCGAATGTCCGGAAGACCTTCAGCAAATTACCTCATCCTCGCCTTCTTCTTCCTTACTGGACTCACGGGCCTGGCCTATGAGCTCGTATGGATAAGGCTCCTTATCCTCGCCTTCGGCTCTACGCAGTTCGCGGTTACGACCGTCCTCGTCGTCTTCATGGCGGGGCTCGCCTTAGGCTCCCTGATATTCGGCAGGATTGCGGATAAGACCTCGTCGCCCCTTAAATTGTACGCCGCAATCGAAGTCGCCCTCGGGGTCTACTGCGTCCTCTCGCCCGCGATATTCTCGGCGATAAAGGGGGCTTACCTCGCCCTCGGCGGACACTCCGCGGCCGTCTCAGGAGGGGTGTCCGCGACGTTCGAGGCCCCGCAGTTCGCGCTCTCCTTCCTCGCGCTCATAATACCTACGACGCTCATGGGCGGCACCCTCCCGGTGCTTGTCAAATACCTCGCCTCCGGCTCAGGGAGGATCGGCTTCCACACGGCCGTCCCGTACTCCATAAACACGCTCGGCGCGGTCGCAGGTTGCCTCCTTACCGGGTTTTTCTCCCTCTACTTCCTCGGTGTCAAGACGACCGTCTACACCGCAGGCGTTATAGACATCATAGTAGGCGTACTCGTATACGCGCTGTATGGAAGGGCGTCTTCCGCGCCTGTCGGGCCCCGAGCGGCAGTCGCCCCGCAAGGCGCAAAGGCGGAGAGCGGGAAGAGGCTCCTCATAATAGCCTCGTTCGCGCTCTCGGGGTTCGCCTCCTTAAACTACGAGGTCCTCTGGTCGAGGCTCCTGTCCCTCGTCCTCGGCTCTTCTGTCTACGCCTTCACACTGATGCTCGCGACCTTCCTCGTCGGCATCGGCCTGGGGTCGATCGCCTTCGCGCCCTTCATAGACAGGAGGAAGAATTTAATCGCGTGGTTCGCGCTCCTCGAGGCGGTCATCGGGGTCGCGAGCCTTGTTTCCATCTTCGTATACAGGGAGCTCCCGTTCGTCTTCTACTCGCTCAAGGGGTCGTTCGCCTCAGAGTTCTGGCTCTTCATGTTCATCCAGTTCCTCATTACAGCCGCTATCATGATAATCCCGACGCTCTGCATGGGGGCGATATTCCCGCTCGTGGGCAGGCTCTGCGCGAGGGACTTGAAAAGCGTCGGTAAATCCATCGGCGACATATATTTTTTCAATACCGCCGGCTCCATATTCGGGGCCTTCATAGGCGGCTTCGTCCTCATACCGTACGCCGGGGTGCAGAACGGCGTTATATTGACCGCCGCGCTGAATATCCTGCTCGCCATCGCGTTATTCACCAACTCGGAACTGAAGGCCGCCTCAAGGCTCGCCTGTTCGGTCGTGCTTGTTGCGACCTTTGCCGTCTCCTATTTTGCGCTCCCGCCCTGGGAGAAGATGGTCATGACGCTCGGCCTGTACGCGAACCCTGTAAAGGAGAGCAAGGTATCCGAGATCAAAGGCGGGGCTCCCGGCGAGGAGCTACTCTATTACAAAGAGGGGATAAACGCGATAGTGACCGTCCGGGGCGAGGGGGCCGGGAACAGCATAATCTCGTACCAGGCTAACGGCAAGCAGGAGGCACGATCTGTCGCAGGCCGTCCCTCGGAGGCGTGGTCGCTCCTCGGCCACGTGCCCATACTCCTCCATCCGGGCGAGCCCAGGAACGCGCTCGTCGTGGGTTTGGGCTCGGGCATAACGCTCGGCGCGATGGCCCTCTATCCGCTTGAGGCCTTCGACGTCGTGGAGCTCGAACCCGCGGTCGTCGAGGCGGCCCGGTTCTTTTCCGAGGCCAACAACAACGCGCTTGACGACGCGAGGGTCTCTCTCCATGTGACCGACGGCAGGAGCTTCCTCGCGCTCTCGGATAAAAAGTATGACGTTATAGTTTCCGGCGTATCCGACCCGTGGATAACCGGGGTCTCGAACCTCTTCACCTATGAATACTTCAAGGAGCTCGACGCGAAGCTTGAGGACGACGGCGTCGTAGGCCTCTGGTTCCAGAACTACAGGATAACCCCTAAGGAGCTTAAAATCGCGCTCGGCACTTTTGCCAGGGTCTTCCCCCATGTCTCGATATGGTTTCATTACACGGACACCCTCGACCTCATCGTCGTAGGCTCAAAGGCGCCGCACCGGTTCGACCTCGAAAGGCTTAAAACGCGTCTCGCCCTGCCTGCGGTAAGGCAGGGGCTTGAGAGTATAGATATGAGGGACAGTTACGACGTACTCGACCTGTTCCTTATAGGGGATGAGGACCTGCGGAGCTACATAGGGGACCAGCCGGTAAATTCGGACGAGCGCCCGATACTGGAATTCAGCCTCCCGAAGCTCCTCTACATGGACCCGCTCGTCGGGGTCAAGAACGTCGAGGAGCTCCTTGCCGTTGCCGAAGACGTCATCCCGCCGGTAGAGGTGGAGGCGGCAAAGAGGGAGGCGTTCTACATGGCGCTCGGCAGGACATACGGACGCTCCAACTTCCGCCTCAAACAGGCCCTAAAGGTTTTCAGGCTTGTCGCCGAAATGAATCCAAAGAACGCCGAGGCGCTCGAACAGATCAAGGCCATAAACAGGGAGTTGGATCCCGGCGGATAGGAGGCTTTGACCTTTCATGCAGGATGTGATAAGAATAGACCTCAAGCGGGGTGTACAGGTGGAGAAGCGCTACAAAAAGCTGACCAGGGCCGAAAGATACGATGTCCAGGTCCTCGGGCGCATAACCCTTGAGTCGAGCGACGGCAAGGGGGATTCATACATCTGCAACACGTTAAACGTGAGCCTCTCCGGGGCGCTCGTGGAGACGGGCTCCCTCATACCGATGGGCTCGCTCCTCAAATATTCCTTCTGCATGCCTGGTTTCACCATCCCGGTGAACGTGATAGGCGAGGTCGTCCGCGGAGAGAAGGACGACGAGGACGAGCGCAAGAGCAAGCCCAGGGTAAAGGTCCAGAAGATGTACCGCTACGGGATAATCTTCCTCGACATGAGGGATGAGGACAAGAAGGCGATGGAGAGCTACCTCATAAGGTGCCAGAACATGCCGCCACAGCCTGACCCGGGGGCATAAATAGTTTTTTCAATATAACCGACGAGAGGGGGCCTTTAAGGCCCCCTTTTTTTTTGGGTAGGGCGGTTTTCTCTTCCCTTGATGGGAGAGTAAAAAAATGCGGGTTCAGGTTTGTAACCTGAACACTACAGTTCGCGTAGCCTATACCGAAGTTTTCGGGTTCAGATTTTTTATTTAAGCCTTTTGCAAAAAGCTTTTGCGCCCTGCCGGGCTTTTTTTCGGCATGGGGCTTCGCTCCCTCCGCCCTCCCCCTCCCATTCGCTCGCCCCTTAGGGCGCTGTCGCGCCTTTTTACTTCCTCGGCTCGCTCATATGGCCGCCTCCCTTAAGGTCGCTCACCCCATGCCTGGGAGTTTTTGAAAAACAAAAAAAGAATTTTGTTCTTGTTCTGTCTTTACAAACACACGGGCGCATGGCGGAGAGAGCATCAGGGAGGAAGAGGCGAGCGCGCCGAGGAGATTAGACGCTTGCGCTCGGCGCGCAAAAAGGCCTCCGGTGCAAGATTCAAATACCCGTACAAGCCCACTTTTAATCACGAATCAAAGGGTTCAGGTTTGCAAACCTGAACCCGCAAAAAAAACAGGCGGGGTTGGAAAACCCCGCCTGTCACATACGCTGTTCTATATATATCCAGCCGCCAACCCTTAAACGGGTTACAGCCCCACCTTCCCCACCATTGCTTCGAGTCTCTTTACCCTCTCCTCTATCGGCGGGTGCGTGCTGAAGAGTTTCAAGAGCGAGCCGCCTGACAAGGGGCTTACTATGAACATATGGGCGGTCGCCTCGCTCGGCACGTGCATCGGGATCCTCTTGTTGTAGTGTTCGAGCTTCCTGAGCGCGTTCGCGAGATACAAGGGGTTCCCGGATATCTCGGCGCCGGAGTGGTCAGCCCCGTACTCCCGCGAGCGCGATATCGCCATCTGGATTACCATCGCGGCGATAGGGGCGACTATCATCATCACAATGCCCGCGATGGGGTTGCCGCCTTCGCCGTCGTCGCGCCGGGAGCCCCCGAACATCGCCGCGTAGTAGGCGAAGTGGGAGAGGTAGCCGATGGCGCCCGCGATAGTAGCGGCTATCGTCCCGATGAGTATGTCCCTGTTCCTTATGTGGGAGAGCTCATGGGCCATTACGCCCTGGAGCTCTTCCTTGTTCAAAAGCTTCATTATGCCTGTGGTCACGGCCACGGCCGCGTGAGACGGGTTCCTGCCTGTCGCGAATGCGTTCGGGGTCTCGTTTTCCATCATGTAGACCTTCGGCATGGGCATGTTCGCCTTCATCGCAAGGTCCCGGACCACGGCAAAGAGCCCCGGGGCGTCGCCTTCTTCCACAGGCTTAGCCCTGTACATGGCGAGCACTATTTTATCGCTGAACCAGTATGTGCCGAAGTTCATTACGCCGGCGAGTACGAGCGCCATTACGGCCCCCTGCCTGCCGCCGAGCGCGCCGCCGACGAAGAGCAGGAAAGCGGTCAGTACCGCAAGGAGCACGGCTGTCTTAAAGTAGTTCATTTCATATCCTCCGGCTAAGATGGTTCGTTTGAATGTAAGCGGTTACTGCTTTTTTCACAGGCCGCGTCCTGTCAATTCCATTATGGCAAGGCCGCGGCAGTTTTAAATATAGGCCGGGCGGCCCTTGGTGTCAACCCACAAGGTCCCTTATCGCCTGCCTTATCTCCTCGAGCGCGACCCCGGTCTCCATGCAGTAGCCCCGCGGCCTCTTGTTCACTATGGCGAGGACCGGGAGCGGGTACGAGTCCTGGAGGCCGCTTGTTAAGTCCCTCTCGCAGGCGACGGCTATTACGGCGTCGG